>Ga0182736_1000008_pt1 | contig 654639 bp, 582 predicted proteins | sample eDN5th30CKraftBY_FD_128882 | JGI IMG/M metagenome (GOLD analysis project Ga0182736, IMG submission 128882) | Enriched backyard soil microbial communities from Emeryville, California, USA - eDNA 5th pass 30_C Kraft BY (version 2) (version 2) | ecosystem: Environmental > Terrestrial > Soil >...
GTCCATCGGATTCATGCCGGCCGCAACGGCCTTGGCGCCTTCCTTGACGATCGACTGGGCGAGAACGGTCGCCGTGGTCGTGCCGTCACCGGCCTTGTCGTTGGTCTTCGAGGCGACTTCGCGCAGCAGCTGTGCGCCGAGGTTCTCGAACTTGTCCTCGAGCTCGATCTCCTTGGCGACGGAGACGCCGTCCTTGGTGATCCGGGGCGCGCCGAACGACTTCTCGATCACGACATTGCGGCCCTTCGGACCCAGCGTGACCTTGACGGCGTTGGCGAGGATGTCGACGCCGCGCAGCAGCTTTTCGCGCGCATCGGCGGAGAACTTTACGTCTTTGGCAGCCATGTGGCCTGCTCCCTTGTTATGCTAACTGGACAATAAAAAACCGCGCTAAGGACTGAACCTTACGCGGCCTTCTTGCCGGCAGCCTTGGTCTCGATCACGCCAAGAATGTCAGACTCCTTCATGATCAGGAGATCTTCGCCGTCGATCTTGACTTCCGTGCCCGACCACTTGCCGAACAGGATGCGATCACCAGCCTTGACGTCGAGAGCGACCAGCTTGCCAGCCTCGTCGCGGGCACCCGGGCCGACGGCGACGACTTCGCCTTCCTGCGGCTTTTCCTTGGCGGTGTCCGGGATAATGATGCCGCCCTTGGTCTTCTCTTCGCCTTCAAGGCGACGGACGACGACGCGGTCATGCAGAGGACGGAAACCCATCGTAATCTTCTCCTCGCGTGAAAATTCCGCTCATGGCGGAACCTCAGATGAACTGGGCTGTTAGCACTCCCGATAGGCGAGTGCCAACGTGCGCAGTCGATCTAGGTGCCGGGGGTCGGAATGTCAAGGCGCGGCTGAAATCCGGGCCGTATTTTTGTTCGCCGCACTCACACCCATTCAGGGCTTGGCGTCTCGGCGGCGAGGTCGTCGACGGCCTGTTCCAGCCGTTGCATGAAGCCCTCGCCTACGCCCTGCATCGGGGCGCCGACGACGATGTCGCAGAAGAATGGGACAGGAAGATGATCGCCCTTCGGCAGCACGCGGCCGAAGCCGCGCAGGAACACCGGCAGCACCGGAACATCTGGTCGCCGGCGGGCGATATAGCCGATGCCGCGCTTGAAAGCCTGGCGCAATTCGGGCTCGCCGCGTGACCCTTCCGGAAAGATGATCAGGATCTCGCCGCGGTCGAGCGCCTCGAGCGCACCGGCCAGCGGGTCCTTGCCGCCCTTCCCGGTCCCCCGCTCGACAGGGATGATGCCGAGAAGGTCGACCGCGAACCACTTCAGGAAGCGGTTCTGCAGGAAATAGTCGGCGGCTGCCACGGCATGCACGCGGCGAAGCCGGCGCAGCGGGAACAGCGCCATCAACGCCAGCGTATCGAGATGGCTGTTGTGGTTGGCCGCAATGATCAGCGGTCCCTTCTTGGGCAGCCGCTCGGGATGACGCACGGCAAGGCCGATCGCGACGAGCAGGAACGGCCTGACGGCCAGCGCGAAGAACAGCAGGCGGAGAAGCGAGCGGAGATGGAGACGCATGCCGTCGCTCAGAAATAGAAGTAGCGGACAGTGTGGAAGAACAGCGGCGCCGTGAAGACCAGGCTGTCGATGCGGTCGAGAATGCCGCCATGGCCGGGCAGCATGGTGCCGGTATCCTTGATGCCGAGGTCGCGCTTCATTGCCGACATGACGATGTCGCCGAAGAAGCCGGCAACGGCCAGAAGCGCCCCGATCGCGGCACCGGCCGGCATCGTGATCGGCGTCAGCTGCGGCGCCAGCACTGCGGAAAGCAGGACCGTCGCGACCAGCCCGCCGATAAAGCCCTCGACGGTCTTGTTGGGCGAGACCTTCGGCGTGATCTTCCGGCGGCCGAACCTCCGTCCGCACATGAACTGCGCGACATCGTTGAACTCGGTCGCGACGATGAGAAAGACGAGCAGGCCAGCGCCGGTCCCCTCCGGCGAGCCCGGCGGCGGGACGGCGAGCAGATAGGCGGCATGGCTGAGGGCGAACACCGCGATCATCAACCCCCAATGCAGCGTGCCCGCCGCCTTCAGGAAGCCGTTGGTCTCGCCGCGGAGCACGAGCGCGCCCGGCAAGATCAGGAACATGTAGACCGGCACGAAGATGACGAACATGCCATACCAGGCCGTGCCGACCCAGTAGTACTGGATGGGCACGGCGAGGTAAGCGATGAGCAGCACGACGCGATCGGCGCGGCGCGTCGGAATGATGGTCAGATATTCCTTGAGCGCCAGATAGCTCACAAAGGCAAACAGGATGACCATCGCGGTCCGCCCGACGAGAAGGGCGGCAACGAGGATCGTCACCATCACCCACCAGGTGCGGATCCGCGCCTTCAGCTCGCGCCGCTTTGCGGCGGCACCTTCATCGGCCGGACGCCGCAGGCGCACGAACACCGACGCGAAAACGAGGCCGGCCAGAATGACGGCGATGGTTATGGCGAGCGGGAGGGGAAGACCGCGCCCAGCCAGGAAATCGATCACGGTCTGGCCGCTCATGAGGCTTCTCCAAGGCTGCCCCGGGCGCGGCGGACCGACGTCCACACCGCGAGAAGCGCCAGCAGGATCATGACGATATCCACCCAGACGCCACCACGGACGCCGATGGCAAGAATGAAGGTGACGAAGCCAATGGCGGCGGCGCGATCCGACTTGCCCATCGGGCCGTCATAGCGCCGCGAGCCGCCGATCGTCAGACCGAGCACGCCGGTGAATTCGGTCAGCATGGCCGCGAAGACGAAGAAGATGATCGGCGCGGCCGCTGCGTCGAAGGGCGCCAGAGCCGGCACCAGCGCGAGATAGAGCGCGCCATCGGACACCACGTCGCCGATCTCGTTCAGGAGCGCGCCAAGCCGGGATTTCTGCCCATGCTCGCGCGCCAGCATGCCGTCGATGGCATTCAGCGCCATGCGTAGGAAGAGAACGAGCGGCATCAGCAGGAGGCTGGCACGGTTCCCCGCAAGCCCCGTGAGAGCCACGCCCGCCGCGATGCTCAGCAGCGCCGCGGCAAGGGTGACCTGATTGGCGGTGATGCCGACGCGCGACAGGCGGCGAACCAGTGGACGCAGCAGCGCCTGGAAACGCGGCTTCAAATCATAGACGCTTGCCATGGAGGCTCCCGATGGTTCCCGGGACAGCCGGCGGACGGATGTCTCCACTATGGCTGCCGGTCGGGCGCAGTGAGCGGCATCACATGCCGCTCATTCGTCGTTTTCAGGAAATCGTCAGCGGAAGCTCGATCGGAGCCGACTTGCCGGTCGCCTCGTCGGTGACGGTCAGGATCAACTTGTAGGGACCCGGCTTCAGAGCGGGCAGATCGAAGGTGACGGTGATGTGGAAATCGCGGCTCTTGCTGCGGCTGGTCTTCTGAAGCACCGCCGGCGAAGCCGATTTGGCGAGAATGAGCCCCTTTTCGCTGCGGATCTCGATCGAGGTCCGGAATGTGACCGTCTCGCCGTCCGGAACCTCTTTCCAGCCGAAGCCGACCGGCTCGGCGTAGATCTTCAATTCGGTCTTCGGCGCAAAGGTCGAGCCGGCCCGGGGCTGGTATTCGCCAAAGCCGGTGACGCTGTCGACGAACAGCGCCTTGCGGAAGGAAAGCGGCGCCGCCTTCCAGAAGGCTTCCACCGACGCGTTGAGCGCATCGATCGCCTCGGGCAGCTTGCCTTCGCCCAGCAGCGCCTCGGCCTCGCTCGCCTTGCTGGCGATCTCGCCGGCCGTTGCCGCCAGCCCCGACAGAGCGAGCACGAACGCACTCGCCGCCGCGATCCCGGAAAGCCGGGACGCCCTTGACCTCATGACCCACCCCTCGCAAGGCGCAAAAACACGCCCAGAACAGCCCGTTCAGGCGGAACATGCCGTCCCGCAACGCCCGGCGCAAGCATTTCGGTGGCTGAGCATGAAAGGCAGGCGCCGGCTCAGGCCGTCCGCTTTTCCTGCCAGGCCTGACGCTTGCGATAAATCGTCGAAGGGCTGATTTCGAGCGCGGCAGCCGCGCGCGCGATATTGCCCGCGAAGGCGCCGACCGCGCTCTCGATGATCGTGCGCTCCTGTTCCCAGAACGGCATGATCGGCGCGGCGTCCCGGCGGGGTGGGCTCGGCGCCTCTTCCACGCGACCGGGCCCGGCACTGCTCCGAATCGTTGCGGGAAGCATTGCGGCCGCAACCTCGCCGCCATGATTGAGCACGACGGTTCGGCGAATCGCGTTCTGAAGTTCGCGAACATTGCCCGGCCAGGGGTGATGGATCAGCCGCTCGGCGGCATCGGCAGTGAAGCCGCGGAAGGAGCGCCCTTCCTCGGCGGCATAGCGGGCAAGGAAGGTGCTTGCGAGCAGAAGCACGTCCTCGCCGCGCTCGCGCAGAGGCGGCATGTGAATCGGCAGGACATGCAGCCGATAGAACAGGTCTTCGCGGAAGCGTCCGGCGGCGATCTCGGCGAACGGGTCGCGATTGGTGGCGCTGACGATCCGCACGTCGACGCGGCGCACGGCGGCATCGCCGACCCGCTGTACCGTGCCGCTCTGGATGAAGCGCAGCAGCTTGGCCTGCAGGCCAAGATCCATCTCGCCGATCTCATCGAGAAACAGCGTGCCGCCATCGGCGAGCTCGGCCGCGCCGGCGCGCGTCTCGGTGGCGCCGGTGAAAGCGCCGCGCACATGGCCGAAGATCTCGCTTTCCATGAGATCTTTCGGGATTGCGCCGCAATTGATGGCAATGAACGGCTTCGCACCCCGGCCGGAACGCGCATGCAGCGCCTCGGCGCAGACTTCCTTGCCGGTGCCGCTCTCGCCGGTGATGAACACCGGCGCACGCGACGGCGCGATGCGCTCGATCTGTTCGAACACGGTGAGCATGGCCGGGGAACGCCCGACGAAATTCTCGAAGCCTTCGCGTTGCGGCTCGGCGGCGCCGACCGGTCCAGCTGCCACAGGCTTCTCCGCTTCAGGGGCACCCCTGAAGTCCCAGGCCCTGATGGCCGCTTCGAGCCGCTCGATGAGGGCAGCAGCGCCGAACGGCTTCTGCAGATAATCGACGGCGCCAGCCCGCATCGCCGCAACCGCCGTATTCAGCGAGCCGCGCGCGCTGGTGGCGATCACCCGTGACGAGCCTTCGGCGAAGATGCCCAGGGCGTCGACGCCGCCCACGGTTTCGAGATCGGCGAGCACCACGGCGCGCTTGTCGCTGGCGAGCATGCCGATTGCCTCCGCACGCGTCGCGAACGCCACAGGCGCGTCAATCGTGCCCGCGAGCAAGCTGGCATGGCCGGCGGCAATCCGGCGCTGTACCGGATCGGCATCGACGATCACAATCTGGACGGGCCCTTGCGAGCCGCCGACAAACCCCATTTCAGGAAGACCCCTCTTCCGACGCGGCATACCCGCTGTCGCAATGGAGACTGGCAGAACAGGGTAAACAAAGAGTTCCAAATTTGAGTTGCGTTGCAGCAATATTGTTGCAACGCAACAACGCAAAATCGCGTTGGAAGCAACCGCGTTCTGCTTGACCCTCACGCCGCAAACCAATAGGCGCTTCGCATGGCCAATTATTCCGCGCCCGGCCCCGTGCCGGGACTCGCCTCCCTGGCACAACGCTACGACGCGGTTCTGTGCGATGTCTGGGGCGTGCTCCATAACGGCATGGTGTCCTTCCCGCCCGCGCGCGAAGCTCTGGCGGCGTTCCGCGCTGCCGGGGGGACCGTGGTCCTCATTACCAACGCGCCGCGCACCAGCCCGTTCATCATCGAGCAGATCGCCGAACTCGGTGTGGCCGCGTCGTCCTATGATGCGATCGTCACCTCAGGGGATGTCACGCGGGCACTTCTGGCCGAGAAAGCTCCCGCCCGGCTGCGCCATATCGGTCCGGCCCAGCACCTGACGCTCTATGACGGCCTCGACCTGCCGCTTTCGAGCGTGGAGGACGCCGAGATCGTCTGCTGCACGGGGCTGCGCGACGACATTCACGAAACGCCTGAGGACTACGAGGCAGAACTCGCGGCGCTGGCGGCGCGCGAGCTTCCGATGATCTGCGCCAATCCCGACATCGTCGTCGAGCGGGGCCACCAATTGGTCTACTGCGCTGGTGCGCTGGCGGCGCGCTATTCAGCGCTTGGCGGATCGACCGCCGTCGCTGGCAAGCCGCACGCGCCGATCTATGAAGCTGCCCTCGAACGCGCCGCCGCGATCCGCGGCGGCCCGGCGGCCCGCGACCGTGTCCTGGCGATCGGCGATGGCGCGCCGACCGACCTCGCGGGGGCGTTCCGCCACGACATCGATGTTCTGTTCGTGACGGGCGGCATCCATTCCGGTCATTTCGGGCCGGCCGATGCGCCTGATATCGCGGCGGTACACCGGTTTCTCGCCGACGAAGGCCTCGGGGCCACGGCCTTCCTGCCAGCACTGACATGGTGAGAGCCGCGCGCATGACAGTCTCGCGCCGCCTTGACGGACACGCGCCCAGCGGCCAGTTTCCGCTGCGCATGGGCGCCGTCGGAGCGCCGGCCCTCTCACTCAGGATCTCGACGGCGGACAGATGCTGACGGCGGCACCCCTCATCCCGCTCGACGATGTCCCGACACGGCTGCGCGGCGCCGCGCTGGCCATCGGCAATTTCGACGGCATGCATCGCGGCCATCATGCTTTGTTCGCCGCCAGCCGCAGCGAGGCGGATGCGCGCGGAATTCCGGCGCTGATGCTGACTTTCGAGCCGCATCCGCGCACGGTGCTGCGACCCGGCGAACCTCTGTTTCGCCTGACGCCGCTCGACGCCAAGGCGAGGCTGGCCGGCGCCTTCGGGCTCGACGGCGTAGTCGTCGCCAAGTTCGACACCGAATTCGCGAATGTCAGCGCCGAGGCATTCGTCGCCGATGTGCTCGTGAAGCGGCTCGGCATTACGGCCGTCGTCGTCGGGCACGATTTCCAGTTCGGGCATGACCGGCTGGGCTCGCCGGGCTTCCTTGCGAGCGCCGGCGAACGGCACGGCTTCACCACGTCAGTGGTCGGAGCCGTCACGGACGCTTTCGGCGCCCCCTATTCGGCGAGCCGCATCCGTGGCCTGCTCGAAGAGGGTGATATCGCGCGCGCAAATGAAGAGTTTGGCTACCGCTGGTTCGTGGTCGGCGCCGTGCAGCATGGCGACAAGCGGGGACGGGAGCTTGGCTATCCGACGGCAAATATCCGCCTCCCCGCCGATTGCGGCCTGGCGCTTGGCATCTATGCGGTCACGCTGACACGGGCCGATGGCACCGTCCTTCCCGCCGTGGCGAGCTATGGCCGCCGGCCCACTTTCGACAATGGCGCCGTGATCCTCGAAGTGCATGTGTTCGATTTCGCGGGCGATCTCTATGGCGAGACGGTCGCGGTCACGTTTCACACCTTCCTGCGTGGCGAGGAACGCTTCACCTCGATCGACGCGCTCATCGCGCAGATGGACCTCGATTCGCTGGCCGCGCGCGCCATTCTGGCGGCTGCCGGGCCCGGCTCGGAGGTCGATCTGCGCCTCGCAGGCAGCAGCGATGTTGCCGAGGGAGAAACGATCGCTTAGAACGGCCGCACACGCGTGCCGGAATTTTGCCCGTTTCATCGTCCTAAACTGCGGCGAATATGCTGCGTCCACCGTCGGGCGCCGAGGAGTAACCCGTCGACATGCTCGCATTCAGCATTCCGCGTCTTGCCGCCCTGCCGGCCATCAGCATCCTGGCCGGCTTCGTCGCTGCCTGTTCGGGCACGACCTATGGCACCGGCATCTCGCCTGAGCAGCAGACGGTGTCCGATCTGATGGGCATCGCCAGCCTTGGCGGCAGCAAGGCGCCGCCGATCGACTATCGCCCGCGCGGCAACATCGTGGCGCCGCCCAATGCCAGCACATTGCCTGTGCCGGGCTCTGCAGCCACAACCACCACCGTTGCTTCGGTCGAATCCGACCCGAACTGGCCGAAGGATCCCGATGCCGATGCGCAGCAGCGCAAGCAGGCCAAGCAGGCCTCGTTCGGCAAGCCGTCGCCGAATTTCATCCTGCCAGCGGGCCAGACCTCGATCGGCAACGCGCAGGCGAGCGCCAATGCCTATGACGCGCAGCGCCGTGCCGAGGGCAAGCAGGCCTGGGACGAGTTGCACAAGAGCAAGCGCGGCTCCGTCGATGCCAATGGCAATCCGGTCCGCAAATACCTGACCGAGCCGCCCGTGGCCTATCGCGAGCCTGATCCGAATGCGCCGATGTCGGATCCGCCCAAGGCCAAGATGAAGAAGTTCGACATCACCAAGCTCTGGCCGTTCTAGGCCGGAGCCACCACGGCGAGCCTCTCGAATCGCTGCGATCTCGATCGCGTCGCAGTGTTCTCCTTGTCATGCCGGGCTTGACCCGGCAATTCAGACTTTCCTTCTCGCTTCGAGCAGGCAACACCGAATCGTATCAGCACTCCTGCTCGGACGACGCCACGCAGCGGCTGCGCGGACGCGGCCGTCATCTTCCGGTAATGTTCCGGCAAGCACGCCGACAGACGATGATCCCCATAGTGGCCCGTCCCGCCCTTGATATCGGAGCCGACGATGAAGCTGAGCGCCATCCGTGATGCCTTTAGGACGATCGCGCGGCTAGCTGTCCCCTATTTCAAATCCGAGCAGAAATGGTTCGCGCTCGGCATGCTCGGCATCGTCATCGGCCTGCAGCTGTTTGGGGTCTGGCTCGATGTCCGCTTCAACAAGTGGAACAACGATTTCTATAATTCGCTGCAGAACAAGAACTGGGACGCCTTCGCCTACCAGCTCTTCTTCGTCTTCAGCTGGATCGCGGCGCTGTCGATTCTCTCCGGCGTTTACCAGACCTACATGTCGCAATGGCTGCGCATCCGCTGGCGGGAGTGGATGGTCGGCCGCTATCTCAGCCGCTGGATGGGCGGAGCCAGGCACTACCGGATGCGGCTTTCGGAGAACGCCGCCGACAACCCGGATCAGCGTATCGCAGAGGATACGCAGCAATTCGTCGACGGAACGCTGTCTATCGGCGTCGCGATGCTTGGCCAGATCGTCACGCTGGTCTCGTTCATCTTCATTCTCTGGGGCCTCTCGTCCGACAAGCCGCTGGTGCTGTTCGGCCAGAGCTATTACATCCCAGGCTATCTCGTCTGGACGTCACTGGCCTATGCGATCGTCGGGACATTTTTTGCACACTGGATCGGCAAGCCGCTGGTGCATCTCAACTTCATGCAGCAGCGCTATGAAGCCGACTTCCGCTTCGCGCTGGTGCGGGATCGCGAAAACGGCGAGGAAATCGCCCTGCTGCAAGGCGAACCGGCGGAACGCGCGCAGCTTGGCGGACGCTTTCAGAACGTCGTTGGCAATTTCTTTCAGCTCATGCTGCGCCAGAAATGGCTTAACTTCTTTCAGAGCGGTTACGGCCAGATCGCGATCATCTTTCCCTTCTTCGTGCTGAGCCCGCTCTATTTCGCTGGAACCGTCGACCTTGGCGGACTGATGCAGACCGCGTCGGCATTCGGCACCGTGCGGGCCGCCTTTTCATTCTTCGTTACAGCCTACGACACGCTGGCCAACTGGAAGGCCGTCGTCGACCGTCTTGATGGCTTCGACCGCTCGCTCGTCACCGTGGAAGCCGAAGCCGAGCTGGGCCCGAAGCTTGCCACCGACAACCGCGCTGCGAGCCTTGCCATCGAAAATCTCGTCGTGCGCCTGCCGGATGGCCGTCCCGTCGTCGAGGTGCCCGAATTGACGCTGCAGCCGCGCGAAAGCGTGCTGGTGACCGGCCCATCCGGCTCCGGCAAGACCAGTCTATTCCGGGCGCTCGGCGGCATCTGGCCGTTTGGCGGCGGCGGCGTTCATATCCCCGAGGATGCCGACCTGCTCATCCTGCCGCAGAACGCCTACATGCCGCTCGGCACGCTGCGAGCCGCCCTCGCCTATCCGCGCGAGCCAGAGGCGATCTCCGATTCGGACGTCAGCGAAGTGCTCGGCGCCGTCGGCCTCGCCCGGCTCGCGGCCGAGATCGACGAGCCGGCCAATTGGGGCAACCGGCTTTCGGGCGGCGAGCAGCAGCGAATCGCGATCGCGCGCGCGCTGCTGGCCAAGCCCGACTGGCTGCTGCTCGACGAGGCGACCAGCGCGCTGGACGAGGCCGGCGAAGCCGACATCTACAAGCTCATCGCCGATCGCCTGCCCGAGACAACCGTCGTCTCGATCGGCCATCGCTCCAGCCTCGTGCCGCTGCATCAGCGCTTCCTGCGCCTCACTGGCGCAGAAGGCGGCATGCACCGGCTGGTCGAGGACGCCACGCCAGCGCCGGTTCCCGCCTGATCCTAGTGGAGATCTCGTGGTCGCCCTCACAGGCGATCACGAGGTCGTCCACTAAAGTTGAACAGTGTGTCGTTCGTCGGATAGTTTCAAGAGACAATCGAAATGCTGTAGATAGCGGTCAGCTATTCACCTCTGCGGAGTGCGTTCCTTGACCGATCTTTCCAGCCAGAAGCTCATCGTGCCCGCCCTTGGCGGTCTTTATGCCCGCGCCACGCCGCTGTTCGAAGCGCTGCTGCGCGTCGCCGTCGGCCTCTGGATGGTGCCGCATGGCGCCCAGAAGCTGTTCGGCCTCTTCGGCGGCGGCGGCATCGCCGGTACCGCCGGCTTCTTCAGCCAAATCGGCCTCGAGCCCGCCCTGCCGCTCGCGGTTCTCGCCGGCCTTGGCGAATTTGTCGGCGGCCTGTTGCTCGCCATCGGCCTCTTCACCCGCCCGGCCGCCGTCGTAACGACCTTCGTTCTCGCTGTTGCGGTGTTCAGCGTCCATATCGGCAACGGCTTCTTCGCGCAGGGCGGCGGTTTCGAATATCCGGGCCTCTGGTTCTTCGCCTCGCTCTATTTCGTGTTCCGCGGCGCCAACCAGTATTCGGTCGACGCCAAGCTCGGCCGCGCCTTCTGAGCCTCAGCGCCCCAGCGCTTCGTCAAGGCCGCCCTTCGGGGCGGCCTTTTCGTTTGGGGGCCCCAAGGTTGCCCCGAGGGGGTCGATGGGGTACGAAACGCACCGCTCCGGAACCGGGGCGCGCGACACGGGAATGAACGACATGGCCGATATCAAGAAGACGAACGCCTTAAAGGCGCGGCTCCCGCGCGGGCTCGTCGATCGCCATGCCGGCACGATCAAGGCCACCGAGGCCATGGTCGCGAAGATCAAGGCCGTCTACGAGCTTTATGGCTTCGAACCGGTTGAAACGCCGCTGATCGAATATACCGACGCACTCGGCAAGTTCCTGCCCGATCAGGACCGGCCGAATGAAGGCGTGTTTTCGTTCCAGGATGATGACGAGCAATGGCTGTCGCTGCGCTATGACCTGACGGCGCCGCTCGCCCGCACCGTCGCCGAGAATTTCGACGCGCTGCCGAAGCCCTATCGCAGCTATCGCGCGGGCTGGGTGTTCCGCAACGAGAAGCCCGGCCCCGGCCGTTTCCGCCAGTTCATGCAGTTCGACGCCGACACGATCGGCGCCGCCTCGCCGGCTGCCGACGCCGAGATGTGCATGATGATGGCCGACACGATGGAGGCGCTCGGCCTCGAGCGCGGCCAGTACGTGATCCGCGTCAACAACCGCAAGGTGCTCGACGGCGTCATGGAGGCGATCGGGCTGGCTGGCGAGGAGAATGCCGGGCGGCGCCTGACCGTGCTCCGCGCGATCGACAAGCTGGACAAGTTTGGGCCCGAGGGTGTGCGGCTTCTGCTGGGCGCCGGGCGCAAGGACGAGAGTGGGGATTTTACCAAGGGCGCCGGGTTGGACTTCGCTCAGATCGAGCCAGTTATCCAGTATCTGAACTCGGGCTCGTACGAGATCAGACACAGCGCAACTGGCGACGAATGGCTACCAGATCGCATTTCTTCCAACAGTTCTGTTGTCGAGCGTCTGCGTGCAACCTTCAACAATGGGGGATTGTTGTCAGAGGGCTTTGACGAACTCAGCCTAGTCGGGAGTATGGTAGACGAGGCTGGATATAAAGATCGTATTCGTATCGATCCGACGGTCGTCCGCGGCCTCGAATACTATACTGGCCCGGTCTTCGAGGCCGAGTTGCTGTTCGAGACGGTCAACGACAAGGGCGAGCCGGCGCGGTTTGGCTCGGTCGGCGGTGGCGGGCGCTATGACGGGCTCGTGGGGCGCTTCCGTTCGGAGAGCGTTCCGGGCACCGGCTTCTCGATCGGCGTCTCGCGGCTGATGGCGGCGCTGACGGCGCTTGGCAAGATCTCCGTGACGCCGGAACCCGGACCTGTCGTCGTGACCATTTTCGATCGCGACCGGATGGGCGACTATCAGCGCATGGTGAAGCGGCTCCGCGACGCCGGCATTCGCGCCGAGCTTTATCTCGGCGGCTCAGGCCCCAAGGCGCAGCTCAAATATGCCGACAAGCGCAATAGTCCCTGCGTGCTCATCCAGGGCGGCGATGAACTGGCCAAGGGCGTCGTGCAGATCAAGGACCTCGCCCTCGGCAAGCAGATGTCGGCCGAGATCGCCGACAACGCCGCCTGGCGCGAAGGCCGGCCGGCGCAGTTCGAGGTGGCCGAGGCCGACATGGTCGAGGCTGTCAGGCGTATCGTCGAGGGAGGCACCGCATGACCGTCGACAGCGCGCCGCTGCGCATCCTCCTGTCCGAGGCCGGCTATCGCTTCCTCGATCCGCCGATCCTCTCCGATGCAACCGTATTCCTCGAGGTCGCCGGCGAGGATCTGCGCCGTCGCCTCTACATGACGTCGGGAGTCGATGGCCGCGAACTCTGCCTGCGGCCGGAATTCACCATCCCCGTCTGCCTGCATCACCTTGCGACCGGCGATGCGCACCGCATGGCCGACTATGCCTATATCGGGCCGGTGTTCCGCCACAGGATCGGCGCCAGCGGCGAATTCCACCAGGCCGGCATCGAATCGCTCGGCCGGACGGATCGCATCACGGCCGATGCAGACGTGCTGGCGCTCGCCATCGACGCCGTCGGCCTTTACGGGCTCGACGCCCCGGATGTCCGCATCGGCGATTCACTGCTGTTCTCGGCTGTAATCGATGCGCTCGGCATCGCGCAGGTCTGGAAGCGCCGCCTCGCACGCGCCTTTGGCGACGACGCGCGTCTCGAAGCGGCCATCGAACGGCTCTCGGGCGGCAAGTCGGCCGAGGCGCCGGCGCATGCCGGCTTCCTGTCGGCACTGGACGGCACAGACCATGAGGCAGCGCATCGGATCGTCGAGGATCTGCTGTCGATCGCCGGCATTCGCTCGGTCGGCGGGCGCGCGGCCGGCGAGATCGCCGATCGGTTCCTCGAACAATCCTCGCTCGCAGCCGGAGCGGGCCTCGATGACCGCGCCCGCGCAGTGATCGGGCGCTTCCTCGCCGTTTCCGGAACGCCGGAAGCGGCGCTCGCCGACCTCCGAAGCCTCGCCACCGACGAAAACATCGAGATGGCGGCCGTGCTCGACAGTTTCGAGAAGCGCTCGGAAGGTCTCGCCCGCCGCGGCATCGACATCGCCAGGCTGCATTTTTCGGCCAGCTTCGGCCGGCGGCTCGATTACTATTCGGGCTTCGTCTTCGAAATTCACGATCCCGCCGGTATCGGCGGCCAGCCGGTCGTCGGCGGCGGCCGCTATGACCGCCTGCTGCCGGCGCTCGGCGCCAAGGCCAGCGTGCCGGCCGTCGGATTCGCCCTCTGGCTCGACCGTGTGAAGGAGGAGGCCCGATGACCGCCCCGCTCGTCCTCGCCGTTCCCTCTAAGGGCCGGCTGCAGGAAAACGCCAACGCCTTCTTCACGCGCGCTGGACTTCCCGTGCAGCAGTCCGGCAGCGACCGCTCCTATCGCGGCCGCATCACCGGGCTCGGCGATGTCGAGATCGCCTATCTCTCGGCCTCCGAAATCACGCGCGAGCTGGCCGCGGGGACCGTGCATCTCGGCGTCACCGGGCGCGACCTCGTCGAGGAGGAAGTGCCGGATTTTGCCGATCGTCTGGACCTCGTGCTGCCGCTCGGCTTCGGCCATGCCGATGTCGTCGTAGCCGTGCCCGAGGGCTGGATCGACGTGCGCAGCATGGCTGATCTCGACGATGTCGCCGCAGACTTCCGCCCGCGCCATGGCCGCTGGCTCACCGTCGCCACGAAATATGTGAACCTGACCCGGCGCTTCTTCCACGAGCACGGGATCGCCGACTATCGGATCGTCGAAAGCCTCGGCGCCACCGAGGGCGCGCCTGCATCCGGCGCCGCCGACTTGATCGTCGACATCACGACGACGGGTTCCACTCTTGCCGCCAATGCGCTGAAGGTGATCGGCGACGGTGTCATCCTGCGCTCGGAAGCGCATCTCGTCGCCTCGATCGCCGCCAACTGGAGCGGCGGCGCGCGCGGGGCGCTGCGCACCATCCTCGACCGGATCGAGGCGGAGGCGGCCGGCCGTTCGCTGCGCGAGATTCGCGCCGACGTCATCGATGGCGAGGGCGCGGCGATGGTTGCCCACGACCGCTTCGGCGCCACGGCGCCGTTCGGCACCGGGCTCGGGCCTTTGACGCTGCATTGCCCGGCATCCAAGGTCTACCAGTGCGCCGAATGGCTGCGCACCGGCGCCGGCGCCCGCAGCGTCACCGTCACGCGCCTCGACATGGTGTTTTCCGCGACCAGCCCCCTCGCCGCGCGCCTGCTCGGCCGCCTCGACGGGCAAATGACGGCATAAGCCGATCCTTCCGAACAGGTCATTGCTGGGCTCGACCCGGCAATCCAGAGTTCAGCCCGCGCCCTTACTGGCCCTTACTGGCCCTTGCGGACAGGCGGAACCAGTTCGGCGCGCAGCTCGAGGGCCTCGCTCCGGCAGGGGCAACCCTCGAGATGATCGTTGACGAGCCCCATCGCCTGCATGAAGGCATAGACGGTCGTCGGCCCGACAAAGCTCCAGCCGCGCTTCTTCAGGTCCCGAGACATGCGGACTGAGGCCGGCGATGTCGAGGCGGCGGTGAGCGAGGCCCGGTCGAAACGCGATGGCCGCTCGGCGGCCGATGGCTCGAAGCTCCAGACATAGGCGGCGAGCGAGCCTTCCGTCGCGATCAGATCAAGCGTGCGGCGGGCATTGTTGATCGTAGAGACGATCTTGCCGCGATGGCGGACGATGCCGGCATCCGCAAGCAGGCGCTCGATATCGGGGGCGCCAAATTCGGCCACCGCCGCCGGCTCGAAATTCGCGAAGCCGCGGCGGAAATTTTCGCGCTTGCGCAAGATGGTAAGCCAGGAGAGCCCGGACTGGAAACCCTCGAGGCAGAGCTTCTCGAACAGCCGCCGATCTTCCGTAACCGGCCTGCCCCACTCGTCGTCGTGATAGGCCTCATAGTCGGCAAGTCCGCTGCTCCACCAGCAGCGTGGCCTGCCATCGGTTCCCGCCACGACCCCGTCCGGTAGCTCCATCTCGACCCCCGTTCGATGTTTGTTCTTGTTTAGCCCGGCTCTGGCAGTGGCTGCAAGGGGCCGCCGGTTAACCGGAAATTCACCACGATGCGAGCCGAAACGGCGCGTTCATCCTTCTTTTCCAGCCTGTGCCTCAGTCTTGCCTCGAAGCCGGAGCGCCGCGTGCGGCCGGTCCGGGAGGCGGGCATTGGTGCGCCCGCCTGTCGCAACCCTGTCGCCAGACGCCAACCCCGTCGCCAGACGCCTTGTGTCGAGTACGTCCATGCGAAACCTCATCCTTTCCGCAGCGCTTGCAGCTGTCGCCGCCATCCCCGGGGTGGCCCATGCCGCCAGCGACCGCTATGTGCCGCGCCCGCCTGTGCTTTTGAGCCCCGATCTGTCGGAGCCCTGGCTGCTGCAATATGCGCCGGGCAAGAAGCGGCCGGTCATCTCGCAGCGCACGGTGCGCCAGCCGGTCGTGCCTGTCATGGTCTCCAGCATCACGCCGGTGCCGATCCCGCAGCAGCGTGTGGCAAAGCCGGCGAGCCGCCAGTTCGACCCTGCCTTCCTGCCGGCGGTCATCGCCTATAACGGCCCCGAAAGGCCGGGCACGATCATCATCGACACCAATGCGCGCTATCTTTATCTCGTCGAGCCCGGTGGCCAGGCCCGCCGCTATGGCGTCGGCGTCGGCAAGCCGGGCTTCGAATGGGCCGGCGAGCACCGCATCACGCGCAAGGCCGAATGGCCCGGCTGGACGCCGCCGCCGGAGATGCGCAAGCGCCGCCCGGGCCTCCCCGTTCACATGGAAGGCGGCCCCAACAATCCGCTCGGCGCCCGCGCGATGTATCTCGGCTCGACGCTCTATCGCATCCATGGCTCGAACGAGCCGTGGTCGATCGGCAAGGCGGTCTCGTCAGGCTGCATCCGCATGCGCAACGAGGACGTGACCGATCTCTACGAGCGCGTCGGCGTCGGTACACGCGTCATCGTCATGTGATCGGCGTCGCTTGCCGCAGCCGGCAGGCTTTTTTATCGTCCAGGTCGCGGCCGGGTTCTCGCCCGGCTGCGCAGAAGACCAAGAAACGGAGGGTTCGATGGCTGGCTGGAACACGATTCGCATGGCGGCGCTGGCGGCAGCGATCACGCTGACAGCGGGCGATGCGCATGCCGAAGGCTTCTTTCGCAAGCTTTTCTCGGGCGGTTTCGACATCCAGCCGGTCGAGGCGGTTCCGGGCGCTGCCGTTCCGGCCAAATATAAGCGCCAGCGCGTGCGCTATGTCTCCGACGAAGCACCGGGGACGATCGTCATCGATTCGGACGCGAAGTTCCTCTATCTCGTCGAGGACGGGAACCGGGCAATGCGCTACGGTGTCGGCGTCGGGCGCGAGGGCTTTGGCTGGCAGGGCAAGGTCAAGGTTGGGCGTAAAGCGGAGTGGCCGACCTGGACGCCCCCGCCGGAAATGCGCCAGCGCGAAAAGCAGAAGGGCCGCATCCTGCCCGTCTCGATGAAGGGCGGCCCGCAGAACCCGCTCGGCGCCCGGGCGATGTATCTCTATGACGGCGGCCGCGACACGATGTTCCGCATTCACGGCACCAGCGAACCCTGGACGATCGGCCACAATGTGTCGTCGGGCTGCATCCGCATGGTCAACAACGACGTCTCGGACCTCTATGAGCGGACGCCGGTCGGCACCAAGGTGATCGTGCGCTGAACCGCGCGACCACCTGTCACAGGGCCCGGCGCTCCGGCAGCGGTCAGGCTGCCGGTTTGCCGTAAACCTTCATGAAGAAGCCGACTGCGCGCGCGACGCGGTGCCGGATTTCCTCCGGATCGGGCGTCGAGACGATGCCGAACAGGAGCTTCCGCAGGACGCCGGTCTGGGCGAGTTCCATGAACTGCGACGCCGCGAGTTCGTAGTTCTCGATCTCCAGCACGCCGGCTTTCGCCTGGCTCTCAAGATAGGCGGCGATCTGCTCGGCGCAGAGCGCCGGGCCGCGGCCGTAGAATTCCGCGCCGATCTCCGGCATGCGATTGACGATCGAGAAGACGGTGCGCATCGCCCGCACATAGTAAGGCCGCGTCAGGATCTCGACGAGCCGCGTTCCGCAATCGGTCAACACCGCCACGACGTCGTGATTATCGTGGTCGAGCTGGATGACGCTGAACAGTTCCTCGCGCTTCTCGGTCGAGATCAGTTCGACGAAGAGATGCTCCTTGTCCTCGAAATAGACATAGAGCGTACCCTTCGACACGCCGGCGACGCGGGCAATGTCGTTCATGCTCGCCGCGTCAAAGCCCTTTTCGAGAAAGACGGCCCGCGCGCCCTCCAGGATCTGCCTGCGCTTGCGCGGATCATGTCCGGCGGCACCCTGGTCGCCGGCCATCAGCTCGGCTTCGGCACTGGTCACGTCCTTGTCCTCTCTGCCGCGCTCGCGGCCTTTGATGTCGTCGAGCGGATTCGGCTTTGATCGTACGCGACGCTAGCAAAAACATTCTCCCCCACCAACCGCGATGAAGGCCATCTAAGCCAGCTGCGTAGAAAAAATGACCGAACCGTTCAGTTCGATCTTGATTTAGGCGTCCTGCTCCGCTAAATCAAGCCGCAACTGACCGAACCGTTCGGTCAATGAGTTTCTTCAAGGAGCGGGCCATGGCCAAAATCGCCCTCGTCGAGGACGCCGGAGATACCGGATCGAGCGATCTGGCACCCGTGCAACGCAAGACCGCCGAAGCGCCGGCTTCCCCCACGCCCGCGGCGCCCCCCGTCCATGAGCCTGCCGCTGCGCCCGCCGCGCAGCAGCCGCCAGCGCCTGCCACGAAGCCGCCGGCAAAGGGCGGACGGCGCCGCTTGATTCTCGGCGCCGTTGCGTTGGTCGCGATCATCGCCGGCAGCTATTTTGGCCATGAATGGTGGACGACCGGACGCTTCATGGTCTCGACCGACGACGCCTATGTCGGCGCCGATTCCTCCGTGGTGGCGCCGCGCATCGCCGGCTATGTCGCCAATGTGACCGCGGTCGACAACGCCTCGGTCAAGGCCGGCGATCCGCTCGTCTATCTCGACGACTCCGACCAGAAGGTCGCGATCACGGCGGCTGAGGACCAGATTGCTTCGCAGCAGGCCGCGCTCGACCGCATCGACAAGCAGATTGCCGCCGCGAAGACCGCCGTCGATCAGGCCAAGGCGTCGATCGCGTCGGCCGATGCTGACCGCGAGCTGGCGGTTGCCGATTTCAATCGCGCGACGCAGCTCAATGCGAGCCAGTTCGCCAGCAAGCAGTCCGTCGACCAGGCCAAGGCGACCAATGACAAGGCCGCAGCGGCGGTCGAAGCGGCCAAGGCCGGCCTCGCATCGGCCGAGGCCAATGTCGCTGTGCTGACCGCCCAGCGCGTCGAAGCGGAACGCCAGCTCGACCAGTATCGCACCGCGCTCGCCCAGCGGAAACTCGATCTCGACCGCACGATCGTCCGCGCGCCCTTCGATGGCGTTGTCGGCAATCGCGCGGTTCAGCCGGGTGAGTTCGTCGCCGCGGGCCAGCGTCTGCTCGCTCTGGTGCCGCTGACCGAAGTCTATATCGACGCGAACTTCAAGGAGACGCAGTTGGCCGGCATCCGGCCGGACGCGGTCGCCCACGTCACGGTCGATGCCGCCGATGGCGAAGGTTTCGACGGCAAGGTCGTGAGCATCGCCCCGGCCTCCGGTTCGGTGTTCAGCCTGCTGCCGCCCGACAACGCGACCGGCAACTTCACCAAGATCACGCAGCGCGTGCCGGTTCGCATCGCCGTGCCCGCGTCGGCGCTCGCAGATGGCGCGCTGCGCCCCGGTCTTTCCGTCACCGTCGAGATCGACAAGCGCACCGGACAGGGCGCCGTCGCCAACTGACGCGAGAATCCTCCTGCGGGAGGAAACGAGACCTCCCCCCGGAGGTAAAGGAGAGGGGAAACATCCGCGGTCCCTACCCCGGCGGCGGTTTCCCCTCTCGACTTTGACAAACCGTTCACAAGAACGCCGGAAAGGCCGCTCGCCGACCGCCGACGCGAATTCCGGAGCGCCTGCCATGGCCGGACCAGCCGCATTCGAACAGCCCGTGATGACGCCCCGCCGAATCCTCGGCTTTGTCGCCATGTGCGTCGGCATGTTCATGGCAATTCTCGACATCCAGATCGTTTCGTCCTCGCTGGCCGAGATCCAGGCCGGCCTCTCGGCATCCTCGTCCGAGGTTTCCTGGGTCCAGACGGCTTACCTCATCGCCGAGATCGTGATGATCCCGCTGTCCGGCTTCCTCGGACGGGCGCTCTCGACGCGGTATCTATTCGCCATCGCCGCCGGCGGTTTCGCCATCACCTCGATCGGCTGTTCGACCGCGAACACGATTACCGAGATGATCATCTGGCGCGGCCTGCAGGGCTTCATCGGCGGCGGCATGATCCCGTCGGTGTTCGCCGCCGCCTTCACGATCTTCCCGAAGAACCGCCAGGCCATGGTTTCGGCCATCGTCGGGCTGATCGCGACGCTCGCGCCGACCATCGGCCCGACCATCGGCGGCTATCTCACCAACCTCTTTTCCTGGCACTGGCTGTTCCTGGTTAATGTCCTGCCGGGCATCGCCGTCACCATCGGCGTCCTCACCTGCGTCGACTGGGACAAGCCGAACCTCAAGCTGCTCGACCATTTCGATTATTTCGGCCTGGCGACGCTCGCGGCCTTTCTGGGCAGCCTTGAATATGTGCTCGAGGAGGGGTCGGCCAATGACTGGTTCCAGGACGAGGCGATCGCCATCCTGGCCGTCGTCGCCGTCGTCGCCGGAATCGCCTTCTTCTGGCGCGTTCTGACGGCGAAGGAGCCGATCGTCGACGTCCGGGCCTTCAACAACCGCAATTTCGCGACCGGGTCGCTGTTCTCGTTCATGCTGGGCGTCGGCCTCTACGGCCTCGTCTATCTCTATCCGGTCTATCTGGCGCGCGTGCGCGGCTATGATTCGCTGCAGATCGGCGAGACGATGTTCGTCACCGGCATCTTCATGATGATCACGGCGCCGATCGCCGGCAATCTGGCGCAGCGCCTCGATCCCCGCGTGATGATGGCGGCCGGATTGTCGCTGTTCGCGGTTTCCTGCCTCGAACTGGTGCCGATCACCAAGGACTGGGCCTTCACGGAACTCTTCATTCCGCAGGCGCTGCGCGGCGTCGCGCTGATGACGTCGATGATCCCGGTTTCGATGCTGGCGCTTGGAACCCTGCCGCCGGAACGGATCAAGAATGCTTCCGGCCTCTTCAACTTGACCCGCAATCTCGGCGGCGCGGTCGGCCTGGCCGTGATCACGACGCTGCTCAACGACCGGTGGGACCTGCACATCGCCCGCCTGCATGAGGCCGTCACCTGGAGCAACACGGCTGCGACCGAGCGCTTCGCCGCCTTGACCCGCGGCTTCTCGGCCCTCGGCTCCAATGCGGAACTCGCGGCGGTCCAGATGATCACGCAATCGGCCAAGCGCGAGGCGCTGGTGATGGCGTTTTCGGACGTCTTCCTGGTCCTTGCGGTGATCTTCGCCGCAATCGTCCTGCTCGTGCCCTTGGCTCAGAAGCCGGCAGCGCGGGCCGCGGCGGGCGGAGGCGGCGGCCATTGATGTGGCACGCGTGCACGATGTAGCGGCCGAACGACAAAGTTCGGCCGCTCCGCATTGAGAAGGTGGGCACAGCGCGCTAATATTCGGGGTCCTTACGGACTGTCCTCGGCCGCCTGCCTCGTCAGGGCATGACGGCCCCAATCAAGCTTGGCCATTTCATGGATGCTTCCGTCTCGACCCGGGCCGAACCCGCGCCGCTCGACCACGCCACTGTGCGAACCATCATCATCGGGATCATGCTGGCGATGTTTCTCGCCGCGCTCGACCAGACGATCGTCGCCACGGCGCTGCCGACGATCGGGCGTGAACTCGGCGATCTCCAGAACATCTCGTGGGTGGTGACGGCCTATCTGCTGTCGTCCACGGCGGCGACGCCGCTCTATGGCAAGATCAGCGACATCCATGGGCGCCGGACGACGCTGCTGGCCGCTATCGTCATCTTCATCATCGGCTCGATCGCCTGCGCGCTGGCGCCGAGCATGTTCGCGCTCATCGTCGCCCGTTTCGTGCAGGGGCTTGGCGGCGGCGGCCTGATTTCGCTGGCGCAGACCATCACGGCGGACGCGGTCTCGCCCAAGGAACGCTCGCGCTATATGGGCTATTTCGGCATCGTCTTCGCGCTGTCGAGCGTCGCGGGGCCGGTGCTCGGAGGCATCATCTCGCAATCGGTCGGCTGGGCAGCGATCTTCTGGATCAATGTGCCCCTCGGTGCGCTCGCCTTCTTCATGACCTACAACGCATTGAAGAAGCTGCCGCGGCACGAGCGCGCTCACAAGCTCGACTATGCCGGCGCCGGGCTCCTGGTGCTGGCGGCCGTGCTGCTGCTGCTGGCGCTGAGCTGGGGCGGCGTGGTCTATCCCTGGTCGTCACGCGAGATTCTCGGGCTCCTCGCCGGTTCGATCGTCGCGTGGGTGCTGTTCGCCTATCGCCTGATGACCGCCCCGGAGCCGTTCCTGCCGCTCGGCGTCCTCGGCGACCGCGTCGTCGCCAGCGCGACGCTCGCTGGCTTCTTCGGCATCGGCACCATGGTCGGGCTATCGATCTACCTGCCGCTGTTCTTTCAGTCGGTGCTGCATATGAATGCCGCCGAGTCGGGCTTCGCGCTCATACCGCTCTCGGTCGGCACCGTCGCCGGTGCGCAGACGTCCGGCTTCCTCATGGCTCGTATGCGTCACTACAAGCGGGCGCCGATGATCGGCCTTTCCATCAGCATCCTCGCGATGATCGCCCTGACGATCACAGCGGGGGAGCTGCCGATGTTCGGCATGGAGATCGTGCTCGTCATCGTCGGTGCCGGGCTCGGCACGCTGTTTCCCGTCACTGTCGTCGCGGTGCAGAACGCCGTCGCGCCGCATCACATGGGTACAGCCACCGGCACGGTGAACTTCATGCGCGCCCTCGGCAGCGCCATCCTGGTCGCGACCTTTGGCGCCATCTTCCTGGCAGGCGTCGGCGCGACCGGTGGCGTCTCCGTCGAGAGCCTCATTGCCAACGCCGGGTCCAGCATCTCGCTTGCCGATGCCTTCCGCGGCATCTTCGCCGCTGCGACGGGCTGCATCATCATCGCCTTCATCCTGCTGCTCTTCATGGAGGAGCGCCCGCTGCGTGGCGGCGAACGCCCGACGACGGTCGTGCTCGACTGAGAGCGGGCGACGCCGATCCGTCTCAGACGACGCCGATCCGCAAGAGATCGTGCATGTGCAGGATGCCGAGCGGACGGCCGTCCTCGACCACGAAGAAGGCGGTGATCCGCGTCGTATTGAGAAGATCGATCGCAGTGCCGACCAGCATGTCGGGCGGGATGGTCTTCGGGGCGCGGGTCATCACCGCCTCGACGGGGCGGGACAGGAGGTCCGGGCCGATGTGACGGCGGAGATCGCCATCGGTGACGATGCCGACCAGGCGGTTCTCGCCATCGACGATGCCGACACAGCCGAAACGCTTCGCCGACATCTCGCCAATCGCATCGCCCATCAGCGTCCCCAGCGGCGCGAGCGGCATCGCCTCCCCCGCATGCATCACAGCGGTGACGAAATGCAGGCTGGCGCCGAGCTTGCCTCCGGGGTGGAACAGGCGAAAATCCTGCGCCGTGAAGCCATGCGCCTCGAGCAGCGCGATGGCGAGCGCATCGCCGAGGGCAAGCTGCATCACCGCCGAGGTCGTCGGCGCGAGACCATGCGGGCATGCCTCCTCGGCCCGTGGCAGCAGAAGGACATGGCTGGCCTGCCGGGCGAGCGAACTTTCCGGGTTGGCGGTGATCGCGACGAGCGGATTGCGGAAGCGGCCGGCATATTCGACGATCGGCCGCAGCTCCGCGGTCTCCCCCGACCAGGATAGCGCCAGGATGACATCGTCCGCTGCCGCGACCATGCCGAGATCGCCATGGCTCGCCTCTGCGGCATGGACGAAGAAGGCCGGCGTGCCGGTCGAGGCCAGCGTCGCCGCGATCTTGACGCCGACATGGCCGCTCTTGCCGACGCCGGTGACGACGACACGACCCTTTGCGGCGCGGATCAGACCCACAACGGCGGCGAAATCCGCCGCGAGATCGCCGGCGAGCGCCCGGGCCAGCTCTGCAAGGCCGGCCTGCTCGCTCGCGACCGTCCGGAGCGCCGAAGCGACCGCGTCGATGGCCGGCGTCTCACCGGACGCCTGATCCTCGTTCGCTCTGGTGCCCTGCCGCTCGGAACCCATGCCGTTCTCCGCACTCAACCCGTTCATCGAAGCGATCGTTTAGCACGCGCGCCCGCGAAAATCGCCAGCCGCTGGCGAGGGCGCATGACAACCTTCTCTTAACCAAGCCCGTTTACATTTCGGAAACCATAAAGCCGGGCCGGGAGAGGCCTGAAACCGTGTGGGCAAGGACACGACAAGGCCGATGCGCGTCATCCACCGGACCCTTCTGTCGGCAACGCTGATCGCGGCGCTTGCACCGATGACGGCGGCGCGCGCACAGACTGTCGCGAGCGGCAGCGGGCCGGGCATCGCCTTCGACACCAGCGACGATTTCTCGTCGCTGCGCGGCACCGATTCCGGCCAGCCGGTCGAGATCTCGAACCAGCAGGGCATCGACGCGACCGACGACAGCCTGACGAGGACAGCCCCCGATCTGGCAGAAGATGGCAAGGTCGCGCGCGTCCAGGGCGTCCAGCCCGTCACGGGCAATGAAGAGGAAGCCACTACCAGGCGCAGCAAGACCGCCGATGCGCGCGATGAAACAGCCTATGATCCGACGGGCGTCCGCGTGGGCAGCTTCATCCTGCTGCCAGCAGTGGAACTCAGGGGCGGCTACACCTCAAATGCGGCGCAGACCTCGGCCGGCCGCCCGTCGGGCACGATCACCGTTGCCCCGGACATTCTGCTCAAGTCCGACTGGGCGAGGAACGAATTTCAGTTCCGCTTGAAGGGCGCCTACGAATATTTCACCGACACCAGCGTCAAGCCGGACCCCAACCTCTATGTCGAGGCCAATGGCCGGATCGACCTGCCGAGCGACTGGGCGCTGCGGCTGAAGGCCGACTATACCTACGACACGCAGTCGCCGAGCCAGTTCGGCTATCCCGACGGCGTCCAGAACCCGCCAGGGATCAACACCTATGATGCCGGTGCCACGCTTGACGGCAGCGTCGGCAGGACCGTCCTGCAATTGCGCGGTACAGCGACCTATACCGGCTATGACCCGCTGCAGGTCGACAACGTCAACGTCACGCAGGCCTATCTCGACAACACGCTGATCAATACGGCGGCGCGCATCGGCTATCAGTGGACGCCAACCGTGGCGCCATTTGTCGAGGCCGAGCTTTCGAACCGGCTTTTCAACAACCCGAACGATCCCTCCGGCTACAGCCGCAACAGCCAGGGCATCACATTGCGCGGCGGCATCGCCTATTCCGCCGATCCGATCCTCAAGGGCGAGATCGCGCTCGGCTGGCGGCACGAGAGCTATGAGGATTCGCGCTTTGCACCGTTCGACCTGCCGACCATCGACGCCTCGCTGATCTGGTCGCCCTCCCCGCTGACGCAAGTCGCCTTCGCGGCGGCAACCTTCGTGAACCCCGCGACCGACATCAATGCCTCGAGCACGATCGTCTACGATCTCGGCCTTTCGGTGGAACGCTATGTGCGCCGTAACTTCACGCTCGCGGCGGATGTCGGCTGGCAGCACCAGCACTATATCGACGCGGACGTGAACGAGATCACTTATAAAGCCGGCATTCAGGGCACGTGGAAGCTGAACCGCGAAGCCTGGATTGTCGGCCGTCTCGAGCAGCAATATTTCGCCAGCGCAGTGGAAGGCGGCAGCTATCCGACCACCACGGCCACGATCGGTCTTCGTCTGCAGCGGTGACTGGCGCTGCGATGCTTTGCCGTGTCATCTAGCAGACATGATTTTCGGCGAAGGTAAGCCATCATGGCATTCAACCATCGTAAGACCGTCACCTTCCGCCTTGCGCAGACCGCGCGCGCCGCACGCGGCCGTTCGGGCAGCCACCTCGTGCGCATCGGCTTGCACCCTGGCCAGGAGAGCGTTCTCAAGGCGCTCGCCGAGCAGGATGGGCTGTCGATGAGCCAGCTCGCGCAGACGCTATCCGTGCAGCCGCCCACCGTCACCAAGATGGTGAGCCGGCTGGCGGCGCAGGGCTATGTCGAACGGCGCGCCTCGAAGGGTGATGGCCGCCAGGCCCATGTCTTCCTCACCACCCAGGGCAACGAGACGATCGCCGATGTCGATCGCGGCTGGAAACGTCTCGAAAAGGAAGCGCTGGCCGGCATCGACGAAAAAGACGTGAAGCGGCTGCGCAAGCTCCTGCGCCAGATCGAGAAGAATCTTTCGGTCACCGCCGAGGAGCCTGACGAGCCGGTCGAGGACGAGATCGAGGAAGCCGCCGCCGAGCCGGTGACCGAAACCGCCTGATCGGCCAGCCGCGCCGAATGGCCGCGTGCGACGGCGGGCGCGCCATTCTATAAAGGGTGCCTCGTCACCGGACGCGAGCGCCGACACTCTTGATGCGCGCCGTCCTGCGTCCTGGAATGCCTTGTCCTCTTCGCACAACAGACCGGCCCGCAGCTTCGTGGCGCTCGCCATCATGGTAGCGCTGCTGAACAGCACAGCCGCTTCGCCGCTCTATGGCGTCTATCGGGCCCGCTGGTCGCTCGATAGCTTCACCATCAGCGCCATTTTCGCCGTCTATGCGGGCGGCACCCTGCTGGCGCTGCTCATGCTCGGCCGCCTGTCCGACCGCCTGCGGGATCGGCGCGTGGTGATCGGAGCCGCGCTGCTGGTCGTCATTGCCGGAGCGCTGGTCTTCGGAACTGCCACCGACATCCATGCGCTGTTCATCGGCCGCTTCCTCGCCGGCATCGGAACGGGCGCGGTGACGGGCGCCGCGAATGCGGCGCTGATCGAGCTCGATCCCCGGCTCGACACGCGCCGCTCGGCCGTATTGGCGACATCCGTGTTCACGATCGGCTGCGCGGTCGGTCCGGCCATATCGGCGCTTTGCCTGGCGCTCGATGTCGATCCGCTGCGCCTGCCCTTCCTGATCATCGCGGCGCTGGCGGCGGCCGCTCTTGCAGGTCTTGCCATCGCGCCGTGGCGGCCCATCCGGTTTGCCGCGCCGATCGAGCAGGCCGCCGCATCCCCTGGTCCCACGCCCCGGGCACGACGGCTTGCCGCCTTCGCCATCGCCGCCGGGTCGGTGTTCATCGTCTGGTCGGTCGGGTCGAGCTTTGCATCGTTCGGCCCGAGCTTCGTGCATGAATTGCTGCATCTGCCGTCGATGGCCGCCGCGGGGCTGATCGTCACGGTTTTCCAGCTGGTCGGCGGCCTCAGCCAGATGGCTTCGGGCCGGCTTTCGTCCGATCGGGCGCTGATCGGCGGCACGGTGATTGTCGCGATCGCGACTTTGGGCTGCCTGGTCACGATCGAAGTGGCGAGCCCGGTCGGCTTCGTGCTGGGAACGGTGCTGGTCGGCATCGGCTATGGTGTGGCCTTCGTCGGCGCCGCGGGCGTCGTCAACCGCATAGCGCCACCCGACAAGCGGGCGTCCTTCGTCTCGGCCTTCTATGTGACCGCCTATCTCGCCAATTGCCTGCCCGTTCTGCTGCTCGGTCGGCTCAGCGACCTCTTCGGCCTCGCCGGCGCTTTCCTAGCGCTGACGGTGTTTACCTGCCTCGCAACACTGGTCCTGGTCCCCGTCGCCATCATCGTTCTGCAACCTGGCCGGAGCCGCCGAAGGGCTTCCTGAGGTTGCTAATCCGTGAGCCTGCCGAGGAGCCGAACCGCCCCCGGCAGCCTGGTTGAAACGGCTCGCCTCTCCGGCAATGCGGCACTTTTCATACAGGGCAATATAGGGTACACCCCTATCCTATGTCGCATCTTTCATCAAACAAGGATCCGCTGCTCGCCCGCATTCGGCGGATTGCCGGGCAGATCGCTGCTGTGGAGCGCGCCGTGGCCGGCGATGCCGGCTGCGCGGCGGTGCTGCATCAGGTGGCGGGGGTGCGCGGGGCGCTCGACGGTCTGATGGATGAGCTCATCGCCGATCACGTCCGCGAGCATGTGGCGAAGCCCGGCCTCGACGATGCCGCGCGGACAGCCGGCGCCGATGAACTGATCACCGTGATCCGCCGCCACGCCCGATAGGCGCGCGCCGGAACGAGGAGAATGTCATGACTTTCGACGGCGAATTCGACGAACTGACACATGACCATGTGTTTCTCGGCAGCCGGCACGACGAAAATGCCCGACGGACGCTTTGGGTGGTCGCGATCACGGCGGTGATGATGGTCGCCGAGATCATTGCCGGCTACGCGTTCAATTCGATGGCGCTGCTCGCGGACGGCTTCCACATGGCCACCCATGCCGGGGCGCTCGGTGTCGCCGCGCTCGCTTATGGCTTCGCGCGCCGCCATGCGCGCGACCCGCGCTTCACCTTTGGTACCGGCAAGGTCGGTGACCTCGCGGGTTTCGCGTCAGCGCTCGTTCTCGCGCTCATCGCGCTCGGCATCGGCGTCGAGTCCGTGCTGAGGCTTATGCAGCCCGGGCCGGTCGCCTTTGGCGAGGCAACGGTCATCGCGATGATCGGTCTCGGGGTCAATCTCGTCAGTGCCCTGCTACTGGCCGGCAGTCATGAGCATGGGCACCATCACGGGCACGGGCATGACCACGCGCACCATGCGGATCAACATGATCACGATGGCGAGGATCACGATCATCACCATGCCGCTCATGACGAGCGCGACAACAATCTGCGCTCGGCGTTCGTGCATGTGCTGGCCGATGCGCTGACCTCCGTGCTCGCGATCGCGGCACTGCTCGCGGGGCGCTATCTCGGGCTGGTCTGGCTCGATCCGGTCATGGGCATTGTCGGCGCCGTCGTGATCGCCGTCTGGTCGTGGTCGCTGATCCGGGAGACGGCGGCGGTGCTACTCGACCGCAGCGATCTGGACATGGAGACGACGCTGCGCGACCGGTTGCTGAAGCAGGCTCAGTCCGGACGCGCGGCGTTCCGCCTGACCGATCTGCATGTCTGGCGCGTTGGCCCCGGCGCGCATGCGGCGATCGTCAGCGTGGCCGGCGATGTCGAGGCGGCAGATATTCGCCGCCGCCTCTCGGGGATGCACGGCCTCGCGCATCTCACGGTGGAGACGCGCCCGGCCGCTTGAGCGATCAGTCGATCAGGCCGTAGGCCGGTACCGTCAGGAAGGCCTCGAAGGTCGGGGCGGTGGAGAGATTCGAGAACAGTTCGATCGCCTCCGGGAAGCGACCGGCCGCATAGTTGTCCGGCCCGATCTCGCCCTTCACGACCTCCATCTCCTCGGACAGGCAACGGCGGAACAGCTCTTCCGTCACCTTGACGCCGCCCTCGAGCGTCGCCTCGAAATGCAGCTGCTGCCAGATCTGCGCCCGGCTGATCTCGGCCGTCGCGGCGTCTTCCATCAAGTTGTAGATCGGCACCGCGCCACGGCCGCGCAGCCAGGCCTCGATATACTGGACGCCGACGCGGATGTTGTGGCGAAGGCCCTCCTCCGTCCGCGTCCCCTCATGGATTTCGAGCATGTCCTTCTGGCCGTAGGACACTTCCTCGCGCAGCCGCGCGAGCTGGTTCGGCCCCGGCATCATGCGGTCGAAGACCTCCATCGCGACCGGAACGAGATCGGGATGGGCGACCCAGGTGCCGTCATGGCCGGCACCGGCCTCACGTTCCTTGTCGGCGCGGACCTTGGCGAAGGCTGCCTCGTTCGCCGCCGGATTGTTCTTGATCGGGATCTGCGCGGCCATGCCGCCCATCGCGAAGGCGCCGCGGCGATGGCAGGTCTTGATCAGGAGTTCCGAATAGGCCTTGAGGAACGCCTTGCCCATGACGACCTGGCCGCGATCCGGCATCAGGAAGTCGGGATTGTTCCGCAGCGTCTTGATGAAGGAGAAGATGTAGTCCCAGCGGCCGCAATTGAGACCGGCCATGTGATCCTTCAGCTCATAGAGGATCTCGTCCATCTCGAAGGCGGCCGGCAGCGTCTCGATCAGCACCGTGGCCTTGATCGTGCCATGCGCGAGGCCGATCCATTCCTCGGCCGCGCTGAAGACCTCGTCCCAGAGACGGCCCTCCAGATGGCTCTCGAGCTTCGGCAGGTAGAAATAGGGACCGGAACCCTGCGCCAGCGCGGCCTTGGCATTGTGGAAGACATAGAGGCCGAAATCGACCAGCGAGCCGGAAGCCGGCGCGCCGTCGAAGGTGATGTGACGCTCGGGCAGATGCCAGCCGCGCGGCCGGATGATCAGCACCGCCGGCCGCGGGCCGACCTTGTAGGCCTTGCCGGTCTTCGCGTCGGTAAAGTCGATCGCGCCGGCCCAGCGATCCTTGAGGTTGAGCTGGCCTTCGACCATGTTCGACCAGACCGGCGAGGACGCATCCTCGAAATCGGCCATGAAGACCCTGGCGCCGGAATTCAGCGCGTTGACGATCATCTTGCGGTCGACGGGGCCGGTGATCTCGACGCGGCGGTCGGTGAGGTCAGCCGGGATCGGCGCAACCTTCCAGTCACCGTCGCGAACATGCGCGGTCTCGGGCAGGAAGTCCGGCAGGCCGCCATTGTCGAAGAACTTCTGCCGCTCGCTTCTGAATTCGAGCAAGGCGCGCCGCTTGCCATCGAAGCGGCCGTGCAGCTCGGCGACGAAGGCCAGAGCCTCAGGCGTCAGGATCTCGTCATAGCGCGCGGCAGACGCGCCCGTGACGACGAGGCGGTTGGCGTGGACGGACATCACTCTCTCCTCAAGCAGATCGGCGGGGTGGAAGACACCTTCTCACTTCGGCGTCTTCAACGAAACAAGCGCAATCATACGAGCACTGTTTCCACCCGCGCAAAGATCCGATCGCTCAGCCGCCGCGGACGCGTCTGATCCGGTCGCTGAAATCGGCTGCGGCGGCGGCCGGATCGTCGGCGGCCATGATGGCCGAAACGATCGCGACACCGGCGGCGCCGGCGGCAAGTACCGGCTCGACATGCTCCTGCTTGACCCCGCCGATCGCGACGACCGGCACAGGCGATGCGGCAGCCAAGGCGGCAAGGCCGTCGAAGCCGATCGGCGGCGCGGCATTGATCTTGGTCGGCGTCGCATAGATCGGCCCGACGCCGAGATAGTCGACAAAGGCGAGATCGGGCGCCGCCAGTTCCGCGGCATAGGAGACGGAAAGACCAAGGATCCTGTCGGGTCCGATCATCTCGCGGACCATCGCCGCCGGAATGTCGCTCTGGCCGACATGGACGCCGTCTGCGCCGACAGCAAGGGCCACGTCGACCCGGTCGTTGATGATGAGCGGAATGCCGAGCGGGCGCAGGATTTCGAGCAGCGCCGTCGCCGTCTCGACCTGGGCCCGCCCCTTGGCCGAAGGGTCACGCAATTGGACCAGCGTGATGCCGCCCGCCACAGCGGCGCGCACCGTCTCGACGACGCCGCGCGGCTCGGCGAGGCCGGGATCGGTCACCAGATAGAGCGAGAGATCGAAGGGGGCGCCCATCACGCCGCCTCCACGCGGATGCTGGCATGAGCGGCAAGCGTTGCCGCGTCGATGGCATAGAGCGCATCGCAGAGCGCGGCCGGCAGATGGCCAGGGCCCTTCAGGTCCGCGGCAGCGACGGCACCGGCCGCGCCATAGACGGCGAGCGCAGCGACGGCGGCCTCAAACGGCGGACGTACGGCCGCGAAGGCCGCGACGGTCGCCGACAGGGCACAGCCGAGAGCGGTCGAGAGCGGCATGAGCGCATCGCCCCCCTCGATGGCGACCACGCGCGTGCCATCGGTGACGAAATCGGTGGCACCGGTGATGGCGACCACGGCCCCGGTCTCGCGCGCCAGAGCCTTGGCGGCCTCGACCGCATCCTCCGAGCGCGCCGTCGAATCGGCGCCCTTGCCGCCTGCGCCGGATGCACCGGCGAGGCTCAGGATCTCGCTGCCATTGCCGCGGATAATCGCAGGCGAAAGGCGGGCGAACTCCGCCGCCACGGCAGTCCGATAGGGGGTCGCGCCGCAGCCGACGGGATCGAGCACCCACGGCTTGCCGTCTTCGTTCATCTGCAGGATCGCGCGGCGCATGCCGTCGACCCAGCTCTCAGACAGCGTGCCGATATTGATGACGAGCGAGGACGAGATCGCTGCAAAGTCCGCCGATTCGTCCGGCGCATGAACCATGGCGGGCGAAGCGCCGACCGCGAGCAGCACATTGGCCGAGATCGTCATCGCGACGAAATTGGTGATGTTCTGAACGAGCGGCCGCATGGCGCGCATATCGGCAAGCGCAGCGGCGGCTGCTTCGATCGAGAAATTGTCGGTGGTCGTGGTCACTTCATCGTCCTTGGCTTCTGGCGCAGGACGGAACGATGGCTTGGGCGCGTTACCTTGGTTCCGGAACGATGATCCGGCCGCGCTTGGCTCAATCCCTCCGCCGGCATGATCCGGATCAGGTTCGCGGGTTAGCCCGAAGGCCTCTCAGCCAGGATCCGCGCACGGACCGAGGCACCCCGATGAGACGCCGGCAACCTAGCATGGACGGCGCCGAGCGCAAGGCCGCCGGCCCGCGGAACTCAAACGCCTCAAATTTGATCTGTCAGCGAAGGACTTGCTCGACCGCCTGCCATGGACGCCATCACCACGTGGGCCTATGACCGGTGCCGGCAGGCTTTTCCGGCGAAATGCCTGTGCGAGGCTTCGAGGCATCGAACTTGCAGGGCTTCGAGGCTGACCGGAACCGGGCGCCCTCACGGCGATTGAGGGATCTGGGTTCCGTTCTGCATGGACGACACGGGCGCAAGTCCGATCGGCCACCATGGCGGCGCAACATCGCGGACAAAAGGAACACACATGCGCCTCAGGCTCGGCACGGAACTCAGCTACGAGTTCCAGGTGGCGACACCAATGATCGTCATGCTGAACGTTCACCCCTCGCTGGGGCCCTCGCTTGAATACCCCGATACTCTTGCCACGACCCCGGTCGTGAACGTCTCGGCGTATGCGGACATGTTCGGCAACCAGTGCTGCCGCCTCGTCGCGCCGGCGGGGCCGTTCACGCTCGGCACAAGGACGATCATCTGGGACGACGGTCTGCCGGACCCGGTCGACTACGACGCCGTCCAGCATCCGATCGAAAACCTGCCGGACGATGTCCTGATGTTCCTGCTGCCGAGCCGCTACTGCGAATCCGATCAGTTGGCCGACGAGGCATGGCGGTTGTTCGGCACGACGCCGCCCGGCTGGGAGCGGGTGCAGACGGTCTGCAATTTCGTCAATCGCCACCTGACGTTCAACTATCAGCTCGCCAGCCCCTTCCGCACGGCTGCCGGCGCCTATCGCGACGGGGTCGGCGTCTGCCGCGACTTTGCCCATCTCGCGGTCGCTTTCTGCCGGGCGCTCAATGTCCCGACCCGCTATTGCACGGGATATATCTCGGATGTCGGCGAGCCACCGCCCTATGCCACGATGGATCTCGCCGCCTGGATGGAGGTCTATCTCGGCGGCCGCTGGCATGTCTTCGATCCGCGCAACAACAAGCGGCGCATCGGCCGCATCCTGATCGCGCGCGGCCGCGATGCCGGAGACGTGCCGCTGACCCACACCTTCGGGCCGAACGTGCTGACCCGGTTCACGGTGGTGACGGAAGAGATCTCGCCGGTCGAATCCTGATGATGCCGGCCGGTGGGTGCAAATATCGCCCTGCCGGCCGTTTGCCTCCGCCGCGTGGAGTGCTAACGCTAGCGTCCGGGCGGAACGGACCAGGGCGGCGATGACGCGGACACGGCGCAGAGGAGGACTTGCGGACGACGCGGCCATGCTCGTCGCGCTGTTTCTCGTCATCCAGGCGCTGCTGAGCGGGCTCGCCACGGGCGCACAGGCCGAAATCGCGCTTCGCAGCGACGTCATCTGCGGCTCTGCAGGTGCCTCGTCGTCGGCCGCGCCTGCGGGACAACCGGCCAACCGCACGCATCTCGTCGATTGCTGCACGCTTGGCTGCCCCATGATCGGCGGCGCCGTTCCCGGCCCGGTGGCGCTCGTCCTGCCCGGGACCCTTCATGAACTGGCGGTGCTTCAAGCCCCCGTTTCCGAGCAGAGCGGCCTTGAACGATCGGAATTGGCTCCGCTCCGCTCGCGCGCGCCTCCACAAGCCTGAACGCAGCCGGCCGCAGACGCGGTCCTGTCGCCGCCGCTTCACCGCGCGGCCGTTCAGTCTTTTTCAGGATGAATTCCCATGTTTTCCCGCCTCAATTCTGCGCGTGTTGCGCTTCGCCACCTTTTCGCCAGCCCCGAAGAGCGGATCGGCATCGCCGTGCTCGCGACGGCGCTCCTGTTCGTCGGTGTCAATGCCGCTGCCGCCCATCAATACAAGATCGGCGCGATCGAGATCGGCCATCCCTGGTCGCGCGCGACGCCGCCGGGCGCCAAGGTCGCCGGTGGCTATCTGACGCTGACCAATGACGGCGACACAGCCGACAAGCTCGTCAGTGCAACCGCCGAGATCGCCGGCCGCGCCGAGATTCACCAGATGAGCGTCGAAGACGGCGTGATGAAGATGCGCCAGGTCGAGGGCGGCCTCGACATTCCGGCGCATGGATCGGTGACGCTCGATCCGAACGGATTTCATCTCATGCTCCTCGACCTGAAGGGGCCGCTCGTCCAGGGCACCAAGATGCACGGCTCGCTCACCTTCGAAAAGGCGGGCACGGTCGAGGTCGACTTCGCCGTCGATGCGATCGGCGCCAACCCCAAGCCGATGAAGCACGACGGCGGCGACGCCATGCCCGGCATGAAGATGGATCACTGAGATGGCTGGCCGGACGCGGCTCGCCCTCATGGCGCTGGCGGCAGTCGTTGCCCTCGGCGTCTCCGGCGTGATCGGCTATCAGCTGACGCATGGCGGGGCGCCATCGGCGCCACGCTATGCCGTCGGCGGACCGATCGATCTGACGGCGGAAGACGGTCGCCGGTTCACCAATGCCGATCTCGGCGGCAAGCCCTTCGCCGTTTTCTTCGGCTTCACGCGCTGCCCCAATGTCTGCCCGACGACGCTTTCGGACCTGACACTCGATCTCGAGCAGCTCGGCCCCCTCGCCGACAAGCTCAAGGTGCTGTTCGTGAGCGTCGACCCGGAACGTGACACGCCGGAAACGCTCAAGGACTACCTCTCGGCCTTCGACCCGCGGATCACCGGTCTTTCGGGGACACCGGCCGAGATCGCCAGTCTCGCCAAGGCCTATCGCGTCTTCTACGAGAAGGTGCCGACGGAGGGCGGGGACTACACGATGAACCACACGGCAACCGTCTACCTGATGGACGGCAAGGGCGCGCTCGCCAGCACGATCTCGCTGGAAGAGGACCAGCCGACGCGAGTGGCGAAGCTGAAACAGCTGGCCGAGAACGGCTGAGCAGAAAGGCGCGCAACGTTGCCGCGCGCCTTGCCAGGAAGGGCGCCGCGCCGCACTCTGCGGCCGGCTCCAACTCGAACCGGCTCACGGACATCATGCACATCAAGCTCCCGGCCTCTCTGCGCGCGTCCATCCATGCGGAGAGCGCGCGGTCCGGCCGAAGCCTCGACGGCATCGTTCGCGATGCGCTTGCCGCCTATTTCGAGACATCGCTGCACACCGTGTTCCAGGTGTCGACGTCAGGCGCACTCGTCGCCGGTGTCTATGACCGCGAGGCCAGCGTCGCGACGATCCTCGACCATGGCGATTTCGGGCTCGGCACCTTTACCGGGCTCGACGGCGAGATGATCATCCTCGAGGGCCGCGCCTTTCATGCCGATGTTTCGGGCACCGTCACCGAAGCGCCCGCAGACGCCGGCGTGCCCTTCGCGATCGTCACGCGCTTCGCCCCGGAGCAGCAGGCGACGATCGCCGACGTGACGAGCTTCGCCCATCTCGAAGCGCTCTGCGACCCGTTCCGCGCTTCCGGCAACATCTTCTACGCGATGCGGCTCGATGGCCGCTTCGCCGCCGTGAAGGCCCGCGCGGTCAGCCCGCCGCCGCCGGGGACCGAGCTCGTCGATGCGGTGAAGACCCAGCACGAGTTCACGCTGACGGATATCGAGGGGACGCTGGTCGGCATCTGGTCGCCGGAATTCTCAGGGCCGTTCAGCGTCGCCGGCTATCATTTTCATTTCATCTCGCGCGATCGCCTGAAGGGCGGACATGTGCTCGACATCAAGGCCGATCGCCTGATGCTGCAGGTCGAACCGCTGACCAATTTTCATCTGGCACTGCCGGAGACCGAGGCTTTCCTGAAGGCGCATATCAGCGGCGACACGGCCGCGGCGCTCGCCTTCGCAGAGCATGACCACTAGGGTTTCGCCGCACTCATCCACGCGCCTCGAGCATCGCGGCGATCCTGACGACGGTGTTCCAGTTGCGGACCGTTCCAATACCGCCGCGCCGTGCCGTGAGCTGGCCCAGCATTCGGCCCTCGCTCGGCCGCTGGCCGGCGAAATGGATCCAGAGATCGCCATCGACGACACGCATCTGCTCGCCCCCAACCGCATAGGGCGCGAGGCGGTCCAGCTCTGCCTCGGTCAGCTTTTCCCGCATCACGCGGACATGCACGAGACTTCCGTCGGCAGCAGCCGCTTCGCGGAACGGATTGCCGGCCGCGAGGCGATGCCAGTCCTCGGCGCGGCGCAGGATGAAATCGATCCGCTTGCCGAACCGGTCGGCGAAGACTGCTTCCAACTGCTGCTCCAGCGTGGCGATCGGCGTGTCGTCGGCGTCGAAGACGAGATTGCCGGTGGCGACCACGGTCTGCGGATTGCCCAGGCCAAGTTCGGCGGCCATCGCGCGCAAATCGGCCATCACGAGCCTCCGCCCCTCGCCGAGGACGATCGAATAAAGCAGCGCGACATAGCTCGCCATCGTTGAAAACTCCTCGATATCGAACGGCCTGGCAGTCGACAGGCCGATGAAATCCCTTAACCTCTGCCGGCTCGCGGAAACGCCCGCGAAACATTCACCAGCAGGATCCTCGATGAAAGCCTGGGAATACGCCCGCGACCTTCTCCGCAATGCCGAGCCTGTTCTCTTGGCCGAAGAGGAGCAGACCTGGGATGCGTCGGCGGCGATTCGCGAACAGGATTTCTGGCTGAAGCTGTTCTGGCAATCGAATGTGCCCGGCTCGGGCGCGCCCGAGAGCCTCGCCGTCGCAGCCGTGCAGTCGCTCGAAAACAAGGGCTGGCGCGTGCCGCCGCATGAGGACCTGCTCAAGTCCGGCCTTGAGGCCTGCGCGCGCGGCGATTTTGAAAGGCTGCATGCGATCCACGCCCGCCTCAAGGCCGTGCTGCGCGCCGCTGCGCCTGACCCGGACCATCCCTCGCAGCAGACGCGCCGCATCGCCCGCTTCGAGGATTTCGCCGCCGGCGCCAGCTTTCCGGCCGACGTCGCCGTCGATATCGCGGCGGATGCGTTCCGCGACCGGATCGCCGGCGCCTGGTGGGGCCAGATCATCGGCGCTGCCGTCGGCACGGCGCTCGAAGGCTATACGGCCGAAAAGCTGAAAGCCGCCTTCGGACGGATCGACCGCTATATGCGGCCGCCGAACACCTATAATGACGACATCACCTTCGAGCTCGCCTTCCTCTATGCCTTCGAGGACAAGGGCTATGCCGTGACCAGCGCCGATGTCGCCGATCGCTGGGTGGGGCTCATTCCCGTCGCCTGGTCGGCTGAAGCGATCGCCCTCGACAATCTGAAGCGCGGCCTCTATCCGCCGCTTTCGGCCGAGGATGGCAATCCGTTCGACGAGTGGATCGGCGCGCAGATGCGCGGCGCGATCTGCGGCATGGTCGCGCCCGGTCGCGCCCGCGAGGCCGCGCGTCTCGCCTGGCTGGACGCCGAAGTCTCGCACACCGGCAACGGCATTCTCGGCGAAGTCTTCAACGCCGTGCTCGTTGCGCGCGCTTTTGTGACCACCGATTTCCGCACACTAACGGAAGAGACGGTCGCGCTGATGCCTGCCGACACCGAATATGGCGCGGTGGTCCGCTTCGCACTCGACGCTGCCAAATCGTCAGCGGACTGGGAAGCCGCTTGGGCGCTCTGCGACAAGGAATATGTCGAATATAACTGGATCCACGCCTATCCGAACGCCGCGGCGCAGGTCGTCGCGCTCTGGTTCGGCAATGGCGATTTCGACGAGACGCTGGCGATCATCGGCGGCTGCGGGCACGATGTCGACTGCAACGCGGCGCAGATCCTGTCGGCCATCGGCGCGGCCAAGGGCATGGCTGCGATCGACACGCGCTGGACCAGCCCCATCGGCGATGATCTCGTCACCTATATGCGCCGTCCGGCCAAGACGACCACGAGTGCCCTCATTGACCTGACCGTCACCGCGATCCGCAAGGCAAGCGACTAGCGCGCCGTTTTCGCTGCCGTTCTCGGTTCTCGCGATCCGAGGCCATCAACGAAATCTTGACTGTAGCAAGCCGAGACCAACAGGAAGGGGGTGCCTCCTGACGCTCGGTATGCGAGCATGGCCTCGTCGATCAATCCAACTGGAAAGACCTGAAATGCTTGCCTGGACCATGACGAGGAACGCGGGCGTTTGCGCTGCGGCCATCGCGACCATTGGCTTCGCGCTGGCTGCCGCAACGCCAGCGCTGGCGGCGCCGACCTGTACCTCGAACGCGTCCTATCTGATCGTCGAGGTTCCCCATGACGGGGATGTCGGCAGTTCCTATCTCGTGCGCGACAACACGGCCTCGCCGAAGCCGGCGTGCAGCGCCAAGAAGCTCAAGACCGACTATGTCGTCGGCTCCCGCGACGATGCATTCTTCCTGCTCAAGCTGGTCGGCCACCATTTGCTGATCGACGCGGGGACGGGCCCGGACCGCGGCCTGGTTATCTATGACCTCGCCAGCAAGAAGGAGGTCTTTTCCGGCGGCTATTCGGACGAGGATATCAAGATCGATGCCTCAAAGGCGGTCTTCTGGACCGACAGCCCCGAGAAGCCGACGAAGAAGAACTGCAAGGATCTCGCCACGATCATGAAGAACCAGCTGACGCCCATGGTCGAAACGCTCGTCACCTTCGATTTTGCGAGCGGCACGCTGACAAAATCGAATAGCCAGCGCTGCACCACCCGGCAGTGAACAGACAGTCCATCGAAATGCGCCGGGAGCGGAGGCCCGCATGACTTGCCCGGCGCAGCGGTAACCGCCATGTGTGTGCCACATCAAGGCACACGCAACGGACGTTCATTTCATGAAGAAAATCGGCTTTCTCTCGTTCGGGCACTGGTCGCCTTCGCCCCAGTCGGGCACGCGATCGGCCTCCGATACGCTGCTGCAATCGATCGAGCTTGCCGTCGCCGCTGAAGAACTCGGTGCGGATGGCGCGTATTTCCGCGTGCATCACTTTGCGCGCCAGCTCGCCTCGCCCTTCCCGCTGCTCGCCGCCGTCGGCGCGAAGACAAGCCGCATCGAGATCGGCACGGCCGTCATCGACATGCGCTATGAGAACCCGCTCTACATGGCGGAAGACGCCGGCGCCGCTGACGTCATCTCCGGCGGCCGCCTGCAACTCGGCATCAGCCGTGGCTCGCCCGAGCAGGTGATCGATGGCTGGCGCCATTTCGGCTATGCGCCCGAAGAGGGTCAGACCGACGCCGATATGGGCCGCCGTCATGCCGAGGTGTTCCTCGACGTCATCCGCGGCGAAGGCTTCGCCAAGCCCAATCCGCGGCCGATGTTCCCCAATCCGCCTGGCCTGTTACGGCTCGAGCCGTTCTCGGAAGGCCTCCGCGAGCGGATCTGGTGGGGTGCCGGCTCGAATGCGACCGCGCGCTGGGCGGCGCAGAAGGGCATGAACCTGCAAAGTTCGACCTTGAAAGACGATGAGACCGGCGAGCCGTTCCATATCCAGCAGGCCAAGCAGATCGAGGCCTATCGCGAGGCCTGGAAGGAAGCTGGCCATGAGCGGACGCCGCGCGTCTCGGTGAGCCGCAGCATCTTCGCGATCATGGACGACCGCGACCGCGCCTATTTCGGCCGCAGCGGGCAGGACCGCGATCAGGTCGGCTTCATCGACGAGAACACAAGGGCGATCTTCGGCCGCAGCTATGCGGCGGAGCCGGACGCGCTGATCGCGGAACTGAAGCAGGACGAGGCCGTCGCGGCGGCCGATACGCTGCTGCTCACGGTCCCGAACCAGCTCGGCGTCGACTACAACGCCCATGTGATCGAGGCCATCCTGAAGCATGTGGCGCCGGCGCTCGGCTGGCGCTGACGCAGCCATCGCGAGAACGCGGCATTCTCCAGGATGCCGCGTTCTCGCAGACCGGCTTACGCGATGCCCTCGGGCTTCGGCCCGCCATAGGCCCAGTCGAGCAGTTCGATCGTATGCACGACGGGTGTCGCCGTGCCCGAGGCCAACTGCGTCATGCAGCCAATATTGCCGGCGGCGATGATATCGGGCTTGACCTTGGCGATGTTGGCGAGCTTCCTCGCCTTGAGCTGGCCCGAAATCTCGGGCTGTAGCATGTTGTATGTTCCGGCAGAGCCGCAGCAAATATGCCCCTCGGGTACGTCGCGCACCGTGAAACCGGCGCGCTGCAACAGCGTCTTCGGCGTCACCTTGATCTGCTGGCCATGCTGCAACGAGCAGGCCGAATGGTAGGCGACCGTCAGCGGCTCCGGCGGCGCGGCACGCTCCAGTTTCAGGCTTTCGAGATATTCGGTGATGTCGCGGGCGATGGCCGAGACGCGCGCCGCCTTTTCGGCATAGGCCGAATCCTCGCGAAACATGAAGCCGTAATCCTTGATCGTCGTGCCGCAGCCGGACGCGGTGACGATGATGGCGTCGAGGCCCTCGCCATCCATCTCGGCGATCCAGCCGTCGATCGTCGCCTTGGCGGTCGCATGCGCATCGTCGGAACGGCCCATGTGATGGGCCAGCGAACCGCAGCATTTGTCGCCCTTGGCGATGACCACTTCGACGCCAATCCGCGTCAGGAGGCGGACCGCCGCCTCGTTGATGGCAGGATCCAGCACCGGCTGGACGCAGCCGGCGAGCAACGCGACGCGCCCCCGCCGCTGCCCCTCGGCAGCGAAGGTGCCCGGCACTTCGGAGGCGCTGCGTCCCGAGGGGAATCGCGGCGCGAGTGCCAGCATCGCGCCGATTCGCGCGAGGCCCGGCATGCGGCCAATGCTGCGCGCAAACGGTCGCGCCGCCGCGGCGCCGACCAGCGCCAGGCGAAAGCGGCTGCGATAGGGCAGCACATGCGCGATCAAGCTGCGCATCACGCGATCAGCGAAGGGCCTGCGATAGGTCTCCTCGATATGCACGCGCGCATGATCGACGAGATGCATGTAGTGGACGCCCGAGGGGCAGGTCGTCATGCAGGAGAGGCAGGAGAGACAGCGGTCGACATGCTTGACCACTTCGTCATTCGCCGGCTTGCCGCCCTCCAGCATGTCCTTGATCAGGTAGATGCGCCCGCGCGGACTGTCGAGCTCATCGCCCAGCAGCAGATACGTCGGACAGGTCGCGGTGCAGAAGCCGCAATGCACGCAGGTCCGGAGGATCTTCTCCGACTCGCGCGTGTCGGGATCGGCAAGCTGGGCCAGGGTGAACGAGGTTTGCATGGTCTATTCCAAAGTCCGGCCGGCCGGTTCGGCGCCTCGGCCGACCGCCTCGGCGAGACGCTGAAACACGCCTTCAGGATTGATCATCACGTCGTTGTTCCAGAAGCGGAGGACCCGGTATCCCTCCGCCTCGATCAGGCTCGTGCGAAGCGCATCGCGCCGCGACGCCGCATCGCTCCCATGCGTCGCGCCGTCGATCTCGACGACGAGTCGCATCTCGTGGCAGACGAAGTCGACGATATATCCCGCAATCGAGACTTGGCGGCGGAAGCCCAGGCCATGGAAGCGATGAGCACGAACGGCTTGCCAGAATCGCTGCTCCGGCAGGGGCATTTCTGATCGCATTGCGCGGGCGCGCTGGCGCAAGACGTCGGCATTGCCAATCATGGCGGAAGCACCCCCTCCCCGACCCTCCCCCGCTGCGCGGGAGAGGGAGGACTGAGGCGTCGCGCGTAGCGTCGATGAAGAGCGGAACCGGCCCTCTCCCGCCTTGTGGGGGAGAGATGGAGAGGGGGGTCCGCGCTCACGCCAGGAGGTGAAGCCATCATCCCATCCGTCCCGGATTGAGCACGCCGGCCGGATCGAAGCTTTCGCGGATGCGGCGCGTGATGGCTGTGACGGCCGGCGCTTCCGGCTGGAAGGGCGGGATCGCGGCGCGCAGGCCGTGCGGCGCGCGGATCATGGTCGCATGCCCTCCGAACACCGCCATCAGGCTGCGCACGCTGGCCGCGCCACCATCTGCCGGGCCTGCGATCGCCGCCCAGACGAGGCCGCCTGACCAGTCAAAGAAGTAGCGCGCGCCGAGTTCCGCATGCAGCCGCGCAGCTACGGCAGGGCCGTCGGTCGGCTTGACCGAAATGCGCCAGACGACGTCGTCCTCGCCGGCATCGAGCGGGCCCGCATCGCGGATCGCTCGCCAGAGATCGGCAGATGCGCCATCGCGCACCGCCTCAGCATCGCCGAAGGCGGAGAGCAGATCGCGCAGCCGCGCGATGCGATATTCGCAGGAATTCGCGAAGCCCTCGAAGCGCAGCAGCGTCTGCGATAGCGCGCCCGGCAGATGCGCGGCGCCGGTGATCTCGAACGGCGTTCCGAGCGCCGTGGTCATCGCCTCGACGGCGCGGATATCGTCGAGACCCTCGAAAATGAGCGTCGTCTCCGTCTCCGCTTTCGGCAGCAGCTTGTAGGTCACTTCGGTCAGCACGCCGAGCGTGCCCCATGAGCCGGCGAGCAGCTTCACGAAGTCATAGCCGGTGACATTCTTCATCACGCGGCCGCCGGACTTGATCGTTTCGCCGCGCCCGGTGGTGACGCGGATCCCGATAAGCTGATCGCGTGCCGCTCCGGCCTGGATGCGGCGCGGGCCGCTCGCATTCGACGCCGTGACACCGCCGATCGTCGGTTCGCCGTGCGTGCCGAGCAACGGCCGATAATCGATCGGCTCGAAAGCGAGGCGCTGGCGGTTCTGGTCGAGCAGCGCCTCGATCTCGGCAAGCGGCGTGCCGGCGCGGGCGGACAAGACCAACTCGCTTGGCTCATAGAGCGTGACACCGGTCATCGCCTGGGTCGAAAGCACACGCGCCGCCTGGACGGGCCGGCCGATATCGCGGCTGCCGCCGCCATGAATGGCGATCGGCGAAGCGGTTGCGGCGGCCTCGGTAATGATCGCCTCGAGCTCGGCCTCGCTGTCGGGGAGAAGAATAGACGTCAAACTGGTCGTCCTTCGAGTGGGAAGACCTTGTGCGGATTGAGCAGCCATTGCGGATCGAGCGCGGTCTTGATGCGCATCTGTTGGTCCAAGTCGATCGTGTTGAACTGGTGCACCATCAATTCGCGCTTCTCGACGCCGACGCCGTGTTCGCCGGTCAGGCAGCCGCCGACCTCGACGCAGAGCTTCAGGATGTCGGCACCGGCCGCTTCCGCCTTCTCAAGCTCGCCCGGCTTGTTGGCGTTGAAAAGCACTAGCGGATGCAGGTTGCCGTCGCCGGCGTGGAAGATATTGGCGACCTCGAGACCGTATCCGTTGCAGATATCCGCAATACCGGTGAGGACGCGGGGGAGCTGTCCGGTCGGGATGGTGCCGTCCATGCACATATAGTCGGCGATGCGTCCCATGGCGCCGAAAGCCGACTTGCGACCCTTCCAGATCGCGGCGCTCTCGGCTTCGGATTGCGACACCTTCATCGTCGCGGGATTGTAGTCGGCGGCGATGGCGGTGATGCGGGAGATGAGATCGGCAATCTCCTCTTCCGACCCCTCGACCTCGATGATCAGCAGCGCCTCGACATCGAGTGGATAGCCGGCATGGGCGAAGGCTTCGCAGACGCGGATGGCGGGACGGTCCATATATTCGATCGCGACAGGAATGATGCCCGAGCCGATGATCGCCGCGACACAGGCGCCGCAGGCCTCGGCCGACTGGAAGCCCATCAGCATGGGCCGCGCGCCTTCCGCGAGTGGCAGGATGCGCAGCGTCGCCTCCGTCACGACGCCGATCTGCCCTTCCGAGCCGACGATGAGGCCCAGCAGGTCGAGCCCCGCCGCGTCGAGCGCCTCGCCGCCGATCTCGACGATGGTGCCGTCGATCATCACCATCTTCACGCCGAGCACATTGTTGGTGGTGACACCATATTTGAGGCAATGCGCGCCGCCGGAATTCATGCCGATATTGCCGGCAATCGTGCAGGCGAGCTGGCTCGACGGATCGGGCGCATAGAAGAAGCCGAGATGCTGGACCGCGGCGGAAACGCCGAGATTGGTGACGCCGGCTTCGACGCGAATGGTGCGGTTGGCGATATCGACGCCCAGAACCCGGTTCATCTTGGAGACGCCGAGCACCACGGCATCGGCCGTCGGCAGCGCGCCGCCGGCCAGCGACGTCCCCGCCCCGCGCGCCACCACCTTGACGCCCTCGGCATTCAAGAAGGCAAGGATGGCCGCGACCTGCGCGGTCGTTTGCGGCAGGACCACCGCAAGCGGCATCTGTCGATAGGCGGTGAGCGCATCGGTCTCATAGGCGCGGCGCTCGTCCTCGGACGTGATCAACGCCTCGGGCGGCAAGAGCGCCGCGAGCCCGGCGATGATCGCGTCGCGACGGGCCAGTACCCGCTCGTCCGGTTTCGGCATCAGGATAGCTGACATGAGTTCCTCCCGCCGGTCGGCAACGGCATGAACACTCTAGGACGGAGCCACCATCGCCTAAAGCCGCGCCGCCAACAATCATCGTTTCCCTGGGGTTGAAAATCGCCGACTTTTATTGCCACGATGCCGGCCATGAGCGCCTTCACCGACATGGAAATCTTTGCGCGGGTGATCACCGCCGGCAGCCTTTCGGCGGCGGGGCGCGAGCTCGGCCTTTCGCCGGCCGTCGTGTCCAAGCGGCTGAAGCGGCTCGAAGAGCGGCTCGGCACGCGGCTCCTGCAGCGCACGACGCGGCAGATCGCGCTGACCGAGGCCGGACGCGGCTTCCATGACCGCGTTGTGCAAATCCTCGCCTCGATCGAGGAGGCCGAGGCCTATGTCAGTCGCCGCTCGGATGTCGCGCGCGGCACGCTCAAGATCTCGGCGCCGACGTCGTTCGGCCGCCTGCATGTCGCGCCGCATCTCGGCCGCTTCCTCGAAGCCAATCCGGGCCTCACCGTCAATCTTGCGCTCTCGGACGATTTCGTCGACCTCGTGAAGGAGGGCGTCGATGTCGCGATCCGCATCGCGGAACTGACCGATTCGAGCCTCGTCGCCCGCCGCCTGGCGCCCAATCACCGCCTGCTCTGCGCGACGCCGGGCTATCTCGCGGGGCATGGCACGCCGACCAGCATTGCCGATCTCTCGCGCCACGCCCTCCTCGCCACCGCCGGGCAGGATCCCTGGCGCCTTGAGGGCAGCGACGGTCCGGTGACCGTGCATATCGACGGGCGGCTCCGGACCAATTCAAACGAAGTGGTGCGTGCGGCCGTGCTCGGCGGCCTCGGCATCGCGCTGCGTTCGACATGGGATGTCGGGCCGGAGCTTCGCACCGGACAGCTCGTGCATGTGCTGCCGGCCTATCGCACCTCGCGCCGCGTTGCCGTCCACGCCGTCTATCCGAGCCGTCGCTATCTCGCGGCCAAAGTCCGGCTGTTCATCGACTATCTCGCGGGTCTCTATGGCGAACATCCGGCATGGGACGACGGGCTGGAGGCGATGCTCGCCGGTTGACGTCCCGGCGCTCGATCGCTGGGCTATTCCTCGTCTGCCGCGGCCGAATGGTGCGAGCGAATGCGGCGCACCATGAACCAGACGGCGAGTGCGACGGGAATGACGGCGAGCGCTGCGAGTTCGCCGGCTTCGATATGAAGGCCGATGATCGGTGCGCCCTCGGCGAGATGGCTGATGAGGCCGACGACATAATAGCTGACGGCCGCAACCGAGAGCCCTTCGACGGTCTGCTGCAACCGCAATTGCAGGCGGGCGCGGCGGTTCATCGAATCGAGCAGCGCGCGATTTTGCTGCGAAAGCTCGACATCGACGCGGGCGCGCAGGAGCGCGGCGGCGCGGGCGAGCTTGCGCGAGAGATCCTGCTGGCGTTGCTCCAGCGTCAGGCAGGTGCGCATCGCCGGCGCCATGCGGCGGGCCAGGAACGCAGTGAAACTCGAATACCCCTCGATCGGCTGCTCATCCAGGGCATTGAGGCGGAGGCTAACGATCTCTGCATAGGCACGGCTCGCGCCGAAGCGAAAAGCCGATTCCGCCGCGCCGGCCTCGAGATCGCCGGCGAGCGCCGTCAGGTCATCGAGCAGGAGACGGTTGGTATCGAAGCCGCCGCTGTTGCGGAAGCGGCGCGTATCGTCGACGAGCTGAGTCTCGATGCGGCGGATCTCGGGTTGCAGCCGCTGCGCCTCGGGAAGTCCCAGCATGGCCATGACGCGATAGGTCTCGGTCTCCAGCAGGCGCTGGACGAGCGGGCCGGCCTCCTGCGGGCCGAGGCCGCGATCGACCACGAGCAGGCGCGTGAAGCCATTGCCATCCTCGCGAAAATCCGTGGCGATCAGGGCGCGGCCGCCTGCTGCCTGTGACGCGGCGAGCGATCCGGGGTCGAAGGCTGCGAAGAGTTCGGCCGGCGGACGCAGGTCGGCAACGAGATCGAGCCGCACCGCGACCATCAGCGGCCCCGGAGGCTCGAAGGCAATCCCGAACGGCGTCTCCGCCGGCAGCGCGCCGGTCCCTCCCCGCACGTCCCAGCTATAGGTGGTGAATTCGGCATGGCTTTCCCAGCGCAGGAAGCCGCCCGCGATCGTCATCACATGATGGCGCGCCTCCGGCCCCGGCTGCGGCTCGCCAATCCTGCGGCAGAGCGCCGCGAGATCGTGGCGCGCCGCATCCGACTGCGCGGTGTCTGTCATGAACGCATAGTGGAGGACGAGGCGCGGCGCCTCGATCATGTGGAACGGCCGCGCATGCACCTCGTGCAGCGCGGCATTCCGCAATGGATGATCGGCAAACCGCCTCGGCCCTTCGCGCATTCCGCCCCCCGGTTGCTGCGGACCCAGTTAGGCAGCAGCATTCGGGAAGCGCAATCGGCGATGGACTTAATTCGGGTGGTGAAAGACCGCAGCGTCAGCCGCGATCGATGACCGTTCCGTCGATCTCGGCAATCGTGCGGCGGCCGGTCAGCGCCATCGACACGTCCAGTTCGCGGCCGATGATGTCGATGGCCTTGGCCACCCCCGCCTCGCCGCCAGCGCCGAGGCCATAGAGGAAAGCGCGACCGATCATGCAGCTCTTCGCGCCGAGCGCGAGAGCGCGCAGCACGTCCTGGCCCGAACGGATGCCGCTGTCGAACATCACTTCCGTATCGCCGCCGACGGCCTCGACGATGCGCGGCAGGGTCGAGATGGCCGAGGGCGCGCCGTCGAGCTGACGGCCGCCATGATTGGATACGACGATGGCATCGGCGCCCGTCCCGGCGGCAGCGCGCGCATCATCGACGTCGAGCACGCCCTTGATGATCAGCTTGCCGGGCCAGATCGAGCGGATCCAGGCGACGTCGTTCCAGTTGAGCGCGGGATCGAATTGACCCGCGATCCATTGGCCGAGCGACTTGACGCCGGACATGCCCTTCACGAAGCCGTCGAGATTGCCGAATGTCTTGCGCTTGCCGCGCAGGACTTTCAACGCCCAGTCCGGCTTGGTGGCGATATCGATGACATTGGCCAGCGTGACGCGCGGCGGCACGGTCATGCCGTTCTTGATGTCGCGATGACGCTGGCCCTGAACCTGCAGATCGACGGTCAGCACCAATGCGCTGCATTTGGCGGCGATCGCGCGGTCGACGAGCGACTTGGCGAAGCCGCGATCCTTCATGACATAGAGCTGGAACCAGAACGGCTTCGTGGTCCCGGCGGCGACGTCCTCGATCGAGCAGATCGACATGGTGGAGAGGCAGAACGGAATGCCGACCCGCTCGGCAGCGCGCGCGGCGAGGATCTCGCCATCGGCATGCTGCATTCCGGTGAGGCCGGTCGGGGCGAGCGCAAAAGGGAATGCCGCCTTCTCGCCGAGGATGGTCGTCTCGGTCGAGCGATTGGCGACATCGACCATGACGCGCTGGCGCAGCCTCAGCGCCTTCAGGTCGGCGCGGTTGGCGCTCAGCGTCTCCTCGGCATAGGAGCCGTGATCGCAATATTCGAAGAAGGCCCGGGGAACGCGCCGCTTCGCCATCAGCCGGAGATCATCGATCGAAGTCGCGGTCGCGATAGACATGGATGCCATCCATTGACTGGGAAACCCGCCGCTTCAGACAGCGCGGCGGACAACTGGATCATTTAATTGACCACTCCTTCCGATGCTCATAATCTCATCTTCATGCCGTTTCAACCCATCCAATCCCGCCCCACCGCCGAGGAGGTCAGCCGTCAGATCGAGCTGCTCATCCTGGAAGGCGTCCTGCATCCGGGCGACCGGCTGCCGGGAGAGCGGGACCTGGCGGCGCGACTGGACGTTTCACGGCCTGTGCTGCGCGAAGCGTTGAAGGGGCTGGAGGGGCGCGGCCTGATCGAAAGCCGGCATGGCGGCGGCAATTATGTCGCGCCGATCGAGGGGACGCTCTTTGCCGGCCCGGTGATCGACCTCATCGCCGGCTCACAGAAGGCTGGCGCCGACTATCTCGAATTCCGGCGCGAGGTGGAGGCAACGGCAGCGGCCATGGCGGCGGTGCGCGCGACCGAATCGGATCGCACCATTCTCGCGCGGATCTTCTCGGCCATGGAGGCGGCGCATGGCGAGGCGGATTTCAGGCGCGAGGCGGCTCTCGACGTGGAGTTTCACCAGGCGATCGGCGAAGCCTCACACAACATCGTCATAATCCATGTGCTGAGGGCCTGCTACCGCCTCCTCGCGGATGGCGTCTTCTACAGCCGCAGCCGGCTCTATGGCCATTCGGGTTCGCGGGATGAGCTGCTCGCCCAGCATCGGGGGCTGCTTTCCGCGATCGTGGCGGGCGAGAGCGACGTCGCCCGTCAGGCGGCAAGGGCGCATATCGCCTATGTCGAGGCAGCGCTGAGGGCTGATGCGGAAGCAGGCGCGCGGGCTGAAATCAGCTCGCTTCGCCTGCTCCAGTTCGAAGAACGGGCGGCCGCGACGCGGCCTATCCGCAGGAAGGATCCCGCGCCAGACGGTGACACCGGGCCTTCCGGGTAGGCAAATCGCCTATCTGGCCCACGCCCGTGATCAGCCCCTTCGGGCGCGGTCGACGTTGACGATGTCGCCCGAGCGGGCGCTGATCACGACCCGCATGGGGCGGCCGCGCCGATCGGCACCTTCCACGACCCAGACGCGACCTTGGCGATCGACGCCATAGGTCTCGATCAGCCCGGCGGACCGGGCGATGCGGCGCGCTTCACGCGGGCCGATTTGCTGATCATTGGCGCCATAGTCGGGACCGCGGTCCCAACGGCCGGGAGGAGGTGGTGCCACCTCCTGTGATGGCGGCACGACGCGCACGCCGCCCTGGTCGATGATGATGCCCTGGGCACCGGCAGCGGTTGCCGCCACGAGGCCGACGGCGAAGACGGCAGAACCGATCAAGCTGCGGAATTTCATGGCTTTTATCCTTGTCGTTCTGGCGGCACCACGGCCACCGATCGTAGACAAGAACGCCCCTCGGGGCTTTTTCGTTCCGGAGCGCCGCTTCGCCCTCAGACCATCCGCATGCTCATGCCGCCATCGACCACCAGCGTTTCACCGGTGATGAAGGGGTTTGTCAGCAGTTCGATCGCGGCGCGGGCGACGTCCTCGGATGTTCCAAAGCGATGCAGCGGAATGCGGTTGTCGAGATTGTTCTGCCGCGCCTCGGGCGTCATCGCGGCGTGGAACCGCGTCTCGATAATGCCGGGGCAGATGGTGTTGACGCGGATGTTTTCGTGGCCATGGTCGCGGGCAAGCGCACGGCCCATCTGCGGCAGCGCGCCCTTCACCGTCTGATAGGCAACCGTACCCGGGCAACCTCGCAAGCCGGCCACCGAAGAGACGAGCAGCATTGCCCCGCCCTGCTTTGCGAGCGCGGCATGCGCGGCGCGGAACAGGTGAAACGGCGCGTGGACGTGGACGCGGAACGCCTCGTCCCAAGCATCGAGGCTGATCGAGACCGCCGTGCCGGGCACCGCTCCGCCAGCCGCGGGGATCAGGTAGTCGATGCGGCCGAATTTCGCGAGCGTCGCTGCGACGAGGCGTTCGGCGGTCTCGGGATCGCCGGCGTCGCCCGATTCGAAAAGAACCGTGGTTACGGCGCTAAGCTCGGTCAGCAGCGCATCGACTTCGGCGTCGCGGTTCCGCCCGAACAGGACAAGATCGACACCGCGCGCCGCCAAGGCCCTTGCGATTGCCGCCCCAATGCCGCGCGTTCCGCCGGTGATGACCGCGACCTGCCGTTCATCCATTGCCATGGGTTCCTCCTGTTCTGGCTCAGAGCTATCGCTGCATGATTTCGCATCGTGCGTCCATTCGGCGATCCACAGCCAGCCATGCGAGGCCGCGGCGAATTTGCCGTCACGGCCTTCCTTGCCGAGCGTCGAGGGCGTAGCTAATGTGCCGATCCTTTTCGAAGCCGGAGACATCATGGCCCGCGACGTGTCCGATTCCACGATCGTCGAATCTCGCGACGATCTCATCGGGGCGATCGCGTCAGGCGGCAAGCCGGAGAGCCAATGGCGCATCGGCACCGAACACGAGAAATTCGGCTTCTACAAGGATGACCTCACGCCGGTTCCCTATGAGGGTCCGCGCGGGATCGAGCGCATCCTGCGGCTCATGGAAGGCCTGCTCGGCTGGCAGCCGATCGAGGATCGCGGCCTGATCATCGGCCTGGTCGATCCGGTCGGTGGCGGCGCCATTTCGCTGGAGCCCGGCGGGCAGTTCGAGCTTTCCGGCGCGCCGCTCGAGACCGTGCATCAGACCTGCCGCGAACTCCATGCCCATCTCGCGCAGTTGCGCGAATGCGCCGAGCCGCTCGGAATCGGCTTCATCGGCCTCGGCGCGTCGCCGATCTGGTCGCTGGCCGAGACGCCGATCATGCCGAAGTCGCGTTACGAGATCATGGCGCGCTATATGCCGAAGGTCGGCACGCGCGGGCTCGACATGATGTTCCGGACGTCGACGGTGCAGGTCAATCTCGACTTCGCCGACGAGGCGGACATGGTCAAGAAGATGCGCGTCTCGCTGGCTTTGCAGCCGGTTGCGACCGCGCTTTTCGCGAATTCGCCTTTCATCGACAATGCCGCCAACGGACTGCTTTCGAACCGCGCAGAAATCTGGCGCGACACCGACAACCAGCGTTCGGGCCTCATTCCCTTCGTGTTCGACGCGGGCTTCGGCTTCGAGTCCTATGTCGAATGGGCGCTCGACGTGCCGATGTATTTCGTGAAGCGGGGCGACTTCTACCACGACGTCGCCGGGCAGTCGTTCCGCGACCTGCTCGATGGCCGCCTGCCCGGACTGCCGGGCGAGCGCGCCACCCTCTCGGACTGGAACAACCATCTGACGACGCTGTTCCCAGACGTGCGGCTGAAGAAATATATCGAGATGCGCGGCGCCGACGCCGGCCCGTGGCGGACGCTGACGGCCTTGCCGGCGCTCTGGGTCGGCCTCCTCTATGACCAGACGGCGCTCGACGCCGCTTACGATCTCATTGCCGACTGGACCGCCGAAGAGCGTCAGTCGCTGCGCGACATGGTTCCTCGCCTAGGTCTCAAGACGCCGCTCCGCACGCGGACAGTGCGCGAGATTGCCGGCGAGATGGTGGAGATCGCCCGCGCCGGGCTGTCGCGCCGCGCACGACTCAACAGCGAAGGCGTCGATGAAAGTGTCTATCTCTCGCCGTTGCAGGAAACGGTCGCCAGCGGCATGACGCCGGCGGAGCGCCTGCTCGCCGCCTATCATGGCGATTGGCACGGCGATATTGGCGAAGTATTCAGGCGGCATGCCTATTGACGTCTGACGGCCGGGAGCCGGCATCGATCGAGGAGAGCCAGGATGGATATCAAGGACATTACCGTCGTCGTCGACCAGCGCGGCGCGCGGCCGGCTCTTCCCGTGGCGATCGATCTCACCAAGCGGTTCGGCGGCCATCTGACGGGACTCACCCTCGTCTATGATCCCGTCGTTCCTGGCTATGCCGTCGCCCCGGTCCCGGTCGATTTCATGGTCAGCGCCCGCAACGAAGCCGTGAGGGGCGCCAAGGCGGCCGATGAGGCTTTTCTGGCGGCGGTCCAGGCGAGCGGCGTCACGGCAGAGACGCGCTCGGTCGAGATTATCTCGTCCGGCGGGCTCGACGAAGTCGTGCATGAACTGCGGCTCGCCGATCTCGTCATCGTCGCCGAAGACGATCGCGACCAGCCCGAGCCCGTGCGCGAGCCGCTGATCGAATCAATTCTCTTCCATGCCGGCGCACCGCTGCTGATCATTCCGCGCGCTGCGCCGCCGGCGAGCCTTAACCTTGGCCGCGTCATCATCGCCTGGGACGGCACCATCACCGCGGCCCGCGCCGTTCGCTCGGCGCTCCCGTTCCTCGCCGCCGCGGACGCCGTCGACATCGTCATCGTCGATGACGGCAAGGATCTGCCGACCGGCCAGCGCGTGACTGGCTATCTGGCCCGGCACGGCATTGCGGCGGCGACCCACACGATTGCCAACCCGCAAAAGGATGTCGCCGCGGCCCTTCGCCAGCAGGCAACCGAAACCGGCGCCGGCCTCATCGTGATGGGCGCCTATGGTCACAGCCGCCTGCTCGAATGGATTCTCGGCGGCGCGACTCGCGGCATGCTGCACAAGCAGTCGATCCCGATTCTCATGGCGCATTGAGGCGCCCGGTCAACGGGAGCGCCGGCTGACGCAGCCGGCGCGGTGACGATTTGACGAATGGTCGGCGCGGTCCGATCATGACGGCTCCAAGGGGAGCATGCGATGAAAACCTTCTACGATCTGATGCGGGAAGCTCAGCAGAGCTCTTTCGGCACGATGATGCAGAAGGAGTTCGGACTGTCGTCCGAACAGCAGGCGCGTGCCGTCGAGGCCATGATGCCGGCCTTCTGGCTCGGCATGCGCAAGAACGCCGCCGACCCGTTTGGCGTCGCCGCATTCTGGCAGGCACTCGGCAGCGGTCCCTACCAATCCTATTTCGACAATCCCTTCGCCGCGATGTCGCCCAAGGCGATGGATGATGGCAATGGCATGCTGGAAAAGCTGTTCGGTTCGCCCGAGATCGCGCGGGCCGTCTCGCTCCAGGTCGAGGCTGCCACCGGCATCACGCAGGACGTCGTGCGGCGCATGATGCCCGTCGTTGCCAACATGATGATGGGCGGGCTGCAGCGGCAGACCGAAGCGGTCGAAAATCCGTTCATGCGCTTTATGCAGGACATGACGCAGCCGCCGAAGCCCAAGGCCCAGAAACAACCCGATCTGCCATTCGTCGTGCTGATGAACAGCTTTCTCGGTAAGACGGCCGAGCCCGAGAAGGAGCCGGAGCCGGCTGCCGATGCGCCCGCCAGCAATGAGGAAGTCATCGACCGGCTGTTCGATGCGAACCGGTCGATGACCGACGCCTACTGGAAGTCGATGGAGCACATCTTCGATCAGTTCTCGCCGCAGAAGAAGGACTGACCTAAACGAAAAAGGCCCGCCGATGAACGGCGGGCCAAGTGCGGAACCGCCCCGGGGATCGAGAGGGTTCCGGCTGCAGGGAACAGGACGCCGGGAACCGGCGTCCGATGGGTGGATTTCGCGGCGAAGCGAGAGGCGGCCGCCGCGCGAGAGGTTAGGCCTTGGCCCGGTAGCGCGCCGATCCGACATGGAGTTCAGCGCCATGGGCGAGGCGCTCGCGCATCTGCGCGTTGCGGGCGAAGCGCCGCTCGAGCGAGAGCATCGAAAGCTGCACCGAGGCATCCTCGTCGACGCGGGTCGCCATGGCGCAATAGACATCGCCCTGTGTCAGACCGATATCGCGCAGCATGTGATCGTCCCAGCTCAGCAGGCGGGCCACCTGGCGACGATTTTTCCAGACGCGGATACGAAGCATCGCTGATGCGCAGGCGTTCGCGATTAGACCCGCGATGCCGTGGCGCGCCGTCGAACGGCTCTCGGTGGTGAACGTCTCGAATGTCGTCATGGTGTGCCTCCATCGGCTGACGCTTCGAGGTCCTCCCGCTCTTCGGGAGGGGCTGCTCGGCATGCGCCCTGGGAACAATCGAACATTGGCGCATTCGCATTGATCATTCCAACGAATGTTTCTAATATCAGCCATCGGAATTGATGATGCTTGACAGCGCCGTTGTTGTCTTGATGCACCGCCCGGCGGCAGCCAGCCACCCGTTTCCTGCCAAGTGGCGCAATTTGCTCGGCAATCGCCCACGCGATGGGCAAATGTGAGGTATCGCACATGGCCGCCATGCTCGATCTCGACCAGCTCCGCACTTTTGTCGCGATCTGCGACGCCGGCAGCTTCACGCGGGCCGCAGAAACGGTGCACAAAACCCAGTCGGCCGTCTCGATGCAGATGCGGCGGCTGGAGGAGCGGATCGGCAAGCCGATCTTCGGCCGCGACGGCCGCAGCGCCAAGCTGACCGAGGAAGGCGAGCGGCTGCTCGGCTATGCCCGCCGGCTGATCCGGCTTTCCGACGAGACCGTTGCAGCGTTCGATGACGAGGAACTTTCGGGCCGCGTTCGCCTCGGCACGCCGGATGACTATGCCGACCGGTTTCTGCCTGAGATCCTCGCCCGCTTCTCGCGCTCCAACCCCCGTGTCGAAGTGACGGTGGTGTGTGAGCCGACCATCCAGTTGGTCGAATGCCTGCGCAGCGGAACGCTTGATCTCGGCATCATCACCAATATCAAGGAGACATCCACGGCCGAAGTCGTGCGGCGGGAACCCTTGCTCTGGGTGGTTTCCAACCAGCATCGCCTGGAGGAAGAGGACGTGCTGCCGCTGGCGCTAGGCCGCGATACCTGCTGCTGGCGGAAGGACGCCATGGAAGCGCTTGGAACGATCGGGCGCAAGAACCGCCTGCTCTATGCCTCCAACAATTCGACCGCCCTTGCCGCCGCCGTTCTCGCGGGTCTCGCGATATCGGTTCTGCCGGAATCGGCCTTGCGGCCCGGCATGCGCGTGCTCGGCGAGTCGGAAGGCCTGCCGCGCCTTTCGCCCTGCGAAATCGGCCTGATGCGGGCGCCAAACCGGCCCTCGTCACCGCTGGTCGAAGCGTTGGCAGAACACATCGTGTCCTCGCTGGACAATCTCTCGATGCGGATCGCGGCCGAGTGAACGCCACGCCACCCGGCCGCATCGTCGTCCTCAACGGCGCGCCGCGATCAGGGAAATCCTCGATCGTCAGGGCCCTACAGGCGCGCGAGGACGGCATCTGGATCAATCTCGGTGTCGATACGCATATGGCCGGCATGCTGCCGCCGCGTCTCTCGCCCGGGATCGGCCTCAGACCCGGTGGCGAACGGCCGGATCTCGAGCCGCTGCTGCCGCGCCTCTATGCGGCGCTCTACGAATCGATCGCAGCGCATAGCCGGCTCGGCCTCGATGTGGTCGCAGATCTTGGCCATCACGACGCCCATTCGCAGCCGCTCTGCATCCTGACCGATTGCGCCCGTCGCCTCGCCGGACTGCCGGCGCTGCTCGTCGGCGTGCGTTGCCCCGTTGACGTGATCATGACGCGACGCGAGATCGCGGTGCCTGGCCGCGAAGGGCTTTATGCGCGCGGCAGCGCAGATATTCCGGTCCCTCAGCCGGTCCAGCGATGGCAGGAGGCCGTACATGCGCACGGCATCTACGATCTCGAACTCGATACCGCGGCGCTCACGCCCGATCACTGCGCCGACGCGATCCTCGCGGCCTTCGCTGCCGGCATCTCCGAGCCTTCAGCCTTCACGCGGCTTGCGCAGGGCGCCTGACGGTGACGGCAGCGGCCGTCACTTCTTGAAGCCGATGCGACCGTTGACCGCGTCGAAGGCGATCTCCATACGGCGGAAAACGAGGCCGCCAGAGTTGAAGCCGAGCACGCTGCCATGCGGGGGCTCATAGCGGAAGCGATCGAGCCAGATCTCGGTTCCTGCCACCACGGAGAGCGTGATGCCCGCCTCGCGCACGCGGATGGTCACCACGGAACCCGGCCGCACCGGGGCGCCGACGGCGTGGTTCGGCACCTCGAAACTGCAGAGCCCCGCACCGGTATCGAACACCGTCCCGTAGCAGCCCTCGGGTCCGCCATCGACCGCGAAGCAGGTGTCGATGCTCTTGGTGTCCCAGGCCTCGAGGCCGGCGGGCTGCTCGCCATCCGGCATGCGGTCGAACGGCGCGAAGGAAAAGCCGGCCGTATTGGCCTCGGTGAGCCCGACAGTGAGATGCGGCGCGACGTCCGGCCGCGTGACGTCGTTCGCGACGACGATGAAGCCGTTGCCGAGGTTGCCCGGCAGTTGCGCCAGCGGATTGAAGGCGCGTCCGCCCCGGTAGGCGACGCCCATCACGCCGACTTCGCCCTTGTGCCAGCCGGGGCAATGCGGCTTTTCCGGCTTGCAGCCGACCGAGCGGACAACCTGGATCGCGATCTCCGTGGACGTCGCCACCGCCGGTTCCGAGCCCGGGAAGGCGACCTTCGCATAGCCGAGCACGCCGGTCAGGAGATTGCCGCTGGTATAGGAATAGGTGACCGGAATGTCGGTCAGGCGGACATCGGGTCCAACAGCGCTTTCGAGGATCCTGAGGCCCGTCGACCCGGTATCGAGCAGCACATCGCCCGGAGCGCCACCGCCGACCGCGACGGTGACGAAATTGGCAAAGCCGCTCTTGTCGGGGCGCTTCTTCAGCGGGATCTCGGCGCTCTCGCCTGCAAGCGCGACGTCCGCCGCGAGCAGCAGGCCGATGACCGTGAAGACGCAACGCCAGGACCGCACGATCCCCTCTCCGCCCTAAGGCCCGAACACCGACCAATCCATCGCCTTGGCGAGCCGCTCCAGCGCACGCGAGCCGAGCAGCGAGTTGCCAACCGTGTTGAGGCCCGGTGACCAGACCGCGATCGAGGCCTTGCCGGGCACGATCGCGAGGATGCCGCCGCCGACGCCGCTCTTGCCGGGGATGCCGACGCGAAAGGCGAACTCGCCAGAGCCGTCATAATGGCCACAGGTCAGCATCACCGCATTGATCCGCCGCGCCCGTTCGGCCGAGACGACCTTGTTGCCGGTCAGAGGATGCCGCCCCTGCCCGGCCAGGAAGCTGCCTGCGACCGCAAGCTGGCGGCAGCTCATGGCGATGGCGCATTGATGGAAATAGACGCCCGTCGTCAGTTCGACCGGATGGCGGATATTGTCATAGGCCTTCATGTAGTTGGCGAGCGCCCGATTGCGGAATCCGGTCTCCTCCTCGGAACGAGCCACATCGACATCGATGACGATGCTGTCGTCGCCGGCCAGCGAGCGCATGAAGCTGAGGATGAGGCCAATTGCCTCGCGCGGCCTGTAGCCGGCAAGGATCACATCCGTCACGACCAGCGCGCCCGCATTGATCAGCGGATTGCGCGGAATACCGTGCTCATACTCGAGCTGGACGATCGAATTGAACGGATTGCCCGACGGCTCGCGCCCGACGCGGTTCCAGAGAGTGTCGCCGACCTGCCCGAGCGCGAGCGTCAGCGTGAATACCTTCGAAATGCTCTGGATCGAAAAAGGCACATCGGCGTCGCCGGCTGAATGGACAGCACCATCGGGTGTCAGCACCGCGATGCCGAAATGGCCCGGATCGACCTTGGCAAGCTCCGGAATATAGCTTGCGACGGCGCCGCGCTCGCTCGCGGTCTTCAAATCGGCGGCGATCTCGTCGAGGACGGTCTGAAGGTCTGGCATGAATTCCCGGAGCATTTTCGAGCGGAGCGCTCGCGATCCCGAAAATGCGACAATCGGGGCGGCGCGTCTATCCAGCCAGCACGCGGGTCGCCGGGAAAGTAATCCGGATCAGCGTGCCCTGCCCGACCGACGAGTCGATCGCGAAGGCCGCGCGATTGGCCTCGACCAGCGCCTTGGTGAGCGGCAGGCCGAGCCCGGTGCCATCGCTGCGCCGCTCGCGCGAGGACGAAAGCTGGCGGAACGGCTTTAGCGCCATCTCGATGTCCTTTTCCGACATGCCGATGCCGGTATCGCGGATGCGCAGCGTCACCTCGCCATGCGGCTCCATCGCGGTCGAGACGATCACCTGCCCTCCGGCAAGCGTGAACTTCACCGCATTCGAAACGAGATTCAGCACGATCTGCCGGATCGAGCGCGGATCGGCGACGATATTGGGCACCTGGCCTGACAGCGAGGTACGGATGATGATCCGCTCGCGATTGGCCTGCGGCTGCATCAGCGCGACGCATTCCATCACGATCTCGTTGAGCGCCACCGCCTCGAAGGTCAGGTCGAGCTTGCCGGCCTCGATCTTGGAAAGATCGAGCAGGTCATTCAGCAGGCTCATCAGATGCGCGCCGGACAGATGGATGTCGCGCAGATATTCCTTGTAGCGCTCGGTGCCGATCGGGCCGAAACGCTCTTCCATCATCACCTCGGAAAAGCCGATGATGGCATTGAGCGGCGTCCGGATCTCGTGGCTGACCTTGGCGAGGAAATCCGACTTCTGCATCGACGCGCTTTCCGCGGCGCGCTTCGCATTGATCAGTTCGCCTTCGGCATTCTTCCACTGCGTGATGTCGCGCAGCACGGCGCAGAATTTGCCGGTTTCGGGCAGGCGCCCCATCGTCATGAAGAGCGGGATGAGACCGCCCTGCGGCACGCGGCCGATGACCTCGCGGCCGTCATTGAGCACGCTGGCGACGCCGTTCCGCGCCAATCCGTCAAGGTAGTCGAGGGCCGACTGGCGACTCTCCTCGGCGAGCAGGTCCGGCAGGCGGAGGCCCGTGACGGAGGCTGATTCGACGCCGAACAGCGCCTCGGCGCTCCGATTGATCCGCTCGATGCGCGCGTCCTCGTCGACGACGATGATGCCATCGGTCGCCGTATCGAGGATAGCCTCGAGTTCGACGATCCGCTGCCGCGCGCCGACCAGCTCCGTTTCGGCTCTCCGCATTAGCGGCAGCAGCGCGCTATCGGACGAAATGAAACGCGCTTCGGGCTCGGACTTCGATCCGGCTGTCGCAACTGGTCGCCGATCCTGTTGGGGCACCAGGTCAGGTGCAGCCGCAGCCTCGGACCGCGCTTCGACAAATGGTGCATCCGGGGCTTCTGTAGGCAGCATCAACTCCGGCGCCGGCTGATCCTCGGCATCCGGCACCGCAAGCGCGCTGTCCTGAGCCGTCGCGTCGCCTGCAGGCAGATCGGCGACGGAAGAAGCTTCCGGCTGGATTTCGATGGCGCCGGGCTCTGCGGCCGGCTCCGATCCCACCTCCGGGGCGGGCGCGACGGGTGCCGGTTCTGCCCGGACCTGCTGTTCTTCCTGATGCGCTTCGGCCGCAATTTCTGTCGCCGCCCGCTCCGTCCCGGCGGCCTCGCCGCCTGCAATCTCTTCGACAGGCGGAGCAATCTCGATGCCGGCGCTAGCGGCAGCGGGCGGGCTCAAGGCCGCTTCGGCTGTTGGGCGGCTGGCCGGCGTTCCGCCCAGCGCCGCGGCAATGCGGCGGAAAGCATCCTGCTCGGGCGGCGAGAGCCGCTCCTGCTCCGGGGCCGCGCGGGCGAGGCGGATCACGTTGGAAGGCGCCGCGCTCGGGGGAACGGATGCGCTTGGAAGCGGCGGTCGCGACTGCACGGTCGCGGGTTCGCGCCGCTCCATCGGACGGATGACGCCGAAGCCACGATAGCCTTCGAAAAGACGCTCGCGTGAAAACGCCGGCAATGCAGCGAAATCGACAGCAATCAGCCGGTTGGTTCCTTCGACGGGCCAGTCGAGCGAGACACCACTCCAGGTATCCCGGCGGGCGATCAGGCTGGCCACGGCGCCCGTCGGATCGAGGCCGAGCCGGGCGGCCATCTCGCCCCAGCTTTCGCCGACCGCGATGGCAGCGGCAGGGCCGACGATCTCGGCGAAGTTCGGCGAGACGAAGGTGAAGCGTCCGGCTTCGTCCATCTGGAACACGAAGCGAACCGGGCCGGCCGGCTCAACGAAGGCAAAGCCCTCGGCAACAGCCGGTTCGAGGTGCTCTGGCTCGGCGGCCTGCACAGGCGCAGGCACTGGTTCGGTGGTTTCGTCGCTTGCGTCGATCGATTCCGGCTCCGCGGCGGGCTGTTCCGCCGCGTGATGTTCAGCTGAAGGCGCAGGCTCGGATACGGCGACCTCCGCCGGCGCCACAGTCTGTACCTCCGCGGGCGGCAACGTTTCAGCGCCCTCCCATTCGATGCGTTCGCCAGGGCCAACCACGAGGAGATGCACGAGACCGGCGACGGTTTCGACGGCCACTAGACCCGCGGGTCGGCGACTATCCCCGATCCGGATTGCCCGCTTCAACGGTCGTCCCGGAACACGGGCCGAAGCGGCGACCAGATCGGCGATCGCGGCTTCGCCGACAAAGACATCGAAATCGCCGCTGTCGGCCATCGTCGCGCCATTCGCATCGAGCACGGCGACAAGGCAATCCTCGGCGGCGAGCAGATCGACCAGGCGGCGCGCCGCTTCCTGAGTGTCACCCGCTCCGCGCGCCTCCGGCAGGCGGACGAGCACAGCCGGCTCGCCGCCCGGCAGGGTCAAGCGAACACATTCCGCTGCAACGCTCGAGAAGCCGGCGCTGCCGGCAAAGCGGATGCGCTCGAGGCGGCTCGCGCCAGGAGCGAGGCTTCGCGCGGCGCGAGCGATCTGATCCGTCGCCGGCAGCGCCACCGAAAACGTGCGGTCGAGCAGGGCTTCCATCCGCCGCTCGCCGAAGAAGGCGGCACCGGCGGCATTGGCAAACAGGATGCGTCGCCCATCGGCCTGGAACAGCAGAGTCGGCCGCGGCGCAAGCAGCGCCGATCCGACCGCCGGCAGCGCCGCCAGATCCAGAAAGGCATAGTCGCGTCCGTTCATGCTGCGTCGCGCTCCCCGCCAAGGGCCCACGCCGCGTTGGCGTGTACCTTTGCTTAACAATACTCTAATAAAGCCGCAGCGCTCCAAGGTCCACGTACTGGGCGCCTCACCCACCGCAGTCTTGCAGCGCGTGGTTAATCCGCGATCCACATTTCCAGTCCGGCCGGATCGGGCTATGCTCCCTTTCCCCAACCGGGCAGGAGGACAATCATGGCCGACGAGACCGTTTTCGAGATTCCCGAGCCGATGCGCGCATTCGCCGACAAGAGCGTCGATCAGGCCCGCAAGGCATTCGACGACTTCATGTCGGCGACCGTCAAGGCCGTCGACAAGGCCGAGACATCGACCAAGTCGATCCAGGAAGGCGCGCGCGACGTCAACCGCCAGGCGATTGGCTTCCTTGAAGAAAATGTCGCCGCGTCATTCGAATTCGCGCAGAAGCTGGTGCGCGCGCGGACGGTCGAGGAACTGCAGTCGATCCATCGCGACTTCCTGCAGCGCCAGGTCGCCACCGCGCAAGCCCAGACCAAGACCGTCGGCGAAGCGCTGACAAAAGTCGCCACGGACGCAGCGCAGAAGATCAAGCCCTGAGGATCTGGCGCGGCCTCGCTCAGCCGCGCCTCATTCTTGTGCACCGCACTGCAACATGCCGAACGGCCCAAGTCGGCATGTATTAATTTGGATGCCAAGCAAATTGGGGCTTTCCGCCAGCTGCCGTTCACGATTTTCCGCTTGTGCGTCGCAAAATGATGTTGCAACGCACAAAGGTCGTGGCTATATAGGATGCATCTCGATCGGATGCCTATCACGACTGTGTGCGGCTGCCGCGCTCTCGAGATCCATGCATTCTCAAGGAGAGCCCCATGACCGATACCCCCGCCACCAAGCCCGCCAAGACTGCCGCCGCCAAGGCTGCCAAGGCTTTTGAAGCGCCGTTCGAGGCATTCAGCTTCAATATCCCGAGCGCCGAGATGCCGGCCGCTTTCCGTGATTTCGCCGAGAAGTCGCTGACGGGCAGCAAGGAAGCCTACGCCAAGATGAAGGCTGCCGCCGAAGAGGCGACCGAGGCGTTCGAGGACACGATCGAGACCGCTCGCTCGGGTGCCGTCGAACTTGGCCACAAGTCGCTTGACGCCGCCAAGCAGAATTCGGACGCGACCTTCGCGTTCTACAAGGAACTCATCGGCGCCAAGACCTTCGCCGAAGCGCTCGAGCTTCAGATGGCCTTTGCCCGCAAGCAGACCGAAGCCCTGACCGCCCAGGTGAAGGACCTGCAGGATTTCTCGCAGAAGTTCGTCACCGAGGCGACGCGCCCGGTGAAGGCAAGTGTCGAGAAGGCCTTCAAGGGCGCGACGCTCAACTGAGCCAGTCGCGACCAACCGGATCGGGCGCCGCAGGCATCGGCCGCGGCGCCCTTTTTGTGTCGCGGCCACAAAAAGTCCAAGTCGGCCAACGCTTTGCGAAAGCAGTTGACGACGACGCGGATAGGGCTTGAAACGCAGCGGCATTACTTCTAGGTTCCGCTCGCTTTGGGATAGGCAGCTGTAGCTCAGTTGGTTAGAGCGTCGGATTGTGGCTCCGGAGGTCGGTGGTTCGAGACCACCCAGCTGTACCAAAGCAAGTCATAGAGAATGCTACGCATTTTCGATGGACGTTTCCTGCAGGGAGCGGCGGTTTGACCGTTTCGTCACTCAGGATTGACAGGCTTCATTCCACGCTTGTTCATCTCGGCATCGAACGACGCCACGGTATCCCGCATCTGCTGTCTCAGATCGGCCCCCTTCGCATAGTGCCGGCGAGCGATTCCAGTCGCTGACATCGCGCATCCTCCGTGACCGCGTCTTTCGCCGCGTGGTGCTGCGTGCCTATGACGAGCGCTGCGCGATCAGTGGACTGAAGCTCATCAATGGTGGCGGCCGCGCCGAGGTCGATGCCGCGCATATCAGGCCGGTCGAAGCGAGCGGCCCCGACATTGTCAGCAACGGCCTCGCACTGTCGGGAACAGCGCATTGGATGTTCGACCGCGGATTGATCAGCCTCGCCGATGATCTCGAGATTCTCGTCTCGCGACAGGCTAACGACCCGGATGGCATTCGAGCCTTCATCAACCGCAACGGCCGTGCGCTGGCACCTTCGCGTGCCTCGGACCGACCGCATCCGCACTTCCTCGCCTGGCATCGCGAGAACTGCTTCAAACAGTGAGGGTCTTCCGACCGATGGCCGTCGTCCGTCTTGGCCGCCTGCGTCGTTGGTTCAGAGCCTAAATTTAGAGTTTAGTCGCGCTCACTGTGAGGGTCGTGAAGGCCACCACTCCCTGGGAGGCCCTTTGGATCCCCTACCGGCCTTCCTGGCGGGATTAAATGTGGCGGATAGCAGGTCATTGCGCATGCTCGAGCTTCAGCGGGCACAATAGGGCGAGGCGAACGCCCGACCTCTGAACTCGACCGGCGTAACGCGCCCCGTTCTGTGTTGGGCCGTCCGTCAAATTTGGAACTGACCAGGTCGACTTCGTCATTTCGACGTTGCGGCACCGATCGATGGCACGGCGCCGAGATCCTGGATCACCAGTTTTCGGTTCCGATCGACTTCAAGGTCGAGTCCAGGTTGCCCAGTTCGAGACTAGACCCAGCCGATGAACTGAGCCCCCCTTCTTCGCCGGTGTATGGAAGACGCCGAGGTTGGAGGTCCGGCCCAGGCGGCCTGTTTCTCCAGCAGAGATTGGAGGGCGAGCCGGCTGGCGTGATGTTGCTGGGGCTCGAGCGGGATCGGTGTAGTGGGCAATCATTCTTCCACGAGCTGACGGCGGTGCGGCCCCACGTTAGCAGCTCGGTCCGGACACGATTGCGATCGCGGTTCGCAGAGCTGCTCGATCCCCAGCGAGCAGAGACGATTGAGCGCGGACCCGTCCATCGGGATCGGATGGGCGCTGCCCTCCCCCGTCTGGACCCGGCCGAGCACGGAACGCCTGCAGCAGATCGAGACCCCGACCGGCGCTGCACAGGCTCATGTCCGCTCACACACACTAACAAGCATTCGACGTCCGATTGATCGATGAAGGATAGGACCGACGGGCAATGAGGCACGTCGATCCTTCCGGAGTATTCATATCGGCGGACGACAGCAGAATCCGGACAGATCGGACATGCTGGCTTCTGTCAGAGGCGGAACTCCGGATTTTAACCCAGATGACCCGACAGGAGAATGCATATGACCAGATCGAATCTCAGGATGATCGCCCTCGTTGCTGCCGCTCTGGCAGGGAGCTCGGTTGCGGCAGTCGCGGCCGAACAGACCAAGGGGATCGTCGAGCAGGTCGACGCCAGCCGCGGCACGCTTCGGCTGCAGTCGGGAGAGACCTTCACGTTCGCCAACCCGGCCGTGCTGTATGGCCTTCTTCCGGGCGAACGCGTCGGCGTCAGCCATGACGGCGCCGACGGCATCGCCGCCTTTGACCCGCACCCCGCACACCAGATGAACATCGACGTCGACTGAAACGGCAGCGATGGCCGCTGCAGGACCGGCTATCCGGTCCTGCAGCGGGCGGCTCTCCCTTTCTTCGTTCCCGGCGCCTCGCTGAACCGCCGCCTCCCCGGCGTCACCGGCTGACCGCGCCCATCCTTATGGAGTGTGTCATGACCCCTGCCATCCCGTCCGACCGTATCAACCAGGATCGGCGAACTCTGATCGGCACCGCCACCTTCGCGATGACCGCCAGCCTCCTTTTCGGCGCGGCGCCGGCGCAGGCGAGCGACAGCCGAAGTCGGCCCGCAAGGGCGGCTGGCAGCGATGGTCTGATCCCCTTCGCGACCATCCGTCAGGTCGAAGCGGGGGTGCTCAATGTCGGCTACGCCGAAGCAGGCCCTGCCGACGGGCCGGTCGTCCTACTGCTGCATGGTTGGCCGTATGATATCCACGCCTTCGCCGATGTCGCACCGATGCTGGCCGCTGCGGGCTACCGCGTGATCATTCCCCATCTCCGCGGCTACGGGACGACCCGCTTCCTCCTGGAGGAGACGCCGCGCAACGGGCAGCAGGCCGCGCTTGCGACCGATATGGTCGCGCTCATGGATGCGCTCGGCATCGCGAAGGCTGTCGTCGGAGGCTTCGACTGGGGAGCAAGGACGGCCTGCATCGTGGCCGCGCTCTGGCCGGAGCGCTGCAAGGCGCTGGTTTCGGTGAGCGGCTATTTGATCGGCAGCCAGGCCCAAAACCGGATGCCCTTGCCGCCCAAGGCCGAACTGCTGTGGTGGTATCAGTACTATTTCGCCACCGAGCGGGGCGAGGCCGGCTACCGACAGAACACACATGATTTCGCTCGGCTGATCTGGGCGCTCGCCTCTCCGCAGTGGCGATTCGACGACGCCGTCTTCCGGCGATCGGCAGCGGCTCTGGACAATCCCGATCATGTCGCCATCACGATCAGCAACTACCGCTGGCGGCTCGGTCTCGCCGATGGCGAGGCGCGCTACGATTCAATTGAGACAAGCCTCGCTGCGTTCCCCCTGATCGGCGTGGCAAGCATCACGCTGGAGGGCGACGCCAATGGCGCTCCACACCCCGAACCCGCGACCTATGCGGCGAAGTTCATCGGCCCATACGGGCATCGAACGATCGCCGGCGGCATCGGCCACAACCTGCCGCAGGAAGCGCCGGCGGCTTTCGTCCAGGCAGTGATCGATGCCGATCGACTCTCGGAAGGAGGGCTGTGAGATGAAGCCGCTCGCATTTCCGACCACGGTCGTCTTCATTCTCGCGCCGATGGCGATGGGAGCCGGCATCGAGAACGACCCGACTGCCGAAGCGCCGTCTTCGTCCGATCTGTCGCCCATCTACGGCGTCGCGATCCCATCGGGCTATCGGCACTGGGAATTCGTGGCGCCGGCGACCGAAGAAGCGCCTCTCGACGAATTGCGCGCGGTGCTCGGCAACCCGGCCGCAATCGCTTCGTCGCGGGCCGATGCGCCTCGCTTCCCTGATGGGACCGTGTTCGTCAAGCTTGCCTGGAAGCGCAAGCAGTCGCCGGATTTCGATCCGGCAACCGTGCCCGGGGCCGCGACAACAGTCCAGGTGATGGTGAAGGACTCGAAGCGCTTTCCGTCCACCGGCGGCTGGGGCTTCGGCCGCTTCATCGATGGCGAGCCCGTCGACTGGGCGCAGCACGAAACCTGCTGGGCCTGTCATCAGGCGCGCGCATCCGATCACGACTTCGTCTTCACGCGCTACGCGCCTTAGGCCGAGCCGCAATCACCCCAACCGCCGCGACTATGGCTGGCGCCCCCGCGCCAGAGGATGTCGCTCGCCTTCAATGAGGTTCACATGCCCTACTATCTCGAAACCGACGCTTTGGAAGCGCGCATCCGCCTGAACCAGGAAACGCTCCGGGACTCGCTTGCCCGTTCCTCCTACGATTTCATCGTGTGCGGCTCGGGTTCGTCCGGCTCGGTCGTCGCGAGCCGGCTGGCGGAGAATCCGGATGTGTCCGTGCTGCTGCTTGAGGCCGGCGGCTCCGATAAGCGAGCCTCGGTCACGGAGGCCATGCAATGGCCGACCAACATCGCAAGCGAGACCGATTGGGCGTTCCACGGCCAGCCAGGCGCTCACATCAACGGTCGATCCATTCTCTTCTCGATGGGCAAAGTCCTGGGAGGCGGCTCCAGCATCAATGTGATGGTGTGGGCGCGCGGTCACAAGCGCGACTGGGATCACTTCGCTGTAGAGAGCGGCGATCCAGCCTGGGGCTATGACAGCGTCCTCGACATCTATCGCCGCATCGAGGACTGGCACGGCGCGGCCGATCCCGACCACCGCGGCAGCGGCGGACCGGTCTTCGTCCAGCCGGCGCCGGGGCCGAACCCGCTGGCGCCCGCCACGATCGAAGCCGCGCGTTCGCTCGGCATACCGACCTTCGAGAATGCCAATGGGCGGCTGATGGAGGGCCACGGCGGCGCCGCGATCAGCGATGTGCGCGTCCGTACGGGCCAGCGGCAATCGATCTTCCGCTCCTATGTCTGGCCGATGATGGCCCGGCCGAACCTCACGGTCGTTACGGAAGCGCTCGTCACCCGCGTGCTATTCGACGGTCGGCGCGCCAGCGGCGTCGAGATTTTCCTCGATGGGCGGATGATCCAGGTCGCCGCGCGCGCGGAGGTCATTCTGTCGCTCGGCGCCGTTAACACACCGAAGGTTCTGATGCAGTCCGGCATCGGTGCCCGGGCCGAACTGGAAGCGCTGTCGATTCCGGTCGTCCAGCACCTGCCGGGCGTCGGTCGCAATCTGCAGGATCATGTCGCCTTCGACTGCGTCTGGGAATATGAGCAGCCGCTGGCGCCGCGCAACAATCTTTCGGAAGCGATTATCTACTGGAAGAGCCGCGCCGGGCTCGATGCGCCGGATCTGCTCATCTGCGAGGCGGAGGTTCCGAAATCCACGCCGGAGAATGCCGTCCAATTCGGCCTGCCTGCGGCCGGATGGTCGCTGTTCGGTGCCGTCGCGCAGCCGAAAGGGCGTGGACGGCTCCGCCTTACCGGTCGCGATCCCGGCGATCCCATCCTCATCGAGGCAAACACGCTCGCAGATCCGGATGACTTCAAGACTGCACTGGCCTGCGTCGAACTCTGCCGCGAGATCGGCAACGCAGCGCCGCTGCGGCCCTTCGCCCGGCGCGAGGTCATGCCTGGCAACCTCAAGGGCGCCGCGATCGGGGACTTCGTCCGCAATGCCGCGACGAGCTTCTGGCACCTGACCTGTACCGCCAAGATGGGACGAGACGATATGTCGGTCGTCGACGGCAGCCTCAAGGTCTACGGCATCGACGGGCTCAGGATCGCTGATGGCTCGATCATGCCGCGCATCACCTCCGGCAACACGATGGCGCCGTGCGTCGTCATCGGCGAGCGTGCCGCGGCGATGATCCGCTCCGATCACGGTTCCTGAAAGCCGCAAGCGGCGAACCAAGCCGCGGGACAGGCGCCACAGCGCCAACGGACGCCTCGTCCCGCCTTTCACTGCAAGCAACAGCCATCCGACACGGCTGGAAGACGCCTGACGCTCACCCGTCCAGGGCCGGTCCAGTCCGCTCACATGAGGCAAGCCCGACCATGTCGCATCTCCGTTCGATCGCCGTCATCGCCGTCGCACTCGCCGGCGCAGGCGCCACCGCGATCGCCTGCTTCGGCGAGACGCTCGGCTCCGTCCTCGTCGGCAGTGACCGGGCGGCGGCCACAAGAGCCGGCGCATCGGATGCCTACGATTATCTCGCGCCGCTCGAGGCCGCGCCCTGGATCGATGGCGACGGGGCTGTCGCGCCCTCGCTTCGCGGCAAGGTCGTCGTGGTCAACTTCTGGACCTATTCCTGCATCAATTCGCTGAGGGCGCTGCCCTATCTGCGCGCCTGGATCGAGCGCTACCGGGACAGCGGTCTCGTCGTCCTCGGCGTTCACGCACCGGAATTCGGCTTCGAGAAGGACACGGGAAAAGTCCGGCAAGCGCTTGCCAGGCTCAATCCCGGTTATCCCACCATCCAGGACAACGACTACGCCATCTGGCGGCGGTTCGGCAACGAAGGCTGGCCGGGCTTCATCTTCATCGATGCCGCCGGCAAGCTCCGCGGATACCGGCTCGGCGAAGGTGAATATGCGGAGTCCGAGCAGTTGATCCGGCACTTGCTGTCCGAAAACGGGCGCGATGTGTCGGGCCTGCCGCTTTCCGCGGCGGCAGGCTACGGGATAGAGGCCGACGCTGACTGGAACGATCTCCGTTCCCCGGAAACCTATCTCGGATATGAGAAGGCGCGGGGCTTCCGGTCGCCGGGCGGGTTCGTTTCCGATGGCGGTCACAGATACGCCGCCGCATCGCGCCTTGCGCAGAATACGTGGGATCTTGCCGGATTCTGGACGGTCGGACCGGAATTCGCCGCGCTCGGTGGTGCCGAAGGGGCGATCAGCATCCGTTTCCATGCGCGCGATGCGCATCTCGTCCTCGGCAGCGATGCCGGAGAACAGCCGATCCCGTTCCGGGTGACCCTCGATGGCGCCGCCCCCGGCGCGGATCATGGCGCCGATACAGATGCCGATGGGAGGGGCGAGATAAGGGACGATCGTCTGTACCAGCTTGTTCGACAGTCCGGAGCGGTCGGCGATCGCACCCTCACTATTACCTTCGGGCGGCCCGGCGTCCGAGCCTATGTCTTCACCTTCGGCTAGCCGTCCGACACCCCGGTTCGGGTTTCCTGGTCGGCAGCGCAAGCGTCGAGGATCACGAGATAGGCAGCCCAGCGCTGCGCAAAGGCGCTCTGCGGATCGGCATGAAGTCCATGGCTGTCGTCATGCAGGCGGATACTGTTGCAGGCGCCTTCCAGCAGGTCGATCAGCGTCTCACTCAGGACGGCCGGCGGGCTGCCGCCGCCGAAGCCCGCGCGGTGGACATCACCGACCGCGCGCAGAAGCGGCTCCAGCGACAGCCTCGCCCAGGCGGAAAGCCGCCCGCGCAGGTCGATCGACAGCGCGGACTCCGCGATCAGGGACAGATAGAAGGCGGCATACTCGCGCGAGGATCCGATCTCGAAATAGCGCCGTGCGATGGCTTCGAGCGAAGCGAGCGGATCCGCCGTCTCGGCGCCGGCGGTGACAAGGGCTTCGCGGAACCTCAGCACGTCGCGGTGGACCACGGCGTCGAGCAGCGCTTCCTTGTTGCGGTAGCGACGATAGATCGTGTGCTTGGAGACGCCGAGATCCTGCGCTAGCTGATCGACGGAGCTGTTGGCGATGCCGTTCCGGCAGAAAGCGGCGCGGGCGCCGTCGAGGACGCGATCGTCGAGGGCCGCCGCCTGCTCCTTCGTCGGGCGACCGCTCGAGCGACGCGCGCTGGATCTCATCGAATTCCCTCTCCTGCCGCGACTGCGCCGACCGGTGCGTCGCCGCCAGCGGACCGTCCCGTTGCGATCGATCAATATCGGCACTATATCGTGCCATTATAGCCATCTCTGGAAGCGGCGACCAGCCATGACTTCGATTTCCCTCACCCATGTCAACTGGTCGACAACCGATGGACGGAGCGTCATCGCCGATCTCGACATGACCTTCGGCTGTGAGCGGACGGGCCTTGTCGGACGGAACGGCATCGGGAAGAGCACGCTCCTTCGGCTCATCGCAGGCACGTTGAAGCCGCTGTCAGGGACGGTGGTGCGCGAGGGAACGCTGAGTCTTCTCGACCAGAGGATGGCGCTCGAGCCAGGCGGCAGTGTCGCCGACCTCTTCGGGCTGGAGGACGCCGTTTCGATCCTGCGGCGGGCCGAACGCGGCGAAGCCAGCATCGCCGATCTCGAGGCGGCGGACTGGACGCTGCCGGAGCGTTTCGCAGCAGCGATCGGAAGTGTCGCGCTCGATGTCGGGCTCGATACTCCGCTGGACGCGCTTTCGGGCGGGCAGCGCACGCGGGCCGGTCTGGCGGCTGCCCTGTTCGCCCAGCCGGACTTCCTGCTGTGGGACGAGCCGACCAACAATCTGGACCGTGCCGGTCGCCGGCTGGTCATTGAGGTCCTTTCGGCCTGGAAGGCCGGTGCCATCATCGTCAGCCATGATCGCGAATTGCTCGAGCAGATGGACGCGATCGTCGAGCTGACATCGCTTGGGGCCGCGCGCTACGGCGGGGGATGGAGCCGGTACCGCCAGCAGAAAGGCTTCGAACTGGCGGCCGCCCAACGCGATCTGGCTCAGGCGCAGGGGCGCGCCGACCGGATCGAAAGGCAGGCGCAGCGGGCGTCCGAGCGTGCGGCGCGCAGCGCGGCCGCCGGCGCGCGGAAAGGCGCCCGCGGCGACCTGCCGCGCATCCTGATCGGTGCGCGCAAGAGCGCCGCCGAGTCCAGTCAGGGTGAAGGCATGCGTCTCATCGAGCGGCAGAAGCGGCAGGCTGGCGACTCGCTGTCGGCCGCAAGGGCGAAGGTCGAGCGCCTGCAGAAGCTTGCGGTGGTGCTGCCGCCCAGCCGCCTGTCTGCCGGCCGCATGGTGCTGAGGGTCGGCGATCTCGTCGCCGGCTATGATCCGCACGCGCCCATCATCACGGGCATGTCATTCTCGATCCATGGACCGGAGCGCGTCGCGCTCACGGGGCCGAATGGATCGGGCAAGTCGACCCTGCTGAGAGCGGTCACCGGAAGCCTGCCGCCGTTCCGAGGAGCGATTTCGCTCGCCGCCGGCTGGGCCTTCCTGGATCAGTCGGTGACAGTGCTCGACCCCGCCGCGTCGATCGCGGAGAATTTCAGGCGGCTCAATCCGGGCTCGACCGAGAACGATTGTCGCGCAGCGCTGGCGGGCTTCCTGTTTCGCGCCGATGCCGCCCTGCAGGCCGTCGGGATGCTCAGCGGCGGGCAGCTCCTGCGCGCGGGCCTCGCCTGCGTGCTCGGAGGCGCGAACCCGCCCCAGTTGCTCATGCTGGATGAGCCGACCAACCACCTCGATATCGAGTCGGTCGAGGCTATCGAGACCGCGCTTGCGGCCTATGACGGCGCCCTGCTCGTGGTCAGCCATGACGAGCGCTTCCTCGATGCGGTGGGCATCGACAGACGGATCGAGCTCGCGAGGCGTCCGTGAGGCGCGCAATTTCGCGCCGGACGGAGCGAGGCGCCGCCTCGCTCCGTGGAGTGACCGTGGCGGCGCGTCCTCCGCCGCGAGACATCTAGGGGATCAGGAGCAGCTTGCCGGTCGTGCGACGGCTCTCCATGTCGGCATGAGCCCGGGCCGCCTCCGAAAGAGGATAGCTCGTGGCAGATCCCACTCTGACCTTGCCCGCGAGCACCCAGTCGAACAATGCGGCGGATCGGCTGCGAAGCAGCGCCGGGGTCGGGATGTGATCGGAGAAGACCGCGTAGCCGATCTTGATGCTCTTCGGCAGGCTCATGAGATCGATGGGTCCGGGCCCCCCCAGCACCGGTCCGTACCAGCAGAAGGTGCCCGACCGCCGCAGCGAAGCAAGGGAACCCTGGAACGTCGTAGGTCCGGAGCCATCATAGACGACATGCACGCCATCTCCGCCGGATAGACGGATCGACTCGTCCGCGAATTGCCCCGCCTTGTCGACGATCACATGATCGGCGCCCGCGGCCTTGGCCGCCCCGGCCTTCTCCGGCGAGGAGACGCGGCCGATCACACGGCCGCCCCTCATCTTGATGATCTGGGTCAGCAACAGCCCGAGGCCGCCGGCGGCCGCGTGGACGAGAGCGATATCACCCGGCTGCACGGGATAGAAATCGGTCGCGAAATGGCTTGCCGTCAGGCCCTGCATCATCAGCGATGCGGCGGTCCGGTCGTCGATGTCGTCAGGGATGGGCACGAGCGACGTGGCGGGGATCGCCACCTTCTCGGCATAGCTGCCCGGCGCATAGGCCCACGCGACGCGCTCGCCAATGGCGACGTCCTCTACCCCCAGGCCGATCGCCACGACCTTGCCGGCCCCCTCGACCCCGATCGTCTTGGGATCGGGGACATCGGACCAGGCCAGGCCCTGCCGAACGCCTGTATCCATGAAGTTCACGCCGGCGGCGCCGACGGCGACCACCACCTCGCCCGGCCCCGGCGCCGGATCGGGAACATCGACATAGGCCAAAGTCTCGGGTCCGCCGACTGCGGTCATCACAACGGATTTCATCGTCTTGTCTCCATTATAGACTGATCGTTCCAAAAATAGCCGCGACAAGCGGCCGGTCATTGCCGGGCTGCGGCTGCCCCTCGCATTGAAAGATGAGAGCCAGGCCGGACGGGCAGCTCGTCCAGGGACGCTGGCGCGTGATCAGGGAATCGCGCTCGCAGCTTCGGGAAGTTCGATGCGAGCGCTTGGCGCCAAGTCTCCGTCGTGCGTCACCACTTTGGCTGGCTGGATCGAGACGACGACGGGCGCAGAGAACGGAGAGAGCGTCGTCTAGTCTTCCTTCGGGAAGTCGGTGGAGCTGCTCAGCTCGTGCCAACGCCGGAGTTCATCCAACTTCACAAGATCGGCCTGTTCGATGATCGTCAACGCATCGCTTCCAAGCGGAAGGCGGAACGGTGGCCGGTCCATCGCCGCGATCTTGAGAATGACCTGTGCGGCGCGCGCCGGATCGCCGGATTGCCGGCCGTCATAGGCGCGCTGCATGCGCGCTGCCGCGCCGACGACCTGGTCGTATTCGGGCCGTCCTTCCTGCAGCGACGTCGACGATCCGGCGAAATCGGTCCGAAAGCCGCCGGGCTCGATGACAGTCACCTTGACCCCGATGAGATTCATCTCGCGAGCAAGCACTTCGGAGAACCCTTCAACACCCCACTTGGCAGCCGAATAAGGCGCCCGACCCGGAGCACCGACCCGACCACCAACCGAGGAGAACTGGATGATGTGGCCGCTGCGCTGCTCGCGCATGACGGGGATTGCGGCCTTGGTGACGATGATCGTTCCAAAGAGATTCGTCTCGATCTCCCGACGAAAATCGTCAAGCTCCGTATCCTCGACAGAATTGACATTGCCGTAGCCGGCATTGTTGACCAGCACGTCGAGCCCGCCAAAGCTCTCCACCGCGATGCGGACAGCCGCCTCGGCCTCCACCGGATCGGTGACATCGAGTCTGGCGATCCTGACGGCCTCGCCGTGGCGTTCCTCAAGATCGGCGAGTTGCGCAGGTTCGCGGGCCGTTGCAACGAGACGATGACCGGCGGCAAGGACCGCTTCGGACAAGGCGCGGCCGATCCCGCGTGAGCTTCCAGTAATCAGCCATCGCTGTGACATTGTTCTGACCTTCCAACAATCTTGATCGACCTGCACTCAAGCGGACAGGCCACCGAACACGCTAGGCGGCACGTTTGACGCCACGCAGCGTTGCCTCGCTCACTGAAGTCCGCCTTCGAGCAGATCGTTCCGAGTTCCGTTTGAGAGGCGCTATTCATCGGCACTTGCTTCGGATGCGCCCATCGATGCCTCGACACGTAGACGGAGCGCGCCGAGAACGCCCGTTATGCGCCGTGATGTGCTGTTAGCAGCTGCCAGCAGAGTGTGACGCTGGTGGCCACCGCGCCGTCGTCTGGGGCTGCGGCGAGACCGGCACGATGGAGCGAACCTGCTCTGCAGGCCGGCGGCACATCCCGTGACGCGCATCCATCAAGACATGAAGCGCCCCTATGTCAGCGCCCGCAACGCCATGCGTCCGATGCTCGCCAACTCGGCATCGCTGGCGCCGCCGCGCGCCGCGAGCCGGACGGCGGCGATGCTGGCGAGAAGGAACCCCGCGGCCTCCTCGGGATCGACGTCTGAAGGCATGTCACCGGCGGTCCGGGCGGCACGGATCCTGGCGGCGATGGCATCGCGGAGCACGCGACCATGCCTGTCGCGGATGGCGTTGAGATCGGCCTGACCGTCGCCGAACTCGCTCGTCGATCCCACGCCGAGGCAAGGGCGTCGCGCTTCGGCGACAATGCGCTCGATCATGCGCGCGACACCGTCGATGGCGCGCGGTCCCGTCTCGAGCGCCGCCAGATGGGCTGCGCGCTCATCCAATCCGTACTGGTCCACGGCCGCGCAATAGAGCTGCCATTTGTCGCCGAACGTATCGTAGAGGCTCTGCCGGCCGATCTTCATGGCGTCGGTCAGCATGCTCGCCGATGTATGCGCGAAGCCGTGCTCGCGGAACACGCCGATCGCCGCCTCCAGGGCCGCTGCCTTCTCGAACTCTTTGGGTCTTGCCATGACCCGACATCTAGCTATTCTGGAACAATGAGTCAAGAATGACGACATTAGTGCGCAACGGTCTCGATTTGAATAACGGCACGGTATTGTGCTATTAATATCTGGTCGGTGGAGCAGCGCTGCGGCGCCCCTCGCCGCGACGGTCACCAAATGTCCGCACTCAGCCCAGGGAGGCAGCATGACCGCCCCGACGCCTTCACCGGTACGGCTTCTGTTCGGAGCCTTCTGCCTCTCGCCCAGCGAGCGGCTGATCACCCGCGACGGCCGGCCCGTCGAGATCGGCGGTCGTTCGTTCGATCTGTTGACGACCCTCGCCGAGCGCCCGGGCCGCGTTCTCTCGAAGCGCGAACTGCTGAAGGCAGTCTGGCCCGACGTGGTGGTCGAGGATGGCAGCCTGCGCTTTCACATGGCGAGCCTGCGCCGGATCCTCGGCGATGGCGAGGACAGCGCTCGCTACATCGCGACCCAGGTCGGCGTGGGCTACGCCTTCGTAGCGCCAGTGACCCGGGTCGCCGCTGTGACAATTCCCCCCGTGGTCGAGACCGCATCCGGAGCGCTCCTGCAACTGCCGATCGAGCCTCAACCGGATCGGTCCGTCCAGCTGCCCCGACGGCTTGACCGGCTGATCGGACGGTCGGCCGATCTGCAGCTTCTCTGCGGGCGGATCGCCGAGACACGCGTCTTCACGATTGTCGGGGCCGCCGGCGTCGGCAAGACATCCGTCGCCCTCGAAGTCGCCCATCTCTCCGCCGGACGCTTCGAGGAAGGGGCCAGCTTCGTCGATCTCGCTGCGATCGAGAAGCCGGACCTCGTCGCCTCCGCGATCGCCAACGCGCTCGGAATCAGCGTGCAGACAGAGGATCCGATGACCGTCCTGCTCGGCCATCTGCGGAATGCTCACCGTCTGCTGCTGCTCGACAATTGCGAGCATCTCATCCATGCCGTATCGGACATCGTCGAGCGGATCAGCGAGACATCGCCGCGGGTGAGCATCCTCGCCACGAGCCGCGAGCCGTTGCGTGTGCGCAGCGAACATGTGCACTGGCTGGATTCCCTCGCCTTTCCCGAGGACACGCGCGGGCTTTCCGAAAACGACCTGATGTCATTCGCGGCCGTAGAACTGTTCGTTGAGCGAGCCTCCGCGGCCAACAGCCAGCTGAGTGTCGACGGCGCTTCATTGGCTCTCGTTGCCGATATGTGCCGACGTCTCGACGGGATGGCGCTGCCGATCGAACTGGCGGCCATGCGCGCTGCCGCGCATGGTATCGACACGACGGCAAAGCTGATCGGCGAACGGTTCAGCCTCAACTGGACGGGGCGCCGGACAGCGCTGCCGCGTCAACAGACCCTTCAGGCGGCGCTCGACTGGAGCTTCGAGCTCCTCAACGACGACGAGCGTCGTCTCCTCGAATGCCTGTCGGTCTTTGTCGGTCCGTTCTCGATCGCCGCGGCTGTTGCAGTGGCGGCCGATGAGGGGATGTCGAACGAGAAGGTCACAGCCCTGCTCGATCAATTGACGACAAAGTCGCTGATCGCCCCGCAACGACTGGACGACAATTCCCTGTCCCGTCTGCTCGAGATGACCCGCGCCTATGCGCGCGAACGGCTTCGTCGGCGTGGCAGGGAATACGATCAGGCCATCGCGCGCCGGCACGCCGCCTACTTCCTCGCGCGGCTGGAGCAGATCGATCCGGCGACGCTTGGTTCGCAGCAGGAAATGGCGATCCTCTCTCGCCAGCTTGGCAATATCCGTGCGGCGCTGGACTGGAGCTTCAGCCCTGATGGCAACCTCGGCCTTGGCGTCCGGCTGACGGCGGCAGCGGCGCCGATCTTCCTCAGCCTCTCGATGCTCGCTGAGTGCCGTGTCTGGTGTGCGCATGCCGTGGCAGCGCTCGACGAACATTGCGCTGGCACGGCGATCGAGCTCGAGCTGCAGGCGGCGATCGGCCTTTGCCTGATGTTCACGCGCGGCAACAGTGACGTCGCGGAAGCCGCTTTACACCGCGCTCTCGATATCGCGGCCGATCTGGACGACCGCTGGGCGCAGCTGCGGATCCTCGGGCGGCTCCACATCTTCCGGGAGCGCATCGGGGATTTCGCGGCGGCATCTGCATGGGCAGACCGGGCAGTCGCCGTGGCGCAATCGATCGGCGAGCCCGAAGCTGCCGCCATAGCGGCCTCGCTCGCCGGAATTTCCCATCACCTCGCCGGAGACCAGCCGGCGGCGCGGCGTGCACTGGAGCTCTCGTTGCGGCAGAGCCTACCCTCTGACCGCGCACGCACGATCCACTACGGCTTCGATCATCGGAACCGTTCGGGAATAGCGCTCGCCCGCACGCTGTGGCTGGAGGGGCATGCCGACAGGTCGCGCCGACTCGTCGAGCAGACGATGCGAGAGGCCGCGGCGCTCCAGCACCCGACGACCCATTGCATCGCCCTCATCTGGACGCTTTCCGTCCATTTCTGGACGGGTGATCTCGCCAAGGCGCGAACAAGCCTCGACGCCTTCTCCGAGCTTGCCGAACTCAATGCGCTCGGCCCCTACATCGCAGCAGCGTGTGGCTTCAAGGGCGAGATGGCGATCCAGCAAGGTGAAACCGAGGGTCCGGTGGACTGGCTTGAGGAGAGCCTTGCACGCCTCCGCGCGGCTCGCTACGAACTGCTCACCACCACCTTCTCGCTCGTTCTCGCCCACGGTCTCTGCCTTGCCGCCCGCTATGAGGAGGCGGTCGAGCTTCTGGACGAGACGATCGACCGCTGCACCGCCAATGGTGATCTCTTCGCGATGCCTGAGTTGCTGCGTGTCAAGGCGCGTGCGCTCCGTGCCACCTCCCGCGAACGCATCGGCAGTGTCGAAACGCTGCTGACCGAAGCGCTGGCCTGGAGTCGACGCCAAGGCGCACTTGCCTGGGAATTGCGATCGGCCGTCGATCTGGCGCGTCTCTGGCATGAGCATGGCCGGTCCGCTGAGGCTTTCCAGCTTCTCTCGGAGGTTCGATCGGCGTTCTTGGAGGGGTTCGACACCACCGATCTCCGTGCCGCGGACGACCTGCTGGCGACGCTGCAGCCATACGCGTCGATCGATGGTCATGTTGCGTTCCGATCGGCAAAGGCCGGATGACCGACGACCATGACGCCAAGATGGTATGCCGCGCTTGGCGCGAATGATCGACGCGCCTTCCGGACGACGTTTGCCGGCTTCTGCCTGAATTCCCTGGACGTTCAGCTATACGCTTTCGTGCTGCCGACGATCCTCGGCCTTTGGCAGATGACGCATGGGGCGGCAGGACTGCTGACCACGGTCGCGCTCGTGGCGTCCGCCGTCGGCGGCTGGGTCGGCGGCTTTCTGGCCGACAGGTTAGGACGGATCCGTCTCTTGCGGGCCACGATTCTCGGGCTCGCCAGTGCGACAGCGCTTTGTGGACTTGCGGCCGACTTCGACCAGTTGTTCCTCGCGCGCATTCTGCAGGGCTTCAGTTTTGGCGCGGAATGGACGATCGCGGCCGTGTTCATCGCCGAAACGGCATCGCCGGACAGCCGTGGCAGGATGGTCGGAGCCGTGCAGAGCGGCTGGGCGATCGGCTGGGGGCTTGCGGGGGCGATCTCACTGGTCGCGCTTGCCGTGCTTCCGCCGGATCTCGGCTGGCGGGCGACCTTCTTCGTCGGGATCGTCCCGGCGATCGTGATCTTTCGTCTGCGACTGCGACTGAAGGAGTCTCCTGTCTTTCAGGCCGATCGCCTTCGCTCTCCGATCTCGGCGATCTTCGCGAAGCCGATCGTCGGATCGACGATCAAAGGGAGCCTTTTGGCAAGCGGCATGCACGGCGGCTATTGGGCAGTCGCCACATGGTGGCCGACCATCCTGCGCACCGAACGCCAGCTGTCGGCAACGGCGAGCGCCCTTCATCTGGGCGCGCTGATCGCCGGCTCATTGCTGGGCTATTTTGTCGGCGCCTGGCTCGCCGATTTCGCAGGGCGGCGCATGATGCTGGCCGGCTTTGCGATCGGCGGTGCGGCGATGATCCTGATCTGCACGGAGCTGTCACTATCCGATACCGCGCTCCTGGTTCTGGCCTTCCCGCTCGGTTTCTTCGCGCTGGGCATGTTCAGCGTCATCGGCGCGGTGCTCACAGAACTGTTCCCGACCGAGATGCGCGGGTCGGGCCTCGGCTTCTGCTACAATTTCGGCCGCGGCCTGGCGGGGGCGACACCGTTCTTCGTCGGCAGCACGAGCACCGCGCTCGGCCTCGGTCATGCGCTCGGATTCTACGTCACGTCGGCCTATGGGCTTGTCGTCGTCGCCGCAATTCTGTTGCCGGAGACGCGCGGGCGTCGGCTCGATCCCGGAGGTTCCGCGCCCCCGATCCAGCCGCGCGACTGAATGCCTAGAGTCCGAGTTCCGAGAGGCTCGGATGATCCTCCGGTCGCCTTCCCGCAGGCCACAGCAACAGGCGTTCATGGCTTTCGATTGCGTAGCTGTTGGCGCTGGTGAGGCGGCGCCTCACCAGTCCATTGTCGTCGAGTTCCCAGTTCTCGTTGCCGAAGGTCCGGACCCAGGTGCCGTTCTCGTCGCGGAACTCGGACGAGAAGCGGATGGCAACCCGCATCTCCCGGTGGGCCCAGAGTTCGCTCTGCGTCCGGAATTCGATCTCCTTCCGCCACCGCCTGTGCAGGAAATGGCGGATCTGTTCCCTGCCCCACAGGAATTCCGACTTGATCCGCCACTGGCAGTCGATCGAGCTGCCGAACAGCAGCCCGTCGAGATCGCGCATATTCCAGGCATCCTCGGTGGCGCGAACGAAACCGAGCACGCGCCGCTCTGGCAACGGGGATTGAGGCATGGGCATCTAATGCCGTCCAGCTCGCTCGTCGAGGGCGCGGAAGAGCTATCGATCGGCTGCCGCTCGCTCGATGACCTCCGCAACGATATCGGGGTGGGACACCATCACCACATGCGAGCCGCCGGGGATCGCGATCGCTTCCCGCGCATGGGCGCGCTCCGCCATGAACTTGATGGTCGCGGGCGGAATGTTGAGATCGGCCTCGCCATAGACGAACCAGGACGGGATCCGCTTCCACGCGGCATCCGTCGCCTTCTCGGTCAGTGCAGCCTCCGCGACCGGACGCTGTGCCACCGCCATCAGCCGCGCTTCCGCGGCCGGGACGTCGGCTGCGAACTGGGCGGCAAAGTTCTCTTGCTGGATGTAGAGGTCCGAGCCGCCGGTGGAGAGATGCACGGGCGCCGCCAACGCCGGTCCGAGGGTGCCGCCAGGATTGAGGCAGGCGAGGCCTGAAGCGGACTCGCCGATGTCGGGTGCGAAGGCGCTCACATAGACGAGGGCCTTGACATTCGTCTTGCTGCCGGCAGCCTCGCTGATGACGGACCCGCCATAGGAATGTCCGACCAGAACGGTCGGTCCGGCAATCCCCGCCAGGATGTCGGCGACATAGGTTGCGTCGCCGCGGACGCTCCGCAGTGGGTTGGCGACGGCGACCACGGGAAATCCGTCGCGTTCCAGGCGCTCGGCGACGCCGTTCCAGCTCGAGCCGTCGGCGAACGCGCCATGCACGAGAACGATGGTCGGCTTGCCTTCGGCCGGGCTTGCCCCGGCTCCTGAAGCGCCGAGGAGCAGGGCAGCGAGCGCCGCCACGAACAGATGGGTTTTCATGATGATGATCCTCGAATGGGTATCGGAATGCAGCGGTCGATGCGCTCAGGCGAGGACGACGCTGACGTCGACATTGCCGCGCAGTGCCTTCGAATAAGGGCAGGTCCGATCGGCGGCCTCGACGATGGACTGGGCGAGGTCGCGCTCCATGCCGGGTATGGACACGTTGAGCCGCGCGCGCAGGGAATAACCGCTGTCGCCATGGCAGAGATCGATCTCGGCATCGATGGCGATTTCCGGCGGCAGCGGGATATGCATCGCCTTCGCCGCAATCGCCATGGCGCCTTCGAAGCACGCCGACCAGCCGGCGGCGAGCAGTTGCTCAGGGTTGGTCCCCGTACCGGGCCCGCCAGGCACCGAGAGCCTGATGTCGAGACGACCGTCGGAGCTGCGCGCGGCGCCGTCCCGGCCGCCGGTCGTGTGCACCTTGGCGGTGTAGAGGGTCTTGCTGCCAGAAGTCATGGCCTCTTCCTTCTGCTGGTCTGCGCCTCTTCGGAGGCGGAGATCGGTTGCGGTCTAGCCATTCCTTGGTAACGACAGTCGTGCCGGTGGGCCCGTTATCGCCTGCGAGAATGCGTTAGCCTGACGAAGGGATCGTGTTGCTGTTTTGATTGAAGCGTAGCCGGCATTGGCGAGATAGTTGGAGCATTGTGCCGGACCGATGGAGCCGACGAGTGCGCCGACCTGGCGCCATGTGTCCTCGACAGTTCGCTTCTGGGCGCTGCGCATCCAGTGCTTGGTCTTGGCGAAGGTCTGTTCGATCGGATTCAGATCGGGGGAGTAGGGCGGCAGGAACCACAGCCTGGCACCGGCTGCTTTGATGGCCTGACGGACAGCCGCGGATTTGTGGCTGCCGAGATTATCCATGATGACGATGTCGCCTGCCCTGAGCGTGGGGACGAGCTGCTGCTCGATCCAGGCGCGGAAGGAACGGCCGTTGATCGGGCCGTCGAAGACGCAGGGTGCGGTGAGTGCATCAGCGCGGAGTGCCGCGAGGAAGGTCAGGGTTCGCCAGTGGCCTTGAGGTGCAAAGCCCTTGAGCCGCTTGCCCTTCGGTCCCCAGCCGCGGATCGGCGCCATGTTGGTCTTGATCCAGGTCTCGTCGACGAAGACGAGGCAGTCCGGATCGAGCCTGCTCCGCCACGCCCCCCAGCGCCGACGGCGGCGTGCGATATCGGCGCGCGCCCGCTCAAGGGCGAACATCCTTCGTCGGTAAATTGATCCACCGGATCAATTCCTATTCCTCCTCAGTTATTGAAGCGCAGTCCCTCGCGACGCAGGAAACGCCAGATCGCATCATGCGAGACCGCCACCCCGCGCGCGGCCAGTTCCGCCTTGAGGCCATGCAGGGTCAGGTTCGGGTTCTGGCCGATCCGCTCTGCAATGAAGGCGCGGTGCGGCTCCAGCACCCACTTGCGATGCCCGCCCATCTTGCCCGGGGCCACCGATCCCGTCGACCGCTGCCGCTGCGACCACTTCACGACCGGCGACACCGCAACCCCGAACCGCGCAGCCACTGCACGGCTCGTCTCGCCAGACAAACCGCCGCCACCACACGCTCGCGCAGATCATTCGAAAGTGCTCGGACCATCGATGCTGGCCTCCGCCCAGCCAGCATCTTGAATCACAAACTCAGCGCCACCGGAATCCCCACGATTCTGTCAAAGGCGGAAAGGCTCTAGAGGCGCTCGAACGAGGTCTGCAGCCTGTCCTGCGTCCAAGACCTGCCGCAAGAGATCGCACAGACGTGATCGCGTCACCAGCGCCAGGCACTTCCGGTCGAAGTCGTCGATGGCGGCCAGAACCCGGAGCGCCGGCCGTCTGTGAAGGCATCCGACACGGAGTCAAAGCTCCGGCGGACGTTCACCCGATCCGGGACTAGGATGGGACGCCTTATGCCAGCGCTCGCTTGCGTCCTCCGCGGCGGCGGACTTGGAGCTTCCTTCCAGATACAGCCGCCGGAGCTTCTTCTGGTTCATGACGATGCCCTGGCGCCTTAGCATAACGTGGATGCCCGTAGCCGAAGCGGTGGCGCTCACCGGCCACGGCCCGCATGGCTTCCCGCAGGCGGCGTCATCGGAAGGTACATTGCGGTAGCGCACGCTGCTTCGATCGACGCCCAGGGCCTGCGATCTGGCGTTTCCTTCGCCGCGAGGAACTGCGCTTCACAAAGCCCATGTTCGCCCAGAGCATCCGATCACTTCGTTGGCACTGAAGCCTCGCAATCTCAATTTCCGGGTCCGGATCGGATGGCCAACCTATTGAGACTCACATCTATAGCGGGCTGCTTCCTCAAGCAGATGCGGATGTCGGTTGGGCGTTCGCGCTGCTCCGGCCGAAGAGATGCGATTCGCGGAGCTTCATCTCCGGAAGGACGACCCTCGCGACATGGCTGGTGTTACCCCGGATCAGGCCGATGACTTCATCGGCCATGATATAGCCCAGGTCAAAGAAGCGATTGTCGACCGTCGTCAGTTGGGGGTCCGTGGCGATGGCGACATCGTTGTTGTCATAACCGACGATGGCGATGTCCTTCGGGCAGTTCGCGCCGATCGAGCGCAGAAAGCGCAGGGCGCCGGCCGCCATGTAGTCATTGCCGCAGAACACCGCTTCCGGCAGGCCACGCTCCGCAATCTTGCGCATCGCCGCGTGGCCGCTTTCAATGGTGAATTCGCCATATTGCCTGGCAACGATCATGCCACCGCGATCGAGCAGTGCCTCGCCGAAGCCGCGTTCGCGCTCGATCGCGTCGACATGGCTGCTTGGGCCGTTGATGATGCCGATCCGCCTCGCGCCGGAGTCGACCAGCAGTTCAGCAACCATCTTGCCACCTTCGAAGTTGCCCATGTCGACGTGATTGGCGTCAATGCCGAAGCGGGACGGGCGTAGAAGGACGTAGGGATAGTTCGCTTCTTGCAGCAGGTTGGTGAAGCGGTACTCGCGCGCGAATTGCGGGATGACGGCAATCCCGTCGATGGTACCGCTGCCGATGATCTCGGCAAAATACTGAGGCAGCAGCGGGTCGTCGTGAGACTTGACGGCAAAGCTGACGCCGAATCCTTCTTTGTCGGCGACTGCGAGGACGCCCTCCATGAGATAGTAGAACAGCGATGTCTTGCGAACGATGTCGGGGAATTCGCTCCCGGTCAGAATGATCAGTCCGATCATGTTGCTGCGGCCGGTGGTCAACATCTGGCCGATACGGTTCGGGACATAGTGCAGTTGCTTGGCGGCCTTCAGGACGAGCTGGCGCGTCTTGGCATTGACTGGCCCACCATTCAGCGCCAGTGAAACAGTCGCAGTTGATACGCCGGCCAACGCAGCGACGTCCTTCAGTGTCGCCATGAATTCACCCCGCTCGAATCCGATCTGCTCTCGACGCCGGCTACAGGATTGGCACGCGCTCGCGCATCAGGAAAGGACTTCCGCAAGCGTCACGGTCTCGCCGCGTTCGATCGACAACCGAGTTGCGAGCACGGTTGCGATCGTATTGAGGTTGTCTTCGCCCGACGTTGCCGGGGCGCGCCCTTCAGCGATGGCCTGATGAAACTCGTGCAGACTGGCAAGGCGGTCCTCGACCGCGAGCGGCAACAGGTCGAAATCGAGCCGGCCGCCGGCTTCCCGCGCGCCCGACATGAAGACCGAGGTGAAGACGCTTTTCGGCAGCAGTTCGATGCGGTTGTCGGCCCAGTGAATCTCGCCTTCGGTTCCCTGGATGCGCCAGTCGCCGTCCCAGGTCGTCTGCCAACCCTGCGACACCCATGACCCTGAATAGACGGCGACCGCACCGCTCGCCGAACGGAAGGTAGCCGTTGCTGAAGCGTCGCCGTCAAACCAGCTCCATTTCGGGTTCCAGCTGCGCGCCGTGACCTCGACTGGCTCGAAGCCGGCTGTACCTCGCAGTTGGTCGAAATGATGGATCGCCATGTCGACGACCAGTGGATGCGCCATCTTCTCGCGGAAGCCGCCGCCGAAATGCGGCGCCTTCTGGAAATTGATGAAAATCGAGCCGATCTCGCCGATTAACCCGTCGGCGATCAGCTTGCGAACCGTCGCCGGTGCACGCCGGAAGCGGTAGTTCTGGTTGACCATCAGCACCACGTCGTGCAGCTTGGCCGTCGCGATCATCACCCGGGCATCGGCGATCGTCTCCGCAATGGGCTTCTCGACAAGCGCATGCAGGCCGAGAGTGGCCGCCTCGATCGCGACCGGCGCGTGTACCTCGGGCGGAACGACGACGAGACAGGCATCGGGCGCCACGGCATCGACGGCCGCCTTCAGCGAGTTCTGGCGCTGATGCTCGGCGAGACCGTAGCGTTCGCCGGCCGTCTTCAATCGGGCCGGATCGATGTCGACGACTGCGGACAGCTCCCAGTCTGGCGAGTTCTTGACGATGTCGAGCCAGCTCCAGCCCCAGCCGCCGAGGCCCACCTGGACGAGTTTCTTCTTCGGAGGCATGGATCCACCCATTGATTTGCGCGTTCGGGGATGCGCGCCGGGGAATGACCTCGGCGCGCCTGGTCGACTAGGGCTTGAACCGATTGCCCCAGAGCGATGCGTCGTCGACATTGGCTTTCGTCACCAGCGTCGGCGGCAGCAGTTGCTGCGGCGGCACGGTCCCGCCCTTCATGGCACTGAGTGCCGAGCGCACCGCGAGCGCACCCATCTCGAAGGGGTCCTGATTAACCGTGGCGTCTTGCTCGCCGGCGCGGATGCGCTGGAGGGCCAGCGGCGTACCGTCGATGCCGACGATAACAATGTGCCCGGGGTCGCCGACCTTGGTTTCCTTGCCGATCTGGCGCAGGCCAGCCTGGATGCCGCGAACCATCTCGTCATTATGAGAGAAGATCGCATTGATGTCGGGATTGGCGGTCAGCATGTCGGCCGTGATCGATTGGGCGTTCTCGGCCAGCCATTCCGCCGGGCGGGGCATCACCTCGAAATGACCCTTGGCGCCCTCGGCAAAGCCGCCGCCGCGCTTCTGGGCATGGTATGCGCCGAGGGCGCCCTGGAGTTCCAGCACCTTGGTGATGCCGCCGTGATCGGCCAGGTATTGGGCCGCGACCTTGCCGCCTTCGGCGTTGTCGAAGCCGACATAGGTCACGACGTCGGCGCCATCGCCGACGATCGCGTCGAGGGCGACAACCGGCACCTTGGCCTGATTGGCCTTACGCACGGCCGGCACGATCTCGTTCGAGTTGGCCGGGCTGATCACAATGGCGCCGATTCCCTTGACGAGGAGATCCTCGATCTGGCGCGTCTGAACTTCGGAACTCGACTGACCGTCGAGGACCGTCAGGTTGACGCCCTGTTTCTCGGCCTCGGCCCGGGCGCCCTGATCCAGGGCCACCATGAATTCGAAGCCGCGGCTGTAGAGCAGCAAAGCGATTTCCGGCTTGTCCGCGGCCTGGGCGCCGGCAGTCAGTGCGATGGCAAAGCTCGCGCCGAGCAGGAGCTTGGCGATGGTCTGTCTGAGCTTCATGGTCTTCCTCCCTTGGTGAAGTTGGATATTCAACGTAGTCGGCCGCATCGCCGCTCCTGTGGCTCCATCCCTTGGCGGCGGTGCGGATCGATCAGCTACGGGCGTATTTGCGCCGGTAGACGTCGACGACGGCGGCGATGAAGATCACCAGGCCCTTGACGAGATCGTCCCAGGCCGGCGGCACGCCGAGCAGATTGATGGCATTGGAAACGAGCGAGATCAGCGCGACGCCAAGTAGCGTGCCGATGATCGAACCGGCACCGCCGAACAGGCTGGTGCCGCCGATGACGCAGGCCGCGATCACGGTAAGTTCGATGCCAACGCCGGCGCGCGGACCGGCGGATTCGAGCCGTGCCGTCAGGATAAGCCCGGCGATCGCGGCCATCAGTCCGGAGATAACGTAGGTTATGATGATGATCCGGCTCGTCGGGATGCCGGCGAGCCGCGAGGCAAGCTCGTTGCCGCCGGTCGCATAGACCGAGCGGCCGAACACCGAGCGGGTCAAGATTGCGTGGCAGCCGACGGCCAGCACAACAAGCAGGATGACGGAGTAGGGAACGCCGAACAGCTGGCCGCGGCCGAAGGCGGCGATGACATCCGGGACCGGGGTGATATTGGCGCCGTTGGTGTAGACGAAGGTGGCGCCGCGCGCGATCGACAGCGTTGCAAGCGTGACGATCAGCGGCGTGATGCCGATCTTGGTGACCGAGAAGCCGTTGACGAAGCCGACGCCGGCACCGACCGAGACCGCGATCAGTAGGGCGAGCGGCACCGGGACACCGCTATACGTCACGAGACCGATGCAGAGGGCTGAACTCAGCGCCATCGTGCCCCCAATTGAAAGGTCGATGCCGCGCGTCATGATGACATAGGTCTGCCCAAGTGCGAGTACGGCCAGGATCGTCGACTGAATGAACAGATTCTTGAAGTTCGCGACGGTCAGGAACACTGGCGACAGGAACGACATGATGATCATGAACAGCACGATCACGAGCAGCAGGCCCAGGCGACTGATCAGGCCTTTGACGCGGCCGCTGCCCTTTCGGGCCAAAGCGCTTTCCGAAGCAACGGTCATTGTTTCCTCCCGCACGCTCATTGGGTCGCCCCGGCAGCGTGCTTCATGATGATTTCTTCGTTGATGTCGGGTCCGACGAGTTCGGCGGCGATGCGGCCGGCACGCATGACGTAGACGCGATCGCTCATCGCCATGAGCTCGGGCAGTTCGGAGGAAATCAGCAGGACGCCGAGGCCCTCGCGGACGAGTTCCTCGATGACGCGGTGGATTTCGGCCTTGGCGCCGACATCGACCCCGCGCGTTGGCTCGTCGAGAATCATCAGGCGCGGGCCGGTGGCAAGCCAGCGCGCGAGGACGACCTTCTGCTGGTTTCCGCCCGACAGCGTCTCGACCGCATGGTTCGGCGAGGGCGCGCGAATCTGCAGCTTCCTGATGTAGCCGGCGACGAGCTCACCCTCCGCCTTTGCGGAGATCCAGCCGGCATGGCTTATCTTCGGATGAACGCTGAGCGCCAGATTGTCGGTGACGCTGCCTATCAGGATCAGCCCCTGCGTCTTCCGGTCCTCCGGGACCAGGGCAAAGCCGAGATCGATCGCGGCGCGCGGCGAGGCGATCGATACCGCCTTGCCGTCGACCTCGATCCGACCAGCATCGGGCTGCTCGACGCCGAACAGGCAGCGGGCGACGTCCGTTCTGCCGGCACCGATGAGGCCGGCGAGGCCCACGATCTCGCCGCGGCGGACTTCGAGGGAGATATCGCTGAAGATGCCGTTCCGCGTCAGGCCGTCGACCTTGAGGATCGTCGCGCCGGGTCGGCGATCCTTGGCGACCTGAAGCGAGCGCTGGTCGCCGACCATCATGGCGACGACCTTGGCCTGGTCGAGCGCGCCGATCGGTTCCGTTCCGATGCGCTTGCCGTCCCGCACGACTGTCACCCGGTCGCCGAGCTCGAAGACCTCCTCGAGCCTATGCGAAACATAGAGAATGCCGAGGTTGCGCCGGCGCAGTTCGCCGACGAGTTCCATCAGGCGATCGGCCTCGGCGTTGGACAGCGACGCCGTCGGCTCGTCGAGGATCAGCAGTTTCGATTGAAACGCCAGCGCGCGTGCTATCTCGACCAGTTGCTGCTGACCTGTCGACAGCTCCTCGACGCGCGTGTCGACGGAGATCTCGAGTCCGATCGTCGGCAGGATCGACGCGGCGATCGATCGCGCCTTGTCGAAATCGACGGCGCCGGCCCGCCTCGGCCAGCGGCCGAGCACGATGTTCTCCGCGATCGTCATCTGCGGGATCAGTTGCAGCTCCTGATGGATGACGGAAATGCCGGCGTCGCGCGCGGCGAGCGGGCCGCGGAAATGGACCGGCTTGCCGAACAGCCGCAGCTCGCCTTCGTCGGGCACATATTGGCCCGATATCATCTTGATCATGGTCGACTTGCCGGCGCCGTTCTCGCCGACGAGGCAATGGACTTCACCGGCGGCAATGGTCAGATCAAGGCGATTGACGGCGGTGACGCCGGCGAAGCGCTTGGTGATGCCACTGGCTTCAAGAATAGTCTCGCGCATGGGCGCTCCTCCGTGGCCCCGACATTCCGGGCGTGCAGGATCGCGCCGCCTGGGCGGCACGCCGCGTGATCCCTGCAGGCCGACGGCGCCGAAGCGTCGCCGGCTCGCTTCGGTCAGGCAAAGGCTCGCTTGAGAAAATCCAGCCCGTTCCTGGCGAGCGCGTTCTGGCTTTCCGCAAGCGGGCGCCAGATCGAGACGGCACGGGCGATCTCCTTGATCTCCGGCGTGAAAGCTTCGATGACGACCGCGTCGCGATAGTCGGTTTCCTTCAGCGCCCTGACGATTTCCGCCCAAGGCAGATGATCCTCGCCCGGCGTGCCACGATCGCTCGAGCAAGCATGGAATTCGAAGATCCGGCCCTTGGCCCGACGAAGCGCAGCCGGGATGTCTTTCTCTTCGATGTTCATGTGGAAGGTATCGAGAAGAAGCCCGACATTGGCGCGGCCGATCTCGTCGAGCAGCACGAGCGCCTGATCGACCGTATTGACCAAGTCGGTCTCGAAGCGGTTGAGCGGCTCGATGCCGAGCCGCACGCCCCGCTCGGCGGCATAGTCGGCGGCACGCCGGATGCTGGCGGCGGCGAGCCGGCGCTGGGCATCGCGCTCTGCCGGTTCCGCCATCCGCGTCCGGCCGACGGCTGAATACATCGGGCCGACCACGATATCGGCGCCGAGATCGGCGGCGATATCGGCACAGCGCTGAACGTAGGCGATACCGTTCTCGCGGATTGCTTCGTCGTCGGACGACAGATCCCGGTCGGGCCCGAAGGCGCCGCACACCGTCGACGCGATACCGGCCTGTTCAAGCCGCGGCTTGATCGCGGCGGTGTCGATGGTCGACGGATCTTCGACGCAGATCTCGATAATGTCGAAGCCGAACGCCTTGGCCCGATCGATCAGTTCGAGGGTCTTGTTGGAGAAGGGCGAAGCCCAGATGAAGGTGCTGGCACCGAATTTCATGACGACACCTCAGAGCGTGGCTTCGATTTGCTTGATCACCGCGATCGCCTGACGCGTGTATTCGTCATAGAACTCGCGTCCACCGCCGCGACGCAGCGTGGCAAAGGGATCAGAGCCGGCGGGAAGCAGCTCGAAGGTGATATGGCCCTCATAGCCGACTTCCTTCAATGCCTGCATGACGGGACGGAAGTCGGTGTGACCCTGGCCGGGAGCCGCCCGGTTGGAATCGGCGAAATGAATATGGATCATCGCCGCGCCGGCATTGCGGACGGCGCCTGCGATGTCGGGATCGTCGATGTTCATGTGGAACGTGTCGCCCATGACGCCGACATTCGGCCGTCCGACATCGTTCATCAGTTCGATGCATTGCGGAATGCGATTGAGGAAATGCGTCTCATAGCGGTTCCAAGCCTCGATGCAGAGCCGGACATTCTGCGAGGCGGCGTAGTCAGCAGCCTTCTGAATCCCTTCGACGGCCCAGGCCCACTCCTGGTCCGGATCCGACTCCGGCGCCATTTTGCCGACCGGGCTCGGCGCGACGATAATGATCGGCGCCCCGGACGCCGCCGCGAAATCGGCGACCCGGTTGGTGTAATCCAGCGCCTTCTGGCGATTGGCGGCGCTCTTGTTGGTGAAGTCGCGCTCGGCACCGGTGAAGATCGAGCAGATCGAGGAAACGCCGATTCCAGCGTCGCCGACCATACGCTTGATCGCCGAGCCATCAAAGGCATCCGGCTCACCGACCAGCTCGATGGCGTCATAGCCGTACCGCGCGACGCGGTCGATGCTCGTGGAGATATCCTCGCCATAATAGACGAGAGCGTCGTAGCTGTACTTGAACATCGCATCCTCCCTGATCGCGCAAACTACTAAAGCGCTTTAGATAATAGGTGACGGAGAAATGCGGCGCTGTCAAGCGCTATGCCATAATCGCTGTAATGCAGCGATTTATGCGGCAGTGCGAGAATCTGGTAACGATCTAAATCGCATTAGAAAACTCGCGGCGAAGGTCGCGACGTCCCGCGCAGGAAATCACCCGGCGATCAGGTCACGACGATCATGTGCCAGCTGCGATCGTTGAAGACGGGTAGGCCTTCTCGACCAAGATGGCCTGGCTGAGCACTGCCCTTCCCTTCAGAATGAAGGCCGTGTCTGGATCGCGGTTGGCGGTAAGCACCTCGGTCAGCATGCTGGAAGCCGCCGAAGGCGCAGAGCGTAAAGTCGCGGCCGCTGTAGTTCCCGGACGTCGCGATGTCCGCTTGCATTACAGCCTGCAGAGCGGCATCGCGCGCCGCGGCCTCACTCTCTGAACTCCTGGGACTCTTGACGCCCTCGCCGAGCTGCGTCGCGAAGTCGGCTGCGGTGAGCAATGCTCAGCGCCAGCCGAGCGCCTTGTCGCCAAATTGGAGGACCTTTCCCATCCATCCGGCACCGTTTGCGCCCGCCGCAATGGCCTTCCCGGCACCGGCAGCACCGGCACCACCGGCAGCTGTACCTGCGCGGCGGCTGCTCCCGCTACCCCTCCTGCCGCAGCCCCGGTGCCCCCGATTGCAGCGCCGTTATGCCAAGCAAATGAGGCGCCGGTGGCCCTCATCATTTCGCGAGGGTATTCCAGCGAAAGCCCCCGCTCCTTTCTTGCTACGATGGCGTGGTCCGGGGCAGCGCTGGACTGACGAGGCTCAGCATCCGCAGCACCTCCCGGGGAGCTGGCTTGCGCCAGACAGTCTGGAAGCATTCGACGACGTTCTCGGCGGTGACCGCAAGGCCGGGAAGCGCGACCCAATCCGGCGTCAGGCGTCCGAGAAGCGCGCTGACAGTGACCGAGGCGGCCGTCTCCCCCTGGCGGAACGGCTGCTGCGCGGCGATGGCGACGAGCGAATTGTTGGCCGCAAGGCCGATCGCGGCCTCCTGGCCGAGATCGACCGTTACCATCGGAATTTTGCGATCGAGCGCGGTCAGCACGCCGGCAGACGCGATCGACGGTGTATCCCAGACGACGAAAAGCCCGGCGATGCTAGGGTGATCGTCGAAAAGACCGCGCGTGACGCGGGCGGCATCGGCGAGCGAAGGGAAGCGGCGAACCTGCAGCCGCACATCTGGACGATTGATCCGCATCCACTTCACGAAAGCGATTTCGCGCTCGTTGGTCGCGAAGAAGTCCGCCTCATAGCCGAGCACGCCGACCTCGCTTCCCTCGGCAACATGCGGCGACAGGCATTCGGCCGCGATCTTGCCGAGACCGAAATTGTCCGCCGAAATGAGCGAGGTGTAATCCTTGCCCGGCAGGAGCCCGGTCGGCACATTGTCGAGCAGCACCAGCTTGATGCCGGCTGCCGCGACGCGCGCGTGGGCGGCGGCGACCTTGGCGTTGGCGACCGGCAGCGAGACGATCGCGTCCGGCGCTTCGGCGATCAGCCGGTCGAGCGCCTCGATCTGCACCTCCGGCGTGAAGGCGCAGTCGACGACGTCGATGACCGCGACGCCGCAATCGCCGAGCATGCCGATCATGCCGGAGAGCTGCTGCTTGGCCCAGTCGCTCGCCAGCGTGTGCAAGACAATGGCGACGCGGAAGCCGCGCGCCCGCGCCCGCGCCATGTCCTCCGGCAGCAGGAGGACCCGTTCGGGAGCCGACGCCCGCTCTCCATGGGGGCCGAGACCAGAAATCGCCATGTCCTTCCTCCTCACGCGTCCGGCGGCCGGACGATGTGCTCCTCCGCGCGCCTCTTTCGCGCGATCTCGTCTTTCATCCTCTGAAAAAGTGGATGCGCCTGGGGCCGGCCGGCCATGATCCAGTCGCGCAGGATGGCGGGCGAGAACACGCCTTCGACCGCGACGATGGCCGCGCCAACGAGGCCCGCCGAGCTTCCCATCTGCGAGCGGACGACCTGCAGGTCCCGGCTTACCAGCGGATGGCAGGCGCCGTAGATCGCTTCGCGCGCGGCGGCGAGAAGAATGTCGTTCGTCTGTGCGATCGAGCCCGAAAGCACGATGAGTGCCGGATTAAGCATGTTCGCGAGGGTCGCGACGACCTGGCCGATCAACCGGCCGCTCTGCGAGAGAATCTCGATCGCGGCAGCGTCGCCGACCTGCGCTGCCTGCGCCACTTCGAGCGCCGTGATCTCGCCGCCACGGCGCATGTGCTCGGCAAGGATCGGGCTCGCGCCGCGCTCCGCAGCGCTCCTGCCTTCCTGGGCGATATGGTCCGAGCCGGCCATGGCCTCCAGCGTGCCGCTGCCTCCGGGCCCCGAAATCGGCACGGAGCCGATAAGGCCGACGGCACCCTGCGCACCGCGGAACAGCGCGCCATCACTGCCGAGGCCGGCGCCGATGCGCTTGCCGACCTTGACGAAGAGGATGGTCCGGTGGCCGCTGCCCACGCCGGCATGCAGTTCGCCCATCGTCATCGTCTCGACGCTGGAGCGGAGCCAGACTGGTGCATCGAACGCCTCGACCAGCGCCTCGACGAGCGGGAAGCTCTCCCAGCCGGGCAGCACCGCCGGCGTGGTACCGAGGAAGAGCGCTTCGCCGCCATCCGGCACGGCGCCGGGCACCGAGATCGAGATGCCGAAGAGCTGCGGATTGCCCTGCCGTTCGAGGATCCAGCGGAACAGTGTGATCAGCCGCTCGGCCAGCGCCGAAACGGGCTGGGTCAGTTCACTCGCCTCGTGATGCTCCATCAGCAAGGCGCCATCGAGATCGGCGATGCCGACGCCGAGCGCGGTCTGATCCAGCGTCGCGACGAGGATCCTGCCGCGATCCGCGCTGAAGCGGACAAGGCGCGGAGCGCGGCCACCGGTCGCCGTTCCAAGCTCGCTTTCGTTGATCAGCCCGAGTTCGGCCAGCGTGCCGAGCCGGTCCGCCACAACCGCACGCCCAAGCTCGCTGTGGCGCTCGATCTCCTGGCGCGTGGTGGCCTGCTCGGAGCGGACCAGATTGAGGATTTGGACGAGGCTCGGCGAGGCCGTCTCGGACACGCGCGGGCGGCCTTTCCGGCGCGGTTGGGAGGCGTCTTCCGCAAGGGCCGGCGTCGACATGTCTCGTCCTCTTTGCCGCGTCGCGTTCGCTCCCTTCATAAGACCGGCCGTTTCGACTGGCAACGCCGCACTTATGCGTTAAATCAGCAAAAGATGCGGTCGATATGACTATAAATCGTTGACATCGATTTTTTCTCGCCTTAAGCCATCATCACGGTTCGAGGCAAGCACTGGGAGGAGATGCCGATGTCGAGCTTCAAGCTCGCCTATCACGCGAATTGCTGGGGAAGTCTCGGTGGGGACGCTGTCGGCGTCACATCGATCACCAACCTCGCCTATCGCACCTTCGGCGACATGCGCCGGGCCATCGCCGACATCGCGACGGCCGGCTATGAGGGCGTCGAGCTCTTCGACGGCAATCTTCTTGATTTCAGCGCCGGCGAGATGCGCGATCTCCTCGCCGACAACGGCTTGAGCCTCGTCGCGACCTATGCCGGCGGCAATTTCATCTTCGACGACATCCTGCCGGAAGAGCTCGCCCGCATCATCCGCGCGGCGGACCGGGCAGCTGAACTCGGCGCGCCCCATCTCGTGGTCGGCGGCGGCGCCAAACGCTTCGACGGCATTCGCGAGGCGGACTATCCGCGCCTTGCCGCGGCGCTCGACCGCGTCAAGGAAATCGCCGAAGAACGCGGGCTCACCGCCCATTATCACCCGCATCTCTCGACCATCGTCGAAGGGCCCGAGGAGGTTCGCAAGATCTTCAGCCTGACCGGCATCGACTTCTGCCCAGACACCGCGCATCTCGCGGCCGCCGGCGGCGATCCGGCAGCGCTGATCCGCGAGCATGCGGCACGCATTTCCTACGTGCATCTCAAGGGCTTCCAGAAGGAGCCCTTCGCCTTCACGCCGCTCGACCGGGGCGATATCCCGACCGACGCGATCATCGCAGCACTGCGCGAGATCAAGTTCGACGGCTGGGTGTGCACTGAACTCGATTCCTGGGCCGATCCGCTGGAGGGCGCGAAGGCCAGCAGGAGCTATCTCGAATCGGCCTGAGGGCCGCGACCGGGGCAAAGCCCCAATTCCGGGAGGAAGAACATGATCTCCAGACGAACCCTGTTGGGCTCGGCCGCCGCGCTGACGCTCGCTCTCGCCTATGCCGGACCGGCGCTCGCCGATCCCGACCAGGCGCTCGCCGACCTGCAGAAGACGGTTCTTTCCAAGGGCCCCTCCGGCGAGGCGCCCTCGCCGGCTTCCAGCATCGTGCTGTCGCCGGAGGAGCTCGCCAAGATCAAGGACATGCATGCAACCGCCGCGATCGTCATGCATTATGGCGGCAATGACTGGTCGCGCGCCCAGATCAATGGCCTGCAGAAGCAGTTCGCGGACATGGGCATCAAGGTGCTCGCTGTGACCGATGCCGGCTTCAAGCCGGAGAAGCAGGTCGCCGATCTCGAGACGATCATGGCCCAGAAGCCGAATATCATCGTCTCGATCCCGACCGATCCGACCGCGACGGCTGCGGCCTACAAGGCAGCGGCTGAAGCCGGGACCAAGCTGGTCTTCATGGACAACGTCCCGACCGGCTTCGCTGCGGGCAAGGATTATGTGTCCGTCGTCTCGGCCGACAATTACGGCAATGGCGTCGCCTCGGCGCATCTGATGGCCAAGGCGCTGGGCGGCAAGGGCGAGATCGGCGTGGTGTTCCACGCTGCTGACTTCTTCGTCACCAAGCAGCGTTACGACGCCTTCAAGGCGACGATCGCTTCCGACTATCCGGACATCAAGATCGTCGCCGAGCAGGGCATCGGCGGCCCCGATTTCTCGGGCGATGCCGAGAAGGCCGCTTCGGCCATCCTGACCTCCAACCCGAACGTCAAGGGCATCTGGGCGGTCTGGGACGTGCCGGCCGAGGGCGTGATCTCGGCGGCGCGCAATGCCGGCCGCGACGATCTCGTCATCACCACCATCGATCTCGGCGAGAATGTCGCGATCTCGATGGCCCAGAACGGCTTCGTGAAGGGCCTCGGCGCGCAGCGTCCCTATGACGCCGGCGTCGTGGAGGCAAAGCTTGCCGGCTACGGTCTTCTCGGCAAGGAAGCCCCCGCCTTCGTTGCGCTGCCGGCTCTCCCGGTGACACGCGACACGCTGCTCGAAGGCTGGAAGGCGGTCTATTCGACCGACGCGACCGACAACATCAAGAAGAGCCTCGGCCAGTAAGGCCCGGGCGCACGGGGCGCCAGAACGCGCCCCGTGCCGCATTCGAACGGTCCGACCTGCGCCGGCCTCCAGCCCGAGCAGCGGACGGCTGCTGCTTGCCAAAGCCGCTCTCTTTCAGGAGAAAACCGATGACCAAAGTGATGAACGTCGCCATGATCGGCGGCGGGTTCATGGGCAAGGCGCATGCCATGGCCTATGCGTCCATGCCGATGTTCTTCTGGCCGGCTCCGGCCATTCCCCACCGCAAGGTCGTGGTCGACGTGACCGATGGCACGGCCGAGGAAGCCCGTCGCCGCTATGGATTCGAAGAGGCATCGTCGGACTGGCGCGCCGTCGTCGCCCGGCCAGACATCGACGTCGTCGATATCTGCACGCCTAACAACGTCCATGCCGAGATCGCCATCGCTGCGGCCAAGGCCGGCAAGCACATCATCTGCGAGAAGCCGCTGGCCCGCACCGTCGAGGAAGCGCGGGCGATGGTCGAGGCGGTCAAAGCCGCCGGCGTCATCCACATGGTCGCCTTCAATTATCGACGCACGCCTGCCGTGGCGCTTGCCAAGAAGTTCATCGATGAAGGCCGGATCGGCCGTATCCTGAACTTCCGCGGCACCTATCTGCAGGATTGGTCGGCCGATCCGGATTCGCCGCTCTCCTGGCGATTCCAGAAGAAGATCGCCGGTTCCGGTTCCGTCGGCGACATCGGCACGCATGTGGTCGATCTCGCGCATTATCTCGTCGGCCCGATCGCCGAGGTGATCGCGATGACGCCGACCTACAACAAGTCCCGCCCGCTGCAGCAGGGCGGCGTCGACAGACTGGGTGCCGCCGAGAAATCAGCCGATGCCGAGCGCGGCGAGGTCGATGTCGACGACGAACTCGTCTCGATGCTGCGCTTCAGGGACGGTGCGATCGGCAGCCTCGAGGCAACGCGCAATGCCTATGGCCGCAACAACTTCATCACGCTGGAAATCCACGGCACCAAGGGCTCGATCCATTTCAACTACGAGCGCCGCGACGAGCTCCAGGTGATGTTCGCCGACGATCCGGCGGATGCACGCGGCTTCCGCACCATCTATACCGGCCCGGCCCATCCCTATGGCTCCGGCCTCTGGCCGATCCCCGGCCTTGGCATCGGTTATTCGGAAACCAAGATCGTCGAGTGCTATGACTTCTTCTCCGCAATCGCGAAGAAGCAGCAGCCGAGCCCGAACTTCGATGATGGCCTGCTGACGGAACTCGTCGCCGACGCCTTTATCCGCTCGGGCGCAAGCGGCGTTTGGGAGAAGGTTGGATGAACGCCACCGCCGCCGCAGTCCGCATGACCGGCATCTCCAAGGCTTTCGGGGGTGTGCGCGCGCTTGACGACGTCAGCCTCGAGATCCTGCCGGGCGAGGTCCATGCGCTGCTCGGCGGCAACGGCGCCGGCAAGTCGACGATCCTCAAGGTCCTGAACGGGGTTCATCGCCCCGATCAGGGCACGATCGAGGTCGGCGGCGTGCCGCTCACGACGCATACGCCGGAGGCCTCACGCGCCGCCGGCATTGCCATGAACTATCAGGAAATGAGCCTGGTCCCGACCTTGACCGTGGCCCAGAACATCTTCCTGACGCGCGAAAGGCGCGACGGCATCGGCTTCATCGACGACGCCGAGGCCGAGCGCCGGGCCGCCGAAATCTTCGCGATGCTCGAAGTCTTCGTCGATCCGAAGGCGATCGTCGGCGATCTCGGCGCCGGCCAGAAGCAGCTGACCGAGATCGCCAAGGCGATCTCTCAGGACGCCAAGGTGCTGGTGCTCGACGAGCCTTCGACGGCGCTTGCCGTTTCCGACGTCGAGCGGCTGTTTGTCTTCCTACGCAAGCTGAAGGCCAAGGGCGTCGCGATCATCTATGTCAGCCATCGCATGGACGAGATCGCCCGCATCGCCGATCGCGCGACCATCCTGCGAGACGGCCGCCATGTCATCACGGCGCCGCTGTCCGAACTACCGATCGATACGATGATCGAGCATATCGTCGGCAAGCGCTCGAAGGGACTCGCTGACGTCGCGCGCATCCAGGCAACCAAGGGCGAGGTACTGCTCGAGTTGAAGGATGTCAGCGGCGCTCACAAGCCGGAGCACGTCTCGCTGACGCTGCATCGCGGCGAAGTGCTCGGCCTTGCTGGCCTGCTTGGCTCGGGCCGCTCGTCGCTGGCGCGTGTGATGGCGGGCATCGATCCCGTCGCCAGCGGCGAAATTCGTATCAAGGGCCGGGCCATCGTCATCCGCAAGCCGAGCGACGCGATCGCGGCCGGCGTGGCGCTGGTGCCGGAAGCGCGAGCGACGCAGGGCATCATTCCCGCCCATTCGGTCGGCTCCAACATGATCCTCGCGGTCATCGGACGCCTCTCGAAGGCCGGCTTCGTCGACACCAAGGCGGCCAATGCGCTCACCGACGCGCAAATCGAGCGCCTGAAGGTAAAGACAGCCAGCCGCGACCATGCCGTCGCGACGCTCTCCGGCGGCAACCAGCAGAAGGTCGTGATCGGCAAGTGGCTCGCCACCGATCCCGAGATCCTCATTCTCGACGAGCCGACGGCCGGCATCGACATCGGCTCCAAGGCCGAGATCATCCGCCTCGTGCGCGAACTGGCAGCGTCCGGAAAGGGGATCATCATGATCTCCTCCGAGCTGTCAGAATTGCTGACCGCCTGCGACCGCATCCTCGTGATGGCGGACGGGCGCGTCTATCAGGACCTGCCGCGCGAGGCGCTGGAGGATCCGGCGGTCCCGGCGGATGACCTCGCGCACCGCCTCCAGGCGGCGGAGCAGCGGCTGCAGATCGAAATCCAGAAGGCCCTTGCGGGTGAGGAGAACTAATATGGCTAGCGCCTTCTTCGCCAACTGGCGGCAGAACATCATCTATATCGGCTTCCTGGTGATCTTCGTCGTGTTTGCGGCGACGTTGGCCGACAAGGGGTTCCTGAACCCCAACAACCTGCTCAACATCGTGCGCCAGACGGCGATGATCGCGGTGATGGCCATTGCCATGACCTTCGTGCTGTCGGCCGGCGAGATCGACCTTTCGGTCGGTGCCGTCGCGGGCCTGAGCACGGTCACGGTCGCCATGGCGATCGCCGTGGGCGGCCCCGTCGTCGGCGTGATCGCCGGCCTTGCCACGGGCCTTGCCGTCGGCATGTTCAATGGCTGGCTGACCACCCGCGTCGGCATCCCCTCCTTCCTCACTACGCTCGCGATGATGGGGATCGCCAAGGGCGTTGCGATGTGGATTTCCGCGACGGCGGCCGTGCCGATCCTCTCGCCTGGCTATTCCTGGCTGTTCGGCGGCGGCAATATCGGGCCGGTGCCGGTCCTGCTGCTGTGGATGGTGATCCTCGGCGCGATCGGCCATATCGTGCTGCGCCGGACCGGCTTTGGCCGGCGGGTGCTGGCGACGGGCGGCGGCGAGACAGCGGCTCGCTATTCGGGCATCGACACCAAAGCGATCAAGTTCAAGGTGCTGGTCATCTCGTCCTCGGCCGCGGCGCTCGCCGGAATGCTCTATGCCGGCCGCCTGCAATCCGGCCGCTTCCAGCTCGGCGAGGGCGACGAGCTTTCGGTCATCGCGGCTGCGGTGCTTGGCGGGACCAGCCTGTTCGGCGGGCGCGGCACGGTGATCGGGACGATCGTCGGCGCGCTGATGATCGGCCTCATCAACAACGGCCTGATCCTCATGGGGCTCGAATTCAGCCAGCAGCTGATCGCCCGCGGCGCCATCATCATCCTCGCCGTCGCGCTCAGCCAGAAGAGGACCTGACATGACCGTCACCGTCATCGGGACCCTTACGGCGCGACCGGAACGGCGCGAGGATCTCTACCGCATCCTCACCGCGATGGTGGCACCGACGCGAGCGGAGCCCGGCTGCATCAACTATGACTTCCATGTCGATGCCGCGGACCCTTGTGTTTTCGTCTTCTATGAGAACTGGCGCAGCGAGGCTGATCATGCGGCGCATATGAAGATGGCGCATCTGGTGCCACTTCTGGCTGAGGCAGATCACCTGCTGGCAAAGCCGGTCGATGTCCGCAGACTGACGATGGTCAGCGCTCTGGCGTGAGCAGCCGCTTGCGCCGCCTCGGCCGCCCCTTGCTTCCTCAGTCATGTCGGCGACCGCAACGTTGAGGTTTGGCGACGAGTTCGCCGTATCGAGGCCGATCGGGGCCTTCGGCAACCGCCCCCGCTTCGAGCGGCCATCGCTCGGGGCTTCCAGTCCGAGATTACCACATGTCGCTGAAGCGCTGCGAGGACCGGTTCCCCACCGGCGCCGCGAACCTCCACGACGCGCTGGGGCTGCGACCCGGCGGCACCCCGGACGATCCGATCGTCTCGCCGAGCGGAGCCGACCGCAGACTCATGCGCCATCTCGACTGTTCCGACCGAAACATGGCGCAAGTCTTCAGCCGCGACGATTTCGAAGACTGAACGACCGTGACCTAAGGCCTTCGTCCGCCGGGACCGCCGTCAACTGCCCGATCTCCAGATCGTTGGACGAGACAGCAGGGGTTGGTGATAGGGCCCCAACATGGCCTTCAGAGCGAAATCACGAGCCAGAATTGCGACACCTTGCACCGTCGCGTCGGCGCCCTTTGCTGAAACCCGGATGTCGGTGCGGCCGTTGCGGCTCTGGAACTCGTCGATGATCAATCCCGCGAACGTCTGATTTCGCGTAAGGCCACCGCCGATGACGAGTACCGTTGGGTCCACGATCGTTACGCACGCGGCCGCGATACGGCCAAGCGCCGCGGCCTGACGGCGCATCAAGGCATGCGCGACAACGTTGCCAGCTTCGGCCTTTGCAAACAGCGCCTCGGCTGACTGCGGCGCTGTATCCTTCTCCGACCACGCCTGCCGTGCCGCGTCGATCAATCCCGTCGAACCGTAGGCCATTTCGATGGCGTTGCGGGGCGATTCAACGTCAGCCGACCAAGAGAGCGGGATTTGTGCCAGTTCGCCGCTGGCGCCATAGCCGCCCCTGATCAGGGCGCCGTCGCTGAAAAATCCAAGGCCGATGCCGACGCCGATCTGCATATAGGCGGCATCGTCGATGCCCTGCATCATCCCGTCGTGATGTTCGGCGACGGCCGCGCAATTGACGTTGTTCTCGACCAGAAGCGGCACCGCAGGGTCGATCCGTGCGCTCGCCGAGAAATGCTCGATCACGTCCAGCGCGACGGGTCGCGGCGAATCCGGCGCCCGCGATTCGAGATGACGCGGCACGATCTGGTTCAGCGCCAGCGCAACGACAAGGGGCCGGCCTTCCTTCGGGCGCAGCTTGAGGAAATCGGCCGCTATCTTGCCCGCCAGCGTCGCGGAAAGGCGGACATCGCCATGATGCGGAACGCTGCCGCGCTCCAGGACCTCGCCCTTCAGCGATTGCGCCAGGAAACTCACCTGTGTCGAGCCGATATCAAGGCCCAGTACCCAGCCGGCGCGGCGGCTGGCGCCATAGACGATCGTGGCTCGTCCCCGCGCGCCCTGCTCGCGGCGCAATTCCTCGACGAATGAAAGGCCGTCAAGTTCCGCAAGCGCCGCCGTCACCGTCGGGAAGCTGACCTCGGCCTCCGTCGCAAGCGAACGACGGGTTGCCTCGCCTTGGCGAAGAAGGGCCGAAAAGACCGCCTTGGCAACGTCTGACAGGTCTCTTCCAATCTCGTCCCTTGGCATCGCCCCCCCATATCGCACGCACATTGTGCCGAAAAACTCCGCGGCAACAGGCTTGAGCGGCAAGGGCGGCCCATCGCCCATCACGGGAGCGCCGGACACCGCGCACCGATCTCGAACCCTGCCTGCTCTTATCACAAACCAATCGATCACCGCTTGACTGGATTATTAAAGTCTGTGACTTTATTAGAAACAGCAGGATGGTGCCGCTTGTGACGACCGAGACCCTTTTCCCGAAGCGTGCCTGGATCCCGGCGGAGCAATCCTTCGCCAGTCAGGGTGAACGGCTTGCAGAAATGGTCGATCGCCTGTCGGCAGCGCTGGCGCAGGCCCACATCCCCGCCCGTCCATCGCGGTTGTCGGTGATCGGCATCGGCGCCAGCCATGCCGCAGCGGCAGCGCCGGTTTATGCAGCGCGAGCCGACGGCATCGACGCCGTTCGGGCGCTGCCGAGCGAATTGCCAGCGAACGAGATCGGGCATGACGGGCTCGCCATCCTGGTATCGCAAAGCGGCCGCAGCGCCGAGATCGTCAATCTTGCCAACAATATCGATGCTCGGCGGACCTTTGCGATCACCAACTACGACCCGTCCCCGCTCGGGCAGGTCTGCGCCAGCGGCCTCAATCTCGGCAATGTGCCGGATAGCTCGGTCTCCTTCGTGTCATTCACGGGCACATTGCTCGCGCTCGGATTGTTGAACGATCACTGGGCCGGCCGCGGCGATGCCGGGCGCTGGAGCGATGCCATTTCCGACGGATTGGCCGCCGTCGCCGCGCAGGATGACCAACTACGCGCCATTGCCGCGATGCTGGCCGGATGTCCGTCGGTCGATTTCGTGGCGCCGGCGCCAATCCTATCGGTAGCCGAAGAAGCGGCACTGATGTTCCGCGAAGGGCCGCGCATGATGGCCACGGCTATGGAGACGCGGCAATATCTGCATGGCCCCATGGATGCCGCGGGCCGCGCCGGCCATGTCGTGTTCGGCACAGCGCGCGAGGCGCTGCTGATCAACCAATTGGCCGAGCAGACAAAAAACCTCGTCTATGTCACCGGAACCGGCCAAGCGACGCCGACGACGGCCCTCTCATCGGTAATCATGCTGCCGATCGCAGTCGACGACGGGATCCGCTTCTCGATCGTCGCAAGCTTTGTCGCGCAGCGGCTGACCGTCCTGGTGTCGGAATTGCGCGGCATCGACATCAATGAGCCGGTCTTCGTGCGACTGGACACCAAGACCGATAGCGCAGGTCCGGCCCGATGAGCGCCTCTGGATCAGGCGGCCTCATCGTCGGCATGGACATTGGCGGCAGCAAGTCGCATGTCCGCATCGAGGACCTGGCAACCGGCGCCATGATCAGCGACGTTGTTAGATCGAACACCGGCTGGGCCGCGCTGACAGATCTCGATCGCGCCGCCGTTCTCGGCGCATTGCTGCACGACATCCTGAGAGACAAAAGTGGCATTGCCGCTATCGTCGCCGGGGTGCATGGCAGCGACAGCCCGCAGCAAGCCGCGATCCTCCGAAGCGCGCTGGCGCCCTTCGCGCCCATTGCAAGCGTCATCAACGATTCGAGCTTGCTGGTTCCGGCCTACGGTCTTTCGTCAGGCACCGGGGTGACGGCAGGAACGGGATCTTCCGCGACCGCCAGCGAGGCGTCCGGCCACGCACTGACGGTGGGCGGTTGGGGCTGGGTCCTTGGCGACGAGGGCGGTGCAGTCGGCATCGTTCGTGACGCCGCGAAGCAGGTGCTCTCGGCCTATGACAATGACGAAAGCGACCTCCTCTCCGCACGCCTGTTGGCGGCGCTCGGGGTTGAGCATCCTCATGGCCTCGGACGAAAGCTGGCGACGACAGATCCCCGCCTTTGGGCACGCATCGCGCATCTGGTATTCGACGCCTCGGCCGATGGATCACCACGCGCCAGAGAAGTCATAGAGAGCCATGGACAGGCGCTGGCCGCCATGGTCGCGCTTCTTGCGCGACGTGGCGGCGACATCCGCACGGTCGTCTGTGGTGGCGGCCTCATGACGAGGCAACCAGCACTCTTCGACGCCTTTGCTGGCGCGATGAAAGCCCGTTTCGGTCACCAATCCAACGTCGTGCTTCTGACCGGGCCCCCGGTCGCAGGCGCAATCCATCTGGCACGGCAGGTCGTGTCATCCACGGGAGACAAGGAACGAACGGTGATATCGACATGACGATACGCCTCGCCAATGCACCCGTCTCATGGGGGATCTGGGGCGCCAACAGCCTTCCGGCCGGACGGACACCGCGCGACATCCTGCATGCGCTCGCGGATGCGGGCTATGCCGGCGTCGAACTGGGGCCGCTCGGCTTCTTCGGTGCCGATGCCGCCGCCGTATCGGCGACGCTCGGTGAATATGGTCTCGCCTGCGCCGGTGCCTATGTGCCACTGCGCGCGCTCGAAGCGGCCGAACTCGTCGAACAAGACTTCGCGGCGCTTCGAGTGATCTGCAAAATCCTGCTGGCATTCCCGAACCCTGGTCCGGTGATCCTCGCCGAGGAGACCTATCCCGAATTGAAGCGCCATCTGCGGCGCGGCAATCGCCATCCCGAACTGGACCTGTCCGCCTCCGACTGGCGCCGCCTGATCGATACTATCAAGGCCGCCGAGCGGATCGCCACCGGCTACGGCCTGTCCGTCTCCTTCCATCCCCATACTGGCACCCATATCGAGCAACCGCATGAGGTTGATCGGCTGCTGCAGGAGATCGATCTCGGCTTCACTCTCGACACCGGCCATGCCGCGGCCGGCGGAGATGATCCGCTCGCGTTGCTTGCTCGCTGGGGATCACGTGTAAACCATATCCATCTCAAGGACGTGCATCTGGCACCGATCGAACGGGCCAGTGCGGACAATGAGGAATTCGGCATCGCGCGCGCCTCTGCCGCGCTGGGCGCCGGCGACCTTGATCTCGACAGCTTCATGCAGAGATTGGGGCAGCTCAACTATTCCGGGTGGATCGTCGTTGAAGAAGACCGTCGGCCGGACGGTGGACACGACCATGCCGAAGTCGACCGGGAACAACGCCACAATCTTGATTGGGTGAAGGCCCGTCTCGGTTCGCTCGAACGACCGTTCATAATCAATGCAGGTGAATAGCCATGCAATACAAAGCAGGGGAATAGTCATGAAACGATCACTACGACGTCTGATAGCTGCCTCAGTACTTTCGCTGGGCGCACTCGCGCAGGTCGGGGCCGCCGAACTGACCGCGCCCGTGACCCAGGACGAGGTTTCGGCACTCGGCGATGTCACGCTGCGCGTCTGGGCCGATGCGGGCGAAGAGACAACGCTCGACAAGCTGATTCCCAAATTCGAGAAGGCCTATCCGAATGTGAAGGTCGAGGTGACGCTGAAGGGCTGGGACGACCTGATGGGAACCGTCGTCAATGCCATGAACAGCGCGACGCCGCCGGATGTCACCAATGGCAACCAGGGCTTCGCCATCATGGGCACCATGGTTAAGGCCAAGCTCATCCGCCCGCTCGATGATTTCATCTCCGTCTATGGCATCGACAAGGGCGTTCCGCCGGGCGGCTTCGCCTCCTATCGCTGGAACGAAACCGGCACGGATTGGGGAGTCGGCAACATTTACGGCATGGGCGGCGCGACGCAGCCGCTCGGCCTGTTCTACAATGTCGCCAAGCTCAAGGAATTGGGCATCGAGCCGCCGAAGACGATCGGCGAACTCGAAGCGGCGCTCAAGAAGGCCCAGGACGCAGGTCAATTGCCGATCATGCTCGGCAATGCCTCGCAATATCCGCTCGGCTCGCACGTGCTGGGTATCCTGATCGACATGTATTCGAAGACCGACGAGACCAATGCCTGGATCGCCGGCGAGAAGGGCTCGACATTCGACACCGCCGGCATCCGCAAGGCGTTGGAGATGCTCAAGTCCTGGGGTGACCTCGGCTATTTCGGAAAGGGCTATAACGGCCGCTCGCTCGACGACGCCGTCGCCGCCTTCGGCAAGGGCGAAGGCGTGTTTTTCCTCGGCGGCTCGTTCAACGGCGCCAAGCTCGCGGCAGTCGATCCCGATGGATTCGGCTTCCTGTTGCTGCAGGGCGATAGCGGCTCCTATGTCACGACCGGCACGTTCGGCACGCCCTGGCATGTCAGCTCCAAGACGAAGCTCGAGCCTGCAGCGCTGGCTTTCCTCGGCATGATGCTGAGCAAGGATTTCGCGCAGGCCTATGCCGATGTCAGCCGCCTACCGGTTGCCGATCTCACTGACGTGAAGCCGACCGGCTCGATGCACGCCTCGCAGCTCGCCGCCGCGCGCGACCTGTTTGGCCATGGTGATTTCGTCGGCTATCTCGACTGGGCGACGCCGACCATGCAGCGCACCATGGGCGCCAGCGCGCAGGAACTGCTGGCCGGCCGCACCGATGTCGACGCCTTCATCGCGACGGTGCAGGCTGATTGGGACGCCTATCAGGCAGAGCGTCAGGGTCAATGACGGACAGTCCGTCCAGATCGTCTTCCACCAATTCCCGGCGGGCCGCGAAACGGCCCGCCGCCGGAGAGGCGCTGTCGCCATTCAAGGCTCGCCATCTCCTCTATCTCCTGCCCGGCCTGGCGATCTACATCGTCTTCAGCATCGTGCCGATCCTGCAGACGCTCGAATATTCGTTCTATCGCTGGGACGGCATCACGCCGGCCCGCTGGGTCGGCATGCGCAACTACGTCGCGCTCCTGACAAACCCCAAGACGCTGTCGACCTTCGGGCATGGCCTCGTCATGATCCTGTTCTATGCTGTGCTGCCGACGCTGATCGCACTCTTCATCGTCGCGATCATGACGCGGGTGCGGATTCGGCTACTCGGCTTCTTCCGCACCGTGCTGTTTCTGCCGCAGATCCTAGCGACGGTGGTCGTCGCGGTCGCGTGGCGTTGGATCTATGCCAATGACGGCCCGATCAACGGTGTGCTCGATTTCCTCGGCCTCGGCTTCCTGAGCCGCGCCTGGCTCGGCGATTTCGACACAGCGCTGCCGGCGGTCGGCCTGATCGGCACCTGGGTCTCCTTCGGCCTCTGCATGGTCCTGTTCATTGGTGGCGTGCAGCGGATCGACCGGGGTCTCTATGAGGCCGCCCGCCTCGACGGCGCCGGACCGTTCCGCGAGTTCATGGCGATCACGTTGCCGAGCCTTCAGGGCGAAATCTCGATCGCGCTGATCCTCGGCGTCACCAATGCGCTCAGGAATTTCGACATCGTCTGGAACACGACATCCGGCGGACCCGGCACCTCGACGCTGGTGCCAAGCTATTTCATTTACGAGGCGGCGTTCATCGTCCGCAATGTCGGCCTGGCGTCGGCAGCGGCTGTGCTGCTGACCCTCGTGATCCTCCTGATGACAGGCGCGATCGGTCGAACCATGCGGCAAAGGCACTGAGCATGGAATCGCGCAAGGAAGTCTTCCTCGGCCATGTCGTGCTGGTCATCGGCGCGCTGATCGCGCTCTATCCCTTCGGGTCGATCCTGTTTCAGGCGTTGACACCGGCGCCCGGCAGCACCGCGCAGGGTCTGACGCTCGAGAATTTCGTCGGCGCCTGGACACGTGGCGGCTTCAGCCGGTCGCTCCTGAACAGTGCCGTCGTCGCGATCATCGTCGTGCTGCTGACAGCTGTGGTCGCTGTCCTGGCCGGCTATGCATTATCGGTGCTGCGCTTCCGGTTCCGGACCATCGTCTTCGGCGTGCTGCTGGTCGGCCTGGTGATGCCGTCGGAATCCCGCATCATCCCCCTCTACAGCATGTTCCAGAGCCTCGGACTCCTGAACACGCGCCTGGCGCTGATCCTGCCGCAGGTCGCCAGTTCGTTCCCGCTCGCGGCGTTCTGGATGTCGAACTATTTCGCCCAGTTGCCGAAGAGCCTGCAGGAGGCGGCGGCCCTTGATGGCGCTGGCGAGTTCGCCACGTTGCGCCACGTCTATGCGCCGTTGGGCATGACAGCGGTTGCTACGCTGAGCTGCCTGGTCTTCCTCTACACCTGGAACGAATTCATGCTCGCTCTGGTGCTGATGCCGGACGATGCGAGCGTCCAGACCGCGCCGCTCTCACTGTCGTTCTTTGCAGGCAACGAGCGGACTACCGAACCCGAAGTGATCGCCGCGGCGGCCGTGCTCGTCGCCCTGCCCGTGGTGATCGCCTATTTCATCTTGCAGAGGCGGTTCATGAAGGGACTGCTCGAAGGGGCCGTGAAGTGAGTGGCAATGAAGCAAGCCGTCCGATCCGACTGGGCGTGATCGGGCTCGGACTGATCGCGCAATCGGTCCATATCCCCAACATCACCGGCCCGCTCGCCGAGCGCTTTCGCATCGTCCATGTCTGCGACCTCTCGCCCGGGCTGGCGACGGCGATCGGCGGCGAACTCGGCGCGCGCCATGGCACCGATATCGAAGTGCTGCTCAACGATCCCGATGTCGAGGCCGTGCTGATCTGCACGCCGGGCGCCCATTCCCCCCTCGCCCGCAAGGCACTCGAAAGAGGCAAGCATGTCTTTGCCGAGAAGCCTTATTCCTATGATCCCGCGATTGCTGTCACTGATCAGGATTTTGCCGACCAGCAGGGCCTCGTCCTGCAAGTCGGCTACATGAAGATGTACGAGCCGGCGCTTGCCGCCGCCCGCGCGCGGATGGCGGCGATCGGCCCTCTGCGGCTGGTGCGGATGACGGTGCTGCATCCCTCCGACGAGAACCAGACCAAGGACCTCTCGCTCAAGCGCTTCAACGATGTCGAACCTGGCATTCTGGAACAAGCTCGCGCGGAAATCTGGCGTGATGTCAGGGCAGCCCTTGCTGATCTTCCCGGCCTTGACGAGGTGCTGTTCCGTAATGTCCTGCATGGCTCGGTCTGCCATCAGGTTTCCGTGCTGCGGGCGCTGTTCCCCGACGCAGCGCCCGAAGTGATCTCAGTTCATCAGGATGCGCCAGGCTCTGTCCGAACGGAGCCGCCCAAGCTCCAGATCGTCGGCCGCCTGCCCGGCGGGCCCGACTGGTCGATCTCATGGAACTGGCTGACACATTTTCCCGAATATCAGGAATGGCTGGAGATCTATGGCGATCACGGCAGCATGCGAATTGATTTCCCGCCGCCCTATCTGAAGGGACAGTCGGCGGTCCTGACCGTGACGACGAGCAGTGCCCACCGCGACGTGCTGACCGAGCAGTTCGACCCGCGTGGCGCAACGGCGTTCCAGATCGAATTGGCCCAATTCTGGTCCTCGATCGCGGAGCGGACACCGGTGCTGTCGAGCGCAGATGGAGCCGGCCGTGACAGTCATCTCCTCCGCCGGATCGCGACCTTGGCATCAGGCTGATCGATGTCCGCCTTCCAGCCTTTGGAATTCCTCCGGTGTTCCGGGGGTTAGTGGACGCGCGTAGCGTTGAAACGGTTCGAGCTAGCACCTCGGCAACCGAGCGGCGCATTTCCGCACCTCTGTCTGAGGTCTCGGGATCGTTTTTTCCAAGGATTGTGCCGAGTGCCGATTTCCTGACTCTGATGGACGGACGACTTGGTCGCGCGCAGACCGCCGTGGCCTGATGCTGCTTTGCAATGAACGCGCACTTCAAGACAACGCCGACAGATGTTCTGTACGGAGGCCTGCTTCCCGACCTCGCGGCGGCGCACGCCGGTAGAGCATCTGCCGACGCCGAACCGTAGCCCGCAACGGCGACTGCCCGCTTGTAGGGCGGTGTCCGACATACAGTCTCCGAAGGCGGCTCTATAGCTCCTGCGTGAGACTTTCCTTCCGGGAATGGCGTCAACGACGCCAGTTGTGGGGCAGCGGTTCGATGAACTCTCATCTTTCAAATGATATCCCCCGTCTTCTACGGCAGGACGGACCGCGCCCAATCATAGGGCGGCGCGCTCGAGGTGGCTCGGCGTCCGATTTGCGCTGCTGTCCTCCTCCGCATTCACCGGATTGCTCCTGAACGGCCTGACGCCGATCGACGCCCGGGCCGATGACTGCTCCACCCTCTTCGGATATCTCTGTCTGTATAATCAGAACTATCCGAAGGCGGCCGACGGCCCGAACCACGGCGACCCCGGATCGCCGGGCGTCGATGCCTCGGCGGCGCAGATCAGCTTCTCAGACCTGTCAGCCGTGCCTTCCAGTGGCGTGTTCCTCGGCATTGTCGGCGGCGAAGGCGGCGATGGCCACAACAGCCATTACAGCGACTACGGCGCGAGCGGCGGCGATGGCGGCAGGGGTGGCAATGCGAGCACCTTGTCCGTCGATATGTATGCGGTTCTGACTCCCACACAGAACGGTCTCGGCACGCTCGTCACGCTCAGCACCCTCGGCGGCGAGGGCGGCAGCGCTGGCCGCGGCTCGCACGGGAGCACGAATGGAACGGCGGGCAACGGCGGCGCCGGCGGCGACATCGACGGCGGCCGCAGTCTAGATTTCATGATCGTCAATGCGCCGGGCCCCTATCCGGCCGGCTCGCTGATCAGGGCAAGCGCCGTCGGCGGCAACGGCCATGACGGGGTCGACCATAATTCCAGCGGTCCCGACGGCTCGAATGATGACGGCGGCGATGCCGGCTCCGGCGGCAAGGGGGGCGCCGTCAGTCTCTACGTCTACGGCAACGCCGGGACCGCTGGCCTTCCGGGAACGGGAGTATTCGGCGGCCCGGGCATCACCGCTCTTTCTGCCGGCGGCGAAGGGGGCCACGGGGGCGAGCCCTATGAAGGCAGCGTGGCCGACGCCAATGGCAGCGCTGGAGGGAACGGCGGAAACGGCGGCGACGTCCTCGTTCAATACAGGGCACGCTCAACGTGACCGGCTACGCGAGCGCCGGAATTGCCGCGGCCTCGTATGGCGGACAGGGCGGAACCGGCGGCGGGGGCAGCGGCGACGCCAGCGGCGGCGAGGCCGGCATCGGTGGCGACGGAGGAAACGTCGAGGTCGACCTGCTGCCCCTCCTGGGTTTCGCGCCGAGGGCGATCATCTACACGAATGGCGACTACTCCTACGGCGTCCTTGGGCAGTCCCTCGGCGGGGTCGGTGCCGATGGCGGGAAGGACGGCGGCTGGGGTGCCAGCGGCGGCGGCGGTGGCGGCGGTGGCGGAAATGGCGGCGCGGTTTCGATCTTCGCCAATCCGACCACCGTCATCAACACGACCGGCACGGGAAGCACGGGGATCGTTGCGCAGAGCATCGGCGGCGGAGGCGGCGCCGGTGGAAATTCGAGCGGCTGGTCGTCGGTCGGCGGTGGCGGCGGCCTGCTGCAGACCTTCTCGTTCACCGACGACAACAATGGCGGCGGGGCCGACGTAAGCGGGGGCAGCTTCGGTCTGAACGCCTTCCACTTCGGTGGCTCGGGCGGGTCGAGTGGCCATGCCGGCGACGTCACCGTGACCGCGTCCGCGGGGGCCATATCCACCCAGGGAAATGATGCTTACGGCATCCTGGCGCAGAGCATCGGCGGCGGCGGTGGGGTAGTGCTGGGCGGAACGCCCCAGGGCAGCAGCTTCTTCGGTTCCGGGACGTTGTCGGGAGACGGTGGCAACATCGCCATCGACATCAGGAACGGCGCGTCCCTCACGACCTCTGGCCAGGGCGCGGTCGGCATCTTCGCCCAGAGCATCGGCGGCGGCGGCGGCCTTGCTGGCGACACCGGCTTGACGGCGCAGCGCTCCGCTTTTGCGCAGTCCTCCGACCAGAACGGCAGCGGCCAGACCGTGGCGGTCACCGTGGAGGCCGGTTCGTCGGTCACCACGAACGGTGCGAACGCACCGGCGCTGCTGCTTCAGAGCATTGGCGGCGGCGGCGGCCGCGTCACCAACAGCATCTATGGCGCCTTTGACGGAACGGCGGGCGCAGTGGCTCCGGGGGAGCGGTGAGCGTCGACGGTACCGTTTCGGCGACGGGGTCCGCTTCATCGGCCATTTTCGCGGAAAGCGCCGGTCAGGGCGCATCGCTCATCACGGTAACGGTCCATCAGGGCGGCTTCGTTTCCGGAGGCACGGACTTCAGCGTCGGCGACGGCTATGGCGCGGGCGTCTATCTGGTCGGCGGCGGCACCACGTTGGCTACAGCAAACGTCGTCGACAATTCCGGCGTGATCACCTCGATCCGGGGTGACGTCGGAACGGCGATCTATGGCACTCAGGGCTACACGACGGTCAACAATTCGGGAAGCATCATCGGCAGCGTGAACCTCGGAAATGGCGGTGGGACGGCAACGATCGAAAACACCGGACGGATCGTGGCGGGATCGCAGATCAACCTCGGCGCCCGCGGCAAGCTGGACAATGAGGGTACGCTCGCCATCGGCGCTGGACACCGCATCGCGACGACCACGATCGTCGGCAATCTGGATCAGGGCGCGAGGGGCCACCTCGTCGTGGACACCGATCATGCCAAAGGTGCGAGCGACCTGTTGGTGGTCAAGGGCAACGCGGACCTCGCGGGCACCATCGATGTGAACGCAGAGAGCGTCGCGAACCGCCCGGTCACGGTGCTGACGGCGAGCGGAGATCTGACGGTCGATCCTGGTCTTGCCACCACCCGCGCCAACCTGTTCCGCTCCAATGCCGAGCGGGTCGGCAGCAATCTGGTGATCAAGCCGGTCGCGGAGTTCGCTGAGGCGGCTTCCGGCCTCGGCGCCAATCAGAGGAGCGTCGCTGCTCATCTTCAGCATCTTTGGGATTCCGGTGCCGATCTCGGGATCGGCTTCACGGCGCTGGCCGGCATCGGCGGTGTCGCAGATTATGCCAGCGCACTGAGCAGCGTGGGCGGGGAAACGGCCGGTACCGTCGCGGCGTCCGCTACAGCGCGAGCCATGCCTTCGTCGCCAACATGTTCGACGAATGCTCGACTGAAGACACGTGTATTTGGGGCCGTGCGTTCACCAGCCATGCCGATCAGGATACAAGCTTCGATGCGCTGGGCTACGCGGCGACGTCATGGACACTCCAGGCCGGCGCCCAACAGGAAATCGCGCCCGGCTGGTCCCTTGGCGGATCGATGGCCTATGAAAACAGCGCGTTCCGCAGCGATGGCGGTTTCGCTGCTGTGAATGGCGACACCTTCCTGCTCGGCACGACGCTGCGCTACCAAACTGGCCCTTGGGAAATTTCCGGCGCGCTCGATGCCAGCTATGGCCGATATGACAGTCAGAGATATGTTCAGGTTGGTAACTTCCGCGCGGCTGCCAGTGCGGATCCGTCTCTGTGGCAGATCGGGGCGCATGGCCGCGTTGCCTATCAGATTCCCTTGGGTGGCTGGTACCTGCAGCCGCGCGTCGATCTGCATCTGATGCAGGTGTCCAGCGCCGCATATACTGAAACGGGCGCCGGTCCGTTCGACCTCTCGATCGAGGGGCACGGCTACACCGTCTTTGTCACCGAGCCGACCCTCGAGTTCGGTGGCGAGGTGGCGCTCCCCAATGGAGCGGTGCTCCGGCCGTTCATCAGCGCAGGCCTCGAGATTTCAGCGAACAACGACTGGACGACGGGAGCCCGCTTCGCCGGACAGCCTGACGGCACCGACTTCGAGACGACGGTCCCGGTGCCGGATATGCTCGGCCGCTTCAATGTCGGCGCATCGTTGGTGACCAGCAAGAACTGGGATCTGACGTTTCGCTACAGTGCCGAGGTCGGCGACGGCTATCTCTCACAGGCTGGCCTTGGCCAGATGAGCTACCGCTTCTGACGATGAGAGGTGTTCGCTGCCGAGCGGAGATCAAGCATCGCTTCCGGTGAAAGTCCCCTGCGCGCAATCGCATGGGCCTTTCATCCGGATTTCTGCCAACAGAGGTGAACCTCCTCGTCTCGCGGACTGGCGGATGCTCCAGATGATTGGCTTGATGTGTCTTCTCGGTGCGAACCGGGATCAGTCGTGCTGAAGAACGCTCTGTTTGGGCCAGCATGTCAGCTTGATCGGGCCGGGAGGAGCAGACTGAAGATCGAGCCTCCCGTGGCGACAGGCCTGTAGGTCACATCCCCATCCATGGCCTGCGCGAGGGTACGAACGATGTAAGGCCGAGCCCGGATCCCCGCGGCCCGTTCACGGGGCGGGTGGAGCCGCGCTGGAACTTGCCGAAGAGCTGCGCGCGCTCCGCTTCCGGCACCCCGAGGCCAGCGTCCTCCACCTCGATCAAGAGAAGGTCACGATGTCCCGCACGCAGGTGAATAGTTGTCCCCGCTGGCGAAAAGCGGATGGCATTGGAGAGCAGATTGTCGAGAATCTGATCGACCGCTTCCCCATCCGTCACAGCCGTTACCGGCCGGGGCGGCACGTCGATCACAAGGGATAGCCCGTGAGCCAACGCGACGCCTGCATGGCGATGACGCGCCCGCTCCAACACTTTGCGCAGGTCCATTGGTGCGCGCAGCCGTGAGCATGGAGCCAGCGTGCCGCACTCAGGACGTGGCGGTCGCGCCCGCGTTTGCTCCATCTCTCCGGAAGAAAAACCGGCATGAAGAGCCTTCTGCCGAGGCCCGGAGCGGCACTGAGTCGGGCTCACCGGCGACCGCGCGTTGACTTGTTGCTCAGGCCGCGTCCGGGCCCTCAGCTGATAAGCCTTTCCTGCAGGGATCGCTCGATCCGCGAGGACAAGGCCGGCCGAGGACAGATGCCGGCAAGATCACGATTCCCGCCTCCCCGACCACATCATTGCCGATCTTCAACAGCGCGTGCGGCTGTGGCGGAAGCCCTGGAATGCCCGACGCGAGTCGGGCGCCGTCTCGGCGCTGCACCATAATGGTACGCCCTCTTCTGGGATCAACATCCTCCTCTGGTAGGTCTACTGCTGAATGCTCTGGTGGAACGGGCACGCCACCTGGTGGCCACCGCCGATATCGCGAAGTGGCATTGGGCTCTCCCCACATTCGGGACGTTCGATCGGGCACCGCCCGACCAGACGGCAGGCTGGCCGGGGATCAATGGGGGTGCCGATTTCTCCAGCGAGCTTGGTCCGCTCCCGCCTTCCACCCCAGCGCGCTACAGGCGCCGCTGACATCAGTGCACGGGTATAAGGGTGTTTCGGGTGTGAGAAGACCTCTTCCGTGGGCCCGCGTTCGACGATCTTGCCGAGATACATCACGGCAACTTCATCCGACATATGCTTGACAACCTGCAGGTCGTGGCTGATGAAGAGATAGGCGAGGTTGAATTCCTGCTGCAGCCGCTTCAGTAGCTCCAGGATCTGGCCCCGGACCGAAACGTCGAGCGAGGCCGTGGGCTCGTCGAGCAGGACGACTTCGGGACTGATCGCCACGGCGCGGGCGATGCCGATCCGCTGCCGCTGGCCGCCGCTCAGCTCGTTCGGATAACGGTCGAGATGCGCGACCGTCAGGCCGATGATCTCGATCAGTTCGCGCAGCCGCTCGTCGCGCTCCGCTCTGGTCAGGTTCAGATGCAGCTTGAGCGGCTCCTCCAGGATGCCGCGCACCGTCATGCGCGGGTTCAGCGAGGCATTGGGGTCCTGGAACACCATCTGCACCAGCCGGTAGGTGCGCGACATCTCCAGGGCGGTCAGCTCCAGGATCGAACTGCCATGGACGATGATGTCACCGCTGGTCGGCTCAACCAGCCGGGTGATGCAACGCGCGACGGTCGACTTGCCCGAGCCGCTCTCGCCGACCAAAGCGAGGGTCTTGCCCGGCTGCAGGTCGAAATCGACGCCGTCGATGGCGTGCAGCTTGCGACCGCCACGCACGGGAAAGAGTTTGCGCAGGTTTCTGACCTGGATGATGGGATAGTCGGCCGGATAGTGCCTCATGCTCCCTCTTCCCCGAGTTGGCTGGCCGCGAGCAGCCGGCGCGTATAGGCGTGCGCCGGCGCGGTGAAGATCTGTTCCGTCGCGCCGGTTTCGACGACGCGGCCCTTATTCATGACGATGACTTCATCGCAGGTCTCGGCGACGACGCCGAGATCGTGCGTGATCAGGCAGACCGTCAAACCACGGCTCTTCGCGAGGTCGACGATCAGCTCCATGATTTCGGCCTGAGTGGTGACGTCGAGTCCGGTTGTCGGCTCGTCCATGATCAGCAGTTCCGGCTCGCAGATCAGCGCCGCCATGGCGATCATGGCGCGCTGGGCCATGCCGCCGGAATATTCATGCGGATATTGCCGCGCCCGACGCTCCGGCTCGGGAATTTGGACGCGACGCAGCGCCTCGATCGCCTTTGCCATGGCCGCGTGCCGGGAGCGGCCGCTGTGCAGCCTGTCGGTATCGGCCAACTGGTCGCCGACGGTGAAAACCGGGTTGAGCGCTGCCCGCGCGTCCTGGAACACCATGCTGATGCGCCTGCCCCGGATCCGGCGCAAGGCCCTGTCGTCGAGGCCGAGGATCTCCTCGCCTTTGAAGCGGATGCTGCCGGCAGTCCGCCGGAAGGTCGGCGGCTGCAGGCCGAGCACCGATAGCGCCATCAGCGACTTGCCGCTGCCGGTTTCGCCGACGACCGCGGTGATCGCTTTCGGCTTCAGCCGATAGCTGACATCGAACAGGACAGGCTCCATCTCGCCCGACTCGCGGCCCCGAAATGCGCCGCTATAGCCCTCGATCTCGAGGATGACGTCGCTCATCGGCGCCTCCTCGGATCGGTGATGTCAGCAATCGCGTCGCCGAGCATGTAGAAGGCCGCCGTCATGCCGAGCACGGCAATACCGGGAAAAAGCGACACCCACCACTGGCCGGTCATGACGCCATCCTGGCCGCGCGCGATCATGTTGCCCCATTCAGGCGAGTCCGGACTGAGGCCCAGCCCCAGAAATCCGAGACTGCCGATGATCAGGACCGAGAAGGCGGCGTTGAGCGAGGTGAAGGCCAGCAGCGGGCCCATGCTGTTCGGCAGCAGATGCTTGAACGCGACCCCGAACCAGAGATTGCCGACCAGCCGCGCGGCTTCGGCGAACTGCCATTCCCGGCGCGAGCGAATCTCGGCGCGGGCGAGGCGGAGATAGTCCGGCATACCGACGAACGAGAGGACCGCGATGACGTTGACCACCCCCGGGCCGGCTGCCTGCACGATCAGCATCGCGAACAGCAGACCGGGAAAGGCCTGGACGATCTCGATCAGGCGCATGATCACCGTGTCGACCGTGCCGCCGAAATAGCCGGCGATGGTGCCGAGAATCGTGCCGATGCTGAACGCGATGAAGACGGCGGCAAGGCAAATGCCGAGGTCGTAGCGGGTGCCCATCATCAGCATCGACAGGATGTCGGTGCCAAGCCGGTCGGTGCCGAGCGGAAAGGCGAGACTGGGCGCCTCATAGGGCATGCCGGCGCCCGGCATGGTCGGGTCATACGGCGTCCAGAAGAACGACAGGATGGTCACGCCCACATAGAAGGCGAGCAGGGTGGCGCCCACCTTGCCGGACAGGGTCAGGCGCGAGAACCGCCGCTTGCGGCGGGGCTTGGGCGCGGCCTCCGGGCGGCTAAGCATCCGTCCGGGATTTTCCTCAGCCCTCTGCTGCGGATCGGCTCCAGGTCCTGCCGGGCTGAGCGTCCGGAACCTGGCGAGGCCGAAACGGCGTCTTTCAAGCATTTCCATGTGTCATACGTCTCGACTGCTGATCGGGAAGGGCCGTTCGCAGGAAGCCGCGCCTGGGTCCGTTTCCAAGACTCGACGCCGATGCCATCGCCACGCACTGCACGGCCAGACCGGAACAACTGCCGGCGATGGTGTCGGCGCGACAAGGCGCACCATGACCGTCACGCTAGAGCGCGAAACTCGCCTCGGCAATCGCAATATTTGACGACTACATCAATCTACGTTGCACATTTCGAGTTATTGCTTGGATAGTAGGCATATTTCCCGTTAATCGAATGATTTTTAGGCTCACGCTGTGCTCGGAAAGCCGAAAACCCTGAAGAAACTGCAGATGGCACCGCCCAATTTTTGATACCCGGCTAAGCTGTCCACCAAAAGTATGATTGTCTGCCGCGATTGAACAAATAGTCTGGATGTTGCAATTCAGGGCGCATCAGCGCCTCTATATTATTGCGCGACCAGTATTGCTCATGTGGAAGCAGACCCGGTACTGATCGCACCTATTGGCTGAAACAGCCCCCGCAGCAGAAACATAATTGGAGACTTCGTCGCCGATGGTAAGCTTTCTCAAAGTAAAGAGGGCCGCAAAGGCCCTCATATACTCGCTGCTCCTGCTGTCGGCGGCATCCGTGGCGCAGGCGCAGAACACCCCGCCGCTCGTTCGCGCGGTCGCCGCCGACTTCAACAGCATCGACCCCGCCGACACGCGCAGCATGCAGGACCAGGACCTGGTGCTGAACCTCTACGACAAGCTGGTGGAGACCAAGTTCACCGAACGGGCCGACGGCTCCTTCGATGGCGATCCCATGGAGGTGGTGCCGAGCCTGGCGGAATCGTGGGAGGTCGACGGACCCGCCGTCACCTTCCACCTGCGCAAGGACGTGAAGTTCTATCCGACCGGCAATCCGATGACGGCCGACGACGTGATCTACAGTTTCACGCGCCTGGTCGAGATTCCCGCCAACGGCAAGAACCAGACCGGTGTCGCCGGGCTGTACACGGCAGACCAGTTCGAGAAGATCGACGATCACACGGTCCGGATCACCTCCAAGGATGGCCCCGGGGGCAAGCCGGCGGAAGTCGCGGTCCGCCTCACGTCGATGAAGTTCCTGCAGTTCGGGATCCTGGACTCGGTCGAGGTCAAGAAGCACGCGACCGAAAGCGACCCCTGGGCGCGCGAATGGCTGCAGAAGAACCAGGCGAGCTCCGGTCCGTATTACATCTCCGAGCACACGCCGAACCAGCAGATCACGCTGACCGCCGTGCCGAACCGCCCCTGGGGTCCGCAGCCCAAGGTCGACAAGATCATTTTGCGCGTTACCGGCGATGCAGACGTCGTCTCGCTCATCAAGGGCGGCGTGGTCGATTATGCCGGCGAAGGACTGACCGGTCGACAGTACAAGTCGATCGAGGATGCCGGCTTCCCGGTGATGTTCGGGCCGACGCCCAACCTGCTGCGCCTCGCCATGGCGGTCGACAAGGCCCCGTTCGACGATAAGCTCGTGCGCCAGGCGATCCTCTACGCCGTGCCGGTCAAGCAGATCATCAACGTTGCCCTCGGCGGCCGGGGCGAGCCGTCACCGTGCATGTACAATGCAGGCGACGTGACCTGCAATGACAGCTTCGGCCGCTACACCTACGATCTTGAAAAGGCCAAGGCGCTGATCGAGCAGTCGGGCAAGAAGAATATCGCCTTCGACTTCTGGTACAGCTCGGCGCTTCCCTACAACAACGACGTTGCGATCCTGATCAAGAGCTCGCTTTCCAAGATCGGCGTCACTGCCAACCTGAAGCCAACCCCGGAAGTGCAGCTGGCGACGGCCGTGCGCAACCGTACCTACCGCGAAAACGACACTATGTCGGGAATGTATCTCTTCGACGGCGTGTTCTGGCTGCCTGATCCGGTGACCCAGACCAATTGCTGCGTCGTCAGCTGGAGCGACAAGGGCGGCAGCGGAAACTGGTCGCGCTATGACGATCCGGTCATCGACGAGCTGCACTATACCTTCCGCAACTCGGGCGACACCAAGGCCCGAAACGAGGCCTATCACAAGATCCAGGACATCATGGCGGACCAGGCCGCCAACCAGATCCCGCTCGTGATCATGGGCCGTACGGTCGCCACCAGCAAAAGGCTCAGCGGCGTGACGTTCTCGCAGGAACCCTACGCCCGCTACACCTACCTCCAGCTGAAGAACTGACGGCGGCGGAGTGGCCGGCCAACCTTGCGCCGGCCGCTCCGACCCAACGTTCGAGCCTCAGGAGTCGAGGCGCCGGCCCCGGCTCCTGCCGTAAGTCAATCGAACAGATCAGCCCGTTCGGCGGGCGAGACCATCACGGGTCGCCGGGGGTGTCCTCTCCCGTGCACGTGCGCGAAAGCGTCGTCCGATCGCGATCCAGTCAGGGAGTTCAGGACGTGCCTCGTAAACCTTTCCATCTCGGCTGGTTCCTCGGAAACAGCTTCGGCGTTCACGGCTGGAACGATCCATGGGGTGGGACGACCGCCCGCGATTGGGCCAACCCCAGCCTGCAGATCGATCTGGCTCGGGCCATCGAGCGCGCCTGCTTCGACATGGTGCTGTTGGAGGACTCGTCCTTCGTGCCCGACAATTACGGGAGTTCGATGGATTTCTACCTGAAGCGCGCCATGCGGGCGCCGAAGAACGATCCGCTGCCGCTGGTCCCGCTGATGACCCAGGCGACCAAGCATGTCGGCATCGTTCCCACGATTTCGACCTCGTTCTATCCGCCCTATCTGCTGGCGCGCCTGGTGGCGACGCTCGACCTGATGTCGGACGGGCGTGTCGGCTGCAATTTCGTGACCTCGACCTCCGAACGAGCGGCGCAGAATTTCGGGCTGACGGAGCATATCGACCATCATGTCCGCTACGAGATGGCCGACGAGTTCGTCGAGGTCGTCAAACAGCTCTGGAACTCCTGGGACGCGGACGCCGTCGTCTGCGACGAGGCAGCCGAGATGTTCGTCGATCCGGCCAAGGTGCGGCCGATCAACTTCGAAGGTCGATATTTCTCCTCGCGCGGACCGCTGAACACGGCGCGGCCGCAGGGCGATCCGGTGCTGGTGCAGGCTGGCGGGTCGCCGCAGGGCCGGGCCTTTGCCTCCAAGCACATGGACATCGTCATGGCCGCCGTCGGCACGGTCGAAGAGATGAAGGAATTCCGCGACGACATCCGCAAGCGCGTCGCCGCGCATGGCCGCGATCCGGACAGTTGCAAGGTCCTGTATCAGATCGTGCCCGTCATCGCCGACAGCGACGCGGAGGCGAAGAGCATTTTGGAGGAGCGGCGCAAGTCCAGGGATCCGGCCGTGATTCTCGCCGGCATGGGCAGCCTCTTCGACATCGACTTCGCCTGCATCGATCTCGACGAACCCCTGGCCGAAATGGCGACCAACGGCCAGCAGGGCACGTTCAAGCGTTTCATGTCGATGGGAAGCACGCTGCGCGAAATCGCCAACAAGTTCCGCTTTGGGTTGGAAGATGTCGCCGGCACGCCGGAGACGGTGGCGGCGCAGATGGCCGAGATGATGGAGGAGGTCGGCGGCGACGGCTTCATGATCGCCGGGCCGATGAACCGCCGCTACATCGCCGAGATCACGGAGGGTCTGGTGCCGGCGCTGCAGCGTCGCGGGCTGTCGCGCAAGGCTTACAGCTCCAGCACCTTCCGCGAAACGCTGATGGAATTCTGAGCGTGCAGCCGCCGCGTGCCCTGCCCCCGATCGTCGAGAAGGAGTTCGTCTCATGGCCTTCGCCCGCATGCTGCTGAAACGCCTGCTCTGGGTGATCCCGGTCGCCTTCGGCGTGGTCACGATCACCTTCTTCACGGCGCGGGTCTTCAATGGCGATCCGGCGGAGCTCTATGCGCCGCCTGAGGCGACGGCGGAACTGCTGGCGATGATCCGGCACGACATGGGGTTGGACGACCCGCTGCCCGTGCAGTTCGTTCGCTATCTCGGCAACCTGCTGCATGGCGATCTCGGCAAGTCCTTCTCGACCGGCAACAGCGTCGCCGCCGATCTCAGCAACCGGCTGCCGGCCACGCTCGAACTCGGCATGCTCGGCCTGCTGATGGCGATCGCCTGCGGTCTGCCGCTTGGCGTCATCGCCGCCGTCAGGCGAGAGCGATGGCCCGATTTCCTGATCCGCTGCGTGACGCTCACCGGCATGGCGATCCCGCAATTCTGGATCGGCCTCATGCTGCTGTTCATCTTCTTCGTCAATCTGAAATGGCTACCGGGTCCGGTCGGACGCTTGCCGCTCGGCATCGATCCGCCGCCCACGGTCACCGGCTTCATGCTCATTGATACGCTGGTCGCGGGCGAGCCCGCCAAGTTCTGGCAAGCGTTGCGCGCGCTGGTCCTGCCGACGCTGACGCTTGCCATGTGCACCCTGGCGCCGATCGCCCGCGTCACCCGCTCGGCGATGGTCGAGGCGCTGCAGAGCGATTATGTCCGCACTGCCTATGCGATGGGCCACAGCAACCGCGTCGTCTGGTTCCGCTACTGCCTGCGTAATGCGCTCTTGCCGATCATCACGCTGATCGGCGGCATCATCGGCTTCATCTTCGGTGGCGCCGTGCTGATCGAGGCGATCTTCGGCTGGCCGGGCGTCGGGCAGTATGCGCTGCAGGCGATCGAGCAATCCGACTTCGCCGCCCTGCAAGGCTTCGTGATCTACGCCTCGCTGCTCTACGTGCTCGCCTTCCTCGCCGTCGACATCCTCTATCTGTTCGTCGACCCACGGATGCGGACCTGAGCCATGGCAAACGCCTGTTCCACCAGGACCTCAGCCCGGCCGCAGCCAGGATTTCGGCTCCAGCAGCATGCGCATGGCGGCCGCCCGGCTGCCAACGCCGAGCTTGTCGAAGGAGCGCTGCAGATGGGTCTTCACCGTCGCGGCGCCGATGCCAAGCGCCACCGAAATGTCATGGTTCGCGGCGCCGTCTGCGATCAGGTTCATGACCTCCACCTCGCGCGGCGACAGTCCGAAGCGGGTGGTGAGCTTGCGCGCGAGATAGCGCTGCCGCACGGCTGGATTGAAGATCAGTTCGCGCTCGAGATAGCGGCGGATCGCATCGGCGACCACCTCGGTCTCGGCCGTGGCCGGGGGGTCGGCGAGCGTCTTCATCACGCCGATGCCGATCAGCGGCTCGCCCTCGTCGCGCAGGACGATCGTCGCCGCATTGGCAAAGCCGGTGTCGCGCATGAATTTGGCGTAGCGCGCGGTATCGGGCGTGACGGAACCGCCGAGGCGCTGCTGGAGAAATGCGACGGGCCTCCCGTCCTCGACGACGGAATGGACGTTGATCGGGTCGAAGCGGCCCATGCCGTCATTATAGCCCGCGATGAACCGGGCTGCGCCGCTGTCGGACGCCAGCGGCGATCCGTAGGTCGAGTCGATCCAATAGATCAGCGCCGCCGAGGCATTCAGCGCCTCTTTGACGAGGTCGAGTACTCCGTCGAGGCGATGCGCTTCGCGTTGGGGGGAACGCGAGTTCATGGCGTATGGCTCCACTGGTGCGAACTGGCCGTGCATCTCACTTTGCTGCGATGCACCAAGACTATCGGCCGGTCCGTTTCAGAGTCGAGTCCAGTGTTTAGGCGGCCTGCACGCGGCAACGGCGCATTTCGAGGCGGTATCGCGTCGTTCTCCCGGACCCGGCTACTGCTGCAACACCGCGCGGCTGAACAAGGCATTGACGGGGCATGAACACGATCGAGCCGGCAAATTTCTGGAGAGCCGTGGGCTTCCGCGCCATCGGGGCAGCCGTCGTCGCCGCCCGCAATGCCGATGGCCCGGCCGGATTGCTGGCGCTTTCGACGGCGCACCTGTCGCAATCGCCGCCGACCATGACCTGTGCCGTCGGCCTGACCACCTCGGCCCTGTCAACGATCCTCGAAGCCGGCCATTTCGCCATCAGCTTCCTTTCCGAGGACCAGGGCGACGTCGCCGAGCGCTTCGGTGGACGAACTGCGCTCAAGGGGGCCGAGCGCTTCGAACCCGCCCGCTGGGACGTGCTGAAGACCGGTGCTCCGGTCCTGAAGGATGCGGTCGGCGCTCTGGATTGCGAGCTGGACGAGGCGATCCAGCGGCATGGCACGATGATCCTGATCGGACGGATCGTCGCCTTCCACTCTGCCGGCGGCCTCACGCCGCTGGTTTATTTCCAGGGTGCGCCGCTCCGCGTCGCCCCGCGGCATGATGGGCATGAATGAGATGGCACAGGTTCAACAGACGGTCCCGGAGCCCGGCGTTTCCCCGGTCACGGCGGAACTCTATCGCGACGGCATGTCCCGCCTCGCCGGCGCGGTCTCGATCGTGACGATGAACGGTTCGGCCGGGCCCGCGGGCTTCACGGCCTCGGCCGTCTGCAGCATCACGGACAGTCCCCCAACGCTGCTTGTCTGCGCCAAGCTGAGCAGTTCCATCGGCACTGCGATCCAGGAAAACCGGGCGATCTGCGTCAACACGCTGGCGCCGCTGCATGAGGATCTGGCCCGGCTATTCGGCGGCAAGACGCCGATGCAGGATCGCTTCACCGCGACGGGCTGGACATCCGGCCTGTCCGGCGCGCCGATCCTCGCCGATGCGCTGGTGGCCTTCGATGGCCATGTCGTCGACGGCAAGACGGTCGGCACACATCGGATCCTGATCGTTCGCGTCGATGCCGTTCATCTCTCCGAGGGGCAGGAAGCGTCCGTCTATTTCGCCAGGCGCTTCCACCGCATCGTCGCCGCTCCCAGCTCCTGACCTCCACCCGGCATCTTCCGGCATGCCCTCATGGTCATGCCGGCTGAGCCGACCGCATTGCGCCACTGCCCGACCCCAGACTCACCGGAGATCTTCCATGAACGCGTATGAACGAGATTTCGTCGGCTATGGCGCCACGCCGCCCGATCCCAAATGGCCGGGCGGTGCGCGTATCGCCGTGAATTTCGTCATGAATTATGAGGAAGGATCCGAATATTCCTACATGGACGGCGACGGCAAAACCGATGCCGCGCTCACCGAAGTCGGCGGCTCGCTCATTCCCGAAAACGGGCGCGACCTCGCGGCAGAAACCATGTTCGAATATGGCAGCCGCGTCGGCTTCTGGCGGCTGATGCGACTGTTCAAGGAGCGCGACCTGCCGATGACGGTGTTCGCCTGCGCGCTTGCGCTGGAGCGGAATCCCGAGGCCGCCGCCGCGATCCGCGCCTCCGACCACGACATCTGCTGCCATGGCTGGCGCTGGATCGAGCACTACAAGCTGACCGAGGAAGAAGAGCGCAAGCACATCGCGCTGGCGATCGAGAGCCTACAGAGGACTGTCGGCACGCGGCCGCTCGGCTGGTACTGCCGCTATTCGCCAAGCGTCAACACGCGGCGGCTGGTGATGGAGGAAGGCGGCTTCGTCTATGACAGCGACGCCTATAATGACGAGTTGCCCTACTACGTGAAAATGGGCGACAAGCCGCAGCTCGTCGTTCCCTATTCGCTCACCAACAATGACTCAAGACTCGCCAATGGCTCGCTTGGCACGGGCAGCGACTTCTTCACCTATCTGAAGGAAGCGTTCGACATGCTCTATGAGGAAGGCGCGACACAGCCAAAGATGATGTCGGTCGGCATGCATATGCGCTTCCTCGATCACCCCGCGCGCGCCAGCGGGCTCGCCCGCTTCCTCGATTATGTGAAGAGCTACGAGAATGTCTGGGTCTGCCGGCGTCTCGACATCGCCAGGCACTGGCTCGCCACGCACCCCTACAAAGGCTGAACCTATGGACACCCTGAAAGCCGAACCGCTGGACGCCGCGTCCTTCGCGCCCTTCGGCCATGTGCTGGACCTCTCGGCGCCCAGCCTCACGCTGCTCGACGAATTGCAGAATCTGAGACCGGGCGCTCGCGCCCGGTTGAGCCTCGCGACGGTCGAGCCGATCGGCCTGCCGCTGCGGGTCGAGGAAATGGAGCGCCATGCCTTTTCGTCGCAAGCCTTCGTCCCGCGAGAGGTCTCGCGGTACCTGATCCTCGTCGCCCCGCCGGGCCCGACGGCGCCTGAGCTCTCTGCCATTCGAGCGTTTATCGTTCCCGGCACGCTCGGCATCATCTATCGGGCCAACACCTGGCATCATCCGATGCGGACGCTCGACAGGCCGGGCTCGTTTGCTGTCGTGACTTTTGTTGATGGCACCCAGGACGACGAGGAGTTTCGACCCGTCCCCCGCATATTCCAGGTAGACGACTAGCTAAACGTCAAATCCTCCGGATTTCGTTCTCGTCGCGACGTTTACCAAAAGAACTATTCGAAAAGCTTGAGCAAGCCGCGGTCGGCGATTTCCATACCGAACCCGGGTGCGTCGCTGATCTTGAGGCGCCCGTTCTGTGGCAGGTCTTCGCCCGTGAACAGATTGCCGAACACCGGACGGATCGAGCGGCCATCAGGGCTCGCCGCGACATATTCGCAAAGTGGCCGATTCGGCTGGCTGCCGATGAAATGATAGGCGTAGGGCCCGCTGCCATGCGGGATGATCGGCAGGTCATAGGCGGCGGCCTGTGCCGCGATCTGCAGCAGCGCGGTCATGCCGCCGACCCACATCACGTCGGGCTGAAGGATATCGATCGTGCGCTCCGCAATCAGCTGGCGGAAGCCGTAACGGGTATATTCATGCTCGCCCGTCGTCCATGTCAGCGTTGGGTGCGCCTGCTTCAGCAGCCGGTAGCCCTCGATGTCGTCGGGGTGAAGCACCTCTTCCCACCAATAGATGCCAAGTGGTTTCGCCGCCTCCGCCAGGCGGATGGCATAGGGGACGGTCAGCGACATGTAGCAGTCGACCATCAGCGGGAAGTCAGGGCCGACCTTGGCGCGCTGCGCGGCGAGATATTCGATGTTCTTGACCAGTCCGGCCTCGCCATCGAAATGGCTGTGCGGCAGTGGCACCTTCGAGCCCCAGAAACCGAGGTCACGCACGGCGGCAGGCTCCGGCCCGGTGCAATAGAAGGTGATCTCGTCATGGCAGAGGCCGCCGATGAGATTGAAGACCGGTTCGCCGCGGACCTTGCCGATGAGGTCCCACAGCGCGAGATCGACGACCGAGATCGTCGCGATCGGCATGCCCTTGCGGCCATAGGGCATCGAGGCGCGGAACAGCTGATCCCAGATCTTGTTGACGTTGCGTGCATCCTCGCCGACGAGGAAGCGCCTGAAATGGTTCTTCACCAGCCATGCCGCCGGATGACCGCCAAAGCCTGTAGCGATGCCGCATGCGCCGCTCGCCGTCTCGATCTCGACCACGATAGAGCCCATCACGCCGATGCCCCATGAGGAGCGCGACGCCTTGTATTTCTCATAGCCGGACATCGGATTGGCGATCAGCGTGTCGATCAGCCAGTGGCCCCTGCCCTGTTGGAAATAATCGCCGCCATTGCCTTCGCTCTCGACGAGATAGACCCGGACGTCTTTGATCTCGAATTGATTGGCCATGAGGCGCGTCCGTCCAGCGTTTGTCAGGAAAGATGAAAGACTTGGGTAAGGTTGACGGCCGTCGGCGTGCCGTCGTCATCGTAATCCATGACGTCATCCATGAATGCCCACCAGCGCTTGTTGGCGTCGGTCGCGGGCAGATCGGCCATGGTGTGGTCGTCGCTCCGGATCAGCGTGGCGAACAGATAGTTCGTCTCGGGATCGTGCCAGATCGAATAATCCGACACGCCGGCATCTTTCAGCGCCTTGGCGAGATCGGGCCAGAGTTCGTCATGGCGCTTCTTGTATTCGGCAATCTTGCCAGGATGGACCTTCATGCGGAAGGCGATGCGCTCGGCCATGGCGGCGCTCCTATTGCAGGTTCACGTAAAGGCCGCCATCGACCAGCAGCGATGCGCCGGTGACATAGGCGGCCATGTCGGAGGCGAGGAACGCGACGACATTGGCGACATCGGCCGGCTGGCCGAAGCGGCCGAGCGGGATGCGGCCGTTCAGATAGTCGCGCTTCGCCGGGTCCGACCAATCATCCCTGTTGATGTCGGTGGCGATCGCGCCCGGCATGACCGAATTGCAGCGAATGCCATAGGGTCCAAGCGCAATGGCGACGGATTGCATCAGTGAGTGCACGCCGGCTTTGGTGGGCGTGTAATGCGTCTGCATGGCGCCACCGACAAGAGCAGAGATCGAGGAGGTCGCCACGATTGCACCGCCCTCGCCCTGGTCTTTCATGCGGTTCGCGGCAGCCTGCGTGATGTAGAAGGCGCCGGTGAGATTGACGCCGATGACGCTCTGCAAAAGCTCCGGCGGCATGTCGAGGAAGCTGTGGAATGGGCAGATGCCGGCATTCGACGAGAGCACGTCGACGCCGCCAAAGGCCTCAACAGCGACTTTCACCAGATCACGGCTGACCTGCGGATCAGCGATATCGCCTTCGACTGCAATCGCCTTTCGGCCGAGCGCCTCGATTTCGGCGACGACCTCCTCCGCGGCATCCGCATAGGTCACGCCGTGATCGGCGGCGCCAAAATAGTTGATCACGACATCGCAGCCCTGCCGGGCGAGTTCCAGCGAGATGCCGCGACCGATGCCGCGGGAGCCGCCGGTAACGATGGCACGCTTGCCCTCGAGAAGCATGGCGACCTCCTATCGCGATCGGAAGGGAATGGGCGGCAAGTCACCCATCACATCGAGCGTGGTCTTGCGAATGTGCTCGACATGCTCGGCCATGGCGACTTCTGCGGCTTCGGGGTCGCGCGCCGCCAGCGCCTTGACGATGGCGTCGTGGTCGCGAGCCGACTGATCGAGGACACCGGGCGTTTCTGACGCCTTGCGACGTTGGTCGATGGCCAAGCCATAGAGCGAGCGCGAGACGCGATCGAGGAAGGCGTTGTCTGACGCTGTGCCGATCAGTTCGTGGAACTCGCTGTCGGCCAGTCGAAACGCGACCGGGTCACCGACGGTCTGGTAGGCAACTTCGATCAGCTCGGCGAAGCGCTCCATTTGAGATGCCGTGACGTTGCGTGCAGCGCTTGCCGCGAGGCCGCAATCGATCACGGTCCTGGCGGCGAACAGGCTGTCGAGGCTGTAATCCTGCAGGCTCAGCACGAAGGAGAGCGGCGCCATCAGTCGGTTCGGCTTCAGGTCGGTGACATAGCAGCCGCCGCCCTGCTTGCTCTCGACGACGCCGAGCATGGCAAGCCCGCGCAGCGCCTCGCGAACCACAGGCCGCGAGACATGCAGCGCCTTGGTCAGTTCGTTCTCGCTCGGGAGCTTGTCTCCCGGCGCGATATTGCCGGATGCGATCAGCGCCATCAGACGCTCGGCGACCCGTTCGGAGGCGGAGGGCTTGGTATCGATCGGCTTCAACTGGTCGAGCGGGTTCATGGACATCGTCCTCAGTTCTGCGAACGGACGCGCAGCTGGTCGAGGCCAACGGCGAGGAGCAGCACTGTGCCCTTGGTGACGTCCTGCCAGAAGCTCGAAACGTTAAGAAGCGTCAGTCCGTTATTGAGCGTCCCGAGGATCAGCACGGCGAGCAGCGTGCCCCAGACCGAACCACGTCCACCGAACAGCGACGTACCGCCAAGGATAATCGCGGCGATGACGGTCAGAAGGTGCTTGCCGACCGAATCGGGGGCGGCGGCACCAAGCATGGCTGCGACGATGATGCCGGCGAGCGCACCGGAGAGGCCCGAGAGGACGTAGAGGATCATCTGCGTCCGATCGACGGGAATGCCGAGCATGCGCGAGGCTTCCGGGTTGCCGCCCGACGCGTAGATGAAGCGCCCGAACGGCGTGAACGCCATCACCCACCAGATCAGGACGAAGATGACGAGCATGATGATCAGCGGCACCGGCATGCCGTAGATCTTGCCTGAGCCGATCCAGTTGAAGCCTTCCGTGAGGAGCGGCTGCGTCAGGCCTCCGGTCAACACCAGCGACAGGCCGGTGATGATCGACATGGTGCCGAGCGTGACGATGAAGGGATTGAGGCGAAGCCCGTTCGTCAGCGCGCCATTGCCGGCGCCAATGCCGGCTCCGATCACTAGCGCGATGCCGCAAGAGAGCCAGATGTCGATGCCGTTGGCATAGCACATCGCCACGATGACACCGGAAATGCCGGCGACGGCGGCGACCGAGAGATCGAGGCCGCCGGCAATGATCAGCGGCGTGCCGGCCGCCGCCATCAGGCCGATGAAGGCCATGTTCGAGCCGATCGAGACCAGATTCTTGAAGGTCAGGAAGTAGGGCGAAAGCGTCGTGAAGACGCCGGCCAGGATCAGGTAGAAGACCAGCAGCATGACGACGCCCGCATAGGGATGGCCAAGCAGATTGCGCGAGCGTTGCGCTGTCGTTATGGCCTTGTGTTCGGCGGCGGCGGTGTTGACGTGCTGCGACATGGGGCGATCCTTGGAAATCAGGCTGCGACGGCCGGCTTGCTGGCCGCGCTCATGAGCGCCGACGCATCGGTCGGCTGCTCGTAGGTCTCGGTGACGACGCCGCCGGCGAGCACGATGCTGCGATCGGCAAGACCGGCGACTTCCTCGGCGTCGGAGGAGATCAGCAAGATGCCGAGACCCTGGTCGGCCAATTGCCGGATCTGGCGGTAAATTTCCAGGCGAGCGCCGACATCGACGCCACGGGTCGGCTCCTCGAGAATGAGTACGCTGGGATCGCCGAGCAGCCAGCGGGCGAGGCAGACCTTTTGCTGGTTGCCGCCCGAAAGCGTGCCGATCGGTTGTTCGGGACCGCGGGCCCGGATGGAGAGCCTGCGGATCCATTCGGCGGCCGTCGTCGCTTCCTTCTCGCGGTCGACGGTCACGCCGCGCGTGAACAGCGGCATGTTGGCGATCGAGAGATTCTCGCGCAGCGTCAGCATTGCGATGATGCCTTCGCGCTTGCGCTCCGCTGCAACGAGGCCAAGACCGGCCTCGACCGCCCTGCCGGGCGTCGTGATGGCGTAGGGCTTGCCGCCGACTGTGGCGCTCGCGATCTTTGTGCGCGGCACGGCGCCAAACAGCGAGCGGCCGATCATTTCGGCGCCCGAGCCGATCAACCCATGCACGCCGGTGATGGTCCCGCGGCGAACAGTGAAATCGACGCCACGCAGCCAGCCTTCGACTGTAAGCCCCTCGACGGTGACGACGTCGTCGCCGGCGCCAGACGATGCGGAGAAGGCCGGATAGAGATCGCCGACCCGATTGCCGACAATGGCGTGCAGCACCTCGTCGACATCGGTGCGCGCAGTGACGAAATCGCCGGCATTGCGACCGTCACGGAGGACGACGACCCGGCCGGAGATGGCGAACACCTCTTTCAGGTAATGCGAGATGTAGATGATCGAGATGCCCTCCGCCTGGAGGCGGCGGATGATGTCGAACAGCAACTGCACCTCCTCGGCGGCGAGGGAGGCGGTCGGCTCATCCATGATGAGGACGCGCGCATTGCCATTCATGGCGCGGGCGATCTCGACGATGCGCTGGACATGATGTGAGAGCGTGCCCATGCGGGTGCGCGGCGACAGCCAGTCGAGGCCAAGGCGCTTCAGGAGCTGCGTCGCGCGCGCTTCCATCGCTGCCGCATCGACATGCAGGCCCTTCCGCGGCATCGCGCCGATCATGATGTTTTCGGCGACGGTCATATCGGGGAAAATCGAGAGTTCCTGCGGCAACATGCGAATGCCGAGCGCCAGCGCATCGGCCGGCGCGCGGATCTCGGCCGGGCTTCCGTCGATGGCAATCAAACCGGCGTCGCGGGTGTAGTTGCCGGACAGAATCTTCATCAGCGTCGACTTGCCGGCGCCGTTCGCGCCGAGCAGCGCGACCACTTCGCCGGCATCGAGATGGAAGTCGACATCGACGAGGACAGGGACACCGCCGAACGACTTGCGAATGCCGCTCATGTCGAGAAGTCTGCTGCCGGCCATCGCCTCAACTCGCTGAAGGATTGGATGGGGGATGCGCGGCGGGCCGCGCATCCCGGAGGTCATGATCAGTTGGCGGGGACGAGGTCCTCGAAGCCCTTCAGGAAAGGCTCCTTCCGCAGTTCCGACAGATAGGCCTCGAAGGCCGCCTGCGGGAACACATAGTCGAACTCGGCCTTATCCGCGCATTTGTAGTCCGGATAATACTTGCAGACATTGGCCTTGGTGATCATCACATGATTGACCAGCACGGCCGGCGGCAGCGGCTTGCCGGCGAGTGAGGACAGGGCGATCGGCAGCAGATAGTTGCCGTAGGTCTCCGGGAAGTAGCCCGTCGCGCCATAGAGCTGCGGCTCGTCGACCAACGCCTTGGTCTCGTCGGCGCCGTTGCCGACCACCACGGCATCCGCCTCGCGGCCGGCCTGCTTGATGGCGCGGAGCATGCCGATCGCCGACTGGTCGTTGATTGCCGTCACCATGATCGGAACGCCATCGGGAATGCGGCTGAGGACGTTCGTCATCTGCGCGTAGGATTCCTGCAGCGTATTCTTGGTGTCGATGCGCAGCATCTTGGTCTTGTCGAAATCGGGCAGCGCGGAGAGGAAGCCGTTGACCTGGCCCTCGGTGCGCATTTTCGGGATCGCACCCGACTGCGGCAGCTCGCCGACGACGAAATAGCCCGTCATCGCCTTGTCCTTGCCGAACTTGGCGATCGCGGCCTGGCCGAGATAGGAGCCGCTCATATAGCCCGACTTCGGATTGTTGGCGCCGAAGAAGGTGGCGCCCGGCATCGGGATGTCGATAGCGACGACCTTGGTGCCGTCCTCGTTGAAGACGTTCATGACTGTCTGACCGAAATTGCTGTCGGTCTGGAATTCGATGACATAGTCGACATTGCGCTGCACGAAAGACTGGGCATTCGCGAGCGCGGTCGGGCCGTCGAGGCGGTTGTCGGCGATGAGCAGGTCGACGCCGGCGAGATCTGCATTGTCCTGGATCGACTTCTCGACGACGACGCCGAAGGTCATGTCGCGCTGCAGGTTTGCGAAGCCGATCACATATTTCTTGCCGTTGCGGGGCGGCTTCGCCGCGATCGCATCGGCGACCATCGCCTTGTACTGGTCCGCTGAAAGGCGCGTGCCGTCATACTTGGCCGGGTCGAAGCCGTGGAAATCATCAGCAAGAGCGGCGGCCGAGAACAGCAGGCCCGAGGCCACCCCGAGCGCGAGCGCCCTGGCAAGTTTCTTCATAGCTCTAATCCTCCCAAGGCGGTCAGCGCCGCCTACAACTCCCCGCTGCCTCCCTCCTCCGAGACGATGCAGCGGGGGACTCATCTCACTTCGCAACTTGTCAGTCAAGTTTGCAAGTGACAGGCCGAAATCTGCATGGGGCCTTGGGAGGGAGATGAATGGCGATCACGGCAAGGCCGCGCATCGGCGTGATGCGTCCGGGTCCCATGCCGAAGCCCTCGGGCGTGGTGACGCTGTTTGAGATGTCGCTGCGACGCGTCCGCTGAATGGGTCGCTTCTGGCTAACGCAGCAGCAGATGCTCGATGAGGGCCTCATCGACTTCGATGCCGAGGCCGGGGCCAGCGGGCGCGCGAACGACGCCGCCTTCCAGCCAGATCGGCCTGTCGACGAGGTCGGCCTGGACGATTACGCGGGTCGGCTTCAGTTCGAAAAGACGCGCATTCGGCGAGGCGAGCGACAGATGCAGGCTGGCGGCGCTGAGGATCGCTGTGCTCCAGGCATGGGCGTTGATGGTGATGCCAGCGGCGCTGCAGAGCGCATCGATCTTGCGGAAGCCTGTGACGCCCTCGGCGCGGGACGGATCCACGCCGAGCACGTCGACCGTGCCGGTCTCGATCAGCCGCTGGTAGCCGGAGACGGTGAATTCGCGCTCACCGGTGCCGATCGGCACCGCGACCGCTGCCTTCAGCGCCTGGTAGTCGTCGATCTGCGTCGGATAGAACGGCTCCTCGATCCAGCCGATGCCAAACTCGGCCATCCGGCTCACCGTGTCGATCGCAGTGGCGCGATCCCACTTCACGCCGTTGCCGGCGTCCACGATGATCTCGAAATCGGGGCCGACGGCCTCACGGAGTTCGCGCACGAAGGCGATGTCGTTCTCCGGATTCTGGCCGATATCCGAAAAACCGCGCTTGCCGAAGCCGAGCTTGACGCCGACGAAACCCGCCTGCTGATACTCGACGACCGCCTCGACATTCGCCGCGCGGGTCACCTTATTGACGTGGCAACTCGCATAGGCAGGAAGGCTGTCATGCACCTTGCCGCCGAGCAGCGCGTAGAGCGGCTTTCCTTCGATCTTGCCCTCGATGTCCCACAGCGCCATGTCGAGCGCGGAATAGGCGAAGCAGGCGATCCCGCCTTCGCCATACCACCAGGCATGGCCGCGCATCATCGCCCAGGCATCGGCGATGCTGATCTCGCCGGCCCCTTGCAACAGCTGCGCGAAAGCACCGTCGATCAGGACCTTGGTCGCCCAGCACGCCTCCGGCCACATGGCGATGCCCTCACCCCAGCCGACGACGCCGTCCACCGTTTCCACCCGCACCAGCACCGTCTGGCGCCAATTGCCGTGATCATTGGTGTCGCGATAGCGAATGACATAGGTCCTGATCGGGCCGAGGCGCATGGGCATGGCTCTGGATGACAGCGTTTCAAGTGACCACTTCCGGTGATCGATTGACTAGCACCGGGACGGCTGCTAGGTCAATAATTGGTCAGACCACTTGGCCAATTGTCACTGATGACGGTGGCCTGACGCGGTGAATGAGGAGTGGGTGCGCTTGGTTGCGAACGATCTCAGTTGGCAGATGCCGCTGAAGCGGACGGGGCTGACCGACCTTTTGGTCGCGCGCATCCTCGGCCTCGTAACGACGGGAAATCTGAAGGCTGGCGATCAGCTGCCATCGGAGCGTAAGCTCGCGGAAACATTCGAGATTTCACGTCCGACCCTACGCGAGGCGCTACGTGCGCTGGCGGTCCTCGGCGTGCTGGAAGTGCGCCATGGCGGCGGAGTGTTCGTCTCGCAGCTCCAGGCGGGCGATCTGCTCGCGCCGCTCGCTTTCTTCCTGACGCTCCGCGGCACGGAAGTCGGCAAGCTCTATGAGGCGCGCCGGTTGATCGAGGGCGAGATTGCGGCGCTGGCCGCCGAGCGCGGAGACCCGGTCGCCCTACCCGAACTCGAGGCGTCGATTGTGGCGCAGGAAACGGCCAAGGATGATCCGGAGCGTTATCGCGAAATCGACACCGCCTTCCACCGTCGCCTGGCCGAACTTGCCGAGAACGACTTCCTCGCCCGCGCTGCGCAGAGCCTCAATGTGCTTGGCCTCGAATTCCGCAAGGTCGCTTCGGAAACGCCTGACGTGATCACGACCTCGATCGAGGATCACCGCGCCATCATCGCAGCGATCAAGGGGCGGGATCCCGCGGGCGCGCGAGCAGCCATGATCCTGCACATGAACCACGTGCTCACCTCAACCCAGGCCTTGATGACGTCGCGGCCCCAATGATGATGAAGAGCCAAAATGACTGAGCGCCGCTGGGGTATCCCCAAGGTCACGGAAGACGACATTCTGGGCGGCGGTTTCTCGACGCCGTGGGATGCGCCGTTCATCCCGCCATTCCCGTTTACCTTCCGCAACGCCGAGATCCTGACTGTCTTCTGGCGGACGGATCCTGACGCCATCGCCTTCCTCGCGCCGCCTCCGATCCAGGCGATCGGCGATGTTGTCGCAGTCCATATCTACAAGATGAACGATACGAGCTGGATAGGGCCCTATCACGAGGCGAATGTCATGTTCGGCGCGAAGCTGCCAAACGGCCGCTCGGGCGCCTATTCGCCCTATCTGTTCCTGGCGTCGGATGGCGGCGTCGCCCATGGCCGCGAAGTGCATGGCCAGCCGAAGAAATTCGCCGAGCCGACGCTGGAGGCCCGCGGCGACCTGATCGTCGGGACGGTGGCGCGCAACGGCATCGACGTGCTGACGGTGACGACGCCCTACAAGCAGCGCGCCGTCGATCCTTCGGAAATGCGCGGCCATTTCGATTTCGCCACCAATCTCAATCTGAAGGCGATCAACCATATCGATGGCCGCCCGGCCATTCGCCAGATCACCTCGCGCAAGCTGACCGATGTCGTCGTTCACGAATGCTGGCAGGGCCCGGCGACGGTCGAGCTAAGGCCAAATGCGCAGGCGCCGGTCTTCCGCCTGCCCGTGGTCGAGCCGTTGGAGGCCTTCTTCTGGCGCGCCGATTTCACGCTCGTCGCGGGCGAAATCATCCATGATTATCTCGGCGCCACCGGCTGAAGCCGGCGGCCGCCCATCGGGACGCATAGCCGGAGGAGGCTCTGCGTCCTCAAGCGTTCATGAGAAATGGGAGGGAGGAGCCCATGCCCGAGAAGATCAATATCGGCGTCATCGGCGCCGGCTGGTGGGCGACGCTCAGCCACATTCCGGCGCTGCTGGCCAATCCGCATGTCGGTACGGTCGCAGTCAGCCGCCCCGATGCGGACGGTCTTGCCAAGGTCGCGGCGGAATTTCCGCAGGTGAGGCCCTATCTCGATACGGCCGAAATGCTGGCGAGCGAGACGTTGCATGGCGTCGTCGTCGCATCGCCGCACATCTTCCACGCCGAGCATGGCCGTATGGCGCTGTCGCGTGGCCTGCACACGCTCATCGAAAAGCCGATGGCGACCAATGCTGCAGATGCCCGCATGCTGGTTGAGACCGCGCAGGCGAACGGCGTCGAGATCGTCCTGCCCTATGGCTGGAACTTCAAGCCGATCACGGCGGTTGCCCATCGCCTCGTCGCCGACGGCTGGGTCGGCGAGGTTCGCCATGTCGTTGCGCAGATGGCCTCGGCGCTCTCCGATCTCTTTGGCGGCCAGCAGATGGTCGAGACCAAAGATCATCTGTTCCGCCCGCCGGCTTCGACCTGGGCCGATCCCGCGAGGGCCGGCGGCTATGGCTGGGGCCAACTGACCCACGGCCTCGGCGCGCTGTTCAGCATGGTCGATCTCGATCCGGTGCGCGTCTTCGCCAAAATCGGCCTCTCTCCGGCTGGCGTCGATTTCTACGATGCTGCCGTGGTCGAACTGGAAAACGGTGCCACCATCTCGCTCTCCGGCGCGGCGACCGTACCGAAATCGCGCAGCTACCAGATGGACATCCGCATTTTCGGTACGGAAGGCATGCTGCTCTTCGACGTCGAGCGCGCACGCTGCGAAGTCATCCGCCATGATGGCAGGACGCATATCGAGAAGCTGCCTGCCGATGCGGGCGCTTACGAATCCGTCGCGCCGATCGCGCTGCTCGTCGATCTCTGCCGCGGCGCGGATGTCATCAATCCCGCCAATGGCACGGTCGGCATGCGAGCGAGCCTGCTGCTCGACGCCATGTATCGCTCGGCCGCAAGCGGCCAGATGGAGAAGGTAGGATGATCCGCTTCAGCGTGACCAGCTGGTCGTTTCCCCAGCTGACCCTCGACGAGGTCGGCGGCCTCGCCAAGGTGCTCGGTATCGAGGCGATCGACATCGGCTACTTCTACCGCTCGGCTCTCGACAAGCAGCGCCTGCTGGCCGAACCGAGGTCATACGCGGACGAAATAAAGGCGCGGCTGCCGGTCGCGGTCTCCAACCTCTATCATCTGTTCGGCAACTCGGTGGAAGAGCGCAACCTCGCCAGTCCGGCGTGGCGCAGGGAGAACGAGGCTGATTTCGCCAAGGCGCTGGAATTCTGCGCCGCGATCGGTTCGCCGACCATCTTCATCCTGCCGGGCATCATCAACGGCGCGCAGAGCCGCAGTCAGGCGCTCGCCGAGACGGTGGAATCGCTGAAGCCGCTGGTCGAGGCCGGCGCCAAGGCCGGTGTCACGGTCTGCGTCGAGCCGCATGTCCATTCCTATCTCGAAAGCCCGGCGATCACAGCCGAGATGTGCGAACGCGCGCCAGGCGTGAAGCTCGCGATCGACTACGCCCATTTCGCAGTCTCCGGATACCGGCAGGAGGAGATCAACGTCCTCGCACCGTGGTTCGGCCATGCGCATCTGCGCCAGGCGCGCCCGGGTGCATTGCAAGCAAAGCTGGAGGAAGGGACGATGAACTTCCCGGCCATGTTCTCGACCTTCCGCGATGCCGGCTATCAGGGCTGGCTTTCGGCGGAATATGTTCACCAGGGCTATTTCGACACGATGCACGAGGACGTGCTGACGGAGACCATCAAGATGCGCGATCTGTTCCGCGCCTGGAGCGCAGCATGAGCGCCGTCATCGTCACCGGAGGCGCCGGCGGCATTGGCCGAGCTATCTGCACACGCCTGCATCGCGACGGCAACAAGGTCGTCGTGGCCGACCGCGACCGCGCCGCCGCCAAGGCGACGGCCGAATTGATCGGCTGCGATTTCGAGGAACTCGATATCGGCGAGGAAGCCTCGGTCGTCGTCGGCGTCAAAGCCGTGGCGGAGCGCCATGGCGGGCTGAAAGCCGTCATCAACAATGCCGGCATCCACATGCAGTCACTCGTCGTCGAGACCAGCGCCGACGATTGGGACCGCATCTTCCGCGTCAACAGCCGCGGCACCTTCCTGATGTGCCGCGAGGCGGCGCGGATCATGGCCCAGCAGCGCTCCGGCCAGATCGTCAACATCATCACCAAGCTCGGTTTCGGCAATCCGTTCTCCTCGGTCTATGTGTCGTCGAAGAATGCCGTCTGGGGCCTGACCCAGTGTCTCGCTGTCGAGATGGCGTCGAGTGGTGTGCGGGTGAACGCAATCGCGCCCGGGCATGTCGGCCCCGGCACCGGCATGGAAGCCGCCTTCCGCGCCAAGGCCGACAAGCTGGGCAAGAGTTGGGAGGATTTCGAACGGCAGGTGATCTCGACCATCCCGATTGGCCGCTGGTGCACACCGGAGGATGTCGCTGGCGGCGTCGCCTGGCTGCTCGGACCGGATACGTCGTTCGTGACCGGCGAGATGATCAACATCACCGGCGGCTTCCAGGCATATGCGTCGGCCCCTGGCGACGATGACGTCCGCATGGCGGCAGAAAAGGGACCGAAATCATGATGAGCCTTGAAGGCAAGGTTGCGCTCGTCACCGGCGCGCGCAGCGGTCTCGGTGCAGCAACGGTCGAGGCCTTGGCCAAGGCGGGCGCGACGGTGATCGCCTGCGGCCGCAAGACAGGCGATTGCAACGCCACCGTCGACACGGTGACAAAATCAGGCGGGCGCGCCTTCGATCTTGCGCTCGATGTGGCTGATATCCGGGCCATTCCGGCCAGGATCGAGGCGGCGCTGGCACTGGCCGGCGGCATCGACATTCTCGTCAACAATGCCGCGACGATCGCGCCGATGGCAACGCTCGGCGAGCTCGACGCGGTCGCGTTCGATCACGCCATGACCGTCAATATCAGCGGACCGGCCGCACTGACCTCGGCGCTCTGGCCACACTTCTCGGCCAAGGGCGGGCGAGTCATCAACGTCGTCAGCGGCGCTTCGAACCAGCCGCTGCTCGGCTGGGCCGCCTATTGCGCCTCCAAGGCGGCCCTGCTGATGCTGACGCGCTCGACTGAGCTTGAAGGCGCAGGGCTCGGCATTCGCGGCTTCGCTTTCGCGCCAGGCCTCGTCGATACCGGCATGCAGGCGGATATCCGCGCCGCCCGGATCAACGATATCTCGAACATCCCGCGCGAGAACCTGGCCCCGCCAGAGCGCCCGACTCGCATCATCACCTGGCTCGCCTCGGGCGCCGGCGACGACCTCGCCGGCCAATATGTCGACATCCGCCAGGAGGGTCTGGCCGAACGCGCGGGACTTTAGGGCGCATTCGAGCGACCGGCTCCTGGAGCTGGTCACGCCATTTTCGGCCAGCCGTTCTACCGCCGCTCAGACCTGCAGAGCGGTGTCGTAGGGCTCGTTGGCAAGATTGCCGTCCAGCCCCGGCGAGATGACGGGCGTATCGTCGACGGCGGCCGTGACGAAATACTGGAGATGGAAGCGGCTCTCCGTGTAATCGGCCGGAATCACCGCGACAAAGGCGCCTTCGGAAAGCGTCATCGGCAATGTCGCCCAGCGTTCGGCCTGGTTGACGTGACGATAATGCAGCATCGGCGGGTCGTCGAAACGCCCCTCGACGCGCACCTCGAAGGGCTGGCCGGCATTGACCCGCTCAGGAGCCTTCGTCGCGAGCCGCCTTCCGGCGACCGGCCGGCGGCTCGCAATGGCGGCGAGTGCTGCCTCGACCGCAGGTGTCATGGGCGTGGTGTTGCCCTGTCCGGCCCCGGTATAATTCTTGACCGCCCCCCGCGAGGCCTCGATATCGAGGATTTCGGCCCTGATTTCGTCGAGCCGCGTGTGCCACGAGCCCCTCATCCAGCTCTGCGGCCCATAGGTGATGTCGTTGTCATAAACCTCGCGGCTGATCGCGGCGATGCCTTCCCAGGCCGTCACGGAGCGACGGACATAGTCGAGCGCCGTGTCGATCACCGAGGTCACATGGGTCGCGAGCCATATCTCTGCATAGATGGCGGCGCGGAAACGCTCGGCGAAGAACCGCGCGAGGCCGGCCGCGATGCCGGCATCGATGACCAGGCGCTGGACAGCGACCCTGCCGGCCGCACGGCAGGCCTTGATATCGATGAGGGCGTGCTCGACGCCGGCGGCGATTTCCTCGAGCCAGTCCGCAACATCGAGCGGCGAATAGCGATGATCCGATCGGCCCGCCAGAAGGCTCTCCGCATATTCGCGCGGACTGGAGAAGAGCTCGGAATCGAATGTGGCGACGTTCCCGAAACGGGCCTCGCCCTCGATATCGAACGCATAGGCGCGGCCGTTATTGCCCGGGATGAGGCTGATATTCGTATAGATTTCCGGCCAGTAATGGTTGTTGGACGCGGAGGGCGCGTGCGCGATCGAGACGAGCGGCAGAACACGGCTCGCGAGGCCGAGGGCTCGTTCGCATAGATCGGCCGCGTCGCCGCATTCGCTGCGCAGTTCACGCATCCAGCTGTCGCGCGGCGCTTCGGGATTGTAGAGCAGCCGCCCCCAGACGCGGTACTGATAGCGATATTTCTCCCAGTCATAGCGCGGCAGCAGGTCCTGGCGCTGATAGTTGAGGCGCCCGCCGGGTATGCCCGTTCCCATGCGTCCCTTGAAGCTCAGCGGTTCGCAAAGCTCCACGCCATCGGCACCGGCGAACATCGAACTGCGCCCGTAGCCCGCCGCCAGTTCCGGATCTCCCCAGAGCAGCACACGCTGCGTCCCCGGCCAGATGCGGAAGATGACCTTGTAGTCCTTATCCTTCTGAAGAAGATCGCCATAGCTGTAGCGCAGAAAACTGCGGGACCCGGCGCTGATCCGCTCGCGATCGCTGCGCTGCGGGTTCTTCGGATATTCGCGATTGCGGATCGCGGATTGATGATAGGGCAGGCCCAGATGCTCGGACATGTATTTGGGCGAGGCCGCGAAGGGCATGCCGCTCCGGCGGGCGACATCGAGCATCTCGTAGTCGAGACCCTTGCCGTGCATGTCGATCTCGACGGGCCGGCCCGCAGCCGCCACACCGCCGAAGACTTCCTCCCAGAAGTGATAGTCACCTTCTGAAATACCGCCCTCGACATGAACGCGGAAGGTGATCCCCGTGATCTCGGGCACTTCGGTCAGCAGCGCGGTAACGGCGTCCCGGCAATAGGGTGCGAGATTGTCGGCGGTCACGCCCGTCACGGCCTGGCGCGCGCGCGGGACATCGTCGAAATCGTAGCGCTGCGTCCAGAGCGCGAGCTGGAATTCCATGCCGCGCCTTGCCGTCTCCCGAGCGACGAACTGCAAGGTCTCGAGATTATGGCGGCGCTCGGCTCCGCTCAGTCCTTCCACTTCCACGCCATAGCCAGGCATATCGAGCAGGTAAGGATAGGCGAAGTAGAAATAGACGTCGGTGATCCAGAGATTGTGACCCGGATAGTTGTAGCCCATGCCGAGGGTCAGCGAGAACCGGTTGATCCGGTTGGAGGCCAGCATGTCGAGATAGGCGCACCACTGGTTCCGGTCGTAGAACCAGATCTTGTCCTCTTCCTCACTGCAGAAAAGCCTTGCGATGGAGCGCACCGTCGCGGTCGGCGTCTCAGCAATCGGCAATTGACCGAAAAGCGCTTCGCCCGGCACCGCATGCGAGACGCGATCGGCCAGCTCGGTCAGCGCGTAGACGAGGCCCCGCTCGTCCGCCCCCCAGATGCCGATGCCGCCCTTCGTCTCGAAAAGCGCGTAGCTCTCCGGTCGATCGGATGTCGCAAGCGTCGCGGGTCCAGCCTCGGCAAGCGCGATTTCGAAAGGCGCGTCGGCGTCGAGAGCGATCTTGCGCTTCCTGAGGCTCGACTGCAGCTCTCCCAGCGCCCAGAGGACGGGGGACGACGAGTGCGAGACGGCAAGACGCACGGCATTCGGACAGGCCATGGATATCCAACTCCGGGGAAAAAGGCGCCGCCCGGACGGGCGGCGCAGTCATGGCCGATGAGAGATCGTCAGCGGCCGCATTCTCTGGTCAAGTGATCGTCGTCCGCGTCAGATCCCAGTCGGAGCCGCCCGACACCACCTCGTAGCCGAGCTCGACGCCGTCCCTTCGCACCATCAGGAATCCATTGGTGCAGATCGGCAGATAGACGGCGTCGCGCAGAACCTGCGCCTCGGCCTCGCGCACCAGTTCGAGGCGCTTGTCGAGATTGGCTTCGGAGAGGGCCGCCTCGATCTTGTCGTCGATGCCCGGCATTGCGAGACCGTAACGGCTCAGATTCTGCCCGCCCGGCTCGGCGCTGGTCGAGGAGAGATACTGCAGCAGAGGCATGGTCGGAACGGGCGGAAACGCCGCCGACAGCATCGAGAGTGTATTCGTGCCGGAGACCTGATTGGCATGGAACGTCGTATGTTCCTTGACCGTCAGGTTCATGGTGATGCCGGCGCGGCGAAGCTGCTCCTGGATCATCAGGGCGATCGAGGAATAGTCCTCGCGCTGCGATGTATAGGCGTCGAAGGTGAAATTCGGCAGACCCGCTTCGGCCAGCAACGCCTTGGATTTGTCGATGTCCAGGTTGTAGCGGATATCGGCCGGAATGGTCTCGGCCGTAAAGGCGCCAAGGAAACTCGGCGGATTGACGCCGAAGGTCTCGGCCCCGAACGGAGCCATCGCGTCTGCGATCTCCTTGCGGTCGATGGCATAGAAGATGCCCTGGCGCACGCGCAGATCGTCGAAGGGCTTGATCTTCAGATTGACATGCATGCCGAAGAAACTGCCGGGCCTGGAAACGTCGAACCCGAGACCCGGCTGCTTCTGCTGGAGCGAGGGCACCCAGCCCGGCGCACGCACACCTTCTATCATGTCGAGATCGCCCGAGAGCAGTGCCAGCGTGCGCGCGGTGGTATCCGCGACATAGCTGAAATGGATGCGCGGCGTCGCCGGCTGCTGGCCCCAGAACTGCGGATTGGCCGTCAGCATGACGCCATCAGCAGGGTTTTCGTAGATCTTCTCCACCTGATAGGGCCCGGTACCGATCGGATCGAACTCGATGGCCTTCTCGCCCTTTTCCTCTATCGCCTTCCGCGACATGATGTTGGTGGAATAGCCGAGCAGCGAACTTATCGGAAACAGCGGATCGGGGCGTTTCAGCTTGAAGACGACGCCGTGGGGCCCGTCCGGCTCGATGCTGTCGATATTCTCGAAGACCGCGCGGGTGGTGCCCGAGCGCTTCGGATCCAGCATCCGCTCCAGCGAATATTTGACGTCGTCCGACGTCAGCTCGCCATAACCCTTCTGGAACTGCACGCCTTCGCGCAGCTTGAAGGTCCAGGTCCGCGCATCCTCCGAAACCGTCCAGGACAATGCGAGGCTCGGCTGCAATTCGTCGAGGCTCTTTGGATATCGCCCGAGGGGCGCCGTCACCAGACGATCGTAGACATGATTGATGGTCCAGGCATCGGCGCCCTGGTTGATCTTCGCGGCGTCGAAATTGCGCGGCCCGCCCGCTGCAAAGGCGACCCGCAACGTCCCGCTCTCGGCCGCGGCGAAGGCAGATCGACCTGCACCACTGGCGATGAACGCGCCCGCCGCACCAACTTTCAGAAATGTCCGCCGGTTTATCATCGTTTCCCTCCCGCCCCGATGCACATACATGGACGCGCTGGACACAGGTTATTCGAGGCGCTCATCGCGTCGGCCCGCATTAATCTCGCTTTTCACGATGCAGCAGCATTCCACATCGTGAAATCAACTTGCCGCCGGCTCGCGCCTCTGCGGCGTCCTCTATTCGTTTCCCGGCGCGCGTCCGCCGAGCGAGATCGTTAACTCCCGCGCTATCTGCGCGACGACTTCGCCGACCGGCTCGACGCGTTCGTCGGTAAGGCGCGCGGTCAGGCCGGATACGGAAACGGCGCAGAGAACTTCCGAATGGGAATCGTAGACAGTGGCCGCGATGCAGCGCAGCCCGACCTGATATTCCTCGTCGTCGACCGCATAACCCGAGCTGCGCACGCGCTCGAGCTCCTGCTTCAGCGCCGACATGCGCAGGATGGACTTGTGCGTAAAACGCTGCATGCCGCGCACGGCCACGCTGGCCGCGACCTCCGCCGGCGAATAGGTGGCGAGAATGGCCTTCCCCAGCCCCGAATTCACGATCGGCACATGCCCACCGACGCGGGTGATGGCACGCATGATCTCGCGGCTCTCCACCTGCGACAGCACGACGACTTCGCCATCCTCGATATAGCCGAGATTGGCCGTCTCGCGCGTCACGTCGCGCAGCCGCCTCAGATACGGTAGCGCCGTCGCGACGAAATTACGCCGGCGCACGAAGTGCGCCCCCACGATGAAGCTCTGACGCCCGACATGCCAGAGGCCCTCCGTGGAATCGAACTGGACAAACTGCCGCTTCTGCAACGTCGTCAACAGCCGGTGGGCAGTCGATGGCGAGAGATTGGTCCGGCCCGCCAGATCGATCAGCCGGCACCCCTCCTCATCCTCACCGAGAGCTTCCAGCAGCGAGAGCGCGCGATCGACCGACTGCACGCTTCCCGACCGGCTGGTCGGTTCGCGAGCCGCCGTCTTGCCAGGCGATACGGAAGCCATATCAAAGTCCTCCCTCAAGGTCGGCCGCTTCTCGCCCTGCGGCGGTGATGTCACGCGCCCATATCCGGAACGCGATCGGCAGGCTATTCCGCGTCAGTGTCAATAATCTGCGGCCGCGGCGGCTCACAGTCGACTCCTTGCGATCGACAGTCGGCGGCGCGGCCGATAGGGCCTGCCCGTCTCCGATCGGCGGTCACTCCAGAACGAACCACCGTTGCGGCGGCGACCCGGGCTCTTGCCGCCAAAGCCCAATTCCGCCCTTCTTTTCCAGCGTTGCAGCCACTTTCAGCGCACGCTGCCTCAATCGCCACATCATAGATCGCTAGGCGGCCGGCGCCAGGCTCGACCAGTCTCCCGACCATTCCTGGACCAGATGACCTTCACCGAGGTTCCTATACTGGCGCATTGGCGGCACATAATCCACGCTGCGGATCGGACTTTTGATCTCGAAATTATCGACACCGCGCAATTGATTACGTCGTGCCGGATCAGGGACGGGCACGGCGGCGATCAGCCGCTTCGTATAAGGGTGCTGCGGATTGGCGAACACGGACCTGGTCGGGCCCAGTTCGACGATCTCGCCGAGATACATGACCGCCACCCGGTGGCTCATGCGCTCCACGACGGCCATGTCATGCGAGATGAAAAGGTAGCTGAGCCCCAGTTGCTGTTGCAGATCCAGCAGCAGGTTGACCACCTGAGCCTTGATGGAAACATCGAGGCCGGACACGGACTCGTCCGCCACGATGACTTTCGGCGACAGGGACAAAGCGCGCGCGATGCAGATACGCTGGCGCTGGCCGCCCGAGAATTGCTGCGGATAGCGATTGGCGACCTGCGGATCGAGCCCGACGCGTTGCAGAAGATCCGCAACCATCGCCTTCGCCTCGCCCCGCGTCCCGAGCTTGTGCGTCAGAAACGGCTCCGCAACCGCCTCCCCCACGCGGATGCGCGGATTGAGGCTGGCGAACGGATCCTGGAAGATCATCTGGATATGACGGCGCATGTCGCGCATGCGCTCGGCGTCGAGGGCAAGCACATCGGTGCCGCCGATGCGAACCTCGCCGCCCTGCGGCTCGGTCAGGCGCATGATCGTACGGCCGGTCGTCGATTTTCCGCACCCCGACTCCCCGACGAGCGACAGTGTCTCTCCGGGCAGGAGATCGAACGATACGTTCTCGACGGCATGCACCCGGCCCTTGATGCCGCCGAAGAAGCCGGAGGGAATGTCGAAGCGCTTGACGAGATTACGGACTGAAAGCGCCGGGGTCGCCGCGCGCTCGACCGTGTCGGGACGCGGTGCGGAGACACGCAGTTGTCCCGTCGCCTTGTCGATCAGCGGAAAATGTTCCGGCTGTCCGCTGAGAGCGCTGCCGAGCTGAGGCACGGCGGCAATCAGGCTCCGGGTGTAAGCGCTTCTGGCCGACGTGAAGATGCCGCCCGTCGGACCTTGCTCGACGACCTCGCCGCCGAGCATGACCACGGTCCGATCCGCGATCTCGGCCACGACGCCCATGTCATGCGTGATGAAGAGGACGCCCATCTTCTCTTCCTGCTGCAATTCCTTGATGAGCTGCAGGATTTGGGCCTGAATGGTGACGTCGAGCGCGGTGGTCGGTTCGTCGGCAATCAGGAGCTTCGGCTTGCAGGCAAGCGCCATCGCGATCATGACGCGCTGGCGCATGCCTCCCGAAAGGCTATGCGGAAGGTCCTCGGCGCGCGCCCTGGCGGCCGGGATCCTGACGCGTTCGAGCAGCCGCACGGCTTCGGCCCTTGCGGCGGCGCGGCTCGTCTGGCCATGGATGGTCAGCACTTCAGCGATCTGTTCGCCGATGCGGGCCAGTGGATTGAGACTGGTCAGCGCCTCCTGGAAGACCATGCCGATCTTTCGGCCGCGCACAAGGCGCATCTGCGGCTCGGGAAGGCCGATCAGTTCCTGGCCGGCAAGCGAAACCGATCCCTCGATCCGGCTCGAGGCCGGATCGAGAAGGCGCATGATCGAGAGCGCGGTGACGCTCTTGCCCGAGCCCGATTCACCGACCACCGCCAAGGTCCGGCTCGATTCGACGTCGAAGGAGATGCCCTTGACGATCTCGGTCCACCCGGCCGGGGAACGGAAGCTGGTCCTCAGATCGCGAACCGAGAGAACCGGCGCGGAATTCGTAGCCGTCATGATCGCTCCCGCCTCACTCGGACGACGTGGATGGATCGAGCGCATCGCGGACCGCATCCCCGACCAGGTTGAAGGCGAGGACGACGAGCGTGATGGCTGCGCCCGCGCCGATGATGGGCCATGGCGAACCGAAGATATTGTTGAGCCCGTCGCGGATGATGTTGCCCCAGCTCGGATTTGGCGGCTGCGTGCCGATGCCGAGGAAGCTGAGCGACGCCTCGAGGCGGATCGCCGAAGCGACCCAGAGCATCGCGAGCACCACGATGGGCGCCATGATGTTCGGAATGATGTGCCTGAGGATGATGACGTGCGTTCGCACCCCCACAGCGATGGCCGCTTCGACATAGGGCTCGCGCTTGGCGGCCATGGTCTGCGCGCGGGCGACGCGGGCGAAGCCGGGGACGAAGGCGACCGTGATGACGAAGATGACGTTCCAGAAGCCGCCACCGAGCACCGCCGCGATAAGGATGGCGAGGAGCAGTTCGGGGAAGGCGAGCAAGAGGTCGACGACCCGCGAGATGACGCGGTCGACGATGCCGCCGAAATAGCCGGCGAGGATGCCAAGGGCGCTGCCCACCACCGCCGCGCAGAAGGGCGAGATCAGACCGAACAGCAGGGAGTTTCTCGACCCGTAGATGATACGCGAAAGGACGTCGCGCCCGAACTGGTCGGTGCCGAGCCAATTTGCGGCGCTCGGCAGCCGGTTGATCTTGATCATCGATTGCGAGAGCGGATCGTAAGGCGCGAGAAACGGCGCGAAGGCCGCGACGAACACGAAAACGACGATGATGGCGACGGCGAATATCGTTCCCGGCTTGCTGAAAAGCGTCGTGCGCAGCAAGTCGAGCGTCGTCGGCTGGGGCGGCAGGATCGGCCGCGTATCGCTGATGAGGCTCATGAGTTTCCTCGCATACGGGGGTCGACCATGATGTAGACGAGGTCCATGATGAGGTTGACCGCCACGACGATGATCGCGAAGACCACGACCCCGCCCTGGATGACCGCGTAATCGCGTTCCGAAATGGCATTGACGAGCAATTTGCCGATGCCGGGACGATTGAAGACCAGTTCGATAGCGACCGATCCCGAGAGCGTTGCGAGAAGGCTCAGCCCGAGACCGGTCGTGATCGGCAGGAGCGCGTTACGCAGGCCGTGACGATAGATGACCCGGCTTTCCGTCGCGCCCTTGGCGCGGGCGGTGCGCACGAAATCCTTCCCGAGAACCTCGAGGAGAGAGGTTCTGGTGAGCCGGCCGATGAAGGCCGCCTTGACGAAGGCGAGCGTCAGCGCAGGCAGGAAGACGTGGTATAATCGGTCAGCAAATCCTTCGCCGCCGCCATTGATCGGAAACCATCCAAGATTGAGCGCGAAGGTGATGAGCAGCAGCGCACCGAGATAGAAATCAGGGATCGCATAGCCGATCAGCGAGAACACGCGGACGCCGCTGTCCGGCAGCTTGTTGCGATGCGTCGCCGCCATGACACCGAGCGGCACCCCGGCGAGGACGCCCATGATCATGGCCACGATCGTCAGTTCGATCGTATAGGGCAGATTATACGCGATGAGCTGGGTGACCTGTCGACCGTTCGATACGGATGTACCGAAGTCCAGCGTGAACACGCCGCGGACGAAGTTCACGAATTGCAGCCAGAGCGGATCGTTCAGCCCCATCTGCTCGCGCAGGATCGCGAGTTGCTCGGGCGTCGCCATATCGCCGAGCGCCGCCAATGCCGGATCGCCCGGCAGGATGCGCATGGCGAAAAAGACGAGCACCAGCACCAGGAAGACGGTCGCGATTGCATCGAGCAATCGCAAGATCAGAGTACGCCCCACGAGCCGCTTTCTCCGGTTACCGGTGCATCGTCAGCCTTGGATGGCACGGCGACGCGCCATCCTCATCGTCAGCTCGCGCGACGCGCGCGCCAGAGAGCCCAGGCGGCCCCGCCCGATACGACTTCATATCCAAGATCGACACGCGGATTTCGCGCCACGACATAGCCGAGCGTGATGATCCCGAGACAGGGAAGATCGGTCAGGATCTTGGTCTCGATCTGTTTGAAGATGGCGATGCGGGCCTCGAAGCTCGGCTCCTGACGTGCCTGCTCCAGAAGCTGATCGATGCCCGGAATCACCTCGCCGTAATGGCTGTAATTGCCGCCGCCGGTACCGTCGGCCTGGACCGCCGCTGGCCCCGACACCTGCTGGGCGAAGATGTTCAGCGGCAACGGAGGATAGCTGGTCGAATTCAGCGGCATGGCGTTCTTGTCGTTGCGGTTGTCCGCATGGAACGTATTGTGCTCGATGACCGGCATGTCGAGACTAATACCGACCGTGCGCAGTTGTTCCTGAACGATCAGCATGATCGTCTGATAGTCTTCGCGCTGGCTGACATAACAGGGGATTGTGACCCCGCCGCCGAGACCGGCTTCGGCAAGCAGCGCCTTGGCCTTCTCCGGATCGTAGGCGTATTTGAGATCCGCGGGCAGTTCGTCCCTGGTGACCGAGCCCTCGAACTGGCTGGCGATGAGGCCAACCATTGGTTTCGCCACAGCGCCATAGGCCTGCGCGATCTGCTCGTTGTCGATCGCATAACGGATCGCCTGCCGCACGCGGATGTCGTCAAGCGGCTTCCGCGTCAGGTTCAGATGCAGGAAATTGAAGCTGCCGGGCGAGGTCACGTCGAACTTGGTAGCGGCGGACCTTTGCTGCATGGATTCGATCCAGCCCGGCGAGCGGACACCGTCGATCATGTCGATCTGACCGGAGGCAAATGCCAGCGTGCGGGCGGTGGTGTCGGCGATGAAGGTGAAGGTCAGGCGCTCCGCCGCGGCCTTCTCTCCATGGAAGTCCGGGAAGGCGACGAGCATCGCGCCCTGCGCGTCGTCATAGCTTTCGAGCTGGAAAGGGCCGGTGCCGATCGGATCGAAATTGAAGCCGGCGCCCTTCTCCTCGAAGGCCTTTCTGCTCATGATTCCAGCCGACAGGGTCGAGACGACCGTGCCGTTGAACATCGGATCGGGCTGCTTCAGCTTGATGACAACCGTATAGGCATCCGGCGCCTCGATCGACGCGATGTTCTTGAAGTAGAGCTTGTTGACGGTGACCGTCTTCGGATCGAGCTGGCGGTTGTAGCAGAACAGCACGTCCTCGGCCGTCATCTCGCCATAGCCTTTATGGAACTGGACGCCCTTGCGCAGATGGTAGGTCCAGGTCAGCGCGTCGCTCGTCGCCTCCCAGCTCTTGGCGAGCGAAGGCAGAAAATCCTCAGGCCGGTTCGCATAGTTGCCGTCTGGCACCTTCACGAGACCCTCGTAGATCTGGAACATCACCCAGTTGTCGGCCCCGACCGTACCAGGCTGCTGCGGGCTTAGTCCGTTGAGCCCGCGGACCGCAAGCGCCATGGTGATGGCTCCGGCAGCCTGCGCCTTCGCCTCGAAGCTGAGGCCGAGCCCTGCGGCGGCGCCCGCAGCGCCGGCAGCGCCAAGGAATGTCCTGCGCGATAGTGTCATTGGTCCCCTCCTCCCGGAATCACGTCATGCCTCGGCGAACCCTCATCAGACGCGACGTTGGGCGATTTCATCTTCATTGATGTCGAGGCCGAGCCCCGGACGGCCGGGCAGCCGGAACCGGCCGTTTTCTGGCCCGATAGGATGCGTGAACGCGATGTCGGTCCGCCCCGTGTCGTCGGCATATTCGGCCGGCTTGGTCATGTGCATGACCGTCGAGAGCACATGAAGATTGGCCATGTGGCCGATGCCGGGCTGGGTCTGGTGCGGCACGAACTCCACGCCATGCGCGAAGCAGATGGCGGCGCATTGCATGAGGCCGGTGATGCCGCCCATCTTGACGATATCGGGCTGCACCATGCGGACACCTGAGCGGATCAGGTCGACGAGCGCCTGGGTCGTATAGGTCTGCTCGCCCGCCGAGACGGTGATGCTCAACCTTTGCGCCACCTCGCCCATGGCATGCACATGGTAATGCTGCACGGGCTCTTCGAACCAGGCATAGCCGAGGTCTTCGAGCACACGGCCGACCCGCATGGCGCCGCTGATCGAATATTGATTATTGGCATCGAAGGCGAGCGGCATGTCGGGACCGACCAGCGCGCGAACAGCTTTCACCTTCGCGATGTCGCCGGGAAGATCGTAGTCCTGACGGGTCCGGTCGCCATCGAGCCTGATCTTGATCGCGGAGGGTTGCTCATTGCGCCAACGCCGTTCGACGCGAGCCAGCGTTTCCTCGACACTCGTGTCCTGGTTGCCGCCGATCGAGGAATAGAAGGGCAACTCGGTGCGCCACGCCCCGCCGAGAAGCTTGTAGATCGGCTCGCCGAGCAGCTTGCCCTTGATATCCCAAAGCGCGATGTCTATGCCAGCCAAAGCGCCGGTTACCGCGCCTTCCGGGCCGAGCTTGACCAGCCGGTGCAGCGCCCGATCGTAGAGAACGGCATGATCGAGCGGATCGGCGCCGACGATCATCGGCGCGATATAGCGATTGATGATGTCGATCGAGTGCTCGCCGCCCAGCATCGGCGAAACCTCGCCGTAGCCGATGATGCCACCCTCGGTTTCAACCCGCACCCAACCGCTGTTGGCCAGTCGCGAACTGCCGGGCTTCCAGGCGAGCTGGAACGCCTCCGCAGACTTGATTGTATCGCTCATCAGGCTCTCCCTTTACGTTAGGGCTAGACGAGCTGCGGGATGACATCTTCACATTTGGTCGGGAATTTCACTATGTGGAATGTCCGGCTTCGAAACAGCGGATTATTGACATTCCGGGAGGCAGGTTGCCGCTTCAACAGGCATGCACCGAGCGGGATCCGTTTCGCGAGACCATGTGGCAGATCGAATTGAGCTCCCGGCCGGGCATCCTACCGATTCGCCCGTTATCGGGTCACCTTGACGTCTTCGACGACGCCAAGGGCCGGGCGCTAGCAGCGCGGTTGCCGCGGTGAGATTATTGACGAGAGGGAACGGCGGCGGATCGAACGGCGTTGACGTTGATCTGGCCGTGACACTCCCGCGCATACGAGCGAGGACGGAGGTCTCCATGTTGTGGCGACGATGGATCCCTGGGGCGCTTGCCTTAGCGCTCTTGTCGGGGTGCAATACTTGGCAGAACTATCAAGCGTCGGTCGAGAAAAACTGCCGAGAGCAGGCCAACAATCAATCTAAACGCTACTATGACTGTCTGCGGAAGGCTGCAGCGATCGATCGCCAGCGGCTACGCCACCAAGATGAGGCCTGGCTCGACAGCCTTGAGGACGCCAACCAGTTTCCCATTGTTCCACTGCGTCCGCAGTATCGGCCTCCTTATCATCGCTGGTGATCGGGCGGCATAGCGGCTTCAGAAATTCATCGGCTCGGCGGCCGGCCCGATCGCGGATACCAGTCGCACGGAGTGTCCCTTTGAACGGCTTCGGTATACTTGAACGCGCTCATCATCACCGCGATGCTCAAGCAGATCACGCGACGGCGAGTTGCCGTATCAGCCAGTCCTCGCCGCCAAACGCCCCGGACTTCGAGAAGCAGGACACCCCGCTCCATCGGCCAACATCCATCCGCGAGGCAGGGATCCCGGGTTCGCTTTCGCCCTCCACGAGGAGGCGCACGGCGCCGAGTGCGGCGCAGAGCGCAGCGAATGTCTCGCCGCCAACGACGGTCAGCGCATCGGGCGGTGCCATTTCATCCGCGAGCGCGCCGATCCAGCGCGCGATGAGCCGCGCCGCCTCGCCACCATCAAGCGCATCGGGCAGGTCCGGAATGGCGACGCAGCGGCCATGTGCGGATATCAGTGCCGTGATGACCCGGCCGCTCGCCGCCGCGTCCGCGCCATAGCGGGCGATTGGCTCCAGGCTGCTTGCGGAGAAGGCCGTGATCTGGCGAAGCGTGACGTGATGATGCGAGCCGACCAGCACGAGATGCGCCCCTGATGGCGGGGCGATAATCGGCACCGGGCGGCCGGCGAGTGCGCGGGCGAGCCCGGCGGCGCCACACCAAAGCACGCCGGCTGTGCCGCGGTGGCGAGCGACGATGCCCTCGAGGTCGGCATCTGTCGCTGCGTCGAGCAGCAGGACCTCCGTGCCGTGATCGCCGAGCGGGCCAGCAGTTTCGCCTCTCACGGTGATCCCGTGGCGGGCGAGAGCCGCCGCCGGCTCTGCGACGAGCGTGATCGCCCCGGTGGCATCGGCCAATATTTGGCGACCGCCGATCGTCATGCGCCGCTGCGCCGGAAAGGCCGGTGCCAGGATGATGCGGCGAAACAGTCCCGACCGCACGATCTCCGCGAGTTCGGCCGCCCAATGGCCGCGCAGGAGGCTGTCGATCTTTTTAAAGGCGATGTCGGCCCCTGCAAGCGCCGTGGCAGTATCCCGCGTCGACGCGATCGCGGCCGCCTCCTGTCCGTCGCGGCAGGACATGTTGATCGCGAAGGATCCGCCCGGACGCGCCGTCTTTGGATCGACGAGAACCGGAACGGGGCCGATCAGGGCTGCAAACTGCGCGCTGGTGTCGAGCGCTCCGGTCAAATCGTCAGCGACGAGGCGAAATAGCGTCATGCGGCGGCGATCGTCGCGGCTCTCGATGGCACCACCGTCACCGAGACGCCGATATTGCGCACGCGCTCGATCTCTGAGGGGTCGGCTCGGTCGTCGGTGAAGAGCTCGTGGATATCGGTGAGTTCGCAGATCCTGCAGAACGCTGCCGCGCGGAACTTCGATGCGTCGGCGAGCAGAACGACGCGCCGCGCCGCCGCGATCATGGCGCGCTTCATGGCAGCAGCCTCGAGCGAGGTTTCGCTGAGCCCAAGCGCCGTGATGGCATGCGTGCCGATCAAGGCAACATCGGCCGAAAGCTCGCGGAGCAACCCCTCGCCGGGCTCACCGACCATGGTCAGCGAGCCCGCGCGCACGGTGCCGCCGAGCACGACGACCCGCATGTTGTTGGCACCCGCCAGCACCTGGCCGATGCCGAGATCATTGGTGACGGCGGTCAGCGGAAGGGCCCGTTCGACACAGGCGCGGGCGGCGGCCAGGACGGTCGAGCTGCTGTCGAACAGCACGCTGGCGCCCGATTTCAACGTGGCCGCGGCGGCGGAGCCGATCGCTTCCTTCTCGAATCGGTCGAATTCGGCGGTGATCGCCGCCTCCGGCTCGAAGGTCGATTGCAACTGCTTCTGGATCACGGCGCCGCCATGCGAGCGCTCCAGATAGCCACGCTCCTCGAGATGCTCCAGATCGCGGCGGACCGTCGACATCGAGATGCCGATCGCCTCGGCCAGATCCTGGATAGAGGCGGCACCGCGCTTGCGGATGAGCTCCAGCATCGTCGCGCGGCGCTGGGCGGGGATGAGTTCGGGGCGTCGGGGCTGGCTCATTGATTTCGGACAGAGTTTAGGGGGCGCGGCGGGCGCGGTCGATCAATAGCATCGCGAGGATGATGGCGCCGAACACCATCTGCCGCAACGCATCAGGGACCTGCATCAGCGAAAGAACCGAGGCGAGCAGCGTGATGAAGATGGCGCCCATGAAGGTTCCCGAATAATTGCCGCTGCCGCCAAAGATCGACGTGCCGCCGAGGACGACTGCGGCGATGACCGGCATCAGATAGCTGTCGCCCATGCCCTGATACGCCTGGTTGGCATAGCCGACGAGCAACAGCCCACCGAGGGCTGAAAGGAGGCCGGCCAGCGCAAAGACGCCGACGATGATCCGCTCGACCGGCGCGCCAGCGAGGAACAGAGCCCGCGGCGACTGGCCGAGCGCATAGATATAATTGCCGAAGACGGTGCGCCGCAGCATGAACAGCACCAAGGCGCCAACGACGAGCCAGAGCAGGAAGGCATTCGGAATGCCGAGGGTCCGCTCGCGAGCGAGGAAGACCATCAGCGATGGCGGCGCGCCGGCCGGCTTGGCGCCGCTGGTATAGAACACCGTGAGCCCGAGCAGCATCGCGTTGACCGCGAGGGTCCACACCATCGCCGGGATCCGGAAGATCGCAACGCCGAGGCCGTTGACCGCCCCAATGAGAAGCCCGCCGACGAGCCCGGCAGGGATCGCGATGAAGGCGAGCGTCGGGTTGCCCGAGCCTGCGAGCGAGGTGGCGAGGATCGCCGTGCCGGTGATGGTCAGCGGCACAGAGAGGTCGATCTGGCCGAGCAGGATGACCAGCATCGCACCTGTCGCGAGAATGCCGACGATCGACGCGATCTGGAGCTGCTGCAGCAGATAGTTGAGCGAGAGCACGCCTGGGGATTCGAGCGCGGCCCCGGCCAGCACCACTACGCTCGCGACCAAGAGGATGACCACCGAGCGATCGACGCTCCACGACGCCTTGCGGCCCGAGTCGGCTGTTGAGGATGAAGGTGCCGACATCAGAGGAACCGCTCCAGGCGGGACCGCACGCGAAGCATGCCCAGCGAGCCAAGGACGATGGCGATCGCGAGGATGGCGCCCTCGAAGAAGGGCTGGGCCAGCGGCGGAAGGTTGGAGAAAAACATGAGAGCCGAAATCGTCTTGAGGATGAAGGCGCCGAGCGCGGCCCCGAGCGGCGAGCCGACCCCGCCTGACAAGGCAACGCCGCCGATGACGACCGCGGCGATCGAATTCAGGGTGTAGGACGGTCCGATATTCGGATCGCCCGTCAGCGTCAGCATGCTGACATAGAGGCCGGCCAGCGCCGCAAAGAAGCCGCCGAGCGAATAGGCCGCAAGCGTCACCTGAGGCACCCGAATTCCGGTCATCACCGAAGCGTCGCGCGAGGAGCCAATGGCGTAGAGGCTCATGCCGAACCGGCTCCGCCGCAGCGGGATTGCCACCAGAATCAAGACGATCGCGAGTGCGATCAGCGCCGTGGGCACACCATAGACGTCATAGGTCAAGGCGTCGGAGAGCGTCTCATCGATCGCCCCACCCGGCGTCGGGCGCAGCAGCAGAGCGACGCCTGAATAGAGGCTGCCGAGCGCGAGCGTCGCCACGATCGGGGGAATACGGCCGACGACGACAGCGAGGCCGTTGAGCAAACCACAGCCGATGCCGACGACCATGACCAACACGACTCCCAGCGCGACCTGGCCCGGCGAACCCGAAAGAAGGTAGGAGGCGGCGACATTGGTCAGCGCGATCATGGGGCCGACCGAGAGATCGATGCCGCGCACCAGCACGACGAAGAACTGCGCGATGGCCGCAAGCGCCAGCAGCAGACCCTGGTTCGACCAGATGGTCAGCACATAGGTCGAGAAGCCGCGCGGCTGGATGCTGATATAGAGCGCGAACAGGATTGCGAGCAGCACCGCCGAAATCACGACGCGCGGCACCTTGAACCTGCCGCTTCGGGATGAGCCGATTTTTGTCATGTCGAGGCCGTGTTCGAGTGGGCGTTGAGTGCTGCGGCGATCAGGGCATCGGGCGTGACCTCGTCGCCGCTCATCTCGCGGACAACCCGCCCGCGATAGAAGACATAGATGCGATGGCAGAGATGGATCAGTTCCTCGTAGTCGGTCGACTGAAGGATAATCGCGAGGCCCTCGCCTGCCAGTTCCTGGAGCAGGCGGTAGATCTGCGCCTTGGTGCGCACATCAATGCCACGCGTCGGATCCATCAGAAGCAAGCAGCGCGGCGACAGCGCCAGCCATTTGGCGAGCACGACCTTCTGCTGGTTGCCGCCTGAGAGCACCTTGACCGGGTCGTCAAGGCTCTTCAGCTTGATCTCCAGCCGTTCCGTAAGGCGCGCGATGGCTGCGTCTGCAGGGCCCGCCGCGTTTGTCAGCCCATAGGGCTTGCGGCTGAGCGCGGCGAGGCCGAGATTCTCGCGGATCGACATATCGAGGATCAGGCCCTCGGTCTTGCGGTCCTCGGGAACGAGAGCGATGTCGACGCCCGGCGCCTTTGCGCGGCGCGGGGTGATACCGCCAAGCGGCTTGCCGTCGAGCGTCAGCGTTCCCTGCACACCCTTCAGGACGCCGAAAACGGCATGCATCAGATATTGCTGGCCCTGACCGTCGAGGCCGCCAAGTCCGATGATCTCGCCGGGCCTGACGTCGAAGTCGACGCCGTCGAGCCCGCGCTCCCAGCTGAGGCCGCGGCCTGAAAGCAGCGGCGCGACGCTCAGGGCTGGCGCCGCGACTCGCGGGGGAAACAGTTCGGTCAGCGGCTGCCCGACCATGAGGCCGATCATCTCGTCGCGGTTGCGCGTGCCGGCCGCGAAGGTCTCGACATGGCGGCCATTGCGAAACACCGAGACGCGGTCGGCCACGGCGTCGATCTCATACATCCGATGGGAGATGAAAAGGATCGCGCAGCCTTCATCGCGCAGCTTGCGGATCACGGCGAACACCGTCTCCACACGCTCGGCCGTCAACGCCGCCGTGGCTTCGTCAAGGATCAACAAACGCGGCCGCCGATGGATGGCCTTGGCGATCTCGACGAGTTGCCGATCGGCAAGCGGAAGTTCGGAGACCAGCGCGGAGAGACCGATATGGCTGCCGCCGACGCTGTCGAGCGAGGCGCGCACGGCCTTGACGGCGGCGCCGCCAATGAGGCGCAGCATCGGTCCGCCGTCACCGAGCAGGAGATTGTCGCGAACCGTCAGATGCGGCATCAGCGACAGTTCCTGGAACATGCAGACGATGCCGAGCGCCGTCGCGTCGCGCGGCGTCGCGAACTGCCGCTCGATGCCGTCGACCTTGATGGTGCCGCCATTGGGCGTGATCACGCCCGCCAGCAGCTTCATCAGGGTCGACTTGCCGGCGCCGTTCTCGCCGAGAATGGCGTGAACGGCGCCCGCTTCGATCGTCAGCGAGACGTCGGTCAGGGCCGGAATCCCGCCATAGCTCTTGGATACGGCGGAGAATTCGACGAGAGATGTCATTCCAACTGGCCTTCCGATGTCCCGCTCAGGCGGATCACTCCGCGTTCTGGGCGGTCTGTCCCAGCAGTTCCTGCGGCGTGAAGACCGGGAAGCACTGCGGATAGCCAGTCGTTGTATAGAAGTTCGGAGGCAGGTCCGGGAAGTAGTCCTTGCCGGAAACGAGATCGGCATTGTTCTTGTTCGGGATCGGCAGGAAGACCTTCTGCGGCAGTGAATTGCCACCGAGCAGAACGACGGCCGCCTCCAGAGCCAGTGCCGACATCGCCGGTGCCTGCGCAGCGGTGATGCCCGGATACTTGCCCTCGACGGCGAGCTGGCGCGTGCCGTTACCGGCGTCGACGCCGATCGGGACGACCGGGTGCTTGGCGGCCTGCATCGCATGGAGCGCGCCGATCGCGCCTTCCTGGACCATCACACCGTCGAAGTTGCCATTGGTGGCGATCGCGTCGGCGGTGCCCTTCTCGGCGGTGCCCGCATCCCAGTTGCCGACGACCTGAACGACCTTCAGGTCCTTGTACTGGTCGAGCACCGAATGCATGCCTTCATGGTTGTCGCGATCGACGCTGTTGCCCGGCAGGCCTGAAATCTCGAGAACTTGACCCTTCACGTCGCCCTTGGCAGCCTTGATGCCATCAACGACAGCCTGCGCCTTCATGCGGCCGAGGTCGAACTGGTCCTCGTTGACCTGCACGATCTTGTCGGAATCCAGAACGTTGTCGAACGTGACGAGCACCACGCCGGCGCGCTGTGCGCGCTTCACGACCGCGTCGAAGGCGGTCGGGTTCACGGCATTGATGACGATCGCGTCATAGCCGGCAGCGATGTAGTTATCGATCGCGGCGATCTGTGCGGCGGAATCGTTGCCGACCGAGATCACCTTGAATTCGGACAGCTGCTTGGCATTGTCAGGGCGCGCGCCCCATGCCTTGGCTGACTGGATGGCGGTGATGCGCCAATCATTGCCGACATAGCCGTTGACCAGCGCGATCTTGTACGGGCCCTTCTTGGCATCGTACTGGATCGTCTTCTGATTGTCCTTGGCCGGGCTGAAGCACTCCGGCTTGTAGGTGTCGGCATGGGCGCCGCAGGTCAGCGCGGCGATCGACGCCGCGCCCAGGAGCCGGGTGACGAATTTCACGGATACCATGGCAAATCCTCCCTTTCAGATCGAGTGAGGCGCAGCAGCCCGCGCTCGTTTTCACTCGCCGATGGTAGAAAGTGAGAGATTTCGAGAACTGTCAACACCCATTCATCGCACTATCGGGGTCAGTCGCGCAGTCTCATCCGCTTTTGTGCAGTGCAGTGACGTTTTCTGATAGAAAGTGGAATTATCTGACTTCCCAACGCCGCGAGCCTTCGCTAGCTTCCGCTCAAACAAGATCAGGTGCACCAGTGTCTCGACCCAGGATTGCCGTCACATCGGGAGACCCGGCCGGAATCGGACCGGAGATCATGGCACGCGCAGCCTCAGTGCTGCGCCCACGCATCGCCTCGGGCGAGTTCTCTCTGGTGCTCGTCGGATCGGCCTCGGCCCATCGCAATGCCGTGAAAGCCCTCGGCTTTGATGATCCGGCGGTATCCGTTGATCCGGCACAGCTCGCCGAGCCGGAAGCGCCCGCCATTGCCTTTGTCGACGTCGATGCCGCGCGGCTCGAGGTTCCGGTCGGGCGTTCAACCGCCGAGGGGGGCCGCATCGCCTATGATGCGATTGCGAAGGCCGTCGATTTCGCGATGGACGGACGTGCCGATGCCATCTGCACCGGGCCGATCAGCAAGGAAGCGCTGAACTTCGCCGGTCATCACTACAGCGGCCATACCGAACTTCTGGCGGACCTCACTGGCGCCCGCGACAGCGTTATGCTGCTCGCTCACGGCAATATGCGCGTCAGCCACATCACCACGCATGTCGCCCTTGAAGACGTGCCGCGCCGCGTCACCCCCGAGCGGATCAGCCGGGTCGTGGTGCTCACGGACGAGGCACTCAAGGCGCTCGACCTGCCGCGCCGCAAGATCGCGATTGCCGCGCTGAACCCGCATGCCGGCGAAGGCGGCCTGTTTGGCCGGCAGGATATCGACATCGTCGAGCCGACCATCCGCAAGCTTCGCGACGAGGGCTTCGATGTCGAGGGGCCGGTCCCAGGCGATACGGTCTTCGTGAAGCTGCGCGCCCGTCAGTTCGATGCGGTGATCGCGATGTATCACGACCAGGGGCACATCCCGGTCAAGCTGCTCGGCTTCTCGGTAGACGAGAAGACCGGCCGCTGGGAGGCGCTGAGCGGAGTCAATGTCACGCTCGGCCTGCCGATCATCCGCACATCGGTCGATCACGGCACGGCCTTCGACATCGCCGGCCGCGGCATCGCCAGCGAAACGAGCCTCATCGAGGCGATCGAGCTTGCCACATCCTTCGCGCGATCGCGAAGCGCCTGACGCCGGAGGAGCGGGCTAAAAGGCCCGTCGGCGCAACCATCATAGCGACCGGTTCGGGCCGGCCCGGTCGCACTTTGACAATGTCGGCCCCGGGGAGGACCTCATGATCTCTAGACGTACCCTCATGCTGGCGATGGCGGCGCCGCTTGCCGTCGCGCTGGCCGGACCGGCCTTCGCGGCGGCCGACAAGCCGACCATCGGCGTCGTCGTTCCGACGCTCGCCGCGCAGTTCTGGAACAACTACATCGACTTCATGAAGAAGGGCTCGGACGAGCTCGGGGTCAATCTTGTCGTGCTCAACGCCGACAACAAGCCCGATCAGATGGTGAAGTCGCTTGAGGACCTCGTCGCGCAGCCGGTCGACGGCATCATCTTCACGCCCTACTGGGCGACTGCGGCCCGCGGCCTGACGCTTGCGAAGGACGCCAATATCCCGGTGATCCTGACCGACAGCTATCCCGACTTCCAGCCTCAGAGCGATCGCTTCCCGAACTATAGCGCCTTTGTCGGCCCGAGCGACGAGGATGCCGGCAAGCAGATGGCCGAGGCGCTCTTTGCCGCCATTCCCGCCGACGCGAACGGCAAGAAGGTCATCGGCGTCGTCAATGGCACGGCCGGAACCTCGGTCGCTATCGATCGCCGCAAGGGTCTCGAGGACGCGCTGAAGGATCATCCTGAAGTGGTGATCGCGGGCGAAGTCGACGGCAATTTCGTCCGTGATACCTCGCAGACGGTGTTCGAATCGCTCTATCAGGGCAACCCGGAGATCAAGGGCGTCTGGGCCGCCAATGGCGGCACCGCGACGGGCGTGATGACGGCGCTGAAGAACGCCGGCAAGCAGCCCGGCAAGGATGTCATGGTCGTCGCCATGGATCTCAACCCCGAGAATGTCACCGCGGTGAAGAACGGCGAGCTGCTGTTCGACATCGGCGGTCACTGGCTGCAGGGCGGCTTTGCTCTCGTCATGCTCTACGACCAGATCAAGGGCCATCCGATCCCCAAGGATCAGGACAACGTCAAGCTGAAGCTCTTGCCGCTGACGCAGGACCGCGTCGCCCAGTTCGAGGCCGATTTCCCCGGCGGCGTCCCGCCCTATGACTTCAAGGCTCACTCGCAGAGCTACACGCCGAGCGCCGGCGCGGCCACGTTCGAGCTGAAATACTCGAAGTAAGTCCAGCACACATGGGTCGCGGCCCGGCGGAGCCTCCGTCCGGGCCGCGACCTCTCTTCGCACCGTCTCGCCCTGCTCTCTCGCTGGGCTGTCCGGGAATACGACCTTGAAGATCGTCGCCACCGACATCGCTAGAAGCTTCGGCAGCACGCGGGCCCTTTCCGGCGTCTCGATCACGCTTGAACCCGGCCGCGTCCATGCGCTTGTCGGCGAGAATGGTGCCGGCAAGTCGACATTGCTCAAGATTCTCGCCGGTGCCGAGCGTTCCGATGCTGGCAGCATCGCCATCGACGGCCGGGCCTATGCGCCGCGGTCACTGGCCGAGGCGACGGCGCTGGGCGTCCGCCTGGTGTTCCAGGAAATCACCATCAATCCGTCGCTCTCGATCGCCGAGAACGTGTTCTCGGGCCAGTTGGCGCGGTTCCGCAAGCGCGGCCTTCTCAACCAGGCTGCCATGAACCGCGCCGCGCAGGCCCTGCTCGACACGCTCGCAGTCGATGTCTCGGTCGCGCAGCCGCTCGCGCGGCTCGATCTCGGCCAATGGAAATGCATAGAGGTCGCACGCGCGCTCTCTACCGAACCCCGCGCCGTCCTGTTCGATGAATCCACCGCCTTCCTCAATCACCGCGAGGCTGACCAGTTGCTCGCCGCCATGCGCGCGCTCGGCGATCGCGGCCTCGTCGTCGCCTTCGTCTCGCATCACCTGGCCGAGATCGACGCGGTGGCCGACCAGCTCACCATCCTGAAGGACGGCCGCAAGGTGGGCGATTTCACAGCCGGAGAACTCGACCGCGAGGGCATCCAAAGCCGTATGGTCGGGCGCGACCTCTCGCGGGGTCTCTACCCTCCCCGTCCAGCGACGCGGGCTTCCGGCGAGCCGATGCTGCGTTTCAGCAATGTTGCAGCCGACGGGCTCGAGCCGACCAGTCTTTCGGTCGCTCCGGGGGAAATCCTCGGTATCGCGGGCCTCAAGGGCGCCGGCGGCGAGCGCATCCTCGAAGTTGCGGCCGGCGTCGTCCGGCCGCGGGGCGGCAGCATCACGGTCGGCGGCGCGCCGCTCGCCGCGAAGACGCCTGCCGAGGGCTGGGCCGCGCGCATTGCCTATCTGCCGGGCGAACGCACGACCGAGGGACTCATCGTCGATGCCAGCGTGCTCGACAATCTTGTCATGGCAAAACCGCCGCGACGCGGACCGTTCTTCGATCGCGCCAAGGCGCGCGCAATGGCGCAGGCGATGATCGCCCGGCTGCTGATCAAGGCGAGTTCCGAAAAAGCGCGTTCCGGCTCGCTCAGCGGCGGCAACCTGCAAAAGGTCGTGCTGGGCAAATGTCTCGCCATCGATCCGCGCGTGCTGCTCCTCAACAATCCGACGCGGGGCGTCGATGTGGGTGCACGCACCGAAATCTATCGCTCTCTGCGCGAGGCCGCGAAGGAAGGACTCTCCATCGTGATGGTCAGCGAGGACCTCAACGAGCTCATCGGGCTCAGCGACCGCATCCTGGTCATGCGCGAAAAACGCATTGCGGCGTCGATCGATGATCCGGCCGCGACATCCGAAGACGCCATCATCCGGCACATGACCTGAGGGAAACCCAATGTCCTCCGCAAAACCCACGGTCACGGAACGTGCCGAAACCACGCAGCAGGCGCCCGATGCGCGCTCGCGTCGCGACGACATCCGGCGCTTCTTCCCGATCCTGCTGCTGCTTGTCCTCGTCGCGGTATTCTCCTTCGCATCGCCGCGCTTCCTCCAGTTCAACAATCTGATGATCGTCGCCCAGCAGGCCGTCGTGCTGCTGGTCGCGGCCCTCGGCATGACCTTCGTGATCATCGCCGGCTCGATCGACCTGTCAGTCGGCGCCATCGTCGCCCTTGCGGCGCTCGTGGCGGCCGCCACATCGGCGAGCCTCGGCATCTATGCCATCGTTCCCGCCTGCCTGGTCGGCGCTGCGGCCGGACTCGTGAACGGCGTGGTCGTTGCCAAGGGCAAGGTGCCCTCCTTCATCGTCACGCTCGGCGCGATGGTCGTCTATCGCGGTATCGTGCTCTTCTTCACCCGTGGCGCGCCGATCTCCATCGACGACGAGCGCTTCCTCGATCTCTATTCGGGCCGCACGGCCGGCATTCCCCATTCCGTATTGATCGCGATCCTGCTGATCGCCATTGCAGCAGTGATGCTCAACCTGACGGTTTTCGGCCGCGAAGTGCGGGCGGTCGGCGGCGGTGAGCGGATCGCGCTCCTGACGGGCATCCGCGTCGACCGCGTCAAGATCGCGATCTTCGTCCTGTCGGGGCTGATGTGCGGCATGGCTGGCCTGCTTCAGGGCGCTCGCGCAATGGCGGCGACCGCGCAGCTCGGCGAGGGGCTCGAACTTGATGCCATCGCCGCTGTCGTCGTGGGCGGGACACCGCTGACCGGCGGCGTCGGCAGCATCCAGGGGACGATCCTCGGCGCGCTCATCATCACCATTTTATCGAATGGCATGAACATCGTCGGCCTCGATCCCTATTTCCAGAACATCGTCAAGGGACTGGTGCTGGTCCTTTCGGTGTTCGTCACGATCGACCGCAAGAAGATCGGCATCATTAAGTGATCCACGAGATCTGCGAGCAGGGATACAGGAGAAAGCGATCATGACGATCCAGACCATGCGTGATTTCGGCATCGGCGAGGGCCAGCTGTTCATCGGCGGCCGGTGGGTCGATTCAGCAAGCCGCGAGCGGCGCGAGATCGAGAACCCGAAGGACCAGAGCATCGTCGCCACTGTCGCCTCGAGCACGATTGAGGACGCCGACCGCGCCATCGCTGCGGCGCGCAAGGCGCAGCCGCTCTGGCGGCGGACCACTGCCGCTCAGCGCGCGGCGCTGCTCAACCGCTTCGCCGCCCTCATCGACGAGAACGCCGAGACGCTGGCACAGCTGCTGACGGCCGAGGGCGGCAAGATCCTGCGCGACTCGCGCATCGACGTCGCCTTCTCCGCCCTCCTGCTGCGCTATGCGGCGGAGAGCGCCCGCCATATCCAGGGCGAGATCATGCCGGGCGAGAACCCGGACGAGCAGATCTGGATCCAGCGCGTTCCCTACGGTGTCGCCGTCGGCATCACCGCCTGGAATTTCCCGGCCGCGCTCTTTGCGCGCAAGGTCGGCCCGGCGCTCGTCACCGGCAACACGATCATCATCAAGCCACATGAACAGACGCCGCTCGCCACGCTGGTGCTCGCCGAGCTTTCACGCCGCGCCGGAATTCCCGAGGGCGTGATCAATGTGATCGTCGGCGATGGTCGCACCGTCGGCGCCCATCTCGTCGCGCACAAAGGCACGGACATCATCTCGATGACGGGCAGCGTGCGGGCCGGCGGCGAGATCTATGCTCTCGGCGCGGAGCACATCAAGCCCGTGCGTCTCGAGCTTGGCGGCAAGGCTCCGTTCATCGTCATGGAGGACGCCGACATCGACGAGGCCGTCGAGGCGGCTGTCGCGTCGAAGTTCTTCGCCGGCGGCGCGGTCTGCACCTGCAATGACCGGATGTATCTGCACCGCGCCATCCATGATGAATTCATGGAGAAGTTCATCGCGCGGGTTCAGAAGCTGACGGTCGGCGATCCGACGACCGCCGTCGATATCGGACCGCGCATCAATGCGAGCGAAGTCACGAAGCTGAAGTCGATGGTCGAACAGGCGCTGAAGCAGAACGCGGCAAAGCTTGTCGACGGGACGCCGCTCAAGGCCGAGGCGCGGGGCCACTGGTTCTATCCGACCATCCTCTCGGTGGATTCGAACGATCTCGACATCATGAAGCAGGAGACTTTCGGCCCTGTCATCGCGGCGCTCGCGGTGGATGATTTCGAGCAGGCGCTTGCTTATGCCAACGACTCCGATTTCGGCTTGTCGGCCTATGTGTTCACCCGTGATCATCGCAGGATCATGCGCAGCGTGAACGAACTCGAATTCGGCGAGATCTACCTCAACCGCGCTTCCGGCGAGAGCCCGCATGCCCATCATGTCGGCTATCGCAAGAGCGGCATCGGCGGCGAGGACGGCAAGCACGGCATTGAGGGCTATCTGCGCAAGAAGACCCTCTACAACAACTACGCCTGAACAAGACGGGGCGGCACGCGACGCGTGCCGCTCCCCTTCGGAGAGAGCGATGATCACGCACTGGTTCGATATAAGCGACGAGCGCTTCAGGGCGCTGATCCTGCCGAATGTGCATGTCGATGTGCTCTATGAGGGCGGGCGCTGGCTCGAGGGGCCAGTCTACGTGCCGGCCGCGCGACACCTCCTCTTCTCCGACATCCCGAACGACCGTGTGCTGCGCTACGACGAGGTGACGGGTGCGGTTACCCCGTTCCAGTCGCCCTCCTTCTTCACGAACGGCCACACGCTCGATCCCGCCGGCCGCGTGGTCGCCTGCGAGCACCAGAACCGCCGCGTGGCGCGTTTCGAGCATGATGGCTCGGTGACGACGGTCGCCGACAGCCATGACGGACGCCGCCTGAACTCGCCCAACGACGTGATCGTCGCTCGCGACGGGACGGTCTGGTTCACCGATCCGACCTATGGCATCGCCACCGAATATGAAGGCGCGCGGATCGCAAGCGAGATCGGCAGCAATAATCTCTATCGCGTCGGCGCTGACGGCCGAACCGAGGCTGTCATCACCGACCTCGTGCAGCCGAACGGCCTCGCGCTCTCGCCCGATGAGAGCAGTCTCTACGTGGCCGACAGTGGGTCGAGCCCGTCGCGTCTCCTGGCCTATCCACTCGGCGCCGATGGCCGGCTTGGCGCCCCACGGCAGCTCCGCGAGGCGGAGGTCGGAATCTATGATGGCTTCAGGATCGATCGGCATGGCCATATCTGGACCAGCGCCGAAGACGGCGTGCATTGCCTCGCGCCCGACGGCACGCTGCTCGGCCGGATCGTGCTGCCCGAGGTCGCCGCCAATGTCGAATTCGGCGGCCGTTTCCGCAACCGCCTGTTCATCTGCGCGACACAGCGCCTCTATGCGGTATATCTGAACACGACGGCCGCCCGCTGAGGCCTCCGCGCATGCCCTTTGACAGACGGGACAAGGCCTGCACGCGCCTCCCGGCTCCTCGCACGCGGCTTGCTGAGAATCCGACCTAATGATTATAACAGTATAAACTCACAATCATCAGGCGACGATCAGCCACGCGTCGTTCAGCCGATCCGGGGAGGATGTCTTGGCACTCGAAAAGATCGACGGGGTGCAGATCGCGGCGAGCGATCTGGAGCCTTTCATCACAGCCATCTTCAGCGCGGCAGGTGCGGATCGCGCCAGTGCGGCCGCCGTGGCGACCGCCGTGGTCGATGCCTCGTCCCGCGCCTTTGACACGCATGGCGTCCGCCTGGTGCCCTTCTACATGCGCGGGCTCGCCGGCGGCCGTATCAATCGCACGCCGCAACTCGCGGTCGAGCGCAAGGCCGCTGCCGTCGCCCATGTCGATGCCGATGACGGGCTCGGCCATCTGGCGAGCTACCGCGCCATCGACGAAGGATGCGCGATCGCCGCCGAGACCGGCGTCGCCGTCGTCACGGTCGGCCGATCGTCGCATCACGGCGCGACGGGCTGCTATACGCGCCTTGCGGCGACGCGGGGCTTCGCTGCGATCGGCATGACCCATGCCGACAGCATGGTCATTCCGCATGGTGGAACCTCGGCGTTTTTCGGCACCAATCCACTCAGCTTCGCCCTGCCCGCGCCCGGCGAAGACCCCCTCCTGCTCGACATGGCGACCAGCGCCGTCCCCTTCAATCGCGTCGAACTGCGCCGCGCGACCGGCACGCCGCTGCCCGAGACCGTTGCCGTCGACCGTGAAGGCGACTTCACCATCAACCCGCATCATGCCGTCGCGGTGGCGCCCGTCGGCGGCGCCGTGTTCGGCTACAAGGGTAGCGGCCTCGCCGCGATGATCGACCTGCTCTGCTCGGCGTTTACCGGCATGGGGCACGGCCATACGCTGGCGTCGTTTGGCGGACCGGATTTCGCGCAACCGATCCGGATCGGCCATTTCTTCATCATCATGGCGCCGGCCGTCTTCCAGGCGCTGTCGCTGTTCGACGCGCGGATCGCATCCTTTCTGGCCGACATTCGCGCGCAGCCGGCGAAGGCCGGCATGCAGGTGCATGCGCCCGGCGACATCGAGAAGGCGGAGGCGAAGCGCCGTGCCATCGAGGGCCTGCCGGTCGACCTCGTGACCTGGGCCGCGCTGCAGGAGTTCGCGACCCGCTACAAGATCAAGACGCCAGCCGTGATCGGCTGAAGCCTGCGTTCGGACAGGAACGGCATGCCGCCCCTGCCCGCGCGCTTCAGGAAGCCCGACGCACCGGTGCCGGGGCCTTGAGATATTGACGGTTGACGCAGTTGGTCAGCCGGCCTTCCTCGGTATAAGCGAGGATGACCTCGACGGCCTTGCGCTGCATGTCGTGCATGGCGGCTGGACTGTAGAAGGCGGCATGCGGGGTCAGGATGAGCCGCCCGTCGAGCCAGGCTTCGCGGCTTGTCCACGCCTTGACGAGTGGATGGTCGCCGTCCGCCGGCTCCTTCGGCAGCACATCGAGACCGGCGCCGGCAACGCGGCCATCCTTGAGCGCGTCATGCAACGCGTCGAGATCGACGATCGGGCCGCGGGCGGTATTGACGAGCACGAGCCCGGGCTTCGCTGCAGCAAAAGCCGCCTCGCCGACGAAGCCGCGCGTCTCGTCATTGAGCGGCGTGTGGACGCTGACGATGTCGCTCATCGCCATGAGTTCCGCGAGGCTGTGCACGCGTTCATAGCCGACCGAGAGTTCCGTGCCATTCGGCAGATACGGATCGTAAAACACCACACGCATGTCGAAGGCGGCGGCCCGGCGAGCCGCTGCGAGGCCGATCCGGCCAAGCCCGATCACGCCGAAGGTTGCCCCCTTGTGGCGGCGAACGAGCGGCGCCGCGGCAAAGCGCCAGTTGCCGAGCGGGTCGCTGCGCAGAACGTCGCCATAGGTGACCGTGCCGCGCGTCAATGCGAGCATCAGCGCGATCGCATGATCGGCGACCTCGGTGGTGCCGTAGTCGGGAACGTTACAGACCGGAATCCCGCGTGCGCCCCAGCCCTCCAGGTCGAGATTGTCGTAGCCGACGCCCTCGCGCACGACGATGCGGACGTTCTCGAAATCGCTGATCTCAGCCGGCAGAAGATGCGTCGCCGAACAGTTGATGAGCGCGTCGGCGGCCCGACTGCGCTCGCGCGCAATCGTGTAGCCGGGATCGGTGGGGATCGGGTCGATGTCGAATTCGACGGTCTTGCCGTACAGGTGCTCCAGCTCCTCGCTCTGAGGCGGATACCAATTGACCTTGAAGATGCGCATAATGTTCCTGCCGTTTGTCCGTCTGCTTTTTGCTGGCGCTCTCCAGATTGTTAACAGTAGGCTATGTGCATGAGCAAGAGTCCAGTTGCGCCCCACCTTCATCGCCGTGAACGTCGGGTGCTGACCGACGATGTCTCGGACTCGATCCGGGAGGCCATCCTCTCGGGGCGACTCAAGGGTGGCGACCGGCTGATAGAGGACGAACTAGCCGAGAGCCTCAATGTCAGTCGCGGTCCGATCCGCCAGGCGATCTTCCGGCTGGAGCAGGAGGGCCTCGTCATCCACGAGACCCATCGCGGGGCAACGGTGGCTCAGGTCTCCGTCGAGGACGCCGCCGAGATCTACACGTTACGCGGGGCACTCGAGCGGCTTGCCGTCACAGTCGCCTGCGAGCGCGCCACAGAAGCCGATTTTGTGCCGCTTGATGCAATTCTTACATTATTTCAATCTATTCCGCGCGCATCCATGACGCGTCGGCGCGTCGCCGAACTCGATATCGACTTCCACGATGCGCTGTTCCGCGCCTCTCACCATGGGCGACTCTACAAGGCCTGGGAGTCGCTGCGCTCACAGATCTTCGTCTTCCTACTGCTGCGCGACGGCCTGCCCAACGACTATCTGACGTCCTGGTACAGCGACCATTCCCGCCTGCTCGACCTCATCCGCAGCCACGATGTCGAAGCGGCCGGCGCCTGTATCGAGGAGCATATCGGCGGTGCCTATGAGCGGCTGAAGGCTCATATGGCCGAGCGCAGCATCCTCCGTATCGAAGCCAACTGAGCGCGAGGTCCATCGCTTGACAGAAGAGGATCACCTGTTATCGTCATATTGTTAACAATCAACAAGTGGTCAAAAAGGCCACGTCGCCGTGTCGCTTCGGCACGAGCCAGGGAGGAGACGACCATGAGCAGACCAGAAGGTGGCGGGGCTCGAAGCCCGACATTTCGGACGCGCCCGACCCGGCGCCAGCTCCTCGGCGGCGCAGCCGTCGTCGGCGGTGCGCTCGTTGCCGGCCCGCTGGTGCGTCAGGCACGCGCCGCCGACCGCATTCCGCTGAAAGTCATGAGCTGGGAGCAGTTCCAGCCGGGCGAGAAGGAAGGGTGGAACGCGCTCTTCAAGAAGTTCAACGAGTCCCAATCCAAATACACGGTCGACTGGACGGGCTGGCCGGCGAGCCAGTACGTCTCCAATGTCGTGATCCAGGCCCAGGCCGGCGGCATCGACGCCGACGTGTTGATGGCGATGCCGGATCTCGCCGCGCAAGTCATCCGCAAGTTCAAGCTCGCCGAGCCGCTCGACGATGTGGTCTCCGCGCTCGGCATCACACCGAGCGCCGGCCACGCGTTCCTCACCGTCGACGGCAAGCTCTATGGCCTCTCGGCCATCGATGTGAATTTCGCCCTCGTCTACAACAAGGCACTGTTCGCCAAGGCCGGCCTCAAGCCCGCGACGACGCCCGAGGAGTGGATCGACACCACTGCGAAGCTGACGAAGCGGCCCGAGCAGTTCGGCATCGCGCTGACAAACGTCATCGCCGATTCCGGTGAGTGGTGGTTCCAGCTGCAGAATTTCTGCCTGCCCTTCGACGGCAAGTGGGCGGAAGGCAAGACGCCGCTGGCCAATTCACCCGAGGTGGTAAAGGGGCTCGAACTCTGGAAGAGCCTCTACGAGGCCGGCGTGCCGCAGGGCACGGCCCAGAGCGCGATCATGAAGCTCGCAGCCGATGGCCGCGTCGCCCAAGCCTTCGGCGTCAACCCGACCGTGGTCGTGCTGCGCGCCACGAACCCCGCGATCTATCCCGACCTGCTCTCCGCTCCGCCGCCATGGCCGAGCCGCCGGTCACTCGACCGCATCCATCCGCTGATCGCCCTCAAGGGCGCGAATTCGGAGGGCGCGAAGGAATTCATCAAGTTCGCCATGACGCCGGATGTGATGGCCGATCTCATGATCACCAACCTCTATGTCATGCCGCCCTACGACCTCGCCGCGAAGTCCGAGAAGTTCAAGCAGTTCCTGGCTGACAAGCCGTGGATCACCGGCTTCAACGAAGCGAAGCAGGTCTCGCCGATCGACGTGATGGGCGACTTCGCATTCGTCGACGATCAGTTCGGACGCATCATCATGCAGAATTTCCAGAGTGCGCTCCGTCCGGGCGGCTCGGTGAAGTCCGCGATGGACGCCGCCCAGAAGCAGCTCGAACAGCTCGCGACGCGTATCTGACGCGAACAAACCGCCCGCTCGAGCCCAGCACGGGCTTGAGGCCTCCGCATCGCGCCACGCAAGGCATGGCAATTCGGCCGGCGCTCACTCGCCGAATTCGCCTATTCCGCGCCGGCGCGATGCGAAGTCCAAGAAGGCGGAAGCGCCGCCGCAGCGAGCGGAGGCGGCTGGATGCCGGGCGACCGGTCCTGCCGCCGCTATCAGGAGGATCAGTTGGCATTGGCTACGGCGCTCCCCGAGACGGCCATCCGCCGCGCTCGCCGTCCGAGGACGCCGAGCGGCGTCGTGGGCAGCCGCAGCTTTCCCTATCTCTTGGTCCTTCCGATGCTGCTCCTCGAGGGTGCGCTGATCCTCTATCCGATCGTGCGCGGCGCGCTTTACAGCCTCGAGACGCCTGATGGTCTCGGCCTCGATAACTATGCGCAGATGCTGGTCGATCCCGACTTCTGGCGCATGATCGGCCGGACGCTCGTCTTCACCATCTCGGTCGACGTCATCATCCTCTCGGTCGGCCTGTCGCTCGCGCTCCTCATGAACTGGAGCTTCCGCGGCCGCGGGCTGTTCCGCAGCCTCCTGACCATTCCATGGGCCATTCCCGAGGTTCCGGTCGCCATCACCTTCGTGCTGATGCTCGATCCGAGTTTCGGCGTCATCAACGCCTTTGTCCGCTTCTTTTCCGGCGCCGACGAAAGCCCGCAATGGCTGCTCGACCCGACGCTCGCGATGGGCATCATCATCGTTGTCACCGTCTGGAAGGGCTTCCCCTTCTATTCGCTCGTCCTGCTCTCGGCCCTTCAAGCCGTGCCGGACGAGCTCTACGAGGCGGCGCGCATCGACGGCGCGGGGCGCATCGCGCAGTTCCGCTACATCACCGTTCCCGGCATCAGCAGTTCGCTCGCGCTGCTCGCGGTGCTCGGCTTCATCTATTCGACGCAGCAGTTCACGCTGATCTGGCTGATCACCGGCGGCGGCCCCGTCGATGCCACGACGACGCTCGCGCCCGCGATCTACATGCAGGCCTTCCGCTTCTACAATTTCAACTATGCCGGCGTGATCGCGGTGATCGGCTTCCTCATCTCGGCCGTATCGACGGTTGCCTTCGTCGCGGTCCAGCGCCGCCATCAGGTGCCGGAGTGACGACCGCCCGCGACAGCGATCGACCCGGCACGGGCGGCCGCATCGAGACGGCGGCACGCTTTGCCGCGATCGTGTTCGCGTCGGCGGTCATCCTGTTCCCGGTCTATTGGATGGTGCTGTCCTCGCTTCGATCCTCGGCGGAATCACTGTCCTTCCCGCCGCCGCTCCTGCCGCATGGCATCGATCTTTCGGCCTACCTGCAGCTCTTCACCGACAAGCCGATCGGCCACTGGCTGCTACTTTCGACGCTGGTCGCTACGCTGACAGTGATCGGCACCGTCATCCTCGTCATCCCCGCCGCCTATGCGCTTTCGCGCCTCTATTGGCCGGGGCGCACGGCCGTCGGCCTTGTGCTGCTCTTCACGCAGATGATGCCGGGCGCCGTCGTCGTTGCACCCGTGCTCACGCTCTACCGGCAGCTCGGCTGGACCGACAATCTTCTCACGCTCGCTCTGCTGCATACGGCCTTCGTCGTTCCGCTCTGCGCCTGGGTGCTGAAGACGTCGTTCGACGCCGTGCCGAAGGAGATCGTGGAAGCGGCGCTCATCGACGGCTGTGATCGCTGGAAGGTGCTCTGGCTCGTCGTGCTGCCCCTCACACGGCCGGGCCTCGTCGCCGTCAGCGTCATCGCCTTCTTCGCATCGTGGAACGAGTATCTGTTCGCCTCGACGCTCATCACGCGGAATGGGCTCTACACCGCCTCGCTCGGCCTCGCGACGCTGATGACGCAGCTCGACACGCCGCTCTTCGTGCTGATGGCGGCCGGCGTCACGTTCTCGATCCTGCCGGTGTTCTTCTACATGGCCATCCAGCGACACCTCCTGCGTGGGCTGACGGCCGGAGCGGTGAAAGGCTGAGGGCAAAGATGAAGATCACGAAGATCGAGACACTCTGGTTCGAGGCGCTGCCGCAGACCGAATGGGCGAAGCTCAACCCGAAGGCCCGCCAGGCACTGCCGAACAATCTCTGGGTCCGCATCCACACCGACAAGGGCCTCGTCGGCATCGGCGAGACCTATTACCTGCCGCGCGCCGTTGCCGCGATCATTCACGACATCTTCGCCCCGCTCCTCGTCGGACGCGATGCGCGCGACATCGAGAACCACTGGCAGAACATGTTCGCGCTGGTGAATTTCTGCGGGCCCTATGGCGCGGAAATGCGGGCCATCTCGGCGATCGATGTCGCGCTCTGGGATCTTGCGGGCCAGAATGCCGGCGAGCCGATCTACACGATGCTCGGCGGGCGCAGCCGCGACCGCATCCGCGCCTATAACACCTGCGTCGGCTACGGAAAATATGACGACCTCAATGCCTGGCTGAACGGCAAGGCCGGAGAGCTTGCCGCCGATCTGCTCGCCCAGGGCATCACGGCGATGAAGATCTGGCCGTTCGACCAGTTTGGCCCCACCCTTTCGGGACCAGTCGACAGCCGGAAGCCGATGGTGATCTGGGGCGCGCAGACCGCCGCCGGCCCGCGCGGACATTCGATCACGCAGGACGAATTGAAGGCCGGCGTCGCGATCATCGAGGACATCCGCCGCGCTGTCGGCGACCGTATGGAGATCGCGATCGAAGGTCACGCGCGCTGGGATCTCGGCACCGCGGTGAGGATCGCCCGCGCGATCGAGCCGCTCGACATCCTGTGGCTCGAGGAGATCATGCCGCCTGACAATGTCGAGCCCTATCTCAGGCTGAAGCAGGCGACGAACATCCCGATCTGCCAAAGCGAGCGCGTCTTCACGCGGTTCGGTTTCCGGCCGTGGATCGAGAAGGGCGCCGCCGACATCGTCATGCCGGATCTCTCCTGGGGCGGCGGCCTCACCGAGGGCCGCAAGATCGCGTCGATAGCGGATACCTATTTCCTGCCCGTCACCTGTCACGACACGATCGGCCCTGTCGCGCTCTGGGCAGCGACGCATCTGATGCACCACATCCCGAACGCGCTGATCATGGAGACGGTCCGCGGCTATATCGATGGCTGGTATGACGATGTGGTCACCGATCGCATCGAGGTTCGCGACGGGCATATCCTGCTGCCGGCCCGGCCCGGCCTCGGCACAGCACTCCGGGAAGATCTGTTCTCGCGCCCGAATGCTCAGGTGGAAGTCAGCACTGAAGAGACGCTGAAGCGGTGGTGAGATGATGCCCTTCACCGTCTGCTACACCGGCGACTATCTCGACGCGGACGGACGGCTCGCCGTGCCCGATATCGCGCTCGATCTCTATGACCCCCATCCGGCTATTCGCGTCGACTATCTCCGCAGCCAGTCGCCGCGAGCTGATGATGAGACCTATCAGAGCCGCCTCTATTCACTTGAGGTGAGCGCCGCCGATATCGCCGACGCCGATGGCATCGTCATCTTCCGGCCCTGGGTGAAGGCATCGACCTTCGCCAACGGCGCGGAACGGCTCACCGTCATCGGGCGGGCCGGCGCCGGCTATGACAAGATCGACCTTGCCGCCTGCACGGCGAATGATGTCGCCGTGTTCAACGCGCCCGACACGCTGACGCATGCGACAGCTTCCTCGGCCTTCCTGCTGATGATCGCGCTCGCCAAGCGGCTGCCGCAGCAGGAGCGGATCGTTCGCAGCGGGCGCTGGGACCAGCAAGCTGCCGCCATGGGCATCGACCTCCCCGGAAAGACGCTCGGCATCGTCGGGCTCGGTGCCAGCGGACGCGAGCTTGCGCGCCTCGCCGCGCCATGGGGCATGCGCATCATCGCTTTTTCGCCGCGCGCTGACGCCGCCGAGGCCAAGGCCCTCGGCATCGCTCTGGTCGGCTCGCTCGACGAGGTGTTCCGCCAATCGGATTTCGTGAGCCTTCACAATCGCCTCGATGCGTCGACACGCGGCCTGATCGGCGCGCACGAACTCCGGCTGATGCGGGCCTCGGCCTATTTCATCAATGTCGCGCGCGGCGAGATCGTCGATCAGGCGGCCCTCGTCACGGCGCTTCGCGAGCGGTGGTTTGCCGGCGCGGGGCTCGATGTCTTCGAGCACGAGCCCCTCCCCGCCGACGATCCGCTCGTCTCTTTGGACAACGTCATCCTGACGCCGCACTGGCTGCCGTCGACCCTCGATGCGGCGCGGCTGACCATGACGACGATGGCGAACGGGATCATCCGCGCCGCAGAGGGTCTCGTTCCGGCCAATGTGCTGAACCGCGATGTGCTCGACCGTCCAGGATTCCGCGCCAAGCTCGCGCGCTTCGCCGCCACTTCAGATCCCCCTCGCACCCAGTGTTAGGACGCGTGGAATATCGGGATTGGCTGCTCCACAGCGGCAGTTAGGCGTCGATCGGATGGCCCTCCCAGGCTTGACGGTATTATAATGATAACGTTACCATAGCGTTCAAAACAGGGATGGAACCATGGTCGATATGGATGAAGACGGGAGAGGCGGAGGCGCCGCGCCGCGCGCCCTGATCACGGGCGCCGGCGGTGGCCTCGGCCGCCAGGTCGCCATCGATCTTGCAGCGCGCGGCGTTGCGGTCGCACTCGCCGACCTCAACGCCAAGAGTGTCGAGGAGACGGTAGCTCTCTGCGGCCCTGGTGCCAGCACGCTCGCCATCATCGGCGACCTCACAGCCGACGACGCGCCGCAGGCAGCGGTTGATGCCGTCGTCGCGCGCTGGGGCGGGCTCGACATCCTCGTCAACAATGCCGGCTATGGCGGCATCGAGCGGTTCCTCGAGATGACGGCCGCGCTGTGGGACCGGACGTTTTCCATCAACGTCAAGGCGCTCGCCCTCCTCACCGCCGCCGCCGGCCGGGTGATGGCTAAGCAGGGGTCGGGCCGGATCGTCAACCTCACCTCCCCGGCCTCGCGCATGGCGCTGCCGAACTACACCGCCTATGCGGCGAGCAAGGCGGCGGTCGATTCCATTACGCGCGCCGCCGCAGTCGCCCTCGCCCCTTCGGGGGTGCGGGTCAACAGCGTCGCGCCCGGCATGATGGATACCGAGATGCAGCGCTCGACGGAGGAGAAGCTCGCCGCGATCGAGGGCCGCAGCGATGTCGCCGCCTTCCTCGACGAGCGGACGCGCCGCGTGCCGGTCGGCCGCCGCGCCGAGATCAGCGAGGTCTCCGCAGTCGTCGTCTGGCTGGCGCTCGATGCCCCCTCCTACATCACCGCCGAGCGCCTCAACGCCTCGGGCGGGCTCGACAAGGACTGACCATGGCGCTCCGCAACCATCCGCCTGAGGCGCCGGACATCGCCGCGATCCGCGCGCATGCGACCAACATGCGGCGGCACATCCTCTTGATGGCCGAAGGACCGGGCCAGGGCTATGTCGGCCAGGGGCTCGGCATCGCCGACGTCCTCGCAGCACTCTATTTCCATGAATTGCGGCACGACCCCGCCGATACCAGGGCGCCGGACCGGGACCGCTTCCTGCTCTCGACCGGGCATTATTCCATTGCGCTCTGGGCAGCGTTGGCCGAAGCGGGCGTCATCCCCCTCGCCGAGCTGTCGACCTATGGCGCCGACGACAGCCGGCTCGACATGTCGACGCTCGATACGACGCCGGGCGTCGAGATCATCGGCGGCTCGCTTGGCCACGGCCTCGGCCAGGGCGTTGGCATGGCGCTCGGGCTGCGGCTCAAGCAATCGGCGGCGCGGGTCTTCGTCGAACTCTCCGACGGCGAGATGCAGGAGGGCGCGACCTGGGAAGCGGCCATGTCGGCCGGCCATTTCGGCCTCGACAACCTGGTCGCCCTGATCGACTGCAACGGCATCCAGGCCGATGGGCCTGTCGTGCTCGACATGGAGCCCGTCGCGGAGAAATGGCGCGCCTTCGGCTTCGCGACGCAGGAGATCGACGGCAACGATCTTGCGGCGGTCCTCACCGCGCTCGAAGAGGCGCGTCGGGCCGAAGGACGACCGCATGCCATCGTGCTGCGCACCCGACCCGGCAAGGGCGTGCCAACGCTGGAAAATCGTGAAAAGGCGCATTTCGTCCGGGTTGATGCCGGCGAGTGGGCCGCGCTGCGAGCCGAACTCGAACGTGAAGCGGAGGTCTCCCATGGCTGAGGTGGCGCGCACATTAGCCATGGGCGTCGACGAGGCAGGCGGCGAACGGCCGATCGTCGCCGCGCCGTTCGGAAAGGCGCTGGTCGCAATCGGGCGGGAGCGTCCGGATGTGCTCGGTCTCACGGCTGATCTCGGCAAATACACCGACATCCTGCCGTTTCGCGATGCATTTCCGGATCGCTTCTTCAATGTCGGCATGGCCGAACAGAACCTCGTCGCCGTAGCGGCGGGCCTTGCGCAGACCGGTTTTACGCCCTTTGCGACCACTTATGGCGTGTTCGCCAGCCGCCGGGCCTATGACTATGTCGCCATCGCCGTCGCGCATGCGCGGCAGAATGTGAAGATCGTCGCCGGCCTGCCCGGCCTCACCACGGGCTATGGCGGCACGCATCAGGCGATCGAGGACCTCGCCTTGATGCGCATGATCCCCGGCCTCGTCGTCATCGACCCCTGCGACGCGACCGATATCGCGGCGGCGACGCGCGCGGCCGCGGCGCATGATGGCCCCGTCTATATGCGCCTCCTGCGCGGCAATGTTCCCGTCGTGCTCGATCCGGCGACCTACCACTTCGAGATCGGCAAAGCCGTCCGCCTCTGCGAAGGCACCGATGTCGGCATCGTCGCCAGCGGCTTCATGAGCGAACGCGCGCTCGATGCCGCCGCCCGCCTCGATACGCGCGGCATAAGGACCGGCGTGCTGCATGTCCCGACTTTGAAGCCGTTCGACAGCGACGCCGTCGCGGACTTCGCCGCCTCGGTGTCCCGTGTGGTCACGGCGGAGAACCATGTGATGCGCGGCGGTCTCGCCTCGCTCGTCGCCGAGACGCTGTTCGACGCCGGCGTGACGAGGCCGCTCGCGCGCATCGGCCTGCCCGACCGGTTCATCGAATGCGGCGCCGTGCCCACCTTGCAGAGGCGCTACGGCATCACCGTCGAGCACATCGTGTGGGCCGCCGAAGGAAGGATCACATCATGAGGATCGAGGGGATCGAGACCTTCACGGTCGGCGCGGGATGGAAGAACTGGCTTTTCGTGCGCGTCCATACCGACAAGGGAATCTCAGGCCTTGGCGAGGGCACGCTGAACGGCTTCATCCGCACGACGGAAGCAGCGGTTCGCGAACTCGAGCATTTTGCCATCGGCAAGGACCCGCGCCAGGTGAACCGTCTGGCCAAGGCGATGCTGGACGGCGTCTCGCTCGATGGCGGACACATCCATCGGACGGCGATCGCCGCGGTCGAGGTCGCCTGCTGGGATATCCTCGGCAAATCGCTCGGTGTGCCGATCCATCAGCTCATCGGCGGACGCATGCGCGACAGCGTGCTCGGCTATGCCAATGGCTGGTACCGTACCGAGCGAACGCCCGAGGCCTTCCTCGCCGCGGCCGAGGCCGTGATCGATAAGGGCTTCAAGGCTATGAAGCTCGATCCCTTCGGCACGGCTCAGGGCTTCATCGACGATGACGAGCTCGATATCGCCTATGACATCCTCAGGACACTGCGCGAGAAGCTGCCGAAGGGCACGCGCCTCCTGATCGATGTCCATGCGCGCTTCACGGAGACGGAGGCGATCCGGGCGGCGCAGCGGCTTGCCCCGCTCGATCTCTATTGGTGGGAGGAGCCGACCACCCGCGACCGGCAGGAGACCGTCCATCCGGTCGCGCGCGTCTCGCCCATCCGCGTCGCCACTGGCGAGATGTACGATACGCTCGGCCAGTTCTTCACGCTCGCCGAGGGCGGCGGCGTCAACATCTTCCAGCCGGAACCGATGTCGCTGGGTGGCATCACCAACACACTGGCGGTTGCCAATGTCGCGCTCGCCCATGGCAGCTATATCGCGCCACACCAGAGCGGCGGACCGGTCGCGACCTCCGTGTGCCTGCAACTCGCCGCGGCCGTGCCGAACTTCCTGATCCAGGAACATTTTGACGCCTTCAACGAGCCGTGGACGCAGGATCTCGTCTCCTGGCATCCGACGATCGATGCCCGGACGGGCCATCTCTCCCTGCCCGACGCGCCCGGCCTTGGCGTCGAACTCGATGACGCGGTCGCGCGCGCCCATCCCTACGATCCCGACGCCTTCCTCAACATCCATCAGCCTGGGTGGGAGAAGCGGCTCGGGACGCGAACGACTGAAAGCGGATCGAGCGGCAACTGACTGGACGCCGCGATCAGGTGGTCATTCCTTGGGCGACCGGCTCTCACGCACTTTCCCGGTCGATGATTTCGAAGCCGATCGTCTCGACCTTCTGGATGTCTTCGCCGCTGAAGCTCTTCACCAGTTGTTCGACGGCGCGGCGGCCCATAGCGTAGCGATCGACATGAACGGTGGTGAGACGCGGAAAGAGCTGCGCCGCAAGATCGACGTCGCCATAGCCGGCGATCGCCAGCCGCTCCGGAATGCGCCAGCCGCGGCGATGGCACTCCTGGACCGCGCCGATCGCCAGCGTGTCGCTCGAGCAGAAGATCACGTCGAGCGCGGCATCCCGTTCCGTCAGGATGCGGACCGCATCCGCGCCACCGGCCGGCGTGATCGGAAGTTCGACCTCGAGCGGCTTCTCATAGGCATGGCCGCGATCGGCGAGCGCCTGGCGATAGCCGATGCGGCGCTGCTGCAGGCGGTCATTGCCGTGGACCGGCGTCGAGACGAAACCGATCCGGCGATAGCCCTTGTCCAGGAGATGCGAGGTCATGGCATAGGCGGTGTCGAAATTGGAGACGCCGAGCGCCATGTCGATCGGATCGCGACCGCGCACCTCGCTGATCTCGACGATCGGCACACGCCCGGTGACGAGAAACTGCCGCGCCGCATCCGATTGCACGAAGGCTTGGAGGATCAGGCCGGCGGGTTGCCAGCCGAGCAAGGTGCGGATGGCGCTTTCCTCGGCGCCCGGGGCGAAATCGCCCTGGATCAGGAGGAGCTGGTGCCCGCTCGCCTGGCAGGCGTCGGACATGCCCTGCACCTGCTCGGCAATGCCCGAGTTGATGAGCGGCGGCACCATGGTGCCGATGATCCGGCGGGCGCTTCGCATGCTGGAGGCGAGCTGATTGGGAATGAACCCCTCGCGGGCGACGACCTCCATGATGCGGGCGCGCGTCTCGATCGACACCTTGTCGGGGTCGTTGAGCGCGCGCGAAACGGTCATCGGCGCAACGCCAGCGCGGCGGGCGATCTCCTTGATGCCCAGCTTGCCGGCAGGCTCGGATCCCGAGTGAGGGGTGCGTTTCGCCATCGGTGGCTGCATCGCCGGTAAAGAGGAATCACCCGCCAAGTCTAGCGCCACGCGCGTCCCCCGCCATGGACGGAAACCGGGCCGGAAAAAACTGCGTCGCTCGCTCGGTTTGGCGTGACAACATTATAATATCATGTTTTTATATCGATACATCCCGATGTGGTGCGTCGGGGCGGTTTGCCGAAGCGGCCCCGACGAATTCTCGTCGAGAGAGCGGCACGGCGGGAGGAGCGCTATGACCTTGGCTACGCAGGACGATGCGGCGCGCGCTGGCGGATTCGCCAACAAGATGAGAGTCCTGCTCTCGGTGAGCGAACTCGGCGTGCTGGTCGCCGTGATCGCGATCAGCCTCATCTTCTACAGCATCGCGCCGGCCTTCCTGTCGGCGCAGAACATCCGCGCCATTGTCAATTTCGTCTCGTTCGTCGGCATCATCGCGATCGGCCAGACGATCCTGCTGATCGGTGGCGAGTTCGATCTTTCGGTTGGCTCGATCGCGGGCCTCTCGGCCTGCGTGACCGCGATGCTGATGAAGGACGCTCACCTGCCCATCTTCGTCGCGATCATCGGCGGACTGCTCCTCGGCGCCGCGGTCGGCCTGGTCAACGGGCTCGTGGTCGTCAAGCTGAAGATCCCCGCCTTCATCCAAACGCTCGGCATGCTCTTCATCGGGCAAGGCCTGATCCAGGTGGTGACCGGCGGCAATCCGGTCTATCCGCTGCCCGCCTCCGTTGGCGATTTCGGCGCGACACGCGTGATCTTCGGCCTCGGCTGGAGCTTCGTGTTCTTCTTCATCGCGGGAGTGATCGCCGACTTCGTGCTCCGGCGCACGGTGCTCGGGCGCAATCTCTATGCGACCGGCGGCAATGTCGAGGTGGCGCGGCTCGTCGGCATCAATGCGAGCCTCTACAAGATCTGCGCCTTCGTCTTCGTGTCGGTGATGGCCTCGATCTCGGGCATGTTCGTCATGGCCGATCTTGCGAGCGGCATCACCTCGATCGGCACCGGCTGGGAACTGACAGTCATCGCCGGCGTCGTCGTCGGCGGCGTCAGCCTGTTCGGAGGCGCGGGAACGATCGTCGGCGGCCTGCTCGGCATGCTGCTCCTGCAGGTCATCCAGAGCGGCCTCGTCGTGATCGGCGTCGGCGCCAACTGGCAGCAGATCGCCGTCGGCACGATCATGGTCCTCGCCGTTGGCCTCGATCTCCTTCGCCGCCGCGTGTTCATCGGCGGCGAGGGCGCACCGACTGGAAATGGCCCGGATGCGGCCGTCACTCTCGAGCCGCCAGCCATCGTCCCGGCCCGCGCTGCCGACTGAGGCCAGCCGGCTCACATAATAACGCCCGCGATTGTCGACGGGCGAACAGAGGAGGGAATGAAATGAAATTCGCACATTCGGCAGGGGCTCTCGCGCTCCTGCTCGCGCTCGGGTCCACCGCTTATGCCGATAGCGGCAAGACCATCCTGTGGGTCCAGCCGCTGCGTGACCATCCAGTGCACAAGCTGATGCAGGCGGGCTTCCTCAACAAGTGCAAGGAACTCGGCTACACCTGCGAAGTCGTCGGCAATCCGTCGGCCTCGACCTGGGATGTTCCGGCGACGCTGCCGCTCGCTGAAGCGGCGCTCGCTTCCAAGAAGTTCGACGCCGTCGCCGTCTATACGCCCGACCCGGCGATCTATCCGTTCATCGGCAAGATCTCCGGCGAGGGCCTGCCGGTGGTCACGTGGCACATGGTGCCCGAAGAAGGCACCGTGAAGGGCCTTCTCGCCACCACCGCCGAGAACGTCACCGAGGCCGGCACGAATGCAGGCGTCGCCATGGGCGAGAAGCTTGGCGGCAAGGGCACGGTCGCAGTGACACAGTCCGGCTCCAACGTCACCGAGAACGAGATGGCTGCCTCGTTCAAGAAGGCACTGAACGACAAATACCCTGACATCAAGGTGCTCGACGTCCAGTATGAGGGCGTCGAGCCCGGCGCGGCGCGTGCCAAGGCCGTCGGCATCCTGCAGGCAAATCCCGACGTGACGGGCGCCTTCTCGACGACTGGCTACGGCCCGATGACGTGGTCCGGCGCCAAGCGCGCGACCGGCCGCGACCTCGTCATCATCTCGATGGACTACACGCGCCAGAACCTCGATCTCGTGAAATCCGGCGATGTCTACGGCCTCGTGGCGCAGCCGCTCTACGAGGAGGGCGCCAAGGCGGCCGAACTCGCCGGCGAAGCGGCCGAGGGCAAGAAGCTCGCTTATGTGAACACTCTCCCCGCCAAGGTGATCACCGCATCGGATCTCGACCCCTATTACAAGATCCTCGAATCCGCGGGCCAGTAAGTCCTGCCATCCTGCCGGGGCGGAGCTACCACTCCGCCTCGGCCCCCGAAGCCCGGCATAGGGTCGGTTTCCAGGATTTCGCTCCGGGAGGAGACCATGAGCGACGAGACCGCCATTCGCACGATCGGCATCGCGAAGAGCTTCGCGGGCGTGCCCGCGCTGCGCGGCGTCGATTTCTCCGTGCGCCGCGGCGAAATCCATGCGCTACTCGGCCAGAACGGCGCCGGCAAGTCGACCCTCGTCAAGATCCTCAACGGCGTGCACCGCGCCGGCAGCTACAAGGGCTCGATCCTGCTCGGCGACAAGGACGTCTCCTTCCGCTCACCGCTGGCCGCGCGCGCCGAAGGCGTCGGCTATGTGCCGCAGGAGATCGAGGTGCTGGAGCAACTCTCGGTCGCGGAGAACGTCTTCGCCGGCCATACGGGGCTCGGCCGCGGCGTTCTCCTGAACCGCCGGCTGCTCAACAAGCGCACCGAGGCGCTGTTCGCGGAGCTCGGTCTTGCCATCAATCCGCGCTCGCTGGTGGCGATGCTCACCGCGGCGCAGCGCCATCTCGTGATGATCGCACGAGCGCTCTCAATGCGCCCCAAGGTCCTGATGCTGGACGAGCCGACGGCGTCGCTCTCCGGCGCCGAAGTCGACCAGTTGTTCGCCGTGCTGCGCCGTTTGAGGGCGCAGGGGACGACGATGATCTACATCACCCATCGCCTGCCCGAGGTGATGGCGATCTGCGATCGCGCGACGATCCTCCGCGACGGACGGGTTGTTGCCGAGATCGATCGCGCCGACTTCAATGAGGAACGCATCATCTATGCGATGTCCGGGCAGAAGCTGCAGCGCCTCTATCCCCATCATGCGGCGCCGACGACATCGGAGGTGCTGCTCAGCGTCCGCGACCTCTCGGTCGAAGGCCGGATCGGCGTGCATCGCCGGATCTCCGGCATCAATTTCAACGTCCGCGCCGGCGAGATTCTCGGCCTGGTCGGCCTGCTCGGCTCGGGGCGCACGGAAATCCTGCATGCCATCTATGGACGCATCCCCTGCAGCGGGGACGTCAAGGTCGCGAACCATGACGGGCCGATCCGCAGCATTTCGGATGCGCGCCGGGCCGGCATCGCGCTCCTGACGGAAGATCGGAAACGCGACGGCCTCCTGTTCAACCTTCCGGTCGGCGGCAACATCACGATAGGCAACCTCGAGAAATTCGCGCATCACCAGCTCATCAGCCGGACGAACGAGTCGAAGGCCGTGGTGCAGGCGATGCGCGCGCTCAATGTGAAGGCCCGGTCCCCGCAGGCGAGCGTCGCCCATCTCTCGGGCGGCAATCAGCAGAAGCTGCTCTTCGCGCGCGTGTTGATGAACGGGCCGCGGGTGCTGCTTCTCGACGAGCCGACCAAGGGCGTCGATGCCGCCACGCGCCACGAGATCTACCGCCTGATCACCGAGCTTGCCGACAACGGCGTCGCCCTCGTTATCGTCGCCTCGGAACTCGAGGAGGTGATCGGGCTCAGCGACCGCTGCGTCGTGGTGGCCGATGGGCGGCAGGTGGACGAGTTCCAGCGCGGCGAGCGCGACGAAGAGCAGGTGCTACGCATCATCGCCGCCGCACAGGCCGAGTTGACGGGCCAGACAGCCTTGAGAACGGGAGTGGCGACGTGAACTGGACCGTCCCCGGATCGCCTTCAGTCGAGGGGCGCAGCATCCTCGTGACCGGCGCCGGCACCGGCATCGGGCGCGCGACCGCCGAACATCTTGTTGCCCAGGGCGCGCGCGTCTTCGGCATCGGCCTCGACGGCCAGGAAGGCTCGGACCTCGGCCGGAAACATGCCGAGGCGGGCACAGCGCTGATCTTCCGCGAGACCGATGTCACGGATGATTCCGAGGTTCGCGCGGCCGTGGAAGCTGCCTTGTCGGCCTATGGACGGCTCGACGGGGTGGTGAATGCCGCCGGCATCTACATGACGGGCAAGCGGCTCGAGGACCTGTCCGACGCGGAATGGGACCGGACGATCGCGGTCAATCTGACGGCCATCTTCCGGGTGTGCCGGGCGACGCTGCCGCATTTGCGCGCTGCGGGCGGCGGCAGCGTCGTCAATATCGCGTCCGTCCACGCGCTCGCGACTGTTCCGGGCGTGCCCGCCTATGCAGCTTCGAAAGCGGCCGTGCTCGGGCTCTCCCGCCAGATGGCGCTCGACTATGCGGTCGACCATATCCGCGTGAACGCCCTGATCGTCGGGTCGGTGGCGACACGCATGACGCTGGACGGGCTCGACGAGGCCGGCGGCGCCGAGGCGGCCGGGCTCTCCTTCGCCACCAACCGGATCGCCCGCATCGCCGATCCGCGCGAGATCGCGACCGGCATCGCGTTCCTGCTCTCCGACGCGGCATCCTTCGTCACGGGCAGCGGCTTCGTCATCGACGGCGGCATGACGGCGCGGCTTCTGTAGCGACCTTCGTTGCCAGCAGTTGTACCCGTCTAGCAGATCCCTGCGTTTCGCCAAGCGTCAGCCATCCGTGACGATGAAGCGGACAGCGCCAACGATGGACTCGCCCGGCGCCAGCACGAGGATGCCGAGATCTTCCTCGCCATGCTCCAGCTTGTTGGCGGCGCAGGGGACATTGCTCTGCGGCTCGGCGCAGAAGAAGGGCTTCTGCGGATCGGCATAGGTCATGATCTTGCCGAGGATCGGGTCCGCTTCCATCCTGAGTGTCAGCCCGCGCGCGGGAAAGGTGATCTCGGCGATGCCGTCCCAGCCTGAATAACAGTTGTTCCGAAGCGCGGGCGGCAGCATGGGTCCGGCGCTGAAGTCAAGCTCCGGCGGCACCGGGATTCGCGCGCCGGAGGTGCCATCGGGTCCGGATTCCCACACATGCGAGGCGGCAAAGCGCAGCGTGGCGTCGGCGTCGCGCTCGAACCAGGGATGATGGCCGAAGCCAAACGGCATCGGCAATGGACCGACATTCTCCACAATGGTGTCGAGCGTCAGTCCGTCCGGCGCCAGATCGAAACGCTGCGTCGCCCGGTAGAGATAGGGCTCTCCCGCGATCCGCCGATCAAGCGTCAGCGTCGCCGATCGCGTGTCGGCCGCCGCGACCTCCCACGAGGAGTGCCACGCAGTGCCATGCACGTTGAAGCGTTCAGGCGGGTTGTTCGGTAGAAACGCGTAGGTCACGCCCTCGAAGATGAAGCCGTTACCGTCGATGCGGTTCGCATAGGGGATCATCGGGAAGCTGGCGACGCCGAGGACATTCCGCTCCTCCTCGGCCTCCGCGGAGAGGGGCCGCATGATATCGACGCCGCCCTTTGTAAAGGTCGCGATGCTGCCGCCGAGTTCTGGCACGAGCGTCAGCACGAGATCGCCCGCGCTCAGTTGCACGCGCTTCAGTCTCTCAGAAGTTACGGCCATAACCCGCTCCCCAACCGCCATCGACCGCCAGCACCTGACCGGTCAGATAAGTGTTCATCGGATCTGCGAGGAAAAGCACCGCATTCACAAGATCGGCGATCGTGCCCGCACTGCCGGTCGGCACATGACTGAGCAACGCCGGCCCGCCCGCCACATAGTCGCCCTCCCCATCCAGGATCGAGCCGGCACCAACGGCATTGACGAGAACCGCCGGGCCGAGCCGCATCGCCAGTGTTCGCATCGCCGCGACCGTCCGGGCCGTCGCGACCGACTGCGCAGCATGCCGGCGTGACGGCAGGAGCCCGAACGAGGTCGTCAGCACGACAAGCCGCCCGCCCCGCTCTACCATGGCTTCACCAAGGGTCTCGGCAGCGGCAATCAGCCATTCGATGTCCTCGGCCGCGCCGTCAGCCGAGAGGTCATGCGCGATCACCGCGAGATCAGGAGGTGCCGTTGCATTTGGGTCCGAGGCTTCGACCGGCAGGCGGCGCAAGACCTTAGCGCCGTTCTCCGTCAGAGCGGCCACAACCTGGTCGACGACAGGCCCGTCCTGGCCCACGACCAGCGCCAGGCGCCCGTCGAGCTCCACTCTCATGCATTCCTCCCGAGACGTGATTTTCTTTTGCATCTTCCCGGAGACCAACATAACATCATGCTATTATAATCATAGATGCTCGTTTGGTCGCTCCGCTTCAGCGGGTTGGCACGGACGGCACAGAGGGAGAAGGCATGAGCGTCCAGGTTTCCCGTCCCTCCGCAGGATCCCGCAGGGCGGGCTCCGGTGAGAAAACGCACAATCTCCCTGCCGGGCTGACGGCCGATGCGATGATCGAGCTCTATGAGAGCATGGTCCTGCTGCGGAAGTTCGAAACCGTCGCCCAGATGGCCTGCCGCAAGGGCGAAACGCCCGGATTCTTCCACCTCTATATCGGGCAAGAGGCCACCGCGGTCGGCATCTGCGCGCATCTGCGCCGGTCCGACTGGGTAACCTCGACCCATCGCGGCCACGGCCATGCGCTCGCCAAGGGCATGTCCCCCGACGTGCTGATGGCGGAACTCTACGGCCGCGTCGATGGCTGCTGCGGCGGCCGCGGTGGCACGATGCATCTCTATGACCGCTCGATCGGCCTTTTCGGCACCAATGGCATCGTCGCGGCCGGCATCAGCCATGCGGTCGGCGCCGGCATCAGCGCGCGGACGCGCGGCACGGATGATATCGGCGTCGCATTTTTCGGGGACGGCGCGACGAACCATGGCGGTTTCCACGAGTCGTTGAATTTTGCCGGGATCATGCGCGCTCCGGCGCTGCTTGTCTGCGAGAACAATCTCTATGCGACGGCGACGCCGCTAGCCACGGCGACGCTCAATCCCGAAATCGCCACGAAAGCTGCCGCCTACGGCATTCCGGGCGTCGCGGTCGACGGCAATGACGTCATCGCCGTCTATGAGGCGGCGGGCGAAGCCGTTGCGCGGGCCCGCTCGGGCAAGGGCCCGACCCTCTTCGAGGCCAAGACCTATCGCACCGTTGGACATCACGAAGGCGACCACGTCACCGGCACCTATCGCACCCAGGCCGAAGTGGATGAATGGCTGGCGCGCGATCCGATCAAGCTCTACCGCCGGCGCCTCCTCGAGGACTTTGCCCTCGTGGCCGACGACGATCTCGACGCGATCGATGCGCGGATCGACGCCATCGTGCAGCATGCGCTCGAATTCGCGCGGAATTCGCCCGAGCCCGATCCGGCGACGGTCGGCCTCCACATCTATGCCGATCCGATCAATCCCGGCGATGCGCTGGTGCAGGCGGCGCCCGCCGCGACCAGGACGCAGAGCTGGCTCGATGCGGTGCGCGACGGCATCGCCGAGGAGATGCGGCGCGATCCGAACCTCATCTATTTTGGCGAGGGCACAGGTGAACGCGGCGGAACCTTCGCGCATACCAAGGGCCTCTGGACCGAGTTCGGGCCGGAGCGGATGATCGATACGCCGATCTCAGAACAGGGCTTCACGGGCGCGGCGATCGGCGCTGCGGCGACCGGAGCACGCGCCATTGCCGACCTGATGTTCGCCGATTTCATGTTCGAGGCGGCCGGTCAGATCGTGCTGCAGGGCTCGAAGCTGCGCTACATGTCGAACGGACAGATGAACGCGCCCTTCGTGGTCCGCGTCGGCGCCGGCACCGTGCGCAGCGCCGGCCCGCATCACAGCGGCACCTATCACCCCGTCTGGGCGCATATTCCGGGGCTCATCGTCTGCATGCCGGCAACGCCCGCCGACGCCAAGGGCCTGATGAAGACGGCGCTCAGGGCCGGCGATCCCGTCATCATGCTGGAACCGAAGGCGCTGTTCGCCTCGAAGGGCGAAGTGCCGACCGGCGAGCATCTGGTGCCGTTTGGCGTGGCGAGGATCGCCCGCCCCGGCCGCGACATCACGATCGCCGCAGCCGGCCAGATCGTGCATCGCGCGCTCGAGGCAGCGGAAAACCTCGCCGCGCGCGGCATCGAGGCCGAGGTCATCGACCTCAGGACGATCATGCCGCTCGACGTCAACACCATCGCCGCTTCGGTGGCACGCACACATCGCCTTCTGGTCGCGGACGAGGGCTACGGCCCGTTCGGCGTCGGCGGCGAGATCGCGCAGGCGATCAACGAGCTCGCCTTCGACGACCTCGATGCTCCGGTCGGCCGCGTCCACACCGAAGCGATGTCGCACCCGCTCGCCCCCTCGCTCGAACGGGCGATGATTGTCGACGCCGAGCGCATCGTCGCAGCGGCTGAGGGCGTCATCGCGGGTCGTCCGCTCCTGCCGCGCCAATGGTATTCGATCGGCGGACAGCCCGCTGCAGCGAACGCCGGCGCTCCGGCCGTGCCCGAGCCCGTCAAGGCTGCCCCCGAGACGCCGAAAGCGGCGGCGCAGGCCGTGATCGGCGAAGGCGAAGCGATCACCATGCCGTTCGGCGATCTCACCATCAGCGAGGGCACGATCGTACGCTGGCTGAAGGCGGCAGGTGATCCGGTCAAGGCGGGCGATCTGGTTGCGGAAATCGAGACGGACAAGGCCGTCGTCGAGATCGAGGCGCCGGTCGCCGGCACGCTCGGTCCGATCGAGCAGGACGTCGGCGCGGTCGTGCCGATGGGCGGCCGCATCGGCTCCGTGATCGGCGGAAAGTGAGCGGCGCCGATGTCAGCACAAACCTTTGAGCGGATCGCCGCCTCCCCCTATGCACGCCGGCTCGCACGTGAGCGCGGCCTTTCCCTTGCCGGCCGCCGCGGCTCCGGCCCGAACGGGCGCATCGTCGCCGCGGACCTCGCGGCGATGGTGCTTCCGGCTGCCGTTGCCGCAGCGGCACCACCCGTCGTTTCACAGACCGAACTGGCGCAGCCAGCAGCGGCGCCATTGAGGGAAGCCGCGCCCCAGCGGGCGATCTCCGGCTTTGCGGCCAGCCTCGACCTGTCGCCGCTGCGTGCGCTCCTGCCAACGATCGCGGATGTTGCACCGGATGTGACGATCGACGATCTCGTTCTGAAGGCAATCGGCCGCGCGCTGAGGGTTGCCGACCTGCCGGTCGAGACGATCGACTGGCGGGACAAGGCGACCGCCGTCCAGGCGATCATCCCCCGCGCCGACGGGCTGTCGCCCTCGCGCATCGCCGCGCTCCGATCCGGCACCGAGACGGATGCCGCGCGGGGTGCCTCCATCATCGTGTCGCGCATTCGCGAGGATGGCCTGAGGCCCGTGACGGCAGCGCTCGATCCAAACGTGCCGCTCCGCCTGACGCTTGCCGTTGCGGAAGCGGATATTGCCGAGGCACTGATCGTCTTCGACGAGGCAGAGATCACGGATGCCGCGGCGGCGCGGTTTCTCGGCGCGCTCCGCGATTGCCTCGCGGTGCCGCTCCGGCTGCTCGTCTAGGAACAGCACTGGACGGGCGATCCTCACATCGCCCGCCGCCGCTCACATCATATAGCCAGCCGTCCAGCCGCCATCGACGGTCATGATATGGCCGTTGACGTAGCGGCTTTCCGGCGCCGCCAGGAACAGTACCGCCTCGGCGATCTCGTCGAGCGTTCCCGGCCGCCCGAGCGGGATATGATCCATGAAGGCCTGCGTGCGGGCGTGGAACTGACCGTTTTCGCCGTAGAAGAGCTTCTTCGTTCCCTCGGTCATGATCGAACCGGGCGCGACCGCATTCGTCCTGATGCCCTTGGCGCCGAGCTCCAGCGCCATCGACCGGGTCAGGTGAATGATCCCCGCCTTGGCGGCGACGAACGGGCTCTGCAGCCGCATCGCAGCGAGACCGACGACCGAGGCGATATTGACGATCGCCCCGCCGTCGCCGCGCGCCAGCATCGGCCTGAGCGCGCTGCGTGAAACGAGAAAGAGGCCGTCGAGGTCGACCGAGATGATCCGGTGCCATTCCTCGGTCGGAAAGGCGTCGATATCAACACGGTGCGCGAATGTGTTCACGCCGGCATTGTTGACGAGAATGTCGATCCGTCCAAAGCGCTCCACCGCGCGGTCGACCGCCCGGTCGATGGCGGCTTCGTCGCGGATATCGACATGGCAGGCAATGGCGCGCGGCAATCCGGCTGCGATGCGCTCGGCATTGGCGATGTCGATATCGGCGATCACCAGCGCGGCACCGTTATCGGCCAGCCGACGAGCGATGGCGCTGCCGATGCCGTTGGCCGCACCGGTGACGAACGCGACTTTGTCCGAAAGATCGGTCTGCATGAATCCTCCCGGGCCACCGGCAGGCGGCCTCTTATTATTGTGATAGTATAATCTCTCTGCGGATCATGGCAATCTGCGTGAGCGCACCGGCGCGATGCAGGCTATTGTCGCCAATCGGATTCGGTTGGAATAATTCGCAGGATCTGCGCTGTGGAGCGCTGCGATCGAGGTGAAGACATCGCCCGGAAAGAGGCTGAAGTGATGGAACGCGAAATGGCGGCGAGCAGCGACCTGGCTGATATGGACGGTACGGCGCTGACGCTGCTGCCAGCCCGTATCCTCTCGCGCGACGACGGCCCGCTCTACAGGCAGGTGACCGACCTGCTGCGGGAGCCCATTCGCGGCGGCCAACTCGTTGCTGGAAGTTCCCTGCCCCGCGAGGCGGACATCGCCGAGCGCTTCGGCATCAGCCTCATCACCGTGCGCCAGGCGCTGCGCGAGCTTGAAAATGAGGGTTATATCCGTAAGCGCGCGGCAAAGCCCGCGGTCGTGGTCGCGCAGACGCCGCGCTCGAAGGCGAGCTTCGGCTTCTCCAGCCTCGCGGCGATCGCCGAATCGACCAAGGACCGCCGCATCGAGATCCGGAGCTACCGCAAGGAGAAGTCGGTGCAGGCGAGCGCCGTTTTCGGCCTGCCGGAGGACGAAAGCCTCTATTGCCTGCGCGCCGTGCTGTTCGTCGGCGACCAGCCTGCCTGCCAGTGCACCTTCTACTTCCCGCTCGCCATCGGCAGTCGGCTCCGACGCTCCGATTTCGACGATGTGGTGGTGTTTCGCTCGGTGCAGCGCCATCTCGGCATCAAGCTCTCCGGCGCCCGCGTCAGCGTTCGTGCCGAACTCGCCGATGCCCCCCTCGCCCGCAGCCTCGACTGCAAGGCCGGCGATCCGATCCTCGTCACGGAAATGGTCTATCGCTCGGCGGATGGCGAGCCGGTCGAGCTGACGATCAACAAGAACCGGGCCGACTATTTCAGCCTGATTTTCGATGCTCCGAACGACATCGTGTGAAGGCTCCAGACCTCCGCACAGGCCTCTAGCCTCGCTGGACAGGCCTATACGATTATAATAGCATATGAGTATGACCGACGGCTTGCCAGTACGCGGCCGGACGGTCACTATGATAACGTTACCACAACGGTGGGCCATACCACCGGACCATGCATCCGAGGAAACGTGTCCAATTCTGGGAGGGACGACCTTGAGACACATAGCGCACACAGTCGCGCTCGCCGCGACGGCGATCGGCCTGATGGCCGGTATCGCCGGCCATGCCGAAGCCGAGGCCAAGAAGTACAAGATCTATCTGTCGAACAACTTCGTCGGCAATGACTGGCGCCAGCAGATGGAGCGCGTCGCAAACGTCTCCGTCAGTAAAGGGCCGCTTGAAGGTCGCGTGGACCTCAAGATCGAGAATGTCGAGAACACGGTCCAGGCGCAGATCAACTCGCTGAACAACATCATCCGCTCCAAGCCCGACGCGATCCTTATCGACGCCGGCTCGGATACCGCGCTGAACCCGACCATCAAGAAGGCCTGCGATGCCGGCATCGTGGTGATCAGCTTCGACCAGGTGGTCACCGAGCCTTGCGCCTATGCGCTCGAATCCGACTGGAAGCGCATCCCTGCTGTGATGGCCGAATGGATGGCACAGCAACTCGGCGGCAAGGGCAAGGTCTTCGTCGACCGCGGCCTCGCCGGCGCGCCGATCTCGGCCGCGCTCGAGAAGGGTTATCTCGACGTCCTGAAGAAATATCCCGGCATCGAGGTCGTCGGCAGCTACAACGGGGAATACGCCCTCGGGCCGGAACAGGCTGGCGTCGCCAGCCTCCTCGCCGCGCATCCTGAGGTCGACGGGATCCTGACGCAGGGCTACGGCTCGGGCGCCATCAAGGCGCTGCAGGACGCCGGACGGGCGATCGTGCCGGTCGTCGGCTTCACCTATAATTCCTCTGCGCTTGCCTGCGCCAAGACCGAAGGCGCCAAGTGCATCCTCGGCTCCAACCCGGCCTATCTGTCGTCGGAGGCGATCAAGCTCGCCGTCGACATTCTCGACACCGGCAAGAAGCCGGCCGAACGCCACGTGCTGGTGAACGGCGACTTCCTGGCGACCGCCCCGTTCAAGTCGGAACTCTATCCCGACGCTGTGACGCAGATCATCGAGATCGGCAAGAACGCCTTCCCCGATGCTCCGCCGGGACTGACGCTGCCGATCACGCCGGACTGGGTGACCATTACGGCCGCAGAAGCGTCCGGCTCCTGATCGGACCGCGTCGGACCCTGCCCGCGGCGGCGACGCCGCGGGCCTGTCATTCCTGCGGTAGACGGGCGTTGGACAGATGGAACTGATCGAGGCTGTCGGAATCAGCAAGCGCTATGGCGGCATCGTCGCGCTGTCGCGGGCCGATTTCCGGGCCGATGCGGGCGAGGTACACGCGCTTCTCGGCGAGAACGGCGCCGGGAAAAGCACCTTCATCCAGATCCTGGCCGGCATCGTCAGGCCAAATGGCGGCACGCTCCATCTTGCCGGCCAGGCCTATCAACCGGCCAATGCCCGCGCCGCCGAGGCCGCCGGCATCGCAGCCGTCTTCCAGGAACTGTCGCTCGTCCCGGACCTCACCGTCGCCGAGAACGTCTGGTTCCGCCGCGAGCCGCTGTCGCTGATCGGCACGGTCCGAAAGCGCCGCGAACGCGACGCCACCCTTGCTCTGTTCGAACGCTACCGCATTCCTGCGCCGGCTCCGACGCGCGAGGTGCGGCGGCTTACACTCGCCGAGCGGCAGATCGTCGAGATCGCCAAGGCCCTCTCGCGCGATCCATCGGTGATCATCCTCGATGAGGCGACCTCCGCGCTGCCACCCCGCGAGACCGACTGGCTGCTGCAGCTTTCGCAAGACCTCGCAGCCGAGGGCAAGCTCGTCATCTATATCTCGCACCGCCTCGCCGAAATCCGGCAGATCGCGCAGCGCGTCACCATCTTCCGCAACGGCGCTACGGTCGCGACCCACGACACGGCAGCCGTCGACGACGAAACGATCATCGCCGACATGCTGGGACGCCGCATGGACCGGCTCTATCCGCCGCGCATCGCGACGGCGACCGACCGCACGGCGCTGAAGCTGCGCGGGCTCTCGGTCGGAGACCGGCTCGCCGATATCGACCTGGACCTCAAGGAGGGCGAGGTCATGGGCGTCGCGGGCCTGCAGGGACATGGGCAGCGCGAGCTCTTCCAGGCGCTGTTCGGGGTCAGCCGGTCGCGCGGCGCCGTCGAGGTCTGGGGGAAACCCATCGCGATCCGCAGTCCGCGCGATGCGCTTGTCGGGCGCGACGGCATCGCGCTGGTGCCGGAGGACCGGCGCAGCCATGGGCTGCTCCTCTCGAAAAGCGTTCGCGAAAACCTGACCTTGTCGGTCGTGCCGCGGTTCACCCGCTTCGGCTTTCTCAGCCGCAGCCGCGAGCGCGCCCTCGTCGATGAACAGTTGCGCACGCTCCAGATCAAGGCGGGAACGCCAGACCAAATGGCCGGAACGCTGTCCGGCGGCAACCAGCAGAAGGTCATCTTCGGCAAGATGCTTCTCACCCAATCGCGAATCCTGCTGCTCTACGATCCGACGCGCGGCATCGATGTCGGCACCAAGGGCGAGATCTTCCGCCTGATGCGGGACCTGGCGGCGAAGGGATACGCGATCCTGTTCTATTCCAGTGACCTGCCGGAAATCGTGAATGTCGCCGACCGGGTCGCCGTGCTGCGCAACGGCAAGCTCGCCGCGATCCTTTCCGGCGACGACATTTCGGAGCACCGCATTCTCCGCGAAGCAATGGTCGAGGCGCGGGCGGCATGACGATGACGCTTCCCTCCGCGGCCAAGCCCGTGGCCAAGCGCGACGGCGACCACGCGCGCGACCGTTCCACCTGGCTGATCGACCGCGCGCCATTCCTCATTGCCTGCGGAATGCTGGCGGTGCTCATCGCCATCTATGGCACGCTGCGCGAAGGCGTCTTCTCCTTCGAGGAACTCAACCTCGATACGGCCGCCGCTATGACGCTGCTGCTTGCCGCGACGGGTCAGACGATCGTGCTGCTGCGCGGCGGCATCGACCTGTCGATCGGCGGCATGATCAGCCTTGGAACCGTCCTCGCCGCCACCCAGTTCGGCGGCAGCCCGCTGCAGGTCGCCTTCGCCGCGGTGATGATCGCCCTGCTCGGCTTCGCGATCGGCGTCTGCAACGGCCTTCTGATCTCGGTGCTGCGGCTACAGCCTTTTCTCGTCACGCTCGCCACCTGGTCGATCCTGTCCGGCACGGCACTGATGATCCTGCCGACCGATGGCGGCCAGTTGCCAGATTTCTGGATGGCGTTCGGCAACGCCTCATTGCTTGGCGTCTCATCCTCAGTCGGGCTGCTCGTGCTCCTAGTGCTCTTCTGGGTGTGGTTCCGCAGCACGCGTCTTGGCATCGAGATCCGCGCCACCGGCTCCAATCAGCGCTCGGCCGAATTGTCGGGCGTCTCGATCCTTCGCATCAACCTCCTGGCCTACGGCCTTTCGGGCCTCTTCGCGGCGCTGGCGGCGCTTTATCTGACAACGCAGACCGGAACCGGCTCGCCCACAATCGGCAAGGACTACATCCTGCCCTCGGTGGCAGCGGCGGTGATCGGCGGCATCAGCCTGTTCGGCGGGCGGGGCGGCATGATCGGAACGATCGTCGGCGCTTTCATCCTGACGATCATCGGCAATCTCGTCTTCGTCCTCCAGGTTTCGAGCTACTGGCAGCCCGTCGTCTCCGGCGTGATCCTGCTCGTCGCCGTATTGGCCAGTTCGCTTGCCGAGAAATCCGCGCGGAGGAGCCTGTCATGAACGCCCTGCTCGCCCGCCACCGGGCCGTCCTGCTCGCCTATCTCGGCATGATCGTCCTGCTCCTGCTCACCTCCTTCGTGTCGCAGGGCTTCCTCTCCGGCAGCCATCTCCGAACGATGGCGGTGCTTTCCGCCTTCATCGGCATCGTCGCGCTCGGCCAGACCTTCGTCATCATCGGCGGCGGCATCGACCTTTCGGTGCCCTGGGTGCTGAACTGCGCCGCGGTGCTGGTGACGCTCATGGCGAACGGCGCCGACGGGCCGCTCATCTATGCCATTCCGATCGCGCTTGCCGGTGGAGCGCTGGTCGGCGCGCTGAACGGGTTCGGCATCGCGCTGTTCGGCGTGCCGCCGATCATCATGACGCTTGCCGTCAATGTCATCCTGCAGGGCGGCATCCTGATCTATACCGGCGGCGCCCCCACCGCCTCGGCTCCGCCGCTGATCCAGTTCCTTGCGGTCGGGCGGATTGGCCCCCTCCCCGTCGTCGTGCTGATCTGGGCGGCGCTCGCCGTCGCCGCGACGCTGTTGCTCTCGCGAACCGCCTTCGGCCGCTATCTCTATGCGCAGGGCACCAGCGCGACCGTCGCCGAATTCTCCGGCGTCCCGACGCTGCGCATCACGGTTCTCGCCTACACGCTGTCCGGCTTCACGGCCGCGGCGGCAGGCGTGCTTCTCACGGGCTATACCGCGCAGGCCTATCTCGGGATGGGCGACCCCTATCTCTTCACCTCCATCGCGGCGGTCGCGATCGGCGGCGCATCGATCCTCGGCGGCAGCGGCAGCTATATCGGCACGATCGCCGGCGCTCTGGTGCTCACGATCCTCACCGGCCTCCTGCCGGCGCTCAATCTTTCCAACGGCGCGCTGCTCGTCGTCTATGGCGTGGTCATCCTGGTGACGGTGTCGCTCGCAAGCGACGCCGTTTCGGATTTCTTCGCCGTGATCGCGCGATCCTTCGGTCGGCGGGACAACGCTCAATCATAAAAGGGACGCCATGACCGACATCGCATGTGTGGTCGACGCCAAGGCCATTCTCGGCGAGGGCACGTTCTGGGATACACGGGAGAACGTGCTCTGGTGGATCGACATCTGGGCGCCCAACATCCACCGCTTCGATCCCAAGACAGGCGAGGACCGCATCTACGAGGCGCCGGAATATCTCGGCTGCCTGGCGACGCGCCGCAGCGGCGGCCTCATCCTCACCATGGCGAGCGGCTTCTACTTCTTCGACCCTGAAACCGGCCGCTTCGATGAGATCGTCGATCCGGAACCGCATATTCCGGACACGCGCTTCAACGACGGCAAGACCGACCGCCAGGGCCGTTTCTGGTCCGGCTCGATGTTCGAGGCCGCGGGGCCGGCGCGCATGATCGGCTCGCTCTACCGGATGGACGCGGACCTCTCGGTGCACAAGATGGTCGAGGGGATCGGCTGCTCCAATGGCCTGGCCTGGAGCCCCGACAGCCGCACGATGTACTATTCCGACAGCCACACCACGATCGTCTGGGCCTTCGATTTCGATCCCGCGACGGGCAATGTCGAAAACCGGCGTGTCTTCACCGATGTTGCCGATACTGGCGGTATCGTCGATGGCGCGACTGTTGATGTCGAGGGCTGCTACTGGGCGACGATCCCCGTGACCAGCAAGATCTGCCGCTACGATCCAGACGGCAGGCTGATGCGCACGATCATGCTGCCGACCGACCTGCCGACCTGTGTCGGCTTCGGCGGCGAGGATCTCGACGTCCTCTACTGCACGTCCGCCGTGCTCAAGCGACCGCCGGAAAAGATCAATGGTGCGGCGCTTGCCGGCGGGCTCTTCGCAATCGATGTCGGCGTGAAGGGCCTGCCCGAAGTCCCGTTCGAGGGCTAAGGTTCGGGCGGATCGTTTCGGGGAGAGATCATGACAGGGCGAACCGCAGCGCGGCCGCGCGTCGTCTGCATCGGGGCGGCGACCTTCGATTCCATCTTCCGCATGGCCCTCCTGCCGACCGGACCCGGCAAGGTTCTGCCGCTCGATGCGATCGAGGTTGCGCATGGCATGGCCGCAAGCGCCGCAGCGACGGTCGCGAAGCTCGGCGGGGCCAGCACGCTGTTCTCACGGGTCGGAAACGACGGCGTTGGCGCGCGGATCATTGCCGACCTAACCGAAGCTGGCGTCGACTGCAACCATATCCGCCGCGCCGATGGCGTGCGCTCGCCGATCTGCACCGTGCTGATCGATGCCGAGGGCGAGCGGCTCGTTATCCCCTTCTATGATCCGCGGCTCGGCAAGGACCCCGCCTGGCTGCCGCTCGATCTGGTCGCCGAGGCCGATGCTGCGTTGGCGGATGTGCGCTGGCCCGAAGGCGCAGCGGCTGTGCTGGATGCCGCCCGCGCAGCCGGAATTCCGGCGATCCTCGATGCCGATGTCGGTCCGGTCGAGATCATCGAAGACCTCGCCGCGCGCGCGACCCATGTCGTCTTCTCCGAACCTGCGGCGACGCTCCTGTCCGGTGAGACCGATCCCCGCGCCGCGCTGGAGGCTCTTGCGCCGCGCCTTGCCGGCTTCCTCGCCGTCACCGCAGGCCCGGAAGGCTGCTTCTGGTTGGAGCGCGCGACCGGTGCCATCCGACACTTGGCTCCGCCCAAGGTGACCGCCGTCGACACGCTCGCGGCCGGCGATGTCTTCCATGGCGCCTTTGCGCTCGCCATCGCCGAAAAAGTGACGATCCCGGCTGCGATCGCCTTCGCCAATGTCGCGGCGGCGCTGAAATGCAGGACCTTCGGTGGCCGGATGGGGACGCCGGAGCGCGCGGAAGTCGAAGCCGTCCTCGCCACGATGGAGACGAGATGATGAACCCCACGGAATTGCGCGCGCGGCTCGCGGATGCGCCAATCCTGCCGATCCTGACCGTGCGCGCCCTCGAAACAACAATGCAGCAGATCGATCGGCTGGTTGCGTGCGGTATCGCCGCCATCGAGGTCGTGTTTCGCACGCCCGAAGCGGCCGGCGCACTTGCGGCCGCGAAGGCGCGTCATTCCGCGACCCTTTTCGGCGCCGGCACGATCATGACCGCCGAAGCCGCCGCCGAGGCCGTTACGGCAGGCGCCGATTTCCTGGTGAGTCCGGGGCTCACGCCTTGGCTGGTCGATCTCGTGCGGCCGACGGGCCTGACACACATTCCCGGCGTGCAGACTGCGTCGGAAGTGATGACCGCCGTGCATTACGGCTATAGCCTGATGAAGTTCTATCCGGCGCAGGCCTCCAACGGGGCCATGGTGCTTGCCGACTACGCCAACATCTTTCCCGATATCGGCTTCGTGCCGACCGGCAAGATCGATGCGGCCTCGCTGCCTTCCTATCTCGCGCTGGCCAATGTCGTGGCGGCCGGCGGGTCCTGGATGCTGTCGCCGGCAAGCCTCGCCGAAGGATCGGAGCTTCGCGCCCAGATCAGTTCCGGCCGCGCGGCAAAGGCGGCCTCGGCGTGACGTCGTTCACGTGAGGCCGTGCCGTCAGGAGTGTTGGTTAGGCAGCCTTCACGATCCGGAAGCCATCGATCTCCTCGACAACAGGCAGCCCGGCCCAGCGCTTGGTATCGTGCAGGATAATGAGGCGGTCGAGATCGCCGCCGATCTCGGTGTTGATCCGGTCGATCGTTTTGAGCTGGTCCCAGGTGCTGCCGACGGCATTGGCGAGCGGGACATAGACGCCGTCGTGATTGTGACCGCAGATATTGGCGGTCGTATAGATGCAATCGCCAGCCACGACCAACCGGCCCCGCGCCGTCTCGAGGATGATGAATTGCTGGCCGATCGTATGGCCCGGACCGGTCCTCACATGCAGGCCGGGGAGAAGATTGTCGCGATCGCCATCCAGGAGGTCGAGCCGATGCTCGATCGAGGCGTCGAAGGCCCGGCGCATATCGTCCGGATTGATGATCGCGGTCAGGCCTCCGAACCGTGGCGGCAGCGCCAGCAATTCGACCCAGCTCAGGATCTCCTGCTTCTGCACATGGATCATCGCGTTCGGGAATTTGCCGATCGAGCCCATATGGTCGAAATGCGCGTGGCTCAGCACGATGTCGGTAACGTCCTCCGCCTCGACGCCGAGCGCCCCCAGCATGGTGAGCGGCGAAATCCAGTCGGGGATGCCGAACTTTTCGCTGAATGCGGCGCCGCTGCCTTCGCGCATGAAGCCGGTATCGATCAGGACAACCCGGTCGTCCCGGCGCGCGAGGATGAAGGAGAAGGGCAGATCGACGACGCCGGCATCATGCGCGCCGAGGATCAGGCCGGCGACCAGCTGGTCCTTCGAGCGCGCGAATTCGAGGATATGGACTTCCCAGAGCGCTTGAACGTCGGTCATCGTCTTCTCCTCAGCTCTCGGAAATCATGCGGCCAAGGCTGGCCAGGCCCACGGCGACGATCAGGATCGCGCCCTGGAATATGTACTGCGAGAAAGTCGGGGCGCCGAAGATATTGAGGCCGTTGAAGCCGAACGCGATGATCAGCACGCCGACAAACGTGCCGAGCACATGGAACTCGCCGTCGCGCATCGTTGCCGAGCCGAGGAAGACGGCGGCGAAGGCGGTGAGCAGATAGCTGTCAGCCGCGCTGGTCGTGCCGCTGCCAAGGCGCGAGGCGAGCAGGATGCCGGTCAGCGCCGCGCACATTCCGGAGACGACGAAGCCGAGGATCTTGATCCGGTCGACATTGATGCCGGCGAGACGGGCCGCTGCCGGATTGCCGCCGACGGCCTGGATCTCCTGGCCAAGAGCGGTGCGCTCGACCAGGATCCAGAGACCGCCTAGCACGACGGCCATGATGATGATGTTGTTGGGGATGCCGAAAAGCCAGCGGCCGAGCGAAAGCTGCAGGAAGGCCTCCGGCACGCCGGCGACAATCGGCACGCCGGCCGAATAGGCAAAAGCAAGGCCGGTCAGGATCGTGCCGACACCCAGCGTCGCGATCACCGAATTGACCTTCGCCTTGGTCACGATGAGGCCATTGACCAAGCCGATCAGCGCCCCGAGCGCAATGACGATCACGATGGCCAGCGGGATCGGCAGCTTGTTGGCGACGATCAGGCCGGTGACGAGCACGCCGTGCAGGCTCGCCGCGAAACCGATCGACAGATCGAGTTCGCCGACGATGACCGCGAGCGTCAGTCCGCCGGCGATGATCATGGCGAGCGACGCCTGGTTCAGCACATTGGTGAAATTGCTCAGCGTTGGAAACGCCCGCGGCGACAGGAAGGCAAAGACGGCGATCATCAGCAGCAGGCCGATAATGGTCGCGTAGCGGGCGAAGAAGCCGAGTGCGGCCTTCGATGCCGGCGAAAGTCGCCGCCCGCCGCTCATCACCATGCTCATATCGTAGTCTCCTGGGTCGGCTGGCCACCGACGAAATAGCTCGCCTCGACAACGGCGTTGCGGGTGATGGCTTCGCCTTCGAGCGTGCTGACGACGCGGCCCTCGACCATGATCAGGACGCGGTCGCAAAGATCGGGAAGCTCGTCGGGCTCGGAAGAAATGACAATGACCGCCATGCCTCTGGCGGCAAGCTCGCGCACCAGGCGGTGGATCTCGCTTCTGGCGCCGATGTCCACGCCGCGCGTCGGCTCGTCGAGGATGAGAACCTTCGGCGCCCGCAGCAGCCAGCGTCCGATCACCACCTTCTGCTGGTTGCCGCCCGAGAGGCGTCCAACCGGCGTGTCGATGTTCGGCGTCTTGACCGCCAGATCGCGGACAATCTGCAGCGAAAGCGCCTCGCGCTTGCGGCGATGGATCAGTGGCCAGGCTGGGCTGCGGACAATATTGGCGAGGTTCGCGATCTGCAGATTGAACGCGACGCTCTTCGTGATCAGCAGGCCTTCGGCGCGACGTTCCTCCGGCACAAGGCCGAGCCCCGCCTTGACGGCTTGGGTCGGGTTGCGCGGCGAGAAGGCGGCGCCGTCCAGCGTCATGACCCCGGAATCGGGCCGGTCCGCGCCATAGATCAGCCGCGCCAGTTCCGTCCGTCCCGCGCCGACGAGCCCGCCGATGCCGAGCACTTCGCCCCGGCGGAGTTCGAAGCACACGCTGTTGACCTTTGGCGCACGGGTGAGCGCCTTTACGGTCAGGGCGACGTCCCGCCGGGCGACCGGATGGCGCGCCGCCGCCGCCAGGGACTCGACCTTGCCGCCGACGATCGCTTCGATCAGTGCCGGGCGGGTGATCGCGGCGCCTTCCAGGCAGCCGACGGACCGGCCATCGCGGAAGATGCTGACGCGACTGCAAAGACGCATGATCTCGTCGAGCCGATGCGACACATAGAGGACCGCGACGCCGGATGCCGACAGGTCTTCGACGATCGCGAACAGCTTCTCGGCTTCGGCTGCCGAAAGCGAGGCTGTAGGCTCGTCCATGACGATCAGCCGGGCGTTTCGGACTAGAGCCCGGCAGATATTGATCAGCCAGTTTTCGGCCGTCGAGAGGCCCTTCACGCTGGCAAAGAGCGGCGCCTTGATGCCGACGCGCTCGGCAATCGGGGCAACGTCGCGCGCCGCCGCCTGCCAGTCGACCATGCCGAACCGCGTCTTTTTCGGAACGCCGAGCAGGATGTTCTGCAACACGTTCATGCCGGGAATGAAGGCGAGCTCTTGATGGATGAAGCTCATGCCCAAATTCGTGGCGTGGTGCGGCGTCGGCAGGGATACCGGCACGTCGTCGACCACGATCCGGCCGGCGTCCGGCTGGACGAGGCCAGCCAGAACCTTGATCAGCGTCGATTTACCCGCGCCATTGGCGCCGACAAGACCATGCACCTCGCCGGGTGCGATCGACAGCGACACACCCGTCAAAGCCTGCACGCCTCCGTAAGCCTTGGCGATATTTTCGGCCACGATGAAAGGCTTCATCGTGGCCGAAACGAATGTGTCGGATGAAAGCATAGACCCGCGGCTCGACGATCAGTTGCCGACAGCTTCGGGATGCTCGGCGATGAACGCCGCAACATTGTCGGCCGAGATCAGAACAGCCGGAACTTCGACCGCCTTGGGCTGCCAGTCGGCCTTGGCCTTGATGATCTCGGGAAGCAGCTTGACCATGTCGTAGCCTTCCTTGCGGCTATCTTCCCAGGCCGTCGCGGTCATATGGCCGTTCTTGATGTTCTCGATCGCCTGCGCGTTGCCGTTGACGCCGTAAACCTTGACCTCGGTCCGGTCCTGCTGGCGCAGCGAGCCGATGGCGCCGATGGCCGGATCGTCCCAGCAGCCCCAGATGGCGAGGTTGCCGTCGCCGGCCGGGTTAGAGGCGAGCCAGGCGTTGGCATATTGCGCGCCGTCCTCGAAATAGCCGGGGATGCGGACTTCGTTCTTGGTCACCTTGATGCCAGGGTGCTTGGCAAGGACTTCGTCCAGCAGCGCTTCGCGATTGCGGCAGACTTCGCCCGTGCGGTAGGTCAGGGCCAGCAGGCTCGCATTCTCACCGAGGTCGGCGACCATCTTTTCGATGACCGGCAACGCGATCGGCGCGCCGGAACCGTTGGTCGCGGCAACCGAGCTGCCGATTCCGCCGCCCCAGGTGACGACCGGGATGCCCGCAGTCTTCGCGGCTTCGAGGCCGGCGCCGATCGAGGAATACGGAAACACCATATCGATGACGGCGACAGCGCCGCGCTGGGCGAAATTCTGGATCGCCGAGTTGGCCTGATCCGCGTTTCCGGCCGCGTCGATGACCGACACTTCCCAGCCGAGCTCCTCGCCGGCTGCCTTCGCACCGGTGATGTAGCGAACATTGTTCGCCTCGGTTGCGGCGATCGAAACGATGCCGAGCAACGGCTTTTCCTGCGCCGCCGCAACGCCGGTCGAGAGCACGAGGCTCGCCAGCAGCGAGATTCCGAATGTCATTCTGGTCATTGGATTCCTCCCCAAAAGACCGCTTTGGCGTGCGCCGACATCCAGCGAACGCGGACTAACCGTTTTGCTATGTGCACCCATATCGTCGCCTCTGGCAAGAGGGAGCGGCAGATTAATGGCCTAGACAAGCCAATTTCGTGAGATAAAATACAGCGAAACGATTAGCTCGGTGTCGAATGACGACCATCAAGGATGTGGCGAAGGCCGCGGCAGTTTCCACCGCGACGGTGTCGGCGGTGATCAACGATTCCGCCTATGTCAGCCCTGCGCTCAGGGCCCGCGTGCAGGCGGCGATCCATGATCTGAAATACGAGCCGTCGCAGATGGCGCGGAACCTCAAGAAGGGCCGCAGCGAGTTGATTGCGCTGATCGTGGCTGATCTCGCCAATCCGTTCTTCGCGCGCATGGTCTGGGCAGCGGAGGCGGCTGTGGCGGCCTGGGGCTATTCGCTGGTCGTGTTCAACAGCGATGAGAAGCCCGAGAACGAGAGGAAGGCGCTGGCGCGCATCCGGGCTCTGTCCTGCGATGGCGCGCTGGTCGTTCCTGTGGGCCTACCTGCCCAATACGCCCAGCGCGACGCGGAGGGGCGCGGCTTTCCGACGGTGCTGTTCGGGCGCGTCGTGGATGATCGACATTCGGATACCGTCACCATCGACAACGTTGCCGCGGCGAGCCAGGTGACGAACTATCTGCTCGATCTCGGCCACACGCGGATCGGCTCGATTACTGGCCCGCTCCATCTGACCACGGGTCGCGGCCGCCTCGACGGCATGCTGCAGGCGATGGCGCAGCGCGGCGTCGCGCCCGAGCCGGGCCACGTCCGCTCGGGCGAGTTCCGCGAGGACGTCGCCTATTCCGTGGCGCGGGAAATGCTCGATCGTCCGGACCGGCCAACGGCCCTGTATGTCGCCAACGGGGTGATGGCACTCGGCGTGATGCGAGCCTTGGCCGATCTCTCGATCCATTGCCCCAACGACATCTCGATCGCCTCCACGGACACGATCTCCGGCATTGGCGGCCTCAGGCCGCGGCTGACACGCACTGAACACCCCATTATCGAGATGACCAACGAGGCGCTGCGTCTCCTGGTCGATCGCATCCAGCGCGGCAAGGACAAGCCGCCGCGAAACGTCGTCTTCCAACCCGCCCTCGTCCTCGGCGAGAGCTGCGCGCCCTTGAAACGGAACTGACGGATGGTGGCTGAGCCAATCGCGCCGGCAGGACCGACAGGATTGCCTGTGTCATCCCGCCGGGGGCACGGTCCATGATGACCGCAGGAACGGCGCTTGGCATCGACGCGGACCATCCGGCTTCTCTTGCGCGCTTCGGGGAGCAGCGCGCCGCCGGAGACGCAATACGGGCCTATGATGCGGCTGACAGCATACGCAACCAGCGTTCGATTTCGTCCCGCTGACCGCAGCGTCAGTATCAGCTGGAGCCGTCAATGACGGACACGGCAGGATACCCTAAGGGCGCCGCGTCCAATCACCCGGAAGAGATGCGGGCGACGTGGGACCTTAAGGTCGGCACGAGCATCACTCTTCAAGGCAGCGCGCGATGGACGCCCGCGGGCGTAGTGACGGCAGGCATTGCGGCTTCGGCTGCGCTTCTCTCTTTGGCGGCATTGGTTTCGAGCTGCGCATAGGCCATGATCCCGCTTTTCGGGCGGCCACATTCAGCGTTCGAACGCGCCGCGGCCATCCGTCCGGCCAGCCGGAAAGCGGCGGCGGGATCGCTTCCCGCCACCTCCTTGCGTCAAGCTGCGTGACCCACGTTCTGCGGAAACATCGCCCGCCGGGACTCGTCATCGAGTTCGGCCTTGAACAGATGCGCCGCCTTCATCGCCAGCGCTCGTTTCACCGCGGGACGAGCCGCCATTTCATTCATGAACCGCTCGACGTTCGGGTAAGTGGTCAGGCCGTCGGCGCCGAAGATGAAGCCCGCTGACGCCGCCCAGCCCCAAAGCGCCATGTCGGCGATGGTATAGCGATCTCCCGCAAGATATCGGGACCGTCCCAAGCGCTCGTCGAGCACTGCATAGTGCCGTGCCACCTCCTTGGTATAGCGGTTGATGGCATAGGGCAGCCGCTCGGGCGCGTAGTGCAGGAAGTGAATGGCCTGGCCCGAGAAAGGCGAGAGCCCCGTCGCCACCAACTGGAGCCAGGACAGCATCACCGCATATTGCGCGCGGTGCTCCGGGGCGAAAACGCCGTGCTTCTCGGCAAGATAGAGCAGGATCGCATGTGAATCGAAGACGATCGTCTGGCCGTCGACGATCGCCGGAACCTTGGCGTTCGGATTGATTGCCCTGAAGGCATCGGCATGCTGCTCGCCCTTAAAGATGTCGATCGGCTTGATCGCAAAAGGCAACTCAAGCTCCTGGAGCAGCAGTGCGACCTTCATCGAGTTGGGCGTCGCATGAAAGTAGAAGTCGAGCATTCCTGTGGTTCCCTTGTGCCCGCCGCACGAACCCGTCTGCTCGGCGGTCGAGGGCGGGAAGAACCTGCGCCGATAGCGAAAGCTCGGCCAATCGAAGCTGCGACTTGGTGCGATCGAGACGATCGATGGCTTTGGCCATGCGACCCGACAGCCATCGTTCAAGGAGTCGAGCTATTGATCGGATCGATCCGTCCCATCGGTCATCGGAATTTCCGAGGCCCCGCTCGAACCTCTAGATCACCGCAATCGATGATCGAAAGGATCTCAAAATGCTTCGCCGCAATCATCTGGCCGCTCGAGCGGCAGCCGCAATCCTCGCCCTTGCCGGCTCCGCCTTCGCACAGGACATCACCTTCACGTCGGACATGTCCTATCCTGAGAGCGTCACCTATTCAGCCAAGCAGGGCGTCTTCCTGCTCGGTTCGGTCACCAAGGGTCTCGTCGCCAAGGTCGACAAGGAGGGTACCTATACGCCTTTCATCACCGACGTCAGGCTGGTTTCCACCGTCGGGCTGCTCGTCGACGACCACAGCAACACCCTCTGGGTGACCAGCTCCGACCCCGGCGCTGGAGTGAAGACCAGCGCCACCACTCAGGGCCGATTGGCCGCCGTCGCCACCTACGATGCCACGACCGGGGCACGCAAAGCCTATTATGACCTCGGCGGGCTCAGCGGCGGCGCCCATTTCGCCAATGACATCGCTCTTGACGCCGACGGCAATGCCTATGTGACCGACAGCTTCGCGCCGGTCATCTACAAGATCGACGCCAAGGGCAAGGCGTCCATATTCGCCGAGAATCCGATCTTCCTCAGCGGAAAGGGCTTCAATCTGAACGGCATCGCCTGGCACGAAGATGGCTATCTGCTGGTCGGCAAGTACAATAGCGGCGAACTCTTCCGCGTCAGCACGAAGAACCCGACTGACATCAGAACGGTCAAGCTGCCCGAGCCACTCGTCGGCGCCGATGGCATTCACTTGATCGACGGCGAGCATTTGCTGGTGGTGCAAAATGCGGGCGCGGATCGAACAGTCGAACTCACCTCGAATGACGGATGGATGTCGGCCTCGATCGTCCGGACCGAGCCCGCCAAGCTGTCGATGCCAACAGCGGCAACAACCGCGGGCGACGCCATCTATATCCTCAACGCGCGCCTCGATACGCTGCTCGATCCGAAGGCGGACAAGGTCGGCAGCTATCTGCTGCAACAGTTCTAGGGCCGGCCGGGAGGCCAGGCGCCCTGCCCGGCCTCCCTTATCGTTCGTCCAGCCGAGCGCGAGCGCTCCGAAGCACCATCTTGCGCAGCCAGCCATGCGCAGCGTCGGCGCTCATGCGGGGATGCCAGAAGAGATGCATCTCGAAGGGCGCCAGTTCGACCGGCGCCTCGACCAGATCGAGCACATCCTCGAACCGCTGCAGGAAGCGGCGCGGCAGCGTGCAGACCAGGTCGGTGCTGGCGAGGATCAACGGTGCGAGCGCATAGCTCTGCACCGAGACGGAGACATTGCGCGCACGTCCGAGACCTGCCAGCACACTGTCGACCATGCCGGCGAGATGACCGCCGCTCGTCGAGATCAGCAGATGATCAAGCGCGCAGAACGCATCGATTGTCATGGGCGCCTTCCCTCGCGGATGACCACGCCTCTGCGCCGTGACGAACGCCTCCTGGAACAGCTTCCGGCTGATCAACCCCGGCGCGCCTTCCTCGGCGACGCCGATGAACACGTCGATCTCGCCCTTCTCCAGATCCTCCGCGATCCGCGCCTTGTTGGGCATGGTGAAGGCCAGTTTCACCTTCGGCGCTGCGGATGTGACGAGCGGGATCAGATCCGGCGCCAGGATCGAGACCGGATTGTCGGTCGCGGCGATCCGAAAGACACGCTTGCTCGTAGCCGGCTCGAACAGCCTCGCCGTGCCGATGAAATCGTGGAGGTGTTCCAGCAGCCGCCCGAGTTCCGGCTGCAGCGACAATGCATGCGGCGACGCGACCATCCCTCGGCCCGAAGTCGAAGGGATGAACAGGGGATCGCCCAGCAGGTGCCGCAGCCGAGTCAGCCGCGCCGACAGCGCCGATTGCGTGATGTTCAGCCGCGCGGCGGCATGGGTGACGTTCTTGTCCTTCAAGAGCGCATCGAAGGTCAGTAGCAGCCCGACATCGAAATCTGCCAGCAGGTGGCTCATCCACACCTCCGCCCCTATGGTTGATTGCAGCGGTCGTTGCCGAAGCCCGGACCAACGGCGCGATAGCGCCATCCGGTTGTCGAAGCATTGATCAGCCGCTCGCAGATGGTATCGTCTTCGAACCTATTATGTCAGGACCAACGCTGTCGCCTGACATCCCCGACGGGCCACGAGGAATCCCGTCGGGACGATCACGATCTTTGGGAGGATCATTGAAACAGCTCTTTACGACGCTTGGGCCGCGGCTGAAATCGGATCTCGGCATGATCCTTCCGCACGAGCATGTCTTCGTCGATCTCAGGACGCCGGACCAGCCAGGTTATGCCGAGGCGGAGGCGAGCGATGTCGTGCGGTTGATGGCGCCGCAGATCGAGCGCATCAAGGCGCTCGGCGTGACGGCGCTTGTCGAATGCTCGACGGGCGGCGTTGGAAGGCGCGCCGATCTCGATCTCGCCGTCTCCCGCGCGACCGATTTCCCGATCGTCGTGCCAACCGGCAATTACCGCGAGCCCTGGATTCCGGACTGGGTCCAGACCGCCAGCGACGATGCGCTCGAGGCTTGGATGCTGCGGGAACTGGACGAACAGATCGAGGAGACCGGGTTTCGCGCCGGCTGGATCAAGCTCAGCACCGGCGACGACGGCATCACGCCGCTGGAGGCGAAGATCCTGCGCGCAGCGGCGCGCGCCGGCATCAAGACGGGTGCCGTCATCGGCAGCCATACGATCAAGGGCCGCGTCGTCATGGACCAGCTCGATATCATCGAGGCGGAGGGTTATCGCGCCGATCGCTTCATTTCGATCCACACCCAGGAGGAGCGGGATTTCGGCCTTAAACGCGCGGTCGCCGCGCGTGGCGCCTGGATCGAATATGACCATGTCGGCCGCGCGCCCGACGGCGAGGTCGCCGATCTGGTAATGCGGGCGCTCGAGGCCGGGCTTGGCGGTCAGTTGCTGCTCAGCCATGACCGCGGCTGGTTCGACCCGGCGCAGCCGGGCGGCGGCGTTCCGCAGCCCTACACGCCTCTGTCCGAGGCGCTGCTGCCGGAGCTGACACGCCGCGGCGTCGACGAGGCGGTGATCAAGCTCCTGACCCACACCAACCCATTCGAGGCCTTCGCGCGCTGATGGTGCGGCGCTGAAGGCGACGGCAAGCCCACAGAGCCCGGCGACGCTGCCTCTGCGCCTGCCCATGCGGCCATCCCGATTTCCATTTCTCGAGGAGAAGACCATGACCAATCTGCAAGGAACCGTTGCCGTCGTGACCGGCGGCGGCCGCGGCATCGGCCGCGAGATCGCGCTCCACCAGGCGCGCGGCGGGGCGAAGGTGGCGGTTCTCGCGCGAACCGCACGCGAAATTGAGGAGACGGCGGGCCTGATCGGGCAGGAAGGCGGAACGGCGATTGCCGTCGCCGTCGATCTCGTGGATACCGATGCCGTCGAAAAGGCGCTGGCCGGCGTGGTCGACGCGCTCGGGCCGATCGACACGCTCGTCAACAATCACGGCTCGTTCCGCGCCTTCGGCCCGATCTGGGAGTGCGATCCGGCGATCTGGTGGAGTGATGTCGAGATCAATCTGCGCGGCACGTTCAACACCTGCCGCGTCGCGGCGCCGGCGATGCTGACGCGCGGCCGCGGCCGTATCGTCAATCTGGTAGGCGGCGGCACGGGCACGAGCTTTCCGAACGGTTCGGGCTATGCGTCGAGCAAGGCGGCCATCATGCGGTTCACGGAGTGCCTCGACGACACCACCAAGGCCGGCGGCGTGCGGGCCTTCGCTGTCGATCCGGGCCTCGTGCGCACCGCGATGACGGAATTGCAGCTGAACTCCGACGCTGGCAAGGCCCATCTGCCAAACATCCAGCAGCTGTTCGACGATGGCATCAATGTCCCGCCGAGCCGCGCCGCAGCTCTCATCGCCGACATCGCAGCAGGGCGGTTCGACGCATTGGCCGGTCGCATGCTGCGCGGCGTCGATGATCGCGATGCGCTCGAGCAGGACATGGAAGCGATCGCGGCGAAGGACGGCCGCGCGCTCCGCATCAGCAGTCTCGACCTGCAAAGCCTCTAGCTGCGGCGCAGTTGCCGGGAGGGCAAGGCCTCTCCCGGCAACTGACAAGCCATGCGGTGCTACGGCAGCACATATCCGGCGGCGCGGAACAGGCGATACCAGTCCTCGCGGCTGAGCTCGATATCGGCGCCGCTGGCGGCTTCGGTGACACGCTCGGCATTCGAGGTGCCGAGCACGATCTGGATGCCGGCGGGGTGGCGCGCGATCCATGCGACAGCGATCGCGGCCGGCGTCACGCCATATCGCGCCGCCAGTTCGTCGAGGATGTCATTGAGCTCGGCATAGGTCTCGCGATCGCCGAGGAACACGCCATTGAAGAACTGCTTCTGGAATGGCGACCAGGCCTGCAGCGTGATGCCGTTGATGCGGGCGTAGTTGATCATCTCGTTGTCGCGATCGATCGACTGGTCAAGGCCGGCCATGTTGCTCGCAACGCCGGAGGCGATCGTCGGCGCATGGGTGATGCTGAGCTGGATCTGGTTGACGATCAGCGGCTGGGTCACCGCCGTCTTCAGGAGATCGACCTGGCCGGGCGTGTGGTTCGAAACGCCGAAATGGCGGACCTTACCAGCAGCGTGCAGCGCGTCGAACGCCGCCGCGACTTCCTCCGGCTCGACCAGCGCATCGGGGCGATGCAGCAACAGGATATCGAGATAGTCGGTCTTGAGCGCGGCAAGCGAGCCATCGACCGTGCTGAGGATGTGCTCCTTCGAGAAGTCGAAGAACCCCTTGCGGATTCCCACCTTGCTCTGCACGACGATGCTGGCGCGCTCTTCGCTCGACAGTGTCACGGCCTTGCCGAACCGGGTTTCGCAGCCATGCAGTTCCGGTCCGTAGACATCGGCATGATCGAAGATGTCGATGCCGGCATCGCGGGCGGCGGTATAGAGCGCGCGGATGGCGGCGTCATCGAGCGCGGCAATGCGCATCAGGCCCAGGATGACGCGCGAGGCTGATTTGCCGCTGCGTCCAAGCGGTACGGTGTTCATGGCGATGGCCCTTTTGAATCGATTTGATCGACCCTTGATGGCCGCACTTCATGACGGACGCAAGACCGAATCCGCGCCCTGCGCCTTCCCACGCTGGCAGGCCGGGCGGATCACCACGCCCCCTGCGAGGACGTCCCGTCAGCGCGCCTCGATCAGCGCGGCAAGGTGCCGCGCTGCCGCCGACCCGGCAATTCCAAGGTCCCGAACGCTGCTCATATGATTGCGCCCGACGAGATCGCAGCGCGAAACGGCCACCCGCTGCCCGCGCAATTGGCTGGCGAACGTATCGGCCTGATGATGGAAAGGCGCCGTTTCTTCGGCGCCGACCAGGATATTGACCGCCGTCGAGCGATCATGCCCATGGGTCGCCGGCGAGAAGGCGGCGACCTCCGCGTCCGTGATGGCGATTTCCTCGCGCAGGAACGATGACTGCAGCGGCTTCAACTCATAGAGCCCGCCAAGCAGCAACGCCCCACGGATGCCGGACGGCGTTTCCGTCTCATTGAACAGGAAGGTCGCGAGATGCGCGCCGGCCGAATGGCCACTGACCGTCAGGCGGCCGGGATGCCCACCATGCTCGGCGATATGATCGATCACCCAGCGCTTGGCCCGCCGGACCTGATCAACGATCGTCGACATGCGGACAGCCGGCATCAGCGCATAGTCGACGATCACTGCAATGGCGCCGGCCCGGGTCACCGTTTCCGCGACATAGGAATAGTCGCGCTTCGAGAACATGCGCCAATAACCGCCATGGATGAAGACATGCACGGGCAGATTGGCGCGCGCTCCGGCCGGGAAGAAAAGGTCGAGCGTCTCGGTGGGATCGGAGCCATAGGCGATGTGCGTTTCCATCGGCAGGTTCGCGCAGGCCGCCTGGCTGCGCGCCCTGATATCCGCAACGATGGCGTCGAAATCGCCGACATGATCGCGGATGCGGAAGGGATCAGGCGCCATCGTTCCGCCTCCGTCAGAAGTTTGCAGCAATGTATTTCGCCTCCATGAACTCGGCGATGCCGTGATGCTGGCCGCCCTCGCGTCCGAGCCCGCTCTGCTTGACGCCGCCGAACGGGGCGGCCGGGTCGGATACGAGGCCGCGGTTGAGGGCGATCATGCCGGCTTCGATGCGCGACGCGACGCGCATGCCGCGCGCGAGATCCCGCGTGAAGATATAGGCGGCGAGCCCGTATTCGGTATCGTTCGCCCGCGCGATGACTTCGCTTTCGCTCTCGAAGCGCGACAGCGGGGCGACGGGTCCGAAGATTTCCTCATGCGCCATCTCCGCGTCGGCGGGGACGTCGGCGAGCACCGTCGGCGGATAGAAGAAGCCCTGCCCGGTCGAGACTGCGCCGCCACAAAGCAGCCGCGCTCCGCGCGCCGTCGCGTCCTTGACGAGACGGTCGATCTTGTCGACGGCCTTCCGTGTGATCATGGGGCCGCACTCGGTCCCTTCCTCGACGCCGGACCCGACGGCCATCGCCGCCATCCGGCGGCTCAGGCCCTCGGCAAAGGCGTCATAGATGCCGGACTGGACATAGATCCGGTTGGCTGCCGTGCACGCCTCCCCAGCATTCCGCATCTTGGCGACCATCGCGCCGTCAAGCGCGACCTCGAGATCGGCGTCGTCGAAGACGAGGAAGGGCGCGTTGCCGCCGAGTTCCATCGAGCATGAGATGACGTGCTTCGAGGCTTCGGCCAGCAAAGCGCGGCCAACGCCGGTCGAGCCCGTGAACGAGAGCTTCCGCACCCGAGGGTCGGCCAGGATGGCGGCAGTCAGCGGACCCGGGCTGGTGGTGGTCAGGACATTGACGACGCCAGGCGGCACGCCGGCTTCGGCATAGAGCGCAGCCAGAGCATATGCGGTCAGCGGCGTTTCGCTGGCCGGCTTCAGGATCACGGTGCAGCCGGCGGCAAGCGCCGGGGCGATCTTGCGGGTCGCCATGGCCGCCGGGAAGTTCCAGGGCGTGATCAGGAAGCAGATACCGATCGGCTGATAGTCGACGATGATGCGATTGGTTCCGGCCGGAGCGATGCCGAACTCGCCGGTGATGCGAACCGCTTCCTCCGCGTTCCAGCGGAAGAACTCGGCTGCATAGGCGACCTCGCCGCGCGCATCGCGCAACGCCTTGCCATTTTCGAGCGAGATCAGGCGCGCCAGCATCTCGGAGCGCTCGACCATCAGCTCGAAACAGCGCCGGAGGATTTCCGAGCGCTTGCGCGGTGCCGTGTTGCGCCAGCCTTCCGCAGCCTTGGCGGCGGCTTCGACAGCGGCGGTGGCATCCTCGATCGTCGCGTCGGGAACGGACGCCAGCACTGCTTCCGTGGATGGGTCGGTCACGTTGATGCTGCGCCCGCTCGCCGAAGGACGCCAGGCGCCGTCGATATGGAGCCCGCGTGCGGCGGCGCGGAGATCGGGTGCGTTTTCGTCTTGCGATGGGCTGGTCTGGTAGATGGCGGTCATCACGTCATTCCTGAAAGGGCTACTGCGCTGCGGCGGCAAGGTCGCCGTCATAGGCGGCCTGGACGAGGCGTCGCATGGCGGGAAGATCGAGGCTGCGGGGATTGTTCTTGATCAGGCGGCCGATGCCGAGCGCCTGCTCTGCCGTCCAGTCGAGCTTGTCGGCCGCAAGCCCGAGGCCGGCCAGGGTCGGCGTGATCCCGATCGCCGCAAACAGGCGGCTCACTTCGGCAATCGCCGCATCGGCGAGTTCTTCGTCGGCCTGGCCCTGCTGGCCGAGACCAAGGGCGCGCGCGATCGCCGCCATCTCCGGCATCGCGGCGGCGCGGTTATACGTCATCACATAGGGCAGCATGGTCGCGACGCCGAGCCCATGCGGGGTGTGCGTCAGCGCGCCGGCCGGATATTGCACGGCATGGGCAGCCGCCGTGCCGGCGGTGCCGAACGCGCAGCCGGCGGCAAGCGCGCCCATCATGACATCGGCGCGGGCCGCCGCGTCGCTGCCGTCGGTGACGGCGCGCTCGAGGCTGCGGCCGAGCAGCTCGATCGCCATCAGCGCGAAATGATCGGTGAGCGCGCTCTTGCCGACAAAGACATGCTGCTGCGCCAGTTCGTGATCGGCAGGGCGCCGCGCCGCCGTAAAGGCCTCGATCGCATGGGTCAGCGCATCGGCCCCAGCAATCGCCGTCAGACCGCGCGGACAGGTCATGGTCAGGTCGGGATCGCAGATCGCAACGGTCGCAATCAGATGCGGGCTGGAAATGCCGACCTTCAGCGTGCGGTCGGGATCGGAGATGACGGCGACCGGGGTCACCTCCGAGCCGGTGCCCGCGGTCGTCGGCACGGCAATGATCGGCAGGACCGGCGCCGGAACCTTGAACTCCCCGTAATAATCCTGCAGCGCACCGCCATGCGACAGCAGCAGAGCCGCGCATTTCGCCATGTCGAGACAGCTGCCGCCGCCGATGCCGATCACCATGTCGGGATGAAATGCCCTCGCCTCCTCGGCGCAGACCGCCACGGTGTCGCGCGGCACGTCGGGCTGCACACGGTCATGGACCATCACGGCGATGCCCGCGGCCTCGAGTTGCGACAGGATCTCGCCGAACATAACGGTGGCCGCAAGCCGGCTATCGGTGCAGATCAGGGCGCGCTTGCCGAGCCTCGCCGCGACGGTGGGCAGCGCATGGCGCTGGCCCGTGCCGAAGAGGATCTCGCGCGGTAGCCTCAAGGCAGCGAAAAGGCTCAAAATGATTGTCCTTCAAGAACGGATGATGGGGATAAAGACAAGGCGTTGAGCGCGTCCCAGAGGGTCGGCTCGATGTCGAAACCTCCCCGGAGCGCAGCCGCGCGCCGCAGGCTTGCGCCATCGCCGGGGATGGCGACGGGCCGACCGGCTTCGGCCGGCGGGGACGTGCGGACGCTGTCGAGATAGTCCGAAAGCCGCTCCGCCAGCTGAGGCGCGGCCTTCGGATTGACGACGATCAGGATGTCGCCCTTGTTGCAGAGCGCCTCCGCGTCGAGCGTGCCGCGAATGTCGGGGGCGAGGGCTGAGCCGGCAAGCGCGGCGATCAGCACTTCGATGGCAATGCCGAGGCCGTAGCCCTTGGCATCGCCGAACGGCGCGATCGATCCGGATTTGGCGCGCTCCGCATCGGTGGTCGGATTTCCCTCGGCATCGCGCGCCCAGCCTTCCGGCATCGGTCGTCCGGTTGCCGCGTAGTGGTGGATCTTGCCCATCGAGACGGTGCTGGTCGCGAGATCGAGCACCAGCGGGCGACCGGCGGTGGGCACAGCGATGGCGATCGGATTGGTGCCCAGCATGGCGCGCGTCCCGCCAAAGGGATGCACGAGTGCCTCGCTCGACGACATCGCGACGCCGACATGGCCTCGCTCCGCGATGTGCTCGACATAGTGCGCCAGCATACCGAGATGATTGTTGTTGCGGATGGTCGCGACGGCGATGCCGGCCGTCGCGACCCGTTCGGCGAGACGCTCCAACGCCGTCATCGCTACAACCGGACCGAGCCCGTTTCGTCCGTCGACGTCCCAGACGGCTTCCGCTCGCCAGAAGCCCTCGCCCTTGGTTCGCGGGTCGATGAGGCCACGCTCGATACGCGCAATAATACGCGGCAGTCGCTGAAGCCCGTGTGACGGGTGCCCCTTCAACTCCGCCTCGACCAGCACCCGCGCCTGGCATTCAGCGTGTCCGATCAATGCGTTGCGCTGGATGAGCAGGCGGGTGGCCAGAGCCATCGCTGAGGGTTCGCTGATTTTCACAAGGCCGCCTCTATATCAAATCCTATAGGATATAGTATTGCAGAGGCCGCAACATCCTGCTAGGTCTCTCCCCTGTCAAGGGCAAAGACGGCACAAAATGAACTCATCTCGGCTGACGGACACAACCACAGGCGGCACCCAGATCCCCCGGGCCAACAGCCTGGCAGGGGACGTCTATGAGGCGATCTTCAACCAGCTGATGTCGCTCAAGATCGCGCCGGGCGCGCGCATCACCGTCGATAGCCTGGTGAAGGAATTCAACGTTTCGCAGACGCCGATCCGCGAAGCGCTCGGCCGGCTGGAAGGCGAAGGGCTGGTGCTCAAGACGCATCTCGTCGGCTATCGCGCCGCCCCGCAGATCACCCGGCGCCGCTTTGACGAGCTATATGAACTCCGCCTCCTGCTGGAGCCGGCTGCCGCCGCCAAGGCAGCCGCGGCGATCGATTCCGAGAAGATCGAGATCCTGCGCGAAGCCGCGGGCGTGATGGCCGGCCGCGAAGGCAAGGACGAGCGCGTCCACTATTCGACCTTTGCCCGGCAGGACGGCATCTTTCATGACCGCATCATGGAATTCGCTGGAAACCAGCTCATCCGCGAAATGCTGAGCTTCCAGCACACGCACTTCCACATCTTCCGCCTGATGTTCCATTGGCGCGTCACGGAAGAGGCGCTGCACGAGCATCAGGCGCTGCTCGACGCGTTCGCGCTCGGCGACTCCGAAGCCGCCGCCAATGCGATGCGCATCCATATCGAACACTCGCGTGACCGGCTGCTGCCGGCATTCGAGTGACACGGCCACCCTCGATCGCACTCGGACACGACCGCTCCATGGAACGCCCGTCGCAGCTTCACGCCGAAATGCCGGCCAGGCCGCCCGTGCTCAGGGCCGAAGCGCTGTCAAAGCAATACGGGCCGGTCACGGTGCTCGCCGACGTCACGATCGACGTTCATGCGGGCGAGATCCACGCCATCATCGGCGAGAACGGCGCCGGCAAGTCGACGCTGATGCGGCTGATATCGGGCTATGTGCATCCAAGCAGCGGCCACCTGTTCGTGGATGGCGAACCGATGCGCTTCTCGACGCCGCATCAGGCGCAGGATGCAGGCATCGTACTCGTGCATCAGGAAATCCTGCTCGCCGAGGGGCTGACGGTTGCCGAAAACCTCTTCCTTGGCCGGGAACTGACGCGGAACGGCGTCGTCGATGATCGCACCATGCGGCGGATCGCGGCCGAAAAGCTCGCGGAACTCGGCTGCCATGTCTCGCCGAATGCGCTGGTCCGCGATGTCGCCCTCGCCGATCGCCAGTTGATCCAGATCGGCCGCGCGCTGCTCGACGCGCACAAGCTGGTGATCTTCGACGAACCGACGGCCGTCCTCACGGGCGACGAGGTGGAACGGTTGCTCGAGATCATCCTCCGCCTCAAGGCGCAGGGGATCGGCGTCCTCTATATCAGCCACCGCCTCGACGAGGTTCAGCGGCTCGCCGACAGGCTGACGGTTCTGCGCGACGGCAAGATGGTCGGCACCTATCCAGGCCAAAGTCTCAGCCAGATGGACATGGCGGAGCTGATGGTCGGGCGTGAGCTCGCCGCGCTCTATCCGCCACGCGGGAAGGAAGCCCGGGGCGCTCCGATGCTGCGCGTCCGCAACGCCACGGTGCCGGGCTATGCCGAGGATATCTCGTTCACCGTGCACAAGGGCGAAGTGCTCGGCTTTGCCGGGATGATCGGCGCCGGCCGGACCGAGCTGTTCGAGGGCATTGTCGGGCTGAGGCCGGCCCATGCGAGCGTCGAGCTCGACGGCGCGCCGGTTCATATCCGTTCGCAGCGCGAGGCGATCGATGCCGGCATCGGCTACCTGACCGAGGACCGCAAGGCCAAGGGCCTTCTGCTGCAAGAACGGCTGGCGCCCAATCTGACGCTCTCCGCCTTAGGACGCTTCCACCCTGGCCTCGCCATGAACAAGCGTCGCGAGACGGATGCCCTCGAGGGCGCGATCCAGAGCTACGACATCCGCGTCAAGAACCTCAAGGTGAATGCCGGCCAGCTCTCCGGTGGCAACCAGCAGAAGCTCCTGCTCGCGAAGGTCCTGCTCACCAACCCTTCGGTCGTGATCATCGACGAACCGACGCGCGGCATCGACATCGCCAACAAGGCGCAGATCTACACCTTCATCCGCCAGCTCGTGGGCGAAGGGAAGGCATGCATCGTCATTTCATCGGAGATGCAGGAGCTGATCGGCATCTGCGACCGCATCCTGGTCATGCGGCAGGGCCGCATCAATGGCGAGGTCTCCGGCGAGGCCATGACCGAAAGCAATATCGCGCTGCTCGCCACCGCGGAAGCGGATGTCGGCCGCGCGGCCCTGGGAGGACTATCATGAGTGCCGTCATCCAATCCGCTCCGCCCCGACGGGAGAGAAGCTTCGCCATAGGCTGGGCCGATGCCGGGCCGTTCATCGCGCTCGCCGCCCTGCTGGTCATCGGTTTCCTCATCAACCCGGATTTCCTCTCGGCCACCAATCTCTCGAACGTCATCACGCGCAGCGCCTTCATCGCCATCATCGCGGTCGGCGCGACATTCGTCATTTCTTCCGGCGGACTGGATCTTTCTGTCGGTTCGATGGCGGCGTTCATCACCGGCGTGACCATCATGTTCATGAACGGCATGGTTCCTCACCTCGGAACCTGGTCGGTGCCAGCCGGCATGGCGGTCGCGCTTTTCGCCGGCATTGCCTGCGGCCTGCTCAACGGGCTCATCGTCACCGTCGGTAAGATCGAGCCGTTCATCGCGACGCTCGGCACGATGGGCATCTTTCGCGCGCTCATCACCTATCTGTCGGATGGCGGCACGATCCCGATCGACCGCTCGCTGCGTGACGTCTATCGGCCAGTCTATTTCGGCACCGTCACGGGCATTCCGATCCCGATCATGATCTCGCTGGCTGTCGCGGCGATCGGATCCTTCATCCTCTACAAGACCAAATATGGCCGCAAATGCGCTGCCGTCGGCGCCAATGCCGATGTCGCGCGCTATTCCGGCATCTCCATCATCAAGACACGGACCATCGCCTATCTGATCCAGGGCGCCTGCGTCGCCATCGCCGCGATCTGCTATGTGCCACGGCTCGGTGCGGCGACGCCGACGACCGGCGTCTTGTGGGAACTGCAGGTCATCACCGCGGTGGTGATCGGCGGCACGGCGCTGCGCGGCGGCAAGGGTCACATCTGGGGCACCGTCGCCGGCGGCGTCATTCTCGAGCTGATCGCCAACCTGATGGTGCTTTCGGACTTCGTCTCCGAATACCTCGTCGCTGCCGTACAGGGCGTCATCATCATCATCGCGATGCTCATCCAGCGCTTCTCGAAATAGCCCCGCGTCCGGACCACGCGGGTGCCGATCTCGACCGGTCCATCTATTGGGAGGATATTCAATTGACCAGAAACAAGTGGATCGCAGCAGCGGCCCTCGGTGCGCTTCTCGTGGCCGGTGAGGCTTCGGCTGCGGACAAGAAGGTTGTCGCGGTATCGATCCCGGCGGCCGACCATGGCTGGACGGCAGGCGTCGTCTATCATGCCCAGGCGGCCGCCAAGGAAATCAACGCCGCGTTCCCTGATGTCGAGGTGATCGTCAAGACTTCGCCCTCGGCAACGGCGCAGGTCAGCGCGCTCGAGGATCTCTCGGCCGGCCGCAAGCTCGACGCACTGGTGATCCTGCCACAGACCTCGGAAGAGCTGACCATGCCGGTCAAGGCGGTCAAGGATAGCGGCGCCTTCATCACCGTGGTCGATCGCGGCCTCAACGACCCGGCGATCCAGGATCTCTATGTCGCAGGCGATAATATCGCCGTCGGCAAGAACACGGCCAAGTTCCTCGTCGACAAGCTCGGCGGCAAGGGCAACCTCGTCGTGCTCAGGGGCATCCCGACCGTCATCGACGACGAGCGCATCAAGGGCTTCCAAGACGGCATCGCCGGCACGGACCTCAAGATCCTCGACATCCAGTATGCCAACTGGAACAGTGACGACGCCTTCAAGCTGATGCAGGATTATCTCGCGAAATATCCGCAGATCGACGCCGTCTGGGCCAATGACGACGACATGCTGCTCGGCGTGCTCGAGGCGGTCAAAGAATCCGGCCGGACCGACATCAAGTTCGCGCTCGGCGGCAATGGCATGAAGGACATCGTCAAGAAGGTGATCGACGGCGACGCGATGACGCCGGTCGAGACCCCCTATCCGCCGTCGATGATCAAGACCGCGATCTACATGACGGTTGCCAATCTCGTCGGCCACGCGCCGGTGCGCGGCAACGTCAAGCTCGACGCGCCGCTGATCACGAAGGATAACGCGGCCGAGTTCTACTTCCCCGACTCGCCGTTCTAAAACCATCAGCGCGGGCGGACCTGATCCGCCCGCTCATTTCCAGACCCGCGGAGGATACCCATGCCCGGCAAGAAAATTCTGATGCTCACCGGTGAATTCACCGAAGAATACGAGATCTTCGTCTACCAGCAGGCGATGGAAGCCGTGGGACACACCGTGCATGTCGTGTGCCCCGACAAGAACGCCGGCGACCGGATCAAGACGTCGCTGCATGATTTCGAGGGCGACCAGACCTATACCGAGAAGCTCGGCCACTATGCCGACATCAACAAGACCTTCTCGGAAGCCGAGCGCCAGCTCGACCAGTATCACGCCGTCTATTGCGCCGGCGGACGCGGTCCCGAATATATCCGCACCGACAAGCGCGTTCAGGCGATCGTTCGCCACTTCCACGAGGCCCAGAAACCGATCTTCACGATCTGCCACGGCGTGCAGATCCTGATTGCGGTCGATGGCGTCGTGCGCGGCAAGAAGGTGGCGGCGCTCGGCGCCTGCGAGCCGGAAGTCATCCTGGCCGGCGGCACCTATATCGACCTGTCGCCGACCGACGCCTATGTCGACGGCACCATGGTTTCCGCCAAGGGCTGGACGGCGCTTGCGGCGTTCATCCGCGAATGCCTCAAGGTTCTCGGCACTGAAATCCGCCACAGCTGAGAAACGGTCCCACACATGATCAGCGGCCTCGTCACGGATGTGGCGAGGCCTCTGGCATTTCAGGCCTGTGCTTCAGCCGCGCGTCAGAGACGCTCTGCCAGCCACGCGAGCTGCGCCCGCTCCTGGAAGGCGCCGCCGCCTTCGTGATCGTTGAAACCGTATTCGCGCAGCGTCTTGTCGGACGATGCCAGCGCATTGAAGGCGGCAAAGATCGTCGACGGCGGACATACGGTGTCCATGATCGCGACCGACATGAGCGCCGCAGCCTTGATCTTGCCCGCAAAGCAGACGCCGTCGAAATAGTTGAGCGTCCTGAACACGTCCTCGACACGGTCGCGGTGGACGGCGAGAAAACGCGAAATCTCCGGAAACGGATCGCGCGGCGTGATGCTGACCGCGCGCGGGAAATCGCAGAGGAACGGCACGTCCGGCATCAGTGCCTTGACGTCAGGACCGAGCGCGGCCGCAGCGATGGCGATGCCGCCGCCCTGGCTGCCGCCGGTGACCGCGATGCGGCTGCCGTCGATCGCCTCATGGCTGCGGGCCGTCTCGATCGCCCGGACCGCATCGGTGAAGACGCGGCGGTAGTAGTAGGTTTCGGGGCTCAAAATGCCGCGCGTCATTGAACCTGGATGGGCCGAATCCGAGCCGACGGGGTCCGGCGTGTCGCCCTTCGACCAGGTGCTGCCCTGCCCGCGCGTGTCCATGACCAGCGTCGCATAGCCGGCGGTCGGCCAGAGCAGGTGATCCTGAGGAAAGCCGCGCCCGCCCCCATAGCCGATGAACTTGACGACGGCTGGGAGCGGAGCGGAGCGCTGGCGCGGCAGGATCAGCCAGGCCTTGACCGGATGGCCGCCAAATCCTGCGAATGTCACATCGAACACTTCGACCAGCTTCAATCCGCACTCGAACGGCTCGAAGGTCGCGGCGAGCGGAAAGGCCCGCGTCTCGTCCAACGTCCGCTGCCAGAAGGCGTCGAAATCCTGCGGCGGCACGACATCGCTGTGATAGGCGCGCAGGTCCTTGAGGCTGAAATCATAGATCGGCATGGTCGACTCGCTTTGGTCTTCGGCGGTCCAGCATCACGGCGGTGCCGTGCGGTGACAAGGCGAATCCGCGCCGCGTCCGCGTTGGCCGCAGCGGCCGACACGCGCCGCTACATGTTCGGATAGTTCGGTCCGCCCCCGCCTTCCGGAACGGTCCAGGTGATGTTGCGGTTCGGATCCTTGATATCGCAGGTCTTGCAGTGGACGCAGTTCTGCGCGTTGATCTGGTAGCGCGGCCCATCCGGCTCCTCGAGCCACTCATAGACGCCGGCCGGACAGTATCGCTGCGAGAGCCCGGCATAGACGTCGTGCTCGGACGTCTTCTGCAGGGCGAGGTCGCCGACCTTCAGATGAACAGGCTGGTCTTCCTCGTGATTGGTGTTCGAGAGGAACACCGACGAGGGAAGATCGAAGCTTACGATCCCGTCCGGCTTCGGATAGTCGATCGGGCGGACGGATGCGGCTGGCTTCGTCGTCGCGAAGTCCGCCTTGCCGTGCTTCAGCGTGCCGAACACCGAGAAGCCGAATGTATTGGCCCACATGTCGATGCCGCCAGCGAGAATGCCGCCGATCGTGCCGAGCTTCGACCACAGCGGCTTGACGTTGCGCACCTTGCGAAGGTCCGCGCCGATCTCCGAGCCCGGCCACGCCGCCTCGTAGCCTGCAAGTTCATCGTGCGATCGGCCGGCGGATAGCGCCGCACCGAGATGATCGGCGGCGAGCATGCCCGAGAGCATGGCGTTATGGCTGCCCTTGATGCGCGGCAGGTTCACGAAGCCAGCCGAGCAGCCGATCAGCGCGCCACCCGGAAAGACGAGCTTCGGCACGGATTGAAAGCCGCCCTCAGTGATCGCGCGCGCGCCATAGGAAATGCGTTTGCCGCCGGCGAACAGCGGCGCGATCGCCGGATGCGTCTTGAAGCGCTGGAACTCGCGGAACGGCGAGAGATACGGATTGTCGTAATTGAGATGGACGACGATGCCGACCACCACCTGATTGTCCTCGAGGTGATAGAGGAACGAGCCGCCGCCGGTCCCGTTGCCGAGCGGCCAGCCGAATGTGTGCTGGATCAGGCCGGGCCGGTGCAGCGCCGGGTGGATCTGCCAGAGTTCCTTGATGCCGAGGCCGAATTTCTGCGGCTCACGATCATTCGAGAGGCCGAATCGCTCGATGAGCTGCTTCGCGAGCGAGCCGCGCGCACCCTCGCCGATCAGCGTGTAGCGGCCGCGCAGTTCCATGCCGCGCTGGTAGTTCGGACCCGGCTCGCCGTCGCGGCCAACGCCCATATCGCCGGTGGCGATGCCCGTCACAGCGCCGGCCTCGTCAAACAGAAGCTCGGCCGCTGCAAAGCCCGGATAGATCTCGACGCCAAGGGCCTCAGCCTTGCCGGCGAGCCAGCGGCAGACATTGCCGAGCGAGACGACGAAATTGCCGTGATTCGACATCAGCGGCGGCATGATGAAATTCGGCAGCCGTACGGAACCGGCGGGCCCGAGAAACAGGAACCGATCCTCGGTCACGGCCGTCTTGATCGGAGTGTCCTCACCGCGCCATTCCGGCAGCAGGCGATCCAGCGCGACCGGATCGATCACGGCGCCCGAGAGGATGTGAGCGCCAACCTCCGAGCCCTTCTCGACGACGACGACGGAGATCTCGGGATCGATCTGCTTCAGGCGGATGGCCGCCGCGAGGCCGGCAGGGCCAGCTCCGACGATCACCACGTCGAATTCCATCATCTCGCGCGCGGGCAGTTCGTCCGCCGTCATGACATGCTCCTCGGCCAACAACCACGATCGGGCGGGCGACAGGGTGGCGCGCGACGGGCAAGCATCTGTCGATCACGCCACGATTGATGCTGCGCAATACACCATCACGCCCGGGCATCGCCAGTCCGATGGCCGTCCGGCGGCCTTGGTTTCGACTGCGAGCGTTCCGTTGCTGCCGCCGCGCTTGCCAAGCCGCGTCGGTCGGCAGATGATACTGGTATGACGACTGAACATGATCCGATCAAGCGGCGCAAGCTTTCCGACGAGGTGCAGGAGCGGCTGCTCGCAATCATCGAAAGCGACCGCCTCGGCCCTGGCGACCCCCTCCCCTCCGAGCGTGATCTGATGACGGCGTTCGGCGTCGGCCGCCCGGCGATCCGCGAGGCGATGCAGAGCCTGCAGCGCATGGGACTGGTGGAGATCCGCCATGGCGAGCGCGCGCGCATCGCCGAGCCTTCCTTCGGCCGCATGGTCGAGCAGATGTCGGATTCGATGCGGCACATCCTGTCGCATTCGCCGGCGAGCCTCGCCCATCTGAAAGAAGCGCGCGCCACCTTCGAGATGGAGATGGCGCGGATTGCCGCCCAGCGCGCCGGCCCGGCCGATGTGGCGCGACTTCGGCGCACGATCGACAGCCAGGAAGCGCAGCGGAGCAATCCGGCCAACTTCCTGCAATTCGATGCCCGCTTCCATCGCGAGATCGCGGCGATCAGCGGCAATCCGATCTTCACCTCGCTCAGCGAAGCGCTGCTGCGCTGGCTGCAGAGCTTCCATGTCGGGCTGATGCGGGTGCAGGGCCTCGAAAAGCTGACGCTCGCGGAACACCGCCAGATCGTCGACGAGATCGAGGCCGGCAATGTCGAGGGCGCCGCCAAGGCGATGCGCGACCACCTCTATCGCGCCAACGACCTCTATCATCAGGACAATCTCTCGCGGAACGACGCCGGCTGATCTTCTACAGCGCCTCTCACTGCCGATCCATCTCCTGTCATTGCCGGGCTTGACCCGGCAATCCAGCCTTCGGCTTTGGCCGCTGAACCAACGCAGAGGCAACGGCGGATTCCGGCGCGTTGAATGAGCGACGCGACCTCCGTGTAGGGGAAGGGAGGCTGGATTGCCGGGTCAAGCCCGGCAATGACAGGAAGCGTAGCGATAGATCGACGGAGCGATCACCGGCCTTTCGCTCAATTGAGCGTGACCGGTCCTGGCCCGCTCATCACCACTCCCTAACGTCCCGCGCTCGCTGGCAATGCCGCAAGGCGCTTGTGGCATGTCATCTTCTGGTATAATGACTGTTCCATCATAAGATCGAACCGCGGGGAGGATGATGGGCGACGTTCGATCCCAGATCTTCGCCTGCGGCACCGCCGAGCCAGCGGGTACGACCCGTCTGCTGGCAGCTGGCGGCTATACGCTCGATGTTGCCGACGGCGCCCTGCGCGGGATCCGCTGGCACGGCGCCGAGGTCGTGCGCGGTATCAACCTCCTGGTGCGGGATGCGCATTGGGGCACGCTCCCGGCCGAAACCCCTCTCGAAACGGTCACGCAGGATGGCGAGGGTTTCAGCTATGAGCGCCGCTTCGCGGTTGCCGATGGCGCTGCGCAATGCCGGCTGACGGCATCCGCGGACGGTGGCGCCAAGCTGATCGTGACCGCCGAGATCGTGGCGCTTTGTGACGTGGAGACCAACCGGGCCGGGCTGACGCTTCTGCATCCGATCGCCGGCGTCGCGGGCATGCCGCTCACCGTCCACCACAGCGATGGCACCAGCGAAGACCGCAGCTTCCCAGCCCAGGTGATGCCTTCGCAGCCGGCGTTCGACATCATCGGCATCGAGCACGTCGTCGACGGAATCGCGGTTGCGATCGATTTCGCCGGCGAGATTTTCGAGATGGAGGACCAGCGCAACTGGACCGATGCCTCGTTCAAGACCTATTGCCGGCCACTCGCGCTGCCGACGCCCTATCGCCTCGACGCGGGATCGACACTGCGGCAGCAGATCGTCATCCGCTGCGACGGAGCAATCCGCCGTCGCGGCGAGGTCATCGACCGCGCGAATACGCTCGCGCTCGGCCCTGAGGGACGCAGGCTGCCCGAGATCGTGCTGGCGCTCGATGCGGCCGAGCCGATCGTGGCGGAGGCAGCCGACCTTCTCGACAAGGCCCGCGTCCGATCCGTCGCGCTTCGCCTTCCAGCCAATATCGATGCGGAACGACTCGCAGCGCTTCGTGCCCTGATCGGCAACCGCACGGTGTCGATCGAAGCCGTGATCGCCGATGGTGCCGATCCTTTCGCAGCACTGGCGGCATTGCGGGCGCGCCTTGACGCCGCCGGCATCATGCCGCGCCGCGTGCTCGCCCTGCCGGCACCCTATCTCGCCTCGCACCAGCCTTCCGGTCCGTGGCCGCAAGGGGCGACCCCGGCCGATGCCGCAGTCGCGGCACGGGCGGCGTTTCCGGATGCGGAGATCGGCGGCGGCATGCTGACGAGCTTCACCGAATTCAACCGCTGCCCGCCAGACCTCGCGCTCGCGGATTTCGTCAGCCATGGCACGACGGCGATTGTTCACGCCGCCGACGATCGTTCGGTGATGGAAACGCTCGAGGCGCTGCCGGCGGTCTTCAAGAGTGTCGCGGCGCTGGCGCCGGATAAGCCGTACAGGCTCGGCCTCGTCTCGATTGGCATGCGCTCCAATGCTTATGGTCCCGAGCGGTCGGCCGATCCCGAGGGGCGCCGACTGGCCATGGCCAAGGTCGATCCACGCCAGCGCGGCCTGTTCGCAGCCAGCTTCGCGGTGGGCGCCGTCGCGGCGACCGATGGCACCGATGTCGAGGCCATGGCGCTCGCGGCGCCCACTGGTCCATTCGGCATGATCCACAGCGCCACACCCTGGCCGCAGCCATTTTTCGACGATCATGCCGAAGCGGCGGTCTATCCGCTGTTCCATGTCGTGCGCGCACTCGCTGGACTTTCCGGCCTGCCGCGGCGCCCGGTCGGCGGCCTGCCGGCCGGCATGGCGGCCGTCGCGGCCGGTCCGATGCTCGTCCTCGCCAATCTGTCGGCGGAGATGCGCGAACTCGCGCTGCCGGGACAGGCGGCAATCCGCCTTCTCGATACGGACAGCTTCACGGCGGCAGCGGCCGATCCGCTGTGGCTTGACCGGCCGGGTGACACGGCTGATCAAATCATGATGGGCGCCTATTCGGTCGCCTTTCTCACTTTCACTGGAGATCTCCCATGACTGTCCGTCGCGGCGCCCTGATCGGATGCGGCTTCTTCGCGCGTAATCACATGAACGGCTGGGCGGAAGTCGAGGGCGCCGAGATCGTCGCCGTCTGCGACCGAGACTTCGCCAAGGCCGAGCGCATGCAGGCAGATTTCAAGGTTTCGCATGCCTATGCCGACGCCGAGGAAATGCTGCGCGCCGAAAAGCTCGACTTCGTCGACGTCGTGACGACCTCGCCCTTCCATCGTCCGCTCGTCGAACTCGCCGCGCGCCATGGCGTCGCGGCGATCTGCCAGAAGCCCTTCGCCGACAGCCAGGCGGATGCCGAGGCGATGGTCAGCGCCTGCGAGAAGGCAGGCGTGCCGCTCGCCGTGCACGAGAACTTCCGCTGGCAGCAGCCTTTCATCGAGATCGCCGATCGCGTCGCCAAGGGCCGCATCGGCAAGCCAACCTTTGCGCGGATCTCGTTCCGGCATGGCTTCGACTATTACAAGAACCAGCCTTATCTCGCCGAGGTGGAGCGGCTCAGCCTGATGGATATCGGGCTGCATCTCTATGATCTTGCCCGCCATCTCCTCGGCGAGGTCGAGACGCTCTCCTGCCTGACGCAGCGCGTGAACCCGATCGTGCGCGGCGAGGACGCCTTCACCTCGCTGCTCGGCCATACCGGCGGCGCCGTCTCCGTCGTCGAATGCTCGGCCTTTGCGAAATACGAGCCGGATCCCTTCCCGCAGACCACGGCGGTGGTCGAGGGCACCGAGGGCACTCTCGAGCTGACCCGCGGCTATCGGCTGTTCGAGCATCACCCCGGTTCGGTCACCGAAACCGATGTCGACGTTGCCGTCCCCGCCTGGGGCGAGAAGCCGTGGCAGGTGGTCCAGCAGAGCGTCGTCGCCTTCGAGCGCCATTTCATCGACGTGCTGAACGGCAAGTCCGCGGCTCAGCCTTCTGGCGCGCATAATCTCGGCACGATGGCGCTGGCGCTGGCGTCCTACGAGTCGGCCGCGACCGGCAGCACCATCCGCATGAAGGACTGGCGGGAGGGCGGCCGTGGCTGAGGCTCTCATCTCGCCCGAGCGTATCGAAGCCGACTATCTCGTCGAGACGGCTTATGATCCGCGCACGGCCATCGAAGCCATGGCGGGCGAGCAATCGTCCGGCACATTCGTGCCCGTGCCGGGCGAGACGCCGGAATTGAAGGAACGCTCAGCCGCGCGGATCGAGGCGCTCGAAATGCTCGGCGAGGTCGAGACGCCCAGCCTTCCGGGCGCCGGACGCCCCGCCGGCAGCCGGATCCAGCGCGTGCGGGCGACGCTCTCATGGCCACTGGCCAATATGGGACCATCGCTGCCAAACCTGATGGCGACCGTCGGCGGCAATCTCTTCGAGCTGAAGCAGTTCTCGGGCCTTCGCATCCTCGATATCCGCCTGCCGACGGCATTCGCGGACGCCTATCCCGGCCCGAAATTCGGCATCGAAGGAACGCGTCGGCTCGCCGGCGTCGAAGGCCGGCCGCTGATCGGCACCATCGTCAAGCCGAGCGTCGGCTTCGGACCCGAGGAAACGGCCGATCTCATTCGCCTGCTCGCCGAGGCCGGCATCGATTTCATCAAGGACGACGAATTGCAGGCCGACGGGCCGCATTGCCCGTTCGACCAGCGCGTCCGCGCGGTGATGCGGGTCATCAACGAGACCGCTGACCGCACGGGCAAGAAGGTGATGTTCGCCTTCAACCTGACCGGCGAGATCGACGAGATGCGTCGACGGCATGATCTCGTGCTGGCCGAGGGTGGCACCTGCGTGATGGCGAGCCTCAATTCGGTCGGGCTCGCCGGCATGATCGCGCTCGGCCGCCATAGCGCGCTGCCGATCCATGCGCACCGCAATGGCTGGGGCACCCTCTCGCGGGCGCCGATGCTCGGCTGGTCCTATGTCGCCTGGCAAAAATTCTGGCGTCTTGCCGGCGCCGACCACATGCATGTGAACGGCCTCGCCAACAAGTTCTCCGAGCCCGACGACAGCGTCATCGCCTCGGCGCGGGCCTGCCTTTCGCCGATGTTCGCCGGCAAGCCCTGCATCGCCATGCCAGTGTTCTCATCGGGCCAAACGGCGAAGCAGCCGCCCGCGACCTTTGCCGCGCTTGGCTCGATCGACCTCATCTATGCGGCGGGTGGCGGCATCATGGCCCATCCGGACGGGCCGGCAGCGGGCGTCGCCAGCCTCCGCCAGTCCTGGGACGCGGCCATCGCGGGCATCCCGCTGGACGTGCAGGCCAGGACGCATCCCGAACTCGCCAGGGCGCTCGGAGCAGGCGCATGACCGCTGCCGCGCTTCCAGATGGCGTGCTCATCGCCTGGTATGGCGATGATTTCACGGGATCGGCCGCCACGATGGAAGCGCTGGCCTTTGCCGGACTGCCCTCCGTGTTGTTTCTGGGGATTCCGACGCCTGAGGATCGTGCGCGCTTCGCCGGCATGCGCGGCATCGGCATTGCCGGCATCGCACGTTCCAAGCCGCCGGAATGGATGGACGAGCATCTGCCGCCGGTCTTCGCGGCGCTTGCCGAGATCGGCGCGCCGATCAGCCATTACAAGATCTGCTCGACGCTCGATTCCGCGCCGCATGTCGGCTCGATCGGCCGCGCGATCGACATCGCCGCGCCGTTGCTGGGCGGAAGTTGGCATCCGCTCGTCGTGGCGGCGCCGCCGATCGGACGCTATCAGGCGTTTGGCGATCTCTATGCGCTCTATGACGGCGCGGTCTACCGGCTCGATCGCCATCCGACCATGAGCCGCCATCCGGTGACGCCGATGCATGAGGCGGATGTCCGGCGCCATCTCGCCGCGCAGACCTCGCGACGCTTTGGCCTCGTCGACCGTCTCGGTCTCCATGCCGATGCCGGCGCGGCGCTCGCGAGAGCACGAGCCGACGGCGGCGAGATCATCGCCATCGACATCATGGACGCCGGCGACCTCGCATTGGCGGGCAAACTGATCTGGGAGCAGCGCGGAGCCCGGCAGTTCGCTATCGGCTCGCAGGGCGTCGAATATGCGCTGGTCGAGCATTGGCGCCAGAGCGGGGCGCTCGGCGCGTCACCGCCGCTTGCCAGTGCCGGACGCGCCGGACCGATCGCGGTCGTCTCGGGCTCATGCGCGCCCCAGACCGCCGCGCAGATCGCCCATGCCACCGCGAGCGGGTTCGAACTCATCGCCGTAGACGCCGCGCTGGCGGTCGACGAGGCCCGGTGGCGAAGCGAGATCGGACGCGCCGTCGATGCGGCGCTCGCCGCGATCGGACGCGGCCGCGATCCGCTGATCGCAACCGCCTCAGGACCCGATGATCCCGCGATCGGCGCTGTCGATGCCGCGATCATTGCCAGCGGCATTCCGGCCGCGACCGTCAACGAGCGGATCGGGCACGGCCTTGGGTCGGCTCTGGATCGCATCATCAGCGAGGCCCGCATCAGGCGGGCCGTGATCGCCGGTGGCGACACTTCGGGCCATGGCGCCCTCGCGCTCGGCATCCGCGCGCTGACGGCGCTCGCCCCGACCGTTCCGGGCGCAGCGCTCTGCCGCGCTCATTTCGATGATCCCGCGCGGCCTCCGCTCGAGATTGCGCTGAAGGGCGGCCAGATGGGCTCGCCCGATTATTTCACATGGATCAAGGAGGGCGGCGGACCCGCCCGGATGAGGAGCAAGGCAGCATGACCAAGATCGCACTTCTGGGCGCCGGCGGCAAAATGGGCGTCCGCCTCGCCGCCAATCTCAAGGGTTCGCGCTTCACCGTCGACCATGTCGAGGTTTCCGCCGAGGGTCGCCAGCGCCTCAAGGACGCCATCGGCGCCGACTGCGTCAGCGAGGATGCAGCGCTCGCCGAGGCCGAGGTCATCGTTCTGGCCGTGCCCGACCGGCTGATCGGCAAGATTGCCCATTCGATCATCGCGCGCGTCAGGCCCGGTGCGGCGCTGATCGTTCTCGACGCCGCGGCGCCCTATGCCGGCGAGATGCCTGTCCGCGCCGACGTCACCTATTTCGTGACCCATCCCTGCCATCCCTCGGTGTTCCCCCAGAACGTCAAGGATGGCGAGCGCGATCACTTCGGTGGCGTCAGCGATCCGCAGGCGATCGTCTGCGCGCTGATCCAGGGACCCGAGGCGCACTACGCACTGTGCGAGGAGGTCGCGCGCACGATCTACGCGCCCGTCAACCGCGCCCATCGCTGCACGCTGGAGAACATCGCTGTCATGGAGCCGGCGATGTCGGAGACGGTCGGCGCGACGCTCTGTCTCGCGCTTCGCGAAGCGACCGACGAGGCGGTGCGGCGCGGCGTTCCTGAAGCGGCCGCAATGGATTTCATGCTCGGCCATATCCAGATCGAGCTCGCCATCGCCTTCAACATCTTCAAGGAAGGCAAGTTTTCCGATGGAGCGCTGCACGCGATCCGCGAGGCACGGCCGCTGATCTTCAAGGAGAACTGGCTGCAGGCGGTGTTCAGCCCTGAGGCCGTGATGGCTTCGGTCAAGGACATCTGCAATCCGCGCGAAGCGGCGTAGCGAAGACAAGAACGCCGGGGCCTCGCAGCCCCGGCGCATTGCCGCAATCAATCCGGTCGGCGGGCTGCCCCGCCGGTCCGCGACCTACGAGAACACGGCCGTTTCCTGTTCGCCGCGATGGAAACGGGCGATCTTGGCAAACATGTCCTCGAGGATGAAGCGCACGTCGATCGTGTCATAGACCTTCACCGGCCGGTTATGACCCGTATGGACATAGTTCATCAGCGGGCTGAACTCCGGCGCTGCTTCATAACGCCAGGTCCCACCGCTCGGATTCATGATGACCGAGAGCGACGGCGTATCGCCAAGCGAGCGATATTCGATCGGCCCCTGGTGGAAGCGCGTGTTGAAGTCGATCAACTGGTCGACGAGATAGGCGCCGAGCTTGCCCTGCGGATGGACCTTCTCGTAAAGCTCGGCATAGGACACCGAGATCATCTGGTAGATCGTCATCGGGATCTGCCAGAGTTCGACCTTCGACTTGAAGACGACATTGGCCGCATGAATGTCGTTCGAGAGATTGAACTCCGAGCCGCCGACCGGCCAGCGGCCACCGCCGATCCAGACCACGCGGACATTCCGCTCAGCGATGCGCGGCTCCATCAGGAGCGCCGCCGCCATATCGGTCAACGGCCCGAGAAAGGCGATATGCAGCGGACGCGGATCGTCCTTCATCGCCTCGCGAATGATCAATTCGGCGCCCGGCGAGGGACGCGCGGTCGTCTCGTCGGGCAGCGCCTCCGCCGCGCCGTTTGCGACGGTGACCTTGCCCGCAAGGCCCATGAGATCGAGCAGCAGATCGACCTCCTCGCGGCTCTCCTCCATCGAACGCGTCGTACGGCGGGTCCCGAAATGGGCCGGGATGATGCCGTGCAGTTCAAAGGACGGCGAGAGCAGCGCCTGCACGACGCAATACTGGTCGTCAGCCTCGTTCTTGGCATCCGTATTGACGATGATCCGGGTGAGCTTTTCAGGCGGCAACGGCATAGGCGTTCCTTCGAGGTTGGACAGTTTGGGACAGGGGTGATCCTGTCCCCGAAATCATGGGGCGCTGCGCGTCTGGTCAGCGGCGCGCGACGAGGACGGCGTCGAGCGGATGGCCGTCGTCATCCTCGCCCGGCGGCGCCGATATCCGATCGCCCGGCGACCAGCTGATGGGCGTCTTCGCGCCCGTGCGTGGATCGAACCAGGAGAGGTTGCTGGCCCCGTGCAGATCGAGCCGGGCGACACCGGCCGCCGGGAAGTAAACGATGATCAACGAGCGGTCGGCGTTTGCCAGCGCAAGCGGGCGCGTGCCGCGCTCATAGTCTCCACTGACAATGTCATTTGCCGGCGCAATATCGGCAAACGGCACCTCGGCGCGGAAGAAATGCTGGACGACATCGAGGTCCGCGACGCCGGGCTGATCAGAGCCGAGTTCCATCCAGGGCGCCCAGGAATTCTCGAAGCCGGCGATGATGCCGAGCCCCGACATCACGCCGCGCCAGGCGCTGCGGCGCGTGTGGTTTCGATCGCAGAATTCGTGGCTCGGCAGCTTGAGATAAAAGTCCGGATTCCGCTCATAGCCCCATTCGGCGAAGATCGCGCTGCCGCGCCAGCCCTTGAGGCTCTTCTCGATCTGCTCCTCGATCCCCGTCGCCAGCCAGCCATTGTCCCGGTCGCGCGCGCCCCATTCCTGGAACATGATGGCGTCGACCGCCTCGGGATCGGCATGAAAGCGCTCGGCGAAGGGCGGCATCACGGGGCCATTATGCATCGAGAGCACATGGCCATGCGGCGCGGTCCGCTTGATCCAGCGCGCGATCCACAGCGCCCAGCGGTCGGCCGCCGGCTTATGGTGCCAATCACCGTTCGAGTAGTATTCGTATTCGTTGAGCGGCGTCCAGAAATGCACCGCGGCATAGGCGTCGTAGCGCGCGATCAGGTAGCGCATCCACAGCTCTTCCCATTCGGGCGTGAACCAGGCGCGGTGATTGAACGGAAACTCGAAGCCCCAGCCCTCCATGATCATCTCGATGCCGAGGCCCATGTCATCCATGAGCGCGACCGTCTCGTCGACGGAGCGGAAGTAATCGAGATTGAAGATGTCAAAACGCGGCGCCGTCTCGCTGCCGCCCCATGGCCAGAGCCGCTTGGTGTGCCAGTCGCTATAGCCTTCCGGCGGATGGAAGCGACTGATCGGCAGGCGGCAACGGAACAGGTTGAAGCCGAGCTTCTGGCGCCGCTTCAGGAAGCCCTCGACGTCGCCACCGCAATAGGCCATGCCGAACAGGTCATAGACGGTGTCACCGAGGAAGAAGACAGGTTCACCGTTTTCGTAGTGGAAGCCCCAGGCTTTTCCCGGTGTGGCCTTCAGGAAGCCGCGCGTCTCGCGCTGCTCGACCTCGAAGCTGCCCTCGCCGGCGAGTTCCGGATCATGCGGAACCGAGGCGATACGGAAGGTCCAGCGGCCGGCCTGGCCGGGATTGAAGCGGAGCTTCCAGACGCCGTCGCCGTCATGGAAGCCCGGCATGACGAATTCCCTGCCGGAAGGGCTGGTGAAAATGCCATCGACACGCACATCGGCGAACGGTGCCTTATAGGCGCGCGTGCTCTTGAACTGCCATTCACCGACGCTGCGGCGTGGGAGAACGCTTGGGTTCGTCATGGGATCGGCTCCGGAGAGTGGATGTCGAACGCTGATCAGCCCTTGACCGCGCCGGCGGTCAGCCCGGCGACGAAATAGCGCTGCAGGAAGATGAAGATCGCGATGACCGGAACGATCGAGATCAGGATACCGGCCATCAGCAAGGTGTATTGCGATGAGTATTCGCCCTGGAATTGCAGCAGGCCGACCGGCACCGTGCGGGATTCCTTGGCGCTGATCAGCACGAGGGCGATCAGGAACTCATTCCACGTCGCCAGCACGTCGATGATGCAGAGCGTTGCCAGCGCCGGAACGGAAAGCGGCAGCATCACGCGCAGGAACGCGGTCCATTCGGACGCACCATCGAGCCGCGCCGCCTCGAGAAGCTCCGACGGGATCAAGCGGAAGAAGCCGCGCAGCACGAAGATCTGGAACGGCAGCCCGAAAGCGACATAGGGCGGCACCAGCGCGAACAGGCTGTTGGCGATGCCGAGCTGCTTCATCATCACCAGCAGCGGCTGCAGCGTCACCTGAACGGGCACGGCGAGGCCGGCCAGGAAGAAGATGAAAATGGCGCCGGAAAAACGGAACCGAAGCTTGGCGAGCGGATAAGCTGCCAGCGCGGCGATGAAGATGCCGAGCGGAACCTTCATCGCGATCAGCAGCAGGCTGTTGCGGAAATAGATCGAGAAATCACCCGTGCTCCAGGCCTCGGCGAAATTGCTCCATGCGATCTTCTTCGGCAGCGAGAACACACCGCGGGCGAGCAGATCGCCCTGCCCGCGGATGGCCGAAAGCACCACCGTGGCGAATGGCGTCAACCAGATCAGGGAGAGCGCCAGGAGACCGAGAAAGATCACGGTCTGCTCGAGGCGGCGCTGGCGGCGAACGTCTGACATCATGGCGCGTGCCCTCAGCCGCGCGACATGCGGCGAATATAGGGAATGGCGATCACGAGCACGATCGCGGCGATGACCCATGCCAGCGCCGATCCATAGCCGGCGTGGTAATACTGGAAGGTCTGGAAATACATCCAGGTGCCGAGCACCTGGGTCGAGCGGCCGGGGCCGCCATAGGTCATGGTGTAGACGAGGTCGAACACCTTGAAGCCGTTGATGACGGCGAGCGACAGCACGATCACATGCGTCTCGGCGAGACCCGGCATCGTGACGTGGCGAAAGCGCTGGAAGGCATTGGCGCCGTCGATCGTCGCTGCCTCGTAATAGTCCTTCGAGATCGCCTGCAGCCCGGCGAGATAGAAGATCATGGGAAAACCGACATGCGACCAGATGAAGGTCACGAAGGTCGCCGGCAGCGCCATCTCGTAGTTCGACAGCCAGCCATTGGTCCAGCTGCGGAGGCCCACCGCCTTCAGCGTGACATTCACGACGCCGAAATGCGGATTATACATCCAGGCCCAGATCAGGCCGACAGCGACGAGCGGCAACACGGCCGGGCTGTAGAAGATGGTGCGGAAAAGCGTCGAGGCGGGAGCGCGGCGGTTCAGCGCCAGCGCCAGCATGAGCCCGAAGAATGTCGGCAGGACGAGCGCGCCGACCGTCCAGAGGATGTTGTTCCACAGAGCAAGGCGGGCGACCTCATCGACCGCGAAAATGTTGATGTAGTTCTCGAGGCCGACAAAGGTCATCGTCGGCGAAAGCCCGTCCCAATCGAAGAACGAGACATAGAGCGATTGCAGCATCGGATAGACGAGAAAGGCCGCATACCAGAGCGTCGCGGGCGCCAGGAACAGATAGGGGATGGCGGTGACCGGAATCCGCCAGCGCCTGCGGCGGACAATGACGGGCCGGCGCGCGCCAAGAGTGATCTCGGACATCGGTTCTCTCGTCTTGCGGGACGGTGGTCGGACGGCGCAGGACGCGCCGCCCGCCACACCTCATCAGTCCCGGGAGGTCAGGACTTCTGCTTCGCCTTCCAGGCCTCGGCCTTGGCCTGCATCTGCGCCGCCGCGTCGGCGGGCGTGATCTTGCCGGCGACTACACCGTCCTGGACCTCGAAGAAGCCGTCGATCAGTTCCTTGGTGAAGGCCTGGTCGGTCGGCGGATAGGTCGCCGAATCGGAGGTCAGCAGCTTCTTCCACTCGCAGTCGCGCGGGGCCACCGTGCAGTCGGACTCGACCCCGATCGTCGCCGAAGCCGTGAAGGCCTCGGGATATTGCTTCTGGGTGTCGGCAATCGTCATCCAGTTGATGAGCGCCGCCGCCTGGTCCTTGTGCTTGGAGGATGTCGGGATCATCCACTGTTCCGGGAACGCGGAATAGCGCACCGGCGTTTGACCGGTCGGCGGCAGGAAGAACTTGTAGTTTTCCAGCGGTTGCTCGTCGCTCTTCAGCACGCCTTCGAACCAGCCGCCTTCGAACACCATCGCCGCGTCACCCGAATAGACGGGCATGCGGGCATCGTTCGGCGCGACGTTGAGGAAGTCGGGCACCAGCCAGCCATCCTTCACCCATTGCGCAAGGCGGTCATAGGCTGCGACGACACAAGGCTGGTTCCAGCTCGACTGCAGCGCATTCAGCTTGTCGTGCTCTTCAGGCCCGCATGTCGTCTCGGTGAAATAGTCCAGCAGGCGCATGGTCTGCCAGCCGAACTTGCCGCCGAACGAAGCGCAATAGATGCCGTCCTTCTTGAAGGTCGAGCAGATATTGGCGAGATCATCATAGGTCTTCGGCTCCGAGAGGCCATATTTCTCGAACAGGTCGACCCGGTACCACAGACCCATGCCACGGGCATGGAACGGCACGCCATATTTGTGACCGTCGCGCGTGATGCGCTCGATCGTCCAGGGCGCGACCACCTTGTCCCAGCCGTATTTCTCATAATAGGCGTCGAGCGGTTCGACCTGGCCGGCCTTGATGAAGGGCCCGGCGATCTCGCCGCCCCACATGAAGAAGACGTCTGGCGGATCACCGCTGGCCATCGAGGTGCGCAGCACGTCCGGATAGACGGCAGCGCCGGAACCGGCGACCGTCTCCATCTTCACCTCGACATCGGGATTGGCAGCGTTATAGGCCGCCAGAACCGGCTCCCAGAGCTTGACCGTCGGCGCGTCGAAAACGGTCATCAGGCGGAGCGTGTCTTTTGCCTCGGCTCCCCCCGAGAAGGCGACAAACCCGGCCAGGGCCGTCGCCGCAAAGATCTTCAATCCTCGCATGAGTTCTCCTCCTCCAAAATATCCTCGCAGGCAGCCGATGAACTCGGCTCTCGATCCGCCGGACCTCACGGTCACGCCGCGCGGCTCCTCCCCGCACGGCCGGCTGTCGTTCGACCAGATATTGAGATACTCATTATACCATCAATGCGCTGGTCGCAAGCCGGAGACGGGGTCGTGGTCGTTGCAAAAGGAGGCCGTGCGCACCTCTTTCTCCGGGGCCGCGACCGGCGACCGCGAGTCGGATCGGTCCGTCCCCATTAAGCGATCCCGCCGCCAACGAGCCCTGACGCGTCGTGTCCCGGCCATGATTCAGCCAGAAGCCGGCGCTAGCGAAAGTGATGCTGCCTTCAGAAAGCCCTCATGGCGCGGACAACTGGAGGAGTGGGAATCTCGCCGCCCAGGCGGCCGTTAATCGGGGGATCATCGTGTCACATCTGCTGAGATCAGCGCTGGCGGCTCTCGCCCTCGCGGCAACCGCGACGACCGGGCTGGCCGCCGAGACCAAGCCCAATATCGTCTATATCGTCGCCGACGATCTCGGTTACGCCGATGTCGGCTTCCATGGTTCGAACATCAGGACGCCGAGCATCGACGACCTTGCCGCCGGCGGCGCGAGACTCGAGCAGTTCTATGCCCAGCCGATGTGCACGCCGACGCGCGCGGCGCTGATGACCGGGCGTTATCCGCTGCGCTACGGACTGCAGAGCTTCGTCATCCTGCCCGAGCAGACCTATGGCATTCCGGCAGACGAGACGCTGATGCCGCAATTGCTCAAGCGGGCGGGCTATGACACGGCGATCATCGGCAAATGGCATCTCGGCCATGCCGACAAGGCGCTTTTTCCCGACGCGCGTGGCTTCGACTATCAGTACGGGCCGCTGATCGGTGAGATCGACTACAACACCCACAAGGTGCACGGCGCGCTCGACTGGTACCGCGATGGCAAGCCGCTGCATGAGGAGGGCTATTCGACGACGCTGATCGGCGAGGACGCGGTGCGCTACATCGATAGCCGTAGTGCCGATAAGCCGTTCTTTCTCTATCTGGCCTTCAACGCGCCGCACACGCCGTTCCAGGCGCCGTCCGCTTATCTCGACCGCTACAAGGATATCGCCGACCCGAACCGCCGCGCCTATGCCGCCATGATCTCGGCGATGGACGACCAGATCGGCGACGTTCTTGCAGCGCTCGACAAGAAGGGGCTCCGCGACAACACGCTCGTCTTTTTCCAGAGCGACAATGGCGGCGTGCGCGACGCGATGTTCGCGGGAGAGATCGCAACGAACGGCGACCTCCCCGCCTCCAACGCCCCTTGGCGGGACGGCAAGGGCTCGCTTTACGAAGGCGGTACGCATGTCGTGGCGCTCGCCAACTGGCCGGGCCACATCCAGCCGGAGAAGGTGGACGGCATGATGCATGTCGTCGACATGCTGCCGACGATCCTCGGCCGTGCCGGTGGCTCGACTACGGGCACCAAGCCACTTGATGGGATGGATGTCTGGAACACGATCGCGACCAATGCGCCATCACCCCGCAACGAGATCGTCTACAATGTCGAGATGTTCCGCGGCGCGGTCCGGGAGGGCGATATGAAGCTCATCTGGCAGACGCCGCTGCCGCAGCGCCTCGAGCTTTACGATCTCGCCAAGGACCCATCCGAGAAGACCAATCTTGCCGCCGAGCGGCCCGCCGACGTTGCGAGCCTCCAGAAGCGAATCCAGGAACTCGCCGGCGAGATGGCCAAGTCGCAGTTCATGCAGGCGACGATGAAGGCCTATCTCGGACGAGAGCATCCCGACCCAGCCTTCCCGAACGAGCCGGGATTCTTCGACCAGGTAGCCGACTGAGCGAACCTGATCCGCTCGAAGATGGTGGCCGGGCGCTTCGCGGCGTCCGGCGTCAATCCTTCCAGTAGCTTGGCGACCAGCGGCGCGCCTTCGAGCCGGAGCGCCAGGGTGTCAGCCAATATTCGGCTGCGATGACGAGCAGGAAGCTGACCAGGCCGAGCAGCGCCAGGAACACGATCGCGGCGAAGGTGCCGGCGGTGTTGAGGCGGGAATTGGCCTGCAGCAGATAGGCGCCGATACCGCCGCTGGTCGAAGCGGTCCATTCCGCGATCACAGCGCCGGTCACCGAGAACGTCGCCGAGAGCTTCAGCGCGGAGAACAGCGGCGTATAGGTCGCGGGCAGCTTCACGTGGCGGAAGATGCTGAAGCGCGAGGCGCCCATCGAGCGGACGAGATTGAGGATGTCCTTGTCGACCGAGGCGAGGCCATCGAGAACATTGACGACGACCGGGAAGAACACGACCAGCGCCACGATGACGAGCTTCGGCGCGAGGCCGAAGCCGAGCCAGATCGTCAGCGCTGCGGAGATGGCGACGATCGGGATCGCCTGGCTGGTGATCAGGACCGGGTAGAGGATGCCGCGGACCGGCCGCGAGGCGTCCATCAGCACGGCGAAGACGAAACCGGCGATCGCGCCGAAGAGAAACCCGAGCAGGAACTCCATGAAGGTCTGCCCGAACCCCTTCACCAGCGCCGGCCAGTCGTCGGCGATGTGGTTCGCGACATCCATTGGCGAGGGCATGACGTAGCGCGGGATCTCGAAGGCATCGACCGCGAGCGCCCAGCCGGCGATCACCAGAACCAGGGCGACCACGGGATAGAGGATCTTCAGCAGCAGCGCGTAGCGTTCAGACATGCGCAGGCTCCAAAGCGGGGGTGTTCTCGTAGATCAGGTCGATGATCCGCTGCTTGATCGTGCTGAAGACGGGGCTGGTCAGCGCCGAGACCGGGCGCGGGCGCGGGATCGGAACCTCGATCACCTCGCGGATGCGGCCGGGCCGCGGCGACATGACCACCACCCGGTCGGAGAGGAACACCGCCTCGTCGATGTCGTGCGTGACGAAAACGATGGTGCGCCGTTCGCGCTCCCAGACGCTGAGCAGCCATTGCTGCATGGCAAAGCGGGTCTGCGAATCGAGCGCGCCGAACGGTTCATCGAGCAGCAGCACGTCGCGATGCATGGCGAGGGTCCGCATCAGCGCCGCCCGCTGGCGCATGCCGCCCGAAAGCGCCGAGGGATAGTGATTGATGAAATCGCCGAGCCCGTAGCGGCGAGCGAGCGCCACGCCCTCGGCCCGCTCCTTCGGCCCGGCCTTGCCCTTCAGCAGCGCCCCGAGCACGATATTGTCGAGGACCGTGCGCCAAGGCAGCAGCAGGTCCTTCTGCAGCATATAGCCGACCTCGCCGGCCCTGCCCGTGACGTCGCGGCCATCGATGAGCACGCTCCCCCCACTTGGCTGCAGCACGCCGGCGATGATGTTGAACATCGTGCTCTTGCCGCAGCCGGACGGGCCGACGACCGAGACGAATTCGCCGGCGCGGACGGAAAGATCGGTCGGAGAAAGCGCCAGCGTCTCGCCGAAGCGCTGCGTGACGGCCTTGAGGGCGAGCTTGGGGGGAGCGGCTGCGGTCATCGTATCGGGCCGGTCCTCAAATGACCGTGCACGTATCGCGGCCGAACCAGACGAGGTCTTCGACCTTGACGGCGATATCATCGCGCGAGGCGAAAGGCTCGATCGCCCAGGCGCCCCACATCGCCGCGTCGTTGCCGGCATCGATGAAGTTGTGAAGATAGGCGGCGCCGGCCGTCAGCGAATGGCCGATATTGCCGAGGAGATCGAGCAGCACGAAGCCGTCGGCGACCAGCAACTCGTGGCAGAAGCCGAACAATTCCTTGGCCGGCATGCCGGGCCGGCAGAAATCGAGCGTCTTGGCGTGGATGCGCTCGAGATCGGTCAGCGCGGTCCTTGCCTCGGGATAATCGCCGAGAACGCGGCAACGCGTGCAATCGCCCCAGGAGCCATCCGGCGTGATCGGATGAACGTCGAGCATCAACACGTCGCGCTCCGCCGCCTTCATGGCGCCGGGGCCGTTGGTGGGGAAGCACACCTTGGCGTTCTCGCCGAGTCCCACCACCGTGATCGTCCAGACATGCTCGATCCCATTGCGGGCGAGGAAGTCGCTGACGACCAGGTCGATGTCCTGTTCGCTCATCCCCGGCTCCAGCGCGGCGAGCCCGACGGCACAAGCCTGCCTTGCGAGGGCCTGCGCCCGGACGAGGCCGGGCGGAGGCGTGTCGGAGACATCCGGGCCCGGCTTGTAGCTCCAGGCGGGTGTAATGCGCTTAACGGCGACGGGTCCGGACATCGACTGACTCCCTTGATTCTTGTTCTTGTGTGCGCCGACTACTTGGCGAGATAGGCGTTCGTGAAATAGGTCGAGGGCGCAGCGACCTCCTTAACGACACCGAACTTGGTCAGCGCAGCCAGAAGCGCGGTCCAGTCGGCCTCGTTATTGACCATCAGGTCGTCGCCCATCGCGCCGAACAGCGGGATCGTATCGGTCCACTGCTGCGTGATGTACTTCTCGTCGAAGGCCTTGGCATAGAGTTCGTGGAATGCAGCAACGCCCTCGGCCGGATGCTCTGCGGCATAGCGGATGCTCTTCGCGGTGGCGCGCAGGAAGGCCTTCGCCTGATCCGGATGCGCCTTTAGCCAATCGTCGTTGCCGGCGAGCATGAAGATCGGCGTGTTCGGCACGCCATGTTCCGTTGCCGGCAGGAAGGACGCCTTCTGGTTGCCGGCCGTCATCATCTCGGTGCCCTCGGCATTGGTGATGCCGGTGATCGCGTCGACACGGTTCTGCAGCAGCAGCGGAACGGTATCGTCGGCCGCCGCGACCATCTCGACATCGTCGAGCGTCAGCTTGGCGTCGGCGAGCATCATGCCGAGCTGCGCCTTGGTCCAGGCGTCATTGTAGATGCCGATGCGCTTGCCCTTGAGGTCGGCGACCGTCAGCGGCTTCCCTTCGGCACTGATGATACCCCAGTTGTTGCCGCGCCCATAACGGGCAATGGCCGTCACCGGCGCCTGCTCGCCGCGCGCGAAGATCACGTCCATGACGGTGGTGAAGGCCACCTGCGCGCGGCCCGTGCCGAGGAACTTCATCGTGTCAGCCACCGTCGGCGGCACGACGATCTCGAGCTCGAGACCCTCCTCGGCATAGAAGCCCTGCTTGGATCCGAGGATCCACGGAATCCAGAAGCCGTCCGGCGTCGGCCATTCCTGAACGAAGGTCAGCTTCGTCAGTTCGGCCGCATTGCCGGGCAGCGGAGCGCCCATCAGCGCGGTGGCAACGGCAAGGCCACCCAGCACCGCACGTCTCGTCAGCTTCATGCTCATGTTCCGATCCTCTTCCTCTGGTTCAGCGCGGCACCCGCCGGACCTCTTTGGGCCAGTCGGCGCGCCGCTTCGATCGTGGCGCCCAGCAGGACCGCCGCGCCGGCCACGATATGGTCCGGCTCGACGAATTCCCGCTCATTGTGACTGATGCCGCCGCGGCACGGCACGAAGATCATCGCGCTCGGCGCGATCGCGGCTATCGACAGCGCATCATGAAAAGCGCCTGAGACCATGCGACGCGATGACAGCCGCAACCGCTCCGCCGCGGCCTCGACCGCGCCGACCATCTCGGCGTCGAAAGCGGCCGGTGGCACGTCAAGCAGCCGTTCGATATCGAGGCTGCAGCCATGGGTGATGGCGGCCTCCGAGAGCACGGCCCGGACCTCCGCTTCCATCGCGGCGAGCCGGTCGGCCTGCGGATGGCGCATGTCCAGCGTGCAGGACGCCCGCTGTGCGACGACGTTGATCGAATCCGGACGCGAGACCAGGCGGCCGGCCGTGAACCGCGCCGCCGCATCGCCCGGCATGATGGTTTCCTGAAGCCGGGCGAGCGCTGCGATGATGGCTGCCGCGGCGTCACGGCGCGCATCGAGCGGCGTGGTGCCGGCATGGCTGCTCTCGCCGGTCATCGTAACGGAGAGCCAGGTGGTGCCCTGGATACCCTCGACGGCACCGATGGGAATGCCCGCACGCTCGAGGATCGGCCCCTGTTCGATATGCAGTTCGAGGTAACCGGCGATCGGGAATCCAAGCGGCCGATCCGCCGCTCCAGCAAGGGCTGCTCGCGTCTCGGCGATGGCGACGAGAAGCTCCGCTCCATCCACGCCGCGTTTTTCGCCGGAAGGCATCACACCAACAGCGAAAGCCTGCGATCCCATGGCGCCGGGAGCAAACCTGCTGCCCTCCTCATTCGACCAGATCACCAGCTCAACCGGTATATCCGTCCCGGCGCCGGCGTCCTCCAGCGCTTCCAGCACTTCAAACGCGGTGAGCGTGCCGAGCGCGCCATCGAAGCGCCCGCCCGTCGGCTGGCTGTCGAGATGGCTTCCAATCAGCAGCGGTGGACCCATATCGGCGCCGCGGCGGATGAACAGATTAGCAAGGCTGTCCTGCGCGACCGAAAAGCCGCGCGCCAGTGCGAGATCCGCGATCAGGCGGCGCGCCTGCTGGTCCGCAGGCGAGAAGGCCGGGCGATCGACACCGCCATTGGCAAGGCCGCCGATCGCGGCGAAGGCATCGAGCCGCGACAGAAGACGGGCACCATCGACGTGAGCGGCGCTCATGGAGCGAAACCTGCGCCGACGATGATCTGAAAGCGGTTTGAAACGGGCGACATTGCCCAGGCCCCCTGCTACTTTCGCGCTTCGTCCGTTTCGGCGAGGCCCGGATTTCGCAACATCATTCAAGAGACTTGAACTGATGTCAATGCGGTTGCGTGCGCGCCGCCAACGGTGGAAGATGTGCTTCCGATCCCGGGCGCGGACCGGCGGAATTGATTGGAATGACGATGGCGAAGCGGGCGAAGGTCGCGGACGAACTGGCTCACACGGCGGAGATGCGGCTCGGTATGCGCGTGAAGCTGGCGCGGCAGATCCGGGGCATGACGCTCAAGGAAGTTGCCGACGCGGCGAGCTGTTCCGAGAGCCTTCTCTCGAAGATCGAGAACGGCAAGGCGTCGCCGTCGCTGCCGATGCTGCATCGGCTCGTCCAGGTGCTGGAAACCAATATCGGCTGGATGTTCGAGGAAGTGGACGGCGAGGAAGGCATCATCTTCCGAGCCGGCGCGCGACCGCTGATCGCCCTGGATCCGCTGCGCCAGGGCGACGGGATCACGCTGGAACGCGTCATTCCCTATTCGCCGGGCCATCTGCTCCAATGCAACATCCACCATGTCGACGAAGGCGGCGCCAGCGCCGGGCCAATCCGCCATGTCGGCGAGGAAGTCGGCTATGTCATTTGCGGCGAGGTGGAGCTCAGCGTCGGTGATCGCAGCTTCCACCTGAAGCCCGGCGACAGCTTCGTTTTCGAATCGGAGCTGCCGCATCACTATCGCAATGTCGGAACCGAGCGCGCGAGCATCTTCTGGGTCAACACGCCGCCGACTTTCTAGCGTTTATTCAAGTCTCTTGACAATCATTGCGCAATTCCGGACGTCTTGCGCTGCAACAGATGAGGAAACGGGTCATGACGGGGTTGAAGGTTCTTCTGGCGGGCGAGTCCTGGGTCTCGTCGGCAACGCATTTCAAGGGCTTCGACCAGTTCAACTCGGTCACCTATCATACCGGCGCCGACCCGCTGCTCGCCCTTCTGCGCGAACGCGGGTTCGAGGTCACGTTCATGCCCTCGCATGAGGCGCAGCGCGACTTCCCGCAGACGGTCGAGGCGCTGGACGCCTATGACGCGGTGATCCTGTCCGATATCGGCGCCAACACGCTGCTGCTGCATCCCGACACCTGGCTCAATTCGAAGCGGACGCCGAACCGTCTCATCGCGCTGCGCGACTGGGTTGCCAAGGGCGGCGCACTGCTCATGCTCGGCGGCTACTACAGCTTCCAGGGCATCAACGGTGCCGCGCGCTATCGCGGTACCGCAGTCGAGGCGACGCTGCCGGTCACCTGCCATCCCTATGACGATCGCGTCGAGGTTCCCGAGGGCTTCACCCCTGTCGTCACCGGCAATGCCGCGCATCCGATCCTTGCCGGTCTTGGAGCCGAATGGCCGCCGCTGCTCGGCTTCAACGAGGTGATGGTCAAGCCGGACGCCGAAATCCTCGCCACGGTCTCGACCGAATATGGCGCGCTGCCGCTGCTGGCGACGCGTCGCCATGGCGAGGGCCGCACGGTCGTGTGGACCTCCGATGTCGGCCCGCATTGGCTGCCGCCGGAATTCGTTGCCTGGGAAGGCTATGGCCGGCTCTTCGAGCAGATGATCACCTGGGCCGTCGCCCGGACCTGATAGCGCAGCACCAAGGGAGCCCGGACGATGCCCGCCACCCGCGTCAAGGAAGCGCCGCTGACGGTCGCATCGATCCAGATGGAGCCGCTGATCGGCGCCACCGAACGCAATGTCGCGCGCTCGGTGGCGTTGATCGAGGAAGCGGCTGCCAAAGGGGCGCGGCTCGTCGTTCTGCCTGAACTGTGCAACACCGGTTATGTGTTCGAGAGCCGGACAGAGGCGCAGGGGCTCGCCGAGACCATTCCGGACGGCCCTTCGACCCGCGCCTGGCTCGATGTGGCCCGCAGGCTTGGGCTCGTCATCGTCGCCGGCATCACCGAGCGCGACGGCGCCCTGCTCTACAATTCAGCCGTCATCGTCGGACCGGACGGGCTGATCGGACGCTATCGCAAGGTGCATCTGTGGGGCGACGAGGCGCTGTATTTCGCGCCGGGCAATCTCGGCTTTCCGGTCTTCGATACGCCGTTCGGCCGGATCGGCTGCCACATCTGCTATGATTGCTGGTTTCCGGAGAGCTTCCGCCTCGCGGCGCTGCAAGGTGCTGAAATCGTCTGCGTGCCCACGAACTGGGTGCCGATCCCCGGACAGGATCCGAAACGCGAGGCGATGGCCAACATCATCGTCATGGGCGCGGCCCATTCGAACTCGGTCTTCGTCGTCTGCGCCGACCGCGTCGGAACGGAGCGGGGCCAGCCCTTCATCGGACAGAGCCTCATCGTCGGCCAGACGGGATGGCCGGTCGCCGGACCTGCCAGTTATGACGGCGAGGAAATCCTGATCGCGACCGTCAATCTCGCCGATGCGCGTCGGAAGCGGAACTGGAACGATTTCAACCAGGTCATGCGCGACCGCCGCCGCGACGTCTATGACGAGATGCTCGGCAGCGGGCTGAAGCCCGGCTGGTATTGAACGACTTTCAATCGACCATGGATTTCGCCGGTCCGCACCGCTAGCCTGCCGCGGCTTTCCGCAGGGGCCGGCAGCGGAAGGCATGGCATTGGCGCCGAGCCAGTTGAGCAGGGGTCGATCGACCATGGTTTCGTCCGAGAGGCTCGAGGACGCGTCACGGGCAGCGTGGCTCTACTACGTCGCCGAGAACACGCAGGATCAGATCGCCCAGAAGCTCGGTGTCTCCCGTCAGGCCGCGCAGCGTCTCGTCTCGCTCGCCGTTGCCGAGGGCCTCGTCAAGGTGCGCATCGATCACCCGATCGCCGCCTGCCTCGAACTCGCGCGCCGCCTCACCGACCGCTTCCAGCTTCGACATTGCGAGATCGTGCCGGCCGACCCGGCGGCGCCCGGAGCGCTTGGCGGCATCGCCCGCGCGGCGGCGGCGGAAATGGAGCGCTGGCTGTCGCGGACCGACCCGCTGGTGATGGCCATCGGGACGGGGCGCTCGCTACAGGCCTCGGTCGACCAGATGCTGCATATCGACTGCCCGCAGCATCGCGTCGTCTCGCTGACCGGCAGCATCCTGCCGGATGGCAGCACGTCGCATCACAGCGTGATCTATTCGCTGGCAGGCCGGATCACCGGCGCCACCTTCCCGCTCCCCTTCCCCGTCGTCGCATCGTCAAGCCATGAGCGGGAGACGCTGCACGCACAGTCGATGATCAAGCCGACGCTCGCCCTCGCCGAACGCGCCGAGGTCACCTTCATCGGCATTGGCGACATGGCGAGCGACTCAGCCATGGTTCTCGATGGCTTCCTCAGTGGCAGCGAGCAGATACTGCTGGAGCGGTCCGGCGCCGTCGGCGAAATCATCGGTTGGGCATTCGATGCCGAAGGCCGCATTCTCGATATCGGGACCAATGACCGGATCGCTTCGGCCCCGGTGCCAGACCGCGATCTCGGGCTGGTGATCGGCATCGCCGCGGGCGCACGCAAGCGCCAGGCGATCGGCGCGGCCTTGACCGGTCGCCTGGTCAACGGCCTCGTCACCGACGAAGCCATGGCCGCGATGCTGCTCGCGGACGGATAGTCCGCCCGCTCAACTCTCTCGCATGGTGCAGCGCAAGATCGAATTTCATTGACCACGGCTGCCTTATTGTGAGTATTTTCCCGTTCGTCGGGCAAATGCCCGATACAGGGAGGATGCAATGAAACTCAACCGACACCTTGCGGGCTTTGCCTCGCTGGTCGCGATCGCAGCGGCTGGACCGGCTCTGGCCGAGACCACGCTCACCATCGCAACCGTCAACAATGGCGACATGGTCCGCATGCAGACCATGACGGACGATTTCACCAAGGCCAATCCTGACATCAAGCTGCAGTGGGTCACCCTCGAGGAAAACCAGCTGCGCCAGAAGGTGACGACGGATATCGCCACCAAGGGTGGGCAATATGACGTGCTCACCATCGGCACCTATGAGGTTCCGATCTGGTCGAAGAACGGCTGGCTGGTGCCGCTCGACAATCTCGGCGCCGACTATGACGTCGATGACCTACTCCCGGCCATCCGCTCGGGCCTCTCGACGGATGGCAAGCTCTACGCCGCGCCGTTCTATGGCGAGTCGAGCTATGTCATGTACCGCAAGGACCTGATGGAGAAGGCCGGGCTGACGATGCCCGACGCGCCGACCTGGGACTTCATCCGCCAGGCGGCCGACAAGATGACCGACCGTGCCAATGGCATCAACGGCGTCTGCCTCCGCGGCAAGGCCGGCTGGGGCGAGAACATGGCGTTCCTCACCGCGATGTCGAACTCGTTCGGCGCGCGCTGGTTCGACGAGAAGTGGCAGCCGCAGTTCGACCAGCCGGAATGGAAGAACACGCTGCAGTTCTATGTCGACCTCATGAAGGCCGATGGCCCGTCCGGCGCGTCTTCGAACGGCTTCAATGAAAACCTCACTTTGTTCCAGCAGGGCAAGTGCGGCATGTGGATCGATGCCACGGTCGCCGGCTCGTTCGTGACCGATCCGAAGGCCTCGACCGTCGCCGACAAGGTCGGCTTCGCGCTCGCACCCGATACCGGCCTCGGCAAGCGCGGCAACTGGCTCTGGGCGTGGTCGCTCGCGGTTCCGGCCGGCTCCGCCAAAGTCGAGGCGGCCGAGAAGTTTATCGGCTGGGCGACTTCGAAGCACTACACCGAGCTCGTTGCGGCCAAGGAAGGCTGGGCCAATGTTCCTCCGGGCACGCGCACCTCGCTCTACAAGAACGCCGACTATCTGAAGGCGGCGCCGTTCGCCCAGATGACGATCGACTCGATCAATTCGGCGGACCCGACGAAGCCGACGGTCAAGCCTGTGCCCTATACCGGCGTGCAGTTCGTCGCCATCCCCGAGTTCCAGGGGCTCGGCGACACCGTGGGGCAGATCTTCTCGGCGGCCCTCGCCGGCCAGACCAGCGTCGATGATGCGCTGAAGCAGGCGCAGGACGTCTCGACGCGCACCATGACCAAGGCCGGCTACATCAAGTAGCACAAGCATCGAGTGCCCGAGGCTTCGGCTCCGGGCACTCGTCTTGAACGGGATCTTCGATGAGGAGCCGCGCGCCAGCTCCGGCCTGAACAGGCACGGAGCGCGAGCAGGCGCCTTATCCAAGAAGACAGGGCTGGTGGGAGGCAGGAATGGCGGCGACCGTCAATACGCGCAAGCTGGCGCGGACCATGCTGATGCCGGCAGTGATCATTCTCTTCATCTGGATGATCGTGCCGCTGCTATTGACCATCTGGTACTCTTTCCAGAACTATAATCTTCTGAACCCTGTCAATGCCGGTTTTGCCGGCTGGTCAAACTACAAATACTTCCTGACCGACCCGGCCTTCTTCCAGGCCTTCGCCAACACGCTGATCCTGACCCTTTCGGTCCTGGCGATCACCGTGATCGGCGGCATTTTGCTCGGCCTGCTGCTCGATCAGTTCATCTATGGCCAGGGCATTGTCCGCATTCTCGTGATCTCGCCGTTCTTCATCATGCCAACCGTCGCGGCGCTGGTCTGGAAGAACATGCTGATGAACCCGAACTACGGCATTTTCGCCTGGATCGCGACCCGGCTCGGATTTGCGCCCGTTGCGTGGCTCGAGACCTTTCCCCTGCTGTCGATCATCCTGATTGTCGCCTGGCAGTGGCTGCCCTTTGCGACGCTCATCCTCTTGACGGCGCTGCAGTCGCTCGACGAGGAGCAGAAGGAAGCCGCCGGCATGGACGGCGCCAATTTCGCCAGCCTGTTCGTCTACATCACGCTGCCGCATCTCGCCCGCGCGATCACGGTCGTCATCCTCATCGAGACGATCTTCCTGCTGTCGGTGTTCGCGGAGATTTTGGTCACGACCAGCGGCGGGCCGGGCTATGCCTCCACCAATATCGCCTATCTGATCTATCACCAGGCCTTGCTCGATTATGACGTCGGCGGCGCCTCGGCAGGCGGTGTCGTGGCGGTCATCCTCGCCAACATCGTCGCCATCTTCCTCGTCCGCCTTGTCGGCAAGAACCTCGACGCGTGAGGAGAGAGAACCATGGCCCGCGCAATCAGCCCGCAGAAGAAATGGACCTTCACGATCCTCGCCTGGATCGTGGCGCTCATCATCTTCTTCCCGATCCTGTGGACATTCCTGACCGCCTTCAAGACCGAAGGCGACGCCATTCTCTTTCCGCCGGCCTTCCTGCCGCCGCACTGGACGCTGGAGAACTTCTTCGAGGTCCAGACCCGATCGAATTACTTCAAGCACTTCTTCAATTCGGTCGTCATCTCGGTCGGCTCGACGCTGATCGGCCTGGTCATCGCGGTGCCCGCCGCCTGGTCGATGGCCTTCGCGCCGACCAAGCGGACCAAGGACATCCTGATGTGGATGCTCTCCACCAAGATGATGCCGGCCGTCGGCGTGCTCGTGCCGATCTTTCTCATCTTCAAGAATCTTGGCCTGCTCGACACGCTCGGTGGCCTCACCGGCATCCTGATGCTGATCAACCTGCCGATCATGGTCTGGATGCTCTACACCTATTTCCGCGAGATACCGATCGACATCCTCGAGGCCTCGCGGATGGACGGCGCGTCGCTCTGGAAAGAGATCGTCTATGTCCTCCTTCCGATGGCGATCCCGGGTATCGCCTCGACGTTGCTGCTCAACGTCATTCTCGCCTGGAACGAAGCGTTCTGGACGCTGAATCTTTCGGCGGCGAACGCGGCACCGCTCACGGCCTTCATCGCCTCCTATTCGAGCCCCGAGGGCCTGTTCTGGGCGAAATTGTCCGCGGCCTCGACGCTCGCCATCGCGCCCATCCTGATCCTCGGCTGGTTCAGCCAGAAGCAGTTGGTGCGTGGCATGACTTTCGGCGCAGTAAAGTGACTTTCGGCGCAGTGAAATAGACGACGGGGAGAGAAACAATGGGCAAGATCGTCCTTGAAGGCGTCGAGAAGCACTTCGGCAATGTGAAGGTCATTTCGAATGTCAGCCTCACGGTCGAAGACGGCGCGTTCGTCGTCTTTGTCGGCCCGTCGGGCTGCGGCAAGTCCACGCTGCTCAGGCTGATCGCCGGGCTTGAGGACGTCACCTCCGGCAAGATCTATATCGACGGCGTGAATGTCGTCGACTTGCCGCCGGCCAAGCGCGGCCTCTCGATGGTGTTCCAGTCCTATGCGCTCTATCCGCATATGAGCGTGCGCGGGAATATCGGTTTCGGCCTCAAGATGGCCGGCATGCCGAAGGAGGAAATCAGGAAGAAGGTCGACGCGGCTGCGGCGACGCTGAACCTGACACCCTATCTCGAGCGCAAGCCGCGCATGCTTTCCGGCGGCCAGCGCCAGCGCGTCGCCATCGGACGAGCCATTGTCCGCGAGCCCAAGGGCTTCCTGTTCGACGAACCGCTCAGCAATCTCGACGCGGCTCTGAGGGTCAACATGCGCATCGAGATCGCGCGGCTGCAGAAAAGCCTCGCGACCACCGCGATCTATGTGACGCATGACCAGGTCGAAGCCATGACGATGGCCGACAAGATCGTCGTGCTGAATGCCGGTTCGGTCGAGCAGGTCGGTTCTCCGCTCGAACTCTACGAACGGCCCGACAATCTCTTCGTCGCCGGCTTCATCGGTTCGCCGAAGATGAACCTGATCGGCGGAGCGACGGCCGAACCCTATGGCGCCGCGACGATCGGAATCCGTCCCGAACATCTCGCCGTCGCGCGTGACGGCGAGGGTTGGGCGGGCACCATCGGCGTCGCCGAACATCTCGGCAGCGACACGTTCCTCTATGTCGAGGTGCCCAAAGTCGGTCTCCTCACGGCGCGAACGCAGGGCGAGGTGGCATTCCAAGCAGGCGAACACGTGATGTTGCGACCTGACCCGGCGCGACTGCACCGTTTCGACAAGAACGGCCGGGCGATCCGCAACTGAGCGCCGTCGCCGTCATGGCCATGGTTGAATGTCGGCGCGCGGCCATGGATGATCCGGCCCGCCGCCGGCGGAGAATCGAGCGGCAACGCGTCGACTAGCGAGAAGAACACCGAAATGGCGATCAAACTGACCACCAGCACCCTGCCCGAGATCGCCGCCAAGGCGCGCGTGCCCCAATATGACCGCGCGGCGCTCAGCCCCGGCATCCTGCATTTCGGCATCGGCAATTTTCATCGCGCGCATCAGGCCGCCTATCTCGACGATCTGTTCTCCACCGGGCGCGATTTCGATTTCGCCATCATCGGCACCGGCGTCACCGAGCATGATGGCCGCATCGCCGCCCTGCTCGCGGACCAGGACCTGCTGACGACGCTGGTCGAGCAGGAGGCGACGAGTTCGCTCGCCCGCGTCACCGGATCGATGATCGCCACCATTGCGCCAAGCGATCGCGAGAAAATTCTCCAGACTCTCGCCGACCCGGCGATCCGCATCGTCTCGCTCACCGTCACTGAGGGCGGCTACTTCATCAATGCCGCCACCGCAGCCTTCGACCCCCAGAATCCGCAGATCGTCGCCGACGCCGCTGATCCTGCTCACGCGAAGACAGTGTTCGGCCTGATCATCGCCGGCCTCAGGCGCCGCCGCGACGCAGGCATCATCCCGTTCACCGTGATGTCCTGCGACAACCTCCCGCATAACGGAGCCGTGGCACGCAACGCTGTCGTCGGCCTTGCGGCTCTGTCCGATGCCGCCTTCGCGGCCTGGATCAAGGACAATGTCGCTTTCCCGAACGGCATGGTCGACCGGATCACGCCCGCGACCGGAGACCGCGAAAAGCAGTTGCTCGCCGACCAGTTCGGTATCGAGGATGCCTGGCCGGTCTTCTGCGAAGACTTCCGGCAATGGGTGCTGGAGGACAACTTCCCGGCCGGCCGGCCCCATCTCGAAGATGTCGGCGTGCAGTTCGTGCCAGACGTGACGCCTTTTGAGATGATGAAGATCCGCATCCTCAATGGCGGCCACGCCGTGATCGCCTATCCGGCCGGACTGCTCGACATTCATTTCGTTCATGAAGCCATGGAGCATCCGCTGGTTGCCGGCTTCCTCGAGAAGATCGAGACCGAGGAAATCGTCCCCGTGGTGCCGCCGGTCCCCGATACCGACACCTCCGCCTATTTCGAGCTGATCAAGCATCGCTTCGCCAATCCGAAGATTGGCGACACCGTCCGCCGCCTCTGCCTCGACGGTTCCAATCGGCAGCCGAAATTCATCATCCCGACGATCGCGGATCGCCTGTCGGATGGTCTCCCGATCACGGGCCTCGCACTCGAATCGGCGCTCTGGTGCCGCTATTGCTTCGGCACGACCGATAGCGGGGCAACGATCGCGCCGAACGATCCAAACTGGGAGCGCCTGACGGCGACGGCAGCGCTTGCCAAGGACGACCCTCTCGCCTGGCTGGCGATGGAAGACCTCTATGGCGCGGTCGGACAGAACGAAGTGTTCCGCAAGGCGTTCTCGGAAGCTCTCACCGCGCTCTGGCGCGACGGGACGGCCACGACGCTGACGCGCTATCTCTCCGCCTGACGCAGGGCGAGGAGGTGCGCGATCTCGGGCTGGTGATCCTCGACTGCGACGGCGTCGTCGTCGACAGCGAACCCGTCGCGATCGCGGCTTTGGCCGAATTCCTCCAGGGCATCGGCCTGCCGGTCGCGGCGGATTACGTCTATCGCAACTTCCTCGGACGGAGCTGGGCGACCGTCACCGCGCTGCTCGCCCGCGACTTCGCCATCCGCCTCTCGGATGAAGAGATCGAGGCCTACAAGGAACTGCTGTTCGATCGCATCCGTACGCGAGTCGAGCCGATGCCTGGCATCGCCGCAGCCATCGCGGCGCTGCAGCACCCGGTCTGCGTCGCCTCGTCGAGTACGCCTGAGCGACTCGACGTTTCGCTCGGCAAGGCGGGGCTTCGCGAGCGTTTCATGCCGCATGTCTTCAGCGCCTCGCTCGTCAAGCGTGGCAAGCCGGCGCCGGACCTCTTCCTCCATGCGGCCGACGCGATGGGGTTCGAGCCGGCCGACTGCCTCGTCATCGAGGACAGCCCTGCCGGCATCGAAGCCGGCAAGGCGGCCGGGATGATCGTCGCGGCCTTTCTCGGCGGCTCGCATATCGCGCCTGGAAAGCTGCAGCCGGTTGCTCTGGCGCTCGAACCGCACATCGTGTTCGAACATATGGATGAACTGCCGGCGGTTCTGGCCCGTTTCGACGCGATCCGCGCCGCGGCTCACCAGATCTTGCGCGCGACGCCGCCGTAATTCGCGGCAAGGCCCTTGTCGAAGGTCTCGCGCATTTCGTCCTCGGACAGCAGGACCGGGCCGCCGATCAGCAGTGCGTTGAAATATTGCTGCGCGATCGTCTCGAGTTCGACAGCACGCCACATAGCGTTGGGCAGGTCATAGCCTGTCGCGATCGCGCCATGATTGGCCAAAAGGACCGCCGAGCGCCCTTCCATCGCCTTCAGCACGTTCAGCGAAAGCTGCTCGGTTCCATAGGTCGCATAGTCGGCACAGCGCACGTCGTCGCCGCCGAACACGGCGATCATGTAGTGGCAGGCGGGAATCGCACGCCGCGTCATCGCGAGGCTGGTGCAATACATCGGGTGCGCGTGGACGATCGCGCCGACTTCGGGCCGCGCGCGCATGATGTCGCGGTGGAAGCGCCATTCGGTCGAGGGCGGCTTCGGCCCTTCCCATTGGCCGTCATCCGCGCCGAGCGACATCGAGACGATCTCTTCTGGTAGCATGCGATCATAGGGGACCGAGGTCGGCGTGATTAGCATGCGATCCTCGAAGCGGACCGAGATATTGCCGGATACGCCCTGATTGAGACCGTTGCCGTTCATCTTGAGGCAATGGGCGATGATGTCCCGGCGGCAGTCGAGTTCGGTCATCGAAGGGTCCTGAGCGAGGCGGTTCGAAGGGCGGCGACCTCCGCTCTTTGCAGGCCGCCACCGCCGGGGTCAACGGGAATGATGGCTGCCGATCTTCCCAACGACACCACTGCTCGCAAATCAGGCTCGCATCGCCGCACCGCCTCGGATATTGCCGTCGCGAAGGATGCGGGTTGCGCGGAGCGGCCCGCGTCATGTCCCTGCCGGGAACAGATGATCGAGGCGTGGCCTCGACCCGGCCATGCAGCCCGGAGCAGTCCAGCCATGGCGCCAGCCGATCTCGTCATCCGCAACGCTCGCGTCGTCGCCGATGATCGCGATTTCCGAGGCGGCGTCGCGGTCAGCGACGGGCGGATCACGGAGATCTTCGAAGGCGAAAGCGATTTGCCGGCGACCGACATGATCGATGCGGATGGCCTCGTCTTGATGCCGGGTCTCGTCGATGGTCACGTGCATTTCTCCGAACCCGGCCGTGGCCATTGGGAGGGCTTCGAGACCGGCAGCCGCGCTGCGGCGGCGGGAGGGATCACCACATTCGTCGAGATGCCGCTCAATGCGCACCCGCCGACGGTCGATGCAGCGGCGCTGGCACTCAAGCAACAGGCGGCCGAGAAGAGCGTCGTCGACTATGCGCTCTGGGGCGGGCTCGTCGACGACAATCTCGCCGATCTCGCCGGCCTGCAGGACGGCGGCGTCGCCGGCTTCAAGGCCTTCATGTGCACCGCGTCGGATTTCCCGCGCGTCGATGCAAGGCTGATGCGGGCTGGAATGGCCGCCATCGCCGGCTTCGGCTCCTTCCTCGCCGTTCATGCCGAGGACGAGGCGATGACCGACGGGCTGACGGCGACGCTGCGCGCCGCTGGCCGCACCGATCGTGCAGCCTGGGGCGAAGCGCGGCCGATCGCCGCCGAACTTGCCGCCATCGACCAGGCGATCAGCATCGCGGCCGAGACCGGAGCGCGGCTGCATATCGTCCATGTCTCATCGGCTGCCGGCATTGACCGCATCAGTGCCGCCAAGGCGCGCGGCGTCAGGGTCACCGCCGAGACCTGTCCGCACTACCTGTTCTTCGACGAGACCGATCTCGAAAGGATCGGGCCGCTCGCCAAATGCGCGCCGCCACTGCGCGCGCCTGCCGAGCGGGAGGCGCTCTGGGAACGCGTGCTCGCCGGCGCCGTCGACGTCATCGCGTCCGATCATTCCCCCTGCCTGATCGAGGAGAAGACCGCCGGCGATGCAGACATCTTCAAGGCCTGGGGCGGCATCTCCGGGCTGCAATCGACCCTGCCGGTGCTTCTCACGGAGGGACCGAAGCGCGGCCTGTCGCTCGCCGCGATCGCCAGGATGACCGCAACCGACCCGGCCCGGCTGTTCGGGCTTGATCCGCAGAAGGGCGCAATCACGGTCGGCGCCGATGCCGATCTCGTTCTCGTTGATCCCGAGGCGGAGACGGTTCTCGCGGCCGGCGATCTCCACTACCGCAACCCGCACAGCGCCTATGTCGGCGCGCATTTCCGGGGGGCCGTGCGGCGGACGATCAGCCGCGGCGAGACCATCTTTCTCGACGGCGTGATCACGGCTACTCCCGGCCGGGGCCGCCGTCTCGATGGTCCCGGCAGGTTGGTCTGACGCGCTGGCCCCCGCCATTGGCGCGTCCCTGTCTCAAGCGACACGCCTGGCGAGCTCCATCAAGCGATGGCGCCTTCAAATTCTTCTGCGGCCATACCTGACGCGGCCGAAACTGCGTCGCGCGTGAAACGTGCTGGCGACACGCCGACGTCGCGCGTGAAAGCCACGCTGAAGGCGCTTGCAGAGCGATATCCAATGCGCCGGGCAATTTCCCCGATACTCGCCTCACGCTTCCGCAACAGGTCCTTGGCCAAAGCCAGCCGCCAGGACTTGAGATACTCCATCGGCGCCATGCCCACCGCGCTCTGAAACCGCTCATAAAAGGCCGACCGAGACAAAGCTGCCTCTCGTGCGAGTTCGGCCACCGTCCAGGTGCGCTCTGGCCTCGCGTGCATAGCCCTTATCGCCACCGCCAGTCGGTCATCCGCGAGGCCGCGCAACAATCCCGGTGAAGCACCCAACCCGCCTGTCGATCGCAGCGCCTCGATCAGCAACACCTCCAGCAGATGCTGCAACACCACGTCGCGACCCGGCTTGATGCCCACGGCCTCGTCCCCCAGTAACTGCATCAGCGTGGCCAGGCGATACTCGCCCCGCACCACGACAAGCCCGGGCAGCAGTGACGACAGCAAGGCCGCATCGTCGGAATTGAAGATGCAGTAGCCCACCAGCGCGCGCATATCGATCGGACCATCAATGCTGCCGACGCGATATCCGCCTCCCGGCAAGACGACAGGATCGATCACAATGTCACCGTCGCCACTTGGCATGCCGCTCCACATGATGAAGTCCTGAGCGAAGGGGATCAGAATGAAATCGCCTGCATTGACGATGACCTCGCCACTTTTGTTGTCCGCATAGCGCAGGCTCCCCTTGAGTACCGCGACGTAATACGGATTGGGCGATTGCGTCCGGCGAACACGCCACGGCCCCGATCCTGTAACGCATTTGGAAAACGGCGCGCCGGGCTGCAGCAAGCCGACTATTTGAGTGAGGGGGTCTGCCATTCCGGACTCATTCGAAATATTCGTGGACGATGAGACATAGAACGTCCGGGCAGCAATGACCATCTCCTGTTGGCCAACCAGGAGCAGGATTCTTCCATGACTGAGAACTCACGCATCGCCCTCGTCACGGGCGCCAATCAGGGCATCGGGCTTCAGATCGCGACCGACCTCGCCGCCAACGGCCTGACGGTGCTCCTCGCCTCCCGCAATCTCGACCGCGGCAGATCAGCAGCCGAAACCATTGACGGCGACATCCATCCCATCCAGCTCGACGTCACCGACGAGGCTTCGATCCGCGCCGCCGTCGCGCATGTCGACCGGCAGTTTGGTCGCCTCGACATTCTTGTCAACAATGCCGCCATTTCCCGAGCCAATGGCCAGGACGTCGAGACGATGCAGGACTATATCCAGCGCTCGCGGGCGACGCTGATTCCGATCGACGAAGTAAGGACGATCTGGGATACCAACGTTTTTGGCGTCCTCGCTGTGACGCAGGCCTTCGTACCGCTGCTGCGCAAGTCGAAAGACGCCCGCATCGTCAACGTCTCGAGCGGCCTCGGCTCGCTCTCCATCAACTCCACGCCACACCCCTATCGCGCGGCGTTCAACCCCGGCTATGGCGCCTCCAAGACCGCGCTGAATGCCATTACGGTGGCGTTTGCCATTGATCTCGAGGCCGACCGCATCAAGGTCAACGCGGTGACACCGGGCTTCACCAGCACAGCGCTCAACAACTACGAAGGCACCGAAACGGTGCAGCAGGGCGCCGCCGAAGCCGTCCGTGTGGCGCTCCTCGGGAGTGACAGCCCGACCGGCACTTTCACTGGATCTGTCAACGAACCTTACCCTTGGTAGCCGAATGAAGGGCCGTCGGCGCGATGCCGGCGGACCTATTCCTCATCGATCAAAGCGGCCTGACGATTGAGGCCGGCGTCGAGTTCCCTAAGCGGCCACGGCGATCGAGATCGGATCACTGAGCTGGACGAGAGGGGCGTTCGGCGCCCCTTGAAGCGGCTGGCGGCGCCGGAACATCGCAATCAGCGCGACGTCCAGCCGCCATCGACGAGGATGGTCTGGCCCGTGATCATCGCGGCAGCGTCCGAAGCCAGGAAGGCGACGACGCCCGAGACTTCATGCGGCTCACCGATCCGGTGCAGCGCCGCGATCCTGTCGATGACATCGGCACGAAAGGCTTCGTCGGCCAGCATGTCCGCGGTCCCGTCGGTTCGGATGAAGGTCGGCGCGATGCAATTGACGCGCACGTCGTAGATGCCCCATTCGACCGCGAAGCACTTCGTCATATGGGCCACGGCGGCTTTCGAAAGGCAGTAGACGCCCTCGCCCGGCAGCGCCACGGCGCCTGCCTGCGAGCCGATGTTGATGATCGCGCCGTTTCGGCGCGCGATCATGTGGCGCCCGACATATTGCGACATGAAGAAGGTCGAACGGACATTGACGTCCATGACGGCGGCGAAATCCGCCTCGCTGACGCTCTCGATCGGCGCCATCGGGATGCCCCCGCCGGCATTGTTGACGAGAATGTCGATCTGCCCGAACGCGGCGAGCGCCTTGTCGACCGCGAGTCGCGCCTCGTCAAGATCGCGCACATCGAGCTGCAAAGCGACCGCGCGGCGACCGAAATCCGCGATCTCCGCGACGAGACCATGGTCGTCGGCGGCATCGCGCAGGCCGAGCGCGACATCGGCGCCCGCAGCGGCCAGCGCCAGCGCCGAGGCCCGGCCGAGTCCTCTCCCTGCCCCCGTCACCAGCGCGACGCGGCCCGTCAGGTCGAAACTCGGCAACTTCGTCATGGTCATTTCCCTGGCTCCAAGGACTGCCGGCGCTCAGCGCCGCGCAACAGCCACGACGAGATACCCATAGCTCCAATCCGCCGGCAGAATGCCCGAGAGACGGTCGTCGATCCAGCCGATCAGCGCGCGATGCGTCACGGCATATTCGGGAAGTACGCTCTCGCTGGTCAGATGCTCGATCGCAAAGCCGGCCTCGGCAAGCTCGGCGACGATCTCCTCGCGGCGATAGAGATGATAGAACAGCGCGATCGTGTCATTGCCCGCGTCGCGATTATAGCGGATATCGCCGGGTTCGAGGCCCGGAAAGGCGGCCGCTTCCGCCTGTGCCGCGCGGAACCGCCGCCGGGCATTCGGCAGTCCGAGGACAAGCCGGCCACCCGGCGCCAGATTGCCGCGCAGTTCGTTCAAAAGGGCAAGCCGGTTTGCGCGACCCGCGACATGGCCGAGAACGCCGAAGCCAAGCAGAACAGCATCGAACCGACCCGAACCGTCGACGAGCCGCCGATATTCGGTGCCGCTGGCATCGACGACCGCAATCCGATCAGCGAGCCCCGCTTCGGCCACGGTCGCTGTCAAATGGTTGCGCGCCACCGGGCTGATATCGACCGCGACAATCTCGGCCTCCCGCTCGCGCGCCAGCGCGAGGCAATAGCGCCCTTCGCCCGCGCCATAGTCGAGCAGGCGCCCGCCGACCGGCAGCGCCGCGCGCAGAAAGCGCATCGTGCGACGGTTCGGGCGCGGATAGCGGCTCTGATAGAGGCCTGACGAGAAATAAGCGTCGTAGCTCTCCGCCATGTCGGGGAGCGGGAGCGCCCCGTCCGATGGGCAAGCGGTCACGGGCATGGCCTTCCGGTGTCCACCGGGCTGCGGGCTCAAGACGTCACGTCAATGTTCGAAATGCAGCCTGAGGATCGAAGTCCCGGGCTCGGGCCCGGCCCGGCTCGACAGCCGGTCGGCGAGACGGCGCAGCAGCGTGCCCGAAATGCTCGACATGGCGGCGTCGATGGCCGAGTCGTCATCGCCATCGAGCAGACTTTCGAGGTCTGCCACCGCGACGTCGCCGACGGGCATCGGAGCGCCGGAATGGACCAGCTCGATATCGAGGTTGAGTTCGTCGAAGCTGCCGCCGATGCCGATGACGCGGCGGTCGCCTCCGGCCTGATCGATCGCCTCAGCGGCCTCGACTGCGGCGAGCGCAGCGCGGCGGACGACATCGCGCCGTGCCGCCCAGGAGCCACCGGCCTCCTCGATGAAATCGGTTATCTGGATCGACACCGGCGGGCCGCCCGCGGCGAGCTTGATCGCCAATTGGCGGCGGATGCCGAGCCGGAAGACGAGGTTGAGCACGATCGCGATGACGCCGGTGACGATGAAGCCCGAACCGACGAGATGGCGCAGCGCCGGATGCGCCCGCTCGGCAAGGCCCGGCATCAGGAGCACCGTGACGCCGCCAAGCAGCGAGATGCCGACGATAAAGATGCCGCGCGTATCGAGTTCGCGCGAAGCGATGAGGTCGATGCCCGCCGCCATCAGGAAGGCAGCCGCATAAAGCTCGATCGCGCCGATCACCGGCGTCGGAATCAGCGTCAGCGCCAGGGTCGCCTGCGGCAGGAACGCGACCAGCATCAGGATCGCCGCCGTGGCGAGCCCGACTGTGCGGCTGGTGACGGCGCTCGCATGGCAAAGGCCGATATTGGCCGAGGAGGTGGCGGTCGGCATCGACCCGAGGACACCGCCGATCAGATCGGCAATGCCGGCGCCGAGCACGCCGCGGCTCGCCTGCTTCATGTCCGGGCGGCGCCAGTCGGCATCATCCATCCTGTCGAGCAGGATCAGGCTGCCGACGGTGTCGATCTGGGTTAGGATAGCGATGAAAGCGAGGCCGAGCAGCAGGCCGACCGGAATGTCGACGACCGGCCTCACGAGATCGGGCATCGCGACCGGCGCTGCGGACATCAGAACCGCGCCGCCTTCGAGCCGACCCATGAAGAAGGCCGCGGCAACGCCTGCAACGACACCGATCAGAAGCGCCAGCAGCTTCAGTCGCCGGTTACCCCATACCGAGAGCCCGACGATCAGCGCCAGCGTAATCGAAGACATGATCAGGCTGGGACCATCGATGACGAAGTCTTCGCCGAGGCTCCAGGAGTGCTCGACCGCCTCGCCGACCAGCGACATGCCGCCGATAAGCACGACCAGGCCAGCGACGATCGGTGGGAACAGGCCGCGAAGGCGCGGCAGGAGCGGCGCGATCGCCAGCGTTGCCACCGCCGAGACCACGGTCATCGTCACCATGCCGCCAGGGCCGGTCACGGCGAGGATCGGCCCGGCCAGCGGGACCATGAACACCGAGGGCATATGGATCATCAGCGACCCTGAGCCGAGGCGACCGCCCCAGGCCTGCAGTGCCGTGCCGATCGCCATGGCGATGATGGTGACGGCAAGAAGATTGCGCGTCTGGTCGACCGAGAGATTGGCGTAGCGGGCGAGCGCCAGCGTGTATGCCAGCAGGCCGAGCGCCATCACGGCATGCTGGAACCCGAGCGTGATCGCCGTGGCCAGCGGCGGCTTCTCGTCGGCGGAGAAAGAGAGCTCATGCGGGCGCCGTCGCGGCCGCGACGGTGGCATTTTCAACGCAATCATCGTTCGGCTTGTCCGCCTCTTGCGCAGCGGTCATTGCCGCGACAATCCGATCGATGCATGCTGTTCCTCGCCTCGGCCTCGCCCCGCGCTACATTGCCCGGTCGCTGGTGGCCTGCAAAGTCATTTTTGCCTCGGGCGCCATCCTGATCACGGATTGCGCGCAACCCGACCAAGAAACTGGAGTTGAGATGAACGTCACGTTCGAGAGCGTTGGCACTGCCTCGGTCATCGACCTCCTCGGCCGCCTCGACAGCGCCAATGCGGCAACGGTCGAAGCCGAGCTCCTTTCCTATCTCTCGGAAGGCAGCGGCGGCGTCGTGATCGATTTCCAGCGGCTCGATTACATTTCCAGCGCCGGCCTCAGGATCGTGCTGGTCGTGGCCAAGCGCATGAAGCAGGCCGGCCGCAAGCTCGTGCTCACAGGCTTCCAGTCGAACATCAAGGACGTGTTCGAAATCAGCGGCTTCCTCAACATCCTCGACGTCGCGCCCTCGCGCGCGGAAGCCGTGAAGCGAACCGAGGGCTGAACGTCAGGATTCTTCCCGGTCGGTGGGCGGCCAATCCGTCGTGTCATGATCGGGGTGCTGACGGTTGCTTGCCTTGATCCGCGGGAGATAGCCCATGGGATCATGCGAATAGGTCGGCCGATCGCCCGGCAGCGCGACGAGCCCGGCGAACCATTCGACGCGGCTTTCATTGCCATACTGGACGACCGGCGGGACGCGCGAAGGTTCGTCGAAGGACCCGGCCATCACGCCGATATCCGGGAATTCCGGATAGTCGAAGATCATCGGCGTGCCGCATGCGCTGCAGAAACCGCGACGGGCGAGCGCCGAGCTTCGGAACCAGGAGAGCGCGCCGCGCGTCACGCGAAAGTCCGACTTCTGTACCGGGCAGATCACCGCGAACGGACCGCCGACCGCCTTCTGGCACATGCGGCAATGGCAGACATGCACATTGCTCGGCGGCGTGTCGCAGGTGAAACGCACCGCGCCACACTGGCATCCTCCGGTGAGGCGGCCATCGCCGGGCTGATCGGCCATGTCGGATCTCCTTCGCTCTACTACGAGATGATCGTCTCGGCGGGCGGGCCGAGATAACGCACCACGAGACAGGTGATGTCATCCGATTGCGGGGCGCCGGCGACGAAGGCCGAGACGGCGCCCGTGACGGCCGACAGCACCGCCTCGACGGGTCGCATGGCCGCATCGCGCAGCGTCGCCTCGATGCGGGCTTCGCCGAATTCGCGCCCCGCGCTGTCCATCGCCTCGGAGATGCCGTCGGTATAGAGGAACAGCGTGTCACCGGCGGCAAGACGCGCAAGCTTGTCGCCGTAGGGCATGTCCGGCATCACGCCAAGCGCCATGCCGCCCGTGCCCGGCAGCCCGGCAACGCTGCCATCGGCGCGGCGAATGATCAGCGGCGGATTATGGCCGCCATTGGCATAGGCAAGCTCGCCGGTCTCGATATCGAGGATGGCGTAGAAGGCCGTGACGAACATCTCCATCGGGTTTCGGGCGCACAACACCTCATTGGCGCGCGCGAGACAATCGCCGGGTGAGCCGCCATCCATGGCGCTCGCCTGGAGAACGGTGCGGGAAATCGCCATGAAGAAGGCGGCCGGCACGCCCTTGCCCGAAACGTCGGCGATGACGAGACCGAGGCGACGTTCGTCGAGGGGGAAGAAATCATAGAAATCGCCGCCCATCTCGCGCGCCGGCACCATCGACGCCTTGCCGGCATAGGCCTGGCTCGCCGGCAGTGATTCGGGCAGCATCGCGGCCTGCAGGGTCTTCGCGGCCTGCAGTTCCGCCTCGACGCGGCGGGCGGAGTCCTCAAGCAGTGCATTCTTCTGCTCGAGCTCCAGCGTTCTCGCCCGGACCTCCGCCTCGAGATCTTCCTCGCGCCGCTGCACCTGGACGGCCATATCCTGAAAGACGCGCGCGAGCGTGCCGATCTCGTCCTGCCGCCGGGTCATCCGATCAAGGCTCTCGGGGTGGAAGCTCCGCGCCTCGATTTCGCGAGCCGCCGTCGTCATTGCCAGCACGGGGCGGGCGATGCGCCGCGCCGAGACCGACGCGATGGTGGCGCCGGCCGCGAAGACGAGGGCAGCCGATCCGACGCCGTAGATGAGCAGATTGGAGAGCAGCGCGTCGAGACGCTGGTTCGACATCTGGATCATCACCGCCCCGATGACGATACCCGCCGTGTCCCTGATCGGCGCCGACACCCAGAGATGGTGACCTTTCAGCTCGGACGTCGCCGCCCCGGTCGATATCGTCTCGGCCGGCAGATCGACGAGGTCCTTCGGCGTCTTCTCCGCGCCGACCTGCGCCAGCGACTTCTGCTGGTCGTCGAGCACCTCGATCGAGATGATGTCGTTGCGGTTGAGCATGGCCTGCATCAGCACCGGCACCGAATTGGCGGCGCGGACGCCATCGAGCGCGCGAACGGACTGGCCGACAATCAGCGCCCGGCCCGGCCCGGCGCGGACACCGACATAGCGGACGCCATCGACGGCGGGGCCGAAATCCACACTGTATCGCCGCCCCGAAACCAGCCCGAGCAACGCGTCGTGCGACAGCGTTTCCGGCAGCGTCTGGCCATTGATCACCGAGCCGTAGTCGCCGACGGAACTCGCGAGGATGTGCAGATCGCTGTCGACCAGCCAGATGGAATCGAGGTTGCCGCGCGCAACGATTTCCGCGAAGCGGTCGCTGACATCGGGGATGGAAACCTGCCCGACGTGATCCGCCGTCAGTGCCAGCGTCGTCAGCACATCGGTGACGATTTCCTGCGACTCCTCGAGCGCCACTTCGGAGAGACGCGCGCTCTCGGCAATGATGCGCGCCACCACCTGCGCCTGGCCCTCGGCCTGCTCGATGAGGGCGTTGCGGCCGAGCATGCCGAAGACAAGCGATACGACCAGAATGGCGAAAGCGATGCAGCTCGCCGCGAGGATGATGAGGCGGCGGGTCAGAGTCACGGCACGATACCGCCGTCGGTCGCACCGCTTCGCATCATGACGAGACTCAGCGTGTTGCGGTCGCCCTGGCGGCGATAATAGGCCCGGTCGATCATGTTGCTGATGAGATGGACGCCGAGCCCGCCGATCGGCCTTGTTTCCAGCGAGGCGTCGAGATCGGGTTCGGGTGCGTCGCGGAAAGGATCGAAGGCGTCGCCGCCATAGCCGAGTTCGACGGTCACCTGGTCCGGCCGGCGGTAGATCGCGACCGCCAGCCGTCCGTCCGAAGCCCCGGCATATTTGACGACATTGGTCACCAATTCCTCGACGGCGAGCGACAGGCGGAACACGGCCGCCGAATCAAGCACGCCCTCCCCCGCCTCCTCGACGCCCGACTGGATCGTCGCGATCGAATCGTTCGAGACCGGCAGGTCGAAGGTGAGATCCAGCACGGATTGGCCGCTCACGAATGTGTCTCCCTCAGGCAGGGCCTGCAAGCTGTCCTCGGCCAGCGCGCTTCGCTCGCCGAGGTCGACCCGCGCGCCGGCCGCGCTCCCGGCCCTCTGGCTGAGCCGCAGCTTGGCATAGCCCATGAGCCGAGCCAACGGCCAGCACAGCACGAGAAACCACAGCATCGTATAAAGATAGATCCAGAGGATCGCGCGGGGATCGCCGACGGCGGCGATCACCGTATTGGCCCGCTGCACGATCTCCGGCACGCCGATCACCGATGCGGTCGACGATGCCATGATGATGATCAGCAGATAGGTCGTCCAGGCGGGTATGAAATAGAGCGCCTCCACACGTTCGCCGCGCTCAAGATGTCGGAGCGCGGAGAGCGCGTTGTCGGAAACGAAGCCGGTGACGGCCACGGCAAGGGCAAGCGACGCCTTGAGCCAGTCGGGCAGCGGCAGCGAAAAGCCGCCCAAAGCGATCTCGGGCGGGACCACATAAGCGAGATAATAGATCAGCACGAAAGTCGGCGGGACACGCGCCGCCGCGGTCAGGAACCCCGCGACGCCTGAACCACGCTGGCGCTGGCGAGCGAGCAGGAAGCCGAGCGCCGTGCCGATCGCCATGGTCAGCAGCGATATGCCGATATTGATCAGGAACCCGACGCCGAGATAGGGCGTCCAGGTGAGCAGCATCGGCAGGATCTCTCGCGCGCTCATTTCGCAAGCACCCGGCGCTCGAACACGGTGAACAGATGCGCCACGGCGAGGACGATGACGACATAGACGACGAGCAGGATGTTCATCATCACGGGGCCGTTGCCGTAGTCGGCGGCGATCGCCGTGCTGGCATGGACCAGTTCGGGCACCGCGATGGCGCTCGCCATGGCCGTTGCCTTCACCACATTGATCGAGCTGCCCATGATGGCGGGGTGCGCGAGCCGCAGGGTTCGCTTCAAACGGTGTTGCGGCGCGGCGCCGATGGTTGCGGCGGCCTCGGCGAGGGCCGCGGCATTGGCGGCCCCAGCATAGAAGGAGAGGACGGCAACCGCACTCCAGAAGGCCGAGAGCGTCAGCCCGTGGATCGCGACCAACCCGCCGATCCCGAAAAACACCAGGTAGAGCTGCAGCAGCGGCGGCGTCATCCGCATCAATGTCAGCGTCAGATGAAGGAGCGGCGTCAGCAGCGGAACCCGCCGGCGCAACACGATCGCGCCGCCAGCCCCGATGCCGATGCTGCCGACCAGCACCGCGACGGCCAGCGCGAGCGTCACCTGCAGCCCCTCGATCAGTCCGGCGCGGTGATAGCGGTCATAAAATGGCGTCACGTCGATGCCGAAGCGGTCGCGCAGCATGAGCGTGAAGCCGGCGAGGCCCACGACCTCCTGCGCCTCGATCAGGTCGAGCTCACGGCAGGCAAGCGTCCAGCTGCCATCGTCCTGCCGCCGGCAGGTCAAGCGCCCATCAGCATCGTGGGCCGACCACAGGGCGCCCGCGTCGCGGAGATAGGCGGAGGGCGGCAGCTTCCACTTGGCCTCGAGCGCGGCGAGGCGGCCATCGCGCAGCCATGTCGCAATGGTGTCGTCCAGCCGGACCGCGAGGCGCCCCTCGCTCGCCACGGCCACGGCCCAGGGCGACACGAAATCGGGGGGCAACAGACGGTAGCCCGGCCAATCTCCGCTGGTGATCTGGCGCTGCAGGGCCGCTTCGTCATAGAGCCAGCCATCGCAGGCGCCGTCTCGGAGGGCGAGCTCGGCATCGCGAATGCTGCCAAAGGCTTCGATGCGCGCGTTCAGCCGCGTTGCGACCAGACGATTCCACAGCGCGCCCTGAACGGCGCAGAGCGCGCGGTTGCGCAGATCGGTCCAGGCCCTGATCGGGCTTTGCTCGGGCAACAGGACGCTGGCGCCGCCACCATAATAACCGGGCTCGATCATGCGCACGAGGCGGCGACGATCGACCGTATCGCCGAGCGTCGCGACGACGGCGTCAATCTCGCCCGCGACGAGCTTCTGTAGCCGGTTGGCGCTCGTCACCGGAACCAGCACGAGCTTGACGCCAAGCGATTCGGCGAGGCCCGCAGCGACGTCAACATCATAGCCGACGGTGTCGCCGGCTGCGTCGCGAAAGCCGAATGGCTCGTAGTCCGTCTTGACGCCGACGATGAGACTGCCACGCGCCTCGATATCGTCGAGCCTTTCAGCACGCGCCGCCATGGCAAAGCCGGCGACCAGCATCGTCGCCAAAAGAAGCCTGGCAAGAATTCCCAACAGCCCCGCCCATCGCACAGCAGCACGATCCGCCATTGAACTTCCGCCCTTCCCCACGCACCGTCCGATTGTCGGCAGCGACGATAAACGCTATCCCGTCACCAAAGCCTTCTCCAGAGCGACAGGAGCATTGCGGCGTGGCCTCGAAGCAATCGACGATCGCGTTGGCACTCGCGCTGATGATGAGCCTTGCCGGCCTTGCTCCGGCGAGCGGCGGAACGCTGGATCGCATCGCGGAGACGGGCGTCATCCGCGCCGGCACCCGTACCGATGCCATTCCCTTCGCCTTCGACAATGGCAGCGGCAAGCCGGTCGGCTTCTCGGTCGATCTCATCGAGGAAATCCGGGCGGCGGCCGAGAAGGCCATCGGAAAGCCGATCAAAGTCGATCTTTCCGTGGTGACGCCGGCCAATCGAGTGCAACTCGTCGCCGAAGGCAAGCTCGACATCGTCTGCGAGATCACGACGCCGACCTGGGCCCGCGAGAAACTGGTCGACTTTTCGATCCCGATCTTCCGCGACGGCACCCGCATCCTGACCTTCCGCGACACGCTGCGCACCGTTCCCAACCCGAAGGACATGCTGATCGGCGTCGCCGAGGGGACCACGACCGCAACGATCCTCCAGGAAGCGCTGCCGGGCGTCCGCATCAAGAACTTCCCGTCGATGGATGCCGCCTTCAAGGCGCTCGGCAAGGGCGAGATTCAGGGCGTCGCCAATATCGGCGTCGTCCTGCTCGGTCTCTCCCGCAAGTTCGAGCCGAACCGCAGCGTCGTCTTGCTGCCGCGCTCGGCGCCATACGGCAACGAGACGATGTCGTGCATCCTGCCGCAGGACGACAGCGCCTGGCGCGATCTCGTCAATCACACCATCATCGATCTCGAAGACGGGCTCGCCGATTATCGCGGCCGCTACATGGACATCCACGACAAGTGGTTCGGCCGCGACGGCGTCATGGTCTACCCGCTCGACCGCTCGACGCGCGATTACCTGCTGCAATCGGACATCTGGGCGCGGTAAACGTGCCGGAAGCCGATCGCTACGCTGCCGAGGCGCGGCCGACCGCGCCATAGTCCTCGCGCCAGGAGCGCAGCGGCGCGAGCGCCGTGCCGTCCGCGTCGAAGACATGGACATAGCCGGGGGCCGCGTCATAGGCGACGACCGCGCCTTCGGCAATGTCGTGGATGCCGCGTAGCGAGGCGATCACCCGCTCGCCCGACGCGAGGGCCGAGAACAGGATGGTTTCAGCGCCAAGCAGCTCGCGCGCCGTCAGTTGGCACTGCAGCGGTCCGTCTGCGACATGGATCAGGTGCTCGGGCCGAATGCCGACCGTGACGGTCTTGCCGACGAGATCGCCCGTGCCTGCGACTGCGGCGCGGAGCGTTGCGCGGCCCTCATCGACGGTCAGTCGAAGCCCCTCGCCTGAGACCGCCTCGACCCGCGCCGCCAGGAAGTTCATCTGTGGCGCGCCGAGGAAGCCGGCGACGAAGCGGTTTCGCGGCCGGGCATAAAGCTCGATCGGCGCGCCGGTCTGCTCGACGATGCCATCGCGCAGCACGACGATCCGGTCGGCCATGGTCATTGCCTCTACCTGGTCATGCGTGACATAGACCATGGTCGATTTCAGCCGCCGATGCAGCGCCACGATCTCGCTGCGCATCTTCACCCGCAGCTCCGCATCGAGATTGGAGAGCGGCTCGTCGAACAGGAAGGCCTGCGGCTCCTTGACGATGGCGCGGCCGATGGCGACGCGCTGGCTCTGGCCGCCTGAAAGCTGCGAGGGGCGGCGCTGCAGAAGATGGCCGATCTGCAGGATATCCGCCGCCTCATTGATGCGGCGTTCGATCTCCGGCTTTGGCGTCTTCTGGTTGACGAGGCCGAAGCGGAGATTTTCATAGACGCTCATATGCGGATAGAGCGCATAGGACTGGAACACCATCGCCATGCCGCGCGCCGATGGCAGCAGATGATCACACCGCCTGCCGGCGAGATGGACCTCGCCCGACGTCACCTCTTCGAGACCCGCAATCATCCGCAGCAGCGTCGATTTTCCACAGCCGGAGGGGCCAACGAATACCGTGAAGGACGCATCCTCGACCGCAAGGTCGATGCCGTGGATCACCTCGACCTGCTGGTAGCTCTTGCGGACGGATTTGAGTTCGAGCCTTGCCATCTCCGCCCCTCTCAGCCTTCTGCCTCAATGACGAGCGCCTCGCCGGCCTTGAGGCTGGCGGCCGTCGGCAGCACGATGACGTCGCCTTCCCGGCCGGCCGCCCTGCCATTCACGGTCACGGCCCCCTTGAGGAAAGGCAGTGAAACGCGGCCGACGGAGAGTTCTCCGCCTAGGACCTTCAGCGTCACCCTGCCGCCCTCGACGGCGAGTTCGCCCCAGCCCTTGCCGGCCGACCAGAAATGCGTGCCGCGGGTTTCACCCTTGGGTGCGAGGCCGATCATGCCGCTGCGCTGGTCGAAGGTCTGCCCGGTCCAGGCATTGACCAGCGCATAGCTCGACAGCGAGCGCGCATAATAGCTGCCGCATTCGATCTCGTTCCAGGGGCTCCGGTTGGAGCCGTCATGACGGGCGCGCGCCGCGCGGACGATGGTCAGCCCCTCCTCGGCCAGACCGCGCAGAATCATGTGCGAGGCGACCATATATTCGAGCCCGGTCCACACCTCCTCCGCATAGGGGGCTGGAACGGCCGGCTCATGCGTGCCTTCAGGATAGGAACAGAGCAGCGTGCCGCCCTCATTCTCATAGGCATAGACGCGGCAGGGGTTGAAGTGATCGACGAGCGAGGCGCGGTGGTTCTCGGCGAAGATCGATTTCAGCGCGGTGGTGACCTTGTCCGGCGCCAGGATATCGCCAATGCCGGCGATATCGGCATGCCACTGGCCGAGGATCTGGTCGGTCAGGCAGCCCTGGCCAATCTGGTATTTGATCTCGGAATATTCGTCCGACCAGTAGGCGTCCATGAAGCTGTCAGCCAGCACGCCGGCTGCCCGGCCGGTGTCGAAACGCTGGATGAAGGCCTTGTCCGAGAGATCGAGACCCTGCGCGAACCAGCGGCCGTTGAAGAGATGCTGGTCGATATAGGCACCGCCCTTCGCGGCCATGCCGGCAAGCTCGGTCGCGAAATCCGCCTCGCCCATGGCGGTGGCCATTTCGGACGCAGCCTTCAGCGCCGCGACATAGATCGACGACAGCCAGGAGTTTGGCCCGAACAGCTCCATGTCGAGCGTGTGGTGCTGGCGGCCCCAGAGAATGCCGGTCTTTTCCGGGTCCCAGAGATCGGGATTGTCAGGCGACCAGGCATAGTCGAGCGCGCGGCGGATGTTCGGCCACCATTGCGCCAGCCATTCATCGTCGCCCGATTGCCGCCATTCGCGGAACGTCTTGATGATCGCGCCGAAATGCCCGTCCGCGCACGGGCCGATGATATCGAAGCCGGAGCCGAGCGGCAGGCGCTGGCGGAATGTCAGCCCGCCATTCGGCAGCTGGTTATACTGCCACTCGGTGTCGCGAAGGCTGCGCTCCAGCGCCGGGAACAGCGAGGCGAGCGCCTGCTGGTAGTTCCAGACATGGGTGCAGGACCCCTCGCATGAGCCCTCGCGCTCGTGCTGCCCCTCCCATCCCCACAGCTCGCCGCCTTCGAGGCGGATGACCGTGGCGGTGCGCAGCAGCCCCATCGTGCCAGTCGCGGCATCGATGATCTCGGATGGCAGCGCCGACCCGAAGATCGAATCGCGGAAGGCAAGCGTTGCTTCGGCAAGGCTGTCCCAGCGGGCAAAGGCGTCGCGGGCGCTGGCCAGCGAATCCGCCCATTGCGTGGCGTAATAGTTCTTCCAGGTCGGCTTCGACCCCTCGGTCGCCTGGCTGTCCGGCTTGTCGCGGCGATACCAGTAGATGTTGCCGAGGGGATAGTTCCAGGCAATGGCGAAGCGGATGGTGCGCTTTTCGCCGGGCGCGACGGTGATCCGCGCGGCCAGCGTGCCATGCTCGGGCTGCGCGAACATGTTCTTCACCTGGCGCGGCTTGTCATAGTGCCGCTCGGGCATGCGACCGGCGCGCGCGAACTCGCGCCAATAGAGGCTGAGGCTGTCGAACCACTGGCCGCGGAAATGATAGTCGACATGCTCGACGTCCTCGGCGTCGGTCATGATCGCGAGATCACCGCGCTGGTCGGCGGCACGGTGCTCATCGGCTGAAGTCAGATGCAGCGCCGAGGTGCCATCCGCCTGCACGAAGTGATGGATGCCGCTGTCGCAGCCGAAATTGCCGAGCGTTCCGGCGATCGTGTAGTCGATCGGCGCGGCTGTGGTGTTCTCGACCTCGAAGGCGAACATCGCGACCGGCAGCGAACTGTCGCGATCATTGTGCGGAATGAAGGGCGAGAGTGCCTGCATGCGCACATCGCCCGGGAAACGTTCGTCATGGAAGGCGAATTCGGCGACCGGGAAGCGGCCGACAAAGGTGACATCGGCGAAATGCGGCACCCCGGCCATGGAATCGCGGTTGGCGCCGAAGCCGAAGCCGTCGAACTTGCGGACCGAGGGCGATCCTGTCGGCGTCCCTTCATAAGGCCCGTTCAACACCAGCGCCTTCAGCAGCTTGCCGTCTTGCTCGGCCTTGATGGCAAAATGGCTGTAGCCGTTGAACTGGTGCAATTCGGGCCGGTTGCGGATCGACCAGTCGACCATGCGGCCGGCGCCGGTGATCGAGAACCCGCCGGCGCCGATGCCGCCAAGCGGGAAGATGGCATAGCGGCGCCGCGCATCGCGATAGACGAAGCGGGGGTCGATCGAAGCGAGATCGTTCAGCATTCCCTGGGTTCCTGTTCCTTGAAGAGATCGCGCGGGTGACGGCCCGCGTCAGTTCTTGATGCCGCTCATCGTCACGCCCTCGATCACCAGCTTCTGCGCCAGGAGGAAGATGAGGATCACCGGCAGCACGGCCATGCTCATCGCGGCCATGACCATCGAGAGGTTGCCCTGGCCCATGAAGCCGCGGAGCATGTCCATGGCGACCGGCAGGGTCATCGATTCCTGTGGTTCAAGCAGGACGCGGGCCTGGAAGTAGTAGTTCCAGGTCTGCGTGAAGGTGATGATGCCGAGCGCCGACAGTGCCGGCCGCAACTGCGGCAGTGAAATACGAAAGAAGATCTTGAAATAGCCGGCGCCATCCATGAGCGCGGCCTCTTCCAGCGCCTTCGGCTGCGAACGCATGAACTGCCGCACCAGGAAGACGCCGAAGCTCGAGGTCAGATACATGAGCGCCAGCCCGATCGGCCGGTTGAGCAGCCCCGCCTCGGCATAGCCGAGATAGATCGGGATGATCGTGACCTGGGCCGGGAACATCAGCCCGACCAGCATGATGAAGAACAGGCTGTCGCGGCCGGGAAAATCGAGGCGAGCGAAGGCGAAGGCGGCGAGCGTGCAGGTGATCAGTTGGCCAACCGTGACCAGCACCGCGATCTGGATCGAGTTCCAATAGATCTGGAGGAACGGGATTTCCGAGGCCAGCACGGCCCGATAATTGGTCAGATCGAAGGTTGGCGGCAGAAAGCTCGGCGGCATCTTGTAGGCGTCCGCCACCGGGCGGAACGACATCGAGAACAGCCACATGAAGGGCAGCAGCATGAAGATGCCGAGCACGGCCATGATGGCGATGATGGCGCGATCGGTCCATTTCTGACGCGAGCGGGTCTGCATCGGCGGCCCCCTAGTAGCTGACCCAACGCCGCGATGCGATAAGCTGCAGCGAGGTCAAAATGAGAATGACGACGGTGAGAATGACCGAGACCGAGGCGGCATAGCCGATCTCGAACGAGCCGAACGCTTCCTCGACGATGTAGATCGACATCGATCGGGTCGAGTCGCCGGGGCCGCCTGAGGTCAGGATGACGATGGATTCATAGACCTGCATCGCGCCGATCGAGGCATAGACGATGTTGAAGAAGATGACCGGCGAGATCCACGGCAGGATGATGCGCGAGAAACGCCGCCAATAGGAGGCGCCATCCATAATCGCCGCATCCATGATCGTCTTCGGCACGCCCTGCAGCGCAGCGATGAAGATGATCATGAAGAACCCGGTGTTCTTCCAGACGTCCATGATGATGATCGACATCATCGCGGTCGACGACGAGGTCAGCCAGCGAACCGGCGTGATCCCGAGGCGGATCAGGTAGTAATTGATGATGCCGAGATCATCGCCATAGAAGTATCCCCAGACGATCGACACGAAAGCGGCGGCGATGATCACCGGCAGGAAGAAGGCGAGACGGAAGAAATAAAGCAGAAAGGCCGGCATGGCCCGGTTGAGCGCCAGCGCCAGCGCCAGACCGACGCCGACATTGAAGGTCACGGCGAAGAAGGCGAAGCGCAGCGTATTCCAGAAGATTTCGAGCGAGCGGCCATCGGTGAAGAAGCGTTTGAAATTGTCGAGCCCGACGAAGCTCGCGCCGTCGATCGCATCATAATAGGTGAAGGCCAGCAGAAAGGTGACGATGACCGGCGCCAGCACGAATGTGAGATAGAGCGCGAAGGACGGCAAAATGAAGAGATAGCCGGCCCGCGCCTGCGCCCGTCTGAGTTCGGACCGTCGATTTGCAGCTATGGCGGTCATGTCCCGTTCCTGATCGATGGCAATTGTGCTTGGTCTTCGCCGTCGCACCGGCGAGAGCCCTCTCCCGCCCGCTGGAGAGGGTCGGGTGAGGGTCTTGATGTGGCTGCCGGCGACGGCGACCCTGGGAGCGTCCCACCCCGGCCCTCTCCCGCAAGCGGGAGAGGGGGAAGATTGGGCTCGGCCGCAGCCCTCAGCCCTCAGCCGCCCTTGGCGGAGAGGCGCTTGAAGGAGGCTTCGAGTTCCTCATGCGTCTTCTTCACGCCTTCCGGAATCGAGATCTCGTCCGCCATCATGGCCTGATAGTTGCGGATGAAGATCTTCTCGACTTCCTGGAAGTTCGCCGGTGAGGGCACGGGCAACGTGTTCGGCAGCGATTTGTAATAGAGCGCTGCGCTCGGCGGGAATGCCAGGAACGCCTCGGTGTCCGCTGCTGATTTGCGTCCGGGCACGCCGCCACCGCCCTCGCCTTCTTCCTTCTGCGTCTCGAAGCTGGTCAGTTCCGTGACGAGAGCCTTGGCGAGTTCCGGATTCTTCGACGTGCGCGACACGGCATAGCCGCCGAAGCCGATCACCGTGATGCCGGTTTCCTTCTGCGGCGGGAAGGTCACGTCCATGTCGAGCTTGGCGCGCTTGGCATTTTCGACGATCCAGTGCCCACGCGAGATCATGGCGACCTGCCCGGCATTGAACTGGTTGTCCATCGTATCCTTGCCGGGGATCGGCGAAACCTTGTCGACGTGAATAAGGTCATGCAGGAACTGCAGCGATTCCGCGACTTTCGGGTCCAGCATGTTCGAGCCCGACCAATCCTTGGTCAGGATCGACGTGCCGTTCGAGAAGAACCAGGGCTGGACGAAGAAGAACTGGTTGGGAACCTCATAGCCAAACTGCGTCGCATTGCCGGCGGCATCCCGCTTCGTCAGCTTCTTGGCTGTCTCGCGGAACTGATCCCATGTCCATTCCGGCTTCGGATAATCAACACCCGCTTCCTTGAACAAGGCGCGGTTGTAGTTGATCATGATGTTGTTCCAGCCGATCGGAATGAAATAAGTCTTCCCTTCATAGGACGACTGCTCGAACAGGCTGGGTGCGAAGTCGGAATATCCCGGATTCTTGGCGATGTAATCGTCGAGCGGGATAAACAGCTTCTTGGTCTCGAAAGTGCGGAACGTCTCGATCGCCGTGCCGTAGACGTCAGCGGCATTGCGGGCGTTGTACTGGCTGAGGACGCGGGTGACATAATCGCCCCAGCCGGTCGAGATTGGATCCATCGTCAACTCGACGGTGACGTTGGGGTAGCTCTTGTTGAAGCGGGCAATGGCGTTCTTGATCGCCGATGTTTGAGCCTCGCCGCCGAACGACATCAGCTTCAGCGTTGCCTTCTCGTCGGACTGGGCATGGGCAGCGGACATCGCGGCCAAGCCGATCGCAGCCGACAGTGCAAGTTTCGCAAGTTTCTTCAGCACGTTCCTCTCCTCCCTCCGCCGCCGGCATCATGGCCGGCTCCGATGGCTGATCCATCGTGGGTCGAAACGTTTCGTGCACAACTCGACAGAGAGGCCGCGGTCCAGCCTCCTCGCCGGACCGGCAGCGTCATGGCGCTTGCACGAAACGTTTCGAGTCATACACTGCGAGGCGCGGAAGGCAAGTGAGGAATCGTGGCCACCATCAAAGACGTCGCTATCAAGGCCGGAGTCGCCATCTCGACGGTATCGGCGGTCATCAACCGGTCGGCGCCGGTGAGCGAGGATGTGATCGCCCGTGTCGAGGCGGCGATCGCCGCCATCGGCTACCTGCCACATGGTGCTGCCAAGGCCCTGCGAAGCGGCAATTCGCGGTTGATCGGGGTGATTCTGCCCGACATCACCAATCCATTCTTCTCGATGGTGGCGCGGGTCATCGAGACGGTCTGCATGAAGGCCGGCTACATGACCTTCGTCTACAATACCGACGAGGATCCCGAGCACGAGATGCGGATTCTCCAGATGATGCGCATGCAGCGCGTGGCCGGCATGATCCTGATCTCGACCCGCTCGGACGCCGCGCATGGGCGGCGGCTGATGGCAGCGATCAATGTGCCGACGGTCCTGTTCGGCTCCAATGTCGAAGGCACGCCCTATGACGTCATCACGCTCGACGACCGCAAGGCGGGCGCCCTCGCCATCGATCATCTGGTCGAGCTCGGCCATCGGCGCATCGCCATCATTGCAGGCCGCCCAGGCGTTTCGACCCATGACGAGCGGCTCGCCGCCTGCATCGAGACGCTGCAGCAGCGCGGCATCGCCCTCCACGAGGACCTGATCATCGCCGCCGATTTCGTTCAGCAGCTTGCCTTCGAGGCCGGTCAAAGGCTGCTGGCCCGCGACGATCCGCCGACAGCCATCTTCGCGCTCAGCAACCTGATGCTGATCGGCGCCATGCGAGCCCTGCTGGCAGCTGGAAGAACCTGTCCGCGCGATCTGTCACTCGTCGGCATCGGCGATTTCGACTGGCCCGAGATCATGAGCCCGCAGATGACGGTCGTCGCGACACCGGCCGTGGCGATGGCCGAATTCGCAATCGGCGCCCTGCTCGACGAGATCGCCAGCAAGCGACCGCCGGCGGGCAAGCGCACGCTCTTTGCGCCCGAGTTGATCATCCGCGGCTCGAGCGCGGCCGTGGCCGTCGAAGAACCCGTCCGGGACCCGCTGGCAATTTGATGACCGCGCGGCGCGAAGCGGCTAGGCTTCCTGAACAAACGATAATCGAGGAAACGCCATGGCTATCTCGCTCCGAACCGTCCGCATTCCGGACTTCGGCATCCCGCTGGAGCGGCCAACCATTCCCTCAGCGATCTATGAGCAGCGGGTCGCAGCGCTGAAGGCGCGTGTGGGGACGGACTGGATCGCCGTTTATGCCGATCGCGAGCATAACGCCAACATTGCCTTCCTGACTGGTTTCGAACCGCGCTTCGAAGAAGCACTGTTCCTGCTCGGCCCAGGTGACTTGCGAATCCTCATCGTCGGCAACGAGTGCCTCTCTTATGCGCCACTCGCGGGTCTTCCCGGCATCGAGACGATGCTTTGCCAGACGATGAGCCTCATGGGCCAGGATCGAGGCCGGCGCCCCAATCTTCTTGCCGTATTGAGGGACGCTGGCATCAGCCGGGGCGCCAGCATCGGTCTCGTCGGCTGGAAATATCTTGAACTGGAGGAGTGGAGCGGGCCGCTGCCGAGCTTCCAGGCCTCGGCACTCGTCGTCGATTCCCTGCGCCTCGCCGCCGGCGATCCGGCTGCTGTCGTCGATGCGACGCCGGCGATGATGCATCCGGAGCAAGGGCTTCGCGCCGTCGTCGACGCGCACCAGATCGCGGCCGGGGAATGGGGCGCGGCGCGCGCCTCGGCTGCCGTCTGGCGGATCGTTTCAGGACTTCGCGACGGCGACAGCGAATATGCGGCCGTTGCCCGCATGGGCTATGCCGGCGAGGCGCTCAACGCGCATGTGATGTTCGCCTCGGCCCGGGCCGGCGAGCCGGTTGTCGGCCTTCGCAGCCCGACGGCGCGCATCGTGCGCGCGGGCGATGGCGTCACCACCGCCGTCAGCTATTGGGGCGGGCTTTCTTCGCGGGCCGGCCTTGCCAATGATGGCGACGACGCCTTCCTCGACGTTTCCAAAGCCTATTTCCGCGGGCTGATCGCTTGGTACGAGACCGCCGATATCGGCGTCACCGGCGGCGCGCTTTTCGACAGCGTCACCGGCGCGCTTGCCGAAGGGGGCCTCGAATCGGCGCTCAATCCGGGCCATCTCGTCGGCCATGATGAATGGGTGCATTCGCCGGTCAGACCCGGTTCCACCGAGACGATCCGTTCGGGCATGCCGTTCCAGATCGACGTGATTCCCGTTCCGATGCCGGATGGCTGGGCATTGAATTGCGAGGACGCCGTCACCTTCGCCGACGAAGATCTGCGCAGCGAACTCGCAGAGCTCTATCCGGACGTCTGGGAGCGGATCGTCGCAAGGCGCGCGTTCATGAGCGATGAAATCGGCGTCACCCCCGCCACCTCGATCCTCCCGCTATCTTCGACGCCGCTCTGCCTGCCGCCGTTCTGGCTGGCGGCCGACCGGTTGTTGGCGCGCGATTGACGGCGTCTAGGGCAAGGGCTCGGATCGCGGCGGCTCGATGATCCGGCCTTCCTCGGCCTTGTAGTAGTACTGGCTTGCGATCAGCCAGCCCTTCAGCGGCCGCAGCGGCGGAATGCATGTTGCGAGCGTAAATGGCAAGGTCGTGAACAGGTGCACCCAATAGGGCGCCGAAAACGCGGTCTCGATCCACAGGCCGAGCACGACGCTCGGGATGCAGCCGAAGCAGATCACGAAGAAGGCAGGTCCATCAGCCGGATCAGCAAAGGAATAGTCGAGGCCGCAAACCTCGCAGGCAGGCTTCAGCGTCAGGAAGCCATTGAACAATCGCCCTTCGCCGCAGCGCGGGCAGCGGCAACGAATGCCCGTCCGCAGCGGGCTGAGCGGCGGCCATTCTGCCTCAGGACGAGGCGTCCCGATGACATTCTCCGTGCCGGCAGTCATGATCGGTCCCTTTCGCGGCGACGATGTACTGGCAATGTATGCATACAATTGCCAATTGTAAGCACGACATCGCGTCGCAGCTAGATGACCAGCATTTCTTCGCCAGGAAAACGCGAAATCAGTGCCGAAAGTTGCAAGATTGCCGCCTTAAAATTCTCTCGGTCAGGGGCTGCGCCGAAACCGATGCGCAGCGCTTCCGGGGCGGCGTCGAGGGCGAATGCATCGCTTGCGACGAGGCCGAGGCCTGGGGCATCGAGGCGTTCGAGGAAGGCGGCGCGGGTCCAGCCGGGGGGAAGCTTCAGCCAAGCATGGAAGGCGGCCGGATCGGATTGGAACAGGTCGGCCGGAAGCTGCGCGGCCGCGATGGCCTGCAGGGCGGCCGTCTCCGAACGGATGGCGGCGAGCAGCGCGGCGGCGGTGCCATCGCCGATCCAGCGGGTCGCGAGCGCGGCCGTGAGCGGCGAGACCATGGTGGCCAGAGCGCGGATCGAGCCGGCGAGCCGCTCGGCGATCACCTCGTCCGGCACGGCGAGATAGGCGATGCGCAGCGCCGGTGACAGGCATTTGGCAAGGCCCGCGACGTGATAGGTCCGCTCCGGCGCCAGCGCTGCGAAACTCGCCGGCGGCTTGGCCGGCAGCGCGCCATAGGCATCGTCCTCGATGATCGCGAAATCATGCCGGCGCGCCACCGCGACGATGGCCTGCCGGCGCTCGGCCGAGAGGGTGATCGTGGTCGGATTGTTGAGCGTGGGATTGAGGTAGAGCGCCCGTGGACCATGCCGCGCGGCCCAGTCTTCGAGCGCGTCCGGCATCATGCCGCCTTCGTCGGCAGGCACGCCGACCAGCGAGATGCCGAGCCGGCTGGCGAGCGCGCGAAACCCGGGATATGTCAGGCGATCGGCCAGAATGACGTCGCCGCGGGTGGCCAGATGCATGGTCACCACGGCGAGCGCGCCCTGCGCGCCCGGTGTGACCAGGATGCGGCCGGGATCAGCGCCCGGCACGCGGGCGGCCAGGAAGCCGGCTCCGGCGGCGCGGTCCTCGGCCGTCCCGCCGGGCGCCTGGTAGCGCATCAGCAGATCGAGCCCCTGCGTCTCGCCAAGCGCCGCGATGCCTTGCCAGAGCCGGGCGGCGAGACGCGGATCGGCAGGACGCGGCGGCATGTTCATCGCCAGGTCGATCCGGCCGGAGGGCGGTCTTTTGTGGGGGCGGCGGACGAAGGTGCCGCGCCCGACCTGCGCCTCGACCAGCCCCTGCCGCTGCGCTTCGGCATAGGCCCGCGTCACGGTGGTGAAATCGATCTCGAGCGCCTCGGCCAGCGCGCGCTGGGGCGGCAGGCGGTCGCCGGGGGCAAGCCGTCCAGAGGCGATGTCCGCGGCGAGCGCATCGACGATGCCGCGGAACAGCGGCCCGGCCCCACGATCGACAACCGGTTTCCACCCAGACATAACCCGATTTCGCCTTTTCCATGCCGCATCGGACGCCCGGTTTTCGCCCCGCAGACCCGGCTGACGGCGTCGAAACGGGCGCCGCCTCGATATCCATACATTCGAAAATTGTATGGATCAAGACCCATTGGGAGAAAGCCTGCGGGGACAATGGACAGAGCGATCACAGCAGGCGAACATGGCCGCGAACTCCACCCGAGGTAGGAATCGAACGACGATGCTGCGCCGGCTGCTCGACCATCCCGTCCGGTTGATCATCGGAATCGCGCTGGCGCTTTTCATCGGCTACGAGATCAGCGTCCAGTTCTTCGCCTATACCGGAGATGCCTATGTCACGACCGACGTCGTCGTGCTGTCGGCCGAGGTCGACGGGCCGATCGACGCCATCCATGTCGAGAACAATCAGGCCGTCGCTGCGGGCGATGGACTGTTCTCCATCGAGGCGACGCCCTACCAGCTGGCGGTGACCGAGGCCGAGGCCATGCTGGCGCAGGCCAAGGCTGGCCTGTCGCTCGCAAACGACCAGGTCGGCGCCGCCAAGGCCGATATCGGCTCGGCGCAGGCGGTGCTCGACAATGCCAACGCCACGCTGTCGCGAGTACGTAGCCTGTCCGGACAAGGCTTCTCGACCGATGCCAGCCTCGACGAGGCAATTCGCGATGCCGCGACGGCCAATGCCAATCGCCTGGTGGCGCAGTCGAGCCTCGGCGTCGCCAACCAGCGCGTGACGGTCGCCACGGCAGATGAAAGCGCAGCCGAGGCGGCGCTCGCCAAGGCGCGCTATCTGCTCTCCAAGACCGCGGTGGCCGCGCCGATCGCCGGCCGGGTCGCCCCCTTCACACGCCGGCGCGGCGACTCGTTGTCGGTCGGAACCGAGGTGATGGCAATCGTCACCGCCGAAAGGCCGCGCATCGTCGCCAATGTCGCCGAACGGCATCTCTCGCACCTTGCCCTCGGCCAGCCTGCCCTGGTCACGATCGGCTCGCGGCCCTGGCACATCCTCAGCGGCCATGTCAGCGGGATTGCGGCCGGCATCGCGCGCTCTCCGGATGCCCAGCGGATCATTCCCTATATCGAACCGACCACGGACTGGATCCGCCTGCCGCGCCGCTTCCCGGTCGAGATCACCCTTGACGATGTGCCGCCCGACGAAGCGCTGCCGCTCGGCGCCGACGCGCGCGTGCTGATCCGATTCTAGGTCGGATCGACATTCATGGTCCCGCCGCCCGCACCTTCGCTGTCGTCCTGCCAGGTTGCATGTCGATCCGGTTCACGGTCCGCACGATGACGGCGGCGACGGCACAGACCGGGCCGGACGATGCGCTGACGCGCAAGGCCGTCGCGACGACCGTCGGGGTCGTCGGCGCCGTCTTTGTCGCCCTGCTGGCCGGCTTCGAGAACCCCTATTGGGCCGGGCTCAGCGCGCTGGTCATCGCCAACAGCGATCGCGACGAGCTCTTCACCAAGGGCCTGCTTCGCATCGCCGGCACCTTCGTCGGCGTATTTGCGGGCTATCTCGCAGCTCAGCTTCTCGCAGGTTTCGCGATCGGCCAGGCGGGAGCCGCCATGCTCGCCGCGGGCATCGCGATCTATGGGCGTCAGCGCAGCGCCTTCGCCTATGCCTGGTTCTATGGCGGCGTAACGTTCCTGCTCGTCATCGTCGCCAGCATCGGCGATCCCGGCGGGCTTTATGATTTCGCGCAGAACCGATGCTACGAGATCGTGACAGGCGTCAGTGTCGCGACGCTGGCGAGCTGGGCGCTCGGACCGGGCGCGGGCGGAACGACGCGGATCGTGTCACATCCCTCTTCTGTGCCCCCGGCCGATGCACGCCGGCTCGCTTATGCCGCGGCGCTCGGCACCCTCGCCATCCTCTTCGCCTGGACCACGTTTTCGCTGCCGTCTCTCACGCAGGTCATTGTTTCCAGCCTGATCGTCATCGACGCCAATCCCGTTGCGACGCGTCACCGCAGCCTGCAGAGGATCATCGGTTGTTTCATCGGCGGTGCCGCCGGACTCGCGGTGATCGGCATCGACGCGACCGGCTTCGTCTGGTGGACGGCCGCCCTGACGCTCGGTGTATACCTCTCGGCGCGTATCCATCTCGGCGGTTCGGCCAATGCCTATATCGGCACGCAGACCGCCATCGCCTTCCTGGTCACGCTGGTCGATAGCGGACCACCGACATCGATCGTGCCTCCGGTACAGCGGCTGGTCGGGATCATTCTCGGCGTGGCACTGATGAGCCTGGTGACCTGGGCCGTCGCGGGCCGCACGCGCGGGAAGCCCGGCTGATCGCTCAGGCGTTCACGACAGCATGGCGGCCGGACAGGCGCTCCGTGGTCACCGCGACATCGGCGGGCCGCGCAAAGAGGTAGCCCTGGCCGAGCTTGCAGCCGAACTCGAGCAGCCTGTCTGCCTGCGCCTGTGTCTCGATGCCTTCGGCCACAACCCGCTTGCCGAGCTTCAGGGCGATATCGACGAGCGCCTTTACGATCACGGCGCTGCGCTTGTCCGTCAGCAGACGATCGATGAAGGACCGATCGATCTTGATGATGTCGCTTGGAAAGCTCAGCAGATGCGTTAGCGACGCAAAGCCGGTGCCGAAATCGTCCAGCGCGACTCGGACGCCTCGCAGTCTCAACTCATCAACGAGATCCGCCACGTTGTGCTTCGGATCATCCATGAAGATGATCTCGGTGATCTCGACGATGATCTTGCTCAGCGGCACGCCCGTCAGTCCCAGAGCAGCTTCCAGCCTGGCGACGAAATTCTCTCCTACGAAATCGGCAGGGGCGACATTGATGCCGACATGACCGCATTCGATTCCCGCCGCCATCCAGCCGGCCACATCCGTGGCCACGCCAGCGATCAAGCGGTCGGTCAGGTTGTAGGCCAGCCGCGGATCCGAAAACACTTCCTGAAAATCGGCGGCAGCCACGATGCTTCCGTCGCGCCCCTGCATGCGCAGCAGCGCCTCGAGCCCGACGATACGCCCGCTGTCGATGCGCACGACCGGCTGGTAATAAGGGATGATGCGCTCCTCTGCGAGCGCGATCTCGACATCAGAAAAGATCGCACGCCGCTTCAGCGCGGCGGTCCTCAACTGCGGCTTGAAGCCGGCATAGCCGGAATGGAGATCCGACCGCGAGGCGGACCGGGCAAGCTCGGCGTTCTGGCGCAACACCTCGGGCGTCGTCCCGTCAGGCCCGAACAGCGCACCTCCGAGGCTCACGCCGCGATCGACGGCGACAGAAAGCCAATCGCGAGGTTGATGAAGCACCGACAGGACGCCAAGCCCAACCTCCCGCAGCCGCTCATGATCGACGCAAGGCGAGACGATGACGGCAAAGAGACTGCCGCCAAGGCCGAACGCCGATGCCTCGGGACCCAGCGCCTGCAATCTGAGTGAGAGCTCCCTCAGCACATTTTCCGACGACAGCTCCTCGACGCCGAGATCCAGCATATCGAGACGCTCTATGCCGACGAGGAGCAGCCCAAAGAGGGCGCCGGAGGTTGCACAAAGCCTGCCGATGGCTGCATCGAACGAACGGCGGTTCGGCAGGCCGGTCAACGGATCATAACTGGCGAGACGGTAGGCCACTTCCTCGGCATCGCTGCGCTCGATCGCGATGGCGCTGAGATGGACGCAGGCCTCGACCAGACTGCGCTCGCGCGCTGTCGGGCCGCGCGGCTCGTCGAAATAAAGCGCGAACGTCGCCAGCACACTGCCATCAGTGGCCATGATCGGGGTCGACCAGCACGCTTTCAGCCCAAATGGCGCCGCGAAATCACGATAATCCGCCCAGAGCGGATCGGATTCGATGTCACCGGTCTCGACCGGACGGCCTGTCCAGGCCGCTGTGCCGCACGATCCGACGTTCGGGCCGATGAGCAAACCTTGCAGCTTCTCGGAATAGGCGGGCGGCAAGCTCGGCGCGGCGATGGGAACGAGCCGGCCGCCTTTGATGCGGATGAGCGTGCACTTGGCGCGTGGCGCCAACGCCTCCACCTTGCGGCAGATCAGCAGCGCCACGTCCCCGAAAGGCGTTCCAAGCGCGATGGCCTCGAGAATCTCGTTCTGGAATCTTTGAAATACAGATCCGGCCGGTTCGCCCATGGCGACCTCGATTTTCAAGCCGTCACTCTCGTTCGCCTCAAGAGACGCCGATTTCGGTCCGAGACCCGTGCGGTTCCCATTCAGTTCCTTGACAATACATGCAAAGCCGCAGTGTTCCAGTGCAACCGGACAAAGCACCTTCGTCAACAACTTCAATGGATGACAGAAGGTTTCCGTCGGGACCGGAATCGGTGAAAAGCTTGCGATCTCCAGCCACTTGACCTCTGCATTTCCGACGCACACAACAGGCCGCGACGCCGGCGCCAAGGAGGACACCATGAAAAGCGAAACTGAGCGGGCCTTTTTCGGACCGCTCTGGCGGCGCGTCGCCATGGTAGCCCTGATCGCCGCATGGTTCGGCTATGAGGCCCTGTTCATCCGCGATCCGATGTGGATGGTCATTGTCGGCGGCATGCTGGCCTATGCCGCCTGGACCTATCTCATCCGCTGGGGCGCCTCCGCCCCGCCCGAGAACCACCCATAGGCCTCACAAAGCGAGACGTTGCGCCAGCCAAGGCACAGCGATGTCAAAAACGGCCGGAACCTCGGCGAGGCCAATATCCGTGCTGACGAAGCCGTGGTTGACGCCGGAGACCTGGACGAGCATCCCCGGTACACCGGCCTCGCTCATGCGCCGCGCAACCGCCCTGCCCTCGTCGAGCAGGACGTCGTGCTCGGCAAGGACGACGAGGGTCGGCGGCAATCCCGCAAGGCTCTCCGCGCGGACGGGGGAGGCGCAGGCTTCGCAGCGGCGCGCCGGATCAGGCGCATAGCACGCCACGAACCACGCGATATCGGCGGTCGAGAGCCCGGCATCGCCGGTGCCGAAGGCACGGTAGCTCGCACCTTCACCGATCTCGACGAGATCGGCCATCGGATAGAAGGGCACCATGCCGGCAATGGCAGGGCCGTTCTCATCGCGGGCGCGAAGCGCCGCCGCGAGCACGAGCATGCCGCCGGCGCTGTCTCCGGCAAGCGCGATCCGCGCCGGATCGCCACCGATCGAGGCGCCTTCATTCGCGGCGAAGAGCAGGCCGGCATAGGCATCCTCCACCGCCGCCGGATAGGGATGTTCCGGCGCCAGGCGATAATCCACTGAAAGCACCAGCCAATCCGCGCGTTCCGCAAAGCGGCGGCAGACGATGTCGTGCGAATCGAGATTGCCGAGGACGAAGCCGCCGCCGTGGAAATAGACGAGGATCGGCAAGGGTCCGGGTGCACCGGCTCGGCGATAGAGCCGCACCGGGATCGGTCCGGCCGGCCCGGTAATGGTCCGATCTTCGGTCAGGAGCCCATCGCCGGAGCGCAGCGGCAGGCGCGCCTCGACGAAGAGCCGCCGCGCTTCGTCCACGGCGCGCTCGTAAACCTGTGGCTGGCTCGCGCGCGCAGCGGCAAGCGCCGCCAGGCGAACATCCAGAGGGCGGGCGGCAACCCCGGCGGGGATGGTGATTTCTTCGAACACGGTGCGATTCCTGAACGATTGCCGCCGCGGACAGGGTTCCGTCGGCGTGGATTGCGCGCGATTTACCGGCGATTTCGCCGGCTTGTCCACGCCGGATGCCGGCGCGCCACATCTCCGCACCCTGAGCCCCGCTATTTCGCGAGGATGATCTCGGGCGCGCCGCGCAGCGTGTTGCTGACCGTGCAGATATCGCCTTCCGCCGCCGCGATGATGGCTTCGCGGGTCGCCGCATCGAGATCGCCCTCGATCTCGAACCGCACCAGGAAGCGGGCAATGCGGCTCGGCCCGGTTTCGGCCTTGTCGCCCGAGACATGGACGCGGACATGCTCGAGCCGATCAAGCACGCCGAGCTGGCTCGCCGCGATACGGGCGCTCAAGGCGAGGCAGCTCGCAAGCGCGGAATGAAGCAGATCGAGCGGGCTGAACCCGGCCTCGGTCGCATGGGTGGTGACCGCGAGCGTCCCTCCGGTATCGGTCGTGAGCGCCACCCGGCCGGCCCTCGCCAGCGCGGCCTCCGCCCCCGCTTGCCGCGTCTTCACCCTTGCATGCGCCATCATCGGTCCTCGAATGACAAACTTCACGCCGAAGTCTAGCAGACGCAGCGAGGCTGCGACGCATCGCGGCGGAAGCGCAAGCGCCCTTGCCGTCGCACGGCCGGTGCCGCATAAGGCGGCGTCCTATTCGCGAGCGCGGGATTGCCGCATGCGCCTCGGCGCCGAAGCCATACCGGGAAAACCCGGCCTCGACCGAGCCCTGGCCGGCGGCAAAGACGGCTACAAGCCGCATGTCGATGGCCTCCGCGCCATAGCGATCGTCGCCGCCGTCGCCTATCACGCCGAGGTTCCGTGGTTTGCCGGCGGGTTTGTCGGCGTCGACATCTTCTTCGTCATCTCGGGCTATCTGATCATCAACCAGATCCTCGGCCAGATGGCAGCCGGCCGCTTCGAGATCTTCGACTTCTATGCCCGCCGGGCGCTGCGCATCCTGCCAAGCTATGGCGCGATGCTGCTGTTCACGGTGCTCGGCGCCGCGCTGGTGTTGCGCTCGCCGGGGGAGCTCGGCAATTACGCGGTCTCGGCGCTGCTCGCGCCGCTGTTCCTGTCCAATGTCTATTTCCTGTTCCGCAGCGGCTATTTCGACACCGGCTCGGCGCTGAAGCCGTTGCTGCACACCTGGTCGCTCGCCGTCGAGGAGCAGTTCTACCTCGTCGTGCCGCTGCTCCTGATCGGCCTTGCGCTCATCGCGCGGCGGCGCCAGTGGCCGATGGGCCAGCTGCTGGCCATCGCTGCCGCGACCATCGGCCTCGCCAGCCTGATCGGCTGCATCCTGGCGACGCCGCTCGACACCAATCCCTGGGCGGCGGAGCGCAACCCGGCCTTTTTCCTCACCTGGTGGCGCGCCTGGGAGTTCGTCGCCGGCGGCATCCTCGCGGCATTGGCCGCACCGTTCGTGTCAGGGCGGCGAAGCCTCCTGCCGGGCACGCTCGCCGGCATCGCGGGCCTCGCGCTGCTCGCGCTCAGCATCACCTTCACCGGCCTCGAATGGATGGGCGTCCGCCATGCCGAGCTCGGCCGCGTCATGGGCTTCCCCGGCGCGGCCGCGCTGATGCCGGTCGTCGGCGCGATGCTGGTCATCTGGAGCGGGCTCGTCGCACCGCGCGGGCCCGTGGCGCTGCTCCTGTCGCTGGCGCCGGTCGTGTATCTCGGCCAGATCTCCTATGCGCTCTATCTCTGGCACTGGCCGCTGCTGGTGTTCGGCCGCTTCCTGCCGCTGCAGGTGCCGCAGGCGAGCGTCGATGCGATCGCACTCGCCATCGCCGTGCTCTTCTCCATAGCGACGCGCTATGCGATCGAGCTGCCGATCCTCGCCTGGCGCCGCCGCGTCAAGCTCGGCAGCGACCGCCGGCTGCCAATCCGCATCTTTCTCGCCAGCATTGCCGGCTGCATCGCGGTCACGGTCGTCTCGGGCGGCATCGTCGCGCTCGCCTATCGCAATGCCGGCGGCAATCCGATGGTCGCCGCCGTCGCAGCCTCCGAGGTCCATCCCTCGAACGCATGCGCTTCGGAAGACATCGCCGTCCAGACGAGCTGCCTCGATGGCATCGGCGCAAGCGGCCTGCTCGTCGGCGATTCGCACGCCTTCGCGATGATGCCGCGCATCGAATTCGAGGCGGAGCAGCTGGGCATCTCGATCCTGCAGCTCGCCATGCCGGGCTGCGACCCGATCGACATCATGCTCGACCGGCCGGCCGCGACCGCCAACAGCTTCTGCAGGCCGCTCGTCGAAAAGCTCGACCGCTTCATGCCGCGCGTCGGCGGCGCCGATTTCGTCATCCTCGACGGCTACTGGAACGCGCGCTTCCGCCAGACCGGCGATGACCACGCCGCGAGCGCGAAACGGCTGCGCGAGGGTTTCGCCGAACTGATGAAGACCTTCGCCGGCGATGGCAGCCGGCGCATGCTGGTCGTTGCGCCGCTGCCCTCGTTCTGGCGCACCGACCCGTTCAACTGCCTCGATCTCTCGAAGGCGCTCGGGCTTTCGACCGATCGCTGCGGCGTGCCCCGCGCCATCGAGGAGGATTGGCGGCGCGAGACCGTCGCGATCATGCAGGAGATCGTCGCGACCTATCCCAATGCCCGCATGATCGACCCGTTCGATCTCTTCTGCGACGAGCGCATCTGCATGCCGATCAAGGACGGCACGCTCGCCTTCTTCGATTCGAACCACCTCAATGCCTACGGCACCAAGGTGCTCTTCGACGCGTTCCGTACCGACTATCTCTGGGCCTTCAAGGGTTAGGCTTCGGTCTCGTCCGAGCCGGCAAACGGAGGCGGCCGGGATACGGCCGAAATTAATCTCTTCCGCGGCATCGCTTGCGTGTCATCCGAAAGATAAACTCGCGACTCGAAAACGAATCGCGCGCGCCAACGGTGATACGCATGAAAAACAAGCCAGTCTTGTCCGGTTTTCCTCGCACGCGCGCATTGAAGATCCTGGCGGTCGGCCTTGGCGCCGGCGCCTTCGCTTCTTCTGCGAAAGCGGAACCGCTGCAAGACTTCACGTATGTACCGCTGAATTACGGCGCGAACGGTACGTTTCTGACCGGCATTCGCGGCGACAACATCGTCGGCAACTACACAATTCCGGGCACGGACTACACCGGCGGCCTTTATTACAATATCGCTGCCGGGACCTGGGCAGCGCTGCCCGAGACGACGCCCAATGGCGCGAATTTCCCGGGCGCGATCGGATCCTCGCCCTATGGGCCGAGTTTCGGCACGCCGGACGGCATCCTGCGCGTGGTCGGCAGCTACCAGACCGAGGCCTCGGCGCCCTACGATCTCAGCTATCTCTATGACGCCGCCGCCGCTCCCGGTCAAAATCTGACCTATCTCGCCTATCCGGACAGACCGGGCGAACACACGCTGTTCACGATCGCGCACAGCAATTTCGGCAACCAGGCCGTCGGCGACTACGATACCGATCTCGCGACCGGCAATGCCTTCATCTACAATATCGATACCGGCAGCTACACGACGAACAACGTTCCCGGCGCCGTCAGTACGACCGCCTATGGCATTTATGGCGACAAGATCGCCGGCGGCTTTGGCGCCATCGATCCGGGCAGCGGGCTGTCGCTGCAGCACGGCTATATCTACGACCAGACGACGGGAACCTACACGACCTACGACCATCCAGGCTCGATACAGACGCATTTCGAGGGCATCACCAGCGCCGGTCGGGCGAACGAATACAATCTGGTCGTCGACTGGACCTCGGTCGATGGCGTGGCGCACCCGTCGGTCATGCATCTTTCCGCCGATGGTTCGGTCAAATGGTATGACATCGATATTCCCGGCGCCGTGGTGTCGTCGAATTCGGCTTATGGCGAGAATGTCGTCGGCATCTATGTCGTCGACGGCGCGATCAACGGATATCTCGCCACCATTCCAGGCATGTACAATCCGATCAGCAATACAGGCGTGCTGACGTCCAATGCCGAGAACGCCGCCGTTCTCTCCGGCATCAAGGGCGACGACCTGGCCAATAGCGGCTCGATCTCGGCCACCGGCAATGGTGGCATCGGCCTTCGCGGCGAAACCTATGGCGTCGTGGCCAATAGCGGCTCGGTGACCGCGTCCGGCATCGCAGGCGCCGCCGCCGAGATGCACGGGCTCTACGGCACGCTCATCAACAGCGGCACGCTGCAGACCACCTTCGTCGCGGACGCGCTGCGCACCGGTCCCGACGCCAATGGCACGGTGATCGTGAACTCGGGCATTATCGACGGTCGTCTCGCCGCGACGGCGGGCTTGAACAAGCGGTTCGAGAACAGCGGCTGGCTCGGCATCAGCGGCACGGGCCTGGCAGTCACCGACCTTTTCGGCGGCACCTTCGTGCAGACGGCGGCCGGGACCCTCTCGCTGCGGATAACCGATAGCGGCAACGATTCGCTCGGCGTCGCCGGAACGGTACGGCTGGCCGGAACGCTCGAAACGACGTTCCAGACCAGCGACCTGCTGAAATCCTATTCCCTTGTCGGCGCGACGCAGGGCGTCAGCGGCGCCTTCTCGACGGTCACGACATCAGGGCTTCCCGCTCTCTTCGCCGCATCGCTCGATTACGGCCCGACGACGGTCAATCTCGATGTCGAAGCGGCCCTCGGACGCCTGCCCGGCACGACGGCGAACCAGCGCGCGGCCGGCCGCGCCATCGACTTCATGATCAATGCGACAGGCGACAACACGCTGGCAGCGCTGCCCGCCGGCCTCGAACCGCTTTATGCGCTCTCCGCCAGCCAGCTTCCGGCCGCCCTCGGCACGCTTTCCGGCGAGGCCTACGCCAGCGAACAATCCGTGCTGGCCGGCGACAGCCTCTATAGCCGGCAGGCCGTGCTCGGGCGTCTTCGCCAGGGCAGCTATGCCGAGGCGCTTGGCGCCATGGCAGCCCTTTCCGAAGGCGGCCCAACCGTCACCGGCGCCGTCGCCAAGCCGGGCGCCACCGCATCCGGCGCCACACTCTGGGGCCAGACCTATGGCGGCTGGTCCAATCTCGACGGCGACGGCAACACGTCCGACATCAGCGCCAATATCGGCGGCATCGTGTCGGGCGTCGATGTCAATGTCGATCGCTGGCGGGTGGGCGCCGCGCTTGGCTATTCCCGGTCGAATGCCGATGTCGCGGCGCTCGGCAGCTCGTTCGATGTCGACAGCCTGCTGGTCGCGCTCTATGCCGGCACCGAGGCAGGACCCTTCAACCTGCGCTTCGGCACGAGCTATGCCTTCAACCAGATCGATGCCGAGCGCACGATCGCCTATCCCGGCGCGCTGCAGCAGGCGGACGCGCAATATGACGGCGGCACGGCGCAGGTCTTCGGTGAAGTCGGCTACGGCTTCGCGGTCAGCAAGCTGGCGCTCGAGCCGTTTGCCGGCCTCGCCTATGTCCATGTCGACACGCAGGACTTCTCGGAGAGCGGCGCGACGGCGGGGCTGGCCGGCTCAGCCGAGAGCCTCGGCATCGGCTATTCGACGCTCGGCATCCGCGCGGCGACCAATCTCGCCCTCTCCGGCGGCATGGTCCTGCAGCCGCGCGCGGCGCTCGCCTGGCAATATGCGTTCGGCGACACGGCGACCGGCGCCGATCTCGCCTTCCTCAGCGCGCCCGGCGCTGCCTTCTCGGTGAGCGGCGTGCCGATTGCCGAGAACACGGCGCTGCTGGAACTCGGCGCCGATCTCCTCATCAACCCGAAGGCACGGGTCGGCCTCTCCTATATCGGCCAGTTCGCCGACAATGTCAGCGACAACGCACTAGAGGCCAATGTCGCCTGGAGCTTTTGATTTAGGTCCCGTCTCTCACCCTGTCATTGCCGGGCTTGACCCGGCAATCCGGACTTTCTCGAGACGCGGGCGGCTTCAACCGACCGGCTGCAGCCTCGCAATAGCGAGTTCGTCCGCGAGTGCATCGAAGGCCTGCCTCAGCCCCGGCGCGAGCGGGATGCCGTCGCGGCTGCGCTCTATCTCGACGGCCCATTCGCGGTCACCCGGCGCCATGACGCTTTTGCCTGGCCGGGCGGGCGCCGCCCTGATGCTGGCGAGATAGGCCGCCATGCCGGCGTCATAGACCGCGCGCGGCACCAAGCGCTCGGGATCGATGACGATGAAGAAATGGCCAAGGCGGCGCGGCGTCGATTGATCCGGCCCGACCATGCCGAGCAGGTCAGCGCAATGCGGCATGCCGGTCATCACGGCCGAGAGGATCTCCATGAGACTGGCGAGGCCGGAGCCCTTGTGACCGAAGCCGAGGCCGCCGAGCGGCAGCAGCGCGGCCGAGCGCAGCGGCTCGGTGGTTGGCTGTCCCGCGGAGTCGACCGCGACCTCCGGCGGCAGCGTCAACCCCTTGACCGCCATGTCCTGGACCTTGTTCCAGGGCACCATGCTGGTCGCCATGTCGAGCAGGTAAGGCCGGCTGCCGGCAACCGGCGCCGCGAAGGCGAGCGGATTGGTGCCGTGAAACGGCGCGACGCCATCATGCGGCAGCACGAAACTGTCTGAATTGCAGAAGGCGAAACCCGCCATGCCCGCTCCGGCGGCGCGCATCGCATAGCAGCCCGCGGCGCCGAAATGCGAGGAATTGACCACGGAAGCCGCCGCGATGCCGGCCGACCGCGCGAGGCGCACCGCCTCGTCGACGGCGAAGAAGCTGGCGTGATGACCAAAGCCGTTGTCGCCATCGACGATGACCGTGCCGGGTCCGGTGACCTTGGCGGCCAGCCGAGGCGCCGGATTGATGCGGCCCGTCCGTACGACCCTGGCATAATGCAGCACGAGGCGGGCGCCATGGCTGTCGACGCCACGCAGCGAGGCTTCGGTGAGCGCATCGGCGACCGAGCGCGAGGCATCATCGGCCGTTCCCGCCGCGCGCAGCGCTGCAAGGATGAAGGCATGCACCGCGGCACCGCTCGCCCGGAATTCGGTCGCTTCCCGCGTGGCTGTATCGACGGTCATCGCGCTCATTCCCTTCACGCTCATCAAGGCGGCGACCGCCTTATCACGCCGGCGCGACCGCCGTCATCCTTCGTCGACGCGCGCCGCCATCGGCGCTAGTCTTCCCTGCCGGGCGCGTCCGGCCTACGAGGGAGGATGCCGATGCCGGGTGCAACTGGGACGGATGGGGCGCCGTCCACCACCATTCTGGCCGAGTTGGAGCGCAAGGTGCTCTGGCTGGCGGCCTGGATGATCCACAACGCCAATCACCTGCGCGACAATGACGAGGGCATCAAGGTCGGCGGCCATCAGGCGTCGTCCGCCTCGCTCGCGACGATCATGACGGCGCTCTATTTCGACGCCTTGCAGCCGGAGGACCGCGTCGCGGTCAAGCCGCATGCGAGCCCGATCTTCCACGCCATCCAATATCTCTCCGGTCGGCAGACGCTCGAGAAGCTGCAGGATTTCCGCGCTTTTCGTGGTGCGCAGAGCTATCCTTCGCGCACCAAGGACACCGACGACGTCGACTTCTCGACCGGGTCGGTCGGCCTCGGGGCGGCTCAGACGCTGTTCTCGGCGCTGGTGCAGGATTATGTCCGCGCCAAGGGCTGGACCTCGGGCGGCAAAGCGGGCCGCATGGTGGCGCTGGTCGGCGACGCCGAGATGGACGAGGGCAACATCTTCGAGGCGCTGCTCGAGGGCTGGAAGCACGGCCTCCGGAACTGCTGGTGGGTGGTCGACTACAACCGCCAGAGTCTCGACGCCGTGGTGCGGGAGGGCCTCTGGCAACGCTTCGAGGCGGTCTTCGCCAATTTCGGCTGGGATGTCGTCATCCTCAAATATGGCGTGCTGCTGGAAGCCGCCTTTGCCGAGCCGGGCGGCGAGGCGCTGCGCCACTGGATCGACACCTGCCCGAACCAGCTTTATTCCGCGCTCTGCTTCCAGGGCGGCGCGGCGTGGCGGAAGCGATTGCTCGACGAGATCGGCGACCAAGGTGTGGTCACCGCGCTTATCGAGCGGCGGGACGACGCCGAACTCGCCCGCCTGATGACCAATCTCGGCGGCCACGACCTGCCGACGCTGACCGAGGCCTTCGCCAGGGCGCGGACACATGAGCGGCCGACCTGCTTCATCGCCTATACGATCAAGGGCTACGGCCTGCCGCTCGCCGGCCACAAGGACAATCATGCCGGCCTGATGACGCCGGCGCAGATCGAGGCGCTGCGGGAGAGCCTCGATGTGCGGCCGGGGCATGAATGGGAGAAGTTCGAGGGGCTCTCGACGCCTGCCGACGCGCTTGAGCGCTTCATCGCGGCGGCGCCTTTCGCCCGGAGGCGGACGCGCGGCGCGGCGGCGTCGATCGCCGTGCCGGCCTCGCTGCCCCTTCCGCCCGCCAGCGGCAAGCTCCTCTCGACGCAGGCCGGCTTCGGCCAGATCCTCAACGAGGTGGCGCGCCGCGACGACGACTTCGCCAGCCGCATCGTCACCACCGCGCCCGACGTCACCGTCTCGACCAATCTCGGCCCCTTCGTCAACCGGCGCGGCCTGTTCGCGCGCGAAAGCATGGCCGACCTCTTCAGGTCCGAGCGCATCCCCTCGACCTTCAACTGGGACTTCTCGCCGAAAGGCCAGCATCTCGAACTCGGCATCGCCGAGATGAACCTCTTCCTGATGCTCTCGGCGCTCGGGCTTTCGCATGCCATCAATGGCGAGCGGCTGCTGCCGATCGGCACGCTCTACGATCCGTTCATCTATCGCGGCGCCGATGCGCTCAACTATGCCTGCTATCAGGATGCGCGCTTCATCCTGGTCGCGACGCCGTCCGGCGTGACGCTGGCGCCCGAAGGCGGCGCGCATCAATCGATCGGCACGCCGCTGATCGGGATGGCGCAGGACGGCCTCGCCGCCTTCGAGCCGGCCTTCGTCGACGAGCTTGCGACCATCCTCGCCTTCGGCTTCGACTATATCCAGCGGTCCAAGGACGATGGCGCGACGGACGAGCGCAGCGTGCTGCCCGGCGAGCAGAGCTGGCTGCGCGACGAGACCGGCGGCTCGCTTTATCTGCGCCTCTCGACGCGGCCGATCGAGCAGCCGCAGCGGCCGCTGACGCCGGAGCTCTCGCGCGCCATCGTCGACGGCGCCTATTGGCTGCGCGAGCCGGGCCCCAATCCCGAACTGGTCATCGCCTATCAGGGCGCGGTGGCGCCGGAAGCCATCACGGCGACCGGGCTTCTCGCCGAGGACCGGCGCGATATCGGCCTGCTCGCCGTGACCTCGGCCGACCGGCTCAATGCCGGCTGGACGGCGGCGGGCCGGGCGCGCGAGCGCGGCCTCGTCCATGCCCGTTCGCATGTCGAGCGGCTGTTCGAGGCGCTGCCGGCGCATTGCGGGCTCGTCACGGTCATCGACGGCCATCCGGCGACGCTCGGCTGGCTCGGCGCGGTCGCGGGTCATCGCACGCGCTCGCTCGGCGTCGAGCATTTCGGCCAGACCGGAACGATCGCCGATCTCTACCGCCATCACGGCATCGACTCCGAGGCGATCGCCCGCGCCGCCTCGGCGCTTGCGCCGGCGCGGCCGGTGCGCCACCTGAAGCCGGCCTCCTGACATGGCCGACGCCCGCAACCCCGATGATCCCGCCGCCACGGTCGAGGCTGCCGTCAATGGCCTCGGCATCCTCGCCCGCCGCAAGATCGAGGCCGAGATCATCAAGCCGATCTACGAGGAGATGGTCGCCCGCTTCGGCAAGGATGCGGCCCGCGAGGCGCTTCGCGCCGCCATCACGCGGGCGGCGATCGAGAGCGGCCGACGTCTCGCCGCAGCCGAGGCTGGACCGACGGACCTCACGACCTTCGCCGCGCTGCAGCCGAAATGGCGGCAGGACGACGCGCTCCGCTTCGAGATCCTAGCCGAGACGGCGGACCGCTTCGACTATGACGTCACGCGCTGCCGCTATGCAGAGATGTACCACGCCATGGGGCTCGGCGAGATCGGCGACATCCTCTCCTGCCAGCGCGACGGCACCTTCTGCCAGGGCTATGACCCGCGCATCAGCATGACGCGGACGACGACGATCATGTCCGGGGCCAAGCGCTGCGACTTCCGCTACCGGATCGACCCCGAGGGCGGTCAGGCGAGTTCCGGATAGCCCGCGGCGGCAGCGGCGTCGCGCATCGCGGCGATCGGCTCATAATCGCTGCGGCCGAGCCGCTCGAAGCCAGCGATGAGAAGCGCCGCGCGAACCTCCGCGAGACGCGGATCCGCGACTGCCCGTTCAAGGGCACGGCGAAGCCGTTCGAGATCGGGACCCGATGTCGCCCGCGCGGTGATCAGCGGCAGGCCCGGCGAAAGCTCCGTTCGCGCAAGCACGCGCAGGCCTTCGACCGCCGCCGGCTCGTGCCGGCGGAAGAGGGCAAAGCTCACACAGTCGATCGCCGCGACATCGGCATGGCCGTCCCGGACGAAATCGAGCGAGCGGCGATGCGCCCCGCTCTCGAAGGCAGGTCCAAAGAACCGGCCCCGCACCGCCAGCGGCGCCACCAGCGCCCGCAGCGCATTGCTGCCCGAATGGGAGTCGCGACCATTATAGGCCACGGCCCGGCCGCGCAGATCCTCGATCACGACGGCGGGATCATCAGCGCGCACGACCACGAGGCTGCGATAGCCAGTGCCGTCCGCACCCTCGGCATCATAGCGAAAAGCACCAACCACCCGCACCGCCGCGTCGAGCCCCTCGACGAGCGGATAGCCGCAGGTCTGGCTGAGGAGGAGATCGGTCCTGCGCCAGTGGCTCGCGAGATCCTCCGGCCAATCGAGCGCGTCAGGAACGCCGTCGATGCCTTCCTCGCGCAGGATCGGCACGAGGCCGCGCCAGAAGGCATCGACCGCAGCCGGGTCGACGGCATACATCGGCAGCGAAGCGCGCCGGCTCACGGCGCGCGGCCATGCGGATGCGCGGGCTCGTCATGCGGCCTGAGCAGGTAGCGGCGGGCGACGTCGAGATAGCCCTTGTAGACGAGCCCGCCATTCGCCCGCACCAGTTCGGTCCGATGCGCCCGGTACCAGGAGGGGATGCGGTACCAGGGCATCGTGGGCCTGGCATGGTGCACGGCGTGCAGGTTGTTGAAGAGGAAAAGCGGACCGAGCAGCCATGAGCCCTCGACGATCGCGGTGCGATGGACGACGTCGTGCTCGGCGCGATGTTCCGCGAAGGAGCGGATGAGCAGGATCGCCGTCGCCGGATAGACGATGCCGAACACATAGAAGAGCAGGTTCATCTTGGCGACGAAGACGAGCCAGACGAGGAGCGGCGCGAGATGGAGGAGATGCCCTGTCCAGATATGCCGCGCCGGTCCCTCGCCCGCGATCACGGCGCGCGCTTCCGAGAGCAGGAAACCGCCGACGATCCAGAACGGCCCGATGAGCATACGGCCGAGCAGGGTCGACTGGATGCGGACGAGAAGGCGCGGCAACGCGCCGAGGCGGCGCCACTCCGTATCGGTCCAGTAATAGGATTCGGGATCGTCGAGCGGATCGGTCAGTCGCTCGTCGCGGTGATGCATGAGATGGCTGATGCGATAGCTGTCGAAGGGCAACCAGAGCGAGAGCGGCGGCAGCGCCAGAAGACGGTTGGCGCGCCGCCAGCGCGTCGGATGACCATGGATCAGCTCGTGCTGCAGCGAGGAATGCAAGGCGATGAGCACGGCGCCGACCGCGCTCACGACCGGCCACGGCAACAGCGCGTGGAAGAAGGTTACGGCGGCGAAAGCGCCATAGAGCGTGGTGAGAAGAAGGAGCGTCGGCCACTCGACGGCGGCACGCACCACGGCGCGCGGCCGTGCAAGCGAGGTGACGGCAGTCATCCCGGTCATTTCTCTGCAATTGTTGAATTCCGCGCTGTTTTGACTGGCGCAGAACTGTTTCTTCAAGACCTCGACCGGACCGATCCGGCTGCCGGACAGTCCCCCGTAAACAATGCAAGGCTATCCGGGCCTCACGGTTGTTGGAACGCCGCGGCTTGCTTTTCCGCGGTCCGACGCGAAAAGCCATTCTCAAACAAACCCGGCACCCGAAACAGGCCAAGTGGCGCGCAAGCCGCGCAGGATGCAGCGTGGACGCGGCGAAGTTCACGATGGACGGCGGCGACGCCGCGAGGCAGACTTCTCCGATCCGCGTCATGCAGCCGGGGGAGCGATCATGGGTTTGGCATTCGTCAGGACAGGTTTCGCAGCGGCGGTCCTCGCCGTGGCGCTCGCCTCTTCCAGCGTGTTCGCGGCAACGCCGAAGGACACGCTGGTCCAGGCCTGGCAGATCGACGACATCATTTCGCTCGATCCGGCCGAGATCTTCGAGATCTCGACCACCGAGATCGCCGGCAACACCTATGAGCGGCTGATCGGCTACGATCTCGACGACGTCTCGAAGATGTTCGGCGTCGTCGCCGAGAGCTGGACGGTGTCGCCCGACGGCAAGACCATCACCTTCAAGATCCGCGAGGGGCGGAAATTCGCCTCCGGCAATCCGATCACCGCCGCCGATGTCGAATTCTCGCTGCAGCGGGCCGTGCTGCTCGACAAGTCGCCCGCCTTCATCATCAACCAGTTCGGCATCACCAAGGACAATGCCAAGACCTCCATCAAGGCGACGGGCGACTATACGGTCGACTTCACCATGGACCGGCCCTATGCGCCGAGCTTCGCGCTCTATGCCCTCACCTCTTCCGTAGCCTCGGTGGTCGACAAGAAGCTGGTGCTGGAGCACGAGGCGAATGGTGATTTCGGCTATGAATGGCTGAAGACGCATTATGCCGGCTCGGGCCCGTTCACGATCCGCGACTGGCGCGCCAATGAAGTCGCCGTGCTCGAGCGCAACCCGAACTATTCCGGCACGCCGGCGCCGCTGGCCCGCGTCATCTATCGCCACATCCCCGAGACGGCGACGCAGCGCATCCTGCTCGAAAAGGGCGATGTCGACATCGCCCGCAATCTCGGGCCGGAACAGATCGCGGCGATCTCCGGCAATCCCGACATCAAGATCCAGGCGGCGCCGAAGGGCACGCTCTATTATCTCGGCCTCAACCAGAAGAATCCGAACCTCGCCAAACCCGAGGTGCGAGAGGCGCTGAAATATCTCGTCGACTACAGCGCCATCGCCGACACGATCATGAAGAACCAGGGCGCGGTGCATCAGGCCTTCCTGCCGAAGGGCTTCCTCGGCGCGGTCAACGACACGCCCTATGCGCTCGATGTCGACAAGGCCAAGGCGCTGCTCGCCAAGGCAGGGCTGGCGGACGGCTTCACGGTGACGATGGATGTGCGCTCGACGCAGCCGATCACCGGCGTCGCCGAGGCGATCCAGGCGACCTTCGCCAAGGCCGGCGTCAAGGTCGAGATCATCCCGGGCGACGGCAAGCAGACGCTGACCAAATACCGAGCCCGCACGCATGACATCTATATCGGCGTCTGGGGCCCGGACTATCAGGACCCGCACACCAACGCGCAAACCTTCGCCTCCAATCCCGACAACAAGGACGACGCCTCGTCGAAGACGCTCGCCTGGCGCAATGCCTGGGAGACGCCGGTGCTCGGGCCCGAGGTCGACGCGGCGATCCTCGAAAAGGACCCGGCCAAGCGCGCCGCGCTCTATGAGGCGATGCAGCGCCAGGTCATGGCCGACGGGCCGTTCGTGATCATGTTCCAGCAGACGGAGAACGCGGCGCTGCGCTCGAACGTCAAGAACTTCATCATGGGCCCCTCCTTCGACAACAACCTGGCGACCGCGGCGAGCAAGGATTGAGTCTCGATCCGGTGATCGCCGACGTGCCGCTGCTGCGGCGCGGCCGCGCCGCGCTCGGCCTCGCGCAGGGCGTCGGGAGCTTCCTGCTGACGCTCGGCATCACGCTGTTCGGCCTCGTCGTCGTGACCTTCGTGATCGGCCGCGTCGTGCCGATCGACCCGGTTCTGGCCGTCGTCGGCGACCGCGCATCCGGCGCCGTCTATGAGCGCGCCCGCACCGAGATGGGGCTCGACCGGCCGCTCGTCGAGCAGTTCGGGCTCTATCTCAAGAAGGCGGTGACTGGCGATTTCGGCCGCTCGGTGCTGACGACCAATCCCGTCATCGACGATATCCGCAGCTATTTCCCGGCCACGATCGAGCTCGCGACGCTCGGCACGCTGATCGGGACGCTGATCGGCGTGCCGCTCGGCGTGTTCGCGGCGGTGCGCTCCGGCAGCCTGCTCGACCAGATCGTGCGCATTGTCGGGCTGGTCGGCTATTCCGTACCGATCTTCTGGCTCGGGCTGATGGCGCTACTGCTCTTCTACGCGAAGCTCGACTGGGTCGCCGGCCCCGGCCGGCTCGACATCGCCTATGACTATATGGTGACGCCGGTCACCGGCCTGCTCCTGGTCGACAGCCTCTTGCAGGGGCAAGTGGACGTCTTCTGGAACGCTGTCAGCCACATCATCCTGCCGGCCGCGCTGCTCGGCTATTTCTCGCTCGCCTATATCAGCCGCATGACGCGGGCCCTGCTGCTGAACGAGCTGCAGCAGGAATATGTCGTGACCGCACGGATCAAGGGCCTTTCCGAGGCGCGCGTCATCTGGCGCCACGCGCTGCGCAACGCCGCCGTGCCGCTTCTGACCGTCGTCGTGCTCTCCTATGCGACGCTGCTCGAAGGCTCCGTCCTCACCGAAACGGTGTTCGCCTGGCCGGGCATTGGCTCCTACATCACCAATTCGCTGCAGAATGCCGATCTCAACGCCGTTCTCGGCGGCACGCTCGTCGTCGGCGCCGCCTTCGTGACGCTGAACCTCATCTCGGACCTCCTCTATCGCCTGCTCGATCCGAGGACGCGCTGATGGCCGGCGCCTCTTCGCTCGCCGCCTGGCTGACCACCGCCGAGCCGCAATCGCGGACGCAGGCGCGCCTTGGCCATGCCTGGCAGAGCTTCCGCCGCCTCGCGCGCAATCCGACGGCCATTGCGGGCCTCGCGATCGTCGCACTGCTGATCTTCGTCGCTATCTTCGCGCCGCTGCTCGCCACCCATTCGCCGATTGCGAGTGGCGATCTTCGGACTGAGCGGCTGCTGCCGCCGGGACCGGTGTTCTGGCTCGGCACCGACGATCAGGCGCGCGACATCTATTCGCGGCTTCTGTACGGTTCGCGGCTGACGCTCGCCGTCGTCATCCTCGTCTCGGTGATCGCCACGCCGATCGGCCTCGCGATCGGCACGATCTCAGGCTATTTCGGCGGCTGGATCGACCGGGTGCTGATGCGGATCACCGACATCTTCCTCGCCTTCCCGCGCCTCGTCCTGGCGCTCGCCTTCGTGGCGGCGCTCGGGCCCGGCATCGAAAATGCGATCATCGCCATCGCCATCACGGCATGGCCGCCTTATGCGCGCCTTGCCCGCGCCGAGACGCTGACTATCCGTAACAGCGACTTCATCCATGCGGTGCGGCTGCAGGGCGGCTCGTCGCTGCGCATCCTCGTGAAGCATATCGTGCCGCTTTGCCTCTCTTCGGTGACGGTGCGCGTCACGCTCGACATGGCCGGTATCATCCTGACCGCTGCTGGCCTTGGCTTCCTCGGGCTCGGCGCGCAGCCGCCGACGCCCGAATGGGGCACGATGATCGCGCAGGGCCGGCGCTTCCTCATGGACCAATGGTGGGTCGCGGCGGTGCCGGGCATTGCGATCTTCGTCGTCAGCCTCGGCTTCAACCTCCTGGGTGATGGCCTCCGCGACGCGCTCGATCCGAAGGCCGCGCGATGACCGCGCCGCTGCTCGAGGTCGAGGATCTCCGCGTCCGCTTTCCCCTTGCCGAGGGCACCGTCGAGGCGGTGCGCGGCATTTCCTTCACGCTTGGGCGCGAACGGCTCGGCATCGTCGGCGAGAGCGGCTCCGGCAAATCGCAGACCGGGCGCGCGATTCTTGGGCTGACGGCGAAGCCCGGCGAGGTGACGGCGGAGCGCCTCGCCTTCGACGGCGTCGATCTCATGGCCGCGCCGCCGGGCCTTCGTCGGAGCCTCCGCGGCAGTCGCATGACCATGGTGATGCAGGATCCGCGCTATTCGCTCAATCCGGTAATGACCGTCGGGCAGCAGATCATCGAATCCTATCGCGCCCACAAGCCGGTCTCGCGTCGAGAGGCGAAGCAGGCGGCGCTGGCCATGCTGGAAGACGTCCGCATCACCGCGCCCGACCGCGTCATGGCGCTTTATCCGCATGAACTTTCCGGCGGCATGGGCCAGCGCGTGATGATCGCGATGATGCTGATCACCGGGCCGGAACTGCTCATCGCCGACGAGCCGACTTCGGCGCTCGACGTCACCGTGCGCGGCGAGGTGCTGCGCATTCTCGACCAGCTCGTCTCGACGCGTGGCATGGGCCTCATCCTGATCAGCCACGATCTCGAAATGGTCGCGTCGTTCTGCGACCGCGTTCTGGTGATGTATGCCGGCAAGATCGTCGAGGAACTCGCCTCGGGTGCGCTCGGCGAGGCGCGGCATCCCTATACGCGCGGGCTGATCGGCTGCCTGCCGAAGCTTGCCGGCGACAGCCATCCGCTGCCGGTCCTCGCCCGCGATCCGGCCTGGGCGCGCTGACCATGACAGCGCCCCTGCTCGAGGCGGACAATCTTTCGGTGCGGTTCGGTGTCGGGCGGCTCACGGTCGCGGCGCTCGATGATGTCTCGTTCACGCTGACGCCCGGCGAATCGCTCGGCCTTGTCGGTGAGAGCGGGTCGGGCAAATCGACGGTTCTGCGCGCGATTACCGGCCTTGCGCCGCTTTCAGGCGGCCGCCTCCGCCTTGCTGGCGCCGATGTCGCGACGCCGCGGCGGATGGACTTCTTCACCGCCGTGCAGATGGTGTTCCAGGACCCCTATGCCTCGCTGCATCCGCGGCACACGGTGGACCAGATCCTCGCCGAGCCGCTGGCGATCCATCGCATTCCCGATGGCGAGGCGCGGATCGTCGCGGCGCTTCGGGAAGTCGGGCTCGGGCCGTCCTATCGCTTTCGCTATCCGCACCAGCTTTCCGGCGGACAGCGCCAGCGCATCGCCATCGCCCGCGCGCTGATCCTGCGGCCGAAGATCGTGCTGCTCGACGAGCCGACTTCGGCGCTCGATGCCTCGGTGCAGGCCGAGATCCTCAACCTTCTCGAAGAGCTCCGCCGCGCCTTCGGCCTCGCTTATGTCCTGGTCAGTCACGACCTCGCCGTGGTGGCGCATCTTTGCGAGCGGCTGATCGTGCTGCGCCAGGGCCGCATGGTCGAGGAGACGACAGCGGCGGCGCTCCGCGATGGTTCGGTCAAGGCCGATTACACGCGCGCGATGCTGGCCGCGAGCAAGGGGTTCGCGCGCGCGCCGGCCGCCGCTTCTATTGCTCCTGCCCGAAATATTTGACGCGCAGCTTGTCGATCTCGTCGTGCTCCTCGGACGAGAGCAGCTCGATGGTGACGGGACGACGCAGGACGCTGTTCTGTGGCGTGCCGAAGGCATATTTGCTCGGCTCGAAGCGCGGACCGACCAGCCGCACATCGGCGCGCGGATGCGTGTACATGTAATATTGCAGGACAGGGCCATCCTCGATGATGGCGTCGACATCGCCGCTTTGCAGCGCCGCGATCGCCTCATCGAATGTGAGAAAGGCGATATTGCGCAGGCCCTGCTCGCGGACGAAATCGTCGGAGACGGTGTCCTTGATGACGCCGATGGTATGGCCTTCGAGATCCCCGATATTGCGGATCTGGTTGGCAGCCGAGAGCGTTGCCATCACGGTCGTCACCGACGATGTCACATAGGCGATGACCGCGACGCCGGCCATCAGCCAGATGCCCTGCCAGACGCGGCCGATCCAGCCGAACAGGTTCTTGCGCGCCGCCGGCTTCCCGGTCGTCGCGATCTGCATCACGGTATAGAAGCTCTCGCCGAAGCCGTCGCGCCAGCGCTTCGGGAAGGCTGCGTCGAAATGACGGTCGAAGAACGTCATCAGCACGGTCGCGATCAGCAGGACGAGCCCAATCCGGGCATAGGCGGTGAGAAAGCCTGCGTCGCGCAGTTCGCCGATCACATCGACGACGCTGGCGTGACTCCGCTCATTGATCATGATCCGAAGCCCGGCATCGAACCATGGCTGCGTGAAGTCGATCCGCCGTGCCCGGCTCTCATTCACGGTGATGTTGGAAACCGCGATATCGATCTGGTCGTCATGGGCAGCCTTGATCAGCGCGCCGACGGTCGGAAATTCCTGATAGGCGTATGTCCGCTGCAGCTGACCGGCGAGGCTCTCCCACAGGTCGATCGCCATGCCCGTGTATTTGTTGCCGCGCTTCATGACGAAGGGCGCGCTCAAATGAACGCCGACCCGGATCGGCCGCTGCGGACCGAGGACGACCTCCTCGCCCTGATTGACTGGAGCTTCGTCGGGAGGGACGGCCGGCTCGGGAATGCCCTCGAGCACAGGCTCGCTCGGCGGCGGCGCGACGACGGCGGGCGTGACCGGCTCCGCCTCGACGGCCGGCGGGTTTGCCCCTGCTGCCGGCGGCGTCGCGGGCGCCGGCTCCTGGGCCTCGCTCGATCCGACCGCCGCCGCAGAGGCGAGGACGAGAGCCAGGATTGCGGCAGCGCTTGCCAGTCGCCGGACGAAATTCATATCCCCGCTTCTCCTCTCAAATAAGGGCCACACCGCAGCCTGGCATCAGCCAATGGTCCGCTCCAGGAGGCTCAGCCAGTTTTCCGAGCCGAGCTTGGTCAGCAGCGCCTCGTCATAGCCATGCGCCCGCATCGCTGCGACGAGGTTCGGCAGGCCGGCGGCGCTGCCGATCTCGGCCGGGATCAGTGCGCCGTCGAAGTCCGATCCAAACCCGACGCGATTCTCGCCAACATGTTCCATGAGATAGTCGAGATGGCGCAGCATCGTGTCGAGGCCGGTGTCGATGCGCATGCGCCCGTCGGGCCGCAGGAAGCAGGTCGCGAAATTGAGCCCGACCATGCCGTCGCTGTCGCGGATCGCATCGAGCTGGCGATCGGTCAGGTTGCGGGTCGACGGCGTGATCGCGTGCGCGTTCGAATGGGTCGCGACCAGCGGCGCCTTCGAGAGGCGCGCGACATCCCAGAAGCCGGCCTCGTTCAGATGCGAAAGATCGATGAGGATGCGCAGCGCATTGCAGGCGGCAACGAGACGTTCACCAGCCTCGGTGAGGCCGGGGCCGGTATCGGGGGAGCCCGGAAAGCGGAACGGGACGCCATGGCCGAACACCGTCGGCCGGCTCCAGACAGGCCCGATCGAACGAAGGCCCGCGGCATGGAGCACCTCGAGCATTTCGAGCTCGGGATCGATCGCCTCGGCGCCCTCGATATGGAGGACGGTGGCGAAAGCGCCGCGCGCGATCGCGGCGCGGATTTCGCCGGTATCGCGGCAGATCGCGACATCTCCAGCCGATTCCCGCTCGATGCGCAGCAGCAGCGCGATCATGGCGAGCGCCGCCTCGCGCGCCTCGTTCATCGGCAGCATGCCGGGCAGCGGCACGTCATAATGGGCGCCCATCATCTGCTCGGCATAGGCAAAGCCGCTCGGGGGCGGCGCGAAGACCGCGAAAAGCCCGCCGACGAGCCCGCCGGTCCGCGCGCGCGGCAGATCGAGCTGGCCATCTTCGGTGCCGGCCAGGAAGGCACGTGCCGCGCCCTCGCGCCGAACGAGCCGCAGCAGCACGTCGTTGTGGCCATCGAAGATCGGCAGAAGCGTCATGTCTCTCACTTTCAATCGCGCACGGGCTCATGCGGGGCGGCGCTTTCGCCGGCGAGCGCCTCGACATCGCGCGAGACGGTTGCCCGCTCGCCGACAAGGCCGCGCGGACGAATCAGGAGGATAGCAGCCAGCGCCACGCCGATCGCCACGATCTGCAGAGCAGCGGCGCGGGCCTGGAACGCCGGCGCGACGAATGTGCCGACGGCCAGGCTCGACAGGCTCCAGAGCGCCCAGACGACCACCGCGCCGATCAGCGCGCCGCGATTATTGCCAGAGCCGCCGACGATCAGCATCGCCCAGACCTGGAAGGTCAGGATCGACAGATAATTGTCGGGCGCGATGAAGCCAATGAAATGCGCCTGCATCGCGCCAGCGAGACCCATGATGGCGCCGCCGCAGGCAAAGGCCTGCAGGCGATAGAAATTGACGCTCTTGCCGAGCGAGGCGGCGGCGGCCTCGTCCTCGCGGATGGCGCGCAGCACCCGGCCCCAGGGGCTGCGGGTCAGCGTTTCGAGCACGAGGAAGAGGCCGAGCACGACCGCGGCGGTCAGCGCCAGATTGGCGGCGTTGAAGGCGATCGGCGTTTCGGCAAGGCTCACGAACGGGCGCGGGATGAAGGCGATGCCGAACGGGCCGCCGGTCAGCGCCGTGGCGTTGAGCGCGATGACCTGGATCGTGACGGCGATGCCGAAGGTGGTCATGGCGAGATAGTCGGCACGAAGACGCAGCGTCGCGAGCCCGACCAGCGCGGCGACAGCGCCGGCGACCAGCATCGCGGCGAGCCAGCCGGCGAGGATCGGCCAGCCGAAGCCACCGATGCGCTCGGCCGCCTCGGGCGTCGTCAGGATGGCCGAGGCATAGGCGCCGATCGCCGCGAAACCGGCGACGCCGACATTGAACAGGCCCGTCTGGCCCCATTGCAGGTTGAGGCCGAGGCAGAGCACGCCGAAGATCAGCGCGTTGACCAGGAAGAAGGCGCTATAGCCAAGAAGATCGATCATCCCTCGCGCACTCCGAAGAGGCCGCGCGGGCGCACGAGCAGCATGGCGATGAGCAGCACGAAGGCCACCGCCGAGCGATATTCAGAACCGATGAGCTGGACGGCGCCGGCCTCGGCGATGCCGACAATGAGGCCGCCGATGATGGCGCCCCAGACGCTGCCGATGCCGCCGAGAATGGCGGCGGCAAAGAGCGGCAGCAGCAGGTCGAAGCCCATCTGCGGCCGGATCTGCACCGTCAGCCCCAGCATGATGCCGGAGACGCAAGCAAGCGCACCGCCGATGAGCCAGGTGGCGCGGATGACGGCGGCGACATCGATGCCGACGACGCGCGCGAGCGCCGGGTTCTCGCTCACCGCCCGCATCGAGCGGCCGATATGGGTGCGCGTCAAAAGAAAATGCATCGCGATGACGACGACGAGGGCGAGACCCATCATCGCCGCCTGATCAGGCGTCACGCGGATGCCGAGGCCGATCGGGATCGCGATCTGGATGGCGCGGCTGAAATAGGCTGGCTCGGACGTGAACAGGAATTCGAGCATTGCTCGCAGCGCCAGCGAGGCGCCGAAGCTCGCGATCACCATGACGATGCCGTGGCCCGTGCGCCTGAGCGGCTTGAACAGCGCCACGTCGAGGAGGAGCGCCAGCAGCCCGGTCAAAGCCATCGCGAGAAGCCCGCCAACGATGAGCGGCCAGCCGAAGGAAAACGGCATGAAGCGCGCCGCCGGGCCAAGCCAGCCGGTCAGCGCGCCGACGACGCCGAGCGTCAGATAGGCGCCCCAGGAGATGAAGTCGCCATGGGTGAAGTTCGAGAAGCGCAGGATCGAATAGGTCAGCGTCAGGCCGACCGCCCCGAGCCCGATCAGCGCACCGGCGAAGAGACCATCGGCGAGGAATTGCAGGCTCATGGCGCCGCCCTCCCCCCAAGGCCGGCATCGGCGCCGCCGAGGCCGAGATAATGGGCGGCGATATCGGGATCGGCGGCGAGCGCTACGGCCGCGCCTTCATGACGGTTGCGTCCATCGGCGAGGATATAGGCGCGATCGGCGATGGCGAGCGCGGCGCGGGCGTTCTGCTCGACCATCAGGATGGTGACGCCGCCGGCCCGGATCTCCACGAGCTTGGCAAACACTTCGCCGACAAGCCTTGGCGAGAGGCCCGCCGAGGGCTCGTCCAGCATCAGGACCTCCGGCTCGATCATCAGCGCGCGGGCGACGGCCAGCATCTGCCGCTGCCCGCCCGAAAGGCGCCCGGCGGCGAGGCCGCGCTGGCGGGCAAGGTCCGGGAAGAGCTCGAACATCGCGGCAAGGCGCTGGGTGCGCGCGGCTGGCGGCGCGACATGGCCCGCGAGAACGAGGTTTTCCTCGACGCTCATGGTGGTGAACACGTTCTCGGTCTGCGGCACGAAGGCGAGGCCGAGCCGCACCATCCTGTGGGCGGCCGTCCGGGTAATGTCCACATCGCCGAGCCGGACGGCGCCGCGCGAAATCGGCACCAGGCCGGCGATCGCCTTCATCAGGGTCGACTTGCCGGCCCCGTTCGGGCCGAGCAGGACGACGATCTCGCCGCGGCCGACCGTGATGCTGGCGCCCTTGACGATCGGCAGGCCGGGCTCGTAGCCGGCCTCGATCTCGCGCGCGACGAGAGCCACCTCTGCCGTCATGCGACCGCTCCGCCGAGATAGGCCTCGACGACGCGCGGATCGCGGGCCATGACCTCAGGCGCGCCACGGCCGAGCACGCGCCCCTCGGCCATCACGATCACCTCGCCGCAGAGGCGCGCGACGAGATCCATATTGTGCTCGATGATCAGGAAGGTGATGCCGGTGCGATTGATCGCCTCGATCCGCGCCATGATGATTTCGAGCAGCGCCGGATTGACGCCCGCGGCCGGCTCGTCGAGCAGGATCAACCTCGGCTTGGCCATCAAAACCCGCGCGAGTTCCAAAAGCTTGCGCTGGCCGCCCGAAAGCGCCTTGGCCGGAAGCCGCTCGACCTTGGCGAGGTCGACAAAGGCGACGATCTCGCGGGCGCGCGCGATATTCGCCTGCTCCTGGCGCCGCACCGAAGCGCGCGCGAAGAGATTGGCCAGCATACGCTCGCCGGGCTGCGCCCTCGCGGCGACGAGCACGTTTTCGAGCACCGACATCTCGCCGAAGGGTTTCGGAATCTGGAAGGTCCGCGCGAGACCTGCGTCGATGCGTCGATGCGCCGGTTCATGCTCGACCGGGCGGCCGGCAAGGCGGATCGAGCCCGAGGTCGGTTGCAAGGTGCCGGCGATCAGGTTGAAGGTCGTGGTCTTGCCGGCGCCATTCGGCCCGATCAGCCCGACGATCGCCCCGGCCGGGACGACGAAGCTGATGTCGTCGACGGCGCGGAAGCCATCGAAGGACTTGGAAACCGATTGCACTTCGAGCATGCGTGCGCCAGACCAGAGGCGGGAGCGTGGCGGGCCGGTCCGGCCCCTCGCGTTTCCTTCTACATGGCTCGGCCCAACTCTCAAGGGGCCAATCGCCCGAACGGCTTGCCGGGGGCGACCAGGACGATGCGGGGAGCGATGAGCGGGGCGGCAGACGATCACTTCGAACTCTACGACCTCCGCGTCGAAGTCGTGGCGCCGCCGGGGGCGAAGCTCTATTGCGGCGCGACGGTGGGCGATCATTTCGAGCTGCGCGGCGAGATGCTGCATCTGCCGCCTGGGCAGGGCATCTCGATCTATTCGCTCGCCTCGGTGCTGCCGCTGCTCGCCGCCAAGCAGCGCCCGACCCATCCCCATGACTGGATGACGAGCGACGCCGAAATCGCCTGCCCCGATCCCAACTGCCCCTCGCGCCTGCGCATCACGCGCCTTGGCCTCCGCCGCTTCTCGCATGCCGAGACGACCGCCGTGCCGCTGCCGAAGGGCGCATGAAAGACCCGACGATGGACCAATTCGATCTCGCGCCCGATTATACGATCTCCCGCGTCATCCGCGGTGGCTGGCAGCTGGCCGGCGGCCATGGCGCCATCGACCGCATGACGGCGATCGACGACATGACCGCCTTTGCCGAGGCCGGAATCATCACCTTCGACTGCGCCGACATCTATACCGGCGTCGAGGCCATGATCGGCGACTTCCGCGCCGCCTATGCCGCCACGCATGGAAAGGCCGCGCTCGAGCGCATTCATGTGCATACGAAATGCGTGCCCGATCTCGCGATCCTCGACCGCATCCGCAAATCCGACGTCACCGCGATCATCGACCAGTCGCTGAAACGGCTGAAGATGGAGCGGCTCGACCTCGTCCAGTTCCATTGGTGGGACTATGACGTGCCGCGCTATGTCGAGACGGCGGTCTGGCTCGAGGAACTGCGCCGCGAGGGCAAGATCCGCTTCGTCGGCGGCACCAATTTCGACGTTCCGCGCGTCAAGGAAATGCTGGATGCCGGGGTGCCGATCCGCACGCTGCAGGTTCAGTATTCGGTGCTCGATCATCGGCCGGAGAACGGGCTCACGGACTTTGCCGCCGCGCATGGCATCGACCTTCTCTGCTACGGCACCGTCGCCGGCGGCTTCCTCGGCGAGCGCTGGCTCGGCGCGCCCGAGCCCGCCGAGCCGCTCGAAAATCGCTCGCTTACCAAATACAAGCTGATCATCGACGATTTCGGCGGCTGGGCGCTGTTCCAGGAGCTGCTGGCGACGCTCGCCCGCGTCGGCGGCCGGCATGGCGTCGATATCGCGACGGTGGCGAGCCGGCATGTGCTCGACCGTCCCGGCGTCGCCGCTGTGATTGTCGGTGCCCGCAACCGCGCCCATCTGCCGCGCAATCTCGCCATCGGCGCGCTGCGCCTGACGGACGCCGACCGCGCCGAGATCGACGCCGTATTGGCCAAGCTGCAGGGGCCGGAGGGTGATGTCTATACGCTGGAGCGCGACCGCACCGGGCGCCATGGCTCGATCATGAAATACAACCTGAACGCCCAATGACCGCACAGCATCCCCTCGTCGCCGCCGCGATCCGCGAGATCGAGGCTTCGCATGATTTCTTCGTCCGCTGGTTTCTCGGAACCGCGAGCGACGACGAATTCACCCTCTGGCTGCGGACCACCGCGCCGGAGTTTCGCCTGACGACGCCCGGCGGCACGATGCTGGCCCTGCCGGAGATCACGACATGGATCGCCGGCGCGAAGGGCTCGCAGACGACGCGGTTCGAGATCGGCATCGAGGATGTCGAGGCGGTCCATGTCAGCGCCGATGGCGTCTTGCTCATCTATGTGGAGCGACAGTATCGTGAAGGACGCACGACGCGGCGGCAGTCGATGGCGCTGTTCCTCAAGGACGACAGCGCGCCGCGGGGGGTCGTGTGGCGCCATCTGCAGGAAACCTGGCTGCAGACGGACTGATTTCGAAGGCCGGGGGGCAAAGCCCGCGACATAAGCGGCAGGGAGAGTTTTCCAATGACATCGAACCGCATGCTGCGCGCCGCCCTTCTCGGCAGCGTCATCGCGCTGACGGCCACGGGCGCCGCGCGCGCCGCCGATTGCGACGTCACCGTCGGCCTCGTCATGGAACTGACGGGCCCGGCCGGCGAATATGGGCAGGCCGGCGCCAAGTCGGTCGAGATGGCGCTGCGCGATATCAACGACGCCGGCGGCGTGGCGGGCTGCAAGATCGTCACCGACACGCGCGATTCGCAGAGCCAGGGCACCGTCGCGGTCGATGTCGCGACGCAGCTGGTTCAGGTGAAGAAGGTTCCGGTGATCATCGGCGGCATCATCTCGTCGGTCTCGATCCCGATCCTCACCTCGGTGACCGCGCCGGCCAAGATCCCGCAGGTCTCGCCGGCCTCGTCCTCGCCGACGCTGACCAAGCTCGGCCGCGAGGGCAAGACCAACGGCGTCTTCTTCCGCACCATCACCTCCGATGCGCTGCAGGGCGTCGCGGCGGCGAAATTCGCCATCGACCAGGGCATCAAGAAGATCGCGATCATCAACGTCAACAACGACTTCGGCGTCAACATGGTCAACGAGTTCGCGACCGCCTACAAGGCGCTCGGCGGCGAGATCACCTCGACGACGCCCTATAACGAAAAGCAGTCGAGCTACCAGTCCGAAGTGACGGCGGCCCTCGCCTCCTCGCCCGAGGCGCTCTATCTCGTCTCGACGCCGGTCGACGGGGCGACCATCGCCCGCGCCTGGATCTCGCAGGGCGGCCCGCAGAAATTCCTGCTGAATGACGGCATGAACAGCGCCGAATTCATCAAGAATGTCGGCCCGGAATATCTGAACGATGCCTATGGCACCTCATCGGGCACCGACGCGACCGCATCGACCGACTATTTCAACGAGGAATACAAGACCTTCTCCGGCCTCGATCCGGCAAGCCCCGCCGCCGACCGCTCCTATGACGCGGGCGCGATCGTCGGCCTCGCGATCGCCGAGGCGAGCAAGGACACCGGCAAGGCGGACAGCGCCGGCATCCTCGCCTCGATCCGCAAGGTTCTCGACCCGCAGGGCGCCGTCATCCATGCCGGCAAGGACGAGTTCGCCAAGGCGCTCGCCCTGATCAAGGACGGCAAGCCGATCAAGTATGAAGGCGTGATCGGGCCGGTCACCTTCGACGACGTCGGCGACATCACCGGTCCGTTCCGCCTGTGGCGGATCCAGAACGGCGAGGTGACCACCGTCGGCACGATGTCGACTGCGGACATCGACAAGGTGAAGGCCAGCCTCGCGAAGTAAGGCGTCATCACGGCACGGCCGGCCCTCTCTCCCGCGTGAGCGGGGGAGAGTTGGAGAGGGGGAATCCTTCTCACCTGCCGGGCCGTCGCACGCGAGCCCCCTCCCCAGCCCTCCCCCGCCTCGCGGGCGAGGGAGCAGAACCCTGCGCCAGACGACATCATCGGCGCATCGATGAATTGAAAGAGCCCGCCTTGACCATCGTCTCCGCCCCGCCCCGCATCGCCGTTCCTGCCGGCTTCGAACTGCCGCGCATCGCAACGGGGCTCTGGCAGATCGCGGATATGGAGCGCGACGGCAGGACGGTCGACATCGACGCCGCAGCCGCGTCGATGCTCTCCTATGCTCGCGCCGGCTTCGACGCCTTCGACATGGCCGACCATTACGGCAGCGCCGAGCTGATCACTGGCCGTTTCCTGAAGCTCGCGCAGGCCGAGGGGCTGAAGCCGTTCGTCTCGACGAAATGGTGCCCGACGCCCGGGCCGATGACGCGCGAGGTCGTGCGCGCCGGGGTTCAGCGCAGCCTTGACCGGCTCGGGGTCGAGAGCGTCGACCTGATGCAGTTTCATTGGTGGAGCTTCGAGCATCTGGCCTATCTCGACGCGCTGGCCGAAATGGAGGCGATGCGCAGCGAAGGCATCATCCGCCATCTCGGGCTGACCAATTTCAACACCGACCATCTGGCGCTCGTCGTCCGCAACGGCATCACGATCGCCACCAACCAGGTGTCGTTCTCGCTGCTCGATCGCCGCGCGGCCGGCGAGATGAGCGCCTTCTGCCTCGAAAGCGACATCCGCGTGCTCGCCTATGGCACCATGGGTGGCGGCTGGCTCTCCGAGCGCTGGCTGGGCGTGGCCGAGCCGGAGGGGCCGGCCGACTGGTCGAAGATGAAATATCGCCGCTTCGTCGATGCGATCGGCGGCTGGGACGCCTTGCAGGGCATTCTCGGCGCCGCCTCCGACATTGCGAAGAAGCACGGCGTCTCCCTCTCGAATGTCGCGACGCGCTGGGTGCTCGATCATCCGGCGGTCGCGGCCGCCATCATCGGCGCGCGGCTCGGCGAGCGCGAACATCGCGCCGACAATCTGAAGGCGTTCGCCTTTCATCTCGACGCCGAGGACCATGCCCGCCTCGACGCCGCCTTCACCGCCTCGACGCCGCTGCCGGGCGATTGCGGCGATGAATATCGAAAGCCGCCGTTCCTCACCGCCTCGGGCGATCTCAGCCATCATCTCGCCAGCCTGCCGCAGATCTACAAGGCCGAGCCTGTGCCTGGGAAACCAGGCCGTCTCCGGGTCGATTCCGGCAGTATCTGGGAGCCGATCGCCGGCTATTCGCGCGCCGTGCGGATCGGGGAGCGCATCCTCGTCAGCGGCACGACCGCGACGCATGCCGACGGCTCCATCGTCTGTCCGGGCGATGTCGCCGGGCAGACGACCTATATCCTCGATAAGATCGCGGCTTCGATCACGGCGCTTGGCGGCGCACTCGACGACGTGGTGCGCACGCGGGTCTATCTGAAGGACGCCGCGGCCTGGGAGCCGGCCTCGCGGGTGCATGGCCGCTTCTTCGGGTCTATCCGCCCGGCCAACACGCTGCTGGAAATCGGCGCGCTTGTCGGCCCCTATGAAATCGAGATCGAAGCGGAGGCCGTGGTCGACGCGGCATAGGCTCGGGACCCAATTGGAGAGCGACATGGACGACGGCATCACGCGTTTCGCAACGCCGCGCGACGACGGGCTCGGCCTCGTCCGGATCGAGAATGCGGCCGGCCTCGCCATCGAGGCGCTGCCGAACGGCACGCTGTTCGCGATCACCCATCGCGAGCCGCGGGGCACGATCATGATCAACCAGGTGCTCGGCGCGCCGACTGGCGGCGGGATCGGGCGCCTTCTGCTGCGCATGGGCGGCAATTCGCCAGATATCGCGACCATCGCCGGCAACGGATCGTCCGCGGCGTTCGGTCCTGCGGACAACGCCTTCGTCTATGAGGGCCGCGCGGGTTCGCTGGCCTATCGCGCTGTGCTCGCGCTCGATCCGGAGGAAGCGATCTGGTTCTGGCGCGTTTCGGTCACCAATGAGGGGCGCGACACCGTGCCCTTCGATCTCATCGCCGCGCAGGATGTCGGGCTCGGCGGGCGCGGCTTCCTGATGGGCAGCGAGGCCTATGCCTCGCAATATCTCGACCACCACGTCGAAACCCATGCGGATTTCGGCCCGGTCGTGATGTCGCGGCAAAATCTCGATCAGGGCGGTCGCCATCCCTGGCTGGTGCAAGGCTGCCTCGATGGCGCCAGCGCCTATGCAACCGATGCGATGCAGCTGTTCGGGCCGGCCTTTCGCCTCTCCGGCGCGATCGCCCTCCCCTTCGGCGTCAGCCTGCCATCGATGGTGCTGCAGCACGAGGTCGCCTGCCCGGCGATCCAGAGCGCGGCGCGGACGCTGGCGCCGGGCGAGACGGCGACGCTGACCTTCTTCGCCCGCTTCCTCCCCGATCATCCTGCGGCCTCCGGCCCCGATGATCTCGCCCTGGTCGCGGGGATCGCCGCCCGCGCCGTCGCGCTCGCCGATCCGGCCGCCGCAGCCAGGCCGGCGGTGCGCTGCCTGCTGGAAACGGCGCCGCTTGCCCATGCCGTTGCCTTCAGCGAGGCGAAGATCGCCGCTCGCTATCCGGTTCGGCTGCGCGAGGAGAAAGAGGACGGCGCCATGTTCTCCTTCTTCGTCGCGGACGGCGCCCAGAACCGCCATGTCGTCACCGCCGCCAAGGAAGCGCGGATCGCGCGGCGGCATGGCTCGATCCTCCGCTCGGGCGACAGTCTGATGCTGGACGAGAAGACGCTGTCATCCACCGCCTGGATGCAGGGCGTCTTCGCCGCGCAGCTGACGATCGGCAACACCTCGTTCCACAAGCTCTTCTCCGTTTCGCGCGACCCCTATGGCCTCACTCGCGCCAGCGGCCTGCGCATCCTCGTCGATCGCGGCGAAGGCTGGGAACTGCTCGGCGTGCCATCGCTGTTCGAGATGGGGCTCTCGGACTGCCGCTGGATCTATGCGCTCGGCGCGCGGACCGTGACGGTTCATGCCGTCGCGGCCGGCGATGACGCGGCGCTGCAATGGCGCGTCGACGTGGAAGGCGAGCCTTGCCGCTTCCTCGTCATCGGCCATCTCGTGCTCGGCGAGCGCGAATTCGAGCAGTCCGGCACGGTTACCATCGATCCGGAGGCCAAGCGGGCGAGCTTTGCGCCGGGCGCGGACTGGCTCTGGGGACGGGCCTACCCGAAAGCGCGGATGGATCTGGTCACGGCGACGCCGGAGGCCGTGGCCGCGGTCGGCGGTGACGCGCTCGCTTATCCAGACGGCGTCGCGCGCGGCGGGCCCGTGGTGACGCTGCTCACGCATGATACGAACGCGCTCGTCTTCGCCGTCACCGGGTCGATGACCGATACGGCCGAGGCCGACCGGCTCGCGGACCGCTATGCGAACGGCCGCACGCAAGAGGAAGCGCTTCTGCCGGCGCGGCGGTTCTGGAGCCTCGCCACGCGCGACATGACGCTTTCCGGCGGCCATCCCGACATCGAAGCGGCGAGCCTCATCCTGCCCTGGCTGGCGCATGACGCGATCGTCCACCTCACTGTGCCGCATGGCCTCGAGCAATATTCCGGCGCCGCCTGGGGCACGCGCGATGTCTGCCAGGGGCCGATCGAGTTCCTTCTGGCGATGCGCCACGACACGGCGGTGCACCGGATCCTCCGCGCCCTGTTCGCCGAGCAGGACCGCAAGAGCGCCGACTGGCCGCAATGGTTCATGCTGCCGCCCTATTCCGACATCCGCGCCGGCGACGCGCATGGCGACGTCATCATCTGGCCACTGAAGGCGCTCGCCGATTATATCGAGGCGAGCAGCGATATCGGCATCCTCGCCGAGAAGGTCGGCTGGCGCGGCGGCGCGGCTGGTGAGACGGCGAGCATCGCCGAGCATGTTGCCGCGCTGATCGCCGAGGCCGAACGCCGGTTCATTCCCGGCACGCATCTCATCCGCTATGGCGAGGGCGACTGGAACGACTCGTTGCAGCCGCATGATCCGCATCTGCGCGACTGGATGGTCTCGAGCTGGACCGCAGGCCTGCTGCACGAGCAGATCGTGCGCTATGCCGCGATCCTCGCCCGCGCCGACGGCAACACCCATCGCGGGGCGCATGACGAAGCGCGCCGGCTGGAGCGGCTGGCCGAAGCCATTCGGAGCGATTTCAACCGCCATCTCGTCTCAGGCGGGATCACGGCCGGCTATGCGCTGTTCGACACCAGCGGCCATCGCACGGAACTGCTGCTGCACCCTTCCGATACCCGGACCGGCCTCTCCTATTCGCTGATCGCGATGACGCAATCGATGCTCGGCGGCCTTGTCGGTGAAGACGAGACCGTCTCGCAGCTCGCCGCGATCGACGCGTCGCTCACCTTCCCGGACGGCATGCGGCTGATGGACAAGCCAGTCAAATATGCCGGCGGACCCGAGACGCTGTTCCGGCGGGCTGAATCCGCGTCGTTCTTCGGCCGCGAGATCGGGCTGATGTATGTCCACGCGCATCTGCGCCAATCTGAGGTGCTCGCCAGGCTTGGCGCCGCAGATGCGCTGTGGGACGCGATCGCCCTCGCCAATCCGATCCGCGTCACCGAGGTGCTCAACCAGGCGACGCTGCGTCAGCGCAACACCTATTTCTCGTCCTCCGACGCCGGCTTCGCCGACCGCTACAAGGCGTCAGCCGACTGGGAAAGCCTCAAGGACGGGACGGTGGCAGTCGATGGCGGCTGGCGGACCTATTCGAGCGGACCTGGCATCTTCACCCGGCTTCTGGTCGAATTGGCGCTCGGCCTTGGCCGTGGCCATGCCGCCGGAAAGGTCATTCCAAGAGATTTCGGCCCCGTCGAGCTCATCTGGACCGAGGGCAGTGCAACACGTCGCCTCGCACTGCAGTAACGCCCGCATTTTAACCTTGGCGCTTAACAATATCGCATGAATCCCGCAGCTTCGGCGCTGTGGGGGCATGGACATTCGCTCATCACCCTGGCTAAGCTTAACGAAACGTTAAGGGGGGATGATCGTTTGCTTTCTATCCTAATCTACATGGCCGCCGCCGCCGCGCTCGGACTCGGCAGCCAGATCATTCGCCCGACCGCCGCGCTCGGCAGCGATCATCACCGCAGGCTCTATTGGACCGGCGCCGTGGCCGCGATCGGCCTGGTCGGGCTCTTTGCGAGCGCATTGGTGATCTGACATAGTGCCGGCCACGCGATCGCGAGGATAAGCATGACGACGATTTTCTGCCGAACCATCCCGGGCCTGTTGGCCGGCGCACTCATGGTCGCCGCCGGGCCTGCGCTCGCCGACGCGTCTGCGCATTACAAATGCAAGGACGGCTCGGCCTTCGCCGCGGTCTTCACCACCACGCCGGGCTCCGTCGCGTTGGCCTTTGTCCACGGGCCCAAGCTGACGCTGCCGCAGGCCGTCTCGGCAGATGGCGGCCGTTACGTCAAGGGCAAGACCGAGTTCTGGATCAAGGGCCAGGGCGGCACGCTGACGCGCTCGGGCAAGACGACGACCTGCCAGGCGGGCAACTGACGCCGGCCGGCGCGGACGGCGCCGCTCAACTTGCCGTGATGGCGACACGGGCCGCCGTCGCGCCTCGTATATCGGATGACCTTCCTCTGAGGAGATGCTCCGATGCTGACCCGCCGCCGCCTGTTCGCCCTCTCGCTGGCCGCCGCCACGGCGGTCTCCCTCAGTGGGATCACGCCCGCCGCAGCGTTCACGCTGCAGCCCTATGATGCCGCCGCCGTCAACGCTGCGATCAGATCCGGCAAGCCGGTGATCATCCATGTCTATGCGCCCTGGTGCCTGCAATGCCGGGCGCAGGCTTCCATTCTCGACCGGCTGTCGGCGGCCGGGCGCTATGGCGACATCGCCTTCTTCAAGGTCGATTACGACAAGCAGAAGGACATTGTGAAAGCCTTCGGCGTGCCGCGTTCGACGCTGATCGCCTTCCGCGGCGGCAAGGAGGTCGACCGGATGTCGTGGGGCACATCGGAAACGTCGGTCGTCGCCGTCCTCGACGCTGCCGGCTGATGCTCTCCGCCGTCGTCTTTCCCTTCATCGCCGGGCTTCTCACCATCCTCAATCCCTGCGTGCTGCCGCTGGCGCCGATCATCGTCGCCGGAGCGCGGGCGCGCGATCCGCTGGCGCCCCTGGCGCTTGCCGCCGGGCTCGCCATCACCTTCGGGCTCTTCGGCGGCATTCTCGCTTCGCTCGGAGCAGAGCTCGGCGATACCGGACCGGGGCGGATCGTGCTCGGCGTGGCGATGCTGGTGTTCGGCATCATCATGCTGGTGCCCGCCCTGGCGCATCGTGCCGAGATGGCGATGGCGCCTCTTGGCGCCTGGGCCGACCGGCAATCCGGGCGCATGCCGGCCGCCGGTCTCGCGGCACAGGCCGGCATCGGCGCCATCCTCGCCATAGCCTGGGCGCCCTGCGTCGGTCCAACGCTCGGCGCGGCGCTGACGCTGGCGGCGGCGGGCGGATCGCTGACCGCGGCAATGGGCACGATGGTGGTGTTCGCGCTCGGTGCCGCCGCCTCGCTGCTGGTCGCCGGCTATGGGCTCGGCAGGCTCGCCCGGCGGGGACGGATCGCGGCCGGGCGGTCGGCATCGATCGGCCGCGCGCTTCTCGGCCTCGCCTTCGCGCTGGTCGGCTTCGGCATGGTCACCGGTCTCGACAAGGTCGTCGAGGGCGCGCTGGTCGAAGCGATGCCGGACTGGCTCGTCGGCTTCGCAACACGGTTCTAGGGCTTCGGCCCTCGTCCTTGCCGGCATCCTCGCCTATCCTTCGGGCGTGAACCGGCGAAAGGGGACGAGACATGGCGGGGCAAGAGGTGCGGAGAGCCACATGGGCGATGCTGGGACTGGCGGCGATCGCGGCAGCGGGTTCACCGCGCATGGCGGAAGCGGCGAGCTTCAACTGCGCCAAGGCCAGCTTGCCGGATGAGGTCGCGTTCTGCGCCAATCTCGACTTGAACGACGACGATGTCGAGATGGCGACCCGCTATCAGATGCTGCTGAAATTGCTGCCGATGGGCGCGGCCGGCAATCTGCGCGACGACCAGAAAGCCTGGCTCGCATGGCGCCGCTCCTGCGGCAGCGACATCGCCTGCCTCAACAACGCCTATGACGCCAGGATCAAGGCGCTCAGCGCCGCCTTCAACCGGATCGCGGCACGCGGACCGTTCTAGCGTCCGGACGCTCGGTTACTGCGCCAGGGGCGGCGGCATCGGCTGCTCGGCCGGGGCAATGGCGGGGGGCGCCGCCGGCGCGACCGAAGCGGTCCGGGTCGGGTCGACGAACTCGACATCGACGCCGGGCCGGACGAGATGGGCCAATTCGTTGGCATCCCAGTTGGTCAGGCGCAAGCAGCCATGGCTGTTGGTCTTGTCGATGCGGCTCGGTTCGGGCGTGCCATGGATGCCGTAGGTCGGCTTGTCCAAGCCGATCCACACCGAGCCGACCGGATTATTGGGCCCGGGAGCGAGCTTCAACGCCTTGTCGTTCTTGCCCTGTTGGAAATTGACCTTCGGGCGATACCAGTAGACCGGATCGATGGCGATCGCCTTGACGGCATGGATACCGCTCGGCGAGGGCATGTCTGTGCTGCCGATGGTGGCCGGATAGGCGACGACGAGGTTCCACTGCTGGTCATAGCCGAGCAGCTGGCGCGCCGCGGAATCGGCGACGAGGTGATAGACCTTGGTCTTGGCCGGCGGGCCGACATCGGCGACCGTGATCGTCTCGCCCTCGGTGAACCCGGCACCGGGATTGAGGCGGCGCAGGAAGCCCTCGTCCATGTGGAACCGCTCGGCGAGTGCCTCGCCCGCATTGCGATAGGCGAGGCGCGGCAGTTGCGCCATCTCGCCGTAGTCCTTGGGAATGGTCGGCACGAAGGGACCAGCCGCGTCGGCCGCGGTGATCACATAGGGCACCAGCACCGGCCTGTTGCCGAACGAGGCCAGGATCGCGTCGATCTGCGGCCCCATCCGTCCGGTCGAGGGCATGCCGTTCATGTTCTCGAGTGCCGAAACGGCCTTGGCGAGATTGCCGCCGGACATGCCGTCGATGACGCCGGGCGAGACATTGGCCCGGTCGAGCAGGATCTGGAGCCGCGCGATGGCCGGAATGGCCTGCTTGCCCGTGCGCTTGAGGCTGTCTGGCAGAATGGCTTCATTCGCCTGTGCGATGAAGGTTGCCGGAACGAGCGCCGGCACCACGGCTGCGGGCGGGTTCGCGGCAATTGGCGGCCCGTCGGCCGGCGGCGCCGAGGGTGCCGGCTGCTGGAGGGCCTGGTTCGGCCCATAGGGCTGGTAAGGCTGCTGGAGCTGGTAGGTCCCGGCCTCCGGCTGGCCCTCATAGGGCTGCGGCGCCGCCTCGATCTGCGGATAGACGTCGCGATAGCCATAGGAAGGCTCAGCATAGTCGCGATAGCGATAGCCGTGCTGGGCATCATAGTCCTGCGCAACGGCGTCGCCCGACGAGAGCGCCAGCAAAGCCGACAGCAGCAGGATCGACGGGTTCATTTTCATCACGCTCACTCCACGCCAACGCAACGCAGGGATCGGCGATCGGGCCGAAACCTCGATGAAATCTAGGTCATCGTGGTTAAGGATGAGTTGAGCCGAGGAAGATGGCGCCCATGCGGCGCTTCGTCCGGGCGGGCTGTTCGTCTCGCGGATCGCCTGTACCATCCAGGCGCGGCGGGATCGCCGCGCGTAAATGGCGGGAGACGGACTGATGGATGTGCGCGGCAAGGTGATCAGCGGCCGGTTCCTGCATGCGCCGGGACCAGACGGCGCCGAAGTCCTCGCCGATGCGCTGGTCGCGGTCGATGCCACCGGCACGATCACGAGCGTCACGCTGACCGCCGATCCCGCTTATGCCAAGCGGCGGACAGAGGCGCGGCGGACGGGAACACTTGCCGAGATGGCGCCCCGCACCGCGATCCTGCCCGGCTTCGTCGATCTCCACATCCACGCGCCGCAATATCCCCAGCTCGGCAAGGCGCTCGACGTGCCGCTCGAGGTCTGGCTGCATCGCTACACTTTTCCGCTCGAAGCCCGGTATGCCGATCTCCCCTTCGCGCGGAGGAGCTACGAGGCTCTCGTCGGCGATCTCCTCGCCGGTGGCACGACGACGGCGCTCTATTTCGCAACGGTGCATCAGGATGCGACGCGGCTCCTGGCCGATATCTGTCTCGCCAAGGGGCAGCGGGCGCTGGTCGGCAAGGTAGCGATGGATGATCCCGAGGCCTGCCCGCCCTACTATCGCGACGCGAGCGCGCAGGAGGCCATCGACGGCACGCGCGCGCTGATCGACCATCTCGCCGCCCTGCCCGGCAATGGCGGTCTCGTCAAAGCGGTGGTGACGCCGCGTTTCATTCCATCCTGCACCGATGCCTTGCTGGAGGGTCTCGGCGCGCTTACCGCCTCATGCGGCTGCCATGTCCAGACCCATTGCTCGGAGAGCGACTGGGAGCATGGCCATGTGCTGGCACGCTACGGCCGCACCGATGCCGAGATGCTCGATCACTTCGGGCTGCTGACCCGCCGCACGGTGCTGGCGCATTCGAACTTCCTGACGCCGGCCGATATGGACCGCCTCGCGGCGCGCGGATCTGCCGTCGCGCATTGCCCGCTCTCCAACGCCTATTTCGCCAATGCCGTGTTCCCGATCCGCGCGGCGCTGGCGCGGCAGGTGCGCGTCGGTCTCGGCACCGATATTTCCGGCGGACCGAGCGCCTCGATGCTGGAGGTGCAGCGGATGGCGGTCGCCGCCTCGCGCATGCTGGAGGGCGGCGTCGATCCCGACCTGCCGGCCGGGCGGCGGGGACGGCCGGGCGCGCGCATCGACGTGCCGCTCGCCTTTCATCTCGCGACCGCAGGCGGCGCCGATGCGCTCGACCTCCCCGTCGGCAGCTTTGCGCCGGGCCGGCATTTCGACGCCATCCTCGTCGATCCCGATGCGCCCGGCTCGACAATGCGGCTCTTCGACGAGGTCGACGAAGAAGCGGACCTGCTCGAGAAGATTGTCTATACGGCCTCGCGGCCCAATCTTGCTTGTGTCTGGGTCGGTGGCCGCGCCGTTTCGGGCAGCGCCGGTTGACCCGGCATCCGCCGGGAATCGATCACTCGGACGGCCGATCCGGGGCGAGCGGCAGGCGGATTTCCTGCACCAGACCGCAGACAGCCCCATTGCTGACCGTGATCGAGCCGCCATTGCGCTCGATGATCTCCTTGGCAATGGCGAGGCCGAGGCCAGCGCCGGGCATCGCTTGGCGCCGCGAAGGATCGACCCGGAAAAACGGCTCAAACACATTCCCGATCAGGTCTTCCGGAATGCCGGGGCCACTGTCCCGGACGAAGACCACGGCAAAGGCGCCGTCGATCTCACCCGCGATCCGGCCGCCGCCGCCATGCGTGGCGGCGTTGATGAAGAGATTGCGCAGCGCCCGGGTCAGCGCCAGACGGGCAACGCCCACCTCGGCCTCGACAGTCTGTTCGAGTTCGAGCCGCATGCCCTGGATCGTCAATTCGCCCGTGATCTCCCGCAGCAGCCCGCCGATCTCGACGCGCTCCCGGGCACCTGACGAGGCTTCCTCGCGGACGAGGCGGATGGCGCTATCGGCAATGCGATCGAGTTCCTCGAGATCGCGCAGCCAGAGCGCGCGCTCGTCATCGTCGCCGACGAACTCGGCGCGGAGGCGCATGCGGGTCATCGGGGTGCGAAGATCGTGGCCGGCCGCCGCGACGAGACGCATCCGGCTCTCCATGGCCGATTTGAGCCGCGCCGAGAGACGATTCAGCGCCTGGGCGGTCGCCTTCATCTCGCCGGTGCCGAGCTCGGGCAATACCGGCAATGTGCCATCCGGCCCCACCGTGGCGATTGCACCCTCGATCATCTGCAGCGGCCGGGTCAACCGGTTCGAGATCACCACCGCGATGCCCGCGGCGCCGAGAATGATGGCCGACATCCAGCCGAGCAGGATGAACCATGCCGTGCGGGGCGGCGGCGGGCGCGCCGAAAGCGGCATCGCGATCCACCAGCCCTGGCTGGCGATCGGCACGGAGACGGTCATCGGCTGATTGGAGACGGACTGGCTGACGAGGACCGGGCGGGGCTGCCCGATACGGGCGAGTTCGGAGCGCAGCACCTCGGTCAGCCGCTCATCCACGCTGCCGCTCGCGGGGCCAGGCAGCAGGCGCATGCCATGCAGGTTCGGATTGACCATGCCGGGCTCGAAATCATCCGGCAGTTGCTCGGCCAGCCGCGAGATCAGATCGATCTGCAGCGCGGCGTCCTGAACCATGCGCTCGGGTCCCGGCCTCCCGATCACCGCGATGGCGACCGATGTCGCCATGCCGACGACGGCGACGATCGCACAGACGATGAGGGCCGCGATCCTGAGGCGCAGCGTGTTCAACGCGGCGCCTCGATCGTCTCCACCTTGGTCGAGAGCTGGTAGCCGCCGTTGCGCACCGTCTTGAAGATATGGAAGCTGCCGCCATCACCGAGCTTGCGCCGCAGGCGGCTCATCAACACGTCGATCGAGCGGTCGAGCGGATCCGCCTCGCGGCCCTGCGTCAGATCGAGCAGCTGGTCTCGCGAAAGCACGCGGCCCGGCCGATCGAGAAAGACCCGCAGCAGATCGAATTCGGCGCCCGTCAACACCACATCGGCGCCGTCGGGATCAATCACCGACCGGCTGGTCGGGGACGCGACGAAGCCCGCGAAACGATAGTTCTCGACTGTCGGCGGCTCGGCAATGTCGGCGACGCGGCGCAGCACGGCACGGATGCGCGCCAACAGCTCGCGCGGATTGAACGGCTTGCCGACATAATCGTCGGCACCGATCTCGAGCCCGATGATGCGGTCCACATCCTCCTTCAGCGCCGTCAGCAGGATCACGGGAATATGCGGCTTGCGGTCTCGTAGCTGGCGGCAGATGTCGAGCCCCGAGCCGTCTGGCAGCATGACGTCGAGGACGATGAGATCGATCTGCTGGGTCTCCAGCTTCTCCTCGAGCTCGCGCCGGTCGGCCGCGAGCGTGACGCGGAGACCCTGCTGGTCGAGATAGCGGCCCAGCAGCTTGCGGATTTCGAGGTCGTCATCAACGACAAGAACGTGTGGCGTGATCTGCATCTATGGAACTGCACTCAAACGGAGGTCGTTGCAAAAATGAGGCATACAGCCTCGAGAGCGCTCTTGGCCGAGGGTTTGGTAAACGAACCTCTCAAAGGGCCCTACAGCAATGTTGCGTAACAAGATTTCCCGCACAGGCAAGGCTTGGCCATGCAAAGACGACGTCTGGAAATGGCGGTTGTCTAGCGTGGCCTCGCTGTCGAACAGCCATGGAGACTAATATGAAACGCCTATCAGTTGCGATCGGAACGCTGCTCATCATGAGCGCACCGGCCTTGGCGGTGACCGGCGACCAGGCGCCACCGGCTCCAAAACCAAGCAGCGCGACCATGGCGCCGATGGCGCAGCCGGGCGGCGACAAGGCCGGCTGGCATCCGATGCGCCCGCCCGGCCAGCGGCCCGGAGCGCCGGACTGGAGCCTGCGCCTCGCCGAGCGCCTGGCCGCAGCCGAGACGCTGATCGGCATCAAGAGCTACCAGCTCGACGCCTGGCGCGACTATACGAGCGCGCTGATCGATCTGTTCGCGCCGCCGCCGGCGCCTCCCATGCCCGCGCCTGCCGATGCCGGCGGGGATAGAGCCTTCGCCCATCAGGAGCAGATCGCGCGGCGGATGAAGGAGCGGGCCGCCAAGGCCGATACCCTGCTTGAGGCGATCACGGCGCTTCGCGCCAAGCTTTCGCCGCAGCAGCTTGACCGGCTCGCCACGATCAGCCTTTTCCCGCACCCGCCGATGCGCGGGCCTATGCCTGAAGGCCGCGGCCCGATGGACCGCGGGATGATGGGCAGCGGAATGATGGGCCGAGGCGGCTGGAACGGTGGTCCCGGCCCGCATGGTCCGGATACCCCCGGACCCGCCGATCACGGCCCGGCCATGATGGGGCCGGCCGATGGTGGCGGTCCGGATCAGGCCGGCCCTGAAGCTATGCCGGACGGTCCCGGCGAACCTGATGAGGCGCCTGAAGCGCCTGCACGGTAAATTCCTGACGGCACGTCAACCGGCTACCGCCCCACGGCCCGGTTGACAGTCAGGATGTGGCGGCCCCCTCCTGCCCGGGAGGGGGCCGTTGCCGTTTCTGCGCCGCCGCGGCCGAGCCGGCCGACGCGATCAGAAGCCCAGATAATCGCGCTTTCCGATCGGCACACCCTTGTGACGCAAGATGTCGTAGGCGGTGGTCACGTGGAAGAAGAAGTTGGGGACCGCGTGCTGGAAGATATAGTCGCGACCGATGAACTGCTTTTCACCGGCGCGGCTGCGCAGCACGACCGGGCGATCCTCGGCGCCGGCGAGCGCCGCCGCGTCGACGGTCCGGAGAAAGTCCAACGTTCTGGCGATGCGTGACTGGAGTTCGGGGAAGCTCGTCTCCTCGTCGGCAAAGCTCGGCGCCGTGATGCCGGCCAGGCGGGCGACGCACGCCTTGGCGGTGTCGCTGGCGCGCTGCACCTGCGCGCCCAGCGGATCCATGTCGGCGATCAGACGCGCTTCGACCAGATCGGCCGGATCGAAGCCGCCGGCTTCCGCAAAAGCGACGCCCTTGTCCAGAATGGCGGAGAGGTTGGCGAAGCCGCGCTCGAACACGGGAATGGTGACGTCATAGGCTGAAAAGGTCATGCTGTTCTCATTGGCACGGGACATTCGCCCGCGGCGCCACGAAGGATATGGTCCGGGAATGACAATCCCCGCAGGGCGGGATATGGGATCACGATCGGCAATTCGCATCGGGCGCGGAAGGCCGACCTGCTTCCTGCCTCCGGGGTGGCAGTACAGCGGGCGGGGACCACAATGGCACGGATCGAGATCGTCCACACGACACGATACGACTATCACAATCCCGTCGGCCTGATGCGGCACCGCTTGATGGTGCGGCCGGACGACAGCCACGATCTTCGCTTGCATCGGGCCAGCCTCGACATCGACCCGCAGCCGTCATCGATCCATTGGTCGCACGACCCGTTCAACAATTCGATCTGCCTGCTCGAATGGCCGCAGTCGATGCTGACCCGCCATCTCGAGGTCGTGTCGACGCTGGACCTCACGCATCACCCCGAAGGGCCGCCGCTGCCGCGCTTCAGCCTCGACCCGGACGCGACCGATTTTCCTTTCGCCTACGCGGCCGAGGAGATGCCGGATCTCGCGGCGCTCGTGACGCCGGCCGATGACGATCCGGCCGGAACGGTTGCCGCCTGGGCGCAGCGCTTCATCGTCGAGGGCGGAGGACGCACGCTTGGCATGATCGAGGCGATGACCCATGCCATCCGGGCAGAATTCCGCTATGGCGCGCGGCACGAGGAAGGCACGCAGACCGCCGCGGAAACGCTGGCGCTCGGCGCGGGAACGTGCCGCGACTTCGCCGTGCTGATGATCGAGGCGCTCCGAAGCTTCGGCCTCGCGGCCCGCTTCGTCACCGGCTATCTCTATGATGACCTCTCCGGCGAGACGCGCGGCGGCGGCTCGACGCATGCCTGGTGCAGCGTCTACCTGCCCGGCGCGGGCTGGGTCGAATATGACCCGACCAACGGGCTCGTCGCCGGATCCAATCTCATCCGGGTCGGCGTGACGCGCATCGCGAGCCAGGCCAGCCCGATCACCGGCGCGTTCATCGGCGGGAATGGTGACTTCGCGGGGCTTTCCGTCGACGTCCAGGTGACGGGCCGCGCAGTTCATGGCAGGGATCACGGCGGCGAGGCGGTGCCTTGAACCGTCACGCCGATCCCGTCACGCCGGTCTCGACCGGGCGGCTTCCCTCGTCGGCCATGGTCGAGGACGCCGTCGCCTCCGCGCATCGCGCGTTTAGCGACGATCGCGACGGCGAGAACATCCAGATCTATCCCGCGCTCGCCGCGATGCCGCCGGACCTTTTCGGCGTCGCCGTCGTCGGGGTCAACGGGCGCATCCATGCGGCCGGCGATGCCGATCATGCCTTTGCGATCATGAGCGTCTCGAAGCCGTTCGTCTTCGCTCTGCTGTCCGACGCCATCGGCAGCGCCGCTGCGCGCGCCGAGATCGGCGTCAACGCGACGGGCCTTCCCTTCAACGCATTGGCGGCGATCGAGAACGGACCTGAAGGGCGGACCAATCCGATGGTCAATGCCGGAGCGATCGCCACCACCAGCCATGTTCCAGGCGATGACGTCGAGGCAAAGTGGCGTTTCATCCGCGCGGGGCTGGAGCGTTTCGCCGGTCGGGAACTCGCGATCGACGACGCGGTCTATCGCTCGGCCAGCCTCACCAACACGCGCAACAAGGCGATCGGCCATCTGCTCGCGACCTTCGGCCGGCTCGGCTCCGATCCGGTGACGGCCGTCGAGCTCTATACGCGGCAATGCTCGCTGCAGGTCACGGCGCGGGATCTCGCCGCCATGGGCGCGACGCTCGCCGATGGCGGCGTGCATCCGCTGACCGGCGCGACGGTGGTCAGCAGCAGCGGCAGCCGCGACGCGCTCGCCGTCATGGCGACCTCGGGGCTTTACGAGACATCCGGCGAATGGCTGTTCGATGTGGGCCTGCCCGGCAAGAGCGGCATCGGTGGCGGCATCGTGACGGTGGCGCCCGGCAAGGGCGGTCTCGGCACGTTTGGCCCAAGGCTCGATAGCGCCGGAAACAGCGTCAAGGGCCAGCTCGCCGCGCGCTTCCTCGCCGAGCGGCTCGGCCTCAACCTGTTCGCCTCGACACCATTCGCGGGCGGATGATCCTTAGGCAGCGCCTCGGGGCGCACAGCTGAGCGAAGCGATGATAACCGCGATCCAGGTCCCCGGACTGCTCACCTTCACGATCGCCATCGTGGTGTTCTTCGTCGGCTCCAGCCTCAACCGGCTGATAAAGCCGCTGCAGCGCTGGAACATCCCGGAAGCGGTGACGGGCGGCATGATCGCGGCCCTCGCGACGCTCATCGCCTACAAGGTCTTCGGCCTCGAACTGAGCTTCACGCTGGCGGCGCGCGACATGCTGCTGCTCTATTTCTTCACCGGCATCGGCCTCAACGCCAAATTCGCCGATCTCCTCGCCGGCGGGCGGCCGCTGATCGTGCTGCTGGTGCTGACGCTCGTCTATCTCGTCATCCAGAATGCCATCGCCGCCGGCAGCGTCGCAGCGCTGGGACTGCCATCCGGCCTCGCGCCCTTTGTCGGCTCGGCCTCGCTGATCGGCGGCCATGGCACGACGATCGCCTGGGCGCCGGTGCTTTCGGAGCGGTTCGGCGTCGGCAATCTGCTCGAAGTCGGCATCGCCACGGCAACGCTCGGGCTGGTGATCGCGAGCCTTGTCGGCGGCCCGATCGCGGGCTTCCTGATCAAGCGCCATGGCCTTGCCGGGCCGGTCGGCGAGACGGCGCCCGTCGTCGGATTGCCCGCGGCGCCTGCCGACACGCGCGACGAGATCAGCCATGTCAGCCTGCTGCGCTCGATCCTCGTGATCAATGTCGTGATCCTCGTCGCCTATGGCCTCGAAGATGCGGTCGAGGCGACGGGTATCAAGCTGCCGATGTTCGTCGTCTGCCTGCTGGTCGCGATCGTCGCCACCAATCTCGTGCCGCGGCTGCTGCCGCGGCTCGCCTGGCCTTCGCGCACCAAAGGGCTGGCGCTGATCTCGGACCTCGCGCTCAACGTGTTCCTGGCGATGTCGCTGATGAGCATGCAGCTCTGGACGCTGGGCGAACTCGGGCCGGCGCTCGTCGTGATCCTGACGCTGCAGACACTGGCCGCCGTCGCCTACATCATCTTCGTCGTCTTCCCGGCGATGGGGCGCGACTATCTCGCCGCCGTAATCTCGGCAGGCTTCACCGGCATCAGCCTCGGCGCGACCCCGACCGCGATCGCCAACATGACCGCGGTGACCAAGGTTCACGGCGCGGCGGCACGGGCCTTCATCATCCTGCCGCTGGTCTCGGCTTTCTTCATCGACATCGCCAACGCCTTCGCGATCGGCTTCATGGCCCGCTGAGTATCGGCCCGCCGAGCGCTCTCAATAATCCCACTGCGCGCCGATGCCGAGCTCGCCCGAGCCGTCGCCGCCGGCCGCGCCCTGCAGGCGAATGTTGCGCGTCACGTCGACATCCACCGTCACCTTGCCGGACGACGCGTTCGGACCCTGCCGCGCGCCGACATAGACGCGATCATTGAGGCGCTTGCCGATGCCGACCTGGCCGGTCGCGTCGACATCGAACGAGTCGACGCCGAGCGAACGGCGGACCTGGTCGAGGACGCCGGGGCCGCCACCGGAAAACTGCGCGACGGCCTGCGCCACCTGGAGCGCCTGGCTGGCGTTCAATGTCGAGATCGAGCGGCCGAACAGGATGCGCGACAGAACTTCGTCCTGCGCCAGCGCCGGGCTCGAGGTGAAGCTCACCTGCGGCGCCGAGGCCCTACCGGTGACGATGATCGAAGCCGTGACGTCGCTGGTCGTGGTGGAGGCGGTGAAATCGAGCGTCGGGTCGGTGCTGCCCTCGAACGTCACCTTGCCTTCCGTGAAATCGAGGCGGCGGCCGAGAAGATCGAACCGGCCCCGGCGCAGCTCGAAGCCGCCCAGCGTCACCATATTGGCCGTGGTGCCACTCAAGGTCAGATTGCCGCCGAACTCCGCGTCGATGCCCATGCCGCGCACGAATACCGAATTGCGCGCCGCGATCGTCAGATCGAGATCGGCGACGAAGGCGGGCGGCGCTGCGGCGCGGCGTGCCGTGCGTTCGGCCGTCGCGGCGGCGCGGGTCTGCGCCTGCGCACGGAGGCCCTTCTGCCCCGGGCGCTTCTCGCCGCCGGTATTGATATGGCGGACCTGAAGCGGATCGAGCCCGCCGCCGGGGAGCTGGTCGGCGATGTTGATGTCGAGCCTGATGACGTCGATGTTGCCGGCGATTCGCGGCCGCGTCGCGACCGGGCCGTCGATCGTGATCCTGCCGCTCGCCACGAGGTTCATCAGGTCGCTGGCAAGGATGTTGGCGCGGTTGAGATCGATCCGCACATTGGCCGGGAAGCCACGCGCCGCATCGAGGCCGATGGTGCCGCTGCCGCTCAGCGAGCCGCCGCGCGGCGTTGCGGCCGTCAACTGGCTGACGACTATCTGGCTGTTCGACCCGGTGAGAACTGCCTGGATATTGGTGAGCGTGACGCCATTGACGCTGTCGGTGAAGCTTCCGCCGGCAACGCGGATCGTGCCCGACGCGGCGGGCGCCGCGCTGGTGCCGCGCAGCGCCATGTCGACGGTGGCGCGTCCACGGACCGTTGCGCCCTGGTTGGCGAGAAAGGTATTGGCGATGCCGAGATCGATGGCCCCGGCGATGCGGAGGTCGAGCTGGCCAGCAGCGATCGGCGCCGAGCCGCGCACGGTGAGGCCCGAAACCGATGGCGCATTGATGGTCGCGTCGACATTGACCCTGCCGCCGCCAAGCGTGCCACGCGCCGCGATCTCGAACGGGCCGATCCCCTTGGTCGCGAGATCAGCCGTCGAGAGCCCCGCAACGCGAATGTCGTAATTGCCGGCCGGCGCGGTGGCCGTGCCAGTGATCCGCGCGCTCCCCGAGAGCGTGCCGCGCGGATCTAGATCGGGCGCGAACAGGGCAGCGATCGAGAGCGGCAGGCTGCGGATATCGGCGGTGAGATCGAGCGTCTGGCCGACGCGGCCGGCGATGGTCGCGCCGCCGCCGCCGGTCGCAAGCTGCAACCGGTCGATGGCGACGCCGCCATCGGCCAGCGTGATCGTCGCCGGCGCCGAAAGCGTGACGGTCGTTGGCCCGCGCGCCATGCGCAACTGGTCGAGGCGAATGCGGGTCGCCGCCCCGGCCGGCGCGATATTGGCCCGCGCGGTGAGCGTCGCCCCGAGCACGGCGGTATCAAGCGTCAGGTCGGTGGTCTGGCCACGGCTTGCGGCCGTCAGTGTCGCGCGGTCGATGCGCTGGCTGCCCGCCACGAGGCCGGCGAGGGTCGCACGGCCGTCGAACACCGGCGTCCCGGCCGGATCGACGACACGGAGGTCGATATCCGCACTTTCGAGCCGATTGCCGGCGAAGCTGACATTCTGCGCGCGGCCGTTGACGGCGACGCGCTGCAGACCGCCTGCGGCGTCGAGAACCACCCTTCCATCGAGCCGACCGCTGATCGGCGTCAGGATCAACGGCTCCAGGTCGCTTAAATTCCCTGCGGCGACTGTGAAGCGACCCGTAACGAGGCTGTTCGCGCCGATGGCGGCCGATCCGGTGGCGTGGACGCTGCCGACCGAGAGATCGAGATCATCGATGCGGCGGCTGCCCGCCTCGGTCGCGAACCGGGCACTGCCCTTGGCCGGGCGATCGGCGATGCGGCCGTCGAGCGCGAAGCTGCCATGCGGCTGACCGGTCAGGTCGGCGAGGTCGAGCGTGACGGCGAGGTCGCGGATCGGCTTGCCCATCGCTTCGGCCGAGGCGATGTCGACGCGGCCCTTGAGGCCGAGCGCGGCGAGGCCACCCGTAAAGTTCAGCTCAGCCTTGGCGCCGCCCTTGACGCGCGGATCGAGGCGGCCGAGATCGGCCAGCGTCAACTTTGCGGTCAGATCGGCGGTCTCTTTGGCGATGCCGCCATTCACAGCAAGATCGAGGCCGTTGGCAGCCAGCGTCAGATCCCTGACCGCGATCGTGCCGTCAGCTGCACGGGCGAGCGCTCCCTTGAAGCGACTCGTTCCGGCGAGGAAGCCGTCCAGCGCATCGATGCCGGCCCTGACATCGCGGGTGGTCCCGTCGATATTGACCGATACGGCCGAGAAATCCTTGCCGGTATCGACGGCGCCTTCAAGCGAAACGGTGCCGGACAGCGGGCGGTCGGTGAAGGATGCAAAGGCGGCCAGATCGAGCCTTGGCAGCTTGAAATTGCCCTTTACGAAGGTTGGAGCCGCAGTGCCGACAAAGGCGAGTTCGAGCGGCGCGAGGTCCAGCGTCGCCGCCGTCAGCGTTTGCGCGCCCGCCGAAACCGAGCCGGATGCCGAAAAACGCGCGCTGGTGCCGAGGGCCGCGGCGACCTTGGGCTGGTCGGATGTCATCCCCGCCACATCGCCATTGACGACCACGGCGAGCGCCTTGTCGGCCGGCGTGCCCTTGACCGTCACGTTGAGCGTTTTCGCAGCGTAGCCGCGGCCGGAGACGTCCTCGGCAGCGAGTGTCGCATCAATGGCAGGCAAGCCGAAGGGCCCGGCGACATGCGCGTTCAGGCGCCAGCCTTTCCACGCGATCCCCGGCGCCAGCGCTGCAAAATGCGAGGCATCGCCGCCGACGAGATCGAAAGTGAGGTCGGACGTCTCGCGGGCGGGATCGATCGAGCCGAGAAGCGCGAGGCCGAAACCCGCAGCGGTGAGGTTGAGCCCCTCAAGCTTGGTCTTGAAATCATCGGCGACGACAGCAGAACCGATCAGCGCCGTGTGGCCACTGAAGAGCGGCCGGACATTGGCCGGCAGCAAGCCATCGATGGTCCCGCCAAGATCGAGCATCACGCGGCGGCCATCCGCCATGTTCCGAACGGCGGCCGTGCCCGAGAGCTGCCCGGACGGGCCGGCGTCGAGCGCCAATGTCCCATTCCAGTCATCGAGCGGCGCGCTGCCCTTCACGGTCAGCGCGAGCGGCGGCAGCCCTTCGATCTGGCCAAGACGGGCCACCAGGCCTCCGGCCGGCTCCGAGGCCGTGATATCGAGCGACAGCAGGTTCTTGCCGCCGCTCGGGGCGTAGCCGACGCTCCCGCGCAGCAGCCCCGGCGCATCGGTCCGTTCGATCGCAAAATCGAGATCGAGACCTTCCGCCGGGTCGACCAGTCGCGCCGATGCGTCAAGGCTGAGCTGTGCCGCCATGCCGGCAACAGGTTCGCCAAGCACGATCTCGCCGACATGGAGCTTGCCGAGCACGACGCGCATATTCGGGATCGCCGACCCTGACGACGGGGTCGCCGGCCCTGCAGGCGGGAGGACGGGCAACCGATCGAGCGCGACGCGATCGGCGGCGAGACGCTCGACATTGACGGTTCCGCTCAGCAGGGACAGCGGGTGCCAGATGAGTTCGAGGCCGCCAAGGACCACGAACTGGCCGCGCGTATCGGAAACGGCGATCTGCCCGACTCGCATATCCGTCGGCACAAAGCCGGTCAGATCGGAAATCTCGACCGTCAACCCGTCACGGCTCGCAAGCCGGCTCGCCAGGTCGGCCAGCATCCGCTTGCCGGGCGTCGTCTGGATCAATGCGAAGGCCGCGACCAGCGCGATGACGAGGCCGATCACGACAACGCCGAGCCAACCGACGATGATGCGCGCGATCCTCATCAGAAGGCCTGTCCGAGGCTCAGATAGACGCCGTAGCCGGCCTGGTCATTACCCTTGTTGGCGACGGGAACGGCGACGTCGAGGCGTACAGGTCCGACGGCGGTGTAATAGCGCAGGCCAAGACCGACGCCGACGCCGAGATCGTTGAAATCAGGAGAGCTTCCGGCCGACGCGGAGCCGACATCGACGAAGGGCACGATGCCGATCGTGTCGGTGACCTTGATGCGCGCCTCGGCGGATGCCGCGACATAAGAGAGGCCGCCGATGATATCGCCACGCTCGTTGTGCGGGCTCTGCGACTGATAGTTGAAACCGCGCAGCGTGCCGCCGCCGCCGACATAGAAGCGCCGCTGCGGCGGCACATAGAACAGCTCGGTGCCAAAGATCGATCCGGCGGCGATGCGCCCGGCCAGGATGTAGCGCTTGTCCTCGTCGAGCGCGTGATAGGCCGCAACCTGCCCCTTGACCATCGCCGGGCCGGCGCCGGCATCGCCAAGATAGGCGAACGGCTCCACCGTCGCCGTGGCGCGGATGCCCCTGGAGGGGTCAAGCAGGTTGTCGGTGTTGTCATAGGTGACCGAGAGCGGCACGCCGGCGATATTGTAATCGTTGGTGCCGTAGCTGTCCTGGACGCTCGAAGTCTCCAGGTCGATGCCGGCCGAAACGGAAAGCTGGTCGCTGATCGTCCGCTTGACAGCGGCGTTGAAGACCACCGCCTCGCGGACATAGGCGTCCGTCACTTCGCGCAGCACGGCCGCCTCAGCCGCGAGATCGTCGGCGGTGGTGAGGATGCCGGGCTTGGTGAAGGTGGCGGCGAATTTGTAGCCGAAGGGGCTGGCGTCGGGCACGGAGTCTGGCACCTGGCCAAACCAGGATACCTGCGCATCGAGCCGCAACGTCTCGGCACCGCCGAAAAGATTGCGGTGCCCCCAATAGGCGTTGATCGAGGAGCCGTCGGAGGTCGAATATTTGGCGCCAAAGCCGACATAGCGCGGCTTCCGCTCGGTGACCTCGATATCGACGGGCACGCGCCCCTGCGCATCGGCCTTGTCACCTTCGACGATGCGGACGCCCGAGATCGCATCGTATTTCAGCAGCGAGCGACGCGTGTCGGCAAGGCGCTTCTGCGAGAACATCTCGCCCGGAATGATCCGGACGCGGTCTTCGACGAAGCTCTTCTTCAGCCGGTCCGTTCCGTTCACGGTCACGGCGCCGAACGTGGCCGGTCGGCCGGTCGCCACATAGAAATCCACGTCGACGATGCGCCGCGCATGGTCGGCGACGACATCCTTGTCGACGATCTTCGCGAAGGCATAGCCCCGGTCGCGGTAGAAATTGGTGATCCGGCTCTCGGCGGCGAGGATCGCGGTCGATTGTGCCGTCCGGCCTGGAATGATGCCGAGCTCGCGCAAGGTCGGCACGTCGGCGATCGGCTTTTCCTTGTCGGCATCGAGCAGGCGCACGGTGCCGAAGGTGAAGATCGGACCGGGGTTCACGGTCACAGTGACGGGGACCGGGCCCGCCGCGCGGGCGGCCTCGATCGCAGCGAGCGCCCCGTCGCTTTCAACCGGGACGCCGGCGACCGTGATCGCGATCTGCCCGGCATAATAGCCTTCGGAATAGAGCGCCGCGGTCAGGAGATCGAAATCGGACCGCGCGCGGCGCAGGAGGCCCGCAGCGCCCGATGGCGGCGAGCGACGCAGGCTCTGCAGGCCAGAGGCGCCCTTGATCGTGCCGCGCAGCGACCGTCCCGCATCGACCACGTCGATCGTGACCGTATAGGGCGTCGCATCGACGACCGGCTCGCTCTTCGACTGACCGAACAGGCCGCGCACGCGATCCATGAAGCTCGGCGAATCGTCGGCCGCGAGCGCGGCGCCCGATCCGACGGCGACGAGGACAAGCGTCAGCGCCACCATCCGGCCATGCGCGGATCGGCGTTGTCTTCCCTTGGTTCTGGGCGCCTGATCCCTCAACGCAACGCCTACCTGTCCGAGTCCAACAGCATCGCCGGGCCGCATCGCGGCAGCTCCCTGCTATGCGTGATTGCGGTTAATACCGGGTATAGCAACAGCAATCGACCCCTCGCGGTCCCCGCGCCGAGCCGCGCCGGCAGAACTCCGCCTCCTCCGAAAGACTAACCCGAAGCGTCGCCGGAGGCGACATCGTTTGGCCGCGCCCCGGCATTTCAGCGCTTTGCTGCCCGTGGTCCAACCGTCACTATGACAAATCGGCCACGGCATTGATCGATGATCCGGACGCTTTACAAGAGACGCCAATTCGACATTGCATCGTTGCTTGCCTGTCCTTTAAAAGCGGTCATTCGCTCGGACCCGGTGAAAGCCCGGGTGGCTCTTCCGGCCGCCAATCCGCCGGACAACGCACAAGACGAGAACAAACCCGCGCCGGTTTTCCGGCGGGTCGTTTGCTGCGGAAACCATCCATGCCTCCTTTCAATACCGTTCGACGCGGTTGGTTCGCCAACCCGCGCACCGATATCCTATCCGGCATCGTCGTGGCCCTTGCGCTGATCCCCGAAGCGATCGGCTTCTCGGTCATCGCCGGCGTCGATCCCAAGATCGGGCTCTACGCCTCGGTGGTCATCGCCATCGTCATCGCCTTCACCGGGGGTCGGCCGGCGATGATCTCGGCCGCCACGGCCGCCACCGCCGTGCTGATGGGCCCGCTTGTGCGGGAACACGGCCTGCACTATCTCTTCGCGGCGACCATCCTGATGGGCCTCTTCCAGATCGCCGCCGGCTATCTGAAGCTCGGCCGGCTGATGCGTTTCGTTTCGCAATCGGTGATGACCGGCTTTGTCAACGCCTTGGCGATCCTCATCTTCATGGCGCAGTTGCCGGAACTCATCAACGTGCCGCTGGCGACCTACGGACTGATCGCGCTCGGTCTCGCCATCATCTATCTGTTCCCGCTCGCGACGCGGGCAGTGCCGGCGCCGCTGGTCGCCATCGCCGTGGTGACGATCCTGTCGGTGGTGTTGCATCTCGATGTGCGCACGGTGTCAGATCTCGGCGAACTGCCCTCGACGCTGCCGAGCTTCGGCCTTCCCCAGGTGCCCTACACGCTCGAGACGCTGCGCATCCTGCTGCCGATCGCGTTGACGCTGGCGGCGGTGGGCCTGCTTGAATCGTTGCTGACGGCGCAGATCGTCGACGACATGACGGATACGCCGAGCGACAAGAACCGCGAATGCCGCGGCCAGGGCCTCGCCAATATCGCCTCGGCGCTGTTCGGCGGCATGGGCGGCTGCGCGATGATCGGCCAATCGGTCATCAATGTCTCGTCGGGCGCGCGCGGGCGGCTCTCGACGCTGGTCGCCGGCGTCTTCCTGCTGGTGCTGCTGGTGGCCTTGCAGGACCTTCTCGCCATCGTGCCGGTCGCGGCGCTCACCGCCGTGATGATCATGGTGTCGATCAACACCTTCTCGTGGCGGTCGCTGGCGCGGCTGCGCACCAACCCGGTGCAGTCCTCCGTCGTGATGCTCGCGACCGTCGCGACCGTGGTGGCGACGCATGACCTTGCCAAGGGCGTGCTCGTCGGCGTGCTGCTCTCGGGCGTCTTCTTTGCCGGCAAGGTCTCGAAGCTCAGCCGCGTGACCTCCGGGCTCTCGGAAGATGGCAGGACGCGGATCTATGTCGTCGAGGGCCAGGTGTTCTTCGCCTCGGCCGGGACATTCGTCGATGCGATCGATTTCATCGAGGATGTCGACCGGATCGTGCTCGATCTCCGCGGTGCCCATTTCTGGGACATCTCAGCCGTCGGCGCGCTCGACCGGGTCGTGCTCAAGGCCCGGCGCCATGGCAAGGAAGTCGACATCATCGGTCTGAACACCGCCAGCGCCAGCATGGTCGAACGCTTCGCCGTGCACGACAAGGAAGGCGCCGATGCCGCGAGCCCGGCTCACTGATCGACGGGCGCGCGGCGGGCGGCCGCCAGCAGGCCGAAGCCGATGACCGGGATCAGGATGTCGGTCCAGAAGATCGCGCCCGCATTGCCGGGCGCGAAATTGCCTGTCGTGACCATCTGGTAGATATGGCCCGCGGCCGCGCCCAGCAGGAAGATCGCCGGCCCGAGGATCGCGGCGAGCCGGAGATCGTAGCTTCGGAACGCCGCCAGGAAGCCGACGACCGCGAAACCGAGGCTGGCGACGCCGACTTCGAACTGGAACGGGCTGTCCGGCCAGCCGATGAAGGAAGCCGCGATCTTCCCGAACAGGCTGTGCATGACGAAGTTGTAGAAGAAGCTGGCGCCGATCGAGAAGAACACGAACCAGCACAGAAGCTTCTCGATGACGACGGCCCTGGCGACAGGCTTCGGCAATCTGGCGATCGCGACAAGCGAAACGATGAGGCCGAGGACCAGAAAGCTCAGCGTGAAATTGCTGAGCACGAACCTGATGAGCCCGCTGATCAGGTCCGACATCTTGAGATCACCCCCCCAACAGCCATCGAGACCAGGGCGAAGGCCGCCTCGTCTACCGGCCGTGATCATCAGCCGGCATTGGCCAACCGGCAAGCGTGATCCAGGAGGTCTTCGCCGACAGCGCGCTCCAGCCCGCGCCCACGGGTGTTGGCGGCGAGCAGCATGAAGCCGGGCCGGCCGTTCGGCAGTGTCGTCCCGGCGATGACGAGCGTCATGTCGGCCATTGATTGCCGCGCCAGAGGCAGTCCGTCATGCATGAGCTTGAACGGGTTCATCGTCTCGAAAGACGAAGCGCTCACCTGACGGGCCCAATAGCGGCCGCCGAAAAGCGGAAGGGGAACGCGGGTCCAGCTGTCGCCGATTCGCGGGCCAAGGCGGGCCAGGGCCGCGACGACGCGTGGCCGCAGGCAATCGACATGAATATGCAGGCGATCCTGGCTGCGGCTCGGCCGCGAATTGACGGCCATGCCGAGCGCGGTGCGACCAGGATCGCGCGGCAACGTGGCGACGACATAGCGCCTGGCTGCCCAAGCATCCTGAAACAACGGAGGCGCATCTGCCCTGAGAAGGGCCGGACTTTCGATGCCGGTGATCGGCGTGGTTGGAACGAGCAGGACCTCGCTGCGGCCTAGCGGCGGTCGGATCACGGCGTAGCCATCACCCTTGCCGCCGGCGAGGTCGACCGCCAGGCAGGGAAAGGGAACATGCAGCGTGCGCGTGGCGATGACGCAGCTATCCACCGAGAGCGCGAGGGCGTTGCGGCTATGCGCCTCGATCGGCTCAATCGCCAGAAAGGCAGCCATGGCGAAGCCGGCACCAAGCACGGCGCCAAGGCTCGCCATCCGAACAAGGTAACGCATCCTGCTCGGCTTGCCGCGGAATCCGGCGCCAAGCAGGCCTGCCACGCCTCGTGGAAGATCTTTAGAGAGGGTCATGACAAGGCACTGCCGCATCGTTCATCGGGCTGTCAACATGGCGGCCGATGATCGCGTTCTCGGCATTCCCTCTCACTGGCACGGCGATTGCTCGGAATTATGGCGAGGCCAGCGCCTGCACCGCCGGTTTCGAGCAAGCTCCCTGCACTGCCCCCGTCCAGTTCGCCCGACCAGATGGGTGGCTCCCCCTCAACCTTGATGACCGGAATCCCATGAACGCCAGCAACGATTTCGACATGATCGTCATCGGCAGCGGCCCGTCCGGCCGGCGCGCCGCCGTGCAGGCGGCCAAGATAGGCAAGAGCGTGCTGGTGGTGGAGAAGGGCCGACGCGTCGGCGGTGTTTCCGTCCATACCGGCACGATCCCTTCGAAGACGCTGCGCGAGACGGTGCTCAACCTCTCCGGCTGGCGCGAACGCGGCTTCTATGGCCGATCCTATCGCGTCAAGCAGAACATCAGCGCGGGCGACCTGATGGCACGGCTGCACAAGACGCTCGATCATGAAGTCGAGGTGCTCGAGCACCAGTTCAGCCGCAACGGCGTCTCGACCGCAAACGGCTCCGGCCGCTTCCTGTCGCCACACGAGATCGAAGTGACCAGCGAGACGGGCGAAAGCCGCGTCTACAACGCCGGCCATGTGCTGATCGCCTGCGGCACGCGGCCCTTCCGGCCGGACTATGTGCCGTTCAACGGCATCAATGTGTTCGATAGCGACGAGATCATCGAACTGCCGAAGCTGCCACGCAGCCTCGCCGTCATCGGGGCGGGCGTCATCGGCGTCGAATATGCGACGATTTTCAGCGCGCTCGATGTATCCGTGACGCTGATCGAACCACGGAGCAGCTTCCTCGATTTTATCGACAAGGAACTGATCGAGGAGTTCATGCACGAGCTTCGCGACCGGAACGTCGCCTTGCGGCTTGGCGCAGCCGTGCAATCGATCAATGTCAACGATGCCGGCAAGGTCCTCACATCGCTCGCCGACGGACGGCTGGTGACGACCGACATGCTGCTGTTCGCGGCCGGACGGGTCGGCGCAACCGAAATGCTCAATCTGGAAGCGGTCGGCATCCAGACCGACCATCGCGGCCGGATCGTCGTCGAGGCGAACACGATGCAGACATCGGTGCCTCATATCTATGCAGCGGGCGATGTGATCGGCTTTCCCAGCCTCGCCTCGACCTCGATGGAGCAAGGCCGCGTCGCCGCCTGCCACGCCTTCGGGCTGCAGCCGCCGCCGCCGCCGGAATTCTTCCCCTATGGCATCTATTCGGTGCCGGAAATCTCGACGGTCGGCATGACCGAGGAAGAGGTCCGCAAGCGCGAGATTCCCTATGAATGCGGCATCGCGCGCTTCCGCGAAACCTCGCGCGGCCACATCATGGGGCTCAACACCGGCATGATGAAGATGATCTTCTCGACCAAGTCGCGTCGCCTGCTCGGCGTCCATATCGTCGGCGAGGGCGCCACGGAGCTGATCCATATCGGCCAGGCGGTGCTGAACCTCAAAGGCACCATCGATTATTTCATCGAGAACACCTTCAACTACCCGACCCTCGCCGAAGCCTACAAGATCGCCGGTCTCGACGCCTGGAACCGCATGGCACGGTAGCGCCGACGCGATCTTCCAGCGGTGGTAACGACCCCTTCGTTACGCTATATTGGGTGCGGAGACACAGAATGACCGCACCCCGCTCGACCCGGCGCCCCTCGACGACTGTTCCGCTCAACTTCCGGATCCGACCAGGGGCACGGGCACTCATCGATCGCGCCGCCGACCTGCTCGGCAAGACCCGGACCGATTTCATGATCGAGGCAGCCGAGCGGCGCGCCGCTGAGGTGCTGCTCGACCAGAACCCGATTGTCGTGTCGCCAGAGCTCTTTGCCGCGTTCGTCGCGAAGCTGGATGCTCCGCCGGAGCCGAGTGAGGCGCTCCGCCGCACCATGGCGGCGCGGCCGCCATGGGAGGCGCGGTGACGCTCGCAGCACCGGAACCACTCGACGAGCGGCACAGCATCGAGAACTTTCAATCCGGCGTGCCGCAACTCGATCATTGGCTGAAGCATCGCGCGCTCGCTAACCAGGCATCGGGCGCCTCCCGCACCTATGTGGTCTGCCAAGGCACGACGGTCGTCGCCTATTATGCGCTTGCCGCTGGCTCGGTCACTGTCGAGGCGGCGGCGAACCGCGTCCGCCGCAACATGCCGGATCCGGTCCCGGTCTCGATCCTCGGCAGATTGGCGGTCGACGAGGCTTGGCAGGGGCGCGGTCTCGGCCGGGCGCTGGTGCGCGACGCCGGCCTGCGGCTCCTTCAGGCAGCGGAGATCGTCGGTATCCGAGCCATGCTGGTGCATGCCCTCTCGGACGAAGCGCGCGCCTTCTACCTGGCGCTCGGCCTTCTGCCTTCCCCGATTGACCCAATGATGCTCATGGTCACGCTCAAGGATCTTGACGCCGCCCTCACCCCGGCTGACCGGCCGTAACCACTGGCGCCAAGGCGCCCAGCTCAGCATCCTCGAAGAGACGCGAGCGGGTGTGGAAGCGGACTTCGCGGCCGTTCTCCAGCGAAAACATGCCGCCGCGCCCCGGCACGACATCGATGATCAGCTGGGTGTGATGCCAGTAATCGAACTGCGATGCCGACATGAAGAACGGCACGCCGTCGATCTCGCCGAGCCGGATATCGCTGTCGCCGACGATGTAGTCCCCTTTCGGGTAGCACATCGGCGAAGACCCGTCGCAGCAGCCGCCGGACTGGTGGAACAGGATGTCGCCGTAGTCCTGCCGCAGCGTGCGGAGGAGGGAGATGGCGGCAGGGGTCGCGGTGACGCGGGGTATGCACGCGGCCTGATCTTCGGCCATGGGCAGCCCTCCTGTTCTGATCCGGATTGCAGGACGGGCTCCGCTGGACATTCGGCCCGGCGAGCACGTCGCGGCGTCCGCGAGGACGCCGCAGCAAGGTGGCGGGGCCCTAGAAGAAGCCGAGCTTCTTGGGGCTGTAGCTTACGAGCAGGTTCTTGGTCTGCTGGTAGTGATCGAGCATCGCCTTGTGGTTCTCGCGGCCGATGCCGGACTGCTTGTAGCCGCCAAAAGCCGCGTGAGCGGGATAAGCGTGGTAGCAGTTGGTCCAGACGCGGCCAGCCTCGATGCCGCGGCCGAAGCGATAGGCGCGGTTGCCATCGCGTGTCCACACGCCGGCGCCGAGGCCATAGAGCGTGTCGTTGGCGATGGCGAGCGCCTCTTCCTCGGTCTTGAAGGTCGTTACCGAGACGACCGGCCCGAAGATCTCCTCCTGGAAGATCCGCATCTTGTTGTGGCCCTTGAAGACGGTCGGCTGCACATAGAAGCCGCCCGCGAGTTCGCCTTCGAGTTCGGCGCGCGCGCCGCCGATGACCAGTTCGGCGCCCTCCTGCTTGCCGATATCGATATAGGAGAGGATCTTTTCGAGCTGCTCGCCGGAGGCCTGCGCGCCCAGCATGGTCGACGCATCGAGCGGGCTGGCCTGCTTGATGGCGCGGATGCGCGGCAGCGCTCGCTCCATGAAGCGATCATAGATATCTTCCTGGATCAGCGCGCGGCTCGGGCAGGTGCAGACCTCGCCTTGGTTGAAGGCGAACAGCACGAAGCCTTCGATCGCCTTGTCGAAGAAGTCGTCATCAGCCGCGGCGACATCGGAGAAGAAGATATTCGGCGACTTGCCGCCGAGCTCCAGCGTGACCGGGATCAGGTTCTGGCTGGCATACTGCATGATCAGGCGGCCGGTCGTCGTCTCGCCGGTAAAGGCGATCTTGGCGATGCGGTTCGACGAGGCGAGCGGCTTGCCGGCTTCGAGGCCGAAACCGTTGACGATATTGAGCACGCCCGGCGGCAGCAGGTCCGCGATCAGTTCGGCGAGAACGAGAATGGAAGCGGGTGTCTGCTCGGCCGGCTTCAGGACTACGCAATTGCCGGCTGCCAGCGCTGGCGCCAGCTTCCACACCGCCATCAGGATCGGGAAGTTCCACGGAATGATCTGGCCGACCACGCCGAGCGGCTCATGGAAATGATAGGCGACGGTGTCCTCGTCGAGTTCCGACAGCGATCCTTCCTGCGCGCGGATTGCGCCGGCGAAATAGCGGAAATGGTCGACCGCGAGCGGAATGTCGGCATTGGTCGTTTCGCGGATCGGCTTGCCATTGTCCCAGGTCTCGGCAAGCGCCAGCAGATCCAGGTTCTGTTCGAGGCGATCGGCGATCTGGTTGAGGATCAAGGCGCGGGCAGCGACACTGGTGCGGCCCCAGGCAACCTTGGCCGCATGGGCAGCGTCGAGCGCGAGTTCGACGTCTTCCTTCTGCGAACGCGGGATCTCGGTGATCTTGCGCCCGTTGATCGGCGAGGCGTTGTCGAAATAGCGACCACCGACCGGCGGGACCCACTGGCCGCCGATGAAATTCTCATAGCGCGGCTTGAACGGAGCGGCGGTCGCGGCGCCAAGGAATTCGGGCTTGTTCATGGTTTCCTCCCATGGTGAACACGCCCATCCGTTCTGCACCCGCCATGCCGACGGAGCCGCTCTCCTCCTCCATTCGATGCTGCAAAGCGGTAAGTGCCTGATAGAAATCGCACCCCGCGACCAGTTCGCCTACTTTGCCAGCTTGGCTGTGGACGCTGCGTGAATTTGCGTGCAACAGTTTCCGGAGGGACTGGGGCGTCATGCGACAAGTGTTGCAGGATGCAACAGTTGGGAGGATACGATCATGGCGCCCATTGTGACGGCCGATACTGTCCAGGCCGCGAGAAGACGTTTCTTCCTCGAAGGCGGCTCGCCGGAAGGACTGGTGGCGGCCCCGATCCTGCGCTCCTGGCAACGTTGCTCTTCGAGTGGGCTGGACGTTGGCGACCGACCGCAGGTCGAGCCAATGAGCAGCACGGCGCTGCGCGAGGAACAGGAGCGGCATGATCTGCTGCGCCGGATCACACGGCCGGAGATGATGGCGCTGCGGCAGGAGGCAAAGCTCACCGACAGCGTGGTGATCCTGACTGATGGCGAGGGGCTGGTGCTCGAGATGACCGGCAATCCGGAATTCGCCGGCCGCGCGTCGCGCGTCGCCTTGCGCCCCGGCGTCGCCTGGAATGAAGCGGCGATCGGCACCAATGCCATCGGCACTGCGCTGGTCGAGCGACGACCGATCGGCGTGCATGGCGGCGAGCACTTCTTCGAGCCGCACCGTATCCTCACCTGCGCCGCGGCACCGATCTTCGATCCGCGCGGCGCGCTGGCCGGCGTGCTCGACATGTCCGGCCACGCCTCGATCCGCCATGTGCATGCGCTTGGGCTGGTGCGCCTTGCCGTCGAGCAGATCGAGCACCGCCTGTTCGAGCGCGACTTCGCCGGCTGCAGCGTGCTGCGCTTTCACGAGGAGGCGGAACTGGTCGGAACGGCGCGCGAGGCCGTGCTGGTCTTCGAAGGCGAGCGACTCGTCGGCGCCAACCGGCGTGGCCTTGGCCTCTTGAAGCTCGACTGGTTGGCGATCGACAGCGTCCGCCTGCCGGAACTGTTCGAAGCCATCGATGTCTCGGACGAGGTCAAGACGCTGCGCAGCCGCACCGGCAGCATCCTGCATGGCCGCCTCGCCGCGCCCTCGAAAACGACACCGCGACGCCCCGCCATGCAGGCACGGGACCCTTCCGCTCATGAGCCCGTCTTCGACGACGCGACGCGCGCAGCCCTCGAGCGCGCGGTACGGCTTGTCGAGGCAGATGTCCCGGTGCTCGTGCATGGCGAGACCGGCGCCGGCAAGGAAGTGTTCGCCCGCCGCGTCCATGCCGGGAGCCGCCGCGGCAGTGGACCGTTCATCGCTGTCAATTGCGCCGCGCTTCCGGAAAGCCTGATCGAGGCCGAGCTGTTCGGCTATGAGGAAGGCGCCTTCACCGGCGCGCGGCGACAGGGCCAAAGCGGGCTGCTGCGCCAGGCCGACGGCGGCATCCTCTTTCTCGATGAAATCGGTGACATGCCGCTCGCGGCGCAGGGCCGCCTGTTGCGTGTCCTGCAGGAGCGCCAGGTGGTGCCGCTCGGCGGTGGAACGCCTGTCGCGGTCGATTTCGCGCTGCTCTGCGCGACCCATCGGCCGCTCGCCGCTCTGGTCGAGAGCGGCGGCTTCCGCTCGGATCTTTATTTCCGCATCGCGCAATATGTCGTTGAACTGCCGGCGCTACGCGCAATCGCCGACCGCAAGGCAGTGATCCGCCGCGTCTGGGCCGGGCTTGGCGGAGATGAGGCGGGCGTGGCGCTGACGGACGAGACGCTCGCGGCGCTCGCCGCCTATGACTGGCCGGGGAATTTCCGCCAGCTCGCCGGCATGCTCAAGGCGCTGCTGGCGCTGGCCGAACCGGGCGAACCGCTGCCGCTTGCAGCGCTGCCGGCCGAGATCAGCGGCCAGCGGCCGGTTGCAGGCGAGCGACCGGCTGAGCGCCATGCGGAGCCGGTCGCCGCGGATGGCAGCCTTTCGGCGCTGACGCGCGAGGCGATGGCGCGGGCCGTCGAGGACTGCGGCGGCAATCTTTCGCGCGCCGCAAGACAGCTCGGCATCGACCGGTCGACGCTCTATCGCCGGCTGATCTGGCGGAGCGGTGGGCCCGAGACCCACCGTCCCTCTTGATATCCGGGCCTCAGCCGAAGCGGTTGGTGCCCGGCGTACCTGGCTTCAGGTACCAGTAGAGCAGGATCAGAGCGCCAATCAGCGGAATGAGCGTCAGGAAGATCCACCAGCCGCTGCGATCGGTGTCGTGCAGACGGCGGACGGTGACGGCGAGATTGGGCAGGATGGTCGCCAGCGACCAGAGGCCCGAGATCGGACCTGCGGATTGCAGCGTGTCATAGTTCCAGCCAAACGCGCTATCGAGCCCATAGGCGATGATGCTGACGATGATGGTGAACAGCACCCACCACCAGAATTCGGACCGCGGGGCGCGGCCCGAGAATGTCACGTATTTTGAAAAGACGGTCTTCACCGCCGTCGTCATGTTCATTGATCAGCTCCCTTTGTGGGCGCAGTCCCCGTCCCGCGCTTCCAGCCCTCGACCGGCCTGACGCAGGCTGCGTCAAACCGGACAACCGCGATTCTCGCACCGAAGTCTGAAGAGTTCGTCAGCCTTGGCCGCGTCTGTTCGTGTCTGCGGCTAGACTGCAACAGCCAGAGGATTTCTCCACAGGCAGGAAGCGCGGAATCGCGCGATTCAGCGCTTTTCGTCGGAGGGTCCGAGGGGCTCACAACCCTTCGTTAACGCTGTGCTCCTTATGCCTTGGGCGTCAACAACGGACTCCAGAGCCTCTGAGCGCAAGGTCTTCGGCATCATGCGATCTCCACCGCGTCCCCCTCATTCTCCGGACAGTTCGGCTCCCGGGAGCGCTTCGCTCTCCGGCCGCGCCAACGAGAACGGCGCAGCCGACGACAAGGGCCGCCCCGAGCGCGGCACGCTGCATCTGCGCCGGCCGATCGACGCCCGCCCGGATGCGGGCAAGCCGAATGCCGGCAAGCCCGATCCCTTCCAGCTGCGCGCCGAGGATCTGGCCTCGCTCGACACCGTACCGAGCTGGCTCCGGCCGTTCACGACGACGCCGACGAGCCGCTTCACCCGGACGCCGGACTATCTGATGCGGCCGCGCGAGGACGAGGCGGCACCGCTGCCGATGCCGCCGCGCCAGCCGCCGGTGCCGTCAACGCGCCTTCACCCCCCGGCACGCGGCCCGGCGGCGCCGAGCCGCCGCGCTCCGCCGACGCCGCCCGTGGTCGAGGACCATCCCGCAGCCGAGATCGCTGCGACCGAGCCGGTCGTTTCCGCCGAGCCGGCCATGCCTGTCGAAACGCTGGAGCCCGTGATGGACGGCACCGAGACGCCCGCCTCCATCCGCCGCATAGCGCGCCTGATCCGCACCGACATCACGGCGCCGCCGGCCCGTATTGCCGAGCAGGACGACGAGCCGCTGCCACCGGAGAGCCATGCCGAGCGGCGCGCCGAGGCGCGCGCGATCGAAATGAGCCTACCCGACAGCATCGCGCCGACCATACTGCCGATCGAGCCGCCGCTGCGCGCCACTGTCCGCGTCTCCTTCGTCTGGCCCGTCGATGATGGCGTACAGGATGAACCGGACATGGATACCGCCGGCTCCGAGGCGATCGAACTGCCCCCGCTGAAGCCGCAGCCCGTGGCTACCGCACCGGCAAGACCCGCCGTGGTGCGGGAAGCCCCGGCGGCGTCCGTTGCCGTGACGCCCGTTGCGGTGGCGCCTGTTCCAATGGTGCCTGTCGTCGAGACGCCGAAGGCTGCCGCGCCGCTGGTTGCCGAAGCTCCCCCGCTAACGGTGACGACGGTCGCGCGTCCGCATGTGATCGCCGGCAACGACGAATACGAATTCCCCTCGCTCGAGCTTCTCGCGAAGCCGCCGCTGGTCGAGCCGGATTCCGAGCTTTCCGAGGAGGCCCTGGTTCGCAACTCGACGACGCTGCAGCAGACGCTGCGCGACTTCGGCGTGCGCGGCGAGATCATCGACGCCAATCCCGGCCCTGTCGTCACGCTCTATGAGCTGGAGCCGGCGCCCGGGACCAAGTCCTCGCGCGTCATCGCGCTCTCGGCTGACATCGCCCGTTCGATGAGCGCGGTCTCGGCCCGCGTCGCGGTGGTCGAGGGGCGCAATGTCATCGGCATCGAGCTGCCGAACCATCGCCGCGAGACGGTGTGGCTGCGCGAACTGCTGGAGAGCCATGAATTCACCGAGGCCCGGGCCAAGCTCGGCATCTGCCTCGGCAAGACGATCGGCGGCGAGTCGGTGATCGTTGACCTCGCCAAGATGCCGCATCTGCTCGTCGCGGGCACGACCGGCTCAGGCAAGTCGGTCGCCATCAACACGATGATCCTGTCGCTGCTCTACCAGTATCGCCCCGAGGCGTGCCGGCTGATCATGATCGATCCGAAGATGCTGGAACTCTCCGTCTATGACGGCATCCCGCATCTGCTGACGCCCGTCGTGACCGACCCCAAGAAGGCCGTTGTCGCCCTCAAATGGGCGGTGCGCGAGATGGAGGAGCGCTATCGCAAGATGTCGCGCCTCGGCGTCCGCAACATCGACGGCTTCAATGCCCGTGTCGCGGAAGCGCGCGAAAAGGGCGAGGTGATCACGCGCCAGGTCGCGACCGGCTTCGACAAGGACACCGGCGACATCACCCATGAAGAAGAGGTAATGGACCTCTCGGCGCTGCCCTATATCGTCGTCATCGTCGACGAGATGGCCGACCTGATGATGGTCGCCGGCAAGGACATCGAAGGCGCCATCCAGCGTCTCGCGCAGATGGCCCGCGCCGCCGGCATTCACATCGTCATGGCCACGCAGCGCCCGTCGGTGGACGTCATCACCGGAACGATCAAGGCCAACTTCCCGACCCGCATCTCCTTCCAGGTAACGTCGAAGATCGACAGCCGCACCATTCTCGGCGAAATGGGCGCCGAGACGCTGCTCGGCCAGGGCGACATGCTCTATATGGCCGGCGGCGGACGCATCCAGCGCGTGCACGGCCCCTTCGTCTCGGACCACGAGGTCGAGAAGGTCGTCGCGCACCTGAAGATGCAGGCGCGGCCGGAGTATCTCGATGCCGTCACCTCGGACGAGGACGACGAGGCCGAGGTGGCAGCACCCGCCGAGGATGGCGCGGTGTTCGACAAGGGCTCGTTCGGCGACGACAGCTCCGATGCCTATGATCAGGCGGTGGCAATCGTGCTGCGCGACAAGAAGGCCTCGACATCCTACATCCAGCGCCGCCTGCAGATCGGCTACAACCGCGCCGCCTCCATCATGGAGCGCATGGAGAAGGAAGGCATCGTCGGCCCGGCCAACCATGCGGGCAAGCGCGAGATCCTTCGCGAGATGCGCTGACACGAAAAGGCGAGGCGCGCACGGCGCCTCGCTTCACCGCAAAGGCCCGACAGCGTGGCTGCTGACGAGCGTGATCAGACCTGCGCCTTGCCGCCGTCGACGAAGATCTCTGCTCCGTTGACGAAGCTTGACTCATCGGTTGCAAGGAAGAGCGCGACCTTGGCGATCTCCTCGGGCTCGCCAACGCGGCCGAGCGGAATGGTCGACGCCAGATAGTCGAGAAGTCCCTGCTGCTGCTCCTTGTCGTCGCCGACCAGTTCCACCAGCCCGGTGGTGTGGATCGGCCCCGGAGAAACGACATTGACGCGAATGGCCTTGTCCTTCAGGTCGAGGATCCAGGAGCGGGCGAGATTACGGACCGCAGCCTTCGACGCCGAGTAGATGCTGAAATTCGCATTGCCCTCGATGCCGACGACCGAGCCGTTCAGGATGATCGAGGAGCCGACGCCGAGAAGGGGCAGAGCCTTCTGCACGGTAAAGACGACGCCCTTGACGTTGCGTCCGAAGATGTCGTCGTAGTGCTCTTCGGTGATCCGGCCGAGCGGAAGCATGCTGCCGCCGCCGGCATTGGCGAAGAGGACGTCAATGTGGCTGTACTCCGCCTCGATCCGCGCGAAGAGCCTGTCGATATCGTCCATCCTGCCCGAGTCGGCCTGGATGCCGGTGGCGTTCGGACCGATCTGCGCTACGGCTGTGTCGAGGAGGTCCTTGCGGCGGCCGGTGATAAAGACGTGAGCGCCTTCGTCGGCAAAAAGCTTGGCGGTGGCAAGACCGATGCCGCTGGTGCCGCCGGTCACAACGGCAACCTTGTTTGCGAGCCTATTGGTCATGTGCTTCTCCAGGGGCGAGCGAAAGGGTTCGGCCGGAGCGCACCCCGGCCGCCAATTCGGGTTGATGATGGTGTCGCAGGGGAGCGGTCCGTTCAGGGCCGCGTCTCCATCCGATGAGCGAGAGCTAGGAGCCCGGGACGCGCCTGAGAAGCGCCCTACGATGGAATCACTATCCACCCCTATGGACGATGACGGGACCGACGCGCGTCATGCGCTCTGGAAAGTTCAGCGACCCAATCGGAAAACACCTGGAGCTTCGGGTTGGGAAATCGGCTCTTCGGATAGACGAGATGCAGGGTCTGATTCCCCGGCTGCCACGGCTTCAGAATTTCGATCAGGTCACCCTGGTCCAGGCCGTCCCTTGCCATGAAGCGGTAGGTCTGACCGATCCCGAGGCCGAGAATGAGAGAGCCGAGGTGGGCCGTGCTCTCGTTGACCGCGACCGCGGTTCGCAGATTGAGCTCGATCTGCTGTCCGGCAGACGAAAATCGCAGCGGCATCGCCCTGCCGCTTGCGGCCGAAAAAAAGCCCACGATGCGATGACCTATCGCGAGATCCTCCGGCACATCTGGAAGAGGCTCGTCTCGAAATAATTGCGAGATGCTGGGCGATTGCGAATCGCGCCGCGCCGCGCCGCGCTGAGGCGGGGCAGGCAGATCTGCCTATGGGCGGGGAGCAAGATCCATTGTCGAGTTGTGGTAAAATGCAACAATGGGCGTTGGATAATTCATCGATAAAGCTGCTCTCCGTTCGGCCCATGAACAATCCAACGGGTTTCGGCCAAGACCTTATGGCTTGCGTCCTCGAAACGATTGACAATATGCGACGGCTCATCTTTGCTGTGCTTCGGGGACACTTCCGGGGAGGAACGGCGCGGCCCGATCAATGAGGCCGGGAAGACGGACCCATCAGCTTTCGACGAGCAAGCCAAACCTTGGGAGGGGATATGGCAACGCAGTCAATTCCGAGCACGGGCGGTGATCCTGTGCGGCCAATGACGCGAGGCGAAAAGAAAGTCATCTTCGCGTCATCGCTCGGTACCGTCTTCGAATGGTACGATTTCTATCTCTACGGATCACTGGCGACCATCATCGGTGCGCAGTTCTTCAGCCAGTTTCCGAAGGCGACCGCCGACATCTTCGCGCTGCTCGCCTTTGCCGCCGGCTTTCTCGTCCGGCCATTCGGGGCCCTGGTCTTCGGCCGCCTCGGCGATCTCGTCGGCCGCAAATATACGTTCCTCGTCACGATCATGATCATGGGCCTGTCGACCTTCGTCGTCGGCTTGCTGCCCGGCTACAACCAGATCGGCGTTGCCGCACCAATCATCCTGATCGCGGCACGTCTGCTGCAAGGCCTGGCGCTCGGCGGCGAATATGGCGGGGCAGCGACCTATGTCGCCGAACACGCGCCGCATGGACGGCGCGGATTCTATACGTCATGGATCCAGACCACCGCGACGCTCGGCCTGTTCCTGTCGCTGATCGTCATCCTGTTCTCGCGCACGATCCTCGGCGAGGCGAATTTCGCCATCTGGGGCTGGCGCATTCCCTTCCTGGTCTCGGTCGTGCTGCTCGGCATCTCGCTGTGGATTCGCCTGCAGCTCAACGAGTCGCCGGCCTTCCTGAAGATGAAGGAGGAGGGTACGCATTCGAAGGCGCCGCTCAAGGAAGCGTTCGGAACCTGGTCGAATGCCAAGATCGCGCTGCTGGCGCTGCTCGGCCTCACCATGGGCCAGGGCGTCGTCTGGTATACGGGGCAGTTCTACGCCCTGTTCTTCATGCAATCGATCCTGAAGGTCGACGGCTATACCGCCAATCTACTGATCGCGTGGTCGCTTGTGCTCGGCACCGGCTTCTTCGTGTTCTTCGGCTGGCTTTCGGACAAGATCGGCCGCAAGCCGATCATCATGGCCGGCTGCCTGATCGCCGCAGTCTGCTATTTCCCGTTGTTCCAGGCCCTCACGACGGCCGCCAATCCCGCGCTGGAAAAGGCGCTGGATACCGTCAAGGTCGAGGTCGTCGCCGATCCGGCCAGTTGCGGCAAGCTGTTCAACCCGGTCGGAACGCGGGTGTTCACCGCGCCTTGCGACACGGCGCGCGACTTCCTCGCCAAGAACTCGATCCGCTATTCGACGACGGACGGGCCGGCGGGCAGCCCGGCCCAGATCATGATCAACAGCCAGCCCTTCCCCGCCTTCGATCCCACCGGCGCGGCCGACCCCAAGGCGGCGCGCGCTGACTGGGACAAGGCGACGATCGCGGCGCTACAGGCCGCCGGCTACCCCAAGGCGGGCGATCCCAGCATCGTCAAGATGACGAGCCCGTTCGATCTCAACAGCCAGGTCCTCGCCATCATCGGACTGCTGTTCATTCTCGTGCTCTTCGTCACGATGGTGTACGGCCCGATCGCCGCGGCGTTGGTCGAATTGTTCCCGACCCGCATCCGCTACACATCGATGTCGCTGCCCTATCATATCGGCAATGGCTGGTTCGGTGGCCTGCTGCCGGCAACCGCCTTCGCCATGGTGGCGCAGACCGGCGACATCTATTTCGGCCTCTGGTACCCGATCTTCTTCGCGGCCGTCTGCTTCGTCATCGGCATCCTGTTCCTGCCGGAAACGAAGGACCGGGACATCTACGCCGACGATTGAACCAACGCACCGGGGCGGTCGCAGAGCCGCCCCGGCATCACACATTTTCCGAGACGGTGAGCCCGAACGGCAGCAGATGCGTGCCGCCAGCCTCGGCCGGCCCGCCCGAGACGAGCGCTGCCAGCATCTCGACCGCCCGCTCGGCCAAGGCCTCGATCGGCGTATCGATGACCGCGTCCAGAACGCCGTCGAGCAGAGCCGCACGCGTCTCGGGAATGAGTTCATTGCAGACGGCCACGATATGACGAGCCGCACTCGCCTCGCGCAGCGCCGCGACCATGCCGGCCATGCCGCCGCCCGGAAGATAGAGGCCAGCGAGATCGGGATTTCGCTTCACCAGTTCCAGCGTTCCCTCATAGGCAAGCCCGGGATCCTCGAGATTGGAGAACGACTCCAATAGGCGGAAACGCGGCGCATGCTCGCGGAAATAGGAACGGAAACTGATCTCGGACAATTCATGGCCAAGGAATCGGTGGCTGCCGACCAGCACGCCGACGCCACCTGGCTCGCACGCAAGGCGGCTGATCATCCAGGCGGCGGTGCGGCCAGCCTTGCGATGGTCGATGCCGAAATGGCCAGCAACCGGTCCGGACAATTCCGACAGCAGCGTGACGACCGGAATGCCGCGCGCGGCGAGTTCGGCCACCGCCTCATTCACCTTCGGATGGTCGGCGGCAACGATCGCGAGACCATCGACCCGGGCGCCGAGCGCCAGCATCTCCTTCGCAACGGTCGCCGCCGAGATGTCGTCGACGAATTCGACCATCGGCCGGCCGCGCAACCGATCGAGCCGCCGCGTCGCGCCGGTCAGCGCGGCAGAGAGGTTGCGATAGAAGGCATCGCCCCGCCGCTGCAGCAGGAAGCCGAAGCTCTTCTCGGCAGGCGCTTCGTCGAGCCGGCGCCGCAACAGGCCGGCGCCGTGATAGCCGATCGCCTCGGCCGCGGCGAGGACGCGCGCGGCGGTCTCGCGCCGGACACGGGCCCGCTTGTTGAGCACCCGGTCGACCGTGGCGACGCCGACGCCTGCTTCACGCGCGACGTCGTCAATCGTCGGCCGACGAGATGGCTTCTCCTTGATAGAATCTATCATGCGCGCTACCGGCGTTCTTGATCTTCTCTGATAGATACCATCATAGCGACATTGCCGCGCCCGTGCAGCATCGCTAGATTTCCTCCAAACAAGAAGGCCGCAAGGCCAGGCCGGCATTGGCAGGAGGAGCCCATGACAGCTCAGGACTTTTCAGCCGACTATCAGAAGCGCGACTATTCGCTGGTCGGCTTCGAGACGCAGCGCGCGATCGAGCGCGGCCTTGCCACGGCCAAGTGGTATCGATGTCCGATCGGCCGCAAGGAACTGAAGGAGCTGATGCGCCGCTCCGATGGGCCGGCGCTGCGTGACACGGCGATCTGGTTCGGGGCGCTGGCGCTTTCAGGCTTTGGCGGCTGGTATTTCTGGGGCTCGTGGGCCTCAGTCCCGTTCTTCCTGGTCTACGGCGTCCTCTATGGCTCGGCCTCGGATTCCCGCTGGCACGAATGCGGCCACCGGACCGCCTTCAAGACGACGTGGATGAACGATGTCGTCTATGCCATTGCCTGCTTCATGATCCTGCGCGAACCGACCGTCTGGCGCTGGAGCCATACACGCCACCACACCGACACGATCATCGTTGGCCGCGATCCCGAGATCGCCGTGCCGCGGCCGCCGGATATCCTCGGACTCATCCTCAACATCTTCGCGCTGAAATCGGCCTGGAGCCTCGCCAAGAAGCTGGCGCTGCATGTTCAGGACAAGCTCGATCCCGAAGAAGCGACCTTCATCCCCGAGATGGAGCGGCCGAAGGTCTTCCGCGAGGCGCGGATCATGGCGGCGATCTTCATCGGCGTCGCGGTCTGGTGCGTCGCGATCGGCTCGATCCTGCCAGCGATGTTCATCGGCCTGCCGAGCATCTATGGCGGGTTCATGACGATCTTCTTCGGCCTGACGCAGCATGCCGGGCTCGACGAGGACGTGCTCGACCACCGGCTGAACAGCCGCACGATCTACATGAACCCGGTGTTCCGCTTCCTCTATCTCAACATGAACTATCATGTTGAGCACCACATGTTCCCGATGGTGCCCTATCACGCCCTGCCACGCCTGCATGAGGCGATCAAGGATGACTGCCCGACGCCCTACGCGAATTGCTGGGAGGCCTATCGCGAGATCATCCCGGCGCTGCTGCGCCAGCGGCGCGAGCCGGGCTGGTATGTGAAGCGGCAATTGCCGAGCCATGTGGCGCCGCTCGATGTCAGCGCGGCCGGCGCTGCCGCCGCCGAATAAGACCTTTGGGAGGAACGATGCCGACCGCCATTGCCACGCGCTGGGTCGAGGCCTGCGCCGCCGACGAGATCGACGAGGAAGACGTCATCCGCTTCGATGAAGGCGGCCGCACCTTCGCGATCTACCGCTCGCCCGACGACGCCTATTTCGCAACCGACGGGCTCTGCACGCATGAAAAGGTGCATCTTGCCGACGGGCTGGTGATGGACAACATCATCGAATGCCCGAAGCATAATGGCCGCTTCGACTACACCACCGGCAAGGCCAAGGGCGCCCCGGTCTGTGTCGACCTCAAGACCTATCCTGTGCGCGTCGAAGACGGAAAAGTGCTGATCGGGCTCGATTGAACGCATCATGACCGAACGCATGGTGGTGATCGGCGCAGGCGAAGCCGGTGCGCGTGCGGCGGTGGCGCTGCGCGAGAACGGCTTTGCCGGCACCATCACCATCATCGGCGACGAGCATCACCTGCCCTATGAACGGCCGCCGCTCTCGAAGGCCGTGCTGACCGGCCCCGATGAACCGGCGCCGCCGCATATCCTTGACGACACGCAGCTCGCAGCGCATGGCGTCGACCTGCTGCACGGAACGGCAGCGACCGCCATCGATCGCGACGCGCATCGCGTTGCCCTCGAAGGCCACGATCCCCTGCCCTATGACCGATTGCTGATCGCTACCGGCGCCCGCGCGCGGCGCCTCGCCGTGCCGGACGCTGGCGCCAAGACGGTGCATTATCTCCGCAGTTTTCCCGAGGCGCTGGCGCTGCGGCGCCGCCTTGTGCCCGGCCATCGGCTCGTCGTGATCGGCGGCGGCTTCATCGGCCTGGAACTTGCCGCCGCCGCCCGCGCCCGCGGCGCCACGGCAACGGTCATCGAGATGGCGCCGCGCCTGCTAGGCCGTGCGGTTCCGGCGGCGCTGGCATCGCTGATCGCCGCGCGGCATGAGGCCGAAGGCGTGCGCCTCGTGCTCGGCGCCACGATTGCGCGGATCGAGATCTCAGCAGAGGACCGCCGCGTCGTGCTCGGCAATGGCGACACCGTTACCGGCGATACGATCGTCGCCGGCGTCGGCGCGCTGCCGGAAACCGCGCTGGCCGAGGCGGCCGGGCTTGCCATCGACAACGGCGTCGCGGTCGACGCGCATCTTGCCACCGATGATCCCGACATCTTTGCCGCCGGCGATTGCTGCTCGTTCCCGCATGCGCTTTATGACGGCCGCCGCATTCGCCTGGAAGCCTGGCGAAACGCGCAGGATCAGGGCAATGCCGTCGCCAAGGCGATGCTCGGCGCGAACGAGCGTTATGAGGCCGTGCCATGGTTCTGGTCCGACCAGTATGATCTGACGCTGCAGATCGCAGGCCTCTCCGATCTGGCGACGCGGACCGTGACGCGCGATCTCGGCGAAGGCGCGCGGATCGACTTTCACCTTGCCGCCGATGGCCGCCTCGTCTCCGCCAGCGGCCTCGGCCCCAATGGCAGGATCGCGCGCGACGTCAGGCTCGCCGAGATGCTGATCGCCCGCCGCGCCCGGCCGCCGGTGATGCAACTCACCGACCCCGGAACGAAGCTGAAGTCGTTGATGGTCTAGCAATCTCCACTCTATGGTCGCGGCTCGATCGACTGCTACAAGTGACGCGAGACCACAGACGCGAGCCGTGCCATGAACGAAGCCACCGCCCCTCTCCGCGCCAAGGACCGGCCGGATCTCTCGCGCTTCGACTGGGCCGATCCGTTCCGCTTCGAGAGCCAGCTCACCGATGAGGAGCGCATGATCCGCGATGCGGCCGCGGCCTTCGCCGCCGATCGCCTAGCGCCGCGCATCGAGGAAGCCTATCTCGACGAGGTCACCGATCCCGACATCTTCCGCGAGATGGGCGAGCAGGGCCTGCTCGGCGTGACCGTGCCGGAAGCCTATGGCGGCGCTGGTGCCGGCTATGTCGCCTATGGCCTTGTCGCGCGCGAGGTCGAGCGGATCGATTCAGGCTATCGCTCGATGATGTCAGTGCAGTCCTCGCTGGTGATGTATCCGATCTATGCCTATGGCAGCGAGGCACAGCGCGAGGCCTATCTGCCGAGGCTGGCGCGGGGTGAACTGATCGGCTGCTTCGGCCTGACGGAGCCTGATGCCGGCTCAGACCCCGGCGGCATGATCACCCGCGCGACAAAGACAGAAGGCGGCTATCGCCTCAACGGCGCCAAGACCTGGATTTCCAACAGCCCGATCGCCGACATTTTTATCGTCTGGGCGAAGTCAGAGGCGCATGACGGCGCCATCCGCGGCTTCATCCTCGAAAAAGGCATGAGGGGCCTTTCCGCGCCGAAGATCGGCGGCAAGCTGTCGCTCCGTGCCTCGATCACCGGCGAAATCGTCATGGATGACGTTGAGGTCGGCGGGGCGGCGCTTCTTCCCGGCGTCTCCGGCCTCAAGGGGCCATTCGGCTGCCTCAACCGCGCGCGCTACGGCATTTCCTGGGGCGTGCTCGGCGCGGCCGAGGATTGCTGGCTGCGGGCGCGCAGCTATGGGCTCGACCGCAAGCAGTTCGGCCGGCCGCTGGCGCAGACGCAGCTCTTCCAGAAGAAGCTCGCCGACATGCAGACCGAGATCGCGCTCGGGCTGCAGGCGTCGCTCCGGGTCGGCCGCCTGATGGACGCGGGCGAGGCGGCGCCGGAGATGATCTCGCTGATCAAGCGCAACAATTGCGGCAAGGCGCTCGCCATCGCCCGCGAGGCGCGCGACATGCATGGCGGCAACGGCATCCAGATCGAATATCACGTGATGCGCCATGCCCAGAACCTCGAGACCGTGAACACCTATGAGGGCACGCATGATGTGCATGCGCTGATCCTCGGCCGTGCCCAGACCGGCCTGCAGGCCTTTTTCTGAGCGCCATGACGCATCCGCTTTCCGGCCTCCGGGTGATCGAGCTTGCCCGTATCCTCGCCGGCCCCTGGATCGGCCAGACGCTGGCCGATCTCGGCGCCGACGTGATCAAGGTCGAAAGCCCCGAAGGCGACGACACGCGCCGCTGGGGGCCGCCTTTCATCACGCATGGCGGCGAGACGACGGCGGCCTATTTCCACGCCTGCAATCGCGGCAAACGCTCGGTCGTGGCGGATTTCGCGACCCCGGAGGGCGCGGCGCTGGTGAAACGGCTGGTCGCCTCGGCCGATGTGGTGATCGAGAATTTCAAGCTCGGCGGCCTCGCCAAATACGGGCTCGACTATGCCAGCCTCTCCCGGCTCAATCCGCGTCTCGTCTACTGCTCGATCACCGGTTTCGGCCAGACGGGCCCCTATGCGGCGCGGGCTGGCTACGACTTCCTGATCCAGGGCATGGGCGGGATCATGGACCTGACCGGCGATCCCCAAGGCGAGCCGCAGAAGATCGGCGTCGCCTTCGCCGACATCTTCACCGGGCTCTACGGCGTCATCGCCATCCAGGCGGCGCTTGCGGCGCGCGAGGCGACGGGGCACGGCCAGCAGATCGATCTCTCGCTGCTCGACTCCATGACGGGCGTGCTCGCCAACCAGGCGATGAACTTTCTCGCCACCGGCATCAGTCCGACCCGGCTTGGAAACGCCCATCCCAACATCGCGCCCTACCAGACCTTCGCCGTTTCCGACGGGCATTTCATTCTTGCCATCGGCAATGACGGTCAGTTCGCGCGTTTCGCAGGCGTTGTTGGCGCGCCGGAATGGGCGAGTGACGAGCGGTTCGTGTCCAACGCCGCCCGCGTCGCCAACCGCGCGACTCTGACAGAGCTGATCGCGGAGAAGACCACTTCCTGGACGCGCGACGGTTTGCTCGCCGCGCTGGAAGCCGCGGGCGTGCCGGCTGGACCGATCAACAGCGTCGCCGACGTCTTTGCCGATCCGCAGGTCATCGCGCGCGGCATGCAGATCGCGCCGCACGGCGTGCCGGGCGTGCGCACGCCGATCGCGATGTCGGCCTCGGACCTCGCGCTGGACCGCCGCGCGCCGCGGCTGGGCGAGCATACGGCTGAGGTTCTGGCGGAACTGGACGGGCGGGGCGCTTGAACCCCCTCCCCGTCCCTCCCCCGCTCTCGCGGGAGAGGGGGCGGCAGACGCCCCGGCCAGTCCCGATGAAGGCTGCCCTGCCCTCTCCCCCCTTGTGGGGGAGAGCTGGAGAGGGGGGCTTTCTTGCCCTGCCCTACCCCTCCGGTAGCAGATCCAGCCGCCTCGCGGCGCGGGCGCGGTGGAAGCGCTGGCGCAGCGCCCGGCCGGCTTCGATGTCCTTCGGCGGGACCAGCGTCCCGCGCGGGGCGACGAGACGGCGGGCGACGGCGAAATCGCCGTCATACCAGCCGATGCCGACGCCGGCGATGAGGCCGGCGCCGAGCGCCGAGGCGTCGGCGGCGGCTGAGTTCACGACGGGCAAGCCGGTGACATCGGCCAGCAACTGGCTCCAGAATGGGATGCGTGAACCACCGCCCGTGAAGACGATCCGCTGGCGCGCGCCGACCGAAACAAGCAGATCAATCGAATCCGCGACATCGGCCGTGACGCCCTCGACGATGGCGCGCAGCATGTGGCCGCGGCCATGCTTCATCGAGAGGCCGAGAAAGGCGCCGCGCGCCTCGGTGTCGAAGGCCGGACTGCCGGCGCCGGAGAGATAAGGCAGGAAGACCAGCCCCTCGCTGCCTTCAGGAACCGCGCCTGCCTCTGCCGTCACCGGGCCGAACCAGGTCGGATCAGGTTCGGCAAGGCCGGTCGCGAGGCTCGCCAGCCAGTTGAGCGCGCCGCCGCCGCCGAAATGCGAGCCGATCGCGTAGAGCACGCCCGGATCGAGCGAGACGTTGATGTTCATGGCGCCGAGCAGGGCCGGCTCGACGCGCTGCAATCCGGCGATCACCGTCGCGCTGGTGCCGATCGTCAGCGCGACATCGTCGGCAAGGTCGATGCCGGCGGCGAGCAGTGTCGCGGCCATATCGGCGGCGCCGGTCACGACGGGCACCCCTTCCGGCAGGCCGAGCGCTGCGGCGGCCTCGGCCGTCAGCTTGCCGGCGATCGACTGCGAGGCCTGCAGGGGCGCGAGCTTGGTGCGGTCGATCCCCGCCGTCTCCGGCAGGGTCTCCGACCAGGTCCAGCGGACCGGATCGAACAGCATGGAATTACCCGAGTCGGTCGGGTCGCTGGCGATGAGGCCGGTCAGGAACAGGCGCACGAAGTCCTTCGGCATCAGCACGGCACGCGTCGCCGCCCAGATCTCCGGATGATGCGCGCGCCACCAAAGCAGCTTCGGCAGGATGAGATGCGTCGCCGGCAGGTTGCCGGAGCTTGCCGCCAGCGCGGCGACGACATCGGCGGGGATGCCTTCCGCTTCAGCACCTGCGCGGCGATCGGTGATCGTGTGGCACGGGCCGAGCGGCCGGCCGGCGCCGTCGACCAGCACCGGCGCGCTCATATGGCCGGAGAGCGAGATTGCCTCGATGGTCGCGTCGCTTGCGGCCAGTGCCGCGCGGCAGGCAGCGATCGCCGCCTTGACCCAATCGTCGGGGTCCTGTTCCGACCAGCCGTCGCGCAGCTGGCGCGTGGGATAGGCGGCGCGGCCCGATGCCAGCACCTTCGCGTCGCGATCGACGATGACCGCCTTCACCGAGGAGGTGCCGATATCGATGCCGACAACTGCATGCGAGGTCATGCGGCCTGTTCCCTCTGGCGATGGCTGATTGTCGAGGCAGCGTGCGCGGCCTGCAAGGGCGCTATTTCACCGCGCCCTCGGTGAGGCCGGCCACGAACCAGCGCCCGACAAAGGCGAAGAACACGACCACCGGCAGCACCGAGAGCGAGGCGCCGGCGAGCAGCAGGCCCCAGTCGATCTGATACTGGCCGATGATGCCCGAAAGGCCGACCGGGAGCGTGCGTTTGGCATCCGAGATGATCAGCACGGACGCGAACAGATATTCGGTCCAGCTCGCGACGAAGGCGAAGATCGCGATCGCCGCGATGCCCGGCCGCAGCAGCGGGATCAGCACATGCACGACCGTCTTCCAGCGCCCTGCCCCGTCGATGGCTGCGGCCTCCTCGAGTTCGCGCGGCAGCGAGGCGAAGAAGGTGCGCATCATCCAGATCGAGAACGGCAGCGCGAAGGTCACATTGACGAGGACCAGGGCGAGATCGGTGTCGATCAAGCCGACCTTGGCAAACATCAGATAGATGGGGATCAGGATCACGATCGACGGGAACGCATAGGCGACCATGATCAGGCGGTAGAGCAGATCCCGACCGCGGAATTCGAGCCGGAAGAAGGCATAGCCGGCCATCAACGCCAGCACGACCGTCACGAAAGCGGACGAAGCGGCGACGAGCACCGAATTGAGGAAATAGGTCGGGAAGGCCGAAGTCTGCAGCAGTTTCTGATAGTGCTGCAGCGTGAAGCTGCGCGGGAACCAGGTCGGCACCCGGTTGATGATTTCGCGCGGCAGCTTGAACGACGACGTGCCGACCAGCCACATCGGCGCCAGCACGAGGAAGGCCAGCGCCAGGACCGCGAGCGCCAGGACAAGCCAGCCGAGAGGCCCGCGCTTCATCGTGCCGTCTCCTTCGGCGCGAGGCGATCCAGCAGCACAAGAGCGAGGCCGATCATCAGCACGCTGGCGACGACCGACATCGCGGCGGCATCGCCCATCCGGTAGGCCTTGAAGGCCGTCTCGTAGATGAGAACGGGCAGTGTCTCCGTGCCCCCGGCCGGCCCGCCCGCGGTCAAGAGCCAGATGATGTCGAAGACGTTGAACGAGAGCAGCGTCCCCATCACCGTCAGCACCAGCAGCGTCGGCTGCAGCAGCGGCCAGGTGATGGCGCGGAAACGGGCGATGGCGCCGGCGCCGTCGACGGCGGCCGCCTCATAGATATCGTTCGGAATGCGCTGGAGGCCGGCAAGCAGCATGATCGCCACAAAGGGAAACCAGCGCCAGGAATTGATCAGGATGAGGCTCGTCATCGCCGCCGGGCCGCTTGCAAAGAAGCCCATCGGACGATCGATGATGCCAAGCTGGATCAGCAGCGGATTGACCATGCCGCCAGAGGGCGACAGCAGCCAGCGCCAGATGATGACGACGACGACGGTCGGGATGATCCAGGTCAGGATGATCCAGACGCGGGCGACGCGCACGCCCGGGAATTTCTCGTTGAGCACCAGCGCGGCGGTGAGCGCGAGGATCGTCTGGACAACGGCGTTTCCGACGACCCACACGACCGAAATGCCCAGCGCATGCCAGAAGGTGCCGTCGCCGAGCACGCGGGCATAATTGTCGAGACCCGCGAACGGACCGTCCGAGCCGATCACGCGGATGTCACGCAGGCTGATAGTGATGGCCGAAACCATCGGCACGATCAGCGTCGCAGCGAGCAGTCCAAGCGGCACAACGAGCAGCAGGAAGGCGATGCGCCCGTCGCCGCCACGGCCAGATGAAATCGGCTTCGAAGCCATCGGTTGGTCGGTCCTCGCACCCAGGCGCAATAGGAAGCTGGGAAGGCGGCGAGCCTCGCGACCCGCCGCCGTCCGCTTACTTCGTGGCTTCGATCATCTGGGCCTGGCCCGCCTTGACGGCAGCGGCCGGGTCTTCGCCCGAGATCACGACCTTCTGCAGCGTCTCGGCCAGGATGTTCTGCGCCGAGATCGGGCCGATGGCCGGGAACACGTGACCGCCGGTGAAGCCGAACAGCATGCCGGCATGCGAATTGGCGATCATCTGCTCGACCTGCGGCTTGTACTTGACGACCAGCGGATCGCTCCAGAACGTCTCCGACTTCGCGCCGTCCGTGGTGACCGGCAGAAAGAGGCCCGGCTCCATGTTCAGGAACTTGCCGTAGTTTTCCGGCTCCAGCAGGAAGGCGATGAACTTCTTCGCCGCGTCGCGCTTGGCAGCGTCCTTGGCGAGGATGATCGCGGCGTTCGAATAGGCGATGGTCGAAGAGTTCTTCTCGCCATCGGCATGGGGAACCGCCGCGACGCCGAGATCGGCCGCATCGCCGCCGCCCTGCTGGTCATAGGTCGAGATGACCGAGAACTGCAGGATCGAGGCGCAGGTTTCCGACGCGAAGCAGGCTTCCGCCTCGCCCCAGGTCCAGTTGGCCGCGTCTGGCGACGAGAACTTGTAGAGATCCTTGTAGAACGCATAGGATTCGACCGTCTTCGGATTGTCGAAGCGAAGCGTGCCGTCGGCATTGAAGAGTTCGGATGCGCCGTTGTTGACCATGACCGCATAAGTCGTCTGGTCGGTATAGAGCTGCTTGTTGGCCGGCAGGCCGACACCGACGACGCCGTCCTTGGACAGCTTTTCGGCGGCTGCCTTCCACTCGCTCCATGTCGTCGGCACGGCAATGCCGGCATCGGCGAACATCTTCTTATGATACCAGAAATTGAGGCTCATATTGTAGAGCGGGACCGCCCAGACGCCGCCGTCATAGCTGTAGGGCTCGACGGTCGCGGGGATGAAATGGTGCTGCGCGTCGAGCTCCTTGACGAAATCGGCAACACTGTCGAGCTGGCCGGCCTTGCGGATGACGGTCGTGAAATCCGGAATGGCGAACAGGATATCCGGCGCATTGCCGGCTGCCATGGCGGCCGGGACCTTGGCATAGACCTCGCCCCAGCTTTGCGGCTCCTGGCTCACCTTGATATCGGGATTGGCCGCATTGAAGGCATCGATCAGTTCCTGCACGCGCTGAACGCGATGCGGCGGCTGCTCCATATGCCAGATCTTGACGTCGGTCACCGCCAGGGCCGGCAGGGCGCCGAAAACGGTCAGCGCGAGAGCGCCGGCCAGTGCATGTCCCTTGAAACGCATGGTTTTTCCCTCTGTGGCCGCCCTCTTCAGAGGTGCGGATTGCGCGCCTTGTAGATCTCCGTCAGCTTTGCGTTGTTCTCCGCCGCGCCCGGCATATTGGCGCTGAGATAGACCGGGGCGGGGTGGCCTTGGCGTTCGAGGTCGGATGCGACCGCGACGAGGAGAGCGTTGAGCAGCGCTGCGCCGAGCACGGTCGAAACCGGGCCGGCGGTGACGCCGTCGCGAATGGTGGAAACGGCGTCGCCGGGCGGGGCGCCGGTGTCGAGCACGAAATCGCCGAGATCGGCGAGGCGCTCGCGCCCGTTGGCGGCGGCCGTCGAATAGGCGACCGACGTGACGGCGATCACCTTGGCGCCGCGTGCGCGACCAAAGCGTGCGGCTTCGACGGGCGCGGCGTTGACGCCGGATGTGGAGAAGACGATGAGCACGTCGGCCGGGCCGATCGGATAGCGGCCGAGCACGATATCGGCGAGGCCGGTCAGCCGCTCGAGCTGCGTGCTCGCCATGGCGCCTTCATGCAGCATGACAGCCGAGGACAGCACCGGCACGACGCAGGCGAGCCCGCCAGCGCGGAAATGACCTTCCTCGGCCATCATATGCGAATGGCCGGTGCCGAAGATGTAGATGAGCCCGCCCCCGGCGACAGCTTCGCTGGCAGCCGCCGCTGCGGCCTTCAACGTTGCGCTTTCGCGACGGGCTGCGATCTGGAGCAGCGAGACGGCTTTGGCGAGATAATCGGATGCGGCTGTCATGAAATCCTCAGGCGTCTGTGCTGCCGGGTGCGAGGCGAACCCGCATGGTGAAGCGATCGCCGCGATAGACGGATTGGACGAACTCGATCGGGCGCCCGTCCGCCGCAAGGCTGAGACGCGTCATCCTGAGGACGGGCGATCCGATAGCGACCTGAAGGATGGCTGCATCGGACTCGGCCGCCGCGCTCGCCTCGAAGCTCTGCTCCGCCTCGACCGGCAGGATCCCGAAGCGCCGTTTCAAGGTGGCGTAAAGCGAATCCGCAGCGAAATCGGCGGCATCCATCAGGCCCGGCGCGAGGCTCTCCGGAATGTGCGCCGCTTCAAGCGCGACCGGCACGCTGTCAGCCTCACGTAGGCGCAGCAGATGAAACACCGCCGCCCCTTCGGCTATAGCCAGGCGCGCAGCAACCTCGCCGCTCGCCGGAACCGTGCGGGCGGCGAGCACGATGCTGGAGGGCCGGCGTCCCGAGCGGCGCATGTCCTCGGAAAAGCTGGTCAGCGTCTGCAGGCGCTGGTCGATGCGGCTGGCCGAGACGAAATAGCCCTTGGCCTCGATGCTGGAAACGAGGCCTTGGTCGACCAGAGCTTTCAGCGCGCCGCGCGCCGTCATGCGGCTGACCCCGAATTCCGCGCTGAGTTCGCGCTCGGATGGCATCCGCCCCCCGACCTCGAGCTGACCTGAGCGGATCGCGCCGACGAGCGCATCGGCGATACGCCGGTATTGCGGAAGAGACGAAGACACGCGTGCTGCCCAATCTGGTATAGACCAACGGGCTTGGTATAGACCAGCATCGACCGGCCGCGCAAGACACCTGCCCGGCCCTGCCGGCTTTTTGGCCACGGCGCGGAACGACGGCGGCGGTCCCCCGTTGGAGGGGCGTGGATTATCGGGGGCCTACACGCTCAAACAATGAGACGGAGGCCGAAATGGGCTTGTTTTCCAAAGACATCAAGACGCTGAACGATCTGTTCGTGCATCAGCTCCAGGACATCTATTACGCCGAGAAGCAGATCCTGAAAGCGCTGCCGAAGATGATCGACAAGGCGACCGCACCCGACCTCAAGGCCGGCTTCGAGGCGCACCTCACCGAGACCGAGGGCCATGTCCAGCGATTGGAGCAGGTGTTCCGCCAGCACGGCGTCGAGATCAAGGGCGTCGACTGCCCGGCGATCGACGGCATCATCAAGGAAGCCGACGAGGTTGCCGGCGAAGTCGATGACAAGGATGTGCTGGATGCAGCGCTCGTGGCCTCGGCGCAGGCTGTCGAACACTACGAGATGACACGCTACGGCACGCTCGTCGCATGGGCACGCCAGCTCGGCCGCGAGGATTGCGCCGCGCTGCTGCGCCAGAACCTCGACGAGGAGAAGGCCGCGGACAAGAAGTTGACCGCGATCGCCGAAAGCAAGGTCAACTTGCGCGCGGCCAGCTGACCGCGACTTTTGTCAAGGAGAAGCAATCGTGCCCCGTGGTGACAAGTCCAAATACACGGACAAGCAGGAGCGCAAGGCCGACCACATAGCCGAGGGCTATGAGGAGCGCGGCATTTCCGAGAAGGAAGCCGAACGCCGGGCTTGGGCGACGGTCAACAAGGATGACGGCGGCGGCAAGGAGCCAGGCGGCTCAGGTCGCGGCAAGCACACCAGCCATCCTGCATCGCATCGCGGCGGCGAAAAGGGCGGCAAGGCATCGGCCTCCCGCTCGGCCGCCGATCGCTCGGCTTCGGCCAAGAAGGCTGCGGCGACACGGAAGCGAAACGCCGAGCACCGCGCCGCTCATTAGCCAGCAAAACCGCGGACGTCGCCTTATCCGGCGGCGTCCGCGACGTCGGCCCGAACCATGCGGGTGGCGATCGCAATCGTGGCCGCATGTTCGAACAGCGCCAGCAATGTCGCGAAGAAGACGGCCATCTCGCTCTCGAGTACGGTTTTCGGTTCGCGGCCGGGCGAGGCTTTCTCAAGCGCCAGCAATCCCGCCAGCTCCGCATCGCGGAGCACGCCGCGTGCGTGAGCGCGCGAGACGCCGAAGCGGCCAGCCAGCCCGGAGATGGACGGCGCTTCGTCTTTTTGAAGCGTTGCACCGGTCACGACGAACAGCATCACCATCGCAGCATCCCGCTCGGCAAGCGCCGTGAGACGCGGCGTGTTCTGAAGGACACGGAAGCCGGAACGGAACGCGCGCCCCAACGTGACGGCGATGGAGGCGCGAACGGCGGGATCATCCAGCGCTACGAGGGCCTCGGCCCCGATGGGCCTCAGAACCGCCAATGCCTGCAGTAGCGAGCGCCACCGCTGAAGAACGATCGTCCAGAGCTTTTCGGTCGGCACGAGCGGCCTCTGACGCCGATCCTCGCAAGGGGGTCCATCCTCCAGATAACCTCCCCAACGCAGCAGCGCGATCGTGGCCTTCGCCCGTCCGGGGCTCGCATATTTGCCGACACCTGCAAATTCGATCAGCCGAGCCGCCGTCAGGCCGCGGCCCGAGGCATCGGGTTCGGCGTCGAGATAGAGCGAACCGAGCGCGAACAGGACCCGGCCGCGGTCGTTCATCATCCGATTGAGGATCGGGTTGCCCGCGAAATGCCGAATGATTCCCTCGGCCGCGATCATCATGGCGCGATCGAAAGCGGGATGCGCCCGTAGCGCGGCAATGGCAGCCCTGGACGGCCCGAGCAGTTGCGGCAGCTCGGCCAAAGTCGCTTCGGCTCTGATTGTACTCGTCATTCCCGGCCCCACTCCGTCGGCATCACATAAGTGCAGCCAAAAATTGACATTGGGAAGGGCCGGAGGCTCCTGCAAGAAGGCGGTAGGTCATTCCAAGGAGGGCATCGTGAAGCGATTCGTCCGTCACTGCGTGTTCGCATTTCTTACAGCGATGGTGGCTATGGCGCCAGCTTTGGCCCCGCAGCAGGCTTCGGCTGTCGTCTACTGCAAGGCGGTCGGCGTCCCGAAAGGCTGTGTCGCGGCGCCTTCCGCAGCCGCAGTCCGCTGCACACGGCCCGGCTATCCGGTCGGTTGCTTTGCCGGGGCTGGTGCACCGGGTGTCGGCGTCACGCGCGGCGTCGGCGTTGGCGCGCCGGGCGTCGGCGTTCAGCCCATGAACCGTGGCGGCCCGGTCAATCGGATCGGCGTCCGCTGAAATCTTCGAGGAGGGTAAACCAATGATGAAGACTGTAATCACCGCTGCACTGTTCATTGCCTTCGGCACCGGGGCGGCGCTTGCCGACCAGGCGGCAGCCGATGCCTGCGCCGGCTCGCTGAATACCGAAGCGAAGGCGATCTATGCCGCCGCGGCCGGCAGCATCGGCAGCACCGATCTGAAATCGCTGATCACCGAGACGACCAAGAGCCTCGTGATGGCTGGAACCGTCGCGCGCGGCACCGCGCGCGATTCGGCGATGGCCGCAGCTCACTGCCTGGAAATGGCGCAGTAACGTCACCGAAAAACACGATCGTCAGCGGCGGTGTTTCTCATCGCCGCTGATTTCGGGAAAGGCGATCCCCATGCGAAGGCCCACGCGCAAGCGGCAGCCTCGCTGTGAACGGCCCTTGCGTGCTGGAATGGCTTCACCAGTTTGAGTTAGCCATTCACGTCGACGCATCGCTGTTCTCTGCCTCGCTCCATGGGCATGCGGCGGCGTCCGGGGAGAAATGCCATGTCCCTCGCTGCAGTCATTGACGGTCCCGATCGTCTCGACGCCAGTGCCTTCAAGCACGCAATGCGCCATCTCGCCGGCGCCGTCAGCGTCATCACGACCGGCGCCGGCGAAGACCGCACCGGCTTTACGGCAACGTCGGTCTCCTCGCTTTCGGCCGACAGCCCCTCGCTGATCGTCTCGCTCAACAGGTCGTCGTCGTCCTGGCCGGTGTTACGGCGCACGGGACGCTTCGCCGTCAACATTCTCGCTGAAGACCAGCAGGCGATCGCCGAGGCCTTTGCCGGCCGTGGCGGCCTGAAGGGCGCCGACCGCTATAATGGCGCGCAATGGATCAGCTTTTCGAGCGGCAGCCTTGGCCTTGCGGGCGCGCTGGTCGCGTTTGACTGCGTCCTCGAGGAGGCGATCGAACGCCACTCGCATGCGATCCTGATCGGATCGGTGCGCGAGGTCGTGCTGACCGCCGAGGCGCAGCCGCTGCTGTATTGGCATGGCGCCTATCGCAGGATTTCCAATCTGACCAGAGAGGACTGACGCGGGCGGGCGCTCAAGGTGCGGGTGCAGCGATGCGGATCGCGATATGGCGCGTGACGCTGCCCGTTGGCGGCACGACGACCATGCCCGGCATGTCGGCCATCTCGCCATCGAAGCCGGCAGGCGCCGCGTGGCCCTGCCACGGCTCGAGGCAGAGGAACGGTGCGCCCGGCTTAGTCCAGATGCCGAGATACGGAAGATCCGGGAAATCGACGCGAATGCCATCCGAACCCGGCGCGCCGAACCAGAGCGACCGACTCTTGAGATCATCGAAGATGACCGCGTCCTCGAGAAAGAGCGAGGGATCGAGCGGCAGGACCTTGCCTTCGACCGGTGTTGGGTATCCCGCCGCATCGACGCCGCCAGTCTTCAGGCGGCGGATATCGGCGCACTCCTCGCGTTCGAAGATGACGACATGCCCGGTCTGCGGGGCGCTGGCGCCCGGAAGCGGCCACTGGAATCCCGGATGAAAGCCGACCGAGGCCGGCATCGGCGTGGCGCCCTGGTTGCGGATGGTCACGGTCTGGTAAAGCGTCGTTCCGGCGAGTTCGAAGCGGATATCGAGCTCGAAGTCGAACGGATAATGGCGGCGCGTCTCGACATCGGCGATCAACCGAAGGCCGGCGCGTTCCGGGCCTGACGACAGAACCTCGAATTCGCAGTCGCGCGCGAAGCCGTGCTGTCCAATCGGAAAATTGCTGCCGTCGATGCGGACCTGGTCATTGGCGGCGCGGCCGACGATCGGGAACAGGATCGGCGCGTGGCGCCCCCAGAATGTCGGATCCGCCTGCCACAGCCATTCACGACCCTGCGCGTCGGCCAGTGACTGCAGCTCGGCGCCCTTGCGCGCGATGACGACGGAGATCGCGCCATTCGAGAGTTTGATCGTATCCATTTCCTGTTCCTGCCCGCACCGCTTCCGGTTGCTTGCAATGCATCATGCCGGCTCGTCAACAGCAAGGCGAGCAACAGCGGCAGCGGCAATCGGCGACAGTCCGGCGCCCCCGCCTTCCGCATGAGCGAGGATGGCGCGGCGCATGCGCGGGTCCCAGAACTGCCGCAGATGCGTCGCAACGGCCTCCGGCGCCGCGTCCGCGCCCTGGGCCGCGAAGAACAGCGCGATCTGGTTGGCCATGCGGACCAGCTTGTCAGGCGACATGACGCGCGGCTCCCTCGGCAAGAATGCGCCGGGCATGCGTGAAAACTTCGAAGCCATCGGCCCGGGCGACGGCGACCAGCGTGATGCCGGCCGCGTCGGCGGTTCGAATGGCAAGGTCCGAGGGCGCCGAGACGGCGACGATCAGCGGAGCGCCGATCACGGCCGTCTTCTGCACCATCTCCACGGAGACGCGGCTGGTCAGCAGCACGGCGCCGTCCGCTGCCCTGATCCCGTTGCGAGCGAGCGCGCCGGCCAGCTTATCGAGCGCGTTGTGGCGGCCGATATCCTCCCGCACGGGGCCGATTCCGCAATCCGGCCGCCAGAACGCGGCTGCGTGCACCGCATGCGTCGCCGCATTCACGGCCTGCATCGGCGCAAGGCCGGACATCGCCGCAAGGATACCGGCCGGCGTGAAAGTCGCCTCGCCCTCGATGCGCGGCAGGACGCGCGTTGCGGCCTCGAGGCTCTCGATGCCGCAAAGACCGCAGCCGACCGGCCCGGCCATCGACCGGCGGCGCGCCGCCAGCCGCGTCTCGCGGGGGATAGCGAGGCGAAGCCGCATCTCGATGCCGAGATCGCTGTCGATCCGCTCGATCGCCTCGATTTCCCGGACATCGTCGACGATGCCCTCGGTCAGCGAAAACCCGACGGCGAAATCCTCGAGATCATCGGGGCTTGCCATCAACACCGCGTGGGTCGAGCCGCCATAGGTGATCGCCACCGCGACCTCGACCGGCACGGTGCGCCTCGCCGGCTGCAGGGCGCCGCGCTGAAAGGCAAGCGTCCCGACAGCATCGCCGGAGGCACTGATCCCGGCCATCGCCTATTCCGCCGCGTCAAGCCGGCCGACAATGCGGCGGCTCTCATGCGTGTGCGCCTCATAATCTTCCTGCCAGGCGCTCGGTCCATTCGATGGCGATACCTGCACCGCCGTCACCTTGTATTCCGGGCAATTGGTGGCCCAGTCGGAATAGTCCGTCGTGATGACGTTCGCCTGCGTCAGCGGATGATGGAATGTCGTATAGACGACGCCCGGCGCCACGCGGTCGGTGATCTTCGCCCGCAATGTCGTCTCGCCGGCGCGGCTTGCCACGCGCACGAAATCGCCATCCTTGAGGCCGCGATTCTCGGCGTCATGCGGATGGATCTCGAGCAGGTCCTCCTGATGCCAGACGACATTCGCCGTGCGCCGCGTCTGCGCCCCGACATTGTATTGCGAGAGGATGCGGCCTGTCGTGAGCAGAAGCGGGAAGCGCGGGCCCGTGCGCTCGTCGGTCGGCACATATTCGGTGATCATGAACTGGCCAAGACCGCGCGAGAAACCGCCGATATGCATCACAGGCGTGCCCTCCGGCGCCTTCTCGTTGCAGGGCCACTGCACCGAACCGAGCCGATCGAGTGCCTCATAGGAGACGCCGGCAAAGCTCGGCGTCGTCAAAGCGATCTCGTCCATGATCTCGGAAGGATGGGTGTAGGTCCAGCCAAGGCCCATGGCGTTGGCGAGGTTCTGCGTCACTTCCCAGTCGGCATAGCCGTTCTTGTCGCCGCCGCCGTTCTTGGGACTCATCACCTTCCGCACGCGGTTGATGCGCCGCTCGGCATTGGTGAAGGTGCCGTCCTTCTCCAGGAAGGTCGAGCCGGGCAGGAAGACATGGGCGTAATTCGCGGTCTCGTTGAGGAAGAGATCGTGCACGACGACGCATTCCATCGCCGAGAGACCGGACGTCACGTGATGCGTATCGGGATCGGACTGCACGATGTCCTCGCCCTGCACATAAAGGCCAAGGAACGAGCCATCGAGCGCCGCATCGAACATGTTGGGGATGCGAAGGCCCGGCTCGTTATCAAGCGGCCGGCCCCAGAGCTTCTCGAAGATGGCGCGCGTCGCATCGTCCGAGATGTGGCGATAGCCCGGCAGTTCATGCGGGAACGAGCCCATGTCGCACGAGCCCTGCACATTGTTCTGGCCACGCAGCGGGTTCACGCCGACGCCCGGCCGGCCGAGATTGCCGGTCGCCATCGCCAGATTGGCGATCGCCATCACCGTGGTCGATCCCTGGCTGTGCTCGGTGACGCCGAGGCCGTAATAGATGGCTCCATTGCCGCCGGTCGCATAAAGCCGCGCGGCAGACCGGATCTCGACCGCCGGCACGCCTGACGCGCGCTCGACCGCTTCGGGGCTGTTGCGTTCCTCAGCGATGAAGCTCGCCCAATGCTCGAAAGCATCGCGGTCGCAGCGCTCCGTGACGAAGCGCTCGTCGACGAGACCCTCGGTGACGATGACATGCGCCATCGCATCGAGCACGGCGACATTGGTGCCGGGCCGGAGCGCCAGATGATGCGCCGCCTCGACATGGGGCGAGCGCACGAGATCGATGCGGCGCGGATCGATGACGATCAGCTTCGCCCCTTCGCGCAGCCGCTTCTTGAGCCGCGAGGCGAACACCGGGTGGCCGTCGGTCGGGTTGGCGCCGATGACGAGCACGACATCGGCATGCTCGACGCTGTCGAAATCCTGCGTGCCGGCCGACGTGCCGAACGCCGTCTTGAGGCCATAGCCGGTCGGCGAGTGGCAGACGCGGGCGCAGGTGTCGACATTGTTGTTGCCGAAGCCGGCGCGGACCAGCTTCTGCACCAGATAGGTTTCCTCATTGGTGCAACGCGACGAGGTGATGCCGCCGATCGAATCCTTGCCATGCGCCGCCTGGATGGCGCGGAACCTGGTCGCGACGGTTGCGAGCGCCTCGTCCCAGGACACTTCGCGCCAGGGATCGGTGATCTTTTCGCGCACCATCGGGTTCAGGATGCGGTCGCGATGATTGGCATAGCCCCAGGCGAAGCGACCCTTGACGCAGGAATGGCCGTGATTGGCCTTGCCATCCTTCCACGGCTCCATGCGCACGAGCTCCTCGCCGCGCATCTCCGCCTTGAACGAGCAGCCGACGCCGCAATAGGCGCATGTCGTGACCACCGAATGCTCGGGCGTACCCTTCTCGACGACGCTCTTCTCGATCAGCGTTGCCGTCGGGCAGGCCGAGACGCAGGCGCCGCAGGAGACGCATTCGGAGCCAAGGAAGCTCTCATGCTGGCCCGGTGAGACGCGGCTTTCGAAGCCGCGGCCCTCGATCGTCAACGCGAACGTTCCCTGCACCTCTTCGCAAGCGCGCACGCAGCGGGAACAGACGATGCATTTCGCGGGATCGTAGTCGAAATAAGGGTTCGACTGGTCTTTGGCCTGGAACAGCGGATTGCCGCTCTTGGCGACATGATTGGCGCCGGGCTCGTAGCGGACGTCACGGAGGCCAACCGCCCCGGCCTGGTCCTGCAGTTCGCAGTCGCCATTCGCGGCGCAGGTGAGGCAATCGAGCGGATGATCGGAGATATAGAGCTCCATCACGCCGCGCCGGAGCTTGCGCAGCCGGTCGGTCTCTGTGCGCACCACCATGCCTTCCGCGACGAGCGTGGTGCAGGAGGCCGGCGTGCCGCGCATGCCGTCGACCTCGACGAGGCAAAGGCGGCAGGAGCCGAAAGCCTCGACGCGGTCTGTGGCGCAGAGTTTGGGGATCGAGGTGCCCATCTCCGCGGCGGCGCGCATGACCGAGGTGCCAAGCGGCGCGGTGACCCTCTGACCGTCGATGGTGAGGCTGACCAGCGTTTCGGAGGGCGAGGCCGGCGTGCCGAAGTCGATCTCGTGGATCATGCCCATGTCGCGATCTCCTTTTCGGCAGAAGCCGCCGGGACGAGGCCGAAATCAGCTGGATAATGGCGCAGCGCGCTGATCACGGGATAGGGCGTGAAGCCGCCGAGGGCGCAGAGCGAGCCGAACTTCATGATATCGCAGAGATCCTCGAGCAGGGCAGCGTTTTTTGTCACCTCGCGGCCGGCGATCATCGCATCCAGCAATTCGACGCCGCGCGTCGAGCCGATCCGGCAGGGCGTGCACTTGCCACAGCTTTCGAGCGCGCAGAACTCCATCGCGAAACGCGCCATCGCGGCCATCTCGACCGTATCGTCGAACACCACGATGCCGCCATGGCCGATGAGCCCATCGCGTGCTGCGAAAGATTCATAATCGAAGGGCGTATCGAACAGCGACGGCGGGAAATAGGCGCCGAGCGGACCGCCGACCTGCACGGCGCGGACCGGGCGCCCGGTGATCGTTCCGCCGCCGATGGTCTCGACGAGTTCGCCAAGCGTCACGCCGAATGCCGCCTCGAAGAGGCCGCCATGGCGGATATTGCCGGCAAGCTGGATCGGCATCGTGCCACGGGACCGTCCGAAGCCGATCGCCGCATAGGCTTCGGCGCCCTCGGCAAGGATGAACGGCACCGAGGCCAGCGTCACGAGATTGTTGACCGCCGTCGGCGCGCCGAACAGGCCCTTATGGGCAGGAAGCGGCGGCTTGGCTCGCACCTCGCCGCGCTCGCCCTCGATCGATTCGAGCAGTGCCGTCTCCTCGCCGCAGACATAGGCGCCCGCCCCGACGCGAAGCTCGATCTCGAAGGCGCGGCCGGAGCCAGCGCAATCAGGTCCCAGCCAGCCAGTCGCCCGTGCCGTAACGATCGCGGCCTCCATCCGGGCAATGGCATGCGGATATTCGGAACGGATGTAGAGATAGCCGCGTGTCGCGCCGACGGCGAGGCCGGCGATCGCCATGCCCTCGATGACGACGAAGGGATCGCCCTCCATCAACATGCGATCGGCAAAGGTGCCGCTATCGCCCTCGTCCGCATTGGCGACGATGAATTTGCGCGTCCCCGCTGCCTCCAGCACCGTCTTCCACTTGATGCCGGTCGGGAAACCTGCCCCGCCGCGCCCGCGCAGCCCAGACGCCACGACCATCGTGACGATCTCGGCAGGCGAGAGAGCGGCGGCACGCATCAGGCCGACACCGCCGCCATGGGCGCGGTAATCGGCAAGCGAAGCCGGATCAACAATGCCGCAGCGGGCGAAGGTGAACCGCGTCTGCGCCTTGAGGAACGGGATTTCGTCGGTGCGGCCCAGGAACAGCCGCTCGCCCTTCCCGTCGATAAGGCCGGCGGCGATGAGGTCCGGCACGTCCTCGGCCGCGACGGGGCCAAAGGCGACGCGGCCCGTCGGCGTCCCGACCTCGACCATCGGTTCCAGCCAGTAGAGGCCGCGCGACCCGTTGCGGACGATCTCGACGGCGACGCCAGCCGTAGCCGCTGCCTTGGCAATTGCCGCGGCGACGTCATCGGCACCGACGGCGAGCGCTCCGGCATCGCCGGGCACGAAGATTCGGCGCGCGCTCATGACGTCAGATCCGCAACGAGATAAGCGGCTTTCGCGCCGTCGAGCCGCCCGGACAGCTTGCCGTCGACCATCGCATTCGGCGCCGTGGCGCAGAGGCCAAGGCAATAGACCGGCTCCAGCGTCACCGCGCCATCGGGCGAGGTTTCGCCGAGGGGGATGCCGAGCGCCTGTTCGAAACCCCGCAGCACCTGGTCTGACCCCATCGACTTGCAGGCCTCGGCGCGGCAGACGCGAACGAGATGGCGGCCGGCCGGCTTGTCGCGGAAGTCGTGATAAAACGTCACGATGCCGTGGATTTCGGCGCGCGATCGATTGAGCGCCGCCGCTATGACAGGGACGGATTCGGCCGGAACATAGCCAAACGCTTCCTGCACCGCATGCAGGATCGGCAGCGTCGCGCCTTCAACGCCCTGAAAACGCTCGATGATTGCCGCAAGGCGACCCGCGCGATCCTCCATCCTCCCACCTGATCCTTTTCTTCTTTCGACGACCTCCAGACTTGCCTCTTCCGTCGCCGGGATCAAGCCATGCAACACGCGACGACGCGCCGCCGCCTTTGCTGTCGCCGCGGACGTCCATCCGTGATGATATGGCCGCCTTTCGAAGGATGCGCCCGATGCTGATCCACAACGACCGCCTCTTTCCCGCCGATCCCGCGACGCGCTCGGTCGCGGGGCGGCTCTATAGCGAGGTTCGCGACCTGCCGATCGTCTCGCCGCATGGCCATACCGATCCGGCCTGGTATGCGCAGAACGAACCGTTCCCGGATCCCGCGCGGCTCTTCGTCGTGCCGGATCACTATGTCTTCCGCATGCTCTACAGCCAGGGCGTGAGCCTCGAATCGCTGGGCGTCCCGACGGCCGACGGCAGCCCCGTCGAGACCGATCCGCGCGCGATCTGGCGCCGTTTCGCCGAGAATTATCACCTCTTCCGCGGTACGCCGACGCGGATGTGGCTCGATCATGCCTTCGCAACTTTGTTCGACATTGAGGACCGGCTCTCGGCCGCGACGGCCGACGCCACCTATGACCGGATTGCCGAGAGGCTGGCACAGCCGGCCTATCGGCCGCGGGCTCTGTTCGAGCGCTTCAACATCGAAGTGATCGCCACCACGGAAAGCCCGCTCGACGATCTGCGCCATCACGAGGCGATCGCCGCCTCGAGCTGGTCCGGCCGCGTCGTCACGGCCTATCGGCCGGACCCGGTCGTCGATCCGGATTTCCATGGCTTCCGCGACAATCTCGAAGCCTTTGGCGCGCTCACGGGCTGCGATGTCTCGACCTTCGCCGGCTATCTCGATGCTCATCGCGCCCGCCGCGCCTTCTTCAAGGCGCATGGCGCCACCTCCACCGATCACGGCCACCCGACCGCGGCGACGGCCGATCTTTCTCCTGTCGAGGCCGAGGCGCTCTATCACCGCGTCCATGCCGGCGCCGTCAGCCCGGCCGATGCCGAACTCTTCCGCGCGCAGATGCTGACGGAAATGGCGGCGATGAGCCTCGAGGACGGGCTGGTGATGCAGATCCATCCGGGCTCGTTCCGCAACCACAACCCGCAGCTCTTCGCCCGTTTCGGCCGCGACAAGGGCGCGGATATCCCGACATCAACAGATTATGTCCGCGCGCTGAAGCCGCTGCTCGATCGCTTCGGCAATGAGCCTTCGCTCGCGGTCATCCTGTTCACGCTCGACGAGACGGCCTATTCGCGCGAACTCGCGCCCCTCGCCGGTCATTATCCGGCGCTCCGGCTCGGCCCGGCCTGGTGGTTCTACGATTCGCCCGAGGGCATGCGGCGCTACCGGGAACTCGTCACCGAGACGGCCGGCTTCTACAACACGGTCGGCTTCAACGACGATACCCGCGCCTTCCCCTCGATTCCCGCCCGCCACGACGTCGCGCGCCGCGTCGATTGCGCCTATCTCGCCGAACTCGTGGTGACGCATCGCCTCGACGAGGACGAGGCGGCCGAACTCGCGCATGACCTTGCCTACGGCCTCGCCAAGAAGGCCTATCGGCTCTAGGTTCGAGCCGTGACCTTCGACCGCCGCAATGCCTGTCCAAGCCTCGCCGCGCCGATGCGGACCGGCGATGGGTTCCTCGCGCGGCTGCCGCCGCTCGCCGAGGCACTGACGCCGCCTCAACTGGCAGCGCTCGCAACTGCGGCGAGCGTCCATGGCAATGGGCTCGTCGAGATCTCGAAGCGCGGCAATGTGCAGATCCGCGGCCTCGTCTGCCCGGACGCTTCCGGGCTTTCCGCCGATCTTGCCGAAGCCGGGCTCATGCTTCCCGAGGGGCTGCCGATCAGCAGCGATCCGCTGGCATCGCTCTTCGCAGGGTCGCCCGTTGCCACCCCTGTGATCGCGGCCATCCATGCTGGTCTCGCGAAACGAAAGCTGGCGGCGCGGCTCGCGCCCAAGGTCGCGATGGTGCTCGACGTGGGAACGCCGACCGCGCCGACGGGCGTTGCCGCCGATCTTCGGCTCGCCTATCGGCCTGATGGCGTTCATTTCGGCCTTGGCGGGACGCATGAGAGCGCCCGCTGGATCGGCGCAGTCTCTCAGAACGAGGCCGCCCCAGCCGCGCTCGCGATCCTCGGGGCGCTGTCGGAACATGGGCCGGCAGCACGTCTCGTTGGGACCGGTGGCCTTCATGATGTCAGCGCCATCGTCGCAGCGGTGCCGGTGTTGAAGCCGGCCGGCGTTCCTGCCGCGCCGCCACGGCTAGCGCCTGTGGGCCCAATCGGCGGCCTGACGCAGACGGCGGCAGGCATCGCCTTCCCCTTCGGCCAAGCCGAGGCGGAGGCATTGGCGGAGCTCGCCGAGGCCGCGCGCGCCGCCGGAATTATCGCTTTCGCGCCAGCGCCGGAGCGCGCGCTGCTGTTCGCCGGGCCTGAAGCCGCTGTCGCGGCGACAGCCCGTCATGCGGCGGCGCTGGGCTTCATCACCGAGGCAGACGATCCGCGCCGCTTTCTTTCGGCCTGCATCGGCAGCGCCGGCTGCGCCTCGGGCCATTTTCCGGCGCGCGCGCTGGCCGCCGCCTCTTCGCCCGCGCTCGCCTGCCTGCTCGACGGCTCGCTCGAGATCCACTTTTCCGGCTGCGGCAAGGGCTGCGCCCATCCGGATCCGGCGGCCTTCACCCTTTCCGGTATCGACAAGGGCGCCGCACTTGTGCTTGACGGACGGGCGCGCGACGAAGCGATCGGATTCGCTTCGCCGGAAAAGCTGGTCGAGCGGCTCGAACGCCTTGCAGCCGCGAAGGCGGACGGCGAGACGGCCCGCGCAGCGATCACGCGGATCGGACGGGCTGGCGTCGCCAGCGCGATGACCGGAGAGGGTTCGGCGGGGCATGGCGGAGAGCCGGGATCATCTGGCGGCGAGCGACTATCTGCGTGACGGCAACGCCATCTATGAGCGTTCCTTCGCGATCATTCGCGCCGAGGCAGACCTGTCGCGCTTTTCAGAGGCCGAAGCGCATGTCGCCGTGCGCATGATCCATGCCTCGGGGTTCGTGCCGCTTGGCGACGTCATTCGTTTCGGCCACGGCTTTGCCGAGATCGCCCGCGCGGCGCTTTTGGCCGGGGCGCCAATCTTCTGCGACAGCGAAATGGTCGAGCGCGGCGTGACGCGGGCACGGCTGCCGGCCGGCAATGACGTGATCTGCACGCTCCGCGATCCGCGCACCGCGGATGAAGCCTTGAGGCTCGGGACCACGCGCTCGGCGGCAGCGATCTCCTTTTGGGGTGAACGGCTCGCCGGCAGCCTAGTCGTGATCGGCAATGCGCCGACGGCGCTGTTCCACCTGCTCGACGCCGTCGCTGCAGGAGCGCCGCGCCCGGCGGCGATCATCGGCGCGCCCGTCGGCTTTGTCGGCGCCGCGGAATCAAAGGACGCCCTCGCCGCGAGCCCGCTTGCCATTCCCTATGTGATCGTCGAAGGCCGGCTCGGCGGCAGCGCCATCGCGGCAGCCGCGGTCAATGCGCTGGCGAGCGACCGGCTATGAGCAGCGCCCCGACACGCGCGATGGGCCGGCTCTACGGTGTCGGCGTCGGCCCCGGCGATCCCGAATTGCTGACGCTGAAGGCGGCGCGGATCATCGATGCCGCCGACGTCGTCGCCTATTTCGCGAAGGAGGGGCGCGCGTCGAACGCTCGCGCCGTGGTTGCCGATCGGCTCGGACGGCAACGCGAACTCACCCTCGCCTATCCGGTGACGACCGAAATCCATCGCCATGATCCGGCCTATCGCAGCGCGATCGGCATCTTTTATGAGGACGCAGCCACGCAGGTGGCCGCAGCCCTCGATGCCGGGCTCGATGTCGCCGTGCTCTCCGAGGGCGATCCGCTGTTCTACGGCTCCTACATGCATCTGCACTGCCGCCTGGCGGGACGCTACGCGACCGAAGTCGTTCCGGGCGTCACCGGCATGTCGGGCGGCTGGTCGGGCGCCGGCCTGCCGATCGCGCAGGGCGACGATGTCCTGATGGTGTTGCCGGGAACGCTCGACGAGAACGATCTCGCGGCGCGTTTCGCCAGCGCCGACGCCGCCGTCGTCATGAAGCTCGGCCGCAACCTCGCCAAGGTGCGCCGCGCGCTTCAGGCCGCCGGCAAGCTGGATGGCGCCTTCTATGTCGAGCGGGCGACGACCGCGAACGCGCGAACCATCCGCCTCGCAGACAAGTTCGACGACAGCGCGCCTTATTTCTCGATCGTGCTGGTGCCGGGCTGGGGGACACAGCCGTGACCGGACGGCTCGCCGTGATCGGGCTCGGCCCCGGCGAGGCGCGCCACCGCACGGCTGAGGCCGAGGCGGAACTCGCGGGCGCAGAAGCGATCTACGGCTATGGACCCTATGTGGACCGCGTCGCGGACCGCCCCGGCCTCGAGAAGTTTGCGTCCGACAACCGCGTCGAGCTCGACCGCGCCGGTGCCGCGCTCGCGCATGCGGCGCGTGGCGGCCGTGTCGCGATGGTTTCGGGCGGCGATCCCGGCGTCTTCGCCATGGCCTCGGCGGTTTGCGAGGCGATCGAGCGCGGCCCGGCGGAATGGCGCAGCGTCGATCTCGCCATCATCCCGGGCGTGACCGCCATGCTCGCGGTGGCGGCTGCCTGTGGCGCGCCGCTCGGCCATGATTTCTGCGCGCTCTCGCTTTCGGACAATCTGAAGCCGTGGAGCCTCGTCGAGACGCGCCTCACCGCCGCCGCCTCGGCCGGCTTCGTCATCGCGCTCTATAATCCGATCTCGCGGGCCCGCCCCTGGCAGCTCGGCGCGGCCTTCGATCGGTTGCGCGCGGTCCTGCCCGCCAGCGTTCCGGTCATCTTCGGGCGAGCCGTCGGCCGGCCGGACGAACGGGTCGTCATCACGACGCTTCGCGAGGCCGACCCGCAGAAGGCCGACATGGCGACGCTCGTCATCATCGGCTCAGCCGAGACGCGCGTCATCGAGCGGCCGGGCCTGCCGCCGCTCGTCTATGCGCCACGCTCGGCGGGAGGCGCGTGATGGCGGAGAAAATCGAGCACCGCGTCGATCGTTTCGACCTCCAGCAGGCCGCTGGCCGGCGGCCGTGCGACCATCATGACGGGGATGCCGAGCGTTCGCGCGGCGTCGAGCTTGGCGCGTGTTGCCTCGCCGCCGCTGTTCTTGGTGGCGAGAACGTCGATCCTGTGCCGGCTGAGAAGCGCGATTTCGTCCGCGATCGTGAATGGCCCGCGCTCCAGCAGGAATTCAGCCTGGGGAAGCCTGAGCGGCGGCTCGATCGGCTCGATGCTTCGGAACCAGTAATAGTGATGCGGCGCGGCCACGAAGGCATGCGCCTCTTGCCGGCCGATCGTGACCAGCACGCGACGCGGCGTCGCGCCGAGTGCCGCGACGAGGGTTTCGAGCGCCGGAAAGACTTGCCAATCGTCGCCCGGCCCAGCCTGCCACGGCGGGCGGATCAGCCGGACGGCGGGAATGCCCGTCGCGCGCACCGCAATGGCGGCATTGGCGGCAATTTGCGCTGCAAAGGGATGCGTTGCGACGACCAGCGCATCGATCCGCTCGGCCTTGATATAGGCAGCAAGGCCCGCCGCGCCGCCGAAACCACCGATGCGAACCGGCACGGCCTGCGCCAGCGGTGCAGCCGTGCGGCCGGCGAGCGACAGGATGGCGTCATAGTCGGGCAGTGCCGCGATGCGCGCGGCCAGCGCCCGTGCTTCCGTCGTTCCGCCGAGAATGAGCAGTCTGGTCGCCATTGCTTGTCCGGGAGGTCCCTCGCGTGAGCGCCGACCCTGCCTCTTCGGGACGGTGGCTGTCCATCGTCGGCATCGGCGAAGATGGCGCCGACGGGCTTTCGCCGCAGGCGACGCGGGCGATTTCTTCGGCGCGCTTCGTATTTGGCGGCAAGCGGCATCTGGCGCTGGCGGCCGGGCTCATCACCGGCGAGGCCATCGCCTGGCCGACGCCGTTCTCGATCGCACCCTTGATGGCGAGGCGCGGACTGCCCTCGGTGGTTCTGGCCTCGGGCGATCCGTTTCTCTACGGCGTCGGCAACGTCATCGCCAAGCACATCCCGCCGGCCGAATATCGCGCGCTGCCGGTGCCCTCGGCTTTCAGCCTGGCCGCGAGCCGGCTCGGCTGGGCATTGGCCGAGGTGACACCGCTTTCGCTGCATGGCCGGCCGCTGGCATTGATCCGGACGCATCTTTTCCCCGGCGCCCGTCTTCTCGTGCTGACCTCGGACGATGCGGCGCCTGCCGCCATCGCGGCGCTGCTCGCGCAAAGCGGCTTCGGCGCCTCGCGTGTCACATTGCTCGAAGCGCTCGGCGGTCCCAGCGAGCGGATTCGCTCAGGCCTAGCCGGATCGTTCGATCTCGACGACATCAACCCGCTCAACCTCCTGGCGATCGAACTCGTCGCGGCGGCGGATGCGCGCGTCATGGCGCGCAGCGCCGGGCTCGACGACGCCCTCTTCGAAAGCGACGGCCAGATCACCAAGCGCGAGATCCGCGCCCTGACGCTGTCCGCTCTCGCGCCGCGACCCGGGCAGCGCCTCTGGGATATCGGCGCCGGCTCCGGCTCGGTCGGTATCGAATGGATGCTGGCCGGCCCTTCGCTCCACGCCGTCGCGATCGAGCCGCGCGCCGATCGAGCTGAGCGCATCCGCCGCAATGCCGAGGCCTTCGGCGTGCCGGGGTTGGCCGTGGTGCACGGAAGCGCGCCGGAGGCTCTGGCCGGTCTGCCTCCACCGGATGCGATCTTCATTGGCGGCGGCGCCTCGCGGCCCGGCGTTCTCGATGTAGCCATGGCCGCTCTGGCATCGAGTGGCCGGATGGTCATCAACGCGGTGACGCTGGAGACGGAACGGCTTGTGCTCGCCGCCCATGCCGAGCATGGCGGATCGCTGATCCGCATCGCCATCGACCGAGCGCTGCCTCTTGCGGGTATGACGGCCTGGGAACCCGCTCGCCCGATCACGCAATGGACCTGGGTGAAGCCATGATCGTCGCTGGGATCGGTTGCCGGAAGGGCGCGCCGCAGGAGGACATCCTGGCGGCGATCGCGCACGCATTGGAAGCGGCGATGCTGACGCCAGACCGGCTCGACCTCATTGCAACGGCGGCCGAAAAGGGCGGCGAGGACGGCATCGCCGCCGCCGCCGCGGCGTTCGGATGTCCGCTCGTGCTGGTGCCCTCAGGTGAGCTCCGGATCGCCGGCGAAAAGGCGGTCACCCGCTCCGAGCGGGTTGTGGCGCTGTTCGCGGTGCCCTCGGTTGCCGAAGCGGCGGCGCTCGCGGCGGCTGGCGACGGCGCCCGGCTGATCGCGCCGCGCCGCGTCGCGGGCATGGCGACCTGCGCGATCGCAGCCAGCGGCGAGGACGCGGGGGACGCATCATGACGGTTCATTTCATCGGCGCCGGGCCGGGAGCCGCAGACCTCATCACGCTGCGCGGTCGCGACCTGATCGCGCGCTGCCCCGTGTGCCTTTATGCCGGATCGATCGTGCCGGCGGCGTTGCTCGATTTCTGCCCTGCGGGCGCGCGCAAGGTGAACACCGCTCCGCTCGATCTCGACGCCATCGAGGCAGAATATGTCGCCGCGCACGAGGCGGGGCTCGATGTGGCGCGGCTGCATTCCGGCGATCTCTCGATCTATTCGGCCGTCGCCGAGCAGATCCGCCGGCTCGAGAAGCATGGCATTCCCTATACGCTGACGCCCGGCGTGCCGGCCTTCGCCGCTGCCGCCGCTGCGCTCGGCCGCGAGCTGACCGTGCCCGGCATCGCGCAAAGCGTGGTGCTCACCCGCGTTTCCGGCCGCGCCTCCGCCATGCCGGAGCGGGAGACGCTGGCCGCCTTCGCCGCGACGGGCACGACGCTCGTGCTGCATCTGGCGATCACGGCCCTGCCAAAGGTCGTGGCGGACCTCTCGCCGTTCTATGGCGCGGAGGGCGCGGTCGCCGTCGTCTTCCGCGCGAGCTGGCCGGATGAGACCATCATCCGCGCGACGCTCGGCACGATCGAGGCCGCCCTCGACGGCACCGGAATCGACCGCACCGCGACGATCCTTGTCGGACCGGCTCTCGCGGCGGAAGGCTTCGCCGATAGCGCGCTCTACAGCCCCGATTATGTCAGGCGCTATCGCGGCGGCGTTGAGGACTGACGCCCCGGCGTCTCATCCCGCGCGGCCAACCAGACGTCCCTGGCGATCGAACACGACCACATCAAGCCGGATCGGGGCGCCCGCGACAGCCTTGGCGGCGGTTGTCAAAGCCGCCTCGGCGATCGCCTTGCCGAGATCGACGCCCTCCGCCGTCGCGAGCGCGAAGGCCTCGGCCGCGACATTGGCCGTTCGGATGCGCGCGGCGAGGACGCCACTGCCGCCCGCCGCAGCCGCCAGCAGCGCGAGATGATCGAGATCGACGCTGCCGCGCTTCGAATGGAGATCGAGCAGGCCCTGGCCAAGCTTCGCCATCTTGCCGATGCCGCCGGCGATGGTGACGCGATCGACCGGATGGGCCTTCAGATATTTGAGCATGCCGCCAACGAAATCGCCCATCTCGAGCAGCGCCGGCTCGGGCAGCCCGTAGAGCGCCCTGACGGCAGCCTCGGACGTCGAGCCCGTCGAGCCGGCGACATGCTGCAACCCCGTCGCCCGGGCGACGTCGATGCCGCGATGGATCGAGTGGATCCAGGACGAGCAGGAATAGGGGATGACGATGCCGGTGGTGCCGAGCACCGAGAGGCCGCCGAGGATGCCGAGTCGGCCGTTCAGCGTGCGCTCGGCGAGCGTTTCGCCGCCGGGAATCGCGATCTCGACCTCGAGATCGAGCGGGGCGCCTGACACTTCGGCGAGCGCCGCCGCAATCATGGCGCGCGGCACCGGGTTGATCGCCGGCTCGCCCGGCTGCAGCGCCAGTCCCGGCCGCGTCACGGTGCCGACCCCCTCGCCCGCCTCGAAGCGAAGTCCGCTTCCGGCCGGCCGGGCCCGGATGGTCGCGATCACAAGAGCGCCATGCGTGACGTCGGGATCATCGCCAGCGTCCTTGATGATGCCGGCGCTGGCGGCGCCAGCCTGCAGGCGCGTCTGCGCCAGCGTAAAGCCGGTCCGGCCGCCCCGTGGCAGCGGGATTTCGACAGGATCGGGAAATTCGCCGGTGAGAAGTGCCGTATAGGCGGCCTTGGCGGCGGCGGCGGCGCAACTCCCCGTCGTCCAGCCGCGCCTCAGCGGTCCGGCGGGGATGCCATCCTGATCCGGCGCGTCAACGGGGTGTTGATTATCCGACACGCCGCCATCTATACCGCCCGTATTCGCGTCCGTCACGAAAGTCGCCATGCTCGCGCTCATCGTCATCACCCGGCGCCGTTTCGAGGTCCGATGACGACGCGCGGGCTCATCCTTTCCGCGATCCGCTCAGGCGAGGGCAAGACGATCGTCACCGCGGCGCTGATCGCGGCGCTCCGGCGGCGCGGCCTTGCCGTCGGCGGCGCCAAGAACGGTCCTGATTATATCGATCCGAGCTTCCATGCCGTGGCCAGCGGCCGGCCGAGCTTCAATCTCGATAGCTGGGCGATGCCGCCGGCCCTTCTGGACGGCCTCGCGGCGCAGACCTGCGAAGATGCGGACCTCGTCGTGATCGAGGGCGCGCTCGGTCTTTTCGACGGTGTCGCGGGATCGCCGGGCCGGCGCGGCGCGACAGCCGATCTCGCGGCGCGCTTCCGCCTGCCGGTGGTGATCATTCTCGACGTTTCAGGCCAGTCGCAGACCGTGGCCGCGATCCTGCGCGGCTTGATGCTGCATGATCCCGATGTCTCGGTTGCCGGCGTGATCCTCAATCGGGTCGGCAGCGAGCGCCATCGCGCCCTCATCGCGGAGGCCGTGGCGCCGCTCGGCCTGCCGATTCTTGGCAGCCTGCCGCGCGACGCCGCGCTCGCGCTGCCGGAGCGCCATCTCGGCCTCGTCCAGGCGGGCGAACAGGCCGATCTCGCCGCGCGGATCGGTGCCGCCGCCGATTGCCTCGCCAGCCATGTCGATCTCGACGCGCTGGTCGCGCTCGCACGGCCGCCACACATCCCAGCGCCCGGTGCAGCGATGCCGGCGCTGCCGCCGCCCGGAATGCGCATCGCGCTCGCCCGCGACGATGCGTTTTCCTTCATCTACCCGCATGTGCTGGAGGGATGGCGGCGGCAGGGCGCGACCATCGTTCCCTTCTCGCCGCTTGCCGACGAGGCACCTGAACCCGCATGCGACGCCTGCTGGCTGCCCGGCGGTTACCCCGAGCTCCATGCCGGACGGCTCGGGGCAGCCGCGACCTTCCTCGATGGCCTCCGCCGTTTCGGCGCGACGCGGCGGGTGCACGGTGAATGCGGCGGCCACATGGTCCTCGGGCGCGCGCTGATCGATGCCGAGGGGACCGGCCATGAAATGGCGGGACTGCTCGATCATGTTACGAGTTTTGCGACGCGGCGGCTGCATCTTGGCTACCGGAAGGCGACGCTGTCGGCCGATTGCGCCCTCGGAGCCGCCGGCGCGCGGATCGCGGGGCATGAGTTCCATTATTCGACGATCGTCGAGGCTGGACAGGACGCGCCCTTCGCGATGATCGAGGACGCGCGGGGCGCCGCGCTCGGCGCAGCGGGCGGGCAGCGCGGTTCGGTTTCAGGAAGCTGGTTCCATGCGATCGCGCCGCTCTGACGCGGTGCGTCGGGCGGCTCTTTTAACGACGACCGCCGATCCCATATAGGCCGTATCACCCCCCTGTCAGGCCGTTTCGGCAAGGCAGCGCCGGATCGTCAAACTAACGATTGCGCTGCAGCGAGATTCTCGGCAGGATTCCCTTCATGCGACGTGCGATCGGTTTCAGATGAGCAAGGATAATCGTCGACCCGAGGATGGCGATCCGTCCATCGGCATCGCCACCAAGACACGGCCGAAAACCAAACGGCCGAGCCTTTATCGCGTGCTGCTGCTCAACGACGACTACACACCGATGGAATTCGTCGTGCATGTACTCGAGCGGTTCTTCAACAAGACCAGGGAAGAAGCGACGCAGATCATGCTGCACGTTCATCAGCATGGCATGGGGGAGTGTGGGGTCTTCACCTATGAAGTGGCCGAGACCAAGGTCACTCAAGTGATGGATTTCGCGCGCAAACACCAGCATCCGCTGCAATGCGTGATGGAAAGGAAGTGAGGTCTTAACGTGCCGTCATTCTCCCGCAGCCTCGAAAAGGCACTTCATCAGGCTCTCGCTTTCGCAAACGAGCGCCACCAGGAATATGCGACGCTCGAGCACCTGCTGCTCGCGCTGATCGAAGATCAGGACGCGGCGGCGGTGATGCGCGCCTGCAATGTCGATCTCGACATGCTGAAGCGCAGCCTCGTCGACTATATCGACACCGAGCTTGCCAATCTCGCGCATGGCCCGGAAGAGGATTCGAAGCCCACCGCCGGCTTCCAGCGCGTCATTCAGCGCGCCGTGATCCATGTCCAGTCATCCGGTCGCGAAGAAGTGACCGGCGCCAACGTGCTCGTCGCGATCTTCGCCGAGCGCGAGAGCCATGCCGCCTATTTCCTGCAGGAGCAGGACATGACGCGGTATGACGCCGTCAACTATATCTCGCATGGCATCGCCAAGCGGGCCGGCATGAGCGAGAGCCGTCCGGTGCGCGGCGTCGATGACGACGCGGCAACGGTCGAGAGCCGGGACGAGAACTCGAAGAAGAAGGCCGACGCGCTCGATGCCTATTGCGTCAACCTCAACGACAAGGCGCGCAAGGGCAAGATCGACCCGCTGATCGGTCGTGACAGCGAGATCGCGCGCACGATCCAGATCCTCTGCCGCCGCCAGAAGAACAATCCGCTCTTCGTCGGTGATCCCGGCGTCGGCAAGACGGCGATCGCCGAAGGTCTCGCCAAGCGCATCGTCGAAGGCGATGTTCCGGACGTGCTCGCCGGCTCGACGATCTTTTCGCTCGACATGGGCACGCTCTTGGCCGGCACCCGCTATCGTGGCGATTTCGAGGAGCGGCTGAAGCAGGTCGTCAAGGAGATCGAGGAGTATCCAGGCTCGATCCTGTTCATCGACGAGATCCATACGGTGATCGGCGCCGGCGCCACCTCCGGCGGCGCGATGGACGCGTCCAACCTCCTGAAGCCGGCGCTGGCTGGCGGCTCGATCCGCTGCATCGGCTCGACCACCTACAAGGAATACCGCCAGTTCTTCGAGAAGGACCGGGCGCTCGTCCGCCGTTTCCAGAAGATCGACGTCAACGAGCCGACGGTTCCGGATGCGATCGAGATCCTCAAGGGCCTCAAGCCCTATTTCGAGGACTTCCATCGCGTGCGCTTCACGAACGACGCCATCAAGGCGGCGGTCGAGCTTTCGGCGCGCTATATCCATGACCGCAAGCTGCCGGACAAGGCGATCGACGTGATCGACGAGACCGGCGCCTCGCAGATGCTGGTCATCGAGGGCAAGCGGAAGAAGACGATCGGCGTCAAGGAGATCGAGGACACGATCGCCACGATGGCGCGCATCCCTTCGAAGACGATCTCCAAGAACGACTCCGAGGTGCTGAAGTCGCTCGAGACGACGTTGAAGCGCGTCGTCTACGGCCAGGACCGCGCGATCGAGCAGGTCACGTCGGCGATCAAGCTGGCGCGTGCCGGTCTCCGTGAGCCGGAGAAGCCGATTGGTTCCTATCTGTTCGCGGGCCCGACCGGCGTCGGCAAGACCGAAGTCGCGAAGCAACTCGCGGCCAGCCTCGGCGTCGAGCTGATCCGCTTCGACATGTCGGAATATATGGAGCGCCACACGGTCTCGCGGCTGATCGGCGCCCCGCCCGGCTATGTAGGCTTCGACCAGGGCGGCCTCCTGACCGACGGCGTCGACCAGCATCCGCATTGCGTGCTGCTGCTCGACGAAATCGAGAAGGCGCATCCGGACCTGTTCAACATCCTGTTGCAGGTGATGGATCACGGCAAGCTGACCGACCACAACGGCAAGCAGGTCGATTTCCGCAACGTCGTCCTCATCATGACGACCAATGCGGGCGCGGCCGATCTTGCGAAGCCGGCGATCGGTTTCAAGAACTCGCAGCGCGATTCCGACGATCAGGAGGCGATCAACCGCCTGTTCGCCCCGGAATTCCGCAACCGTCTCGATGCGATCGTCCAGTTCGGCAATCTGCCGATCGAGGTGGTCCGCAATGTCGTGCAGAAGTTCGTCATGCAGCTGGAGGCTCAGCTCGCCGATCGCGGCGTCACCTTCGATCTCTCCTCCGAGGCGATCGATTGGCTGGCCGAGAAGGGCTATGACCGCCAGATGGGCGCCCGGCCGCTCGGCCGCGTGATCCAGCAGAACATCAAGCAGCCACTGGCTGACGAGGTTCTGTTCGGCCGGCTGCGCAAGGGCGGCACGGTCAAGGTGACGGTCGAGACGAAGGAGAACGGCGAGACCGGACTGAAGCTGGAGCCGATCGAAGACGCGCCGGTGACGCCGAAGCCCGAGCCTGAAGAGGCCAAGGCCAAGGCCGCGCGTCCGAAGCGCAAGCCAGCCGCAGCCAAGAAGCCGGCGGCGGAAAAGACCCCGCCGAAGCGCGGCGGCCTGGTGCCGAAGGTTCCGCTCAAGGCGGACTGAAGCCGATCGAGATCAATGCATCAGGGCGCCGCACATGCGGCGCCCTTTTTGTTTGTCGGGTCCCTCCCGCGTGAGCGCGAGGGGCTGAGCCTATATGGCTCCGACGTTCTTCAGTTCCTGCTTGGCGAAGGCATAGAAGACCGGGGCGGAGATGAGACCGGCGATGCCGAACGCCGCTTCCATCACGATCATCACCACCAGCAGTTCCCAGGCGCGGGCGTGGATTCGCGAGCCGATGATCGCGGCATTGAGGAAATATTCGAGCTTGTGGATGCCGATCAGGAAAGCCAGCGCGCCGACCGCCGCATAGGGCGAGACACTGAGCGCGACGAGCGCGATCGCCGTATTGGAGATGAGGTTGCCGATAACCGGCAGCAGGCCGACGACGAAGGTCACCACGATCAGCGTCTTGGCGAGGGGAAGCGGCACACCGAAGAGCGGCATCACCACCACGAGGAAGATGCCGGTCAGAACCGTGTTCACGGCCGAGATCCGCACCTGCGAGAAGACCACCTGCCGGAAGGCCGTGGCGAGGTTGCGGCAGCGGCGCCTTCCGGCATCGGCGAGCGGCGCCCGCCGGCCGCCGGTGCCGCCAAGCACCTGCTGGCCCATCTCATGCGAGAAGGCGACCAGCGCGCCGATCGCGATGCCGACGATGATGTGAATCGTCAGCCGGCCGACATCCTGGCCGATGGACGCGACCTGACGGCCATTGCCGCGCAGCCATTCGACCCCGAGCGCCTTCAGCGCATTGATATCGGCCGGAAGGTAGTCGGCGACGCCCTCGGGCAGGCTCGGCCGGATATGCTCCAGCGCGATGGCCATCTGCGACATCAGTTCCTGGATCGGCTGGCCTCCGGCCGCGATGAAGGACCCGATCCAGAGCGAGAGCACGAGCAGCGCCCCGGCGACCGCCGAGGTCATGACGGCGATCGAGATCGTCTTGGCCACGGCGGTGTTGACGCCGAGGCGGCGGAAGGACGGCACGGTCAGGTCGACGAGTTCGTAGACGAGCAATCCAGACAACAGCACCGAGAGAATGTGCAGATCGAGCACGAGCCAGAGGGCGAGTCCGGCCAGCACCAGCGATGCGAGTTCCCAGCGATCATATTTCGGCGAATCCACTTCGAGCCCCGTTCGTCATTCCAACGGCCGAGCGTGGCATGTCTTCCGGTGCCATGTCGCGGGATTTCGCTCACGCCGCCGTCGAGGCCGTTCAGGACGCTCCGTTGGCGGGCCGGCTGGCGAGATCGGCGAGGCCGGACAGCTTGTCGGGGTTGCGGATGATGTAGATCGCGACGATCCGTCCCGCCTCCACGGCAAAGCTCGTCGTCTGCAGGATGCCAGCCGCGTCGATCGAGACGTAACCCGGCAATCCCGAGACGAGCAGCGGGCCGGACCAGGCTTGCGGTACGCCGGCCGGCTTGGCGGTCACACCGCGAAAGAAGCGGAAGATCCGGTCACCACCATTGATCGGATTGAGGATCGCCATGACCTTGCCGCCGCCATCCGCCTGAAGCACAGCGGACTCGGCCAGCAGATCGCGCAGCGGCTCGACCCTCCCCGTGCGGATCGCCTCGAAGAAGGCCGACGCGACGCGAGCTCCCTCGTCACGGCCGATCGGAAAGCGCGCCTTCGTCTCGCCGACATGGCCGCGAGCGCGGGCCAGCAGCTGCCGGCAGGCGGTGGGGCTTCTCTGCAGCGCCGCCGCCAGCTCGGCCATATCGATGTCGAGGAGATCGTGCAGCACGAAAGCCGCGCGTTCCAGCGGCGACAGCCGCTCCAGCGCCAGCATCAGCGCCACCGGCGCGTCGATGCGGTTGTCGGGAGGTTCGGCTTCGACGCCGAAGCGCTCGATGAGCGGCTCCGGCAGCCAGGGGCCGACATAAGTCTCGCGGCGATGACGGGCCGAGCGCAGGCGGTCGAGGCAGAGATGCGTCACCACGGTCGCCAGGAAAGCGCGCGGGCTTTCGATGTGGCCGTTCGCGCGTTCATGCCAGCGCAGGAAGGCGTCCTGCACGATATCCTGCGCGTCGGCCAGCGAGCCGAGCATGCGATAGGCCAGCCCTGTCAGGAACGGGCGCTGCTGCTCGAACTCACGCGCCGATGCGTCGATCATTCCTGCCTCATGCAGCGGCTTTCGCGGCGGCACGCCGATCATTGGGGTGCACCGTGCGGAAGCCGACGGCGAGCCGGTTCCAGCTGTTGATCACATTGATGATCAGGGTCAAGTCCACCTGTTCCTTCGGCGAGAAATGGGCCGCCAGCGCGGCATAGTCCGCGTCGGGAGCGTTCGTCTCCGAAAGCTTCGTCAGCGCCTCCGTCCAGGCGAGCGCCGCCCGCTCGCGCGGCGTGTAGAGCAGCGATTCGCGCCAGGCGGTGAGGAGATAGATGCGCTCCTCGCTCTCGCCGGCCTTTCGTGCGTCCGCTGTGTGCATATGCAGGCAGTTGGCGCAGCCATTGATCTGCGAGGCGCGGATCTTCACCAGTTCGGCCAGGCTGTGCTCGATGCCGCAATCGGCGACATAGGCACTCAGGGCCAGCATCGCCTTGACCGCCTCGGGCGAGGCCGTGTGGAAGCTCAGTCGTTCGCTCATGATCATCTCCGATTGGATCGACGAACAGGAGACGAGACAGCGACGGCGTCTGTGACATCGCCGCTGCACTTTTTTCTCCGAGCCCCCTCAGTGGAAGGTCAGCAGGCTGTGCGGCGCGGGCGGCATCGCTTCGATCGTCACGCCGTTGAAGCCGGCGGCGCGCGCCATCGCCTCATACCCCGCGGCCGTGAAGGCCTCTCCTTTTGGAGTCGTCGCGAGCATCAGGAACGAGAAGGCGGCCGGCCAGGGCGGCGACAGTCCATCGTCGGAAACGACGTTCTCGATCGCAAGCACCTGTCCGCCCGGCGAAAGGCTGGCGCGGGCCCGGCGCAGCACGCCGGCGCAGGTTTCCGGATCGAAATGGTGCAGGAAATGCGGCACCAGGACGAGATCATAGCCCTCTCCCCAATCCACGTCGAAGGCGCTGCCCGGAACCAGATGATAGCGCGCGCCGACGCCGGCCGCCTCGGCATGGCGGCGAGCAAGCTGCAGCACCGCGCTCCAGTCGACGGCATGGACCTCGGCTTCCGGCAAGGCCTTCGCGACCGCAATCCCCCACCGCCCATGGCCGGCGGCGATATCGAGCATTTTTCGCGGCGGTGTCGGCCACGCTGCAACCCGCGCGGCCAGTTCATCGGCCGTCCCGGCCATCAGCGGCATCATCGCGGCGGCGAACTTGACCCAGATCGGATTGTCGGGCGCAATATTGGCGAGCCTCACGGATCCACCATTACGGACATAGGACGCGGGATCCTGCACCAGCAGGCTCGTCATTTCGGGCGAGGCGAGAAAATCGACGATGCCCCCCATATAGGCCGGCGAACGGTTATCGAGGAAGACGGCGCTCGACGGCGTCAGGCTGTAGCGGCCAGCGGATTTCTGCAGAAAGCCGAGGACGGCAAGATAATCGGCGAGAATCCGGGCGCCCCGCGGTGCGGTGCCCGTGCTTTCCGCAAGCGCGACTGCCGTGTCGGCTCCGCTCGCGATCGCGGTGAAAAAGTCGAGCTCGACTGCTGCCCTGATGGCCGCCGTCCGCTGATACCCCATCACCGCGTCGATGAAGGGGGCCGGCGATGGTCCAGAAGCCAGATCGGCTTCCGGTGAAGAAGAGCGCATCGGCGATGACATGTGATTTCCTCCCGTTATAATATCCCCAGTTCTTTCAAGAAAGATTGACCGCCGTGACTGACAGACGATGTCTGACGCGCGTTGCAGGTGCAACATGACGAGCAACACATGCTCGCATCTGCGCAACTGTACTTGATCAGAGTCACTATCCTAGTCTTTGTTCCATCGGAGTTCCATATGTCGACGGATGAATATGGCGGCTTCCTATTGCCGAGCCAGGCGCTGCACGCGCATGGCAGGGCGAACGGACGAACCGCGATTGAAACTCCCAAGCGAATAGCCGCGGGCGGGAGTTTCGGTGTAGTGTCCCGGCAGTTTTCGGAATCACGTCCTCTATAGGGTGGATAGCGTGCAGGAACTGGCTGATATTGGCGTGCTCGGGCTCGCCGTGATGGGTGCGAATCTCGCCCGTAACGCGGCGCGCAAGGGCTTCGGCGTTGCGGTCTTCAACCGGCATGGCGAGCGGACCGACGAGCTGATCGCCGAGCATGGCAGCGAGGGCCGCTTCTCCCCTGCCAAGACGATCCCCGATTTCGTCGCCTCGATCGCGCGGCCGCGCCCGATCATCATCATGGTCAAGGCCGGCAAGCCGGTCGACCAGGTGATCGAGGAGCTGATCCCGCATCTCGACGAGGGCGACATCATCGTCGATGGCGGCAATTCGCTGTTCACCGACACCAATCGCCGCTTCCATTACCTGACCGAAAAGAAGCTGCGCTTCATCGGCATGGGCGTCTCCGGCGGCGAGGAAGGGGCGCTCGAGGGTCCGAGCATGATGCCCGGCGGCACGCGCGAGGCCTATGCCCGCATCGAGCCGATCGTCACCAAGATGGCGGCGCAGGTCGATGGTGAACCCTGCTGCACCTATATCGGCACCGAAGGCTCCGGCCATTTCGTCAAGATGGTGCATAACGGCATCGAATATGCCGACATGCAGCTGATCACCGAGGCCTATGACCTGTTCAAGACGGTCTACGGCCTTGAAGCCCCCGCCATCGCCGACATCTTCGCGGACTGGAACGAGGGCGAGCTCAACTCCTATCTGATCGAGATCACCGCGGCCGTGCTGCGCAAGGTCGACGACACCGGCAAGCCGCTGGTCGATTCGATCGTCGATGAAGCCGAGCAGAAGGGTACCGGACGCTGGACCGCGCAGTCGGCGCTCGATCTCGGCATTCCCTTGACCTCGATCACCGAGGCCGTGTTCGCCCGCGCCCTCTCCGCACGCCGCACCGAGCGCGCCGCCGTCGAGGCTCGCTTCCCGCATGGCCCGGTTGCCAAGCGGACGCCGTCCAAGGCCGAGATCGACGCGATCAAGGATGCGCTCTATGCGTCCAAGATCGTCGCCTATGCGCAGGGCTTCGAGCAGCTTCAGGTCGCGGCCGAGCAATATGGCTGGGAGCTGAAACTCGGCGAGATCTCCACGATCTGGCGCGGCGGCTGCATCATCCGCGCCCGCTTCTTGAACCGCATTCGCGAGGCCTATGCCTCCGGCACCGGCGGCGGCAACCTGCTGCTGCAGGATTATTTCGCCGATGCGGTCATCAAGGCCGAGGCGAGCTGGCGCAAGGTTGTCGGCCTCGCGGTCGCCGAGGGTATTCCGGTTCCGGCCTTCGCCTCGTCGCTCGCATATTATGACGGCCTGCGCCGCGCGCGCGGCCCGGCCAATCTGCTGCAGGGCCTCCGCGACTATTTCGGCGCGCACACCTATGGCCGCCTCGACAAGCCCGGCAAGTTCCACACCCGCTGGAGCCAGGACGGCAGCGAAGTGAAGACGTCGGACTAAACGCCGACCTCCATCACCGCATCGCCGCGGTAACCCCGCGGCGATGCGCCTTAATCCGTCGTGCTGCCTTCCCAGCTCGCATGGCGCACCGCCGACAGCAGCGACAGGCCCCGCGTCACGGCATCGAGCTCCTTCTTTTCGACCGACGTGCTGACAAGCGTTGCGACGAGCTCGACGACGTCGTTGTCACGGTCGACCACATCGACATCGCCGACCGGATATTTCGCCGCTTCCAGCCGCTCGACGAGGCGGTCGCGGAGATCGGCCATGGCGCCGGCCTCGACGAGAAGGCGCACCTCGTATGTCGCCTCGGCGACGCTGTCGGCGAGCGGCGCGCGGTTGATCAGCGCCGCGACCGGGTGCAGCAACGTGTTGCCGGCGAGGACGAACACCGTCAGCAGCGCCGCTTCGGCCAGCATGTCCGTCCCGGTGCAAGCGCCGACGGCAGCCGAACACCACAGCGTCGCTGCCGTGTTGAGCCCGCGGACATTCATGCCCTCCTTCATGATCACGCCGGCACCGAGAAAGCCGATGCCCGAGACCACATAGGAGATGACACGCACCGCCTCGGTCGTTCCGGCGATGCGCTGCGCCAGATCGACGAAGGCGGCGGCGCCGACCGCGACCAGTACATTGGTCCGGAGCCCTGCCGTGCGCTGCCTGTATTGGCGCTCGGCGCCGATCAGCGCGCCGAGGAGGAACGCCGCCGTGAAGCTGACGAGCGTGTCGAGGAATTGCAGATGGTCGTAGGTTTCGATGAACTTCACGCGCTTGCCTCCAGGGCCGGGGCGTCAACCAAGCCGGGCCGCGTGACGATCATATGACGGATCCCGCGCTCGTCGCCGGCCACGCGCCCTCGACCGCGTAAACGGCCTCGGGACCCGGCCAGGGCGGAAGCGTGAAACCGACAGCAGTCAACGGCTCGTCCCCCTCGGCACGGAATTGGAAGCCGGTTCCGGCCGGAATGGTGATCGAGAGACCAGGCACGATGTCGACGATCTCGGCGTGCCCGCCCGCAGCGCGCCACATGCGGCCGCGTCCGGAGATGAAGTACCAGGCCTCATCAAGGCCGCGATGCGCGACCGCCACCGAGACGGCTCCAGCCGGCAGCGTGAAATGCGCCATGCTGCCACCGGGCAAGGCCACCAAGGGCCGGACCTCGGAGCCATCAGGCGCAATATGGTCAGGCCGCGGCGCGAGGGCGATCGTATCGAAGGGCGGAGATGGCATAGGCGCGGCTCATAACAGGGAAGGCATCCCTTCGCCCAAGCAAGCCGCGTGCCCGCGCGTTCAGGCGGCGTTCTTCATCAGCGCGACGAAATCGGCCTCGAACCGCGGCCGGTCGATCGTCATGCAGACATTGGCATTGTGCATGTCGTTGGCCGTGCGGCAGCGATCATCGCCGTTTGTGGCCGGCGTGTAATGGCAGTTTGCTGCATCGCGATTTATGGTGTCGTGGTCACTAGGGCCCCTCCTGTTGTGGAGCTTTCGTGCGATTTCGTTTCGATATCGATGGCATGCGTGCCGTCGCGATTGTGCCCATCGTCCTTTTCCATGCAGGATTGAAGGGCCTTTCCGGCGGTTTCGTCGGGGTCGATGTATTCTTCGTCATTTCAGGCTTCCTGATCACTTCGATCATCATGCGCGACATGGAATTGAAGCGTTTCTCCATCGTCGAATTCTATCGACGCCGCATCCTGCGCATCGTCCCTGCCCTTTTCGTGATGCTCGTCGCGGTTCTGGTCGTCGGCGCGGCGACGATGCTTCCGATGGAAGCCCGGGGGCTCGGCCAGAGCGCCGCAGCGGCTGCCAGCTTCGTCTCCAACATCTTCTTCTACAACGATGCCGACTATTTCGCGGGCTCGGCCGATCTGAAGCCGCTGCTGCACACATGGTCGCTCGGCGTCGAGGAGCAGTTCTACCTTTTCTTCCCGCTCGTCCTGCTCGCCATCCGCCGCCTGCCGCGCCCGTCAGTCAGGATCGGCGTGCTGGCCCTCTGCATCCTTTCCGTCCTGATCGCGATCGTCCTGCAGCGCCGTGACCAAGCCGCAGCCTTTTACCTGCTGCCCAGCCGCGTCTGGGAACTCGGCCTCGGCGCCTTGGTCGCGATCGGGTTTATTCCGAAGCTCGCAGGACGGGCCCGGATCATCGCGGCGTCCGTGGGCGTGGTGCTCATCATCGCGGGCTATGCGGTCGCCGCGCCCGGACGGATGTTCCCGGTTCCGCTCGCGATGCTCCCCTGCTTCGGCACGGCTCTCATTATCGCCTATGGCGAAGCGACCTTCGTCGGCAGATTGCTTTCGTTGCGCGCCTTCACCGCGATCGGCGCGATCTCCTATTCGCTCTATCTCTGGCACTGGCCGATCATCGCCTTCTATCGGTTGCACAACGGCCTGCATGTCACGCCGATCGCGACGGTCGGGCTCGTGGCGCTCTCGTTTGCCCTCGCCATCGCCTCGCGGCAGTTCGTCGAGGTGCCCTTCATGCGCGGCTTCAAGACGATCGACGCGCGCCGGATCGTGGCGGGCGGCGTCGCGGGCCTGCTGGTGGTGGTCGGCACCGGCCTGACGGTTACATGGAACGCCGACAACTGGCGCGCGATCCCGGATGATGTCCGGCATGTCGGTGCCTTCGCCGACTATGGCGACAGTCCGAAGGCGCTGTTCCAGTTTCGCCACGGCATCTGCTTTGCGACAACGGACGCAGGCTATGACGAGAATGCGTGCCTGCAGGTCAGCGATTCCAAGCCGAACATGCTCGTCCTCGGCGACAGCCATGCGGCGCAGTACTGGCGCGCGATCGCGGAGCGGTTTCCGGACGACAATGTGATGCAGGCGACGGCATCAGGTTGCAAGCCGGTCCAACCGACGCGCGGACAGCAGCGCTGCGTCGACGTCATGGATCAAGCCTTCGACAAGGTCATCGACCCAGGTAGCGTCGACACGCTGATCATCATCGCGCGCTGGAAGATGGTCGACGTCGCGCCGCTGGCTGCGACGATCGAGGCGGTCAGGCCGAAGGTCCAACGCATCGTCGTAATCGGCCTGACGGTCGAGTATGACGGAGAATTCCCAGAACTCCTGGCGCGCGCCATGCTGCGCGGCGACACCGGATCGGTTGCCGAGTTCCGCCTCGGCGACCAATGGAAGATCGAACGCGCGCTCGCCGCGGCGGTTACGAAGGCCGGCGCCGAATATGTTTCGGCGCTCGACATCGAGTGCCCGCCCGGCAAGAGCGACTGCATGCTGATGGTAAATGGCAGCCCGATGCAGACCGACTACGGCCACCTGTCGCTCGATGGGTCGCGCTATGTCATCGGCCGCATGGCGCTATAGGAACCGGCCCGCGGCCTGAGGAAATCTCAGGCGGCGTTCTTCATCAGCGCGACGAAATCGGCCTCGAATCGTGGCCGGTCGATCGCCATGCAGACATTGGCATTGTGCATGTCGTTGGCCGTGCGGCGGCGGTCGGCGACGGTCTGGCCGCGCGTCAGCTCGCCATGCAGCTCGATGTCGACATACATCCGCTCCATCGTCGCGAGGCTTGGATCCTCGGCGATCGCGACAGCGAGCGGATCGTGCAGGCCGCAGCCTTTGATGCCCGGATACATCGTCTTGTATGAGTTCACATAGAACTCGGTGATCTTCATCAGAGTCTGCGAGGCCGGATCCCCGGCCGCCACGATGTCGGCCATCATGTCGGTCGAGAGCAGCGTCGTCATGGTGACGTCCATGCCGACCAGCGTCACATTGGCGCCGGCCTGCAGCACGATATGCGCCGCCTCGGGATCATTGGCGAAATTGGCGTCGACCATCGGCGCGATCGGGCCGTGGATGCCCGGATGGAAGATCGTCGAGCCCATGATGACGATGCCCTTGGCGAGCTTCGCGATCTCGGGCGCCTTGGTGAGCGCGAGCGCCACATTGGTGATCGGGCCGACCGGCACCAGCGTGATCTCGCCGGGGTTCTCCTTGACGAGACGGATCATCAGGTCGATCGCGTGCTCGTCGACGGCCTTGATCTTCGGCGCCGGCAGTTCGACATCGCCGAGCCCGTTGGAGCCATGGACGTGATCGGCCATGCGCTTGTAGGGACGGATCAGCGAACGGCCGACGCCGGGCGCGACCGGAATCTCCGGGCGGCCGAGCAGTTCGAGGATCTTCAGCGTGTTCTCGGTCGCGATCGACGTGTCGGTATTGCCGAAGGTCGTGGTCAGCGCCTCGAGCCTAATGCCGGGGCGGCGAAGGGCGTAGAAGATCGCCATGGCGTCGTCGATGCCGGTGTCGACGTCGAGGATGATGCGGCAGGGTTCGGTCATGGCTGTCTTTCTCAAGGCGAAGCGGTGATGGTCGGGTCCTGGCGGCGGCGCCGCTTGGTATGGGTCAGCACGAGGGCCACCAGCGTCACGACATAAGGCACGACGTCGGTGACCTGGTTGGGCAGGCCCTGGCCCTGCAGGCGGACAGAGAAGGCGTCAGCGAAGCCGAACAGCACGCAGGCAAGCGCGGCATAGAGCGGATGATTGCGGCCGAGCATCACGGCGACGACGGCGATCCAGCCGCGGCCAGCGCTCATATCCTCCGAGAAGATGCTGACCGTGCCGAGCGAGAGCTGCGCGCCGGCAAGGCCGACAATGGCGCCGGCGACCAGCACCGTGACGATGCGGTAGCGCGTGACGTCGACGCCCATGGTTTCGGCCGCCTCGGGGTCTTCGCCGACCCCGCGCAGGCGCAGGCCGAGCGGCGTGCGGAACATCACCACCGTGACGACCGCGACCAGAATCCACGCGACCCATGTCAGCGCCGTCTGGCGCGAGAAGATCCAGCCGATCACCGGCCAGCCATTGATGGCGGCGATGCGGATCTTTTCCAGCCCGACAATGGCGGGATCGCTGAATGTGCCGCTGACGCCGAACATCTGCCGGAGCAGGTAGGCCGTCAGGCCGGAGGCGAGCAGGTTCATGCCGACGCAGATGACGACGGCATCGCCGCGAAACACCGTCACGCCATAAGCGAGGATCAGCGAGAAGGCGACGGTCGCCAGCATCGCCGCGACGATGCCGCCGAGCGCGCTGCCGGTTGCATAGGAGCCGACGACAGCGGCGAAGGCGCCGACGAGCATCTGGCCCTCGAGCGCCATGTTGAAGACGCCGACGCGGCCGCACAGCGTGCCGGCAAGCGCAGCGAGCAGGATCGGCGTGATCGCCTGCACGGCCGAATTGACGAGGAAGGGCGTGATGAAATCGAGCATCACCGGGTCTCCCGCCGCCGGCCGACGCCATGGCGAATGGCGAGGAAGAGAATGATGATCGACTGCAGCACCATGGTCAGCACGCGCGGGATCGACGTTTCGCGCTGCATGGCGAAGCCGCCGGTCTGCAGCGCCGCGAAGAAGGCGCCAGCGAGGATCGCGCCGAGCGGCTCGCCCCCAGCGAGCAGCGCCGCCATCAGGCCCGACCAGGTATAGCCCGGCGAAAGCAGAGCGCCGTCCTGGAAGCGGAACTGCGAGCCGAGCACGATCAGCGCGCCGACGAGCCCGGCGATGGCGCCGCTGGCAAACATGACGCCGGTCATCTGGCGCGCCAGCGGCACGCCGCCATAGCCGGCGAAGCGGGCATTCAGCCCGCGCATGCGCAGCTCATAGCCGCCGACGGTGAAGCGGTCGTAGAGCACGACCAGAATGGCGACGACCATCATGACCAGCAGGCCGGCATTGAGCGGACCGGACAAGACCGGCAGCCGCGCGGCCTCGGGGATCATCGGCGTCTGGGCGAGGCCCGTCGTGGTATCGCGCAGCGGGAAACCCACGATATAGGAGCAGATGCCGATCGCCGGATAGGAGAGCAGCAGGCTCGAGATCAGCATGGGGATGCCGTGCCGCGTCTCGCCCCAGGCGGCGATGGTCGCATAGAGGCCGCTCGCGAGCATGGCCGCGAGAATGGCGACGATGATCAGCAGCGGACCGGGACCCGGCAGATACAGCGGCACCAGCGCCGCGACGAGCCCGCCGATCACCATCTGGCCGTCGCCGCCGAGATTGATCATGCCGCCGCGCAGCGGGGTCGCTGCGACCAGCGTCATGCCAACCAGCGGCACGGCCCAGTTGAGCGTGTTCGGCAGATTGTCGAAGGCGAGCGCGCCGGTGACGATCGCGGCATAGGCCTCGACGGGATTGCCGCCCGAGACGAGCACCAGCAGACCGCCGAGCACGACGCCGACGAGGATCGCCAGCGGCACGGGCGGAATGCGCGGCAGGCGCCGGGCGGGACGGGCGATATCGCTCATGCGCCTACCCCGGTCATGCACTTGCCCCGGTCATGCCGCCTCCTGGACGCGGCCGGCCATCAGAAGGCCGAGCGCCTCCTCGGTCGCGGTCGCCGCGTCGACCTCTGCGAGGACGCGGCCCTCATACATCACGAGGATCCGGTCGGCGAGCGCCAGGATCTCGGAAAGCTCGGCCGAAACCAGCAGCACGGCGGCGCCGCGATCACGCTCGGCGACCAGCTCCGAATGGATGAACTCGATCGCGCCGACATCGACGCCGCGCGTCGGTTGCTCGGCGATCAGCAAGGGCGCACGATGCGTCAGCTCACGAGCGACGACCACTTTCTGCAGGTTGCCGCCCGAAAGCGTGCCGACCGCCAGCTTTTCCGAGCCAATCTTGATGCCGAAACGCGCGATCATCGCCCGCGCTTCGGTGGCGAGCGCACGGCCGTCAAGCAGGCCGCGCCGGGCGAGTGGCGGATAGCGATGGAAGCCCATGGCGAGATTGTCGGCAGCGCTCGCCGCGCGCGCCGTTCCGGTGACAGCGCGATCTTCGGGGATGTAGGCGAGACCGGCGACACGATGTTCATCGACGCCGGCGGCCGTCACGTTGCGGCCGGCGATCGAAACGCTGCCGCGATAGGGCTGCCTGAGCCCCGCGAGCGCCTCGATCAGCTCGGTCTGGCCATTGCCAGCGACCCCGGCAATGCCGACGATCTCGCCGCCGCAGACCGTGAGCGAGGCCCGGTCGACCAGCGGCCGGCCATCATCGGAAAGCACGGTGAGTTTTTCGGCGACCAGCACCGGGGCGCCGGGCGCTGAGACCGCCTTTTCCACCTTGAGGTTGACGGCGCGGCCCGTCATCGCGCGGATGATCTCGCGCGGCGAGGTGTCGGCCGTCACCATGCGCTCGACGACGCGGCCATCGCGCAGCACCGTGACGCGATCGGTGATCGTCATCACCTCATGCAGCTTGTGCGTGACGAAGAGGATCGTGCGCCCATCGGCGGCGAGATGGCGGATGACATCGAACAGCCCGTCGCGCTCCTGCGGCGTCAGCACGGCGGTGGGTTCGTCGAGGATCAGGATCCGCGCGTCGCGATAGAGCGCCTTCAGGATCTCGACGCGCTGGCGCACGCCAACCGAAAGACTGCCGACCACAGCCGCCGGATCGACGGCGAGGCGATAGCGCGCCGCGATCTCGCCGACGCGGGCGATCGCCGCGCGCCGATCGATGAAGCCATGCCGGCTCGGCTCCATGCCATAGACGACATTTTCCCAGACCGTGAGCGAATTGAACAGCTTGAAGGCCTGATGGACCATGCCCATGCCCTCGGCGATCGCGTCGAGGGCGGAGCGGTATTCGACCTTGCGGCCGCGCACCAGGATCTCGCCGGCGTCGGGCTGCTGCAATCCATAAAGGATCGACATCAGCGTCGACTTGCCGGCGCCGTTCTCGCCCATCACGGCATGGACCTCGCCGCGTGCAACGACGAGATCGATCCGGTCATTGGCAACGAGCGGACCGTAGCGCTTGACGATGCCGCGCGCTTCAAGCTCGGCGACGGGCGGCGCGCCCACCGGCCCGGCCATCATCGCGGCACCGCCTGCATGATGCGCCCTTACTTGGCGAGCTGCATCGGATCGTCGACCTTCAGCGTGCCGGCGACGATCTCGTCACGCAGCGCCTTCACCTTGGCGATGGCGTCGGGATATTCGGCGATCAGGCAGCCGGACTCCGCGACGCCATCCTCAAGGCCCGTCAGCGTCATGCCGCCTTCGGCGAGACCGAGCGCCGCCACCTGCGGCTGGTCGCCCTTGGCGATGCCGGCGACGCCCTTCTCGATGACAACGTCGGTGCGCTTCTCGACATTGTCCATGACGGCGCCCGGCGCCTGCTTGCACTGGTTGACGTCGACGCCGAAGGCCGCGGCGCCATCGAGATCGCCGAGGCCCTTGAAGATGCCGCCATTCGAACCGGCGCCGGCCGCCATCACGCGGTCGACGTCGTCGGACACCAGAACGGCGGCGCGCTGCTGGCCGCGCGCCGGATCGGAGAAGGGATTGTTGCCGCCGATCCACAAGGTCTCTGCGGTCTGGATATCCGGCTTGACGTGCTTGGCACCGGCCAGGAACGGGTCGGTGTAGCGATGCAGGAACGGAATATCGAGCGCGCCGATGGCGCCGACCTTGCCGGTCTTGCTGGTGAGGCCGGCTTCGGCGCCGGCGAGGAACGTCGCCTCATATTCGCGGAAGACCGAGCAGTAGATATTGGGCGCGAGCGTCTGCGGGCAGCTGTCGACGAGGAGGAATTTCGTCTCCGGATTGGCCTTGGCAACCTCCGGCAGCACGTCGTTGAACTCGAAGCCGACCGCAACGACGACCCCCGCCTCCTTGGCGGCGGCCTCGAGATTCTGGCGGATCGTGGTCGGGTCGGTGCTCTCATAAGCCTTGGCGGTGCCACCGAGAGCGGCGGCGGCCTTCTCGGTGCCGGCCTTGGCCAGCTTCAGGAAGTCGTTGACCCCGATCGGATTGGGCGAAACGAAGACGACGAGCTTCGGATCGGCCGCAGCAGCCGGCTGCGTCATCAGCGCCGAGACGGCCAGGACCATCGCCGCACCGCTCATCACCAGGCCTTGAACCTTCATCTCGCGCTCCTCATGCCAATCGATGGTTGGGAACTTAGCCAGTCGTGGGCGGGCGGACAACTCCGATTGACCGCCGCGGCGCCATGCCTATCCTCCGGGCAACACCTGTCCCCAGATGGATTCCCGATGTCCAAATACATGACCACCAGCCCGAGTGCGCCGCTCCCGGTCCGCACCCCCCGCATCCTGCCCGTCCATGAGGGCAAGAGCTTCATCGTGACCGGCGGCTCGGGCGGTATCGGCAAGGCGATCGCCGGCCTCTTGCTGGCGCAGGGCGCGCGTGTCGTGGTCGCCGATCTCAAACCCGGAAGCGTGGAAGCCACGGCCGAGGAACTTGGCGGCGCGGGCAAGGGTTGCTTCGGCGTCGCGATGGATGTCGGCGCGCAAGCCTCGGTGACGGCCGGGATCGACGCGGCGGCGGAAGCGCTCGGCACGATCGACGGCCTCGTCAATTGCGCGGCGATCGTGCTGCATTCCGATCCGCTCGAGGTGACCTGGGACGACTGGCGCCGCCAGTTCGAGATCAATCTCTTCGGCGCCTATGAGGCCTCGCGGCTGGTCGCCAAGCGCATGATCAATGAAGGCACGCGCGGCGCGATCGTCTCGATCGCCTCGGAAGCGGGCAAGAAAGGCCACAAGGAATCGCTGGCCTATAGCGCTTCGAAGGCGGCGCTGATCTCGATGACGCGCATGCTGTCGGAATCGCTGGCCCCACACGACATCAACGTGAACTGCGTCTGCCCCGGCGGCGTGGCGACGCCGATGCTGCGCGAGGTCTCGGAGGCCTATTCGGGCTTCACCGGAGAAGGCGCGCCAGCCATTTTCGACAAGATGCTGAGCCAGCAGCTCATCCGCCATCTGCAGCCGATCGAGGTCGCGCGGGTCACCTCGTTCCTCTTGACCGACGACGCCATGCTCATCCGCGGCCAGGCGGTCAATGCGGACGCCGGCGAGACGCCCTACTGACCATCGCGCGCCGTCTCGGGCGGCTGCCTGAGCAGCGAGCTGATCGCGAGCATCAGGTCCTCCACCTCGAAGGGCTTGCCGATCGCCATCATCGTGGCGGCGTCGAAGCCAGGCCAAAGCCTGATCCCGGCAACGTCGCCGGTCGAGAACAGGATGCCGAGCCCAGGTCGCATCGCGCGCGCCTGATCGGCAAGCGCACGACCGTCCATGCCGGGCAGATCGACATCGGTGATCATCAGGGCGATGGGAAGATCCCCGCCCAGCACGGGCAGTGCCGCCCTCGCATCTTCGGCTTCGATCGTCGCATAGCCGAGATCGCCGAGGTGATCGCTCATGACCATGCGCAGGATCGGCTCATCCTCGACCACAAGGATGGTCCCGGTGCTGCCGTCGATCATCGCTATGCTCCTTTCCGCCAGTCCGCGCATTTGGACAAGGCAACGGGAAAACGTCCGGAATGGTTCCGCTGACGCTTCATACGGTGCGACCACGTCGCCGGTTGCAGAGGCGCTGCCGCCGATCGATCTAGAAGGAGTTCAAAAGCGCGAGGGCAGCAAGCATGGCAACGATCACGGGCGAGATTCTGGTCGGCGGCGAGGCGGCTTCAGGCGGGCTACCTGGCATCCGCGCGACCGATCCGAAGACCGGGGCGTCGCTGGAGCCGGCATTCACCTTTGCCGACGAGGCCGATGTCGATCGGGCCGCACGGCTCGCCTGGAGCGCGTTCGACGCCTTTCGGGACAGCGACCTCGAAACCCGCGCCCGTTTCCTCGAAGGCGTTGCCGCGGCGATCGACGATCTCGGCGATGTGCTGATCGATCGGGCCGAGGCGGAGACCGGTCTCTCGCGCCGGCGGCTCGGCATCGAGCGAGACCGCACGACCAACCAGTTGCGGCTCTTCGCAAAGGTGGTCAGGACGGGCGAGTGGCTTGACCTCCGGATTGATCCGCCGCTGCCAGACCGCACGCCCTTCCCGCGCCCGGACATCCGCCTGCGCCAGATCGGCGTCGGCCCTGTCGCGGTGTTCGGCGCCAGCAATTTCCCGCTTGCCTTTTCGGTTGCCGGCGGCGACACGGCAGCTGCCTTTGCGGCCGGTTGCCCGGTGATCGTCAAGGGTCATCCGGCCCATCCGGGCACGGGGGAACTGGTCGGGCGCGCCATTCAGCGGGCGGTGGCCGCTGCCGGCCTTCCCGCCGGCATCTTCGCGCTTTTGAACGGCGCGGTGGAGACCGGAACCGCTCTGGTGCGCCACCCGATGATCAAGTCGGTCGGATTCACCGGCTCACGCGGCGCCGGCCTTGCGCTGATGTCGATCGCGGCGGCACGGCCCGACCCGATCCCGGTTCATGCCGAGATGAGCAGCATCAATCCCGTCTTCATCCTGCCGGCGGCACTCGCGGAGCGCACCGAGGCCATCGCACGCAGCTTCGTCGATTCGCTCGCGCTCGACAGCGGCCAGTACTGCACCAATCCCGGCCTCGTCTATGCCGTCGAGGGGCCGGAACTCGAAGCCTTCCTCAGTCATGTCGAGGCCGCGCTCGCGCTGAAAAACGCCGAGGCGATGCTGACGCCCGGCATCCATGCCGCCTTCGACAAGGGCGTCGACGCGCTCGCCTCTCATCCCGATGTCCAGGTTCTCGCGCGCGGCCGCGACGGCACGGACGCCAACGCCACGGCGCCGGCCGTGTTCCTCACCGATGCCGTCCGGTTCGAGGCCGACGAGGCGCTCGGCCACGAAGTCTTCGGCGCTTCGTCGATGATCGTCCGCTGCGAGACGATCGATGCAATGCTCGAGGCGGCTGAGCGCATGGAAGGCCAGTTGACGGCGACGTTGCAGCTCGACGCCGATGATATCGACACGGCCCGGCGCCTGCTGCCGATCCTCGAAAGGCGGGTCGGTCGCATCCTCGCCAATGGTTGGCCGACCGGCGTCGAGGTCAGCCATGCCATGGTGCATGGCGGCCCCTACCCCGCCACCGCCGACAGCCGCTTTACCTCGGTCGGCACGTTGTCGATCCGCCGCTTCCTGCGGCCGATCTCCTACCAGAACCTGCCAACCGAACTGCTTCCGGCGACCCTCAGGGACGAGACATTGCCGCGACTGGTTGATGGCGTGCGCCGGGGCTGAGGCCCCACGCCTCCCCCGGTTCGCCCGCGCCTCTCGCGGGCCGTTTCCCGTCTTTCGGGCCCGCCCGTGCCCTCCCCGGCGCGGGCGCAGCCGTACATTGTCGCCTTGCCGCAGGCCTGAACGCTGCGCCCCGGCCGGCGTCCACAGCCCCGCGCTGCGGGCTCGATTCCACGTTGCCGAAACGAAAGCAAAGTGATTTACTCCTCTCCAAGCGCCGCAAACAGGCGTGTCGGGCCGGCCAAGGCTGCCCCGGGTGGAAACAGCTTCTTGAGGAGTTCGAGACATGAGAAGACAGTTCCGCGTCGCCCTTCTGGCGACGGTGGCGACGCTCGTCGCCGGCGCCGCCTCGGCCCAGGACCTGATCACCAAGGATCGCGTCGGGCCGGCCGATGCGCCGAAAACGCTCTCCTTCCGCCTGACCGGCGACGGACCTGGCAATACCGATCCGGAAATCGCCAAGGGCTACCAGAAGCTCTTCGTCGACTTCGTGCAGAAGCATCCCGGCTGGCAGATCAAGCTTGAGCGCATGTCCGACAATATCGGGCAGGAGCAGGCGCGCATGCTGGAGCAGACGAAGTCGGGCACCGGCCCGGACTGTGCTGCGGTCGACAGCTTCGTTCTCGCGCTCTTCATGAATGCCGGCGTGCTGAAGCCGCTCAACGAATATTTCACGCAGGCCGAAATCGACGACCTGTTCCCCTTCGTTCGTGAGGGCATCACCGGCAAGGACGGCAAGGTCTACGCCTGGTGGTGGGATACCGACCTGCGCGTTCTCTACCGCAACAAGGACATCGTCGCCGACGCGCCGCAGACCTGGGACGAGCTGAAGGCAGCCGCCATCGCGTCCAAGGACAAGGGCATGGAAGGCGTCCTCGTCAATGGCGGGCGCTGGGAAGGCACCACGTTCGACTGGCTGGCGAATTACTGGGCCCAGGGCGGCAAGCTCGTCGACGACAAGGGCAAGCCGATCTTCGCCGAAGGCGAGAACCGCGAGAAGTTCCTGAAGGCGGTCAACTACTTCAAGGATCTCGTCGATTCGGGCGCTGCTCCGAAGCGCATCGCCACGATCGTCAATTATGACGAGTTCAACGCCGCCGCGGCGGCCGGCTCGACCGCCCTCTTCATCGGCGGCAACTGGCAGCTTGCCCAGCTCAAGGCCACGCTGGAGCCGGAAGAGTTCGCCAAGTGGACGTTCTCGCCGATCCCCGGCCCGACCAAGGACCAGCGCTCTACGGGCACCGGCGGCTGGACGATCGGCGCGTTCTCGTCCGATCCCGAGAAGGTCGCCATGTGCGCCGGCATCGCCAAGGAGATCTATTCGGGGCAGGGCAATGCTCTCCAGCAGCAGCTCCCGACCTCGAAGGCGCTCTACGACAAGTTCGACGTCTTCAAGTCCGACGCCAACAAGGCCTTCGCCGCCGCGCTGGTCGACGGTCAGGCCCGCCCGGGCGTGCCGATCTATCCTGAAATCTCCAACCAGATTCAGGTCATGATGGGCGACGTGCTGACGGGTGCCAAGACGCCGGAAGCTGCTCTCGACGCCGCCAATGCGGCGGTCCAGGCCGCCTATACGCGGCTCTGAGATCTGACGACCATCTGATGCGACGCGAAGTCCCGGCCGGCATGCCTCGCCGGGACTTCGTATCTTTGGTTTCGCGGGAGGAATGACCGTCATGACGATGACCGGAGCGGCCGTGGCGGGCGGTCGAGGCGACATCGCCCGAACGAGCCTGAGGGGCCGCATCGAGAACCATCCGTTCTCGTGGCTGCTGCCGGTGGCCCTGCTGCTCGGCGTCTTCTACCTCTACCCGATCATCGACGTTTTTCGCCTCGCCTTCACCAATGCGAGCCTGCGCGGCGGCGAGGAGCACTACACCGCGGATTCGATCCACGCGCTGATCGCCAATCCGATCCTCCTCGACATTCTCTGGACGACCTTCGTCTTCACCGCCGGCAGCGTCATCGGCCAGCAGCTTTTCGGCCTCGGCATCGCCGTTCTGGTAATGCGCGGCGAGCGGCGGCGGCTCTATGGCATGACCGCGCTGCGCACGATCGTGCTGATCGCCTGGGTCATTCCCGGTATCGCCAATGGCCTGATCTGGCAGATGCTGTTCAGCGAGGCGCCGTTTGGCGCCATCAACAGCGTGCTGCGCATGATGCATGTCCAGCCGGTCGCCTGGCTGTCCGATCCGAACATCGCCATGCTCTCGTCGATCATCTCCAATGTCTGGCGCGGCACGGCCTTCTCGATGATCGTGTTCTACGCGGCGCTGAAGGCGATCGACACCACGCTCTATGAGGCGGCGAGCGTCGATGGCGCCAATGGCTGGCAGCGCTTCCGCTTCATCACGCTGCCGCAGATGCGGCCGGCGATCCTGGTCAATTCGATCCTGATCACCATCGCGACGCTCAACACCTTCGACGCCATCATCTCGCTCACCGGCGGCGGCCCCGGCCGCGCCACCGAGGTGCTGTCGCTCTATACCTTCAACACCGTGTTCCGAAATCTCGATCTTGCCGGCGGCAGCGTGCTCTCGGTGCTGATGCTGATCATCAGCCTGCTGCTCGCGGTCGGCTATGCCTCGATGATGCCGCGCAGGGAGCCCAACGAATGACGTCCGATGCGCGCGAACGGCTCTGGGACACCGCGACCTATCTGATCGCGATCGTCATCGCCGCCTTCTTCCTCGTGCCGCTGCTCTGGCTGCTGTCGCTTTCGCTCCGAACGCGGCAGGAGGTCTATCTCGGCGCCGCCCGCTTCATCCCGAAGCATCCGACGCTGGCGAATTTCGAGCAGATCCTCTCCGATCCCGCCTTCATCACTTATCTCTGGAACGGACTGAAGCTCTCGGCGCTCGGCGGCATCGGCTGCCTGCTGGTTGCGGCGCCGGCCGCCTATGCCTTCTCGCGCTTCCATTTCAACAGCCGCTCCAGCCTGATGATGAGCATCCTGGCGTTCCAGATGGTATCGCCGCTGGTCATCCTGGTGCCGCTCTATCGCTACATGTCGACGCTCGGCCTGCTCGACGGCCATTTCGGTGTGACAATGGTTTATATTGCCGTCAGCCTGCCGATGGCGGTCTGGCTGCTGAAGAGCTCCATCGACGGCATTCCGAAGTCGCTCGAGGAAGCGGCCGAGATCGACGGCTGCTCGCGCTTCGGCATTTTCTGGCGCATAACGCTGCCGCTGGTGGCGCCCGGTCTTGCCTCGGCCTTCATCCTGATCATGATCCTGAACTGGTCCCAGTTCCTGGTGCCGTTCCTGCTGCTTTCCACCGATTCGAAGCTGCCGATTTCCGTCGCGATCTTTACCTTCGCCGGAACGTCGAATGCCTCGTCCACCCAGGTGCTCGCCGCGGCCTGTCTCGTCGCCGTCGTCCCTGCCATCGTCGCCTTCCTGCTGCTGCAGCGGATGATCGTCGGTGCGTTGACGGCCGGCGCGGTGAAGGGCTGAGCGTTCTCGAAATTCTTATGCCCCCTGAGGAGTAGTCTCTTATGTCTCTCACCCTCCAGCAGCGGCTGGATCGCATCAATGTGCGCGTCGAGGAACTCGAATTCTGGCGCGAGCGCGAGACCGTCCCGGTCGAAGGCTGGCAGTTCGACGGCGCGCCGATCGCGCTTGGCGGGTTCTGGCCGCGCAACGATGGCGTGCGCAAGCTGGCGGCGCAGGCCGTGGTGCCGGATCATTGGCCGCTCGACGAAACGCTGCTGATGCTGAATGTCGGCGGCGAGAGCCTGATCGCGCTGACGCCCGAAAGCGGCGAAGCCGAACGCTTCGGCCTCGATCCGTTCCATGAGGAATTCCCGGTTCCTGGCAAGCGCTTCGCGATCGACATCGACGCGGTGGCGCGGAAGCCCTTCGGCGAGCCGGTGCGCGAGCCGCGGTTGACCCGCGCCCATCTCGCCTGGATCGACAAGCCGGTGCATGAGCTGCGTCTCCTGCTGCAGCAGGTTGCCGAGGCGGTGCAGTATCTCGGCGATCACGACGTCGTGCCGCATCTCATCAAGGCGGCCGAGGAAACCTTCGCGGCGCTCGACTGGCCCTCTGCAACGGCCGATTATGTTTCGCGTACGGCGCCGCAGCGCGGCCAGCAGCGGATCTGGCAGCTGCCGCCGCTGAAGCAAAATCCCGATGCGCTGCGCCAGGATCAGCGCGCCAGCGTCGCCGCGGCGCTCGAAGCGTTGCGCGGCAAGCTGCGCGCCCTGAAGGCGATCTACCCGCAGCAGGGCAAGCTCGCGATCACCGGCCATGCTCATATCGATCTGGCCTGGCTCTGGCCCTATGCCGAGACGAGGCGCAAGGCACGCCGCACCTTCCATACGGCGCTGCAGCTCATGAAGCAGTTCCCGGATTTCGTCTTCAACCAGTCGACCGCCGCTTATTATGCGCAGATCGAGGAAGACGATCCGGCGCTGTTCGCCAAGATCCAGGCCGCGGTCAAGGCAGGCCAGTGGGAAACCGTCGGCGCGATGTGGGTCGAGCCCGACACCAACATGCCGACCGGCGAGAGCTTCGTACGCCAGCTGCTTTATGGGCAGCGCTATTTCGAACAGAAGTTCGGCGTGCGCCATCGCGTCTGCTGGCTGCCGGACTGCTTCGGCTTCTCAGGCGCCCTGCCGCAATTGCTGCGCCAGGCCGGCGTCGATTCATTCTTCACGATCAAGGTCAACTGGTCGGAGACCAACCGTTTCCCCTACGATCTGTTCTGGTGGGAAGGCCTCGACGGCAGCCGCGTGCTCGCCCACACCTTCGACAACCCGGTCAACGGCTATAACGGCTCGACCGAGCCGAAGGCCATCATCGGCACCTGGAAGAATTTCCGCGGCAAGGTCATCCATGACGAGAGCCTTCTGGCGGTCGGCCATGGCGATGGCGGCGGCGGTGTGATGCCGGAAATGCTGGAGCGGCAGAAGCAGCTCGCCGATTTCCCTGCGGTGCCGTCCATGCGCCCGGCGCGCGTCGAGGACTTCTTCGGCCGCATCCATGACAACCTGCCGGCCAATGTGCCGACCTGGATTGGCGAGATCTATCTCGAGCTGCATCGCGCGACGCTGACGACGCAGAGCGGGACCAAGAAGAAGCACCGCGAAGCCGAGCGCGCGCTGATCACCGCCGAGACGGTGTCCTCGCTCGCCATGCTGCTCGGTGCCGAAAAGCCGGAGAGCCTCGAGGCGCAGTGGCGGCCGGTGCTCAAGAACGAGTTCCACGACATCCTGCCGGGCTCAGGCGTGCGCGAGGTCTATGTCGACGCCGAAAATGAGCTCGCCGCGGCCCGGGACGCCGGTCTTGCCCGCCAGCAGGAAGCGCTCGGCGCCCTCACCGCGAAGCTGCCAAAGGGCGAGGCGCAGGACGTCATGGTCCTCGTCAACCCGACGCTCTCGGACCGCCCCGTGCGCTTCGAGGGGCCGGATGGTCCCGTCGCGGCCGCTTCGAACGTCCCGGCGCTCGGCATCTCCGTCATCGGCAAGGCCGGCCTCACCGCTGCGCTTGGACTGACGGTCACCGCGGACAAGCTGGAGAACAGCCATATCCGCGTCACGATCGGCAAGGATGGCACGATCACCAGCCTGATCGACAAGCAGACCGGCCGCGAGGCGCTGGCCGGCCGCGGCAACCAGCTCGTTGCCTATCCGATGGACAAGCCACGCAACTGGGACGCCTGGGACCTTGAGGACGACTACACCGCCAACGGCCATGAACTGATCGAGGTCGAGTCGGTCGAGATCATCGAGAAGGGGCCGCATCGCGCCGCGATCAGGATCGTCAAGCGTTTCCGCGATTCGACGGTGACGCAGACCTATTCGCTCTGGGCCAACGCGCCGCGTCTCGACATCAAGACGCATCTCGACTGGCATGATCGCCGCGTCCTTCTGCGCACCCTCACTCCGGTCGCGGTTCGCTCTAATTTCGCGACCTTCGAATGCGCCTTCGGCATCGTTCGCCGCTCCACCCACGAGAACACCTCGTGGGACGCGGCGAAGTTCGAGGTGCCCGGTCATCGCTTCGCGGATCTCGCGGAGCCGGGCTTCGGCGTCGCACTGCTCAATGACGGCAAATACGGCCACAGCGTGCGCGGCAATGTGCTCGGGCTCAGCCTGTTGCGGTCGCCGATCTATCCCGACCCGTTGGCAGACGAGGGCGAGCAGAGCTTCACCTATGCACTGATGCCGCATGCAGGCGACCTCTTCGCCGGCGGGGTGCTGCGCGAGGCGGAAGACCTCAATCAGCCTCTGCTCTCGCGCGCCGCGCACGGCCTGCAGCCGGGCGAGGTGACGCCGGTCAGGCTCAACGGCCATGCGGTCGCGATCGCCGGGCTGAAGCCAGCCGAGGATACGGGCGACATCGTCCTGCGCGTCTACGAGCCGGCCGGTGGGCGCGGCAAGCTGGACGTCTCGATTTCCGGCGGCTGGAAGGTCGCCGGCGATGTGAACCTGCTCGAGGAGGCCGTCGAGCGGAACGATGATTTCGGCATCCGCCCGTTCGAAGTCCGCAGCCTCAAGCTGACGCGATAAGACGCGCGTCCGCCTTCGCCCCGGCACGTCGCGGGGCGAAGGCGGCGCCTCGGTTCCGGCTGGCATCCGCCCTTCCCTGAAGTGCGGATGCCGGCCGCCTCTTTCTTGCTTCCGCCCGTGAGATGCGGCAAGCAGAGCGCACCATGAATGACCTCGCCGGCTCCAATTCCGAGCTCGCCGCCAGCCACAATCGCGGCGTGATCCTGCGCGCGATCCAGCGCCACCAGCCGATCTCGCGCACCGAGCTGGCGCGCCGCTCGGGCCTCACCAAGCAGACCGTGACACGCATCGCCGAACGGCTGATCGGCGAGCGGCTCGTGCTCGAAGCGCGGCGCCGGCACGGCCAGCCCGGGCAGCCCGCGATCGAGCTGGAGATCAATCCGGATGGCTGCCACGCCATCGGCGCCTATGTCGCCCGCGACCATGTCACCGTGGTTGCCATCGACGCCTCCGGCGCGGTGCGGGGGCGCATTCATCACGAAATCGCTTTCGCCCTGCCGGAGGTGGCGGTGTCACTGATCGAGGATGCGATCTCGACCTTCAACCGCCGGCGCACCATCGATGAGCGGCGGCTTGCCGGCGTCGGGCTCGCGCTGCCCGACTGGCTCGGCGAAATTCCATTCCCCGGCATGCCCGAGCGCTACGCGGCCTGGACCGGCTATGACCTGCGCGGACGCTTCGCGCGCTTCACCGATCTGCCACTCTATATCGAGAACGATGCCATCGCGGCAGCGATGGGCGAGCTGAACTATGGCCTCGGCGTCGAGAGCCGGAGCTTCTTCTATATCTTCATCGGCGCAGGCCTCGGCGGCGCCGTCGTGCTCGATGGCATGTGCCATCATGGCGTGACGGGCCTCTCCGGCGAGATCGGCTGGCTGCCGACGCTCGCGGAGAACCAGCCGGAGGGCAGCCGCGTCCAGCCGCTCGGACAGCTGGTCTCGCTCTATGTCCTCTACGAATTCCTGGGCCGCCACGGTATTGCCGTAGCGCGCCCTTCCGACCTTTTGGGGCTCGACACGCGCGGGCGCGCCCTTGTCTCCGACTGGCTGCGCGAGGCTGCGCGCTACATCGCCGAGGCCGCGGTTCATATCGGGCTGCTGATCGACCCGGACGCCGTGGTGATCGGCGGCCGATTGCCGGTGCGGCTGATCGACGAGATGCTGCTCTATGTGAACGAACATCTTGGCCGCGACCGGCGCCCTGCCCCGGCGATCCATCGCGCCGCCGGCTCGGAAGACGCAACCGCGCTCGGTGCCGCGACGATGCCGCTCGCCGATGTGCTGCGGCTCGAATCCTACGATCCGGACCAGCTCAGCCGCTCGCCGTTGACGGGCCTGCCGCCGGTGGGTGCGGTCTATACGCTGGCCTGATCGAAACAGGCCTCGATCGTCAGGCGACCTGCACCTCGGGCGGGTCGCGCGGGTCGGGCAGCAGCGTTTCGAGGAAGGGCAGCATCGCAGCGCCGAGCAGGACGCAATCCGGCCCAAGCGTCGCGGGAACGATCTCAGGCAGCCATTGCGGCTGGAGTGGTCGGGCCATGCGCTCACTGCGCACGGCGGCGAAGCGGTGCGTGAACAGGCTGACGAGATCGCGCGGCAGCCGGCCGCCAACAAAGATCCCGCTTGGCGCCAGGAAGCCGGACACGGCGATCACCGCATCGACGAAATGCACCACGGCCCGGTCGACCCAGCGCTCGACGACCGCACGCCCTTCGCTATCGAGTTCAGACAGGAAATCGTCGGAGCTGCCGCCGGCATCGAAGTGGCGGTCGATGAGTGGCTGCAGATCGGCTGTCGAGGCCGCCTCGTCCAGCAGGATGCCGTCCTCGCCGGTCCGCATCTGGCCGATGCGCCCCGCCCTGTCCGTAACGCCGTGGAAGAGGTGACCACGGATCATCAGGCCGGCGCGGACCTCGCGCCCGAACAGCACATGCACGAAGCTGCCATCGCCCGGCGCGGCGCCGAGCAGCCGCTCGCCGAGCGCCGCCGCCACCGAACTGCGCTCGACCGTCACCACCGAGCCCGGCAGCGCCGCCGTGATCGCTGCGGGGTCGAACGGCGTCGCGACGCCGATGCCGAGCAATCGTCCCCGCAAGGCCGGATCGAACGCATCGAGCGCGTTCGCCACCGCAGCCCGCATCGCCGGCCCGACATCCTCGATGGCGGCCGAGGCGGCGCGGCGGCGCTCGCGGTGGACAATGCGGCCCTTGAGATCGACGATCGCGACCTGGACGACATCGCCATAAGGGTCGACGCCGAGCGCGAAGGCGCCGTTCGGCTCGATCGCGAAGCGCGCGGCGCGGCCCCCGTCGACCGGACGTATCAGATGAGCCTCGACGAGGCGGCGGATGATGTTGGTGATCCCCGGCGCTGTGAGGCCGGTCACTTCGGCCAGATCCTGCCGTGTTAGCGCGACGGCCCGGCGCAGCGCCTCCAGCGTCACGCGGGCATTGTGATCGGCGGCATGGACCAGATTGCGTCCAGCCGAGCCGCGGACAGGCACGGCACGTTCGCGCATCGAGGGATCAGCGATGCGCGGATGGTAGTCCCTGCCGAAGGGCATCGTCTCTCCCTGCCGCGTCTCTTTCAGCGCACCGCCATCTGCGTGGTCGATCGCATACGGTCCCACGATATCGCCGCCGCTTCCATCCAAAAAACCACAAACGAAAAGGGCCGCGCGATGCGCGGCCCCCTCGTATCAGAAATTCGTGTGGTCAGAGATTGCGGTGCGCCGAATCGCGCAGCTTGTCCGCCGTATCCTTGACCTTGTCCTTGGCTTCGCCGACAGCCTGCTGCGTCTCGCCCTTGATTTCCTGGGCGGCGCCTTCGGCCCGCAAGCGGTCATTGCCAACCGCCTTGCCGACGCCCTGCTTGACATTACCGGCGGCCTCGTTGGCAACGCCCTTGATCTTGTCGGTGGTGCTGCTCGTCATGATGCTCTCCAGTGTTGAATGGGACACGGTAGAAGAACGCATCGTTTGGGAAAGCGTTCCAAGCCAGGGCGATTTTGCCGTGCGGGACACGGCCCGCCATGCTAACGGCTGGATGCGATGAAGCGGGCCCGGAGAGGTCCAGGACGCCGGGAGGACGATATGGCGAACGCCGATCTGCACACAATCACGGCCGAGGGCGCGGAGGCCGTTCTCGATCTGCGCGGCGGCCATGTCCGGCGCTTCGCCGTCGCCGGCGGCGGGCGGACGATCGAGCCGACCCATACGGCGCCCTGGGCTGATGATGCCGCGATCCAGGCCGACGAAAGCATCCTGCCCAATCTGCGCTATCTCTCCGGCGACTTCTTCTGCGCCCCGTTCAGCACCGCCGATCTCGACGGCAGCCTGCCGCATGGCTGGCCTGCGAATGCCCGCTGGACCGTGCTGGAAACCGTGCCGCATCCTGCCGGCGGCACCATCGCTCGCTATGAGCTTTCGCGGCCGGTGATGGGCGCACGGCTGGTCAAGGAATTCGCTCTCCGCGACGGTCATCCCTTCCTCTATCAGCGCCACATCTTCTATGGCGGCGAAGGCGCCCTTCCGGTGGCAAGCCATGGCATGACGCGCTTCTCGGCTGGCGGCCGGCTCGCCTTCTCGCCAAAGCGCTATGCGCTGACGCCCGAGACCGCGCCCGAGCCTGATCCGAAGCTCGGCCGCTCCGCGCTCGCTTATCCGGCGCGCTTCAACGATCTCACCCGCGTGCCGATGGCCGATGGGCGTTTCGCCGACGTCACAACCTATCCGTTTGCCGAGCGCAACGAGGATTTCATCATGCTCGTCGAGGCCGAGGGCGCGAAGCTCGGCTGGGCCGCAGCGACCCGCCCCGACAAGCGCGACATCTATCTCTCGCTCAAGAACCCGGCCGATCTGCCGGTGACGCTGCTGTGGTTCTCCAATGGCGGCCGCGACTACAAGCCATGGAATTCCCGCCATATCGGCGTGCAGGGCATCGAGGAAGGGCGCACTTATGGCGGCGCCGGCCACAAGGCTTCGATCGCGCCGAACCCGCTGACGGCAGACGGCGTGCCGACAGCGCTGGTGCTCGATCCCGAAGGCGAGGTCGAGGTCCGCAACGTCATCGGCGGCCTGCCGCTGCCAGACGGCTGGACGCGCGCGGCCGGAGTCGAGATCGGCACGGACAGCGTGACCGTCACCGACAAGGGCGGCGCCACACTGACGGTGCCGTTCGACGCGGCCTTCCTGACCCGCGGCCGCTAGCCGCCGCAATTCCTGCTGCGATCATGCCGCCCGGACTTGACCGGGACCGCCGGCTTGCCGATAGCAGCGCTGCCCCATTCACAGACATTCACAGGAGAGTCCCATGACGACCATCACCCGGATCGAGAGCGGCGCCCGCATGAGCCAAGCCGTGGTCTACGGCGACATGGTCTATCTCGCCGGCCAGGTCGGCGAAGGCGACGACGTCGCTGCGCAGACGAAATATGCCCTTGGCGAAGTCGACCGGCTGCTCGCGCTGGCCGGCTCCAGCAAGGCACGCATCCTTTCGGCGACGATCTGGCTCGCCGACATGGCGGATTTCGCCGCGATGAACTCGGTCTGGGACGTATGGGTCGACAAGGCCAACCCGCCGGCCCGTGCGACCGGCGAGGCGAAGCTCGCCGCGCCGAAATACAAGGTCGAGATCATCATCGTCGCCGCCAAAGGCTGACGACAGCTGAGCGAAACGGCGCGGCGGGCTCAGACCGCCGTGCCAACCAGCGCGCCGATGCCGGCCGTGATCGCCATGGCGAGCGCGCCCCAGAAAGTCACGCGCAGCGCGCCCTTGCCGAGCGATGCGCCGCCGGTCCGCGCCCCGAGCGCGCCGAGCACCGCGAGGAAGAACAGCGTGGTGGTCGAAACGATCGGCACAATCCAGTTCTGAGGCGCCAGCAAGGCCGCGATGAGCGGCATGGCCGCGCCGGCGGAAAACGTCGCCGCCGAGGTGAACGCCGCCTGCACCGGCCGCGCCTCAGTGGTTTCGTTGAGGCCGAGTTCGTCACGCGCATGGGCAGCGAGCGCATCGCGTTTCGTCAGCTGGACCGCGACCTCCTGGGCCAGTTCCGGATCAAGGCCCCGCTCGACATAGATCGCGGCGAGTTCCGAGAGTTCCGCCTCCGGGTTGACGTTGAGCTCGTGCTGCTCGCGCGCGAGATCGGCGCGCTCGGTGTCGGACTGGGAGGATACCGAGACATATTCGCCGGCGGCCATCGACATGGCGCCTGCGACAAGGCCTGCAATGCCGGCGAGCAGGACGTCGCTCCGGCCAGTCGAGGCCGCTGCGACGCCGACAATGAGGCTCGCCGTCGAGACGATGCCGTCATTGGCGCCGAGAACGGCCGCGCGCAGCCAGCCAATCCGGTGAACGAGATGCGATTCCGCGTGGGCCGAGGGAGCCATGACCAATCCTTCTTGGAACAATTCCAATCTATATAGCGCGGACGCATGACATCTGTCGCATGGCCAGCCGAACGGCGACGCATTGCCGCGCCCCGGTGCTTGTCGATCTGCCTCCAGAACGTGCATGATGAAGTTCTGTGCGAAAGCGCATCCGCCTCATCAAACATGTTGGAGCCGGGCTTGCCCCTCGATCATTCCGCCCCGCGCCCTCTGGAACCGGCGCTCGACAGGCTCGCCGAAGCAGCACGCGCCGACATCGCCGCGCTCGCTTATCCCGACAAGGCCTGGGTTAAGCCGGTTTCCGGTCCTGACGGCAAGGTGGCAGCAGACGTGCTCATCGTCGGTGGCGGCCAATCCGGGCTCGTGATCGCGGCGGCGCTCCGACGTGAAGGCATCGCCAATGTCGTGGTGCTCGACAAGGCGCCCGCCGGAGCCGAGGGTCCCTGGGTGACGTTCGCCCGCATGCCGGAGCTCAGGACGCCGAAAATCACGGTCGGGATGGACTTCGGCATTCCCAATCTCGGCGTCCGGCGCTGGTTCGAAACGCGTTACGGCGCGGATGCCTGGACGTCGCTTGTGCGCCTGCCGCGCACCGACTGGATGGATTATCTCAACTGGTATCGCGGGGTCTGGGCGATCGATGTCGAGAACGGTACCACGGTGTCCGACATCGCCGATGCCGGTGGGCTACTGCAGGTCACTTCAAGCCAGGATGGTGTCGAGCGCGTCCGCTATGCCAAGCTCGTCGTGCTGGCCACCGGCTCCGATGGCGCCGGCGCCTGGCGCGTGCCGGAATTCATCAGCGCTGCGCTGCCCAGGGATCGCTACGATCATTCCAACCAGCCGATCGATTTCACCCGGCTGAAGGGCAAGGCGATCGGCGTTCTCGGCCATGGCGCCTCGGCATTCGATACGGCCGTCGCCGCGCTCGAGGCCGGCGTCGCCTCGGTGGATCTCTGCTTCCGCCGCGCCCGCCTGCCACGGGTCAACCCGCATCGCTATATCGAGAACGCAGGGATCATGACGCATCATCCCCTGCTCGACGATGTCGTGCGCTGGCGGATCGCGCGTCACTTCCGCATCAACGACCAGCCGCCCGCCTGGGCGAGCTTCGAACGTGCGATCGTCATGCCGGGCTTCCGTATGCATGCCGCCGCCCCGTGGCTCGAAGTCGGGATGGAAGACGGGCGCGTCCGTGTCACGACACCCGGCGCGGTGCTCTCTTTCGATCATGTCATTCCCGCGACCGGGCAGGTGATCGACCTTGCGGCACGGCCGGAACTCAAATCGATGCATTCTCTGGTTGCACGGTGGCAGGATCGCTTCACGCCGCCGCCCGGCGAGGCGGATGCCGGGCTCGGCCAATTGCCTTATCTCGGCGACGGCTATGAAATGCTGCCGCGCGATCCGGATGGGCCTAGTTGGGTCACCCGGGTCCATGCCTTCAACGCGCTGTCGACGGTCAGCCAGGGGCCACACTCGACCTCCATTTCCGGCCATCGCCATGCGCTGCCGCGCTTGGTGCGCGGTGTGACGCGGCGGTTGCTGCTGGACCAGCAGCATGAGCTGATCGCCGGCCTTGAGGCCTATGCCGATCAAGATCTGCCGCTGCCGGACGATTTCGAGGCGGCGCTCGCCTTGAACGGCGGGCACCACGTCTGAGACCCGTCTCGGCGCAAGAGTACCGTCAGGACATCGTCGGCTTGATGGCGCTGAGAGCGGCCGCTACCGCGTGACGTCATGCATACCTGTCGGCCACACGGCGGCGCGCTCGCGCAGCTTGACGAGCAGCAGCAGCGCACGATTGACCGGCGTGGCGACTCCGTGCTCTGCACCCTTTGCGACGACGTAACCGTTCAGATGATCGATCTCCGTCGGGCGGCCACGGGCAAGATCCATCGCCGTCGACGACATCTGGCCTTTCATGGTCGTTGCGATGGCACGGACCTGATGCCAGAGATCGTCCGGCAACCTGATGCCTGTCGCGGCAGCCACGGCGCGGCATTCCTCGACAACGTCGCGCATCATGTCGGAGACGCCCGGCTCGCCGACAAAGCCGCCATAGGGGAGCCCGGAGATCGCGGAAATGGCGTTGTAGGCGCAGTTGATCACCAGCTTGGTCCAAAGTGCCGTCGCAACATCGACCGAGACGGTCACAGGCAGGCCGGCTTCGGTAAAGGCGGCGGCGGCCAGGTCATTGCCGGGGCCGGGCTCGACGATGAGCTCGCCGCGCCCGTGATGGCGCACATGGCCGGGACCCGCCATGCCGGCCGCGACATAGACGACGCTGGCACTCACCGGCCGGCCAAGCGTCCTGGCGAGACGCTCGGCATTGTCGACGCCGTTCTGCAGGCTCCAGATTGCCGTCCCGGCGCGCAGATGCGGGCGTATGGTCTCGCCGGCCAACTCCGTATCGGTCGATTTCACGCAGAAAAGCACCAGTTCCGCCGTGGCGACCGCATCGGGATCCTCGGTCGCGGCGAGGTGTACGCGATGCGGCCCGTCGGCGCGCTCGATCAGCAGCCCGTCATGCCGGATCGCCGCGACATGAACCGGCCGGGCAACGAGCGTCACCGCATGCCCGGCCAGAGCCAACATCCCGCCGAAATAGCAACCGACCGCCCCGGCGCCCATGACAACGATGCGCATGGCCGATCCTCCCTCGAATACGCTTCTCAAGGCGGATCATAGCGGACGCTGACAGCCGCCTTAAGGGCGAAGCGCCAGGGCGTCGAACTCCGCCCATGCGGCCTCGGGGATCGTCTCGCCGAACTGATCGAGATTGCGCTTCATGCTGGACGGCTTCGCCGTTCCCACCAGCACGGTCGCGACGACGTCGCTCATCATCGGAAAGGCCATCGCGGCGCCGGCGAGCGAGATGCCATATCTTGCGGCGATCGCTTCCATGCCGTTGACGCGGCGGACGATATCCTCCGACGGCGCCTCATAATCGAAATGCGCGCCGGGCTTGGCGCCGGTGGCGAGGATGCCGGAATTGAACACACCGCCGATGACCAGCGAGGTTCCCGCCTCGCGACAGCGCGCGAGCAGTTCCTTCTCTGCCGAGCGATCGAGCAGCGTGTAGCGGCCGGCGAGCAGGATGCAGTCGATCGGCGTCCGCGCCATCGTCTCGAGGCACACCTCGACCTCGTTGACACCAAGGCCAATCGCCTTGACGGCGCCGCTCGACTTCAGCTCGTCGAGTGCCTTCATGCCGCCATCCATGAGGTCGCGGAAATGTCGGGCATTCTCCTCGGCGCCATGCGTCAGCACGCCGATATCATGCACGAACAGAATCTCGACGCGGTTGAGGCCGAGCCGCGCGAGGCTGAATTCGACCGAGCGCATCACACCGTCATAGGAATAGTCATAATCGGCCCGGAAGGGCAGCGGATCGGCGAAGCCGTAATCCGGCACCTCGTTTTCCGGGACCGCCTTGAGTAGACGGCCGACCTTGGTCGAGACGACATAGCTGCCCTGCGGCTTGTCACGCAGGAAATCGCCGAGCCGCCGTTCCGCCAGGCCATGGCCATAGCGCGGGGCAGCGTCGAAATAGCGGACGCCGCCGTCCCAGGCTGTCTGCAGCGTCGCCTCGGCATCGGCGCGCGTGACCGCCTGGTAGAGATTGCCGATGCCCCCACAACCAAAGGACAGCGTCGTGACTTCGAGATCCGTCCGGCCGAGCCTGCGCTTCTCCACGTCGTCTTCTCCTGTGATGCGTGTGCGCTCATTTACCGATGAAGAGATCATTCGTGAAGAGCGACGCGCCGGTCGCATCTCATGAAACCTCGCAGCGACTGCGAAATTCGAAACGAAATGCTCCAACACAACCGATGGCGGGCGGATGCAAGAGATTCTGACCTCGTCGACCGTCGCTTTTGGAATTTTCTTCCTTAACGTCGTGCATGCGGCTCGTTAGCTTGGCAATCGATTTTCAGGCTGCCATCGCCTTCAAGCCGGCAGTCGCAGATATCTCTCGTGGGGGTTCATGATGAAGAAGAGCATTCGTGCGCTGGCGCTCGCCGCCGGTCTGGCCGGTCTTGCCGGAAGCGCCTCGGCGGCAGGCCTTGCCGGCGCGCCGGCACCATTCGACCAGGGCGGCGTCAAGATCGCGGTTGTGAGCTTCCTCGGCTCCGGCGACTGGTTGCAGGCGTTCGAGGCGGGCGTGAAGCGCCAGGCGGACGCGCTCGGCATCGAGGCCAACATTTCGCAGGCCCGCAACGACATCAACGCGCAGCGCGAACTGATCCAGCAGGCGATCAATCTCGGCGTCAAAGGCATCATCATCAACAACGGCCAGCCCGAGGCGCTCAAGGACGTCGCTCAGGCCGCGCTCGACGCGGGCATACCGGTCGTCGCCTATGACACCAATCTCGACAATCCGAAGATCCCGCAGGTGGAACAGTCCGACGCCGACATGGCCACGCTGGTGCTCAACCAAGCGGTGAAGGAGCAGGGCGAGACCTTCGACGGCGGCGTCGTCTATGTCGCCGGCTTCGCGCCGCTCGACCGCCGTTATGCGGTCTGGAAGGAGTTCGGCAAGAAGTATCCGGGCATCAAGGAAGTCGCGAGCTGGGGCGTCGTGAACGACACCGTCGCGGCTTCGGTTGCCGACCAGACCAAGGCCGTGCTTCGCGCCAATCCCACAATCTCCGTGGTGTTCACGCCCTGGGATGAGTTCGCGCGCGGCGTGAAGCTCGCCATCGACGAGCTCGGCGTCGCCGACAAGGTCAAGATCTATGGCATCGACGTCTCAACCTCCGACATCCAGGCGATGATCGAGCCGGGCAGCCCCTGGGTCGCGACCGCAGCCACCAATCCCGCCGTCGTCGGCGAGGCTTCGGTGCGGGCGCTCGCGCAGTTGATCGCCGGCCAGGATCCTGGCCATTCGATCCTCCTGAAGCCGGCGCTCGTGACGCAGAAGGAGCTGCTCGACAACGGAATCAAGAACTTCGAGGATCTGCAGGCCAAGGTTCCGAGTTTCAAGGACAGCGACGCCGCCAAGGCGCCGTGGATCCCGGAGCCGAAATAAGGCTCTTTGACCCGCGCATGCCATTCACAAAGACGAGGCAGGGTGATTTGCGCATCTCCGTCGATATTCTCTATTCGCAGTTATGCGTCTTCGATCCCTCCCTCGATCGTCCGTACAATACGTGGACGGATGAACACGTGTTGCAGGGATTTTCGTGGCGCGACGGAAGCGTGTCGTTCGCGACGCAATGCGAGTCTCCCGGTGCGGAAATCGATGTGACGACCTCTGGCTCGCCCCCGGATATCTCGGGGGCGAGAACCGCGATCGTCGTTCCATTCACGGTTCCACCGTCCGGTCGCGTTGAGATCGGGAGTGTCATGTCCGGCCATCAAGTGCCAGTGCCGGCCGGTCGATACGCACTCTATTTCGTCGAGAATGGCGGGGCAGATACGCCCGCCTTTGCGCTATCTTTCGTTCTCGCAGACGACGTGGTCCCCGATATCCTGGTCCCGAGCGAAACCGCCTCGCGTCGCGCCGAGTACATCATGACGGCAGACCCCGCATGAATCCGCCTGACTATGCCCGCAACATCCGCCTCATCGGCCATTCCGACCAGGGCGGGCGACCCGACGCTCTGCAGGTGATGGTGCATCGCGGCTTTGCCTATGTCGCGCATCCGTGGTCGCGGGGCTTCTCGATCGTCGATGTGCGCGACCCGAAAAATCCCGGCGAGACCATCTATGTGCCGTCGCCGCCGAACACCTGGACCATTCATCTGCAGACGCATGATGATCTGCTTCTCGTCGTCCATGCGCGCGACCTCTTCGCGGACGCCGCTTTCGCGGTCGACGAGAAGGTCTATTACACGCGCTCGGTCGGCGAGACGGTCGGAACCGCCACGGGCGCCAGCCGAGCACGCAACTGGTCGGCGGGGATGGCGATCTACGACATCTCGAAGCCGACCGCGCCGCGGCAGATCGGCTTCTTCCCTGTCGAGGGCGTTGGCGTCCATCGCATCTGGTATGTCGGCGGCCGCTACGCCTATGTTTCGGCGCTGATCGACGGCTATAGCGACTATATTCTCGTCATCATCGATCTCGCTGACCCGACGAAGCCTGTCGAAGCGGGGCGCTGGTGGATTCCCGGCATGCACACGGCCGGCAGCGAGACGCCGTCGTGGCAGGGCCGTCGCTATGCGCTGCATCACGCGCTGGTGGCCGGCGACACCGCCTATGCCTGCTGGCGCGACGGCGGGCTGACGATCCTCGACATCGCCGACAAGTCGGCGCCAAAGCTCGTTGCCCATCGCAACTGGTCGCCGCCGTTCGGCGGTGGCACGCATTCGCCACTGCCTCTGCCGGCTCGCAATCTCCTTGTCGTCGCCGACGAAGCGGTGCTCGACCATGAGGAGGACGGACGCAAGCACACCTTCCTCTTCGACATTCGCGAGCCCTCGAACCCGGTCTCGATCGCGACGCTGCCGACGCCCCCGGAGGCCGACTACACGGCGAAGGGCGGCCATTTCGGCCCGCATAACCTGCATGAGAACCGCCCCGGCAGCTTCCAGTCGGATACGCTGATCTTCGCCACCTGGCAAAATGCCGGCATCCGCGTTTTCGATATCGCCGATCCCTATCAGCCGAAGGAGGCCGGGGCGCTCGTTCCCGCCGCGCCTGAGCGGATGGTCGACGCACGGGCGAACCGCCCGCGCGTGATCCAGTCCGCCGACCTCTTCGTGGATACGAACGGCATCATCTATGCGACCGACTACAATGCCGGGCTTTCCATCATGGAGTATGGCGGATGATCGCAGCGCTGCTTTCTTGGCCCGGCCCCTTGTCGGCATGCTCCGGAAGGGGCTACTAGCGCCGATCGGCGCGAAATCGGCCACACCTCTCGCCAAACGCTCTTTGCCAACGAACAACCGACCAACCGAAGCCTCAACGCATTGCCCAGTGCCTCGCCCTCCTCTGCCGCTCCCTACGCCGTCGCCGTTTCCGGCGTCGAGAAGGCGTTCGGGCCGACGCGCGCGCTCGCCGGCGCCGACCTTGCCGTGCGTCCGGGCGAAGTCGTGGCGCTGATGGGCGCGAATGGCGCCGGCAAGTCGACGCTGGTCAAGATCATTTCCGGCTCGCTGATCCCTGACGCCGGCACGATCACGCTCGGCGGGCGGACCGTTTCCTTCGCCAGCCCGCGTGAGGCCAAGGCGGCGGGCATCGCCACCGTGCACCAGGCGACCGACCAGGCCGGCGCCGCCGGGCTGACTGTCGCGGAGAACCTGCTGCTCGACGAATTCTGCGGCCGCGGTCCCCTGTTCGTCTCGGGCCGCTCGATCCGGAAGCGGGCGAAAGCGATCGCCGCTGCCCTCGATCTCGATTTGCCGCTCGACCGCGACTTCATCGATCTCCGCCCGGCCGAGCGGCAGTTGATCGCCATCGCGCGCGCCGTCGGCGCCAAGGCGTCCGTGTTGATCCTCGACGAGCCGACGTCGAGCCTTTCCACCACCGAGGCCGAGCGGCTTTTCACCATCATCCGGCGGCTCGCCGCCGACGGCATGGCGATCCTCTATATTTCGCACCGGCTTGGCGATCTCGCGGCGATTGCCGATCGCGCGGTGGTGCTGCGTGGTGGCGTCATCGTCGGCGAGTTCGCCCAGCCGATCGATTTTCCCGCCGCCGTCACCGCCATGATCGGCCGCCGGCTCGAAGCCGCGACGCATGCGGGCGAAGGCTCGGCCTCGCCCGCCATCCTCTCCATCCGCGATGCCCGCCTCGTTCCGGGCGCGCGCCCGTTCGATCTCGATCTCCGCTCCGGCGAGGTCGTCGCCATCACCGGGACGCTCGGTTCCGGCAAGAGCCGGCTGCTGCGCGTGCTGTTCGGCCTGGCCGGGCTCGATTCGGGGACCGTGACACTTGACGGCGCGCCCTGGCACTCCTCCGGTCCGGCAGCATCGATCGCCGGCGGCGTGTTCATGGTGGCGGAGGACCGCTGGGCAAGCTCGCTGTTGCCGCCGGAGACGCCGGGCGCCTCGATTGCCGGGACGATCGCGCTGCCGCATCTGCCGCGCTGGTTTCCGTCCGGCATTCTCGACACGGCCCGTGAGCGCGCGGTCGGCAACGACGCCATCCGCCGCCTCGGCATCAAGGCAAGGAATGCCGACGACACGCTCGACCAGCTCTCGGGCGGCAATCAGCAGAAGGTGGTGCTCGCGCGCTGGCAGGCCGCGCCTTGCCGGCTGCTGCTGCTCGACGAGCCCTTCCAGGGCGTCGATGTGGGTGCCCGTGCCGATCTCATCGCCGCCATCCGCAACAGCCAGAGCGCCTCGGCGACGCTGATCGCGACCAGCGACACCGAGGAAGCACTCGAAGTTGCCGACCGTATCCTCGTGATGCGCGACCACTCGCTTTTTGCAGCCGACGACGGCCATGGATCACTGGCAGCTGCGATCGGCAGCGTCGAGACGGCCGAGATCTCCCAACCATGATGACTGAAGCCCGATGACCGATATCCCAGCCAATGCCGGCGCCCCGCCGCGCCGCACCGCCTTCGAGCTGGCGCGGCGCTATGCGCTCTTCGTGCTGCTGGCCATCATGCTGGTCGGCTTCTGGTGGGCGCAGCCCGCCTTCATCAATTCCGCCAATCTGTTCTCGATCCTGCAGGCGGTCTCGGTCGTCGCCATTCTCGGCGTCGGCGTCTCGATCACCATGTCGGCCGGAGGCTTCGATCTTTCGGTCGGCTCGGTCGCGGCTTCCTCCGTGATGGCGGCGAGCTATGCGATGGTCGTGCTGCAGCTTGGCGCCGGCGAGACCTTCGCGCTCGTGTTGCTGATGGGTGCGCTCATCGGCCTCGCGAATGGCCTATTGATCGTCAAGGTCGGCGTGCCCGACCTTTTGGCGACGCTCTCGACCATGTTCCTGCTCGCCGGATTGCAGTTGATCCCGACCGGCGGCCGCTCGATCACTGCCGGCATGATGCTCCCCGACGGCTCGACGGCGAAGGGCGCCTATGATCCGGCCTTCCTGATCCTCGGCCGCTCGCGCCTCTTCGATATCGTGCCGCTACCGGTCGTCGTCATGGCGCTCGTGGCGGTCGTCGCCTGGTTCCTGATGGAACGCACGCGCTTCGGCCGTGTGTTCTACGCCATCGGCGGCAACGAGACAGCGGCGCATCTCGCGGGCGCGCCCACAAAGGCCTATCGCCTGTGGGCCTATGTGATCTCCGGCACGCTCGCCTCGCTCGGCGGGCTGATCATCGCCTCGCGCGTCGGCCGCGGCGACGTTTCGGCCGGCGCCTCGCTGTTGCTCGATGCCGTCGCTGCCTCGCTGATCGGCTTTGCTGTGCTCGACAAGCGCCGGCCACATGTGCTCGGCACGGTGCTCGGCGCGATCTTCGTCGGCGTGCTGCTCAACGGCCTGACGATGCTCAACGCGCCCTATTACACGCAGGATTTCGTCAAGGGCGTCGTCCTGGTCGGCGCGCTGGCGCTGACCTTCGGTCTCGGCAAGCGGGCCCGGTAGGCCGCCGGCATCGTGCTGCGCCCCTCGGCGCGTCTCAGCTAATCCAGTTTGACCGCCGCGACGATATCCGCCGGCGTCTTGAAGCTCTGTGGCTCCAGCAGGAAGCGGCGGGCGAGACGGATCGCCTTTTCCTCGAGCGGTGCGCGGCGGGCCGGGTCGGCGATCAATTCGAAATCTGCATTATGGGCGAAGCCCAGAATGCGCCGGATCGTCTTGACGCCGGCATAGCCGACCGCATCGGCGAAGAGCCGGTCGACAAAGGCCTTGCGGGCGCCGGCGATGGCTTCCGCGTCGCCTGGATTGGTGAACATCGCCGGCGGATAGGCGTCGCCGCGCGCCTTGTCGTCCCAAAGGGCGAGGAAGCGGCTTGAGAACGTGTCCCAGAACACCGGCACCTGGCTGAGCACCCATTCCGCCTCGGCCTTGCGGTCGTCGCCCGGGGTTGCATGCCCCCCCTGCGCAATGGCGTTCATGACGAGATTGGCGATGAAGGCGCCGATATCGAAGCCGATCGGCCCGACAAAGGCGAATTCGGGATCCATGACGCGGGTATCGGTTTCCGTGACCATCACCGAACCCGAATGCAGGTCGCCATGGATCAGTGCCTGCGCCTCTGTGAGGAAGCGGCGGCCCCATTCGGCGACGGTCACCTTCAGCGCGCTGTCGGCGCGGAATTCCGCCGCGAGACCGTCGAGTGCCGGGCTGGTCCAGCGATTACGGGGCGAATTGGCGAGCGGATCGGTGAACACCACCTCGGCCGTGATGCGGATCAGCGAGGTGTTGCGCGCGAAGGTCGCCATCAACTCGGCCTTTTCCTCCAGCGTCGCGCCGAAATCGGACGTCGCGAAGGTGGCACGGGCGGCGAACTCCGCAACGGCGACTGCGGCGCCCGGATAACGGCGGCCCTCGATCAAACCACGGCGCAGAATGATATGCGGCGACAGCCGCTCCATCACGATCGCGTAAAGCTCGGGCTGGTAATAGAAGACGCGCGGCGTCAGCCCTTCTGTGTAGGGCGCCACGGCGCGGTAATAGGACTGCTCGAAAAAGGCGCGGTCGAGCGGCAGCGGCCAGCTTTCGCCTGCCGCGCGCACATAGGGCAGCGACTGCTTGACACAGAGCGAGCCCTCGGGGCCTTCGATCAGAAAGACGAGGTTGAGATTGCCATCGCCGACTTCGACGATCGACCAGTCGGCGGGACGGCCTCCTAGGCGATTACTAAGGTCGGGCAGGCCGGCGAGGAATTCGCGCAGCGAAGCATCATCAAGCGCGCGATAACCGGCGGGCGTGGCAAGCGTCATGGAGGGATCTCTTCTTCAACGCAAACATCGCCCCTCTTGGATGAGGGGCGATGCGAACGGGTTCAAGCAAAGGTGGATCGGCTTATTTGAAGGTTGCCTCGACCAGCTTGGCGTAGTCGGCTTCGACGACGTCGAGCGCCTTAACGACATCGGAATCGGCGCCGCCGAGCTTGGCGATATAGGCCTCGCCCTTCGGTTGCTTGTCCCATTCATTGCCGATGAAGCGGGCCGTCGCGGTGCCAGAGCCGGAAATGGTCGGTTTGGGCGGACCGAACTCGCTCGCCGCCTTGGTCAGGCCGGCCAGGAACGCCGCATTGTCCAGGCCGCTATAGGGCTTGCCGTCGTCGCCGACGACGTTGAGGAAGATCTGGTCGTCGCCGAAGGCCGTGTAGCCGCCGCCAAGACTCTTGTCGACCGACGCCGCCTTCTCGAAGAAGGCCTGCGCGACCTTGTCGTCGAGCGTGTTGTCCGGGAAGGTCACCACGACATAACCGGTGGTGGCGTTCTCGTCGTCGAGACCCGAGACCAAGACGCTGTACTGGCGAAACACATAGCCGAGGCCGGCGGCGAAGCGGTCGGCCTCGTCGCTGGAAACTTCGGCCTCGGTCTGCAGCGAGGCATTGGTCTTCAGGAGATAGCCGCCCGGCGTCACCTCGGTATCGAGATCGTTGGAATCGATCCCGACCGCATCCGCGATCTTCGGGACGATGTCTTCCAGAACCTTGGAAGCGAAGGCGGCGCGATCGGCATAGCCGGCCGTCTCGAGCTTCGGCAGGTCGAAGCCGGCGGATGGCGTCGCCTCATAGGAAATGAGGTAGCTATCCGGCTCCTGCGCGAGCGCACCGCCCGCAGTGAACAGGGCGAAGGCGGCCGCGAGGGCCGCCTTGCTCAGGGAAGATCGAAGCCGAAACTGGGATCGAAGACTCTGAATCACGCGGGCCCCCTTGGCTTTGGCGAGACTGGCTCTGGCTTACTTTGCTGCCGGAATCCACGCCGCAGTCGCTGCGTCGCTCTTTCCGAAGGCCGGCAGCTTAGCGTCCAAATCCTCAACCGTCTTGATGGCGTTGTCACGCAAGTCCTTCTGCGTGATCAGCACCGGCTTGACGACGATGTTGTGGCCCGGATCCTCGCCGGCGATCAGCTTGGCAACGGCCCGCACCGAAACCTGGCCGACGACGGCCGGGTTGGTGGCGGCGGTGGCGACCCAGGGGCTGCCCTCGGCAGCGATCTCGGTGATGTCGGCGGTCGAGACGTCGGCCGAATAGATCTTCACCTTGTCGGAGATGCCGGCCTCGTCGGTGGCGAGCTTCACGCCGCGGGCGAATTCGTCATAGGGCGCGAACACGACGGTGATGTCGGGATTGGCCTGGAAGGCGGCCTTGGTCTGGTCTGCGGTCGAGGTGGCCGTGGTGTCGTTCACCGCGCCCCAGTGCGCCTTCTCGACAATGCCGGGATTGGCCTTCTTGACCTCTTCCCAGATCTCGTTGCGGCGATCGAGCGGCGCGAAGCCCGCGACATATACATAACCGGCATTGAAGCTGGTGCCGTTGTCGGCGAGAGCCTGGCCGAGCGCCGCCTTGGCGAGCTCATGGTCGCTCTGCTCGACCTGCGGGATCTTCGGATTGTCGAGATTGACATCGAAGGCGACGACCTTGATGCCGGCGTCGAGCGCCTTCTGCGCGACGTCCTTCAAGGCCTCAGGCTGGCCGTGATCGATGATGATGCCCTGGACACCGAGATTGATCGCCTGCTCGACCTGTTCGCGCTGCGCGGCGGCGTCCTGGCGGCCGGAGAATATCTGCAGGTCGATGCCGAGCGCCTTGGCCTGCGCCTGCGCGCCCGACTGATAGGCCTGGAAGAAGTCGCCGCCCGAAATGAAGGTGACCAGCGCGACCTTGACGCCGCCCTTGTCGAACGGCGCCGGAGCGCCGGCGATGCCTTCGCCGAATGCCGGGGCGGCGAAGAGAGTGCCCGCGAGGAGCGTGGCGCCGGCCAGCCCCGAAAGAAGACGCTTCATGGATGTTTCTCCCGTTGATCTTGTCTTTGAGCCGGTCCCACGTCGGTTCCGCGCCAGCGAAACGAACAGCCCCAAGACAGGTGAAATCGCAATCATTTTTTGATACAGCGGCGTGGCAGGGCGGTGGAACGAAGGATTTTCTCTTTCGAACGACCGGATTGGGAAATTCCGCCTCCCTTCTCGCCCCTGCGGCGGCTTATCTGAAGCGGGTGGCGCCAGGCCGCCGATCACGATCCATGGAGCTTGTCCCCTTGTCTGCCGTTCCGCTGACCGCCGAGCAGGACCGTGAAGCCGAAGCCATCGCCGAGGTGATCGCCGCCGGCCGCGCTGCGGCGCTCCGTCACTGGGTTCCGGCGACCTCGGGCAATTTCTCGGTGCGCATCGACGACCATCGCGTCGCGATCACGCGGTCGGGCGTCGACAAGGGCGCGCTCACCGGCGCCGACATCCTGATCCAGCCGCTCGATGCCCCGCTCCTGCCGCGCTCCTCGGCCGAGGCTTGGCTGCATGTGGCTCTTTATCGCCGCGACCCGGCCATCGGCGCGATCTTCCATGTCCATGCGCCGGCCTCGACCGTGCTGTCGCGGATCGCCGGCCCGGGCGGGCTGCGGCTCACCGGCTGGGAGTTGCAGAAGGCGATTGCCGGCATCACCTCTCACGAACAGTCGATCGAGGTTCCGGTCTTCGCCAACGACCAGGACATCGACCGCCTCGCCGACCTAGTCGAGGCGCGGCTCGCAGCGCCAATCGCGGGCGACGCACGGCTTGCCCCCGGCTATCTCTTGGCCGGACACGGACTTTATGCCTGGGGCGCCTCCCCGAAGGAGGCCGCCCGTCATCTCGAAGCGCTCGAAACGCTGTTCGAATTCGAGCTTTCCTATCGGAGGTTCACGCCATGACGACGCTCAATATCTATGAAGACAGCAAGCCGGACATCGCTGTCGTCTCGACCAGCGATCCGGCCGAAATCGGCAAGCGACTGAACGATGTCGGCGTGCAGTTCGAGCGCTGGAAGGCCGAAGTCGAGTTGCCGGAAAACGCGACGCAGGAACAGGTCATCGCCGCCTACAAGGCCGAGGTCGACCGGCTGTCGGCGGCCGCCGGCTACCAGACCGTCGACGTGATCCGCATCACGCCCGACAATCCGAACAAGGATGCGCTGCGCGCGAAGTTCCTCGACGAGCACATCCATGACGAGGACGAGGTTCGCTTCTTCGTCGAAGGCTCGGGCGCGTTCTACCTGCATCTTGGCGACAAGGTCTACCAGGTCGTCTGCACCCGCGACGACCTGCTCTCGGTTCCCGCCGGCACGCTGCACTGGTTCGACATGGGCCCCGAGCCGCGCTTCACCTGCATCCGCCTGTTCGTGACGCCGGATGGCTGGGTCGCCAAGTTCACCGGCGACAAGATTTCGGCCAGCATCCCGCGCTTCGGCGAGCAGGCCGCGGCCTGAGGATAGTCCGGGGCTCACGCAGTCCCCGGCGCAATCCGAACATCCCCCGTGAGGCTGCCGCCAATCGCGGCTTGCCTCACGGCGAAACCATGCGAATCTGGCGCCCCTTGCAATCGACCGGGCCGCCCGCATGACACGAGAACTGCTCCACAGCGCCACCATCATAACCGTGGATCCGGCTGACAGGATCATCGAGGACGGCTGGCTGGTGGTCGAGGACGGCCGCATAGCGGCGCTCGGTCCGGCTGCGAGCCGCCCGGCGCTCGCCGGATTTGATCGCATCGCGGATCTTGCCGGCCACCTCCTGATGCCCGGCCTCGTGAATGCGCACACCCACAGCGTCATGGTGCTGTTCCGCGGCCACGCGGAAGGCCACAGCCTTCTCACCATGGAGGGCTGGTACAACACGATCCGCGAGCCGGAACTTGCGATGATCGCCGAGGATGTCGCGCCAGCAGTCGCGCTTTCCTGCGCCGAGATGGCGCTTTCGGGCACCACCACCTTTTGCGACCAGTATTTCTTCGCCGAGGAGATCGCCGGCGCCGCAGGCCGAGCCGGCCTTCGCGCCGTCATCGCCTATGGCATCGTCCAGCTCGGCGACGTCGCGCGCGGCGCCGAGGAACTGGCCCGCGCGACCGCCTTTGTCGAAGGCCAGCGCTCGGCCGACGGGCGGATCGTGCCCTGGTTCGGCCCGCATGCGCCTTATGTCGACAACACCGAGGCGCTGCTTGCAGAGGAAGTCATCGTGGCCAACCGCCTCGGCTGCGGCGTCCACCTGCATATGGCCTGCGGACCCGAAGACAATGAAGAGACGCTGGCGCGCTATGGCACCACGGCCTCGGTGGCGCTCGAAAAGGCCGGCTTCTTCAACGGCCGCATCCATGCAGCCCACTGCCTCGACCTCTCCGACGAGGACATCGCCGTCTTCGCCCGCGCCGAGGCCGCGTCGGTCGCGCATTGCGCGTCGGCGGGCCTTCGTTCGGGCCGCGAGGCCATCTGCCCGGTGCTACCGCTGCGCAAGGCCGGTGTCACCGTGGCGCTCGGCACCGACAATGTCGCAGCCAACAACGCCTATGACATGGTCGCCGAGATGCGCATCGCCGGCCTCGTCGCCTCGCATCGCGAGCGGCAGGCGCAGCCGATCAACTCGCGCGAACTGGTGCGGATGGCAACCATCGATGGCGCCAGGGCACTCGGTCTCGACCACGAGATCGGCAGCCTCGAGCCCGGCAAGGCGGCCGATCTCGTCGCCATCGACATTTCCGGACCCGGCTATTCGCCGGTGCCCGATATCGCGACGCTGCTCGTCTATTCAGGCTCCGGCCGCGACACCCGCCATGTCTGGGTCGCTGGCGAGCGGATCGTCGACGATCGCCGCCTGACGCGACGCGCCTATGCCGACATCAGGGCCGACTATGCGACGGCCTATGATGTCTTCTGGCGCCGGGTTGCCGCCCGGCGGGAGGCCGCGTGATGGCGCGTCCCCTGCTCATCGATACGGATGGCGGCACCGACGACGCCCTGGCGATCGCGCTGCTTGTCGCGCTAGGCCGCCGGCCCGATTATGTGACCACCGTGTTCGGCAATGTCGGCCTCGACCAGGCGACGGACAACATCCTCGCGACACTCGCGATCCTGGGTAGCCAGGCCCCTGTCCATGCCGGGGCGGACCGCCCGTTGATCGGGACGGCGATCGACGCCTCGGACGTGCATGGCGAGGATGGCCTCGGCGGTGCGCCGCGGCCGGCCAGGACCGCCAGCATCGTGTCGCGCAACGGCGTCGATTTCCTGCGCGCGACGCTGCGCCAGGCGGCGCGGGCGGAAGCGCCGATCGACATCCTGGCGCTTGGGCCGCTGACCAATCTCGCCCTCGCCTTCCGTGCCGAGCCGACGATCGCGACCGGGGTCGGCGAACTCGTCATCATGGGCGGCACCTGCTTCGGTCGTGGCAATGTCACCGGAGCGGCCGAGTTCAACATTCTCGCCGATCCGGAAGCGGCCAGCATCGTGCTGTCGCTGCCGCTGCCGACCGTGATGGTGCCGTGGGAGCCCTGCGTCGAAGCCGCCCTGTCGGGACCCGATCTCGACGCGCTGTTCGCGCGCGCCGGCAGCGGGCCACGCCCGACATTCCTGAAGGCGCTGGTCGACCAGCTTCGCCGTGTCTCGATCGCCTATGGTGAGGGTGACCGACTGTCGCCGGCCGACCCGCTGGCGGCAGCCGTCCTGATCGAGCGCAGCATCGCAAAGCATCTCGTCCGCTGCGGCGTGGCGGTTGAATGCGGCGGCGCTTTTGCGCGCGGCGCGACGATCCTCGACCTCCCCCGCAAATGGGACCTGCCGGCGATCGAGACGGTAGAGCATGTCGACGCACCTGCCTTCAAAGCGCTGTTCGAGCGGGCCATCGCGGCCCTGTCCGTCGACTGACTGATCGGCCCCAGCAGAAACAGGGTCTCCCGCCACAGTCGGGCCGCCTATTTAGGTGGCACTAAAATTTGCAGTTCACCCTCCCCCGGCCGGCGACGCCCATGGCCACTGCGGTAGGTGTCTCGACGTCGACATCCTCACCGCGCCGGAAACCTCGCAAAGTCGGACCCATCGCCGGAGTTGGTGAAGCGAATGGAGGAACAATGAGCGAATGCTCAAAGAACAGAATGCAAGCAATATAGTGCATGCAACTCCCGGACGTTCGCATCCACCTTCGGCTCCCTTCATATCCAGGACGCCCAAGATCGACGCACAATGAATGTCCGTGGGCGGAGCAGATTTTGAGCTTGCACAGAAAATGCGCCGACCTAGGATCAATTGGCCCATCGGGCGCGGACCAGCGCGGACAGAGCTGCTGCGGAACGATTCGGGGTCGTTGTTTCAGTAACGTGACGTCCATCAATCGTCACAGCCAGTCGGCAGGGAGACCAGTTCGATGACGAAAATGATCAAGGCGCTGGCGCAGAGCGCGGCAGCGTTGACGGTGGCGGCGGGCTTTGGCTCGATGACCGTCCCCGCCAATGCGCAGACGACCTATACCAAGGAAAACCCGCTCAAAGTGGCGCTCGTGCTGAATGGCACCCTCGGCGACAAGAGCTTCTTCGATTCCGCCCAGCGCGGCATGGACAAGGCGATGAAGGACCTGCCGGTCGTCGTGAAGACGATCGAGCCGGGCTATGATCGTTCCAAGTGGCAGCCGGCGCTCGCCGATGCGGCCGATGGCGACTACGACGTCATCATCACCGGCACGTTCGACATGTCGCCTTATGTGGCCGAGCTCGCGCCCCAGTATCCGGACAAGAAGTTCATCCTGTTCGACGACACCGTCGACTATTCGAAGGGTGGCTTCGACAACGTCCTTTCGGTCCAGTATCGCACCTCGACGGCCGCCTATCTGGCCGGCTATGCGGCGGCCAAGGTCTCGAAGACCGGCACCATGGGCCAGATCCTCGGCACCGAAGGCTCGGTCATTCTCGAATTCGTGGTCGGCTTCGAGCAGGGCGCCAAGGCGGCCAACCCGAACGCCAAGCTGCTGCGCGCCACCGTCAACTCCGCCAATCCGTTCAGCGATCCGGCCAAGGGCAAGGAACTTGCCCTCGCCCAGATCCAGCAGGGCGCCGACGTGATCTTCCCGATTGCCGGTTCGACCGGCATCGGCGCGCTCCAGGCAGCGCGCGATTCGAAGAAGCTGGCGATCGGCGTCGACAGCGACCAGGCCGAGATCTTCTCGGCAACCGACCAGGCCCAGGCTGACGTCATCCTGACCTCTGTCGAGAAGCGTGTCGGCGAGTCGCTCTACCTGATCCTGCAGCAGACCCTCGACGGCTCGGCCAAATATGGCACGTCGTCGATCCTCGGCCTTCAGGAAGGCGCCGTCGGCATCTCGGAGAACAAGTATTACGACGCGCTTGTTCCCGAGGCCGTGCGCAAGGAAGTCCAGGAGCAGGAGAAGAAGATCGTCTCCGGCGAGATCAAGGTCGAGACCACGATGAACTGAGAGCCGAGGCCCGCCGCTGCAACGCTGCGGGCCTTCTCTGTCGTTCAATTGCCTGCGTGGCGCCATCCTTTCTCCAGCATGGCGTCACGCGACCCGTGGACCGAAGCAACCTCCGGCCGACATGACCCCTTTCCTCCAAGCGATCGGCATCGACAAGACCTATCCAGGTGGCGTCCATGCCAACAAGAGCGTGGACCTGACCGTCTCGCACAGCGAGGTTCACGCCATCGTCGGCGAGAATGGCGCGGGCAAGTCGACGCTGATGAAGATCCTGTTCGGCGTCGAGCAGCCGAATGCCGGCGAAATCCGCCTCGACGGAACTCCGATCCATCTGCCCTCGCCGCGCGCCGCCATCGCTGCAGGCATCGGCATGGTGTTCCAGCATTTCTCGCTCGTGCCCTCCTTCACGGTCGCCGAGAATGTCGTCCTCGGCGTCGAGCCGCGCTCGGGCCTCAGGCTCGACCGCAAGCGTGCCGCTGAAACCGTGCAGGCCCTCGCCGACCGCTTCCGCCTTCCCGTCGATGTCGAAGCGCCGGTCGAACGGCTGCCCGTCGGCCAGCAGCAGCGGGTCGAGATTCTGAAAGCGCTCTATCGCGATGCGAAGCTGCTGATCCTCGACGAACCGACCGCGGTGCTGGCGCCGCAGGAAGTGGTCGAGCTCTTCGCCGCGATCCGCTCGCTGACCGAGCAGGGTCGCACGATCCTGTTCATCGCCCACAAGCTCCCGGAGGTCATCGAGATCTCCGACACCATCTCGGTGATGCGGGCGGGCCATATGGTCGGCCGCGTGCCGAAGGCCGAGGCAACCGAGGCCGGCCTCGCCCGGATGATGGTCGGCCGCGATGTCGCGCTGAAGGTGACGCGGGCCAAGCCCGGCGAACGCAAGCATCTGTGCCGGATTTCCGGCCTCACCATCAAGAATGACCGCGGCCTCGACGCCATCTCCGGGATGGATATCGTGCTGCGGGCCGGCGAGATCGTCGGCATCGCAGCGGTCGAGGGCAATGGCCAGAGCGAGCTGTTCGACGCCATCGGCGGGCTGCGGCCGGTCGAGAAGGGCTCGGTAGAACTTGGCGGGGTTGACATCACAGCCGTGCCAGTGGACCAGCGCCGCGATGCCGGCATGGCCCATATCCCGGAGGACCGCATCGCGACCGGCAGCGCCGGCGGAGCGACCGTCGCCGAAAACTTCGTCGCAACCGAACTTGAGGATGAGCGCTTCGTGCGGCACGGGCTGCTCGATCTCGGCGCCATCCGGGCGCATGCCGTGAAGCTGATCGATCACTTCAGCGTCCGCGTCAACGGCCCGGACGCGGCGATCGGGACGCTGTCCGGCGGAAATATGCAGAAGGTGGTGGTGGCGCGGGAACTGTCGTCGAACCCCAAGCTGCTGCTGGTCTCGCACCCGACACGCGGCGTCGACCTCGGCGCCACGGAGTTCATCTGGCAGCGCCTGGCCGTGGCCCGCGACGCGGGGTCTGCCATCCTGCTCACCTCCGCGGACCTCTCTGAGCTCCTCTCGCTTTCGGACCGAATGATCGTGCTTTATCGCGGCCGCATCGTCGCGGCGTTTGCCGACACCACAGAACTGACACCAGAGACTCTCGGCAGCTACATGCTCGGCTTTGCCGAGCAGCCAGAGAACGAGAGACGGGCGGCGCTGGCATGACCAATGGCAAGCTGATTTTCGACGAGACGCGCCGCATTCTGTTCGCGGCCGCCGTGGCGCTGCTGATGGCGCTGGTCATCATCTTCATCGCATCCAAGACGCCCTTCGAGACGTTCAACACCTTCATCGCCGGCCCGCTGTCGTCGAAACGCACGATCGGTAACTGGATCGACGATTCGGCGAAGCTCGCGCTGGCGGGTCTCGCCTTCAGCCTCGTCTTCCAGGCCCGGCAGTTCGCGCTCGGCGTCCAGGGCCAGGTCTATGCCGGCGGCACGATCGCGGCCGCGATCGCACTTTCGCCGCTTGGTATGTCCTGGGTGTCGATCCCGCTCGGCGCGCTGGCCGCCATGCTCGCCGGTGCCTTTCTCGGCTTCATCCCCGGCTATGCCAAGGCGAAGCTCAATGCGAACGAGATCGTCTCGTCTCTGATGCTGAACTACATCGCCTACGACTTCGCCAATCTCATCCTGCGCCTCTATCTCGCCTCGGCGAAAACCGGCCTCACCGCCTCCGAGGCGTTCCCCCGCAGCGCGGTCTACCCGGCCTTCGTTCAGCACACGCGCATCGATCTCGGTGTCATCCTCGCCCTCGGCTCCGTGGCGATCGTCTGGTTCCTGCTTTACCGCACCGCATGGGGCCTGCGGCTCCGCCTCACCGGTCACAACGCCCGTTTCGCGGCCTATTCCGGCATCCGCTCCAACTTCATCATGGTCAGCGCGATGACGGCCTCGGGCGCGATCGGCGGCTTGCTCGGCGCGCTGTACGTGCAGGGCCAGGGCTTCGGCAAGATCGTGGTCGGCTTTGAAGGCGGCCTGTCCTTCGAAGGCATCCTGATCGCCATCGTGGCGCGCAACCGGCCGCTCGCCATTCCCTTCGTCGCGCTCGGCTATGGCTATCTCCGTCAGGGCGCCGCGCTGATGGGCTATCGCACCGACGTTCCGGCGGAGGTGATCGGCATCGTGCAGGGCATCGTCATCCTGCTCGTCGCCTCGTCCTTCACGCTTCCGGGTCGCGCTTTTCTCAACCGCATCATGGGCGGAACTGCCGCCGCGCGAGCCCCCTCGACATGAACGCCATCATCGAGACCATCCTTTCGGCCGCCTTCGTCGCCGCGGTGATCCGCACGACGACGCCGGTCCTCTTCGCCTCGCTCGGCGGTCTCCTTTCCGACCTCGTCGGCTCGCTCAACGTCGCGCTCGAAGGCATGATGCTGATCGGCGCGCTGACGGCCGTCATCGTCTCGGCCTATGCGCCCTGGTATGTCGGCGTGCTCGCCGGCATTGGCGTCGGCGGGCTGCTCGGCGCGCTGATGGCGCTGTTCCACCTCCGCTTCAAGGCGGACGTGATCCTTGTCGGCTTCGCGGTCAACATCGTCGCGGCGGGCGGCACGGTCACCGTGCTCAACTATGCGACCGGCGGCGACAAGGGCACCTCGATCAACCTGCCTTCCAAGGCGATCCCGGCGCTCGACCTTTCTTTCCTGAACGCCATCCCCGGCATCGGCCCGGTGCTGACGCAGATGTTCTCGGGCCATTCCTATCTGACCTGGCTCGCGGCCTTCCTCGTTTTCGCGATCTGGTATTTCCTCTATCGCACGCCCGAAGGATTACGCTTCCGCGCCGTCGGCGAATATCCGGCGGCGGCCGAAGCGGCGGGCATCTCGCCGAACCGGCTGCGCAGCTATGGCCTGATCGCCTCCGGCGCGCTTGCCGGCCTCGGCGGCGCCCAGCTCGCGATGTTCAACTTCGTCGGCTTCACGCGGGACATGACCGCCGGCCGTGGCTTCATCGCGCTCGGCGCCGTACTGCTCGGACGGCGGCATCCGGTCGGAACCGCGATCGCGGCGGTGCTGTTCGGCGCTTTCGAAGCGCTGTCGATCGCGCTGCCCGGCATCCTGCCCCAGGTCCCGGGCGAGGTGATCCACTCGATCCCGTTCGTGGTGACGGTGCTGGCGCTGATGCTCTCCTCGCGCAGGCGGATCGCGGCGTGACGTCCGATAGGGAGCGGGAGGGAGGACGTCATGCAGCGGATGGGCATGGTCATCGGCGTCAAAGCCGAGGCGATCGCTGAGTACAAGCGCCTGCACGCCAAGGGGTCGGCAGAGGTCAATGCCCTGCTGTCAGCGGCCGGCGTGCGCAACTACACGATCTATCTCCGCGAGCCGGAAAATCTGTTGTTCGGCACCTGGGAGTATTACGGCGAGGACTGGCCGGCCGACGCGGCACGGCTCGGCCAGGAGCCGGCCGTCCAGGCCTGGCTCGCGCAGACTGACGCGTGCCAGCAGCCGCTCGCCTCGGCGAAATCAGGCGAGTGGTGGGCGATGATGGAAGAAGTGTTCCACCTGGACTGATCGGCGGCATGGCTGGATGTCGTGCCCCGTTTAAGCCCCCTCCCTCACCCTCCCCCGCTGCGCGGGAGAGGGAAGGCCCTAGGCACCGAGCCTTGAACGTCAGCCCCTCCCTGTCGATCGATCGGCCACATCGATGCCGGCCGCGCCCGGCCCTCTTTCCCGCGGAAGCGGGGGAGAGATGGAGAGGGGGTCCTCGGCTCCGGGTCTGCCCTATTCCGCTGCCGCCAGTTCGCGGCCTTCCTGCGAGAGATTGCGGCCGGTCGCCGCGTCGAAGGCATGCAGGCGGCTCTGATCGAAGGTCAGCCGCATCGGCTCGTCTATCGCGGTCGGGATCGATGCCGGCATCGTCGCCTTGAACAGGCAGTCGCCGGTCTTCAATGTCACGATCTTCTCGACACCGTGATTTTCGAAACCCCAGACGCGCGCCTCGATCAGCCCGGCGGGATCGAGATGGACATTTTCAGCGCGAATGCCGAGTGTCACCGGGCCGCTGCTGCGGCCAAGCCGCGCCCGGAGCGCGGGACTGACCGCGAACTCGATGGCGCCGGATGGGATGCGCATCCGGTCGCCGAGAAGATCGGCTGCGAGAAGGTTCATCGCCGGCGATCCGACAAAGCCGGCGACATAGGTATCGCGCGGATGGTGATAGATCTCGTAGGGCGTGCCGACCTGGGCGAGCCGCCCATTATTGAGCACGCCCACCTTGTCGCCCATCGACATCGCCTCGATCTGGTCATGCGTGACGAACAGGAAGGTAGCGCCGAGCTTCACCTGCAGATCCTTGAGCTCGGACCGGAGCGTTTCGCGCAGCTTGGCGTCGAGATTTGAGAGCGGCTCGTCCATCAGGAAGATGCGCGGCGAGCGCACGATGGCGCGGCCGATCGAGACGCGCTGCATCTCGCCGCCGGACAGGCGATCGACCTTGCGCTCCAGAAGGTGCTCGATGCGTAGCGTCTTGGCGGCACGGGCGACGCGCTGATCGATATCGGGCTGCGCCATGCGGCGGATATTCGATTTCAACGGGAATTCGAGGTTTTGCCGCACCGTGTAGCGCGGATAGAGCGAATATTGCTGGAGGACCAGCGCGACGTCGCGCTCGGCCGCCCCCCAATCGCCGACATCGACGCCGCCGATCTCGATCGTGCCGGCCGTCGGTTTCTCGAGCCCGGCGATGAGCCGCAGCGTCGTCGTCTTGCCGGCGCCGGTCGGGCCGAGCAGCACGAAGAACTGTCCATCCTCGATCTCGAGATCAAGATTCTCCAGCGCCGTATGCGCGCCGAAGCGCTTGGTGATGCCGTTCAAGCGGACATGCGCCATCTCTACGCTCCCAGCCTCACGCCCAGCGACTGCCCGGACCTCGTGTCGAAGAAATGCGTCTGTGTCTCATCAAGACGCGCGAAGACGGTGTCGCCTGGCTTGCCAACGAAGCCCGAGGCTGTCCGGGCGCGCAACACGCCCGAGCCGACCTTGAGATCCACGATGTCATAGGCGCCGAGCGGCTCGATGCCGTGCGCCTCGAGCGGCACCAGGCCCTTGCCGGGCCCATGCGCGACGATGACGCCTTCGGGCCGGATGCCCAGCGAGAGTCCTCCCGCGCCGCGCCCGCTCGCCTCGATCGCCCCTGGCAGCGCCAGCGGAACCCTGAAGGCCTCACCGGCATCGCCGAGCCGGACCTTCGCCTCGTCGCCTTCGGTTTCGAGCGTTGCATCGGCGATGTTCATCACGGGGCTGCCGATGAACTGCGCCACGAAGAGATTGGCGGGGTTCTGGTAGACCTCGATCGGCGTTCCGACCTGTTGCAGCACACCCTCGCTCATCACCACGATGCGGTCGGCAAGCGACATCGCCTCGACCTGATCATGCGTGACATAGACCGAGGTCGCCTTGTTCTCGATATGCAGCCGCTTCAGCTCCGCGCGCATGTCCTCGCGCAGCTTCGCATCGAGAGCGCCGATCGGCTCGTCCATCAAGATGGCCTTGGGACGGCGCACCAAGGCGCGCCCGATGGCAACGCGCTGCATGTCGCCGCCCGAGAGCGCCGAGGGCCGCTTGCCGAGGAAATGCCCGATATCGAGCGCCCGGGCGACGGCATTGACCTCGCGCTCCACATCAGCGCGGGCACCGCCTGCCGCGCGCAGCGGAAAGGCGATGTTCTCGAACACCGTCAGATGCGGATAGAGCGCATAAAGCTGGAACACGAAGGCGATATCGCGCTGCGACGCCTCGAGATCCTGCACGGGCTTGCCGTCGATGCGGATTTCGCCCGAAGTGATGTCCTCGAGCCCGGCGATGGCGCGTAGCGTCGTCGTCTTGCCGCAGCCGGACGGGCCCAGCAGCACGACGAATTCGCGATCGGCGATGGTCAAGTTCATGTCGCGGATGACTTGAACCGCACCAAAGAACTTCTGGACGTTGGAAAGGACGATCTCGGCCATGGCTCAGGCGTCCTTGCCGTCTTGAAGGGGCTTCGGCACATGCGCGGCGATGTTGAACCCGACAAGGCCGATCAGGATGATGGTGACGCTCCAGGCATGCAGGCCATGATGCCAGGGCTGGCAGAGGGCGATGATGCCGCCGACCATCAGGGCCATGGAGCCAGGCTCGATCCAGCGAGCACACAGTTCACGGAAATTCATGAGTTCTGCCTCCCTCTACTTGCGGATGGCGCCGAAGGTCACGCCGCGCAGCAGGTGGCCACGAAGAGCGAAGGTGAAGATCGCGACCGGCAACAGGAACAGCGTCGTTCCAGCGGCGATCACCGTCCAGTCCGGCAGTCCGGAGCCGAGCTGCGAGGGAATGAAGGGCGGCGCCGTCTGGGCGCGCCGGTTGGTCATGATCAGCGCGAAGGCATATTCGTTCCAGGCGGTGATGAAGCAGAACACCGCGGTGGCGGCGATGCCGGTCGCCGCCTCGGGCAGCACGATCTTGAAGAAGGCCTGCATGCGCGTGTAGCCATCGACGAGCGCCGCCTCCTCATATTCCTTCGGGATCTCGTCCATGAAGCCCTTCATGAGCCAGACCGAGAAGGAGAGATTGAAGGCGATGTAGAGGATGATCAGGCCGATATGCGTGTCGGTGAGGCCGACCGCGCGGTACATCAGGAACATCGGGATGGCGACGACGATCGGCGGCAGCATGCGCGTCGACAGGATGAAGAAGAGGAGGTCCGCCTCCCCTTTGACCCTGAAGCGCGAGAAGCCATAGGCGGTGAACGTTCCCATGCCGACCGCCAGGACCGTCGAGGTGATGGCGATGATCAGGCTGTTCATGAAGCGGCTCGGATAGCCCGAGGCCTGCACGCTGTCGCCGGTCCGCAGCACCCGCTCGCCATTGTCGAGGATGCGCTTCTCCCACCAGGGCGCCGCATCATAAGTCGCCTGGTCGACCGGCTTGGTGAGCTGCACGCGCTTGACGAACAGCTTGATGAAAGAGGTGATCTCGGGCTGGAACAGCACCGTCGGCGGCACCGTGGTGGCCAAGGCGCGCGGCTTGAACGCCGTCGAGGCGATCCAGTAGATCGGCGCGAGGAAGATGAGCGTCGCCAGAAGAACCGCGACGATGGCAAGACGATTGACCGTGGCACGGCCGGACGATTGAACCGCGGCCATGCTAGCGCTCCTTCACCTTGTTGAGATACTTGACGTAGATGTTGGTGATCGCCAGAACCATGATCAGCACGATATAGGCGAGCGCGCAGGACTTGCCGGTGTCCCATTGCTGGAATGCTTGCTTGTAGAGGCGAATCGCGATGACTTCCGTCGTCGGCTGCGTCGACATGATGTAGGCGATGTCGAAGGTCTTGAAGGCCTCCATCGTGCGGAAGATCAGGGCGATCAGAAGGATCGGCGCGACCAGCGGCAAGGTGATGCGGCGGAATGTGTACCACGCGCCGGCGCGATCGATGGCGGCAGCCTCGTAGAGATATTTCGGCACCGCCGAAAGACCTGCCAGCGACAGCAGCATGACGAACGGCGCCCACATCCAGATATCGGTGATCGCGATCGCAAAGAGCGCGGCATCGGGATTGGACAACCAGGCGAAATCGCCGAGGCCAAGGGCATAGTTGATGATGCCCCAGGACGGATCATAGAGCAGCTTCCAGAACAGGCCGACAACGGCCGCCGACATCATCATCGGCAGAAGCAGCAACGTCGTCACGAGACCTTTCATCGGAAAGGTACGGTTGAGCAGCATGGCGAGACCGAAGCCGACGATCATCTGCCCGCTGACGGAGATGATCACGTATTTCGCAGTGATCGCGAAATTCGCCCAGATCTTTTCATCGCCCAGCAGTTCGCGATAGTTCCTGAGGCCGACAAAATTCGCCGGTGCATTCGCAGAGGCGCTGAAATCGGTGAAGGAATAGCCAAGCGAATAGATGAGCGGAAAGATATTGAAGACGATCAGGAACAGGACCGTCGGAATGATGAAGAGATTTCGAATTCCAAGATCGCTGAGGCCGCTCCGCTGGGCGGGCCGCGCCAAGGTATCCATTTTGGTCGCCACACTGGTCACGCACCGCCTCCCGAGGTCGAGCAAATGATATCCGGGGGCCTTGTCACCCCCGGACAGGACCGATCGACGGTCAGTTGCTGTAGCGGTTGTACTTGTTGAACGTGGCGGTCCAGTCCTTGACCGTCTTGTCCAGCGCTTCCTGCGCCGTGCCCTTGTCGCCGACGACATAGGGATAGATGTTCTGGTTGAACTGGTCGAGAATCTCCGCGTATTCCGGGGTGGCCCAGAAGTCCTTGACCATGAACATCGTATCGTAGAACGCCTTGTTGTAGGGCGTGGCGTTCTGGAACTCCGGCGACTTCAGGACAGCCTGGCTCGCCGTATAGCCGCCAAGTTCTGCCCAGCGCTTCTGCGTCGAATCCTTGATGAACCACTCAAGGAACTTCTTCGAGGCCTCCTGCTTCTTCGAATAGGAGACGATCGAGATGCCCTGGCCGCCGAGCGCCGCGAAGCGCTGGCCGCCCGGGCCGGCGGGATTGGCGAAGAAGCCGGTGACGTCGGCATTGGGATTGGTCGACTTGTTCACGAGCGGCGGAAAGAAGGCGAAGAAGTTCATGCTCATCGCCGCCAGGCCTTCTGTGATTGCCTGGTTGTCCTCGATGAAGAACGTCTTGCCCCAGCCCGGAGGCGTGAACTTGTAGAGGTCCTTGTACATCTCGAGGCCGGCGACGGCCTCCTTCGAATTGGTGATGCCGTCCACCTTGTAGGTCGCGTAGTCACCAAGCTCGCCACCATAGGAGAAGATGGCGCTTTCGACGCCCATTGCCATGGCGTCATAGGAATTGTCGGTGTAGATCGCGACGCCGTATTTCTTCTCGTCGGGGCGATAGAAGAATTCGGCAATGTCGCGCAGCTGGGCATAGGTCTCGGGAATAGCGAGATCGTAGCCATATTTGGCCTTGAACGCGTCCTTTTCCTTCGGATCCTCGAACCAGTCCTTGCGATAGGCCCAGCCGACGGCATCGCCCTCGAGCGGAATCGCCCAGTATTTGCCGCTGCCGCCTGGATATTCGGCATAGTATTTGACGGTGGCCGGGGCCATGACGTCGTTCAGCTTGTGCGCGTTGAAGAAATCCGTCAGGTCGACATAGTGCCCCTGCGTCGCGCCTGCGCCGAGCCACTGGCTGTCGCCGACGACCATGTCATAGGCGTCGCCCTTGGCATTGAATTCGGTGAAGGCCTTGGTCTGGAAATCGCCCCACGGCGTCGTCTCGACGGTGATCGTGTCGCCGGATTCCGCTGCGTATTCGTTGACGAGTTCCTGAAGGTAATTCGCGGGATCCCACTCCGCCCAGAAGATCGTGAGATCTTCCGCATGAGCGCTCGCCGCGCCGGCCAGCGTGAATGCCGCCCCGGCCAGCAACAGCTTGAGGTTCTTCCTCATCTCAATATCTCCTCCCTCTCCCACTGCCATTATTCTTCAGGGGTCGGCAGCTTGCTTCGCCGTTTGCGCGGCTAGGCCCCCTTCTTGTGCGTCTCCCCTTCTCCCTTGGCCGGATCCAGGATTTTCTTGTCGGCGCGGGTCTCTCCCTCCCGCGCCTCCCGAAGCGCCTGCCGGATCAGGGCGGATGCCGCCCAACTTGCCACGGCCTCGGCTCCCTTTGCATCGAGGCCCCAGATATCCTTTAGGATGACGATCGCCTCGATGCCGAAGACAAGCGACAGCGCCTGCGTCACCCGCTCCGCAGCATCGCGGCCGATCTCCTCATCGAGCGGCTCGACCGCCGCCTTCAGCAGCCCACGCCTGTTTCCGCGCACCACACGCGCCTCGGCGCCGAGCGTCCCGGCGCGGCGGCGCTGCCACTGGTCGAGCGCCAGCAGAAGGGCCGCGCGATGGGTCGCCTCATAGGCTTCCATCCGCCTGAAGGCGAAGCCGAACAAATCCGCGACATTCCTTGCCGCATCACCGTCGGCCGGCTTCCAGTCGAGCACCGGTCCCAGCGCATCATCGACCGCCGCCTGGATCATCGCCGCCTGGCTCGGGAAATAGCGATAGGCCGTGGCACGCGAAACCTGCGCCGCCTCCGCCACGTCGGAAACCGAAGGGCTGCCCCCGTCCTGCATCAGACGAAGCGCCGTATCCAGCATCAGCCGCTTCATGCGACCACGCGGACCCTTCTCGACCAGCCGTCCCTGCTGCTCTTGACCTGAGACTGACATGCCAATACGATACGCGTGTCTCAAAAACAATGCAACCGGCCAAATTGCCTTTCCGATGCCTGGGGAGATCATCGCAAGGCGATAAATACCCGCAAATCCGCCATTCCGAACCGCCGAGAGCCCCGCTCCGGCCAGCCCTTTCGCTCGGCCAGACGGCTATGGCCAGCACGTCGAGGACGTCATGAAGCGCATCTATATCGTCGGTACGGCGGACACGAAGCGCGAGGAACTCGACTTCCTGAAAAGCGTCATCGAGGCATCCGGCATGACGCACGCGCTGGTCGATGTCGGCACGCGGCCGTCGGCAGCAGGTGATGCCGAGTTTCCGGCTTCATCCGTGGCCGTGTATCATCCGCGCGGGCCGGAAGCGGTGCTTGGCCTTTCCGATCGCGGCACGGCGGTCGCCGCGATGGCGGAGGCCTTTGTCCGGTTCATCACCAGTCGCCCGGATATCGGCGGCATCATCGGCATCGGCGGTGGCGGCGGCACGTCGATCATCACCACCGGCATGCGGGAACTGCCGGTCGGCCTGCCGAAGCTCATGGTCTCGACGCTCGCCTCCGGCGATGTCGGCCCCTATGTCGGCGTCTCCGATATCGTCATGGTCCCCTCGGTGACGGATCTCGCCGGGCTCAACCGGATCAGCCGTCTCGTCCTGCAGAACGCCGCCCATGCCATCATCGGCATGGTGCGCTATCCGGTGGTCGAGGCCAGCGGCAAGCCGCCGATCGGGCTGACGATGTTCGGCGTCACGACGCCTTGCGTCACTCATGTTTCCGAGCTGCTGCGCGAGGCGCATGACTGTCTCGTCTTCCATGCCACCGGAACCGGCGGCCGGGCGATGGAAAAACTCGTCGACAGCGGCATGCTGGTCGGCGTCATCGACGTCACGACGACGGAGATCGCCGATCATCTGTTCGGCGGCGTACTTTCGGCCGGAGCCGATCGCCTCGGTTCCATCGCGCGCAGCGGCATTCCCTATGTCGGCTCGGTCGGCGCGCTCGACATGGTCAATTTCTGGGCCATCGACACGGTGCCGGAGCACTATCGCGGCCGCCTGCTCTACAAGCACAACCCCAACATCACGCTGATGCGCACGACGGCAGAGGAGAACCGCGCCCTCGGCGTCTTCATCGGCGAAAAACTCAATGCCTGTGCGGGACCCGTGCGCTTCCTGATCCCGGAACGCGGCGTTTCGGCGCTCGACACGCCCGGCGGCGCGTTCCACGATCCCGAGGCCGATGCGGCGCTGTTCGATGCGCTGGAGGAAACCATCAACCAGACCGAACGCCGACAGATCGTCCGGCTGCCGCTTCACATCAACGATCCGGACTTCGCCGATGCGCTCGTCCGGCATTTCCACGACATCAGAGACTGATACGAAAGGACGTGCGGATGCCCGTCATTCCCCGCCAGCAGATCCTCGATACCTTCAACGACATGGTTCAGCGCCGCGTGCCGATCATCGGCGGCGGCGCCGGGACCGGCCTCTCGGCCAAATGCGAGGAAGCGGGCGGCATCGACCTCATCATCATCTACAATTCCGGCCGCTACCGGATGGCGGGCCGCGGCTCGGCGGCGGGGCTGCTCGCCTATGGCAATGCCAATGAGATCGTGAAGGACATGGCGCTTGAGGTGCTGCCTGTCGTGAAGTACACGCCCGTGCTCGCCGGCGTCAACGGCACCGATCCGTTCGTGCTGATGCCGCAGTTCCTCGCCGAATTGAAGGCCATGGGCTTTTCCGGCGTGCAGAACTTTCCGACGATCGGCCTCTTCGACGGCGTGATGCGCGCCAGCTTCGAGGAGACCGGCATGGGCTACGCGCTCGAGGTCGACATGATCCGCGAGGCCAACCAGCTCGACATGCTGACGACGCCCTATGTCTTCAATCCCGACGAGGCCCGCGCCATGACTGAAGCGGGCGCCGACATCATCGTCGCGCATATGGGCGTCACCACGGGCGGGGCGATCGGCGCGACCTCAGCCAAGTCGCTGGAAGACTGCGTGCGGGAGATCGATGCGATCGCCGAGGCCGCGATGGCGGTGCGTTCCGACGTGATCATTCTCTGTCATGGCGGGCCGATCGCGATGCCCGACGATGCCGCCTTCGTGCTGCGCAACGCCGCTCATTGCCACGGCTTCTACGGCGCCTCCAGCATGGAGCGCCTGCCGGTCGAGGTGGCGCTGACCGCGCAGACGCGGCGTTTCAAGGAACTGGCCTTCTGAGCCAGAGACACGAAAGGGAGGAGGAACGCCCATGGCCGAAGGTCAATTCATCATCGCCAAGGAGACACCGCAGGAGCATCTCGACTGGGGCAGGCTGCGCTGGATGAGCCATCCGCCGGCCACAGGCGCCGATCAGCTCACGGTCATCGACGTCACGCTCTCGCCCGGCAAGGGTCACGACTTCCACAAGCATCCCGATCAGGAGGAGGTGATCTATGTCACCGCCGGCCGCGTCGAGCAGTGGGTGGGAGAAGAAAAGCGCCTGCTCGGACCGGGAGATGCTGCCTTCATCCCGCCGGGTGTCGTGCATGCCTCGTTCAATGCCGGCGACGAGGACGCCCGCGTGGTTGCGATCCTCGGACCCTGCATCGGTGTCAACGGTTATGTCTCCGTCGAGGTCGCAGGTGAGGCGCCGTGGAAGGACCTGCGGACGTAATCGTCTCCGCAGATGCGCCACCGGTCGTCGCCGGACTTGACCCGGCTGCCCAGACGGGCGTTCGATCGGAACGGCCACAGGAAGAGGGCCCAAGAGAGACTGAATTGCCGGATGAAGCCCGGCAATGACAGGGAAAAGAGCGGTCACCGTGGGCAGAACCGCGCATAGCATGACGATCTGGGAGGATCCGATGCCGAACACCTATCCGAAACTGCACAATGCCGCCTGGCCGGGGATTGTCGGCAAGGGTGGCGATAGCGAGCCGATCATCGCGCTCGATACGCTGTTGCGCCTCACGGCCAATGCCGAGGTCGACGGGGTCAAGTTCGACGGCATCGACCTCTTCATCACCGCGCCGCATTTCGACATCGATAGCGACAAGGATGCGGTCAAGCGGCTCAGCGACCATATCGCCGGCTACGGCCTCAAGGTCGGTTCCTTCGTGGCGCCGATCTGGAACGGCGCCGGCGGCGGTTCGGCCATGGGCACGGCGGACGAGCGCAAGCGCTTCGTCGAGCAGGTGCGCAAGGCCTGCGCCATCGGCCAGCAGATGCGCGAACTCGGCATCCGCCCGACCGGCGGCATCCGCATCGATTCCTCTGTCGGCGTCGAAGCCTGGGACAAGGACCCGGTCGGCCACACCAGGCTGATCGCGGAGACGTTCTCCGAAGCCGCCGATGTCGCCGAGGACTATGACGAATTCCTCGTCGCCGAGGGCGAGATCTGCTGGGGCGGGATGCATTCCTGGCGCGAGATGGTGCGGCTGCTCGAGACAGTGGATCGGCCCGGCGTCGTTGGATTCCAGGCCGACATGGCCCATTCGATGCTCTATACGCTCGGCTACAACGCCGAGGCCGACCGCATCCTGCCGAAGGATTTCGAGTGGTCCGATACGGCGACGCTCGACGCGGCCTATCGCAAGGTCGCCGATGCGCTCCGTCCCTGGACGATGGATTTCCACGTCGCGCAGAACGACGGCACCGTGTTCGGCTCGGGCGATCACGAGAAGACCGGTCGCCACTGTCAGGTCACCGATCCGAATGGCCGCCTCGATATCACGAAACATGCCGGCTACTGGCTGCGCGACCGGGAAGGCAACCTCACCAAGCGCATGCGCCATATCTGCTGGGATGGCTGCATGTTCCCGAATGCCGTCATGGAGAGCCAGGACACCTGGAACGCCGTGCTCGGCGCCATGATCAAGGTGCGCGAGGCGCATGGCTGGCAGGAATAGGCCCTCGCGGCCGACGGGAAGGATTTCTGGAAATGACCAAGACGCTGAATGTCGGCATGGTGGGCTATGGCTTCATGGCCCGCGCCCATTCCAATGCCTGGAGCAAGGTTTCGCACTTCTTCGACACCGGCTACCGGCCAGTGCTGAAGGCGGTCGCGGCACGCAACACCGAGAAGGCGACCGCCTTCGCGCAGCAATGGGGCTATGAAGCCGTCGAAAGCGACTGGCGGCGGCTGATCGAGCGTGCCGATATCGACGCGATCGACATCTGCACGCCTAACGATAGCCATGCCGAGATCGCCATCGCCGCCGCCAAGGCCGGCAAGATGGTGCTCTGCGAGAAGCCGCTTGCGCGCACCGAGGCCGAAGGCAAGCCGATGGTCGAGGCCGTCGAGGCGGCCGGCGTGCCCAACATGGTCTGGTACAATTATCGCCGCGTCCCGGCCGTCATGCTGGTGAAGCGGATGATCGACCAGGGACTGCTCGGCCACATCTATCACTACAGGGCGAAGTTCCTGCAGGACTGGACGATCTCGCCCGACGTCCCACAGGGCGGCGCCGCCACCTGGCGGCTCGATGTCGACAGCGCCGGCTCGGGCGTCACCGGCGACCTTCTCGCCCATTGCCTCGACACGGCGATCTGGCTGAACGGCGGCATCGACAGCCTGACGGCGATGACCGAGACCTTCGTCAAGCAGCGCAAGGATGCGGTCACGGGGACGATGCGCGAAGTCGGCATCGACGACGCCGCCGCCGTCATGACGCGCTTTGCCAATGGTTCGCTCGGAACGTTCGAATCGACCCGCTACGCGCGCGGCCACAAGGCGGCCTACACGCTCGAGATCAACGGCGAGAACGGCTCGCTCGCCTGGGACCTGCATGATCTCAACCGCGTCGCCTGGTTCGATCACCGCACGCCGGGTGCGCTGCGCGGCTGGACGTCGATCCTCGTGACCGATGGCGAGCATCCTTATCTCGGCAAATGGTGGGTGCCCGGCCTCATCATCGGCTACGAACATTCCTTCGTTCACCAGGTCGCCGATTTTCTCGAAGGGCTCTCGAACGGCAAGCCTGCGGCACCGACATTCCGCGATGCGCTGGAAACGACGCGGATCTGCGATGCCATCATCGCCTCCGGTCGCAGCGGGCAATGGGTCGATCTTTCGGGCGGGGCGGCAAAATGAAGTTCGGCTTCAACCTGCTGCTCTGGACCGCCCATTTCGAGGAAGCGCATCTGCCGCTCCTCGATGACCTGAAGGCGGCCGGCTATGACGGCGTGGAGGTGCCGATCTTCGGCGGCGAGGAAGCCCATTTCGCCTGGGTCCGGACGCGCCTCGCCGATGCCGGGCTGGCGTCGACCGGCGTCGCTTTCTTTCCGCCCGGAACGGACGCAACGTCCGCTGATCCCGCGGAGCGCGCGGCGGCGCTCGACCATATGAAATGGCTCGCCGACTGCACGGCAGCGCTTGGGGCCGACCTCGTCTGCGGCCCCCTCCACCAGATGCTCGGCCGTTTTTCGGGCGCCGGCCCGACGGCGGACGAATTCTCGCGCTGCGTCGACGTGCACAAGGAGGCCGCCGCTTACGCGGGGAAAGCCGGTGTGAGCTTTTCCGTCGAGCCGCTCAACCGCTTCGAATGCTATTTCCTCAATACGGCTGACGCTGCCAGGACACTGGTCGATGCCGTAGGCGCCCCGAACCACGGCTATCTCTACGATACATTCCACTTCAACATCGAGGAGAAGAACCAGCCGCGCGCCATCCACGCGACCGCCGGGCGCTTCAACCATGTCCATATCTCGGAGAATGATCGCGGGACGCCAGGCACGGGCCCGATCGACTTCGCATCCGTGTTCAAGGCCCTGAAGGCGAGCGGCTATGATGGCTGGATGACCGTCGAATCCTTCGGCTCGGCGCTGCCCGATATCGCCGCAGCAACCCGCGTCTGGCGGCCGCTGTTCGACAAGCCTGAGGATGTCTACCGGGGCTCGATAAAGTTGATGAAGGAGGGCTGGGCGGCAGCGTAGCCGTGTGGTCCCTCGCCCGCAGCGCGGAACGGTTGGGGTGGGGTTCCCACGCTCCTTCCTTCACGCGAAACTCGGGATGTCCTCGCGAGACGCGAGACAGGCGGCGTCCTTTGTGCTTCGCTGGCGAAAATGAAACAGACCCCGGAGGAACGAAGCCATGCCCACCAGGAACGGAACCGCACTCGTCACGGGCGCCTCACGCGGGCTCGGAGCGGCGATTGCGCGCGGGCTGGGCGGGGCGGGCTGGTCGGTCGCGGTCAATTATGCGCATGATGACGCTGGAGCTGGCGCAACCGTCGATGCGATCGAGGTCGCAGGCGGCCGGGCGGCAGCGTTCAAGTTCGATGTCACCGACAAGGCGAGCGTCCGCCACGGCATCACCGAGATCGAGCACCAGCTGGGGCCGATCGGTCTCATCGTCAACAACGCCACCGGTCCGCAGCCGTTCAAGCCGATCGAGGAGCAGAACTGGGACGATCATCTCGACCAGCTCCGCTTTTTCGTGAAGGCGCCCCTCCTGATCCTGCAATGCGTGCTGCCGGACTGGAAGGCGAAAGGCAGCGGCATCGTCGTCAATATCGGCAGCGAAGTCGTGGACATGGGCAATGCCGATTTCGGCCATTACGTCGCCGCCAAGTCGGCCATGGTCGGGCTGACGCGCTCCTGGGCCAATGAGCTCGGCGGCGACGGCATCCGCGTCAATCTGGTCGCGCCGGGGTTCATTCCGGTCGAGCGCCATAGCGACGCAACCGCGGACGATCTCGAAGCCTATCGCCGCCTCGTCCCGCTCGGCCATCAGGGCGTGCCGGAGGATATCGCCGGCACGGTGGTCTTTCTCGCCTCCCCGGCCGCCGGCTTCATCACGGGCCAGACCATCGCAGTGAATGGTGGGCGAACGCTGGCCTGATCGGGGGTTGACCCTCGCCGCCGGCAGGGGGCAGAACGGTCGCGTTCATCCCAATCGAGGAGCATGCCGGCATGAGCGCGTTCGGCCGCGACGATTTCACCATGCGCAAGGCTGACCTTGCCGATCTGCCGGCGGTCTATCGCATCTGCATGCTGACCGGGGACCTCGGCAAGGATGCGACGCCGCTGAACGACGATCCCGACATTCTCGGCCATCTCTATGTCGGCAACTACGTCGTGATGGAACCGGACCTCGCCTTCGTGATCGACGGGCCGAAGGGCGTCGCGGGCTATGTCGTGGGCGCGCGCGACAGCGCCGCCTTCTATGACCGAATGAAAAGGGAGTGGCTGCCGCCGCTACGCCGGCGCATTCCCGATCCCGGTTCCGACAAGACGAAATGGCGGCTCAGCGATGCCAAACGGCGGCAGGTGCATGATTTCGCGCCCTATTGTCCGCCGGCGCTGGCCGAAGCCTATCCCTCGCATGGCCATATCGACCTGCTGCCGGAAGCGCAGGGCCATGGCTGGGGCCGTCGCCTGCTCGAAACATTGATGGAGACGCTGGCGGCGGATGGCTCTCCAGGCCTTCATCTCGGCGTCGCGCGCGACAATCTGCCGGCGCTTGCCTTCTATCGCAAGGTCGGGATGACGGCGCTGGAAACGCCGGATCTCGATCCTGGCGGCGTCATCATGGCGAAGCGGTTTCGCTGACATCCTCTGTCGCGAGCGCCGAGAGAAAGGCGACGAGACGGCCGCCTGTCTCGGCGACCGGGTGGTCGTTGACGATGACGAGATCGGCCCGGAGCTCGAAGCTCTTCGCAGCCTCGCGCGCCAGACGCTCCTCGATCGAGGCACGACTTTCGCGGCCGCGGCCCTCAAGCCGGGCCGCGAGCACCGCGGGCGGTGCCGTGATTTCGATGACGACGACGCGGCCAAACCGGCTGCGCGCCAGCGGCAGGACGGCGCGCGAGAGATTGCAGATCACATGCGTGCCACCCGCAAGCGTCTCGACGATCGAGGCGGGCAGCGCATAGCCGAGGCCATGCGCCCGCCACGACAGCGCGAAACGACCCGAGGCATGGCCGGCCTCGAAGCTCTCCTCGTCGATCGTATCGTGATCCTCGAAGGCATTGGCCGGGCGCGTCACCATCCGGCGCGCAAACAGGAAACGCTGCTCTTCGCCGAGCGCTGCCCGCGCATGGGCGATCAGCGTGTCCTTGCCGGCGCCGCTCGGTCCGACGACGGCGATGAAAGCTCCGCTTGCCATCTCCGCCTCACGAAACCCGCTGACCCTCGCGCCAGACCTGGCGCACGATCGGCGTGGTCTCGACGAGATGGACGCGCACGAGATCGGCGCGCAGCCCCGGTTCGATCGCGCCGCGATCGGTGAGGCCCGTCGCCTTGGCCGGCGTCACGGTCACCGTCCGGACAGCGGCCGCGAGGTCGATATTGGGCGCGCGGCGCGGCAGTTCGAAAGCCGACATCAGGAGGCTCGCCGGCACATAGTCCGACGACAGCACGTCGAGCAGGCCGGCTCGCGCCAGTTCCTCGGCGGCGATGTTGCCGGAATGCGAACCACCGCGGACGATATTGGGACCGCCCATCATGACGACGATGCCGGCGGCGTTGAGCGCCTCGGCCGCTTCGATCGTCGTCGGGAATTCCGCGACGGCGACGCCTTCGCCCGCGGCCTCGGCGGCATGGCCGGCGGTGGCATCGTCATGGCTCGCGAGCACCGCATTGTTCGCGGCGGCGATCTCGATCAGCCGGGCACGATTGACCTTGGCATAGAGATCATGCAGTTCGAGCCGCTGGCGCACGAAATGATCCGCCTGGGCGGGCGATACCTCCTTATTGCGAAGATAGAAGCGGCGCCAGGTTTCGAGATCGCGGAACTGGCGCTGGCCCGGCGTGTGATCCATCAGCGACATGAGATGCACCGGATAGCGCGCCGAGAACGTCTCTAGATGCTCGACGACATCCGGCGTCGCGATTTCGCAGCGGATATGGGTGCGGTGATCGACGCGGAGATGCCCGGTCGCCCGCGCCTGCTCGATGCCGCCGGCGAGCGTCATCAGGTCTGCCCCGATCGGCTTCGCGTCGATATCGGTGCCGGCCCGCAGCGAATCAAACACCGTGGTGATGCCGGCGCTGGCGATCTGGGCGTCATAGGCCATCACGGAGGCCAGCGCATGCCAGCGGACATGGGGACGCGGCGAGAAATGGCTTTCGAGATGATCGGTGTGCAGTTCGATGAGCCCGGGCACCAGATGATCGCCCTGAACGTCGAAGCCCCGCTCGGGCGCCGCCCCCTCGCCGATCTCGGCGATGCGGCCATCCACAATGGCGATCCAGCCGTTCTTGATCACCCGATCGGGGAGAACGATGCTCGCATTTTCAAGGACATAGCTGCGCGGCTCGTTCATGGCTGCTCTTCCCGAGGTTCAAGGTCCCGAAGCGGCGCCCGGCGGCGCCGCCACATTGCAATCAAGGTCCGTCAAGCCGCCTTTTCGGTGGCGAAGGCCGTCATGTCGACGATCTTGTCCGCGACTGCGTCGCGCACGTCCTCGTCGTGAAAGATGCCGACGATCGCGGCGCCGGCCTTCTTCTTCTCTTCGATCAGCCGGACGACGACCGCCCGATTGGCCGCGTCGAGCGATGCCGTCGGCTCGTCGAGCAGCAATAGCGGGCGATCGGCCGCGAGGCCACGGGCAATATTGACCCGCTGCTGCTCGCCACCGGAAAATGTGCCCGGCGGCAGGCTCCAGAGCCGCTCGGGCACATTGAGCAGTGTCAGCAGCCGCTCGGCCCGCGCCCAGGCTTCGGCTTGCGGCATGCCACCCTCGGCGGCCGCAGCGGCGACGATATCGAGCGCGGAAACGCGCGGGATGACGCGGAGGAACTGGCTGACATAGCCCATGACGCTGGCTCGGAGCGCCAGGATGCGGCGCGGCTCCGCGCGCGCGACATCGACGCTCTCGCCGCCGTCCTGAACGAGGATGCGGCCCGTATCGCAACGATAATTGCCGTAGATCATCTTGAGGATCGACGACTTGCCGGCGCCCGAAGGCCCCCCCAGCACGACGCATTGGCCGGGCCGCGCCTCGAAGGCGACATTGTCGACCACGCGGATGCGCATGCCTTCGCGCAGATGGAGCGTGAAGCTCTTGGAGACGCCGGAAAGGCTGACGAGCGGCGGGGAAGCGGCTGAGGCGGTCATGCTGCGAGCACCGAAGAGACGAGGAGCTGGGTGTAGGCCTCGCGCGGATCGTCGAGCACCTGGTCGGTGAGGCCCTGTTCGATGACGCGGCCGTGCCGCATCACCATGATCCGGTGCGACAGCAGGCGCGCGACCGCGAGATCATGCGTCACGATGATGACCGCGAGCCCCATCTCCGCGACGAGCCCGCGCACGAGATCGAGCAGCCGCGCCTGCACCGAGACATCGAGGCCAGAGGTTGGCTCGTCCATGAAGACGAGACGCGGATGAGTGACGAGATTGCGCGCGATCTGCAGCCGCTGGCGCATGCCGCCCGAGAAATCGCGAGGGAGATCGTCGATGCGGTCGGTGTCGATCTCGACCCGGCCGAGCCAGTCGACAGCCGTGCCGCGAATGCGACCATAGTGACGCTCGCCGACCGCCATCAGCCGTTCGCCGACATTGCCGCCGGCCGAGACGCTCATGCGGAGCCCCTCGCGCGCGTCCTGACGCACGAAGCCCCAATCGGTGCGGAGCAGAAAGCGGCGCTCCGCCTCGGTGAGCGCGAAGAGATCGCGCGTCACGCCGTCGCGCATGCGGTAGCGGATCGCGCCGGAGGTCGGCGCCAGTTCGGTTGAAAGCAGCTTCAGCAGGGTCGACTTGCCGGAACCGGATTCGCCGACGACCGCCAGCACTTCGCCTTCATGGATGTCGAAGCTGACAGCCTCGCAGCCGATGCGCGGGCCGTAGAGCTTGCCGAGATCGCGGGCGGACAGAAGCGGTTGCTCGCTCATGCGACATCTCCTTGGACGAGGACCGGGATGGGCTCCAGCTTGAAGCTGAAGCCGTATTTCTCGAAGCCGAGGCTCTCATAGAAGCGATGCGCCTTCTCTGAGCGGAGGTTCGAGGACAGCGCCACCTTGTAGGCACCCTTCTCCGCAGCGAGCCGGAACGCCTCACGCATCATCCAGCGACCGATGCCGCCGCCCTGATGCGCTTCCGCTACGACGACATTCTCGACCAGCGCCGTGGGCGTGCCCCAATGCGCGATATTGTCGATCAGCATCAGAGCGAATGTCCCAACGATTTCGCCATCCTGCTCGGCGAGATAGACGGCGAAATCGGGATAAAGCGCCATCCGCGCGAAGATCGCCCGCGCCTCATCGAGGGTCACCGTGCGTCCATTGTTGAAGCTCGGCTGGCCATAAAGCGCGAGCAGCGCCGGAAGATCCGCTTCGACGGCCTTGCGCAAAGTCAGCCCGGTCATGATTGACCCGCCGGCAGGGCATCGCCTGCCATCTCGCCGCGATGGCCATCGGCGCGGCGGCTCGCGCAATAATCGCTGTCCGAACAGACGAACATCCGCCCGCCGCGATCATCAAGCACCACCTCGTCGAGATAGACGCCGGTCGCGGCGCAGAGCGCACAGGGCTTGTCGAAGCGCTGCACCTCGAACGGATGGTCCTCGAAGTCGAGGCTCACGACATCGGTAAAAGGCGGTACGGCATAGATGCGCTTCTCGCGGCCAGCCCCGAACAGCTGCAACGCCGGCGAGCGATGCATCTTCGGATTATCGAATTTCGGCGTCGGCGACGGGTTCATCATATAGCGGCCGGCGACCTCGACCGGATAGTCGTAGGTCGTCGCGATATGGCCGTGCCGCGCAATGTCCTCATAGAGCTTCACATGCATCAGCCCATAATCGGCGAGCGCATGCAGCTTGCGGGTTTCGGTCTCGCGCGGCTCGAGGAAGCGCAGCGGCTCGGGGATCGGCACCTGATAGACGAGGATCTGCCCCTCGGCGAGCGGCGTCTCCGGAATGCGGTGGCGGGTCTGGATGACGGTCGCTTCCGCCGTCCGCGTCGTCGTCGCGACGCCGGCGGTCTTGGCGAAGAACTTGCGGATCGAGACGGCGTTGGTCGTATCGTCGGAGCCCTGGTCGATGACCTTCAACACATCGTCCGGCCCCAGCACCGCCGCCGTCACCTGCACGCCGCCCGTGCCCCAGCCATAGGGCATTGGCATCTCTCGGCTGGCGAACGGCACCTGGTAGCCCGGAATGGCGATGGCCTTCAGGATGGCGCGGCGGATCATCCGCTTGGTCTGCTCATCGAGATAGGCAAAGTTGTAGCCGGTCTCGACCGGCGCCGGGGCGTTCATTCTGCCGCCTCCCTCAGGGTCTCGCGGGCGGCCTCGTGCTCGGCGCGCATGCGGCGCACCAGTCCGAGCTCGGCCTGGAAATCGACATAATGCGGCAGCTTCAGATGCTCGACGAAGCCCGTCGCCTGGACATTGTCGCAATGGGAGAGAACGAATTCCTCGTCCTGCGCCGGGGCGACGACATCCTCGCCGAACTCGCGCGTCCGAAGCGCCCGGTCGACCAGCGACATCGACATGGCCTTGCGCTCGCTCTGGCCGAAGACGAGGCCATAGCCGCGCGTGAATTGCGGTGGCTGTTCCGCATTGCCGTGAAACTGGTTGACCATCTGGCATTCCGTCAGCGCCACCGGACCAAGCGGCACGGCGAAGCCGAGTTCCTCGGGCACGAATTCGGCCATGACTTCGCCGAAGCGGATCTCGCCGACGAAAGGATGCGTACGGCCATAGCCGCGCTGCGTCGAATAGCCGAGCGCCAGCAGGAAGCCCTCATCGCCGCGGGCCAAAGCCTGCAGGCGAAGGTCGCGATCAGCGGGAAAATCGAGCGGCGCGCGTGTGAGATCGCCGACCGGCTCGCCATCGCGGGGCGTTTCGGCCTCGATCAGTTGCTCACCATCCAGAAGATCGGTGACGCGCGGGACCGCGCCACGCTCGGCCGGCGCCTCCACAGGCTGAGGCGGCGTGACACCTGCAGCCAGCATGAAATCGATCAGGCGATGCGTATAGTCGAATGTCGGCCCCAGGACCTGACCGCCCGGAAGGTCCTTGTAGGTGGCGGAGATGCGGCGCTCGATCGCCATCTTCGCCGTATCGAGCGGCTCGGAATGGCCGAAACGCGGCAATGTCGTGCGGAAGGCGCGGACGAGAAAGATCGCCTCGATCAGATCGCCCCGCGCCTGTTTGATCGCCAGCGCCGCCAAAGCCGAATCATAGAGCGAGCCCTCGGCCATCACGCGATCGACAGCGAGCGAGAGCTGATGCTCGATCTGGTCGGGCGCGATCTCGGCAATATCCTCCGGGCCGCGCCGTTCATGGGCAAGCAGCGCATGGGCATTGTCGATCGCCGCCTCGCCACCTTTTACCGCGACATACATGGTTCAAGCCTCCCGGATGCGGGTGGTGCGCGGCAGCGCCGCGATGCAGCCGCTGGCTGCGAGGATGAGATCGACGCCGCGCGGGAACAGCGCCCGGTTGGCGGCAAGTTCATCGGAAAGCGAGGTCTGCCAAGGGACAACGCAGAGGCGGCGCTCCCTCTCGATGCCCGGGCCAGAGAGGATCAGAGTCCCCTCGGCAGTGAGTTCATTGACGGCGATCACGAGGGTCGTCGATCGATCGGGATAGGCGTCATCGCCGGCCGCGAACGCGGCGAGCGGCGGCATCGTGCCGATATCCGCCACAAACGCGAAGGCGGCCTCCGCGGGATCGGTGGTGATGCGGGCGCCGGTGTGAAAGGCGAGCCATGCCGCGATGGCCGGATCGGCAGCGAGGACCGGATCGAGCCAAACCGCGGTCTCATGATCCGCAAGGGTCAGCGCAATCGCCGCGAGCTCAACCGGCATGCCGCCGGGCGGCGTCAAACCCGGCGTGAAGGCGCGGATACTGCCGGGGCGCGCAAGCGCATCCATGAGCTTGCGGAAATGCGCCTGCGCATCGAGAACGGGATCGGCGAAGCCGGTGCTGGCAGTGTCGAGCATGATCAGTCCTCCCCGCGCACCATGGTGAAGAAATCGACGCGGGTCGCCGCGACGCGGCGAGCCTTGGTCTCGGCTGTTGCCGCAAGACGATCGCGCAGGCCGGCCAGAGCCTTTTCGACCCGCGGCCGCTCGGCGCCTTGCCAGAGTCCATCAAGGATGGCGGCGACACGAGCCTTTCGGCTATCGCGGCCGAGATGATAGGCAAAGCCGGTGCGGCCATCGGCAAGGCGGACCGCCGTGCGCGTCACGGTCGCCTCGCCGAGATTGAAGGCGCGCCCATCGCCACCGGCGCGGCCGCGCAGCATCACGAGGCCGCTTTCGGCGGGGCGAATATCGGTCGCGGCGGGGACGTCGCCGAGGCTGGCGAGAGCGGCGCCGAGTTCATCGGACGAGGCGGCCGCCAGGGTCGCCATCAGCGCCTGACGGGCCGCGACACCGCCATCGGCAGAGGCCTGTGGCTGGATCTGCTCGTCGTCTGCAGGACCATCGGTCATCGCAACTCCGTGCCTTCCGTTTCGATTTGTCTAATGGTATAGACAACTCCATGATCCAGTCCAGTGACGTTTTCATGACGGCGGCCGATGGCGCGGAGAGCGCCGACGATGCCCGCGAAATCGCCCGCGGCGCCGGCATTTCGGCCTGGCGGCAAATCGCCGACGACGTCGAGGCCGATATCGCGGCCGGCCGCTTTGCCGCCGGGACGCAGCTCCCCACCGAGGCGCAACTCGCGGCCCGCTTCGCCGTCAACCGCCATACGGTGCGCCGGGGCCTTGCCGAGCTTGCCGCGCGCGGTCTTGTCCGCGCGACGCAGGGTCGCGGCACATTTGTCGAGGCGCGGCCGCTGCCCTATCCGATCGGCCCCCGCACGCGCTTTTCCGAGATCGTCTCGCGCGCCGGCCGCGAAGCTGGCGGCCGGTTGCTCGGCTCACAGGTGGTTGCCGCAGCCCCCCGCACGGCCGCCGCGCTCGGTATCGTCGCGGGCGAGGCGGTCATCCGCCTCGATACGCTGCGTTCGGCCGACGGATCGCCGATCTCGCTCGGCAGCGGCTTCTTCCCGCTGCCACGCTTCGAGCGTTTCGGCGACGCCTATCTCGCCTATGGATCGATCACCGGGGCCCTCGCCTCGCGCGGTGTCGCTGATTATCGCCGCTTCGAGACCCGCATCTCGGCCCGCCCAGCCGGCGCGGAGGAAGCCGCACACCTCGATCTCGCGCCGGGACGCCTGCTGCTGGCGGTCGACAGCGTCAATGTCGATGGCGACGGCACGCCGATCCAGTTCACGCGCGCTCTCTTCGCCGCCGACCGCACCGAGATCGTCGTCGAGAGCTGATCCTGCCTTGGCCTGTTACGGACGGCTGGCTCACACGATCTTCTTGTTGCCGATGATCGCGAGGCGAAGCCGCGTCGAGATGAAATCGATGATGGCGACCGTGACGAGGATCATCAGGATCAGGAACGCGACCTGCTTCAATTCCAGCACGCGGATCAGCTCGGTCAGGTAGATGCCGACACCCCCCGCCCCGACGATGCCGATGATCGTCGCCGAGCGCGTGTTCGATTCGAAATAATACAGAACCTGGCTCGCGATCACCGGCAACACGCCCGGCACGAGCCCAAAACGGACCTGATGCACCCGGCTTCCACCGGAAGCGGCAATGCCTTCCGACGCCTTGCCGTCCGTCGCCTCGATCGCTTCCGAGAACAGCTTGCCGAAAGAGCCGAAATCCGAACAGGCGATGGCGAGCACGCCGGCGAAGGGCCCGAGCCCGACGACGTTGATCCACATCAGCGCCCAGATAAGCGTATCGACCGAGCGAATGACGTCGAAGGCGCGCCGCGTGCCGAAATGCACGAAGATGTTCGGGATGACGTTGCGCGCCGCGAGAAAGGCTACGGGAAAGGCGAAGAGTGCGGCGGTCAGCGTGCCGAGAAAGGCGATGCCGAGCGTCTCGCCGAGCGCGCCGAGGAAGACGAAGAAGCGGCCTTCCGGCGCCGGCGGCATCATCAGAACGGCGAAGCGGCCGAGCCGCGATAGGCCATTCAGGATGCGGATCAGCGAGAAGTCGAGCGCGACCATGGCAGCGAATGCGACAGCAATGATGGCGAGCGGCACCAGGATCGCCAGCGCGCGGCTCTTCGGCGAGAGGCGGAAGGCCTCGGGATGACGCGCTTTCAGCCCGGCCAGATCGGCCCGCGCGGCAGCGGACAGACGACCCCGGCCGGTCTCCTCGGTGGCGGTGGTGGCGATCTCGCTCATCGTGTGCCCTCGAAGCCGATCAGGCGGTGGCGGACCTGCTCGGTCACGAGATCGATGATGATTACCGTGGCGATGATCATCAGCAGGATCGCGCTGACGTCCGAATAATAGAAGTTGCGGATCGCGACGAGGAACTCCTGCCCGATGCCGCCGGCACCGACGAAACCCATGACGCCAGCGCCGCGCACATTGATCTCGAAGCGCAGCAGTGCATAGGACGCAAAGCCGGGCGCCACCTGCGGCAGCACGCCGTAACGCACGGTCTGGATCCAGGACGCGCCGGTCGCCTGAAGGCCTTCGACCGGCTTCATGTCGATATTTTCCACCACCTCGGCAAACAGCTTGCCGAGCGCCCCCGTCGTGTGGATCGCCAGCGCGAACACGCCGGCCATGGGACCAAGGCCGAAGGCGATGACGAAGATCAGCGCGAAGACGATGTCCGGGACGGTGCGGCAGAATTCGAGCAGCCGTCGTGCGCCGACGCGCGACCAGCGGCTGCGCGCGAGATTGGCCGAGGCGACGAAGCAGAGCGTAAAGGCCGCGACGGCGCCCATCAAGGTGCCGAGATAGGCGATGAGGATCGTCTGGCCGAGCAGGCCGAGCCAGGCCGGGAAATTCCAGTACCAGGCCCGGAGATCGGCGAGGACATTGCCGGAGGAGAAATCGGGGATCGTGCGCCCGATGAACGATCCGAAATTGCCGATATTGGCGATGAGCGTGACCGGGCGGACATGGGCGAGATAGCCGCTCACCAGGGCCAGCAGGATAATGGTCACCAGCACGGCGGCGCCGCGCCAGCGCCGGACCGAGACCGCGGCAGCATAGGCGCTGGCCAGCGCGCGCGCCTGTGGCTCGGGCAGAACGGGGATCGCAGTCGCCAAGGATCAAATCCGGAGGTTCGAAGGGGATTGCAGACAGACGAAGGGCGGCCGATGGCCGCCCTTCGCTGATCGATCGAGGTTACGAGCTCTTCTTGCGCTGCTCGTCGTTGAACTTCACCATGTCGACGATCGGCTGATAGTCCTTGGCCGAGATCGGGGCGAATTCGATGTCCTTGCCGTCCGACAGGCCGGCAAAGCCCTTCGGGTCGTTCTTCGGCATGGCGATGAAGGCATCGGCGATCTGCTTCTTCAGATCGGCCGGCAGCGAGGCGAGCACCGAATACGGGCCTTCCGGCAGGAAGTCCGACTTGAAGACGATACGGAAGTCTTCCTTCGTCATCGGCTTGCCATCGGCGTCCTTGAGCACGCCTTTGGTGATCATGCGCGTCAGGTTGCTGTCGTCTTCCGAGTTCCACGAATTCGCGGCGGCGTCGACGGTGCCCTGCGCGAGCGCCAGGACGGCGTTGTCATGGCTGCCGGCGAAGATCGCCTGCGAGAAGAACGTGTCGACGTCCTTGCCGTCGCGATGCAGGAAGAAGCGCGGCGCATTGTTGCCCGAGGTCGAGTTCGGGTCGACGAGGGCGAGCTTCTTGCCCTTGAGGTCGTCCATCGACTTATAGGGGCTGCTCGCCAGCGTGTAGATGACCGAATAGTAGCCGGTCAGGCCGTTCGAATGGCGCGAGACGGCGACCGGCTCGGTGGCGACGCCGGTGAGCACGGCGCGAGCATAGGATGCCGGGCCATAGAAGGCGATCTGGGCATTACCGGCGCGCTGGGCCTCGATGACGGCGGCATAGTCGGTGGCAACCGCCAGCTTGACCGGAACGCCGAGCTGCTTGCCGAGATAATCGGCGAGCGGCTGGTAGCGGTCGGTGGTGGTCGAGGCATTCTCGGCCGGGATCACGGCGAGCGTGAGCTCCGGATACTGGGCCTTCCAGTCATCGGCATGAGCGACACCGGCGAAGGCAAGGCTCGCGACGGCGGCGCCGATCAGAGTGCGGCGATTGAACATTGGTCTCTCCAAGGTGATGGCGCCTGTCGGCGCCGGGTGTCATGCCGCGTCGGGCATCAGACGGCGACGGCGAACGGGCCGACGGCGGCGGAACGGGGTTCGAGGGCGGGCGCCGCTTCCAGCGCTTCTCCGGCCTCGAGGCCATAGAGATCGCGGGCGACATCCTCGGTCAGCATTTCAGGGGCGCCATCGAAGACGACGCTCCCGGCCGACATGCCGATCAGGCGATCGCAATAGGTGCGGGCGAGATCGAGCGAGTGCAGATTGCAGATGACGGTGATGCCGTAGTGGCGATTGATGCGCAGCAGCGCGTCCATCACGACCTTGGTATTGCGCGGATCGAGCGAGGCGATCGGCTCGTCGGCCAGGATCGCATCGGGCTCCTGCACCAGCGCGCGGGCAATGGCGACCCGCTGCTGCTGGCCGCCCGACAGACTGTCGGCGCGCTGGGCGGCGAGGCCCGCAATGTCGAATTGCTCGAGCGCCGACAGCGCGATGGCACGGTCCTCCTCGCTCCAGAGGCGGAGGAGCGAGCGGGCGGTCGGCACCTTGTTGAGCCGGCCCATCAGCACATTGGTCAGGACATCCAGCCGGCCGACCAGATTGAACTGCTGGAAGATCATGGCGCAGCGGGCGCGCCAATCGCGCAGCGCCCGGCCATCGAGGCCCGTCACGTCGACATCGCCGAAGCGGATCGAGCCGGCGGTGGGATCGACCAGGCGGTTGATCATCCGCAGCAAGGTCGACTTGCCGGCACCGGAACGGCCGATCACGCCGACGAAGCTTCCACCGGCGATGGAAAGGCTCACGCCAGAGACAGCGGCCTTGTTGTTGAACCGTCGCGAGACGTCATTCAATACGAGCATCAGGCATTCTCCTCGGTGTTCGGAGAGTGCTGAAAGCATGCGAAGCTGGTGTGACAGCGGGAACGGCCTGTGGACGGCGGTCCAAGCGCCTCTGATTATTCAGCCAATACGATCAGCCGGCTCAGTCATCCTGATGTCATGCGTCGGGGTGACCTTCGCGCATCATTCTCCGGGTCACCTGCCATGCGCCTCAGCGAAAATCCGACAATCCACCCAACCGCGCGCGTCCGCGCATGCCGGCTCGGCCGCTATACCGAAGTGGGCGCCGGCTGCGACCTCGCTTAGAGCGAACTCGGCGACTACTCCTACATCTCGCCGGGCGGCGACGTGATCCACACGACGATCGGCAAGTTCTGCTCGATCGCGGCATCCGTGCGGATCAATCCCGGCAACCATCCGCAATGGCGTGCCTCGCAGTCGCATTTCACCTACCGCTCGTCCTATTATTTCGACGGCGAGGAGGATGAGACGGCATTTTTCGACTGGCGGCGCTCACAGCCGGTAACGATCGGTCACGACGTCTGGATCGGGCATGGCGTGGTGATCCTGGCTGGTGTGTCGATCGGCACCGGTGCGATCATCGGCGCCGGCGCGGTGGTCGCCAAGGATGTCGGGCCCTATGAGATCGCCGTCGGGGTTGCGGCGAAGACCATCAAGCGCCGCTTCCCGGAGGCGATCGCCAAGCGGCTTCTCCGCCTTGCCTGGTGGGACTGGGAGCACGAGCGGCTGCGGAGCGCGCTCGCCGACTTCCGCGCTCTACCCATCGAGGCCTTTCTCGATCGCCATGGCGGTTGAGCGACTTTTTTCGCAAATACCCCTCAATTTGCAGTAATCGGTGCAAGGTTTCGACAAGGATTGCGGCCGCAGAACGGGGCCGTTCCTCGCACCGGCAGTTCGTCCATGAAGAGCATCGGCAGCGTCCTCGACGCGAACAGGGGCATCGGCCCGGGCTTCAACCTGCTGCGCCTGATCCTCGCGCTGACGGTCGTCTTCATCCATTGCAGCCTGATCGACAACGGCGCCGCGGCCGATCAATTCTGGCCCTATGGTGCGCGTTGGGCGCTGAACAACGTGCCGGTGCCGATGTTCTTCGTCGTCAGCGGCTTCCTTGTCGCGGCCAGCGTCGAGCGGCTGAGCCTCGACCAGTTTCTCGTCAACCGGCTGCTGCGCATCCTGCCGGCGCTGGTTCTCGTCGTGGCGCTCGCGGCGCTGGTTCTCGGCCCGTTGATGACGCAGGATTCGCTCGGCACCTATTTCAGCAAGCCCGGCTTCTACGCCTATTTCCTCAATGCAGCTGGGCTGCATCATGATGCGCTGCCGGGCGTCTTCGAAACCAATCCGGCCCACGAGATCAACGGCTCACTCTGGACGATCCCGCATGAGGTGAGCTGCTACATCCTGCTCGCCGTCATTGCCGGGGTAGGACTGCTGCGCCGCCGCTGGCTGGTTCTCGGCGGTACCATCGCCCTCTATGCCGTTGCGATCGGCTTCTGGCTGATCGATCGCTACGGCCTGCAGTTTCCGCTGAGCGACAAGCTGACCTATGTCTTCGTCTGGCGCGGGGCGGCGAAACTGGTGCCGCTATTCCTGACCGGCACGCTCTTCCATCTCTTCCGCGCCAATATTCCGATGAGCCGAGTTCTTGGCCTCGCAGCCAGCGGAGCACTCGTCGCGATCGCCATCGTCGGCAATCCGAGCTGGCAGGACAACCCGATCATCTGGGCCGTCACGGCGCCGCTTTTCGCCTATGTCGCCGTCTGGCTCGGCCTCTCCGCATGGTTCGCCCTGCCGATTCTCGCAGGCCTCGATTATTCCTACGGCATTTATCTGTTCGGCTTCCCCGTGCAGCAGACGCTGATCCATTTCCTGCCGGGCATCAGCAATTACGGGGTTTTCTTCGTCATCAGCGCGGTGCCCACGATCATTCTCGCTGCCCTTTCATGGCATTTCGTCGAAAAGCCGGCCCTGGGCCTCAAGCGGCGGATCGGGCCGGCGATCAGCCGGCTTGTGGCGCGGACGCGGCGCTCGCCCGCCAGCGCGTGAAGCGGTTCGGGATCGACAGCTGCGGCGGCATCGGCGGCACGAAACCGTCATTGGTCCCGACCATGAACCAGAGCAGCGCGGCGGTCTTGATGGAATAAGGCGAGTCGCTGATCAGGAGCAGCAGGCAGATATAGGTCGCGACCAGCATCTTGAAGCGCCAGGCGTCGGGATTGTCCTCGCGGCCGAAGATGAACAGCGTCCAGAAGCCGATCACGCCGAAGATGCCGATCTCGCTGATCGTATAGGCATAGCCCGAGTCGGACAGGAACGGCTTGTCGGGCGAGATGCCGAAGGCGCCGTGGATATCGAGCGAGGTCAACAGACGTGCGGTCCAGAGCAGGCGGCCGCCGAAATCGTTGCGCCAGTCGACCTCGGCGCTCGTGAAGCCATAGATCGCCAGCGCCAGCATGACGGCCATCGGCAGGAAGTACCAGGCGATCCTTGGCAGGCGGAAAGGCACAAGCGAGAGTGCCGTCGCAGCCACGCAGACATAAAGCCCGAAACGCGCATCGGAGAGGATGATCGGCATGGCGCCGAGCACGAACAGCGTCTTCCGCCAACGCATGTCCTTGCGGCAGAGCGCCCACATATAGAGGATCGCGCCGAAATTTCCTGCCGAGACCGGCTCGAGGAACACCGAGGAGACGCGGTGCGGTCCGAGGAATGGCAGGATGTTGCGCGCGTCCGGGCGCAGGCCGCTCGCAAAGAGGCCGGACTCGCCGGTGACGTCGGAAGCTGCGACGGTGCCTCTCGCGACATAATAAGCGATGATGTTGAAATACTTGATGTAAATGTCGAGAAAGAAGTACTCGAATAGGCCAAAGAACAGCACGATCACGCCCGAGATCAACGCTGCTTTGTCGGCGATCCGGCGATCCGGATAGCGACGGCCGAGCGTGTAGAAGGTGATCGGGATCAGGAAATCGCGGACCGCCTTCAGGTCGAGCATTGGGCGAAGCGCCATCAGCAGCGCCATGTAGCTCATGAAGATGCCGAGGATCAGCCACAGCGTCACCTTGCGGTTGACGCCGAGCGCGAAGGCCGCGCTGATCAGTACCATCTCGGCACCCATCACCATGGTGTCCGTCACGCGGAAGACCACGGTGTTGACGAAGCAAAGCAGGAGATTGAAAACGAGCGCGCCAACCAGGATCAGCACGATCGCCGGCTGATGGATGCGGTCGCGGATCGCATCGGCGTCGAAGGCCCCGAAGGCGGGATCGACGCGGCCGGTGGCGAACGAGCGCATCGCCGCCGTCAGCGATCGACGACGCCGACCACGCCGATCGCGGCCGAAGCGAGCGGACCGAGCGAGGCGATGAGGTCGCGGACATCTTCGCTCGAACTATGGCCGGTCGTCGCCACGACGATGACCGCATCGACATAGCCATAGCTTGCTGCGAGCGTGCGCGTATCGCGCGACGGGCCGCCGTCGATGAGGATGAATTCGCGGCCGTCGAGGCCGAAGGGATCGCTGCCCTCGGCGGCCTGAATGCCCGCGCGGCGGCGACCATGGGTTCCGAGCAGGCGTTCGCTGACTTCCTTATGTGCGGCGCGAATGGTCTCCGGCGCCGAACGCTCGATGCGCAACATCGACGAGATGTCATTCGCCGAACAGAGCAGCGTTTCTTCGCCGAGATCGGCGAGCGCGCCGGCGAGGCCGCGGGCGACGCGTGGTCCGTTCCGGACCGAGCCGGCCTCGATCAGCAGGATCGTGGCCGGCAGCGCATCGGCAAGATGGATCGCCAGCGCCTGGGCAGCCGGGAACAGCGCCTCACGGTCGGCGGCATCCGGATCCTCCGCCTCGACATGCCCGACACCATCGCGCTTCAGCCAGCGGCGGCGGCGCGACGGCAACAGGCCGACAAGCTCGGTGCCGAGGCTGCCACTAATCGCGCGTAGCCTGGCGATCGGATCGGCGGCGAGGAAGTCGACGGCGAAGGCGAGCGCGATGCCCACCGCAAGGCCGAACAAGGTGCCGGCCGCCAGAACGATCGCCTTTGGCGGGGCCGACGCCTTGACCGGCGGCACAGCCTCGGAGATCACGCGCGAATTGTTGGTCTGGATCTGCTGTTGGAGATCCAGCTCCTTGGTGCGGTTCAGCACCGCATTATAGACCTGCTGGATCGCGTCGGCGTCGCCCTGCAACTCGCGCGCCCGGATTTCAGCGGTGTTGCTGGTCGCCTGGGTCGCGGTGATCGCCTGCTCCTGCGCCTGCAGCGAGGCAAGATTGGCCTTGGCGCGGGCGTAATCGGCCTCGATCGCCTGCTTGATGCGGATGATCTCGGCATCGATCAGCCGGGCCACCGCCTCGCGCTCGGAGTCGCTCTGCTGCAGCGCCGGGTGATTAGGTCCGAGCGAACGGGCAAGCTCCGCCTGCTGTTGCACCACGCGGCCATATTGGGTTCGCAGCGCCGTGATCGTCGGCGAGCTCACCACTTCGGGAATGCCGCCGGCCTCGACCACGGCGAGATCGAGGCCACGCACCTGGTTGCGCCGCGCCTCCAGCTCCGCGACCTGGGCGGTTGCGGCGGTGATGCGGGTGGTGAGATCCTGCAGGCGCTGGTTGACGACGAGCCCGGCCGTCCCGGTCGTCACGAGGCCGTTTTCGGCGCGGAATTGCTCGAGGCGGTGCTGCGCCTCCTCGAATTGGGCGCGAAGCGAGGTCGCCTGTCCGACGAGGGACTCGTTCGCCTGCCGCGCCGCGGTCAGGCGTGCCTCGCGGCTCTGGTCCAGATAGACCGTCGAGATCGTATTGGCGATGAGCGCCGCGCGATCGGCGTCGTCATGCGTTACCGTGATCTGGAAAACGAGCGAGGGATCGGCGCGATGGACGACGACGTTTCCGCGCAGCATGTCCAGCACATGGACAAAGCGCGGGCTGACGGCGCCCTCGCCATCGGCCGGCCAGTTGACCATCGAGCCGGCATAGAAAGGATCGTGCTCCAGGTCGAGCTTGCGGATCACCTCGGCCAACACATTGGTCGAGGCGATGATCAGCGGCTGGCTGTCGACATTGGCGAAATCGATCGAGGCCGAGCTGTCGGTCGGCAGAATGTCGCGGCCGACGACCTGCAGTCCCTGCGGATCGACCAGGATCTCCACGGTCGATCGGTAGACCGGATGCTTCTGGTGAATGTAGAGGGCCGCCAGAACCAGGAACAGCAATCCGCAGCCGATGACGAGCGCGAGACGGCGCCGCACGACCCCGAAAAGCTCCATCACGTCAATGGAAGAGAGCGGCCGGCGAGCGGGAAGCACTGCCTCCATGAGCCGTCCATCCCCCTGCGCGAGCATTCCCGATCCTCATCCAGACATGGCCACCGGCCCACGGCGGCGACATGCGCGACCACGCTGGAGGCGTCGCACCGCGGCCGGATGACCGTCCCGTCGATGCGATGCCGTGATATTGACCCAAACAGGGTTAAGAAATTCGAACCCGGCGATTGGGTTAACGCCCGTAAAGTAATTGTGGCGGCAATCGTTAAATTGCGCTTAACACTAAATGCAACTCTCGGATTTCCAACGGCATTTCAGATTTTTTCGCTGTCGTCGTTCGGGTATCCAAACCTGGTGAAAATGTAAAACTCGAATCAAATGTCTTATGACGGTCCAGATCGGCGATGGGTGCCGCGTTTTCTCCGCGTTGGCGGCGTGCACATACCCTATGCCTCGCGCGCGAAGGTCCTGCAGACCATCGACCGGTCGTTTCACGATGGCAGCCAGATCCGCGTGGCGTTCTGCAACGCGAATACCATGGTCTCGGCACTGCGCTCGCAGGCCTATATCGACACGCTGTCGCGCTTCCTGGTGCTGAATGACGGTGTCGGGATCGATCTGGCGTCGTCGCTGTTCATGGGCCACGGCTTCGAGGACAATCTGAACGGCACTGATCTCGTGCCCGAAATCCTCGAAAAGGCCACTGCGCCTGTTTCGATCTACCTGCTCGGCGCCAAGCAGCCGGTGGTCGAGGAAGCGGGACGGCAACTCGCAGCACGTTTTCCCCGCCACCATGTGGTCGGCATGCATCATGGTTATCTGAAGCGGGAGGACGAGGCCGCGGTCGTCGCTGAAATCAATGCGTCGAAGGCGGACCTCTTGCTCGTCGCCATGGGCAATCCGCGCCAGGAGCAGTTCATCGATCGCCACGCAGCGGAGCTGACGCCACATGTCCTGATCGGCGTCGGCGCGCTGTTCGATTTCATCAGCGGTACGGTGCCGCGCGCGCCGCACTGGATGCGGGTGTTGCGGCTTGAATGGCTGTTTCGCCTGATGATCGAGCCGCGGCGGCTTGGCTGGCGCTATACGGGCGGGCTCGCGATCTTTCTCATCCAGATCATGCGGCTGCGCATTGCGCGCCTGTGGCTGAAGCCGGCCGACCTGGAGCGCGAGGAACAGGACCTGCCGAAGCGTCTGCGGCCGGGGAACTGAGACGGGCAATGTCTGGATCGTCGATCGGGAAGTTCAGATGCGGATCTTGATGGCGGCGGCGGCTTTCCCGCCCTTCATGGATGGCGGCGGTCCCGTGTCCGCCATGCTGGTGGCCAGGCTGCTTCTCGGCGCCGGCCACGACCTTCTCGTCATCAATGTCGCCGACGAAGCGAAGGACGAGGTCCTCGATGGCGTTCCGGTGCGCCGGATCGAGACGCTCAATCTCTACTGGAATTACCGCGTGCCGCGTCCCGCCTGGAAGAAGGCCGCCTGGCATGCGCTGGAGAATTTCAATCCGCGCGCCTTCCTCGCGATGCGGCGCGAGATCGCACGCTTCAAGCCCGATCTGGTGCTGACCGACAGCATCGAGAACGTCAATGTGGCGACATGGGGTGCGGCGCGGGCCGCCGGCGTGCCCGTCTGCCATATCCTGCGCTCCACCTTCCTCCTGTGCTGGAAGGGCTCGATGATGCGCGGCGGCGAGAACTGCGCCGGCGCCTGCGGTTCGTGCAAGGCGACATCGATCGGCAAGAAGGCGATGAGCCGTCTCGTCGACGGCGTCGTCGGCGAAACCGATTTCATCATCGCCCGGCATACCGTTGCGGGGTATTTCCCAAACGCCGAGACGCGCCGAATTCCGGGCGTCGTGCCCCGCCTCATGGCGGATGCACCACGCTCGGCGCCGGAGGGCCGGCCACTGCGCATCGGCTTCATCGGCGTTCACACCCCGATGAAGGGCCCGCATGTCCTCGCCGAAGCGGCCCGGATGATCGCGGGCTCTGGCCGGGCCGAATTCCTGATCGCCGGCAGCGGCCAGGATGCTTACGCCGAGGCGCTGCGCAATCAGTTTCCCCAGAGCGATACGCGGTTCCTCGGCTGGAGCGATCCCGACGCGTTCTTCCCGCAGATCGATGTGCTTGTCGTGCCATCGCTGTTCCAGGAGCCGTTCGGACGGGTCATCGTCGAAGCCTTCGCGCATGCCGTCCCGGTGATCGGCGCGCGTTCCGGGGGTATCGCCGAGACGATCGAGGACGGGTTCAACGGCTATGCCGTGCCGCCAGGCGACGCCGGAGCGCTTGCCGCGGCGCTTGGTCGGCTCATTGAAGCACCGGAAATCGTGGCGTCGCTTTCCGCGGGTGCGCTTTCGTCGGCGAGGCGCTATCTGCCGCCGATCCTTTCGGCCGCCTACACGGAGTTCTTCGACCGGCTGGTCCAGCCATCGCGTGTCGCGCCGGCCGTCGCGGCGGGAAATCTCCGCCGATGATCCTCGACCGCCTCCGCAACAGGCCCGGCGCCGGACGCTTCGCCTCTGCCTTTTCCTCGCGCCTCGGCAGCGCGGTATTGTCGTTCGTCGTGCTGCTCGTGGCCAGCCACGCGCTCTCGACGCAGGAATATGGGCTTTACGTCTTCCTGTTCTCGATCGGCAGCGCGCTCGGGCTCATCTTCGTGCTCGGCCAGCAGATCCTGGTCGTGAAGCACTATCGCTCCGGCGTTGGCCTCGATCACCAGGGCAACAAGGCGCTGCTGCGCGTCAACACCCTGTGGCTGATTCTCGGCGTCGGAACGCTGATCGCGGCGTCGATCGTCGGCTTCCTGATCCGCGGGAGGCTGCCGGCGCCCTATGACCAGATTTATGTCGCGCTGATCTTCGCGGCCGTCTACGCGGTGAGCGAATATCTGCAGAACTATTTCCGTATCCATGGCCGTATCAACCTGTCGCTGACGCCGCGCGAGATCGCCTGGCGCATCGCCTCGGCCGTCGTCCTCGCCAGCCTCGCGGCCGCCGGGGTACTCTATGGCGGCGCAGAGGCCTTCTGGGCGGTCACACTGCTGCTGGCGGCGGCCACCGCCTATCAGATGCGCCATTTCGTGCGCGATGAGGGCGTGGCTTTTCTTGGCAGATCCGGCCGCACGGATCGCGTGACACGGCGGCAATGGCGCAAGGAAAGCTACTATTTCATCGCCAACAATATCTTGAACTCCGCTTCGGCCTATCTCGAAACGATCGTGATCGGCGCGGCGCTGGGGCTCGATCAGGCCGCGTTCTATTTCGTCGCGCTGCGCATCGCGATGTTCCTGACGCTGCCGGTCGCGGCCATCGACACGGTTGGTATTCCGATGATCGCCGCCCGCTTCCAGGCCGAGGATGTCGCGGGCGCGCAGCGGCTGGTCGGCCGGCTGTCCTTCGCGAGCTTCGCGATCTCGCTGACCGGCGCGCTCTGCCTCGCGATTGTCGGCAACTATGTGCTGGTGCTGTTCAATGCCGAGTTCGCGCAGCATCATGACGTGCTGATCGCGCTCTGCCTCTCGGCGGTTTCGATCGCCTTTTTCGGCCCGGGCTCCTGGCTGTTGATGATCGGCGGCGGCGAACGCTATTTCCTGATCGGCCGATCGATCCTGTTCGTGTTCTATCTCGGCCTGCTCTACGGCCTCGCCCGGCTCGACGGGCTGATGGGCATCGCGATTGCGGGCCTGCTGATGAACGTCTCCTCGAACCTGATCGCCACGGTCTGGGTCATGCGGCGCTGGCGCATCGACAATATGGCGACCGCTTTCCTGAAGCCGTTCCTGCTCTTCGACGGACGGCGGGAGCGCCGCCACGTCCAGAAGAGCGTGGCCGTCGATCGCCGCATCGCGCTCACCGAGGGAAACGGGGAGGCGTCCGCATGAACATCCGCTCCAATGCCGACGCGGACCTGCTCATGCCGGCAGCGTTCGGGCGCAGCGATGCCTCGGCTCTCCTGTCGCCGGACGTTGTCACTAAGAACGAGCCGGCGGCCGCGGACGCTGTAACGGCTTCGGCGGCGGTTGGCCTGCCAGTGACGCTCGGGACCTTCGGCGGCTTCTATCATCCGGGCCGCAGCGGCCTTGCCGTGCTGATGCTGAGCCCGATCGGCTTCGAGGAGATGTGCGTCCGCTCGACATGGCGCAGCCTCGCCGCGCTGATTGCCGCCGAGGGGCTGGCCTGCCTCCGCTTCGATTATCCGGGCACCAGCGATGCGCTCGACCCGGCCGAGCCGCCGTCCGGTATCGACGACTGGAAGGACGCGGTCAGGCATGCTGCGAACTGGCTCAAGGAGACTTCGGGGGCCGATGAAATCGTTCTGGTCGGCCAGGGCCTCGGCGCCTCGCTGGCGCTCTTGATGGCGGCGGAAATGCCCGGCACGCGCGCCGTCGTCTCGATGGCCGCCGTCGACAATGGCCGCCACTATCTGCGCGAACTCTCGGCCTGGTCGCGCATCGTCACCGATTCGATCGGCATCGGCCGCGATCCGGACGACGAGAACGGCCTTGCGGTTGCAGGCCTCGCCTTGCCGCCCGGCCGCGCGGCGGCGATCAAGGCGATCCGGCTCGATGCGCTCGATGCGCGGCCTGCCGCGGATGTGCTAGTGGTCGGACGCATGATGTCGGACCGCGATGGGCCGCTCGCCGATCACCTCGCCGCGCTCGGCGCCAATGTCACGCGTCAGCCCTTCGCAGGCTATGAGACGCTCCTGACCGACCCGACACAGGCACGGCCGCCGATGGCGACGCTCGCCGGCATCGCCTCCTGGATCGGGCGCCTCGCGACCACCCATCCGCGTCCCGCCGCGTTGCCGCCACCGCCAGCGCCACTCTGCGGCGACGGCTTCGAGGAGCTTCCCGGCCGCTTCGGTCGCGATGGCCGTCTCTTCGGCATCCTTTGCCGTCCGACAGGCGTCCAAGACGGACCGACGCTCGTCTTCACCAATGCCGGGCATGACTATCACATCGGCTGGGCCCGCGTGACGGTCGAGCTGTCGCGCGCCCTTGCCCGGGACGGATTCGCAAGCTTCCGCTTCGATCTCGACGGTATCGGCGACAGTCCCGACCATCCGGGCGCGCCAGACGAAGTGCTCTATTCCAGCCTCCATATCGCCGACGCGGTGGCGGCCGTCGATCATGTCGCCTCGCTTTCGAAGGGGCCGATCATCCTGGTCGGCCGCTGCAGCGGCGGCTATGCCGCGCTCCAGGCGGCGGTGCAGCGGGCAGGCGTGCGGAAACTCGTCATCATCAACACGCAGCGTTTCGTCTGGGACGCCGACGAGGATGTCGCGACCGCCGTCCGCTACGGCCATCGCAGCGTCGGCAATTTCGGCGCGACCTTGATGAAGCGTGACACGCTGAAACGGCTGCTGCGCGGCCAGCTCAACATCCTGCCTGCCGGCCGCTATATCGCCCGGACGCTCGCGACCAAGGCGAGCCGCAAGCTGGCACCCTTCCTCGGCAGCCTTTCCAAACATGCGCGCATGCACCGTGCGGTGCATCGGCAGTTCCACGCGCTGGAGCAACGCGGCACCGACGTCGCGATGCTGTTCTCGACCGATGATGCCGGGCTCAGCGAGTTTGCCGTCTATTTTGGTGGGCGCGGCCAGCGCCTCGCCTCCTATCGGCGCGTCGGCATGCGGCTCATTCCCGACGCCGACCATAACTTCACCCATCGAGGCGCCCGCGACCGGCTGCTGTCGGCGCTGCGCGAGGTTCTCGCATCATGAAACGCAAACTTGGCCACGGGATCGCGGGCCTGCTTGCGCTCGCCGCGATGACAACGACGGCGGTCGCCGAGCCGTGCCTGCGCGGCGTCAATCTGGCCGGGGCCGAGTTCGGGACGCTGCCCGGCAAGCTGCACACCGACTACACCTATCCGACCAAGGCGACGATCGACTATGTCGCCGGCACCGGCGCGACGGCGATCCGTCTGCCGTTCCGCTGGGAACGCCTGCAGCCGAAGCTCGGCAAGCCGTTCGATCCCACCGAACTCGCCGCGCTCGATGAGACAGTGGCCGATGTGACCAAGGCCGGGCTGACCGTCATCCTCGACCCTCATAATTATGCCTATTACAACGAGCAGCGGATCGGCTCGGACGCGGTGCCGACGGCGGCCTTTGCCTCGTTCTGGGCCCGCCTTTCTGCTCATTATCGATCGGAGCCGAAAGTCGTCCTCTCACTGATGAACGAGCCCTATGATATCCAGGCCGAAGACTGGCTCGTTGCCGTGAACCTTGCGATCGCCGCGATCCGAAAGGCCGGCGCCGGCAATCTCATCCTCGTGCCCGGCACCGCCTATACCGGCGCGCATAGCTGGACCAAGGACCTTCCCGTCGGCAACAACAGCAAGGTGATGGGCGGCGTCGCGGACCCGCTCGACCGCTATGCCTATGACTTCCATCAATATCTCGATGCCGACTTCTCCGGCCGCAATGCCGAATGCACGGGCGCCGACGCGGCGCTCGCAGGGATCGACCGCGTCACAGCCTGGCTGAAGGCAAACGGCGAGCGCGGTTTTCTCGGCGAATTCGCCGCGGCCGACGACGCCGCCTGCCTCGCGGCCATGACGAAGCTGGTCTCGGCCGTCGACAGCGCCAAGGCCGAATGGATCGGCTGGACCTACTGGGCCGCCGGAGAATGGTGGCCGCCCGACTATGTGTTCAATGCCCAACCGACGTCAGAGGGTGACCGGGCGCAGATCGTGGCACTGAAGCCCTTGATGAAGGTCGAGGACGCCAGTTGCGGCGTGGTGGCCCCATGAAGACGTCGGCGCCCCCTGTCGTTCGCCCCCTGCGCGTCCTGCATGTCGTGCGCCAGTTCCATCCGAACCGCGGCGGGCTCGAGGATTTCGTTGCCAACCTGGCACGTGCCCAGGTGGCCGAGGGGCTCGATGTCTCGATTTTGACGCTCGATCGGCTGTTCGCGCGGCCGGACGTAAAACTGCCAGAGCAGGATCATCTCGGACCGATCGCGATCCGCCGCATCCCCTATCGGGGATCGAGCCGCTATCCGATTGCGCCAGGGTTTCTCAATGCCGTGGCAAAGGCCGATCTCGTCCATGTCCACGCCATCGATTTCTTCTTTGATGCGCTCGCGGCGACGCGGATGGTCCACCGCAAGCCGCTGGTCGCCACGACCCATGGCGGCTTCTTTCACTCCGGCGCCTATTCGGGGCTGAAGCAGCTCTGGTTCAACGGACCGACGCGCCTCTCGAGCCTTGCCTATCAGAGGATCGTCGCCTGTAGTCCGCAGGACGCGGCCCGCTTCGCCCCGATCGCCGGCAAGCGGCTGACCCTCATCGAGAACGGCGTCGATATCGATAAATTCCGCGGCGCCGCGAGCCCGCGCAAGGTCCAGCACCTGGTGACGATCGGGCGTCTCGCGGTCAACAAGCGCCCGGAGCGTCTGCTGGCCGCAATGGCCGAGCTGGTGCGCCGCGACCCCGAATGGCGGCTTTCCGTCGTCGGCACCGCGTCGGACTGGTCGGCTGAGCGTTTCATGGCCGAAGTGGCGCGACTTGACCTCCAGAGCCATGTGACGCTGCATCTCGGCGTACCGGACGCGGAGGTCCGCGCCGTGATTGGCCGCGCCTCGCTGTTCGTTTCGGCCTCGGAGTTCGAGGGTTTCGGCATTGCCCTTGTCGAAGCGGCGAGCGCCGGGCTCGGCCTCGTGGTCCATGCCAATACTGCCTTCAGCGATCTTGCCGCCCGCCATGCCGGCATCGGCCTGACCGATTTCACCGATCCCGCCCGCGCCGCCACCGATATCGCCGCGGCCTTCGAACAGATGGTCGATCGCCCGACTGTCCCAGCCTGGATCGAGGACTACGCATGGGCCAGCGTTGCGGCCCGATACGCCGACATCTATCGAGCGGCGTTGGGCCAGCCGCTTGCAGATGGTCCCGATTTTCTTGATGAAGCTTCAACATCGGTTAAACATCAGAAACGGCCGTCGCCGCTGCTGGGGATTCATCCGAAATAGGGCCGAGTTTATCTGATCGGATTCATAATTCGTTCGGACACGCACACCTAAGAATTCGCATCAAATTTGACGTTATTTCGCTGGAGAGGGAATATGCGGGATCGCATTCGTAAGCTTATCGCCGAGCGCAAAGTCGTCGCCGTCGATGTCGATACCCTGTCCGATACGGCCGACCTCTATGAAGCCGGGCTCAGTTCCTTCGCCTCGATCCAGTTCATGCTGGCCCTCGAAGATGAGTTCGATATCGAGTTTCCCGAGCGCATGCTGACCCGCAAGACCTTTGTCTCGATCGAGTCGATCGACCGGTCGATTGCCGAGCTCATCGCCGAGCAGGTATAGCCATCATGCCCGTGCCCTCCCCCACGATCGAAATCCTGCGCGCCCCGGCGGAGCGCATGCGCGGCGTCGCCGAGATCGCCGCGCGGCATTCGGGCGATGTGGACCGCGAGGGCCGCTTTCCGCAGGAAGCCGTCGATGCCCTGAAGGCCGAGCGGCTGATGGGCGTGATGGTGCCGAAGCGTTTCGGCGGTGAGGGCCTCAGCCTCCTTGAGACGGCCGAGCTTTGCACGATCCTCGGCCAGGCCTGCGGTTCGACCGCGATGATCTATGCCATGCACCAGATCAAGGCCTCCAGCCTCGTCTCGCATGGCGGCAGCAGCCCCTGGCATGCTGATTTCATGCGCGATCTCGTCGATGAGCAGCATCTGCTCGCATCCGCTACGACCGAGGGCGGCATTGGCGGCGACCTGCGCAATTCGATCTGCGCGGTTCATGTTGCAGACGGCCGCTTCACGCTGGAGAAGGACGCGACCGTCATCTCCTACGGCCTCTATGCCGACGCGATCCTCGTCACTTGCCGCCGCGCGCCGGACGCCCAGAGTTCCGATCAGTCGATGGTCGTGGTCAAGCGTGGCGACTATACGCTCGACAAGACGACGGGCTGGGACACGCTCGGCATGCGCGGCACCTGCTCCGAGGGCTTCCGCCTCGTTTCGGCCGGCGACGCCGCACAGATCTTTCCGCAGCCCTTCTCCGAAATCGCCGCGCAGTCGATGCTCTCGGCCTCGCATATCCTTTGGGGCGCGGTCTGGTTCGGCATCGCCGCCGACGCCGTGGCGCGGGCGCAGGCCTATGTGCGCGCTGCGGCCCGCAAGCAGCCGGGCAGCCTGCCGCCGGGTGCACTCCGCCTCGCGGAAGTCGTCGCCATGCTGCAGGACATGAAGGCGAGCGTCGTCGCCGGCGCCGTCCGCTATGAGGCAGCGATGAACCGCCCCGACGAGCTCTCCTCGATCGGCTTCGCCGCCGAGATGAACAATCTGAAGGTCACCACCTCGCAGCGCGCGGCCCAGATCGTCACCCACGCGATGCTGATCACCGGCCTCTCCGGCTACAAGAACGACACCCCCTTCAGCGTCGGGCGCCATCTGCGCGACGTGACCTCCGCCGCGATCATGATCTCGAATGATCGCATCCTGTCGAACACGTCGAACCTGCTTCTCGTGAGCCGGTTCGATACGAGCCTGGTGAACTGACATGGACGCTGCGCCGCAGACCGCGACCCCATCCGCCGAGGGCCCGATTGGCGCGAAGGCGTTTCTCGACCAGCTCTTCACCGCCGGCGTTCTCACCGAGACGGGCGTCGACGGCCTCTATGGCCGCTCCGGCGATTTCGAGGAGGTGATCGAGCGCTTCGAGGCGCTCGTTACGCGCTATGCCGGCGCCGACAAGGCCGAGCGCATTCATTTTCCGCCGGGCATGCCGCGGCCGATGCTGGAAAAGTCGGGTTATCTCAAGAGCTTCCCGCAGCTCGCCGGCTGCGTGCATTCCTTCATGGGCGGCGAGGCCGATCACGCGCATCTGCTGCAGATGCTGGCGAATGGCGAGGACTGGACCGAGCTGCAGCAGGCAACCGACGTCGTGCTGACGCCGGCCGCCTGCTATCCGCTTTATCCGACCGTCGCGAAGCGCGGCCCGATGCCGGAAGGCGGCGTGCTGTTCGACTTGAAATCCTATTGCTTCCGCCACGAGCCGTCACAGGACCCGGCCCGCATGCAGCTGTTCCGCATGCGCGAATATGTTCGCATCGGTTCGCCGGAAGAGGTCCGCGCCTTTCGCGAAAGCTGGCTGGAACGCGGCCCGGAGCTGATCCGATCGCTGGGCCTTCCTTGCGAGATCGACCTCGCCAATGATCCGTTCTTCGGCCGCGCCGGCAAGATGCTGGCCAACAATCAGCGCGACCAGGGGCTCAAATTCGAACTGCTGATCCCGGTCGCCAATGAGAAGCCGACCGCCTGCCTCTCGTTCAACTATCACCAGGACCATTTCGGCACGCTCTGGGGCATCCAGCAGGCCGATGGTACGCCCGCGCATTCCGCCTGTGTCGGCTTCGGCCTCGAGCGGGTGGCGCTGGCGCTGTTCCGCCATCACGGCATGAAGGTCGCCGACTGGCCGCAATCGGTCCGCGCCATACTCTGGGGCTGACCAATGGCCGACCTTTCGACCCTCGACCCTTCCGCCTATCGCCCGCACGCGCTGCATGACAGCGCGCGCCACTGGCCGGAGACCAACTGCTATGTCGACCTGTTCATCGAACTGGTCGGCGCGCTCGGGTTCGAGGTCGAGGCGATGTTCGGCTTCACGGTGACGCAGGATTTCGAGGGCGACCAGTTCTCGTTCTTCAAGGTGCCGGTCGACGATCTCGAGGCGCTTTATGGCCTCCGCGTTCAGGAACTGGCGATTTTCGATCGGCTCGAAGGTCATGTCGCCGAACAGCTGGCACGCGGCCGAGTCGTGCTCGTGGAAGTGGACGGCTATTTCCTGCCCGACACCGGCGGCGTCTCCTATCGTGTTCAGCACACCAAGACGACGGTCGGCATCACGCATCTCGATGTCGCCGCGCGCCGCATGCGCTATTTCCACAATGGCAGCTTCTTCGCGCTCGACGGCGCCGACTATGACGGCATCCTCGGGGCTCCGGGCGCGCTGAAGAGCGCCGATGCACTGTTCCCGTATGTCGAATTCGTGAAGCTGCCGGCCGAGGATGCGCCGCGCATCGATGCGCTCGGCGTCGCGAAGCGGCTGCTGGCGCGCCATCTCGCCCGCCGTCCCACAGCCAATCCGATCCGCGCCTATGGCGAGGCGCTCGCGGCGCATCTCGCCGATCTCGGCACGCGATCGCCGGATTATTTCCATATCTACGCCTTCAACACGCTGCGCCAGCTCGGCGCCAATTTCGAACTGCTGGCGAGCCATCTCGCCTGGCTGACGAAGCATGGCGAAACCGGCCTTGCCCGCGCCGAAGCGGCTGCACTGGAAATCGCATCAAGCGCCAAGGTGATGCAGTTCAAGCTGGCCCGCGCGATGGCACGCGGCCGCTATGACGGTCTCGACAGCTTCATCGCGCCGATGGCCGCCGCCTATGACATCGCGATCGGCGATCTCGCCACCCGTTATGGCGCGCCATCCTCCGCGCGCGAGGCCGCCTGAGCTCTCATGCAGCCGATCTTGGACAGCGCCGTCCGCAGTCTCGATCTGGATACGGGCTGGCAACTGGCGCTGACGGCGGCCGGCGCCTTCCACGCCCCGCAGGATGAGGCCGAATGGCTTCCGGCGATCGTGCCCGGAACGGCGGCGCAGGCCCTCGCCGCGCTCGGCCGTTGGTCGCTCGATCGGCCGGAACCGCTTGCCGATCAGGATATCTGGTATCGCGTGACACTGCCGGGCAACGGCCCGGCGCGGCTCGATTTCGAAGGGCTCGCGACGATCGCCGAGATCTTCCTCGACGGCGAAAAGATCCTCTCCGGCGACAGCATGTTCCAGCCGATCTCGGTCGCGATCGACCGCCGGCCGGGCGCCGTGCTGGCGATCTGCTTCCGCAGCCTCTCTGCGGAACTCGATCGTCGCAAGGGCAAGCGTGCGCGCTGGCGGCCGACGATGATCGACGATCAGCGGCTGCGCCTCGTGCGCACGACCCTGCTTGGCCATATGCCCGGCTGGTGCCCACCGGTTGATGCGATCGGCCCTTATCGCCCGGTCCGGCTCGTCGAGACCAGGACGCCTTCCGTTGATGACGTCGACGTGCAGGTTTCGCTGATCGGCAAGACCGGGCGGGTCGCGGTCAGCTTCACCCATGACGGCCCCGACGAGCCGATCACGCTCTCTGTCGGCGCCAGCGAGGTTTCGCTCCGGCGCGACGGCACCCGCGTCAGCGGCATGATCGAGATCGCCGATGCCGGCCTCTGGTGGCCGGCGGGCTATGGCGAGGCGATGCTCTATCCGGTAGCGATCCGGATCGGCGCGCGCCATATCAATCTCGGCCGCACCGGCTTTCGCAACGTCGTTATCGACCGTGGCACGGACGGACGCGGCTTCGCGGTGGTGATCAACGGCGTTCGCGTCTTCTGCCGTGGAGCCGTGTGGACACCGGCGGACATCGTCTCCCTGGCCAGCGATCGCGCCACCCTCGAACCGCTGATCAGGATGGCGGCAGCAGCCGGCGTGAACATGCTGCGCGTCGGCGGGACGATGCTTTATGAGGCGCGTGCCTTTCACGATCTCTGCGACGAATATGGCATCCTGGTCTGGCAGGATTTCATGTTCGCCAACTGCGACTATCCGGCCGACGACGTCTTTGCCGCCAGCGTCGCTGCCGAGGCCGACGCGCTGCTTGGCCGGCTCGCCCTGTCACCATCGCTGGCAGTCCTTTGCGGCGGCAGTGAAGTTGCCCAGCAAGCGGCCATGCTGGGATTGCCACCCGACGCCTGGACGAGCCGTATCTTCGAGACCGTGTTGCCCGAGGTCGCGGCCCGCCGGCGGCCGGACGTGCCCTTCCTCGCCTCGTCTCCTTTTGGCGGCGATCTGCCGTTCGTCGCCGATGCGGGTGTCACCCATTACTACGGCGTCGGTGCCTATCGGCGGCCGCTCGACGATGCCCGGCGCGCCAAGGTGCGCTTCGCCTCGGAATGCCTCGCCTTCGCCAATTTGCCCGACGAGGCGACGCTGCGGGCCGCACTCCCCGTGGCGCCGGTGCACCATCCGCGCTGGAAGGCGGCGGTGCCGCGCGATCTTGGCGCGAGCTGGGATTTCGAGGATGTGCGCGAGCATTACACGGCACTGCTCTACGGCGTCGATGTTGCCCGCCTCCGAACTGAAGATCCGGCCCGCTATCTGGCGCTCGCGCGTGCCACCACGGCCGATGTCGCGGAAGCGACCATCGGCGAATTGCGGCGGCCGGGCTCGCCGACGGCGGGTGCTTTGGTCTGGTTCTTCCGTGACCTCGTCCCAGGCGCCGGCTGGGGCGTCATCGACGCGCTCGGACGGCCGAAAGCCATCTATCACGCGCTGAAGCGTGCCTTTCGTCCCCTCGCGCTCATGCTCTCGGACGAAGGCGTTAACGGGCTGCATCTCCATGTCGTCAATGACGGTCCCGAGACTGTCGAAGCGACCCTGTCGCTCGCCTGCCTTCGCGACGGCCGCTTGCCCGTCGCACGGGGCGAGAAAGCCGTCACGATCCCGGCGCGCGGTGGATTGACGATCACCGCCACCGAACTGCTGGGCGCCTTCTTCGACACGACCTATGCCTATCGCTTCGGTCCCGCCGGTCACGATGTGAGCCTCGCCCGCCTGATCGCCGCCGATGGCACCGTGATCGCGGAAGCGACGCATTGGCTGCCGGGCCGCCGCAGCGAGCGCCATGCACTCCGCCTTTCAGCGACGGCAGATCGCGACGACGACGGCTGGTTCCTGACGCTCGCCGCCGAGCGCATGGCCGCGCATGTCACCATCGCCGACGCGCATTACCGCGCCGAGGACAATGGCTTCGACCTCGCACCGGGCGATCTGCGCATTGTGCGCCTGGTGCCATTCGTAGCCGGCGAGACTGCCGCGCCCGAGGGTGAGATAGGGGCGATCAACGCCTTCGATAGCGCACGCTATGCCTGTCGCTGAGGGCTGCCTTGCGCCGGCCGGACTTGCCGGCCGGGCCGGTCAGCCTTATATCAACGCCATCAAGAGGACGGCCTCCCCCATCGGGGACACTTGTCGGGACGACCCGACGCTGCCGATGGGGATTGACCATGCGCACGACGCGCGACCGTATCCGTCACACAATCAGCTTTGAAATCATCGGGCTTCTGATCGCAACGCCGCTGGCGGCGCTGGCTTTCGGCTTGCCGCTCGCCGATGTCGGCGTGGTCGGTCTCGGCACCAGCCTGGCCGCCGCGCTCTGGAACTATGTCTACAATCTCGGCTTCGATCACGCGCTGGTGCGCATCAAGGGCGACACCAGCCGCGGCCTCGGCCTCCGAGTGCTACATGCCGTCCTGTTCGAAGGCGGGTTGATGCTGATGCTGATGCCGATCATCGCCTGGTATCTCGGGATCAGTCTCTTCGAGGCGCTGGCGATGGACGTCTCGTTCGCGCTCTTCTACATGGGCTACGCGTTCGTCTTCAACCTCGCCTATGACCGTGTTTTCCCGGTCGAAGGGCGGCGCGAATCCCTGGCTGCCTGACGCCGTCACCTGCGGAGGCGGCCCCTAACCCGCGACATCCGCGAACAGCATCGTGACGCGGCCCCTCAGCATGATCGTGCCGGTAATAAGCGCAGGGTCGCGGCGATCCGTCTCCGGCGTCAGGCCTTCGCAGCTGTCGACGAGGAGATGCCATCCGGCACCGGTGCTCGGCGGGAGCGTCATGAGCTTGTCGCCCTCGCCACCAGCGAGCACCAGGCAGAGGCGCTCCGCGTCGCCGGCGCCGTCATGGCCGGAAAAGACGGCGACAAGGACGCGCGCGCTACCGTCATTCCAGCGATCGCCGATGAGCGGCTGGCCGTCGGCGCCATGCCAGACGACGTCCGCCGTCGCGAGGCCGTCGCGCGGCTGGCCGGAGAGCGGCCGCGGATCGCTGAGAAGCGGATGGGCCGCCCGCAGCGCCACGACGGTGCTCGCAAAGCCGTAGAGTTCGGTGTCGGCCCTTGCCCAGTTCATCCAGGCGATTTCGTTGTCCTGCGCATAGGCGTTGTTATTGCCATTCTGGCTACGGCCCGTCTCGTCGCCCATCGCGATCATCGGTGTGCCGCGCGAAAACAGCAGCGCTGCGAACAAGGCCCGCATGTCTGCAGCGCGGCGGCGCGCGATGGCAGGGTCGTTGGTCTCGCCCTCGACGCCGTTGTTCCAAGAATGGTTGCCGTCGTTGCCGTCGCGGTTCTGCTCGCCATTTGCCGCATTGGCCTTCCGCTCATAGGCGACGAGATCGGCGAGCGTGAAGCCATCATGCGCGGTCACGAAATTGATGCTGCGCGACAGCGGCCGATGGCGGCCGGCGAAGATATCGGCCGAGCCGGCGATCCGGGTCGCGAGTTCTCCGATCAGGCCGTCCTCGCCCTTGAAGAAGCGGCGCAGCGTATCGCGATAGCGGTCGTTCCATTCGCCCCAAGACGGCGGAAACGCGCCGACCTGATAGCCGCCATAGCCGATATCCCAGGGCTCGGCGATGAGGATCACCTGCGAGAGGAGCGGATCCTGGTCGATGGCTGAAAGGATCGGCGCGGCGGGATCAAAGCCAGTATCGCGGCGGGCAAGGGTTGTCGCGAGATCGAAGCGGAAGCCGTCGATGCCGGCGGTCTCGACCCAATAGCGCATGCAATCCATCACCAGGCGCAGCCCGGCTGGACGCTCCAGCGCCAGGATATTGCCGCAGCCAGCGTCGTTGGCATAGAAGCGCCGGTCCTCGGGGATCAGCCGGTAATAGTCGGCATTGTCGAGCCCGCGCATCGAGACGGTGGGACCGAGGTGATCGCTCTCGCCGGAATGATTGTAGACGACATCGAGGATGACCGCGATGCCGGCCGCATGCAGCGCCGCGACGGCTGCGCGCACTTCGGCCATGCCGCCGGGCGCAAGGCGCGGGTCGGGCACGAACCAGGCTATCGGATTGTAGCCCCAGTAATTCGAGAGGCCGAGCGGCGGCAGATGGCGCTCGTCGAGCCAGGCAGCGATCGGCAGCAGCTCGACCGTCGTGACGCCGAGCGCCTTTAAATGGCGGATCGAAGCCGCATGGCCGAGGCCGGCAAAGGTGCCGCGCAGCGCTTCGGGCACATCTTTGTTGAGCTTCGAGAAGCCGCGCACATGCAATTCGTAGACAACCTGCCGCTCGAACGACGGCGGCGGCTGCAGCCGCGCGGCCAGTGGCCGCGGCGGCGTGACGATCGCCTTGGGAACGACGCCGGCGCTGTCAGCCATATCCTCCGCCGCGCCGAGGCGGCGCGCATCATAGAGCAGCGGATGCTCGGCGAAGGCCCGGTCGAGCGCCCGCGCATAGGGATCGACGAGCAGCTTCGCCGGATTGAAGCGATGGCCTTCCTCGGGCCGCCACGGACCATGGGCTCGAAGGCCGTAACGGGCGCCCGCAGCAACGCCTTCGACATGGCCGTGATGGATGTCACCGGTGCGCGCCGGCAGGCGGATGCGGCGAAGCTCCTCGTCGCCATCGGCCGAGAACAGGCAGAACTCGATCGCCTCCGCCGAGGGGGAATGGACGGCGACATTGACGCCCTTGCGCGACAGCGTCACGCCAAGCGGGCCGGCGCTGCCGTCGGTCACCCGATCATGGCGCATATGCGTCAGCCCGCCTCGGCCCGGAGGCTGCGGAAGAGCCGCGCATAGGCGGCGGCCGGCCGGCGCCAGGAAACGTCGGTCTTCATCGCATTGGTCTGCATCTTCTTCCAGTAAGGCCGATCCTGCCAGAGATCGGCGGTGCGCAGGATCGCAGCCTCGAGATGATCGGCCGTCACCGGGCCAAACTGGACGCCGGTGCCGATGCCGGCCGCGCGCGCGACCTCATTGGCGTCGATCACCGTGTCGGTGAGGCCGCCGACACGCGCCACGAGCGGAAGCGCGCCATAGCGCAACGCGCAGAGCTGTGTCAGCCCGCAAGGCTCGAAGCGCGAGGGAACGAGGATGACATCGCTGCCCGCCTGGACCAGATGGGCGAACGGCTCGTCATAGCCGTTGAACATCCCGACGCGACCCGGATTCATCCGTGCGGCATGGGCAAAGCCCTCGGCGATCGACGGTTGCCCCGAGCCGAGAATGGCCAGTTGCGCGCCCGTGCCGAGCAAGGTGCCGAGCCGGTCCAGCAGCAGGTCGAGGCCCTTCTGCCAAGTCAGCCGGCTGATGACGCCGAAGACGAGCGCGGCGGGATCGGCATCCAGCCCGAGCCTGGCCTGCAGCGCGGCCTTGTTCGCGGCGCGGCCGTTGCGGCTCTCGACGCTGAAGGGCGCCGCGATCATCGGATCGGTGGCCGGGTTCCAGACCGTGTCGTCGATACCGTTGAGAATTCCGGAGACGATGCCGGCGCGGCTCCGCAGCAAGCCGTCCAGCCCCATGCCGCCATCCGGCGTGCGGATCTCAACCGCATAGGTGGGCGACACCGTGGTGATGCGATCGGCGAGCTGCAGCCCGGCCTTCAGGAAACCGATCGTGCCGTAATATTCGACGCCTTCCATCGAGAAGGCATGCGGCGGCAGGCCGAGCACCTGCATCAGTTCGCGGCCATACTGACCCTGAAAGGCCATGTTGTGCACCGTCATCACCGAAGGTGCATGCGGGCGGCCGGAATAGCGCATATAGGCCGGCGCGAGACCGGTCTGCCAATCATGCGCATGGACGATGTCGGGGCGGAGATCCGGCAGCAATCCGAGACCGAGATCGGCGGCGACACGGGCAAGCGCCGCGAAGCGGATGGCATTGTCATGCCAGTCGCGACCATCCGAGCCGACATAGGGATTGCCCGGACGCTCATAGAGATAGGGCGCTTCGAGGACGAGCAGATCGAGGCCGCCGGCCCTGCCCTTCAGCAGGCGGGCATCGCCGCCGAAAAGACCGTGGAAGATGTGCACCGTCTCCGCGCCCTCGAGCGCGGCCATGACGGCGGGATAGCCCGGCACCAGCGTGGTGACGTGGATCGCCTCTGGCGCAAGCGCTGCCGGCAGGGCGCCGACAACGTCGGCGAGCCCCCCTGTCTTCACCAGCGGATAGACCTCCGAGGCGACGGAAAGAACGTTCAGCGTGCTCATCCCTTCAGCGCGTCGATCATCGGCTGCGTGATGAGGCAGATGCCGTTGTCGGTGCGGCGGAAGCGCTGGGCATCGTAATCCGGGTCTTCTCCGACGACGAGACCCTCGGGGATCTGAACGCGCGAATCGACCACGACATTGCGCAGCCGCGCCGAGCGGCCGATTTCGGCATAGGGCAGGACCACGCTGCTCTCAACATGCGAATAGGAGTTGCAGCGCACGCCCGTGAAGAGCAGCGCCCGGTTCAGCGAGGCACCCGACACGATGCAGCCGCCGGAAACCAGCGAGGACAACGCATAGCCGCGCCGGTTCTCCTCGTTGTGAACGAACTTTGCCGGCGGCGTCACCTCGCCATAGGTCCAGATCGGCCAGTCGCGATCATAGAGATCGAGATCGGGCACGACGCTGGTCAGGTCGATATTGGCTTCCCAATAGGCATCGACCGTCCCGACATCGCGCCAATAGGAGATCGATTCCGCCCGCGAGCGGACGCAGGACGTCTCGAAGTGATGCGCGATCGCTTTGCCGTGCTTCACGATATGGGGAATGATGTCCTTGCCGAAATCATGGCTCGAATTCGGGTCCTCGGCGTCGCGGCGCAGTTCCTCCATCAGGAACTTGGTGTTGAAGACATAGATGCCCATCGAGGCGAGCGCCTTGTCGGGCTGGCCCGGCATCGCCGGCGGATCCGCCGGCTTCTCGATGAACGACATCACGCGGTCTTCGGTGTCGACATGCATGACGCCGAAGCCCGTCGCTTCCATGCGCGGCACTTCGAGACAGCCGATGGTGACGTCGGCCTTGGCCTCGACATGCTGCTTCAGCATGTCCTCATAGTCCATCTTGTAGATGTGATCGCCAGCGAGCACGACGAAATACTCGCTGTCATAGTCCTTGAGGATGTCGAGGTTCTGATAGACCGCATCGGCCGTGCCGAGATACCAGAGCTCTTCCGAGACGCGCTGGCTTGCGGGGAAGATATCGAAGATCTCGTTGCGCTCGGGACGGAAGAAGTTCCAGCCGCGCTGCAGATGGCGGATCAGGCTATGCGCCTTGTACTGCGTCGCGACGCCGATCCTTCGAATGCCAGAATTGAGCGCATTCGACAGCGCAAAATCGATGATGCGCGACTTGCCGCCGAAATAGACGGCCGGCTTGGCGCGCCGGTCGGTGAGTTCCATCAGCCGGCTGCCGCGGCCGCCGGCCAGTACGAAGGCCATGGTCTGGCGCGCCAGAGGTGCACTTCCCGGCTTCTGCATCGTCGCTTCTCCCCGCTCGTCTGTTCTGTCTTGCTGCCTGCCCGAAGGCAGACTCAATTGCCGTCGAACTCGAAATAGACCGCCGAGAGGGGCGGCAGGATGATATCGGCCGAAGCCGGCAACCCGTGCGAAGGCAGAGCCGCGGCATGGACGACCCCGAGATTGCCAATGCCCGAACCGCCATATTGCGACGCGTCGGTGTTCAGAATCTCGCGCCAGCGCCCTGCCTCCGGCAGTCCGACGCGATAGCCATAGCGGACGACGGGCGTGAAATTGCACGCGACCGCCACCGGCGGATCGCCCGGCGCGCCAAAGCGAATGAACACGATGACGGACTGATCCTTGTCGTCGGCCACGACCCAGCGGAACCCCTCGCCTTCGCAATCGCGCGCATGAAGCGCGGGATGATCGCGATAGACGTGGTTGAGATCACGGACGAGATCGCGCACGCCGGCATGGAGCGGCGCGCCCAGAAGATGCCAGTCGAGTTCGTTCTCGAAGTTCCATTCGCGGCGCTGCCCGAATTCCTGGCCCATGAAGATGAGCTTCTTGCCGGGATGGCCCCACATGAAGCCATAGAACGCCCTCAGATTGGCGAATTGCTGCCAATCATCGCCCGACATGCGCGCCAGCATCGAGCCCTTGCCATGCACGACCTCGTCATGGCTGAGCGGCAGCACGAAATTCTCGGAGAAGGCGTAGAGCAGGCCGAAGGTCAGCTTGTCATGATGGAAGCGGCGATAGACCGGATCGAGCGCCATGTAGTCCAGCGTGTCATGCATCCAGCCCATGTTCCACTTGAAGCCGAAGCCGAGGCCGCCGGCATGGACAGGCTGTGAAACGCCCGGCCATGACGTCGATTCCTCGGCGATCGTCATCGTGCCGGGATGCTGTCCGTAGGCAAGCTGGTTGACGTTTTGCAGGAACGCGACCGCGTCGTTGTTCTGGTTCGAGCCGTCCGGATTGGGCAGCCACTCGCCTGCCTTGCGCGAATAGTCGAGATAAAGCATCGAGGCGACGGCATCGACGCGCAGCCCGTCGACATGGAACCGATCGAGCCAATAGAGCGCGCTGGCAGCCAGGAAGTTGGACACCTCGCGCCGACCGAAATCATAGATCGCCGTGTTCCAGTCCGGATGAAAGCCGCGACGCGGGTCGGCATATTCATAGAGCGGCCGCCCGTCAAAATGCGCGAGCCCGTGTTGGTCGGTCGGGAAATGGGCCGGCACCCAATCGAGGATGATGCCGAGGCCTGCCTGATGCGCGCGGTCGACAAGCCGCGCGAAACCGGCGACATCGCCATGGCGGGCGGTCGGCGAGAACAGGCCAATCGGCTGATAGCCCCAGGACGCATCGAGCGGATGTTCGGTGATCGGCAGCAGTTCGACATGCGTGAAGCCCATGTCGAGCGCATAGGGGATGAGACGATCGGCGATCTCGTCCCAAGTCATGAAGCGCCAGCCGTCGGCCTTCTGCCAGGACGCGAGATGCACCTCATAGATCGACATCGGCTTGCGGCGCTGGTCGTCGCCGCCGCGCGTCTCCAGGAAATCCGCATCGGTCCAGTTGAAGGCGTCGGTCTTCGCAACCATCGACGCGGTGGAGGGACGCAGTTCGCTGCCGAAGCCGACCGGATCGGCCTTCAAGGGCAGGACGACGCCGTCGGGCGCGACGATCTCGTATTTGTAGATGACGCCCTCGCCGAGATCCGGGGCGAAGATTTCCCAGATGCCGCTGTCGACGCGCTTGCGCATCTGGTGGCGGCGGCCATCCCAGTCGTTGAAGTCGCCGACGACCGAGACTCGCAGCGCCTCCGGCGCCCAGACGGCGAAATGCACACCGGGAATGCCGCCATGCTCCATCACATGGGCGCCGAGCTTCTCGTAGAGTTCGCGATGCGTCCCCTCGACCAGCAGATAATCGTCCAGCGGTCCGAGCACCGGCCCGAATGCATAGGGATCGATCAGGGTCCACGTGCCGCCGCTGTTGGCAGCGCGCAGGCGATAGAGGAAACGCTGGCTGCGGGCGGGGATCAGGCCTTCGAAGAAATCGGTGCCCGGCCGCCGCTCCAGCGGCGCGATCAGCCGTCCGTCGAGATCGAGAACCTCGACGGTTTCCGCATGCGGCACGAAGGAGCGGATGACCATTCCCGCCCGCGTTTCGTGCAGCCCGAGCAGGGAAAACGGATCCCCGTTGCGCGCTGCGATCAGATTTCCGACATCAGTTTCACTAGCGCGCCAACCGGCCATTGCGTCTCCCCGACGCGAACCTCATCCGGCAGGGCGTACGGGTACGTTCCAGATATCCTTGGCATATTCCGCAATCGTGCGGTCCGAGGAGAACCAGGCCACCCGAGCCGTGTTCGTGAGGCTCGCTTTCCACCATGCTGCTCTGTCTAGCCACAACGCGTCAACGTCTCGTTGCGCTGCATAGTAAGAATCGAAATCTGCAGTGACGAGGAAATAGTCGTGATGGCGCAGCGCCGTCGTGAGGGCGGCGAAGCGGCCGGGCTCGCCAGGCGAGAAGATTCCGGCCTCGATCGCCTCGAGAACGGCCGAGAGTTCCCGCGACGCGGCGATCGTTCCGCCCGCATCGATGCCCTGTCGCCGCCGCTCGGCGACCTCTTCGGTAGTCAGCCCGAAAATGAAGATGTTGTCGTCGCCGACATGCTCCTTGATCTCGACATTGGCGCCGTCGAGCGTGCCGATGGTGAGCGCGCCGTTGAGGGCAAGCTTCATGTTGCCGGTGCCCGAGGCTTCCATGCCTGCGGTCGAGATCTGCTCGGAGAGGTCGGCGGCCGGGATGATCATCTCGGCGAGGCTGACATTGTAGTTTGGCAGGAACACCACCTTGAGCAGGTCGCGCACGGTCGGATCGCTGTTGACCACCTGAGCCACGTCGTTGGCCAGCTTGATGATCAGCTTGGCCTGATGATAGCTCGCCGCCGCCTTGCCGGCGAAGATCTTGACGCGCGGCACCCATTCCTTGTGCGGCTGGGCGCGCATCGCCTGATAAAGGGCGATCGTCTCCAGGATATTGAGAAGCTGGCGCTTGTATTCGTGGATGCGCTTGATCTGCACGTCGAACAGCGCGTTCGGATTGACGCGGATGTCGAGCCGGTCGCGGATCAGCCGGGCCAGCGCGACCTTGTTGGCGCGGCGCACGCTTCCGAAGGCATCGTGCAACCCGCTGTCGGCCGCATGCGGCACGAGCTTGGCGAGACCGGTCGGGTCATCGAGGATACTCTCGCCGCAATTGTCGACAAGGATGCGGGTCAGGCCGGGATTGGCGCCCTGCAGCCAGCGGCGGAAGGTGATGCCATTTGTCTTGTTGTTGATCCGGCCCGGATAGACGCGGTCGAGGTCGCGGAAGATCGTTTTCTGGACGAGGTCCGAATGCAGGGCCGACACGCCATTGATGGAGTGCGAGCCGATGAAGGCGAGATGCCCCATGCGCACCTTGCGGCCGTTCGCCTCGTCGATCAGCGACACCGACGACAGGAACGCGTCGTCCGCGCCCTCGATCGTCTTCGCCTTCTCCAGATGAATGGCGTTGATCAGGTAGATGATCTGCATCTGGCGCGGCAGCAGCCGCTCCAGCAGCGGAACGGGCCAGGTCTCCAACGCCTCGGGCAGCAGCGTGTGGTTGGTGTAGCCGAGCGTGCGGCAGGTGATGTCCCACGCCTCGTCCCAGGGAATGTCGCGCACATCGACAAGGATGCGCATCAGTTCGGCGACGCTGATCGCCGGATGCGTATCGTTGAGCTGGATCGCCACCTTGTCGGCCAGCGAGCGAATGTCGCCATAGGTCCGCATATGGCGATAGATGAGATCCTGCAGCGAGGCCGATACGAAGAAATATTCCTGCCTGAGCCGCAGTTCATGGCCGGCCGGCGTCTCGTCGCTCGGGTAGAGGATCTTCGAGATCGCTTCCGCGCGCACCTGCTCGACCAGCGCGCCGATGTGATCGCCTGAATTGAAGGCGTCGAGGCGCAGCGGATCGACGGCCCGCGCCGACCACAGCCGCAGCGTGTTGACATGGCGGCCGCGCCAGCCGGCGATCGGCGTGTCATAGGCGACCGCCTCGATCGTTTCGGCGGGATGCCAGACATAGCGCGGATAGCCGCTCGGCTGCATGATCGCCTCGACGCTGCCGCCGAACTGGATGTCGTAGATCACCTCCGGCCGCTCGAACTGCCAGGGATTGCCGAAGGAGAGCCAGTTTTCGGGATATTCCTGCTGCCAGCCGCCCTTAACGACCTGCCGGAAAAGGCCGTGATCGTAGCGGATGCCGTAGCCATAGGCGGGGATCGACAGCGAGGCCATGGAATCTAGGAAGCAGGCCGCGAGGCGCCCGAGGCCGCCATTGCCGAGCGCAGCATCCGGCTCGACCGTCTTCAGCTTCTCAAGATCGACGCCGAGATCACCCAGCGCCGCCCGATAGACATCGGTCAGACCGAGATTGTTCATCGTGTCGAACAAAAGCCGGCCGATAAGGAATTCAAGCGACAGGTAATAGACCCGCTTGGCGCCCGTCGCATAAGTCGCCTTGGAGGAGGCGATCCACGGATCGACCATCCGGTCGCGCACCGCCAGCGCCGTCGCGAGAAACCAGTCGCGGTCGCTCGCGGTCACGGCATTCTTGCCGACCGCATAGGTCAGCTTGGCGGTGATCGCGGAACGGGCCGCGGCGACCTCGTCGTCTGTCCCGCCCTGCGGCGTGACCGTGGCTTCTGTGCTCATGACGGCGTCCACCATTGTGTCTCCCATCCCCATATCGTCCGGAGCATTGGCGGCTTACCCGCATGCCCGCCAGAAGGCGTCTAGATCCTGCGCTGGAGCCATGCAACAAAAGTGCCGCTCGCCCCGGCGATTGCGTCTGATGACGCGAAATTGGGCATCGACCCAGGCAACCAAACCACGCGACCCATCGTTGTAGAAGCGGCTGCGGGACCAGGTCCTCGCCTCCGGGCGCGTTCCGGAGGCCCTGTGAATGCAGCGAATTTCGCTTCGATCGCAGGGCAAAGGGCCGTTCGAGCCATGAAAATACTGTTCGTCACCAGCGAATTCGGCGACTTCGCGAAGGCCGGCGGCCTCGCCGATGTTTCGGCAGCGCTCCCGCGCGCGCTGAAACGCCGCGGCGTCGATATCCGCATTCTGATGCCGGCCTACCAGAACGTGCTCGACAAGATCACCCAGCTCAAGGTCGTCGCTTCGCTGCCCGGGCACGCCGCGATCGAGCCGTGCCTGATCGGCGAAACGCAGACGGCCGACGGCATCACCGTGTATCTGATCCTCGCGCCTTCGCTCTATCAGCGTGCCGGCACCCCTTATACCACCCCCGAGGGCTATGATTGGGGCGATAACGATGTCCGCTTCGCGCGTCTCGGCCTCGCAGCCGCCGAGGTCGGCAAGGGCATCGCCAGCATCGGCTGGACGCCGGACCTCGTCCACTGCCACGACTGGCCGTCGGCGCTCGCGCCGGCCTACCTGGCCTGGTCGGGCGCGCGCGTGCCGTCCGTGTTCACCATTCACAATCTGGCTCATCAGGGCCTCTTCGGCGCCGATCGGCTCGACGCCCTCGGCATTCCCCATCATGCGTTCCGGACGGACGGCGTCGAATTCCACGGCTACATCTCGTTCATGAAAGCCGGGCTTGTCTACGCCAATCATGTGACGACGGTGAGTAACACCTATGCCGCCGAAATCACGACGGACCACCTCGGTTCGGGTCTCCACGGCGTGACGCGCGGGCTGGCTGCGGAAGGCCGCCTTTCCGGCATCGTCAACGGGCTCGAGGCCGAATGGGACCCGGCGACCGACCGTCACCTGCCCAAGATGTTCGACGCCGACAATCTCGACGGCAAGAGCGTCAATACCGACTTCATCCGCATGTCGCTTTGCCTAAATGCGTCGAACGGCCCGCTCTTTGGCGTCGTCTCGCGCCTCGTTCACCAGAAGGGTCTCGATCTCATCGCCGAAATCGCCGGCACAGTCGTCGAGAGAGGCGGCCAGATTGCGATCCTCGGCACCGGCGATCCGGGCGTCGAGCGCATGCTGCTCGATGTCTCCCGCCGCTATCGCGGCGATATCGGCCTCGTTGCCGGCTTCAGCGACACCATGGCGCACCGCCTCGTCGCCGCGAGCGACTTCTTCCTGATGCCGTCGCGCTTCGAGCCGTGCGGTCTGACGCAAATGCAGGCGCAGCGCTATGGCGCCCTGCCCGTTGCCCATGCGACGGGCGGCCTTGCCGATACGATCGAGAACGATGAGACGGGTTTCCTCTTCACCGATTTCTCGATCGGCGGGTTCCTCGAGGCGACCGGCCGGGCCTTCGACATCTATCATGCGCCTGAACGCCTCGCGGCCATGCGTCGTCGTGCAATGGCCAAGAGCTTTGGCTGGGACGAACCCGCCAAGGCCTATGAGACACTGTTTTCGCGTGTCGCCGGCATACCGGCCAGCAAGCCCCCCGACCGCGGCTTTTCGGGAGTAACGCGCCTGCCACAACTGATCAGTGCTGATACGGACCGGAAAGCCGCCGCTCGATGATGAAACTTACGACGGGATCGCCCTTCACCCTTGGAGCCACTCCGGACGACAAGGGCACCAATTTTGCGCTCTTTTCCGATCACGCCGAGGGCGTGACGCTGTGCCTGTTCTCCAAGGACGGCAGCAAGGAAACTGACCGCATTGACCTGCTCGAATGCACGAATGGCGTCTGGCACGGCCACATTGAGGGCGTGAAGGAAGGCCAGCTCTACGGCTATCGCGTGCGCGGCCCGTTCGACCCTGCCAACGGACATCGCTTCAACGATGCGAAGCTGCTGCTCGATCCCTATGCCCGCGAACTGGTCGGCGATCTCGTGTGGGACGATGCTCTCTACGGTTATCCGGTTGGCGGCGGCGATGATGCCGACCTCAACAAGGACGAGCGCGACAGCGCCGCGTTCATGCCAAAGGCGCGCGTCATCTCGCCGAAAATCCTGACGAAGTCGAAGCGGCCGATGATCCCCTGGCCGCAGACCGTCATCTATGAGAGCCATGTGCGCGGCTGGACCATGCGCCAGCCTTTCGTGCCGGACGATGTTCGCGGCACATTCGCGGCACTCGGCCATCCCAAGGCGATCGAGCATCTCCACCGCATCGGCGTTTCGACCATCGAGTTGATGCCTGTCCATGCCTTCGTGCAGGACCGGCATCTCGGCGAGCGCGGGCTGCGCAATTTCTGGGGCTACAACACCATCGGATTCTTTGCCCCCGAGATGAACTATGTCGATGGCGGCGGCCTTGCCGAAATCGCCGAGGCGGTCGACCGCCTCCATGAGGCCGGCATCGAGGTGATCCTCGACGTCGTCTACAACCACACCGCCGAGGGCAACCATCTCGGGCCGACGCTCTCCTTCAAGGGCATCGACAACTTCTCCTACTACCGCCTGATGCCGGACGACAAGCGCTACTATGACGATCTGACCGGCACCGGCAACGCGATCGACACCAACCATCCGCGCGTGCTGCAGATGGTGCTCGACAGCCTGCGGCTCTGGGCCAACGTCTATGGCGTCGACGGCTTCCGCTTCGATCTCGCGCTGACGCTTGGCCGCGAGCCGAGCGGCTTCAATCCGCGCCACGCCTTTTTCAACGCCATCCTGCAGGACCCGGTGCTCGGCCGGCTGAAGCTGATCGCAGAGCCTTGGGACGTTGGCCCCGGCGGCTATCAGCTCGGCAATTTCCCAGCCGGATTCTCCGAATGGAACGGCGACTATCGCGACGTGGTGCGCGAATTCTGGATGGGCGCCGAGGGCTTGCTGCCAAGCTTCGCCACCCGCTTCGCGGCGTCGAGCGACCTTTTCAACGAAGGCCGGCGCCGGCCCTGGTCGAGCGTCAATTTCATCACCGCCCATGACGGCTTCACGCTCGAGGATCTCGTTTCCTATAACGACAAGCACAATGACGCGAATGGCGAGGACAATCGCGACGGACACAGCGACAACCGCAGCTGGAACTGCGGCGTCGAGGGCCCGACCGATGACCCTGAGATCGTCGAGCTGCGGAAGCGTCAGAAGCGCAACCTGATCGCGACGTTGATGCTGTCACAGGGCGTGCCGATGATGCTGGCCGGCGACGAGATCGGCAACTCGCAAGGCGGCAACAACAACGCCTATGCCCAGGACAACGAGATCGGCTGGGTTGACTGGGGCAATACCGACCCCGAACTCGCCGACTTCACGGCCAAGGTCATTGCCCTGAGGCGCAGCCGCAGTGCCTTCTCGCGGGCCGAATTCGTGACTGGGGCCCGGACGAGCCTTGGCCAGCGCGACGTCGCCTGGTTCAGCGCCGGCGGCGCGCGCATGTCGGATGAGGAATGGAACGACCCGTTCGTCAAGTGCATCACCGTGCGCCTCGCGCCGATGCGCGCCGACGAACCGGTGATGATCGTCATGATGAACGCCTCGCATGTCGACGTGGACTTCACCGTCCCGGGCAAGGAAGGTGGCGGCTGGACCGTCGTCCTCGATACGGCAGGTGCGCTTGAAGGCGAGAAGACCGACGCCGGGAAGACGCTGAAGGTCGTGGCTCGGTCGATGCTCGTGCTGGAAGGCGTCACCGACAAGCCGGCGGACTGATGGAGACGGGGCGCGGAGTTCCCGCCCTCCTTCAGCGGACAGTCGCGTCAGGCCAAGACGAGCCCCGGATTTCGCCAGCGGGTGCAGGGCGGCCGAACAGCCAGCCCTGCCCCATGGCGCCGGGGGCAATCACGCCCAATGCGACCGCCTGCTCCTCGGTCTCGATGCCCTCGAACACGACCGAGAGATTGAGTGTCGACATCATGTGCAGGATCTCGCCGAGAACGAGCGAACTGACGAGGCTCGTTCCGACCGAATTGCTGAACAGCTTGTCGAGCTTGATCGTGTCGATCGGCAAGGTCGCTAGATAAGCGAGGCTCGAATATCCGGTGCCGAAATCGTCAAGGAAGATTCTGAAGCCGGCATCGCGCAGACGGCCGACGGCATCGCCGATCAATTCAACCTCGCCGGTTTCCCGTTCGGTGATTTCGAGGACGATGCGGGATCGATCGACGCCATGAGCGTCGCAATAGAGCTTTAGCACCGTGAGGAGTTCGTCGGAAAGCAGCGACTGCACCGCTATGTTGATGCTGACATAGAGATCCGGCCGTTCGGACAGCAGCGATGACATGTCCGAGAGCGCCCTATCAATGACGAACTCCGTCAAAGCGGGCAGAAGGCCCGTTCGCTCGGCCAGCGGCACGAAGATGTCCGGGCTGACGTCTTCGCCGCCTCTCGGGCACCACCGGGCGAGCGTCTCGAACCCGACCACGGTGCGATCTTCGAGGCGGACCAGCGGCTGATAGTGGACGGTGATCTCGCTCCGGTCGATCGCACGCTTCAAGCGGCGGTAAAGCGTGCGTCGCGAGGCAAGCCAGGCGGCGAGGACCGTTTGGCAGACTTTGCCGAGAAGCGCGCCACCGGCCAGAAGCGCCAGTTGCTGGCTGAGAGGGAGGGCCGGAAAGGCCGGTTTCGACGGCTCATTGACGGCAACGCAAACATCGAAGCCCTCTTTGCATCGAAGGATGGATTGATCCATCCAGCGATTGGACGGCGGGGGTGGGATATAGGTGGCGCCCGAAGGCTGCTCGACGCGACTGGAACTCGCATAGGCGATCAGCGAACCGGGCGGCACCACCTTGGCCACCACATCACCGAGAGGCCGGAACAGGTCGGCGGCGGCGGTCGGGCGCGAAAAAACGATTGCACCGTCACGCGCGGCCGCGGAGACAACGATCCGCCAGTCGCCCCGCAGCGGAACCCGCAACCAGATCTTCGCACCGTTCAGGCCGATCCTGTCGGGCGGGCCGAGGGCGTCGTCCCGTGGAGGGCTGCCGCTGCTGTCGCACAGGATCCGGTCACCGTTCACACGGCCGATCTCGACGATGAACACCGAACGCTCGACGAAGAGACGCATCGCCTTGATATCGTCTGGAGAGCACGGAGCCGTCTTCAGCCGCGGCACCATGCGCAGGCCGGCGCGCACTTCATTCGCGACCGATACGGACCGACGCAGAACGAGCTCGGCCTGAAAGGCCAGTTCGCTGTGGCGGCGCTGCCAGCTAATGAGTTCAAAGCCGGCTACCACGACGATCATGCCGAGCGAGATTGCGACGACCGTCCAGCCAACCTTTCGTAAAACGGCATTCAACGGATCGCTATCCCTAGAAAAAACAAAGCCTTGCAGATCTTGGCCAGGATCTCGCAAAGGCCCGATCAGGCAGGGACGATGCCGACGGCGGATTTCGGCGCCGGTTCCCCCGAGAGGTTACGAGCGAATCGAACGGATGATCGCAACCTTGGACACACTAGGCGATAGGGTGAAAATTTGATCTGGCGCAAACTGCGCCGAGACAGGCGACATCTGTTCATCGTGAACGGTTCACGAATCTGGACGCAGAAACCGCTGCCGCACACGTCAGGCACAGGGGATTCCCGGGAAAACCGACGGTCCTGTCGATCTCGAAGCCGGCACATGATCTGTGTCGTTTCCTGCGATCCTTGGGACATCAAGGCGCGCGATGCGCGGCGATTTGTGCCAGCACGACGGCGAGGCGCCTACCCGTCGATGCCTTTTCCGAGCACGATCGACAGTTCACGCGTCGCCTCGAGCAGCGTGGCCAGAGCCGCCGCGCGGTCGGGCACGTCCTCCCGGTCGATGCGCGGCAGGAAAGGACAGGTGAGCGCGGCGATCGCGGTATCGCCTGGACCGAGGATCGGCGCCGAGAGATTGAAGACCGCTTCGGACTGCAAGCTCGGCATCGTCTCAAACCCTTGCGCGCGAATGGCGCCGAGGCGGACGTCGAGTTCGGCGGGCCGGCTCTTGTCCTCGGCGAGGTCTTCGCGCTCAGCCTCCATCAACGCGCGTTCCTGCGGCGTGGCAAACGCCAGCAGGACATGGCCCGATCCGGTATTGTAGAGGCTGACGCGGGCACCGACGCGGATCGAATAGCTCCAATAGGACGGCGCATCCATCTGCGCGACCACGATGACGCGGCCGCGATCATAGACCGTCAGATGACAGGCCTGTTCGGCACGCTTGGAGAATGTCCGCATGACAGGCAGCGCCTGGCTCACCAGCCGCCGCACAGGCGCATGCTGATGGGCAAGCGCGAAGAGCCGCAACGTCAGTTCATAGCGGTCTCCGAGGATGCGGGCGACATAGCCGCGCCGCACCAGACGGTCCAGCATCCGATAGATCTCGTTCGGCGAACGGCCCAGCGCCTTGGCGATCTCGGCCTGGGTCAGGCTTTCATCGGTCGCCGCGAGGAGCTCCAGGATATCCAGCCCCTTGTCCAGTGCAGGCGCGCGATAGCGATCATTGACGTCGTCGAGCATGAACCTTCAACCCAGCCAGCGGTCGCGCCAAGATCCAGCCATCGCGGCCGGCCGCGCGACAGGCTAGACATTGACTCGGATCGGTCGTGTTCGCTTATATACGAATACACCATTCACGGATGGATAATTTGATCGACTCGTCGGCCGTATGCCGGCGGAGCGACGCGTGGCACCATCCGGCTGGACATCGCATAGGCTCGCATGGCAGCGATCGGTTGAGAGCGCCGGATTGCCGCTCGTATCATATAGGGAGGAACATCGGATGGGCGAGACGCTCGCAGGCAAGGTCGTGCTGGTGACGGCGGCGGCACAGGGGATCGGCCGGGCCATCGCCGAAAGCGCCGCCGATGCCGGCGCCACCGTTTGGGCGACGGACATCAACGAGGCGAAAGTCAGCGAGCTGTCGCATCGCCCCAATGTCACGACGCGGGTTCTCAATGTTCTGAAGAGTGCCGATGTCGATGCCCTCGTCGCCGAGATCGGCACAGTCGACGTGCTCTTCAACGCGGCCGGCATCGTCCATGCCGGCACGATCGAGCAGGCGAGCGAGGCAGACCTCGACTTCGCCTATGACCTCAACGTCAAGTCCATGTGGCGCACGATCAAGGCCGTGCTGCCGGGCATGCTGGCGCAGAATGATGGTTCGATCGTGAACATCTGCTCTGTTGCAGGCTCGATCAAGGGCGTCCCCAACCGCTTCGCCTATGGTGTCACCAAGGCTGCGACGGTCGGTCTCACCAAGTCGGTTGCGGCGGATTTCGTGACGCGCGGCATCCGCTGCAACGGCATCTGCCCCGGAACGGTCGAGAGCCCGTCACTGCAGGACCGGTTGCGTGCTCAGGGTGACTATGAGGCCGCCCGCGCCGCCTTCATCGCCCGCCAGCCAATTGGCCGCATCGGCACGCCGCAGGAGATCGCGGACCTCGCCATCTATCTCGCAACCGCCACCTACACGACCGGCCAGATGCACATCATCGATGGCGGCTGGGTCAACTGAAGCGCCGCTCGCTCCCCGTCATGCTCAGGCTCGGCCCGGGCATAACGGGAAGGCGATGCCTTCTCGAAGTCAGTACTGGTCGCGCCGCCGGACCCAGGCCTGCGGGAAGTCCAGTCCCTCCTCGTTCCGGCCTTTCGGGACGAGGTCGAGATAGTGATAGGCGCCGTTCACCATTTCCACGCCGCGGCTGTAGCAGGAATAGGTGTGGTAGACGGCTCCCTGCTCGTCCTTCGCGAACACGCTGATGCCGACAATGTCCGAGGCGCCGATCTTGCGCTCGGTATAGTTATAATAGCCGCGGCCTGCAGCGAGTTCTTCCGGCGCGAATGAGGCCTGGTAGTCGTAATTGAAGTCGCTGCCATCGGCCTGCACCCATGGGAAGGTCCAGCCGAAGCGGCTCTTATAGGCCTCGATCCGCTCCAGCGGCGCGCGCGACACAGCCGTGAAGGCGACGTCGCGATGCGCGAGATGGATGGGGATATGGTCGAAATTGTCGGCCCAGAACGAGCACGACTTGCAGCCTTCCTGCCAGTCGGGGCCGAACATGAAGTGATAGACGATGAGCTGCGAATGGCCGTCGAAGAGATCGGCGAGCGTCATCGAGCCCGACGGGCCGATGAAGCGGTAGTCCTTCTCGATCTTCTCCCACGGCATTGCCATGCGGCGCCGGGTCAAGGCCTCGCGCTGCTGCGTGAACGCCTTCTCCGCGTCCAGCAGATCAAGCCGCGCCTTCAGCCAGTCATCATGCGATACGACGTCGTTCAACATGTCTCTTCTCCTTGAATGATCGAGGGGATTCAGATCCGGCCCATGCGCCGCAGCCAGTGGCCGGCATGGATGAAGCTCATGAGCGCATACATGAGCGCCATGCCGCCCGGCAGCACGCCGCCCGGCATGGCGCCACAGAGCATCGCGTCGCCGTTGTCGGCGAGGCTTGCCAACGCCATCACGGCGAAGAGCGGCGTTGCGGCGAGCGCCATGCCCTCCGCGATCCGCTCTCCCCATGAGTTATTGCGGGCCAAGGACGTCTCGGAAACCTCGCTGGTCATTTGCTGCCATCCATCCCATGCTGCCGGTGCGGCCTTCAGGACCGCGATCCGATCCTCGCCGCGATCGGAGCGAGGGTGGGAGTGACAATTCTGGCGCGATCGAGATGGACTCGCTGATCACAGCCGCAGCGCTCGCGCTCGCCCACGGCGATCCGCTGGGCGCGTTGAAGCGCGTGGCGCTGCGCGATGATGCACCGGCTCTCGCGCTGCGCGGGATCGCCATGGCGCAACTCGGCGATTTTCCACGCGCAAGAACCCTGTTGCAGCGCGCCCGCCGCGCCTTCGGACCGCGCGAGGTGACGGCGCGCGCCCGCTGCACAGTCGCCGAAGCCGAGATCGCGCTCGTCTCGCGCGATCTCACTTGGCCGATCAAGCCGCTTGACGATGCCCGCGTCACCCTGACGGCGCGCGGCGATCATGCGAATGCCGCGCTTGCGCGCATCCTCACCGCGCGGCGTATGATCCTGACCGGACGGCTCAGGGATGCCGCCGCTCTGCTCGACGGCGGCGCGACGACCGCCGCCCTGCCGCCGGCTGCCGAAGCTGCCGAAGCACTGGCGCGCGCCGGCCTTGCCATCCGCCGCATCGATACGGCGGGCGCGCGCGACGCCCTCAGCGCAGCCGGAGCCGCGGCACGCCGCGCCGGCATCCCGGCGCTTATGGCCGAAATCGCCGCTGCGGCCGCTGTGCTCGATGCGCCGGCGGCAAGGGTCGTCGAGGCTGACGGCGGCCGCCTGCTCTCGCTGGCCGAGGTCGAGGCCGTGCTCGCCTCACAGGCGCTGGTCGTCGATGCGTGCCGACATGCCGTCAGGTCGGGCGCAAACCATGTCCGGCTCGACTCGCGACCGGTGCTGTTTTCGCTGCTGGTAAGCCTCGCAAAAGCCTGGCCAGGCGATGTCGCGCGCGCCGCATTGATCCGTGATGCCTTTCGCGGCCGGGAGGCCGACGAGTCACATCGCGCGCGGCTCAGGGTCGAGATCGGCCGGCTGCGCGACGCGCTGGCGCCGCTCGCCGACATCACGGCGACCGCGACGGGTTATCGTCTGCTTCCGGCAGAAGACAGGCCGGTCGTGATGCTGGCGCCGCCTTTCGAGGCGCCGCATGCCGCGGTGCTGGCGCTGCTTTCCGACGGCGAGGCCTGGTCGAGTACCTCGCTCTCCATCGCGCTCGGGTCGAGCACGCGCACCGTGCAGCGCGCCCTCGACGCGCTCGCCAGATCCGGCACGATCCAGAGCGTCGGGCGCGGCCCGGCGCGCCGCTGGATGGCGCCGCCGGTACCCGGCTTCCCGACAAGCTTGTTACTCCCGGGACCGACGCCAGGTCACTAATGTCCAGACCGAGGGGCTGCCACTCCGGCGGCGCCAAAGACTGCGAAGGAGCCATCGCCATGAGGCGGACCAAGGCGGAAGTGCTGCGCGAATATGGGCCGTTCGAGGGCGCCCCAAGCATTGCCGGCGTCACCTTTGACGGCGCGCGCGTGTGGTTTGCAACGGGCGAGCGGATCGCCGCGCTCGATCCCGACAGCGGGACGCTGGTCGGCGGCATAGACATCGCCGCCCATGCCGGCACCGCCTATGACGGACGGCACCTCTTCCAGATCGCCGGCGACGTGATCCAGAAGATAGATCCGGAGAACGGCGAACTGCTGGCAACCATCCCGGCGCCCGGACAGGGGCGGGACAGCGGCCTCGCTTATGCGGAGGGCGCGCTGTTCGTCGGCCAGTACCGCGACCGCTGCATCCACGAGATCGATCCGGAGACCGGCGATATCCGGCGGACCATTCGCTCGGACCGCTTCGTCACCGGCGTCAGCTTCGTCGACAGCGAGCTGTGGCATGCGACATGGGAAGACGAGGCGAGCGAGCTTCGCCATATCGATCAGAAGGACGGGACCGTGCTCGAAGCGCTGGAGATGCCGGCCGGCCTCACCATATCGGGCCTCGAATCCGATGGGGCCGACCGTTTCTTCTGTGGCGGCGGCGACAGCGGCAAGGTTCGCGTGGTTCGCCGCCCCGATCGCGACTGATTCTCGGAACGATCGGCCGCCCGCGCCGTTGAATCACCATCGGAAGCATCGATGGAGAATTACGATGACCTTGGTCAATGACACCAGCTTCACCAGCAGTACCCAGTCGATCAATCCGCTGATTTCGGCCGATAAGGTCGATGGAACGGCTGTGTACAATACTGCCGGGGAGCGCCTCGGCGACGTCCATGACGTCATGATCGACAAACAGTCCGGCCGCGTTGCTTACGCGATCATGTCGTTCGGCGGCTTCCTTGGAATCGGCGAGAAGTATCACCCGTTGCCGTGGAATGCGCTGAATTACGACACCGAGCGCGGTGGCTATGTCGTCAATCTGACGCGCGACCAGCTCGAAGGCGGCCCGGTGTTCGACGATACCGACGAGCCGACCTGGGGCGACCGCGACTATGAAAAGCGTGTGCACGATTATTACGGCATTTCGCCCTACTGGACGATCTGACGCTTCATATGATGGACGCAGAGAGCCGCGGCACACGCCGCGGCTTTTTGCTGTTCGCGGCTAGCGATAGGTCGCGCCGAGATGATGCACGGCAATGTCGGATGCCGAGGGCATTGCGATGCCGGATTCCGGCTTGAAGGTGATCGTGCGCGGCTCGCCGGGCAGCAACAGGAAGCTCGTATCGTCGAAGTGTCCCGGGAAAGCCGGCGCCTCGGTGCGAACGTAGAACGCGGGCGCGTCGGTTTCGAGCTTGAACTGCCCGGCGCCGATCTCGCTGAGCGACACGCGCGCCAGTGGCAGATCGAGCCGTTTCGGCAGGTCCGGAAACACCGTCACCTGCAGCGTCGGATCGGCCACGCCGTCCGCGAGCGCGTCAATGACATAGAATCGATCATCTGACTTCGGCGCTTCGATCGCGGCGACGTCCACGGCACGATCAGGCGGCAAATGGGCCTCGGCGATCCGCTCGCCCAGGAGCTTGCCGGCAAGATCGAGCGCGCGAATGCGCAGACCGAGCCTGACTTCGGCGTGACGATCATTGACCGCCCTCACCGTCAGCATACCGGCCTCGATGCGGGCCGCGAGGGCGACCGGGGCGAAGAAGCGCTTGGCGTGGTAGTGCAGGGTCTTCCAGGCCAGCGTGTGATCGATCGACGACCAAGACACCGCCGGCCAGACATCGTTGAGCTGCCAATAGAGCGCGCCCATCGAATGCGGCTTCAGGCTGCGCCAATAGCGCACCGCCGTCTCGATCGCCAAGGCCTGCTGCAGCTGCGACAGGAACACGAACTGCTCGAAGCCTGAGGGCACGCGGAAATAGCGCGCCATCGTGTCGATGATGCGCGAATTGCCAGCGGGATCGCGCTGGTGAAACTCCATCACCGGCGCCGTCGCGTTCCAATCGTCGGGCTCGGCGAAGGCGCGGATACCGGTCATCGAGGGGAAGGACTGGAAGCCGAACTCAGAGCAGAAGCGCGGTTTCACGGTGTAGTAGTGCTCGAAATTCTTGTTCGAGTGCCAGACATCCCAGAAATGCATGTCGCCCGAGCCATCATCATGCCAGGCATCGCCATAATCGAGATCGCCATTGCAGGGCGAGGACGGCCAGAAGCGGCGGTCCGGATCGGTCTCGACGACCGCGCGATCGATGATGCGGTTGAGGCGATCGTAATTGACGAGATAGCGGTCGCGATTGTTGCGCGAAAGCTCATACCAGGACAGCGAGCCCACGACCTCGTTGTCGCCGCACCAGAGCGCGATGGATGGCCGGCTGGAGAGGCGCTTGATCTGGTAGCGCAGCTCGGCATCGACCTGCTCCAGGAATTCAGGCGTCGAGGGATATTGCGAGCAGGAGAACATCATGTCCTGCCAGACCAAGAGGCCGAGTTCGTCGCAGAGATCATAGAACGCATCGAACTCATAGAACCCGCCGCCCCAGACGCGGATCATGTTCATGTTGGCTTCAACGGCGGCCGAGAGCAGCGCACGGATCCGACCTTCGGTGATCTTGGAAGGCAGCGCGTCGGCGGGAATCCAGTTGGCGCCCTTGGCGAAGATGTCGATGCCGTTGACGCGGAAGATCATCGAGGCGCCGGCCGCGTCCTTCTCGGTCACCACTTCGAGCGTGCGGAAGCCGATTTTGCGGGTGACGCTGTCGCCCGGGATCGAGACAACCGCGTCATAAAGCGGCTGCTCGCCGTGGCCGGCCGGCCACCAGAGCTCGGGCATGCCGACATCGAGATCGAGAAAGACGCGCGTCGTACCGGCCGCAGCCGCGACATCGGACTTCGCGATCTTTCCGTCCAGCGAGAATTCGACGGGAACGCTGGCCGGCGCCGGCGCGACCAGCTCGACCTCGGCGACGGCCTTAACCGAGCCATCCGCGGCATGGCGCTGGCGAATCTGGACGCTCTCGATGCGCGCGGCCTCATAAAGATGCAGGAAGGGTTCGGCATAGATGCCCGTCACCATCAAGCATGGACCCCAGTCCCAGCCACCATGGCATTGGGCCTTGCGGATCATGTTGAGGTTGGGGACCTTGTTGTTGGAAACGCTCCACGGGATCGGAAATGGCTGCCACGCGGCGCGGCGGCTCGCCTCGGCACCGGCCGGCGAGAAGCGGATACGCAGTTCGTTGGCGCCCTCGACGATCTGCCCGGTCACGTCGATGCGATGGCGGATGAAGCTCGATTCGAGCCGCGCCACCACGTTTCCGTTCAATGTCACCTCGGCGAAGGTATCGACGAATTCGAGCTCCAGCACCGCCCAGCGGCCGGCTGTGGCGCCCGGCGCGACGTCGAAATGCCGGCTGATCTCCCACGCCGTTTCGCCGACCCACTGCACCAGCGCCTCGTTGCGGCCGACCATCGGGTTGGGAATACGATCCAGCGCAAGCAGGGCCGAATGGACGTCGCCGGGGATGGCGCAGTCGCCGAGGACCGCGCCGTCGGCGTCGGCCAAGGTCCATGCTCCGGCGAGCGAAATGCGCATGTCGACGTGCGGGGAGACGGTCATCGAAGCAATTCCTGATGGCGTGGACGCGCGGAGGGGCGGCAGAGAATGCGTTCTATCCCATGCCAGGACCGCGCTCCAGCAGGGGGGTGGTCTGTCATCGAACGGTTTTGGGTCCGGTCATATTTTTGGCTTCCATTTGGCTGGCAAGGTGCTCATATGCCAGAAAGATATCCCTTGCGGCCGCGACGCCGCACCCAGGTTGGAGGACGGCGATGCCATCAAAACTCGACCAGTTGAAGTCCATGACGACTGTGGTCGCCGACACCGGCGACCTCGAGGCGATCAAGACTTTCCATCCCGTCGACTGCACGACCAATCCCTCGCTCGTCCTGAAGGCGTTCGAGCTGCCGCTCTACAAGGATGTGATCGACGGTGCGATCTCCTGGGGCAACAAGCAGGGCGGTTCCAAGGAGGCGATCGCTGCATCCGTTGCCGACCGCCTTTCGGTCGCATTCGGCGCCGAGGTCTCGAAGCTGGTTCCCGGCCGTGTCTCGACCGAGGTCAACGCCGACCTTTCCTTCGACACCGAAGGCTCGCTGAAACGCGCCCGCGCCATCATCAAGGACTATGCCGATCTCGGCATTCCGCGTGAGCGCATCCTAATCAAGCTGGCCTCGACCTGGGAGGGCATCCGCGCCGCGGAAATCCTCCAGAAGGAAGGCATCGACTGCAACCTGACGCTGCTGTTCTCGCTCGCCCAGGCAGCCGCCTGCGCCGATGCCGGCGTGTTCCTCATCTCGCCCTTCGTCGGCCGCATCCTCGACTGGTACGTCAAGTCGACCGGCAAGACCTATGAGGCCGAGGAAGATCCGGGCGTCGTCTCGGTTCGCCAGATCTACGCCTATTACAAGGCGCATGGCATCAAGACCGTCGTGATGGGCGCATCGTTCCGCTCGATCGGCGAGATCGAGGCCCTGGCTGGTTGCGACCGCCTGACGATCGCCCCCGCTCTGCTGGAGAAGCTCGCCGGCGACCAGGGCACGCTGGTGCGCAAGCTCGATCCGGCCAATGCCGGCGAGGCGCCCGCCAAGCAGTCCTATGACGAGAAGGGCTTCCGCTGGGCCTTGAACGAGGACGCGATGGCGACCGAGAAACTCTCGGAAGGCATCCGCCAGTTCGCCAAGGACCTGCGCACGCTGCGCGGCCTCGTCGCCAAGAAGCTCGAGGCCGGCGTCCCGGCCTGACACATTCGGCATTTCGCCGGAGAATCAGCCCGTCATGGTTCGCCATGGCGGGCTTTTCTTTGCGCGGTGCCTTGTCAGACGCCGATTTCCAAGATAAATACAAACTGTCGACAAGACAGCGAGCGAAGAGTGTGAAGGAGACGACAATGGATCCGAAGGCGACCTGGAAGGGCGTTTTCCCTGCTGTGACCACCCAGTTCCGCCCGGATTTCTCGGTCGATCTCGAGGCGACCGCGAAGGTCATCGAGGCGCTGATCACCGACGGTGTCTCCGGCCTCATCATCTGCGGCACGGTTGGCGAGAACTGCTCGCTGACACGCTCTGAAAAGGTCTCGCTGGTCGAGACCGCCGTCGCCACGGCGCGTGGCCGTGTGCCGGTCATCTCGGGCCTTGCCGAATATACCAGCGCCTTCGGCGCCGAATATGCCCGCGAGGCGACCAAGGCCGGCGTCAACGGCCTGATGGTCATGCCGGCGATGGTCTATCCGGCCAAGCCGCGCGAGACGATCGATCACCTGACCACGATCGCCAAAGCAACCGATACGCCGATCATGGTCTACAACAATCCGCCGAGCTACCGCACCGACGTCACGCCGACGATGCTGGCCGGCCTTTCCGATATCGACACCATCGTCGCTTTCAAGGATTCATCGGGTGATACCCGCCGCATCGTCGATGTGCGCAACATGACCGGCGATCGCTTCATCCCGTTCTGCGGCCTTGACGACGTGGTGCTGGAGACGGTGGCGCTCGGCGCCGTCGGCTGGGTCTCGGGCATGTCGAACGTGTTCCCGCGCGAAGGCGAGACGCTGTTCCGCCTGGTCCGCGACGGCCGCTTTGCCGAGGCGATGCCGATCTATGACTGGTTCATGCCGATCCTCCATCTCGACGCCCGCCCGGATCTCGTCCAGGCGATCAAATATTGCGAGAAGATCCTCGGCCGCGGCACCGACCTGACCCGCCCGCCGCGCCTCGCGCTCGACGCGGCCGAGAAGGCCGAGCTCGAAGCCGTGATGCAGAAGGCGATCGCCAACCGCCCGGCGTTGCCGGAAACCGGCCTCCCGGCCGCCGCCTGATCGGCGGCGCAGCATGCGCATCGCCGTCATCGGTGGAGGCATCGTCGGCGCGGCGATCGCGCATGCGCTGCTAGACGAAGGCCACGCGGTCGACATTCTCGACCGCGACGGCATCGCCGCGGGCGCTTCGGCTGGCAATGCCGGCTGGATCGCCCATATCGACATCATGCCGCTCGCCTCGCCCAAGGTGTGGCGGCAGATGCCGCGCTGGATGCTCGATCCGCTCGGGCCCCTCTCCATCCGCCCGGCCTATCTGCCGAGGCTTGCACCGTTTCTCGCGCGCTTTGTTGCTGCGAGCCGTCCCGGCCGGATCGAGGCGTCGATTGCCGCGATCTCGGCGCTCAACGCCCGCGCCCTTCCCGCCTGGGAAAAGCGGCTCGGCATGCTGGGTCTGGAAGGTCATCTTCGCCGCAAGGGCCTGCTCTCGGTCTGGTCGAGCGCCGCAGGCGCGGCCTCTGCCGAAGGACTGATCGCGCGCCAGCAGGCGATGGGCATTCCGGTCGAATGGCTCGACGCGGGCGCGCTGCATGAGCTCGAGCCGGCGCTTGGCCCCCGTGCGGCGCGCGGCGCGCTCTATGCGAGCGGCTGCCACGTCTCCGACCCCCGCCAGTTCACGCTCGATCTGGCCGCGGCGGCGATGGATCGCGGCGCGATGTTCAAGAAGCTCGAAGCAGCCGCGCTCCGCCCCGATGTCGACGACATCGCCATCATCACGAGCTTCGACAGCATCGCGCTCTATGACCGCGTGGTGGTCGCGACCGGCGCGTGGTCGAAGCCGCTCGCCGCGTCGATCGGCGACCGCGTGCCACTCGATACCGAGCGCGGCTATAACGTGACGCTACCGGCCGGCCGGCTCGGGCTTTCGCGTCCGGTGATGTATGAGGGCGAGGGCTTCGTGACGTCGCCGCTCGACAGCGGCGACCGCATCGGCGGCAGCGTCGAATTCGCGGGCCTCGAAGCGGCCCCGAACTATGCCCGGGTCGACGCCATCCTCGGCCGCGCCCGCCGCTTCCTGCCGGAGGCCGATCTTTCTGGCGGGACGCGCTGGATGGGTTTCCGGCCTTCGATCCCGGATTCGCTCCCGGTCATCGGCCCGTCGAAGCGCGATCCCCGCATCGTGCATGCCTTCGGCCATGGCCATTACGGCTTGACGCAGGCGGCCGTGACGGCGGAAATCGTCGCCGACCTCATCGCCGGGCGGCTGCCGGTGATCGACCCCGCTCCCTATTCCGTCACCCGCTTCCAGGCAAGGTTCTGACCATGGCGCGCCACTCGTTCTTCTGCATCGACGGCCACACCTGCGGCAATCCCGTGCGGGTCGTCACCGGCGGTTCGATCCCGGTGTTGAAGGGCGACACCATGTTCGAGAAGCGGCAGCATTTCCTGGCCGAGTTCGACTGGATCAGGAAGAGCCTCTGCTTCGAGCCGCGCGGCCACGACATGATGTCCGGCTCGATCCTCTATCCGCCGTCCTCGGATGCCTATGACACGGCCATCCTGTTCATCGAGACCTCCGGCTGCCTGCCGATGTGCGGCCATGGCACGATCGGCACCGTGACCTTCATCATCGAGCACGGCCTCGTCACGCCGAAGACGCCGGGCCTGCTGCGACTGGAGACGCCGGCCGGCCTCGTCGAGGCGCGCTATGTACAGAACGGGCCCTATGTCGAGAGCGTGACGCTCACCAATGTGCCGTCATTCCTGCTCGGCCGCGACTATGAGGTCGAGGTCGACGGTATCGGCACGCTGAAGGTCGATATCGCCTATGGCGGCAATTTCTATGCGATCGTCGAGCCGCAGGCGAACTACGCTGATCTTTCTGATCTCGAGCCATCCGACATCGTGCGCCTGTCGCCGAAGCTGCGCGCCGCCTTCAATGCGCGCCATCAGATCGTCCATCCGGAGAACCCGGCGCTCGACAAGCTGACGCATGTGCTGTGGACGGGAAAGCCCAAGAACCAAGGCTCCAGCGCCCGCAACGCCGTCTTCTATGGCGACAAGGCGATCGACCGCTCGCCCTGCGGCACCGGCACCTCGGCGCGGCTGGCGCAGCTTTTCGCCACGGGCAGGTTGAAGGAAGGCGAGGCCTTCGTGCATGAGAGCATCATCGGCTCGACCTTCACCGGCCGCGTCGCGCGCCAGACGACGGTCGGCGGCAAGCCCGCGATCGTGCCGACCATCGAGGGTTGGGCGCGTGTCACCGGCTACAACACCATCTTCGTCGACGACCGCGACCCGTTCTGGGCCGGCTTCCAGGTGGTCGACGGCGCCGCCTGATCATGACAAAGGGCGGCGCCGGAGCGCCGCCCTTCATAAGCAATGCAGTCGCGTCTTCAGCGAACCCAGCCGCCCTGGATGAACACCCAGCGGCCGTTACGCCAGACCCAGCGCGGATTGCTGTAGCGCCAGCCGGGCCGGCCGCGTACCCAGCGGCCCGACACCCAGACATAGCGTCCGCGGCTCCAGGCCCAATGGCCAGGAACCCAGACATAACCGCGCCGCGGCGGCGGCACGCGTTCGACGCGAGGTGGCGGCGGACGACGATTCGGGCCGGGGGGCGGCGGTCGTTGTCCGGGCGGAGGCCACGATTGTGCATCGGCTTCATCGGGCAGCGCGAGGCTTGCCGCAGGCGCGACGATCGCCGCGGCAAACAGGCCGCGGAGCAGGGAGCGTCGTGAGAGCTTCAAGGGGGTTCCTCCTTCGAATAGGCGGCTTTCGCCGCCTCATGCCCGCAGCCGTGATACGAATGCCAAACGCATTTCCGTCGCCGCCGATCCTGCGCCGGCAGCGATTTCTTCAGACCGCGTAACCGTGGCGGTTGAGAAAGAGCTTCAACCGATCAGGAAACTTGAGCAGCTTGCGGTCGCGCTTCGGGCAGGCGTCGAGATCATCACCGGAAAGGCAGGTTTCCTCGCCGGCATCGGCGGCAAGGTCCCAATGGTCGAGCAGCGCCTTGAAGGCTGCCGGACCTGACCCGGCGCGTACGCTCTGCGCCACCCATCCAGCCAGGAAGCCTGGCGATGACCAGCGCGTCCCGGGATCCGCATTCGCCTCGAGCTCGGCCAGCCAGTCGCGCTGATGCTTCGCAAAACGCGGCTCGGCGCTCACATCGATGACCTGGCCGTCGCGCACGGAGCGGATGACGAGCGGCGCGGCGCTGCAGGCATAGCAATCAAACGCATAGAGGAAGGCGTTGTCGGTCGTCACGATCTCCGCAACGCCGTCATTGTCGAGATCCTGGAGATAGTCGCCGTCTCCATCGAAGGAGCCGATCTCGATCGGGGTCCAGCCTTTCGGCCCGCTTTCGGCGACCACAACGCGGGAACAGCAGTGGGCGCCACCGGAATAGCTGGAGAAATAGACCTCCTTGCCGACCCGGTAGGGATCGATCTCGGCGATCGAGGCGGTGGCCGCGGGCACGTCCATGCCCGAGGCAAGGCCGGCGTCATCGAGCACCATGCGGCCGCCGATCGTCACTTGCAGCACCGGCACGTCGAGCGTCTTGTCGATCTTCGGCCGGCGCTCATAGAAGAGGCGAGCCGTGATGCCACCGTCGGTGACGCTCGCCTCCCGCGCGCCTTCGGCGAACTCGGTCGTCGGAAAGGGCGGCGGCGCGCTTTCGCCTTCGCTCTCTGCGGCGCCGGCCGGCATCATGGCCAGCCACAGGACGGCCAGCGCCGATGCGCCCATTCCAATGTGGATGGCCACGGATTGCTTCCTCCACGAACAGATCCCGCAGCCGGAATCGCTGGCGTTGAGTCTAGGCCGCCGTCGCCACGCCGAACAGGGGTCGCGCTTGCCGCCTCGGCCCCGCTGCCGATAAGAAGATGGCAACGCAACCACCGGAGTACCGCCCCGTGACATCGCCTCTCCTGCCGAAGAGCGGCGGCCAGCTCATCGTCGAAGCGCTGGCCGCGAACGGGGTCGACCGGGTCTTCACGGTGCCGGGCGAGAGCTTCCTGGCCGTGCTCGATGCGCTCAGCGATTCAGCCATCGATGTCGTCAACGCCCGCCACGAAGGCGGGGCGGCGATCATGGCGGAAGCGGATGGCAAGCTGACAGGGCGGCCGGGCGTCGCGATCGTGACGCGTGGGCCGGGCGCGACCAATGCTGCAGCCGGACTGCACATCGCGCGGCAGGATTCGACGCCGATGATCCTGCTCGTAGGGCAGATCGCCCGCGGCCATCGCGAGCGCGAGGCGTTCCAGGAAATCGACTATCGCCGCATGTTCGGCGAGGTCGCGGAATGGGTCGCGGAGATCGACGAGCCGGCACGCATCCCTGAATTCCTCTCGCGTGCCTTCCACACCGCGACCTCGGGCCGGCCGGGGCCGGTCGTCCTCGCACTGCCAGAGGACATGCTGCGCGAGACGGCGTCTGTGCTGGCGCCGCAGCCCTTCGAGCCGATCGAGACCTATCCTGGCCTGACGCAGACCGCGCAGCTCCAGAAGCTGCTCTGGGCGGCAAAGCGGCCCTTCGTCATCGCGGGCGGCGCGCGCTGGAGCGACAAGGCGGTTGCCTCGCTCCGCCGCTTTGCCGAGCGCTTCGAACTGCCGGTCGCGGTGTCATTTCGCCGCCAGGGCCTCTTCGATCACGACCATCCCAACTATGCAGGCGATGTCGGGCTCGGCATCAATCCGGCGCTCGCCAAGCGGATCAAGGAGGCGGATCTGCTGCTGCTCCTCGGCGGGCGGATGAGCGAGACGCCGTCTGGCGGCTATACGCTGATCGAGGCACCCGAGCCGCGGCAGATGCTGGTGCATGTCCATGCGAGCGCCGAGGAACTCGGCCGCGTCTATCGCCCGACCCTTGCCATCAACGCAACGCCGAACGGCTTCGCATCGCAGCTCGAAGTGGTGCATCCGCCTGTTACGATCCCCTGGGGGGACGAGACGCGGGTAGCGAATGAGAGCTATCGCGCCTGGTCGGAGCCGTCCCCGCGCGATGTCGCGGGCGTCGAGCTCGGCGCCATGATCCGCCATCTCCGCGAGACGCTGCCGGACGACGCCATCCTCACCAATGGCGCCGGCAACTATGCCGGCTGGCTGCATCGCTATTATCGCTTCCGACAGCCTGGCACGCAGCTCGCGCCGACTTCCGGCTCGATGGGCTACGGATTGCCGGCCGCGATTGCCGCGAAGCTCCGCCATCCGGAGCGCATCGTCGTGGCGCTGGCTGGCGACGGCTGCTTCCAGATGACGGGCCAAGAATTCGCGACCGCCGTGCAGGAAGGCGCCGCCGTCATCGTCATCGTGGTCGACAATGGCATGTATGGCACGATCCGCGCCCATCAGGAGCGGGCCTATCCCGGCCGCATCGCCGCGACGGCGCTCACCAATCCCGATTTCGCGGCGCTCGCCCGCGCCTATGGCGGCCATGGCGAAACGGTGGAGCGGACCGAGGATTTCGCGAGCGCCTTCGAACGGGCCGCGCGCTCCGGCAAGCCCGCCATCTTGCATGTGAAGGCTGATCCCGAGGCGATTTCGCCCACCACGACGATCAGCGCCATCCGCGACAAGGCTCGCGGCTGAGCCCGGAGATCAGGCCCGCTCGAGCGCGATCGCGATGCCCTGGCCGACGCCGATGCACATGGTGGATAGCGAGCGGCGGCCGCCTGACAGCGCGAGTTCAAGCGCGGCCGTGCCGGTGATCCGCGCGCCGGACATGCCGAGCGGATGACCGAGCGCGATCGCGCCGCCATTCCGGTTCACGCGCGGATCGTCATCGGCGATGCCGAGCTGACGCAGCGTCGCGAGACCTTGCGAGGCGAAGGCCTCGTTGAGCTCGATGACGTCGAAATCGGCCGGCGTCAGCCCAAGCCGCGCCATCAGCTTTTCCGAAGCGGGCGCCGGGCCGATGCCCATGATGCGCGGCGGCACACCGGCCGCGGCACCGCCGAGCACACGGGCGATCGGCGTCAGGCCGTGCTTGAGTGCAGCCTCGGCGGAACCGAGGATCAGCGCCGCGGCGCCGTCGTTGACGCCCGAGGCATTGCCGGCCGTGACGGAGCCGCCTTTGCGGAACGGCGTCGGCAGCTTGGCCAGCGCCTCGATCGTCGTGGCGCGGGGATGCTCGTCCTTGTCGACGATGACGGGATCGCCCTTCCGCTGCGGGATGGTGACCGGCGTGATTTCGCGAGCCAAGCGGCCGTTTGCCTGCGCTTCCGCCGCCTTCGTCTGGCTGCGCAACGCGAAGGCGTCCTGGTCTTCGCGGGAGACAGCGAAATCCTCGGCGACGTTTTCGCCGGTCTCGGGCATCGAATCGACGCCGTATTGCGCCTTCATCAGCGGATTGACGAAACGCCAGCCAATGGTGGTGTCGTAGATCTCGGCATTGCGCGAGAAGGCCTGCTCGGCTTTCGGCATCACGAACGGCGCGCGCGACATGCTCTCGACGCCACCTGCGATCATCAACTCGGCCTCGCCGGCCTTGATGGCCCGCGCCGCCGTGATGACGGCGTCCATGCCGGAGCCGCAGAGGCGGTTGATCGTCGTGCCGGAGACACCGACGGGCAAACCTGCCAGCAGCGACGACATGCGCGCGACATTGCGATTATCCTCGCCGGCTTGGTTGGCACAGCCGAAGATGACGTCGTCGACCGCCTCCCAATCGACGCCGGCATTCGCCGCCATCAACGCCCGGAGCGGCACCGCGCCGAGATCGTCGGCTCGGACCGAAGCGAGCGCGCCGCCGAAACGGCCGATCGGCGTGCGGATATAATCGCAGATGAAGACGTCGGTCATCTCAAAGCTCCGGAACGATCAGGTCGACAACGGGGCCGCTGACAAGCAGTTCGGCACCCGTGACCGCCTGCAGGTCGTCCAGCGAAATCGCCGGCAGCTTCTCCTTCAGGACAAAACGCCCACCCTCGACATCGATCACGGCGAGCGACGTATAGACCCGCGTCACGCAGCCGACGCCGGTCAGCGGCAGCGTGCAGCGCTGCACGAGCTTCGGCTTGCCGTCCTTGGTGACGTGATCGGTGATGACCGCGACGCGCTTGGCGCCATGCACGAGGTCCATCGCACCACCGACGGCCGGCACACCCTTCGGGCCCGTCGACCAGTTGGCGAGGTCGCCATTTTCCGCAACCTCGTAGGCGCCGAGGATCGCCACATCGAGATGGCCGCCGCGCACCATGGCGAAGCTGTCGGCGTGGTGGAAGAACGAGGCGCCGGGCTTCAGCGTCACCGGTCGCTTGCCGGCATTGATCAGGTCCCAGTCTTCCTCGCCGGGCGGCGGGGCTTCGCCGAAATTGAGGATGCCGTTCTCGGTGTGGAAGATCGCTTCTCGGCCGGGTGGCTGATACTGCGCGACCTTCTCGGGAAAGCCGATGCCGAGATTGACATAGGCGCCATCGGCAATGTCCTGCGCGGCGCGCCAGGCGATCTGGTTGTTGGTGAGCTTCGCGGTCATCAGGCAGCTCCCGGATAGACGGCATTGGCGCGGTTGAGATCTTCTTCCTGCTGCGGGCTCGCCACCTCGACCACCTTCTGGACGAAGATGCCGGGCGTCACGACGCTTTCCGGATCGATCTCGCCAGCCGGCACCACGCGGCTCGCCTGCACCACCGTCTCGGCGGCGGCCATGCACATCAGCGGGTTGAAGTTTCGCGCCGCGGCCCGGTAGGTGAGATTGCCCTGCGGATCGGCGGTCTCGGCCTTCACCAGCGCCACATCCGCCTTCAGCCAGCGCTCCTGCACATAATGGCGGCCCTCGAACTCGGCGACCGGCTTGCCCTTGGCGAGATCCGTTCCATAGGAGGTCGGCGTGTAGAAGGCGGGAATGCCCGCCCCGCCGGCGCGGATGCGCTCGGCGAGCGTCCCCTGCGGCACCAGCTCGAGCTCGATCTTCCCGGCCAGATAAAGATCGGTGAACACGACCGGATCGGCGGAGCGCGGGAACGAGCAGACGAGCTTCGTCACCATCCCAGTCTCGATGAGCGCCGCGAGGCCGACATGACCGTTGCCGGCATTGTTGTTGATGACCGTCAGGTCCTTGGGATGGCCCGTCACGCGAAAGCGATCGATGAGCGCGTGGATCAGCTCGATCGGCGCGCCTGCCCCGCCGAAGCCGCCAATCATCACCGTCATGCCATCCCGGATGCCTGCCACCGCGGTGGCGAGATCGCCGACTGTCTTGTCCATGCGCTGCCCTCTCCCGCCCGGCGAACCGCGCCGGGCCCTCGGAGGGATAGGCCGCGGCCGCGCTTCCGTCCATGCGGATTGTGCGATATGCTTCATTTGTTCGTATATCGCTCAAATCGAAAGAATGATCGGATGGTCACGCCCGACCGCGACCTGATGGGTGGCCTCGCCAAAGGGCTCGCCGTCATCGAGGCGTTCAACCCCGATCATCCGCGCCAGTCGATCGCGGAAGTTGCGGCAATGACGGGGCTCGACCGGGCGACGGCGCGGCGCTGCCTGCTCACGCTCGCTCATCTCGGCTATGCCAACTATGACGGCAAGTTCTTCACGCTGACGCCGCGCGTGCTGCGGCTCGGCACGGCCTGCCTCGCCACCATGCCGCTGCCGCAACTCGTGCAGCCGCTGCTCGACGAAGTCTCGGATGCCATCGGCGAGAGTGCCTCGGTCTCGATTCTCGACGGCGACGAGATCGTCTATGTGGCGCGCTCGGCCCAGAAGAAAGTGATGTCGATCACGCTGATGCCGGGATCGCGGCTGCCGGCCTATTGCACCTCGATGGGCCGCGTCCTGCTGGCGGCCCTGCCCGAGGCGGAAGCGCGCGCGCGGCTCGGCGCAGCACCCCTGCCCCGACGGACAGCGCACACGCTCGTCGAGCCCGAAGCCGTGATGGCGGAACTCGCGCGTGTCCGAACGGCCGGCTACGCCGTCATCGACCAGGAGGTCGAGATCGGTCTTCGCTCGATTGCCGTTCCGCTCGTGACGGCCCGGCGCGTCACGGTTGCCGCCGTCAATCTCGGGCTTCCCGTGCGCGGCGAAACGATCACGGACATCATCGCCCGCTACCTGCCCGCCCTCCTCGACGTCCAGGCCCGGATGCGCGAGATCCTGCGCTGACCGAACGGCGCGCAGACGCTAAAACAAGCTTTCCTGCGAAGGCGGCTTTGGCTTGCTGCGCGCCTTCGGCTTTGGCGGCGCTGGCATGCCGGCTGCGAGCGCGCCGACCTTGCCGTCCTGGAACTCGATGGTGAGCGGGTCACCGGCCGCGACACTCAAGGCCGAACGGATCGGCTGGCCGGCGCCATCGGTCACGAGGGCAAAGCCGCGCGCGAGCACACTGCGATAGGACAAAGTTTCGGCGAGCCGCCAGGCGCGGTCGAGCCGATCGCGGCGGCGCTCGACGATGCGGATGAAGGCCCGGCCGACGCGGCCATCGATCTCCACGAGCCGGTCACGGCCACGGCGCACACGTTCGCCGATCGGCTCGATGCGCAGCCGCTGCGTTGTCCGGGCGAAGAGCGCACGCTTCCGCTCCGCATGAACATCGAGCGCCCTGCCCTGCCGCTCCGACAGGCCGGCGAGACGATCGCGCGCGCGCTCGATGCGGCGGGCGAGCACGACCGGCGTCAACAGCGAGGCCGAGCGGCCGAGGCGCGCGCGATGGGCGAGCGTATTGGCGCCGAGGCCGCGGCCGAGACGCGCGGCGAGTTCATCGAAGGAACGGCGCGGGATTGCCAGCAGATCGTCCAGTCGCGGCAATCCGCGCGTCGCGGCGCGAAGATCACGCCGCCGCGTCTCGATATGGCGATAGGCGGCGCCTTCAAGGCGCTGGCCGAGCCCACCGACCGCGGCGAGCAGTTCGGCACGGACGGGCACCGCCATTTCGGCGGCGCCGGTCGGCGTCGGCGCGCGAAGGTCCGAGGCGAAATCGATCAGCGTCGTGTCCGTCTCATGGCCGACCGCCGAGATCAGCGGGATATCGGACGCGGCCGCGGCCCGCACCACGATTTCCTCATTGAACCCCCAGAGGTCTTCAAGGCTGCCGCCGCCGCGCGCGACGATGAGAAGATCGGGTCGTGGCACCGGGCCGCCCGGCGCGAGCGCGTTGAATCCGGCAATCGCCGCCGCGACCTCCGCGGCCGAGGTTTCGCCCTGTACGCGCACGGGCCAGACCAGCACATGCACCGGGAAGCGATCGGCAAGGCGGTGAAGGATATCGCGGATGACGGCGCCGGTCGGCGAGGTCACGACGCCGATGACGCGCGGCAGGTAAGGCAGCGGACGCTTGCGCGCCTGATCAAACAGGCCTTCGGCCGCGAGCTTCTTGCGGCGCTCCTCGAGCAGCGCCATCAGGGCGCCGACGCCCGCCGGCTCCAGCGTCTCGATGACGATCTGATATTTGGACGAACCGGGGAATGTCGTCAGCTTGCCGACCGCGATCACTTCCATGCCCTCTTCGGGGCGGAAGCGCAGGCGCGCCATGCTGGTGCGCCAGATCACGGCCTCCAGCTTGGCGCGGTCATCCTTCAGCGCGAAATAGGCGTGGCCGGAGGAATGCGGGCCGCGATAGCCGGAGATCTCGCCGCGCACGCGGACATGGCCGAACGTATCCTCGACTGTGCGTTTCAGCGCGGCGGAGATTTCCGAGACGGAATATTCGGCGACGTTCGAAGGCGGCTGGCTCACATCATCCTCCAGACATTCCGATTGCCCCAGCCGGGCCGCCCGGGTCAAGGGTTGCGGACGATCGTCCGGCCGACTATCCCTCGGCCATGTCCCGCTATGACTTCGCCAGCCAGAGGCTGTTCCTCGACGCGCCGCTCGATGAAGGCGCGCGTGTGCCGCTCGATCGCGACCAGGCCAATTACCTCGTCAATGTCCTGCGCATGGCGCCAGGCGCCGCCGTCCTGGTCTTCAACGGCCGCGACGGCGAGTGGCGCGCCGTGCTCGATGGCGATCGCAAGCGGGCATCGCTGATCATCCAAGCGCAGACACGGCCGCAGACCGAACCGTCCGGGCTCGACTATCTGTTCGCGCCGCTGAAGCAGGCACGGCTCGACTACATGGTCCAGAAGGCGGTCGAGATGGGCGCCGGACGGCTGCGGCCGGTCATCACGCGGCGCACGCAGGTGACGCGGCTGAACGAGGATCGTCTCCGCGCCAATGCCATCGAGGCGGCCGAGCAATGCGGCATTCTCGCCATTCCGGAAATCGACGCGCCGCGGCCGCTCGCCGATCTCCTGACCGGCTGGGAAACGACCGACGCCGGTCGGCGCATCATCTTTTGCGACGAGGATGAAACCGGCGCCGGCCCCATCGACGTGCTCCGCGCGCTGGCGCCTTCGCCGCTCGCGGTGCTGATCGGGCCGGAAGGCGGCTTCTCACCTGAAGAACGGACGCTCCTGAAGGCGCTGCCCTTCGTCACTTCGATTGCGCTCGGTCCGCGCATCCTCCGCGCCGACACCGCGGCCGTTGCCGCGCTCGCGCTGGTGCAGGCCGTGGCAGGCGACTGGCGTGAAGGATAGCTGCGGCGTTCACACCATCGTGATATCGCCGTGATCAGGCAGCCTTTCCGTTGGTTCCGAGGGTGCCGCAAGGCTTAAGCCGCTGATCTGGAATCAATCCAGCTTGGAACTCCTCTAAGTTATTGATTTTGTTAAAGATCAGCTTTGACAGCCCGTCGCGCGCATGGGAAGCAGCGCCTGCCTTTCATTGGCGGTGCTGCCAGCGCCGACGAAATCGGCGCCATCCGCCCAATCACGACGGAGCTGTCCTGATGTTTCCCCGCGCTTCCTTCCTCCGCACGGCCGCCCTTGCGGCGCTGACCGGCCTCGGTGCCCTGCCGGCCTTCGCCGATGGTGAGGTGAATGTCTATACGACCCGCGAACCCGGGCTCATCCAGCCGCTGCTCGACAGCTTCACGGCCGAGAGCGGGATCAAGGCAAATGTCGTCTTCATCAAGGAAGGGCTAGCCCAGCGCGTCGAGAGCGAGGGCGCCAATTCTCCGGCCGACCTGCTCAGCGTCGTCGACTATGGCAACCTGATCGAGCTCGTCGATCGCAAGCTGACGCAGCCGGTCGCCTCGAAGGCGCTCGAAGACGGCATCCCCGCCAATCTGCGCGACCCCGCCGGCAACTGGTTCGGCCTCTCGATGCGCGCCCGCGTGATCTATGCCTCGAAGGACCGCGTCACGGACAAGACGCTGACTTATGAGGACCTCGCCGATCCGCGCTTCAAGGGCAAGGTCTGCATCCGCTCGGGCCAGCATCCCTACAACACCTCCCTGATCGCCGCGATGATCGCCAAGGATGGCCAGGACGAGACCAAGGCCTGGCTCGATGGCGTCCGCGCCAATCTCGCGCGCACCCCTGGCGGCGGCGACCGCGACGTCGCCCGCGACATCCTCGCCGGCATTTGCGACATCGGCGTCGGCAATTCCTACTATGTCGGCCTGATGCGCAGCGGCAAGGGCGGCGAGGAGCAGAAGGCTTGGGGCGAGGCGATCAACGTGATCCTGCCGACCTTCAAGGACAAGGCGGGCACGCATGTGAACATCTCCGGCGCCGCCGTCGCCAAGAATGCACCGAACCGCGACAACGCCGTGAAGCTGCTCGAATATCTCGCTTCGGAGAAGGCGCAGGAAATCTACGCCAAGGCGAACTTCGAATATCCGGTCCGCGCTGGCGTCGCCGCTGATCCGGTCATCGCCGCGCTCGGCACGCTCACCGTCGATCCGACGCCGCTGGTCGAGATCGCCAAGGACCGCGCCAAAGCGACCGAACTGGTCGACGCGACCGGCTTCGACGGCTGATCATCGCGAGCGGCCGCTATTGTCCGTCCTTTCACAGGCGATAACGGATGCAAGGCCGGCGCCCTCGCGGCGCCGGCTTCTTGTCGTCGACAGGGGGCGGATCGCCTTCTGCCTCGTCGTGGCGGCGCTCGCGCTCCTGCCCGTCGGCGGCCTCGCCTGGTTTGCGGTCGGCGGCGATGGCGCGCTTTGGCCCTCGCTGCTTCGCAATGTATTGCCGCGCGCGAGCTGGACGACGCTCGTCCTGCTGACTGGTGTCGGCACGATCGCGACTGTCACCGGTATCGGCACCGCCTTTCTCGTCGCGCGCTGCCGCTTTCCCGGCCGACGCCTGTTCGAATGGGCGCTGCTGCTGCCTCTGGCGATGCCGACCTATGTCATGGCCTATGCCTGGCTCGATGTCGTCCATCCCGTCGGCCCGCTGCAGACGGCGCTGCGTGCCTTTCTCGGCATCAGCGACCCGCGCGGCCTTCATCTGCCGGACCTTCGCTCGGCCGGCGGCGCGGTCTTCGTCATCGGCTTCGTGCTCTATCCTTATGTCTACCTGCCCGTCCGCGCGCTGATGATGATGCGCGCCGCCGCGCTCTCGGACGCCGCGCGCATGCTCGGCGCCGGCCCTTTGCGCGCCTTCATCGGCGTGACGCTGCCGACGATCTGGCCGGCGGCAGCCGTCGGGCTCAGCCTCGTGCTGCTGGAGACGCTGAACGATATCGGCGCGTCCGAATTCCTCGGCATCCGCACGCTGACCGTCACCGTCTACACGACCTGGGCCGTGCGCGGATCGATCGAGGGCGCCGCCCAGATCGCGCTCGCCATGCTGGCCGTCGTGCTGCTGCTGATGCTGGCCGAGCGTCATGCGCGGCGCCACCTCTCGGCGGCAGCGCCAGCCCGCGGCACCCGCTCACCCGCCGAATTCGCGCTTCGGCCGCGCGGCGCGGCGCTGGCGATCATCGCCTGCGCGCTGCCCGTCGTGATCGGCTTCGGCGTGCCGGCCGCCTATCTCGGCCTCGCCGCCGCAACGCGGCTCGCCGCGCGCGGCTGGCCGGACGGCCTGCTGGCGACGGCCGTAAACAGCCTGACGATGGCGAGCCTGGCCGCATTGCTGACCGTCGCGCTCGGACTTGCCCTCACCATCGCGGCGCGCGGCGCGCGGAGCGGCATCGTGCGGCCACTGATGCGGGTTGGTACGATCGGCTATGCCATTCCGGGCACCGTGCTCGCCGTCGGCCTGCTGGTGCCGCTGGCAAGCCTCGACAATGCGGTCGCCAATGCCGTGCGGGCGCTGACCGGTCAATCGATCGGCCTCGTACTGATCGGCTCGGGCGCCGCGCTGCTCCTCGCTTATTGCCTGCGCTTCCTGGCGATCGCGATCGGCGGCATCGAGGCCGGGTTCCAGCGCATCAGCGGCTCGCTCGACGGCGCGGCGGCCAGCCTCGGCGCGACACCGGCCCGCGTTTCGCGCGAGATCCACGCCCCATTGCTGGCTGCACCGATCGCGACCGCCGCGATCCTCGTCTTCGTCGATGCGATGAAGGAGCTGCCGGCCACGCTGCTCCTGCGGCCGCTCAATTTCGAGACGCTGGCGACCAGCGTCTATGGCGAAGCGGCGCGCGGCACGCATGAGGACGGCGCCATCGCCGCCTTGATGATCGTGCTTGTCGGCCTCATCCCGGTCATCCGCCTGTCGCGCGCGGGACGGACCGGCTGACGTCCAGCGCCTATTTCGAGAGGCGCAATTTCGAGATTTCGCCAGCAATATCCTGGAAGGCGCCGTTCAGTTGCGAGGCGTCCTGCACGTCGTAGAACATGTCGGAGCGGCTCGCGCAGTTCTGCAGGACGGTGGAAGTACCCGTCTTCACCTCCACGCGCACCGTGTAGATCTGCACGCCTCTCGCCTTGACATTCGTGCACAGTGCCGAGAGGCGGTTGTCCATCGCGGTTCGACGCTGGGTATCGGACCCCGATGTAATGCCGAGCCGGTTGTTCCAGATATAGCCAATGCTTGAATAATAGGACTGGTTGCCGGTATCGATGGAAGTGTTCTGGTTTTGCCCGTCGGTCATCAGGACGACGATCTTCTGATAATCGTCGTCGGCGTAGGAGACCCCGTCGGCGAAGGGCCCATCCGGCGCCAGTGTGTTCCAGCCCCAGGCGAGGCCGATTGGTATATTGGTGTCGCCGCTCGCGATCATGCCGCCGATCGCCGACTTCACCGCGCCTGTATCAGAGCTGAGACGCAACAGCGGTTGGATGGCGCAACCGGAGTTTGGGCCATAATCGGTGGTGCTATTCTTGATCGTCTTTGTGAAGGCGGTCGAGTATTTGGCACTGTTGAGCTCGCGCGTCTTCCAGCTCGAACTCGACGTACCGTCAGCGAGATAGTTGTTCGTATAGTTGTTGGTATAGCCGCTCGTCTTGACGTCGGGCTCGTCGGGCGCGAAAAATGGGACGTAGAGCGTCGATGGCACCCCCGTGCTCGGCAGCGTGTCCTGGACGTCATAGGGGATCGGACGCGTCTCGACGCAGCCGCGCCACGCAATCTTCATTGTGTCGAAGAGGCTGAAGCGATTGCTGGCCTTGTCGAAGATCTGACTGTGAATCGGCGACAGCCCCTTCGTATCCATCCAGCTCGCGGTTCGGTAGCTCGAGCCGACATTCACTGTCTGGGAAAACGGCACCAGCGATACTCTGAGATCGCCCTGCTTGATGACGCCAGCCGCCAGCGTATCGACGAGGTTCTTTGCGGCAGTGATCAGCGAGGCGATCTTCGTCCCGTCCATCGAACCGGTATTGTCGAGGACGAGCGCCAGCTCGATCTTCTTGCCGCTTCGTACGGCCTCGGAACTGACCGAGACGGGCATCGTCTCGACGCCGAGCAGTTTGGTCAGCGTGGTCTGAACCTCGGCGGAAGCCGCCGCCCGGATCGCGCCGTTCGCCTGGGTGAAGCTGTCGATCTTCCACGAGGTGATGGTTCCGCTCTGACCGAGCTGCGCACCGACCCAGTTCGTCACCATGGTCTTGGCGGCGGCGTCCGACATGCTCGGCTGCGAACCGACCGCCAGCACCGCTGCATCGAGCACGTCGGCGAGCCGGGCATGGGCCATGGAAGCCCGGCCATAGTCGACGGCGATGCCTGTCGCGCCGACTATGGGGATCGCCGCGAGACCGAAGATTACCGCGACGTTGCCGCGCCGGTCACGGCGAAAAAGATCGAAAACCGACATCACGAAACCCCGATGGCACCTTGTCATGGCGCCATAAGCGTCCGGGCTCCGTAAACGAGACCTTAACGGGACACCGACAGTTTAAAACGGAATTAACGTGTGATTGTAGCGATCGCGGCCCTGCAGCGATGCCGGCGTACGCTTCATTAACCATGATTGTCGGAGCGCGGGCGCCGCTCATACGGCAAGTTGCGGCAGATCCCGGAACAGCGCCAGCGCCTCCGGATTGGCCAGCGCCTCCTGGTTCTTGACCGGGCGGCCATGCACGACCTCGCGCACCGCGAGCTCGACGATCTTGCCGGACTTGGTGCGCGGGATATCGGCGACCGCGACGATGCGCGCCGGCACATGGCGCGGTGTGCAGCCGGTGCGGATACGGAGGCGGATGGTCTTTTCCAAGGCCTCGTCGAGCGCAGTCCCCGGCCGCAGGCGGACGAACAGCACGACGCGGACATCGTCGTCCCAGTCCTGTCCGATGGCGAGCGCCTCCAGCACTTCGGGGATCTGCTCGACCTGGTTGTAGATCTCGGCCGTTCCGATGCGCACGCCGCCCGGATTGAGCGTCGCGTCCGAGCGGCCATGAATGATGAGCCCGCCATGAACAGTCCATTCGGCAAAGTCGCCATGGCACCAGACATTGTCGAAGCGCGCGAAATAGGCGGCATGGTAACGCTCGCCATCCGGATCGTTCCAGAACCCGACCGGCATCGAGGGAAACGGCTTCAGGCAGACGAGCTCGCCCTTGCCGCTATCGAGATGCGCGCCCTCCTCGCTCCAGACATCCATGGCGAGGCCGAGGCCGGGGCCCTGGATCTCGCCCTTCCAGACCGGCTTGTCGGGGATGCCGAGGACGAAGCACGACACGATGTCCGTGCCGCCCGAGATCGAGGCGAGGTGAACGTCGCGCTTGATGCCGTCATAGACGAAGGCAAAGCTCTCCGGCGACAATGGCGAACCGGTCGAGGTCATGACCCGCAGCGCGGAAAGATCATGCGTCTCGACGGGCCTCAGGCCGGCCTTGTGAACGCTGTCGATGAATTTGGCCGACGTGCCGAACATCGCCATGCCCTCGGCGCTGGCATAGTCGAACAGGATATTGCCGTCCGGATGGAAGGGCGAGCCGTCATAGAGCAGCAGCGTCGCGCCCGTGGCGAGGCCCGAGGCAAGCCAGTTCCACATCATCCAGCCGCAGGTGGTGAAATAGAACAGCCGGTCATCGGCGCCGATGCCGCAATGGAGATGGATTTCCTTCAGATGCTGCAGCAGCGTCCCGCCGGCCCCGTGCACGATGCATTTCGGAATGCCGGTCGTGCCCGAGGAAAACATGATGTAGAGCGGGTGATTGAAGGGAAGCGCCACCGTCTCGACCGGGCGCGGCGAGAAGGGAGCGATCGCGTCCTCCAGCGTCGCGCCATGCGGCAGCGACGCCGCCGTCGCCTCGGCCGTGCCGATATAGGGCACGATGATCACCTGGTGCACGGTCGGCAGCGCGGGCACGATCTCAGCCAGCTTCGGACCGATATCGATCACTTTGCCGCCATAATAATAACCGTCGCAGGCGATGAACACGACCGGCTCGATCTGGCCGAACCGGTCCAGCACGCCGCGCGGGCCGAAATCGGGCGAGCAGGACGACCAGACGGCGCCGATCGCAGCGGCGGCGAGCATGCCGGCGATCGTCTCGGGGAGGTTCGGCATCATCGCGGCAATCCGGTCGCCCGGCCGGACACCGGCGGCACGGAACGCTTGCTCGAGTCGCGAGACGAGCGCTGACAGCGCGTCCCAGCTCATCCGCCTTTTGACGCGATCCTCGCCCCAGAAGACGAGGGCATCGCCTTCGCCGCGACGCTTCAGGAGATTGTCCGTGAAGTTCAAAGTCGCGTCGGGAAAGAAATGGGCGCCGGGCATCCGGTCGCCATCGACCAGACGGCGCGCGCCCTTGTTGCCGACGACGCCGCAGAAATCCCAGACGAGATCCCAGAAGGCGGCGCGATCCTCGACCGACCAGCGGTGCAGCGCATCATAATCGGCGAGTTCGCGGCCCGCCCGCGCCGACGCGGCGGCACGAAACTGCGTGATGGGATGGGCGGCGACGCGCTCTTTCGAGGGGACCCAAAGGGGAACCTCATTGCCTTCCGCAGTGACCGCCGTCATCGGATTGCACTTCTCCTCGTCACGCCACGGCCGGGCAGCGCCCGTCCCCTGCCTCCATGGATAGCGGCGGCGCCGGATCGAGTCACGCGGAAAGCTTGGGCTGCAATCGCCACAAAATGCCTTGCGGCGCAGCGGAATTGTGCCTATCCGAAGGACACTCCGTAGCGGCGCATTCGGAACATGGGACGCGCAACCGCCATTCTCGTCAAACGCGTCGCCCCGCTCGCCGTCGTGCTCGCCATGCTCGGGCTGGCCTTTGTTTTGCTCGCGCCAAAGCTGGTGTCGATCGAGGTCGTTCGCCGTTCGATGTCTCGCGAGATCGCCGGCTGGAGCGGGCGCTCGATGACGTTCGAGGGCACACCCCAGGTCGCGTTCACACCCTATCTCACAGTCACCTTTCCAAAGGTCCGCATCAGCTCGGCGCGGGACGAGACGACGCTGGTCGAGATGGACCAGTTGCGGGCGCAGGTCCCGATCCTGCCGCTGTTCTTTCGCGGCCGCATCGAGCCTTCGTCCTTCTCGTTCCTCAGGCCGCGCTTCCACCTCGCTGTCGACGCCGCCGGCGTGCCGAACTGGGACGTGCCGAGCGCCCTCGACGCCTCCTCGCCGCTTCGCCAGCTCATCGTGACGGGCGGCAGCATCGACTATAGGGATGGCGCCGGCCGTGCCTTGACGGTCGAGAATATCGACGCGGTGCTCGATCTGCCGGATCCCCAGAAGCTCGCCAGCGTCCAGGGCCGGGCGAGTTGGCAAGGCAAGATGGTGAGCTTCTACGCCTCGCTCAATTCGATCCGCGCACTCTTCGACGGCAAGGCGGCGGATGTGCGGTTCGCAATCGAATCCGAGCCGCTGCGGGCATCGTTCGATGGCTCGCTGCGCCGCCTTGACGGCCTCGCGGCCAATGGCCAGTTGTCTCTCTCGACGCCCTCGCTCACCGGTCTTGCCGAACTCTTCGCCATTCCGACCGGCAGGCTGCCGCGCTTTGGCGATGCATCGATCAGCTCCACCGCCGATTTCGTGCGCGGCACGCTGACACTCGGCGATGCGGCGCTCACGGTGGACGGAAACCAGGGCGTCGGCGCCCTCTCGCTGGCGCTTGGCGCCGCGCGGCCGTCGATCCAGGCGACCCTGGCCTTCGATCTGCTCGACATTACCAATTATGCCCGCGCCGTGCGGTCCGTGCTCGGCGCCTCGCGCATCGCGCCTGACGAGCCGCTCGGCTGGCCGAGGCTCGACGGCTTCAATGCCGATCTGCGCCTCTCCGCCGACCAGCTCCGGCTCGGCGGCGAGACAGCGGGGCGCATGGCAGCCTCGCTCGCGGTGCGCGACGGCCGCCTCGACGTCGCGATCGGCGACCTGCAGCTCTATGGCGGCCGCCTGACGGCCAGCCTTTCCGCAGAAACGCTGGCGACAGCACCTTCGGCGAGCCTGCAGGCCAGGATCGACCAGTTGCCGCTCAAGGCGGCTCTGTCAGATCTTGCCGGAATCAGTGCGATCGACGGCACGGCCGGCGGCACGCTCAGCCTGCAGGGACGCGGCGCAAGCTGGAACGAGCTGGTCGCCTCGCTGGTTGGACGCGGCAGCGTCTCGATCGCCAGCGGCACCATCGGCGGGATCAGCCTCGATGTCCTCTCCCGCAGCACGGCGGCGCCTCAGAGCCTCGAGCCCCGGCTCTTCAACGGCAAGACGAGTTTCTCCAACGCAAAGGGCGACATCACGGTCGCCGGTGGCGTCGTTTCCGCGCCGAACATAGCCATCACCGGAACCGACTACACGATCGACATGGCAGCCGAGGCGAGGATCGGCGCGCCGGAAATCCGCGCCCATGGTGAGGCGACGATTGCCGGGCAACGCGCGCCCGCCCTCGCGCTGCCGTTCGATATCGGCGGCACCTGGCTGCATCCGGTCGTGACGCCGGTCCTTCCCGCTGCGGCGACGCCGTGAAGGCGGCCTGAAAAAATTCGCGCTGACGGCGTAGGGGAGCGCTCCGCCATCCGTGATGGTGGTGAAGGTCGCGTTGTAGGCGGCCTCGCCATCAAGGAGTTCCACCCCATGAAGACGATTTTCCTCGCCGCCGTGTTTGCCGCAGCGCCTGTTCTCGCACTGCCGGCGATGGCCGCCAGCGACACAGCGGCGCCGGCTGCGACGACCACCACCCCGGCACCGGCCGCGGCGCCGAGCCCGCGCGCGCAGATGATGTTCTGGTTCCTCGATCGCAACAACGACGGCGTCATCGATGCGGCCGAGATCACGGCCTATCGCACCGCGCGTTTCAATGCGCTCGATGCGAATGGCGATGGCAAGCTAACCAAGGATGAGGCGATCGCCGGGCTCCAAGGCCCGCGCGGACCTCACCATCCCGGCAAAGGCCAGCATGGCGGCAAGGGCGCTGACGGCGACAACGCGGCGCGCAAGGCGCGCTTCGCGGAGCGGCAGGAAAAGCGTCAGGGGCGCATGTTGGAGCGCCTCGGCTTCACGGGCGACGTGACCGAGATTACGCTCACGACCTTCCTGGCCCAGCCCATGCCGATGTTCACCCGCGCCGACACGGACAAGAACGGCAGCATCACCAAGGCCGAGTTCCTCGCAGCCGCCGGCAAGATGCGTGACCATGGCCATGGCAAGGGTGCGGGCCCGATGCCGGGCGATGCCCCGGCCGGCGCGCCGGCCGACGAATCCGGCCCGGCGCCGAACTGACCGGCTGAAGCCGACCTCCGGCATCGAAGCGGGAGCCTCGCACCGTGAGCCCGAAGGCCGCTCTTCGTCGCGAGGCGCGGCCTTCGCCTTTGGCCTCTTCCGGCGACGCCCTCCGGGTCGTCGCCGGTTTGGCGGCGCGGCAGAATCGACTAGCATGGACGACCGACCGCGGCGACGGCGTGGAGCGAAGACCGAGCTTGGGCAGCGTATCCGACGCCGATGATGCCGACGCCGCGCTGACGCTTCGCCTGAAGGCCGGCGACGAGCGGGCGCTCGAGGCGCTCATGCTGCGTCATGGCGGCCGCCTGCGCCTGATCGCGCGACGCATCCTCGCGCGCGGCGACGAGGCGGAGGACATCGTCCAGGATGTCTTCCTCGCCGTCTGGCGGCGGGCCAACCGGCTCGACGCGGAGCGTGGACCGATCGGGGCCTATCTGACGCGCGCCGTGGTGAACCGCGCGATCGATCGGGCCCGGCGCGCGCGCTTCCTGCAGTTCATCGGCCTCGATACGGCGCCCGAAGGCGCCGACGAGACGCCGGGACCGGAGGTGACGGCCCTGGCCCGCTCGGAGGTGTCCGCTGTCATGCGGGATTTGCAGGCCCTTCCGCCGCGCCAGCGGGCGGCTATCCTGCTGGCATCGAGCGATGAGCACTCGACGGCGTCGATCGCGGACGTGATGAACCTCTCCGTCGGGGCGACGGAGCAACTGCTGGTCAGGGCGCGGCGGACACTCCGCCTCCACGCCATGGCGCGGCAGCAAATCGAGAGGGCGGGCGAACTATGACGAGAGAAGGCGACCGCCTGACGCGGCGGCAACTGGCCGATCTGCTCGACCGGCACGGCGCCCGGCCTGCATCCTGGCCGGCTGGAATGCGCGGTGCGGTCGAAAAGCTGGCCGCGGAGGATCCGGCGGCCCGCGCGATGCTGCAGGCGGCGGCTTCGCTCGATGTCACCATGCATGCGCTGATGTCAGCGGAACCGGCAGCGCTGACGCGGCGGGTTCGCGTCATCCGCGCCGAGCCGGTGCCTTCGTGGCGGCGGCTGGCCGGCTTCGGCATGGCCGCCCTCGCCGCGTCGCTCGCGATCGGCTTCGTGATCGGCACCACCCTGCCGAGCCCGGACGACGACGACAGCGCCGACTTCACCACCATCGCCGTCAACGATGTCGATTTCGGAGGGGTGTTGTGACGCTCACCGGTCGCGCTGCCATTGCCGTGCTCGCGGCACTCGCGGTTTCGCTTGCCGTCAATTTCGGTCTCGCCGGCTTTCTCGTGGCCCGCAGCGTTCCGCACCGCGATCCGCCGGCCCTGGCGGAAAGGCTGGCGTCGCTCGGCCCCCGCGCGCTGCCGCCCGAACTCAGGCGCGCGGTCGCAGCCGAGCTGAAGCCGGACACGCCGGCATTGCGCGCCGCGTTCCGCGCTGTCCGCGATGCACGTCAGGCGGTCTTCGCCGCAATGCGCGCCGAGCCCTATGATCGGAGCGCAGTAACCGCAGCGCTGGCGACGCTTCGCGACAGGCTGGACACGGTGAACACGATCGGCCAGACGGCGATCCTCGACGCGCTGGACACGGCGCCGGCCGATCTGCGGGCCAAGATCGGTCCGCAGGACAAGGGCAATGGCCACCGCCGGCCATCCGCTGAGCCCTCCCCGACCGCGCAGCAGCCTGGCGGCCCGCCACCCGGCGGCTGATCAGATCAGCCGCTTGATCGGCTTCTTGCGCCAGACGAACCAGTAATAGGCCGACTGCATCAAGAGCATCGCCGTGAAGGCGACCGGATAGGCGATCCAGACGCCGTCGATGCCCATCTGCTTCGACAGGACATAGGCAACGGGAACCTCGACGCCGACGATGGCGAGGATCGAGATCGCGGTCGGCACCAGCACGGTGCCGCTGGCCCGCATCACGCCGGCCACCACGGCGGCGAGGCCGAACACGATGTAGCTCCACAGCGTGATATGCAGCAGCCGCTGCGCCAGTTCGACGACGTCAGGATCGGTGATGAAGAAGCCGATGATCGTGCGCGAGAACAGATAGGCGAGCAGCACCAGCGTTCCCGAGATCAGCAGCGTCATCGCGATGCCCGTGCGTGTGATCTGGCCGAGCCGATCGGCACGACCGGCCCCAATCGCCTGCGCGCCGAAGATCGAAGCGGTGATGGCGATCGAGATCGCCGGGAACTGCACATAGCTCACCACCTGATTGACCGTGCCATAGGCCGCGGTGGCGTCCGAGCCGAAGCCGTTGACGAGCGACAGCACGGCGACCTCGGCGAGCGAGACGAGGATGAGCTGGACGCCGGAGGGCAAGCCGATCTTCAGCACCGAGACGAGGATCGCCCGATCGATCCACAGCGCCCGAAACAGAACCGCATCCGGCGCCAGCGGATGGCGACGACGGCGCATGAACCAGGCGAGCCAGATGAGCGCGACGATGAAGGACAGGATCGACGCATAGGCGCCGCTTGCGATGCCGAGCGCGGGCAAGCCGAACGCGCCCTTGATCAAGAGCGGCGTCACGACGAGCCCGACCAGCGTGGAAATCGCCAGCGCATAGAGCGGCGTCACGGTGTCGCCGACGCCGCGCATCATCGCGGTGAAGAGCAGGAACACGAAGAGGCCGGGCATCGCGATCAGCATGATGCGTGCGTAATGCGTCGCGTCGGGCAGGATGTCCGGCGGCGTCCCCACAAGGGCGAGCAGCCGCTCGGTCGACGAGCCGCCAAAGGCCGCGACGATCAGGCCGAACAGGATCGCCACGGCCAGCGTCGTGCCGGCGACGCGCTTCACCTCATCGAACTTCTGCGCGCCGAAGGCCTGGCCGATCAGCACGGAGGCGCCGCTACCGATGCCGATCACGAAGGAGATGAACAGGAACAGGATCGGAAAGAAGGCCGACACGGCAGCCAACGCCCTCACCCCGATCATCTGGCCGAGATAGACGTTGTTGACCGTGCCCGACAATGCCTGCAGCACGTTGGACAGCATCATCGGGACGAGGAAGACCAGGAAGGTGCGCCAAAGCGGGCCTTCGGGCAGCAGAGTGGGCCGTCTTGCCATGATCGGTTCCGCCTTAGGTCGACGCAAAGGCCGGAACGGCAAGACGGCGGCTGTGGTCGCGGATATCGGCCGGCCAGGCCTCGGTCTCGGCTTCGAAACGCGCCTGATCTCCCGCGAAGAGCGCTCGGGTCGCCTCTTCATAGCCGGGATGGTCGCCAGCCATGGTCGTCATGAAGCGGTTCGCCGCCTCGCGCGCCAGGCGGATGCGCGCCTCGCCGTCGGTATCGCGCCGCGCCGCCTCGACGAGCCGCCGCAGCGCCACGGACGCGCCGCCCGGCTGCGCGTTCAGCCAATCCCAATGACGGGGCAGCAGCGTCACCTCGCGCGCGACGACGCCGAGCTTCGGCCGTCCCGGTCCGCGTGGCGCCGCCTCGGCGGGCGGCGGAGCGGCAAGGCGCTGGCGGACCTCCTCGACGGAGCCGCGAAAATCGACCTCGATCGGACGGCTGGTCTCGTTGTCGAAGATCGCGATCGTCTCGGCCTCGCCGCGATCGAGCACAGCCTTCGCCGCAACGACGACGTCGGCCAGGAGCCCGGAAGCGATGCGCTTCAGCCCACCGAAGGCGGTGCAGTCAATATTGGCATCCGGGCCGGTAATGCCGGGCCTGGCAGTTGCCGCATTCGCGGAATTTTCGGTTTCAGGCGTCATGGCCGTGTTCCCATCGAGCAAGTCACACGGCTTTTTATCCGGGTTAAACGGCGTCGTCAATATTATCCGGATAAATCATTCATCAGCCCTGCAGCGCGAGGCGTTCCGCCTTCTGCCGCTCGACTTCGCGCCGCTTGGTGACCAGCGAGGCCACGATCACGCCGGCCGCGACGACGAGGATCAGAATGGTCGAGATCGCATTCACTTCCGGCGTGACGCCGAATTTCACCTGGCTGAAGATCTTCATCGGCAGCGTCGTCGCGCCAGGGCCGGTGGTGAAGCTCGCGATCACCAGATCGTCGAGTGACAGCGTGAAGGCAAGCATCCAGCCGGCGACGACACCCGGCATGATCAGCGGCAACGTGATGACGAAGAAGGTCTTGGCCGGCGTCGCGCCGAGATCGAGCGCCGCTTCCTCGAGGCTGCGATCGAACGTCACCAGACGCGACTGCACCACCACGGCGACGAAGCACATCGTCAGCGTCACATGGGCGAGGATCAGGGTCCAGAAGCCGCGATCGAGATCGAGCGAGACGAAGAGCAGCAACAACGAAAGCCCGGTGATCACATCCGGCATCACGAGCGGCGCATAGATCATGCCCGAAAACAGCGTCCGCCCCAGGAAGCGGCCGAACCGGACGAGGGCGAGTGCGCCGAGCGTTCCGAGGACCGTCGCGATCGTCGCCGAGAGGAAGCCAACGCGCAGCGTGACCCAGGCCGCGTCCAGCATCGCCTGATCGCGCAGCAATTCGCCATACCAGCGGAACGAGAAGCCGCCCCAGACGGTGACCAGCTTCGATTCGTTGAACGAGTAGATGACGAGCAGGAGAATCGGCAAATAGAGGAACGCAAAGCCGAGCGCGACCGAAGTGGCGTTGAACCAGGTAGCCCCGCGCCTCATCGCGATTTCTCCGCCTGTTTCTGCTGCTGGTTCTGGAAGATGACGATCGGCACCACGAGCAGCAACAGCAGGACGACCGCAACGGCCGAGGCCAGCGGCCAGTTTCGGTTGTTGAAGAACTCGTACCAGAGCGTCTTGCCGATCATCAGCGTGCCGGAGCCGCCGAGGAGATCGGGGATGACAAATTCGCCGGTGATGGGAATGAAGACCAAGAAGCAGCCCGCGATCAGCCCCGGCAGCGACAGCGGGAAGGTGATCGCCCAGAACGCCTTCATCGGCGGACAACCAAGGTCTTCCGCCGCCTCCAGCAGCGTCTCGTCGAGCTTCTCGAGCGTCGCGTAGAGCGGCAGGATCATGAAGGGCAGGTAGGAATAGACGATGCCGATATAGACGGCCCAGTTCGTCGTGAGGATGCGCAGCGGCTGATCGATCAGTCCAAGCTGCATCAGCAGCTGATTGAGCAGGCCCTCATCGGACAGGATACCGATCCAGGCATAGACGCGGATCAGGAACGAGGTCCAGAATGGCAGGATCACCAGCATGACCAGCGTCGTCCGCCACTGGCGCGGCGCGCGGGCCATGCCATAGGCGATCGGATAGGCGACGAGGACGATCAGGACAGTCGAAAAGAGCGCGATCTGTACGCTGGAGACATAGGACAGCCAGTATTTCGAATCCGCCACAAGCATCAGATAGTTGGCGGTGGTGAACTGCTGCAGCTTGTCGAACAGGCCGGCGATGCCGTCGACCATCGTGAGCACGGGCTTGTAGGGCGGCATGGCCCGCGCGCGGGTCGAGAACGAGATCTTCAGGACGTTGAAGAACGGGATCAGGAAGAAGATCAGCATCCAGGCCAGCGGAACAGCGATGACCAGCCAGCGCAGCCGGCTTGCCCTCGCGGTCACGGAAGTCACGTTCGCCGCCATCTGATCCCCTGCCCGCTTCGTCGAACTCACAGCGCCGCCCGGCACGGCCCTATTTAGTCAGCACGATGCCGCCATCCACCGACCAGGTCATCCAGACCTTGTCTTCCCAGCTGATCGGCCGTTCGACGAGGCGGGTGGTGTTGGTGATCGTCGCCTTGATCGTGGCGCCGCTCGCCAGCCGCACATGATAGATCGAGACATCGCCGAGATAGCCGATGTCCCAAACCTCGCCGGAAACCGCGTTGACGCCCGGATTCTCCGGCGGCTCGCGCGAGATGCGCACCTTTTCGGGCCGGATGGCAAACCAGGCCTGATCGCCCGGCCGGCCGTCGAGCGATTGCCGCGTCTCGACGGTTGCGCCGGCTGCCACGCATTCGAGCCGGGCGACGCCATCCGCGCCGGCCGCGATGCGGCCTTCGAGGATATTGATGTCGCCGATGAAGTCGGCAACGTAGCGGGAATTCGGCTGTTCGTAGATTTCGGCTGGCGTCGCGACCTGGATGATCTTGCCGCGATCCATCACGGCGATCCGGTCGGCAACCGTCATCGCCTCCTCCTGATCATGCGTGACGATCAGGAACGTCATGCCGAGATTCACCTGCAGATCGGTCAGTTCGAACTGGGTTTCCTCGCGCAATTTCTTGTCGAGCGCGCCGAGCGGTTCGTCGAGCAGCAGGACCTTCGGCTTCTTGGCGATCGAGCGGGCGAGCGCAACGCGCTGCCGCTGGCCACCGGACAACTGATGCGGCTTGCGCTTGGCGAAGGTCTCGAGCTTGACGAGATGCAGCATCTCCTCGACGCGCTTCGCGATGTCGGCCTTCGGCATCCCGTCCTGCTTGAGGCCGAAGGCGATATTGTCCCACACCGTCATATGCGGGAACAGCGCATAGGATTGGAACATCATGTTGGTGGGACGCTTGTAGGGCGGAATGCCGGCGAGGTTCTGCCCGTCCAGCAGCACATCGCCCCGGGTCGGCGCATCGAAGCCCGCCAACATGCGCATCAATGTCGTCTTGCCGCAGCCGCTCGGTCCGAGCAGCGCGAAGAATTCACGTTCATAGATCTTGAGCGAGAGATCGTCGACGGCGGTGAAATCGCCGAAGGACCGCGTCACATTGCGGAATTCGATGAAGGGCTTGGATGCAGGATCGTTCCAGGGAGCAAATGATCGCCGGATCGGCCCGATCGCCATGCCTGCCATTCCGTTGCCCCCTGCGACGCCCGCTCGATATGGAACGCTACGCAAAGCGCCTGTCACCTTCAAGGGTGCCAGGCGCCATCAACTGACGTTTGCGGCAGCGCCACTTCGCGCCGCCGCTACCGTGCCGGCCACTATTTGCCAGCCGCTACTTGCCGGCCAGCACCTGCTGCCAGAGCGCGGTCATCGCGTCCTGGATCTCGTCGCTGTTCGGCGTCGTCGTGTAGAGATGCGCCATCGTGTCGGCCGGCGGGTAGATCGTCGGATCCTTCAGGATCGCCGGATCGACATATTTCTGCGATTCGAGATTGCCGTTCGGGTATTTGACGAAATTGGTCGCCTTGGCGATGACTTCGGGCGTCTGGATATAGTTGATGAAGGCCAGCGCCGCCTCAGGATTGGGCGCATCCTTCGGGATGACCATCGAATCCATCCAGAGGAGCGCGCCTTCCTTCGGGATCGAATAGACGATCTCGACGCCGGACTTGGCGGTGTCGCGGGCCTGCAGGATGTCGCCTGAGAAGCCGAAGGCGACGCAGGCCTCGCCGGTTGCCAGCGGATTGATCAGCGAGGAATCGAACTTGCGGACATAGGGGCGGATCTTCAGCAGGAGATCGGCCGCCTTCTGCAGGTCTTCCTTGCTCTTCGAATCCGGCGGCAGGCCGAGATAGTTGAGCGCTGCCGGCATGACGTCTTCAGGCGAGTTCAGCATATAGATGCCGCAATCGGCAAACTTCGCCGCGACCTCGGGCTTGAAGATCATGTCCATGGAATTGACCGGCGCATCCGGCATGCGCGCATCGATCTTGGCCTTGTCGTAGCCAAGGCCCGTGGTCCCCCACATATAGTTGACGGCATATTCGTTGCCGGGATCATAGGTCGCCAGCCGCTTGTAGATGTCCGGCCAGGCATATTGCAGATTGGGGATCTTGGACTTGTCGAGCTTCTGGAAAGCACCGGCCTCGATCAGCACCTGCATGTTGCGATCGGTCGGGACGACGACGTCGTAGCCCGAGCGGCCGGTGAACATCTTCGCCTCGAGCGTCTCCATCGAATCATAGACGTCGTAGACGACCTTGATCCCGGTCGCCTTGGTGAAATCGGCCAGGATGGAATCGTCGATGTAGTTCGACCAGTTGTAGACGTGGACTTCCTTGTCGGCCGCGGCCGCCGAAGCTGCGCCGCCAGCGACAATCACCGCTGCCAGCACCATGCGTCCGGAGAACTTCTTCATCGACACTTCCCTCCATCTGGTGCCGGGCGTGCGCCCCTGTACACCGTTTGTGCATGCCTATTTTGGCGACGTTATGAGGCTTTCCGGCCTAGCTCAACTCCCTTTTGAGATGGCCGCCCAGCTCTCTCGTCGCACCCATCGCAGTTGACTTCGAGCGGCCGCTCGCCACACTGAGTGCCTTCTGGCGCGACGCCTGGGGGATATCGTGACGAAAAGGAAGAGGCCCGCGAAGGCGCGTGAAGACGCGAAACGCGGTGCCGCCTCGCTCGACGAGGCGAGAGACTGGCTGAAAGCCAGGGGAATCGAGGATATCGAATGCGTGGTGCCGGATCAGGCCGGCGTCGCCCGCGGCAAGATGATGCCGGTTTCGAAGTTCCTCGCCGGCCCGATCATGTCGATGCCGGGCTCGATCCTGACCCAGACCATCACCGGTGACTATCCCCCCGACGACGAGGATTACGTCAGCGACGCTGCCGACCAGGACATCCTGTTCGAGCCGGATTTCTCGACGCTGGCCGTCGTGCCCTGGGAGAGCGATCCGACCGCGCAGGTGATCCATGACGGTTATCACCGCGATGGCCGGCCGGTGGAAACCGCGCCGCGCCAAGTGCTGAGGCGCATGGTCGATCTCTATCACCGCCAGGGCTGGAACCCGGTGGTGGCGCCGGAGATCGAGTTCTATCTCGTCAAGCCGAACACCGATCCCGACTATCAGCTGGAGCCGCCCACGGGGCGTTCCGGCCGCCCCGAGGCCGCGCGGCAATCCTATTCCATCGCCGCCATCAACGAATTCGACGATCTCTTCGACGACATCTATGACTTCTCGGCAGCTCAAGGCCTCGAGATCGACACGCTGATCCATGAGGAGGGCGCCGCGCAGATGGAGATCAATCTCCTGCATGGCGATCCGCTGGCGCTGGCCGACCAGGTGTTCCTGTTCAAGCGCACGCTGCGCGAGGCGGCGCTCCGGCACGACATGTATGCGACCTTCATGGCGAAGCCGATGTCGCGCGAGCCCGGCTCGGCCATGCATATCCACCAGTCGGTGGTCGACCTGGAGACCGGGCGCAACATCTTCTCCGACGAGGACGGCGACCCGACACCGCAGTTCTTCGCCTTCATCGGCGGCTCGCAGAAATACCTGCCGGCCGTGATGTGCATGCTGGCGCCCTATGTGAATTCCTACCGGCGCCTCGTCCGCTCGTCCTCGGCGCCGGTCAACACGCAATGGGGTTATGACAACCGCACCGTCGGCCTGCGCGTGCCGAACTCGACGGCCGCCGGACGGCGTCTCGAAAATCGGCTGCCCTCGTCCGACGCCAATCCCTATCTCGCCATCGCGGCCTCGCTGGCTTGCGGCTATCTCGGCCTCATCGAGGGGCTGAAGCCGGCAGAGCCGGTCACCGGATCGGCGAATTCGGACGAGATCGACCTGCCGCGCTCGATCCTCGAGGCCGTGTCGCTGTTCGAGGAATGCGAGGAACTCGTCGAGATCTTCGGCAAGCGGTTCGTCTCGACCTATCGCGCGATCAAGCAGGCCGAATACGAGACCTTCATGCAGGTGATCAGCCCGTGGGAGCGGGAATATCTGCTGCTGAATGTGTGAGGGGCAACGTTTCGGAACGCTGTCATTGCCGGGCCTGACCCGGCAATCCAGCCTATCCTGTCGGGCAGAGAAAAGGGCTGGATTGCGGGGTCAAGCCCGGCAGTGACAGAGAGAGACCTATGACCACGCCAAGGACGCCGCTTTCCAACTTGACCGCCGATTATCGCGCCCGCGATGCGGCGCACCACATTCACCCCTTCTCGGACATGAAGGCGCTGAATGCCGAGGGCAGCCGCGTGATCGTGCGCGGCGAAGGGTCGTGGATCTGGGACTCGGACGGCAATCGCATCCTTGACGGCATGGCTGGGCTCTGGTGCGTCAATATCGGCCACGGCCGGCCCGAGATCGCCGCGGCGATCCAGCGCCAGATGGCCGAGATTTCGTTCTACAACACGTTCTTCAAGACGACGCATCCGCCGGCGATCGCGCTCGCCGAGACGCTGACGCGCCTGACCCCGCCGCAGTTCAACCACGTCTTCTTCGTCAATTCCGGCTCCGAAGCGAACGACACCGTCATCCGCATGGTGCGCCATTACTGGGCGACGCGCGGCAAGCCGGAGAAGTCGGTCCTGATCGCCCGCCACAACGCTTATCACGGCTCGACCATGGGCGGCGGCAGCCTCGGCGGCATGAAGCCGATGCATGAGCAGGGCGGCCTGCCGATCCCCGGCATCCACCATATCGCCCAGCCCTACTGGTTCGGCGAGGGCGGCGATGCGAGCCCCGAGGAATTCGGCATCATCGCCGCGCGCGCGCTGGAAACGGCGATCGAGGAGATCGGCGAGGACAAGATCGGCGCTTTCGTCGCCGAGCCGATCCAGGGCGCCGGCGGCGTGATCATCCCGCCATCAACCTATTGGCCGGAGATCGCCCGCATCCTCAAGGGTCGCGACATCCTGCTGGTCGCCGACGAGGTCATCACCGGCTTTGGCCGCACCGGCAACTGGTTCGGCTCCGAGACCTTCGGCATCGAGGCCGACCTGATGCCGATCGCCAAGGGGCTTTCCTCGGGCTATCTGCCGATCGGCGGCGTCATGGTCTCCGACAAGGTTGCGGACGTGATCATCGGCGAGGGCGGCGACTTCAACCACGGCTTTACGTATTCCGCCCATCCGGTCGCGGCAGCGGCAGCGCTCGAGAACCTGCGCATCATCGAGGACGAGAAACTGGTCGAGCGCGTACGCGACGACATCGGGCCCTATCTGCAGAAGAAGTGGCTGGCGCTCGGCGATCATCCTCTGGTCGGCGAGGCGCGGATGACCGGCCTGATGGGCGCGCTCGAACTGGTGCCGAAGAAACCGTCGCGGACCGAGGTCTTCCCCGATACCGGCAAGGTCGGCACCATCGCGCGCGACTTCTCGTTCCGCAACGGCCTCGTGATGCGCGCCGTGCGGGACTCGCTGATCCTGTCGCCGCCGCTGACGCTGAGCCATGAGGAGGCCGATCACCTGATCGCGGTGGCGTCGAAGACGCTCGACGACACCCATGCCGAACTGAAGCGGCTCGGTCTCGCATGACGATCACGGTCCGCATCGCGGCGCCCGACGAGGTGCCGATCCTCAACGCCATCAGGACCAGCGTCCGCGAAAACCACATGACGCTGGAACAGATGGCGGATTACGGCATCACGCCTGATGTCATCGCCGATCTGCTGCGGACCACAGGCCGCGCCTTCATCGCCAGCGTCGATGACATCGATGCCGGGATCTCGATCGCCGACAGCGCCGAAGGCAACATCTTCGCGATGTTCGTCCTGCCCGACTTCGAAGGCCTCGGCCTCGGCCGGTTGCTGCTCGCCCATGCCGAGGCGTTTCTGCATGAGAGCGGCGTCGCCGCCGCCTGGCTGGAGGCGGGCGCGGCTCCCGGCATTCGCGCGCATGGATTCTACGCGCATCTCGGCTGGCAGCCGGACGGCCTGATGCCGGACGGACAGCTTCGCTTCGTCAAGGCGCGCGAAGCGCTGACACAGACTGTCGCCGGCGGATGACCGCGCCGCACGCCCCGTCCTGGTATGCCGAGACCGCCGACAAGACGCTCGCCTTTCCGCCGCTCGATGGCGACCGCAAGGCGCATGTCGCCATCGTCGGCGGTGGCTATACCGGGCTCTCGGCGGCGCTTCATCTTGCCGAGGCCGGCATCGAGACCGTGCTCGTCGAGGCGAACCGCATCGGCTCCGGCGCGTCGGGGCGCAATGGCGGGCAGCTTCACACCGGCCAGCGCCGCGACCAGGACTGGCTCGAGCGGCATCTCGGCCGCCCGGCAGCGCATGAGCTCTGGACGCTTGCCGAAGAAGCCAAGGCCCTCGTCCACCACCTGATCGACAAGCACCAGATCGACGCCGAATGGCGGCCGGGCCTTGTCGAGGCGGTCCACAAGCGCCGGCTCGTCTCGGAAGAGCGGCACTATGTCGACAAGCTGAACGATGACTACGGCTATTCGCATGCCGAATGGATCGAGCCGGATCGCCTCGCGGCGATGATCGGCACGAACGCCTATCTCGGCGGCCGCTACGACGCGACGGCCGGCCACCTGCATCCGCTGAAATTCGCACAAGGGTTGGCGCGGGCTGCCGTCATGGCCGGGGCCAGTCTTTACGAAGAAACGCCAGCCATCCGGCTCGACGACGGAATCAAGCCGCTGCTGGTGACATCGCGCGGCTCGATACGCGCCGACATCGTCATCCTCGCCGGCAACGGGTTGCTCGACGGCATCGACCAGGAGACCGAGACGCGGGCGATGCCGATCAAGAATTTCATCCTGACGACCGAGCCGATCGGCGCCGGCATGCCGGGCGGGCTGATCCCGGGCGGCGAAGCCGTCTCGGATTCGCGCTTCGTCGTCTATTACTGGCGGCCGACAAGCGACGGCCGCATCCTGTTTGGCGGCGGCGAAACCTATTCGCGCCGCGACCCGGTCGACATCTTCGCCTTCGTTCGCCGGCATCTTCTCGGCATCTATCCGGGGCTCCGCGATATCCGCATCGACCATGCCTGGGGCGGGACGCTCGCCGTCACCGTCAATCGGCTGCCATTTCTCAGCCGGCTGCGGCCGGGCGTCTATGCGGCATCTGGCTATTCGGGCCAGGGCGTCGCACTGGCGCCCTATGGCGGCAAGATCATCGCCGACGCCATCCTCGGCAATCCCGGCCGTCTCGATTCATTCGCCGCCCTGCCCTGCCCGCGCTTCCCCGGCGGCAAGCTTCTGCGCTGGCCGGCGCTGGTTGCCGGCATGAGCTGGTATGCCCTGCGGGATCGGATCTGAGCAAGAGAAGGCCCTCACACCAGCGGCTTCAGCTCCTGTACCACCGTCGGCAGCAATTCCGAGACATTGGGGTGGATCGGCACCGAGCGCGCGAGCACCGTATAGGGCGCCTTGGCATAGATGAGATCGAGGATGCCGTGCACGACCTCGTCGCCAGTGACGCCGAGGATCGACGCGCCGAGGAAGAGCTTGGTCTCGGCATCGACGAGAATCTTGATGAAGCCCTCGCTGACGCCCTTCTCGGTGGCGCGCGCGACCCGGCTCATCGGGCGCGTGCCGATCAGAGCCTTGCGGCCGCTTTTGCGCACGGCCGCCTCGGTCATGCCGACGCGGCCAAGCGGCGGATCGACATAGAGCGCATAGGCCTCGACACGATCCGAGACGCGGCGCGGATCGTCGTCGAGCAGGTTGGCGGCGACGATCTCGAAATCGTTGTAGGAGGTGTGCGTGAAGGCCCCGCGGCCGTTGCAATCGCCCAGCGCCCAGATGCCGGGCACGCTGGTGGCGAGCGCATCGTCGACCTTGATGAAGCCGCGCCCATCGAGTTCGACACCGGCCTTGTCGAGACCGAGATCATCGGTGTTCGGACGGCGGCCGACGGCGAGCAGCACATGCGAGGCAGTGAGCTCGCGGTCGCCGGACGTGCAGTCGACGCCAACGATGATGTCCTCGCCATCCGGCCGCAGATGGATGCATTCGGCATCGAGCCGCATGCCGATGCCCTCGGCCTCGAGGATATCCTTCACCGCCGCCGAGACATCGTCGTCTTCACGGCTGATCAGCCGCGGCCCCTTCTCGACGATGGTGACCTTGCTGCCGAAGCGGCGGAACATCTGGCCGAATTCGAGCCCGATATAGCTGCCGCCGATCACCACCAGATGACGCGGCAACTCCTCGAGCTGCAGAATCGAGGTGTTGGTGAGAAACTGGACGTCACCGACGCCCGGCAGATCGGGTACCAACGCACGGCCGCCGGTATTGATGAAGATGCGCTCGGCCTCGAGCAGCTCGTCGCCGACACGCACGGTCCGCGCGCTCTCGAAACGGGCATGGCCCTCGATCAGCGTGCAATTCGCCATGCCGTCGATCCAGGCCGCGAGACCTGCCTGCGACTTCGCGACGACGGCATCCTTGCGGGCCATCACCGCCTTGAGATCGACGCGGATATCGCCCGTGACGGTGAAGCCGTAATCGGCGCCGCGCCGGGCGGTGTGGATCGCCTCGGCGCTGGCGACCATCGTCTTGGTCGGCGTGCAGCCGGTATTGACGCAGGTGCCGCCGACGAGCTTTCGCTCGATCAACGCCACGCTCATCCCGGCGGCGGAAAGACGGCCGGCGAGCGGGATGCCCGCCTGCCCGCCGCCGATGACGATGGCGTCGAAGCGCCGCGTCATGTCACCGCCGAAGCGATCGCGAACGCCGCGATGATCGCCACCGCATCCTCGATCAACGCGGCCGGCAGGTCCTTGCCGAAGGCGCGCGCGAGGCGGCCGCGAACTTCCGCGCCGCCCAGCGTGCCGATCACCGCGCCGATCGCGCCGGCGACGAGCCCGCCCACCAGCATGCCGCCAGCCGTTCCGATCACCGCGCCGCAGAAAGCGCCGCTGACGATCCGGGCGCCAAACTGCATCGGCACCTTGCGGCTGGGCGTGGAGGGGAGCTGGTCCGTGACCAGTTCGACGAGGGCGAGCAGCGTGAACACGAGCACGGCGATCCAGTGCCCCATGAACGCGGCCCAGGACCCGGAAACCCCGATCCAGCCGAGATAAGCGCCCCAGCTTATCGCGGCAGGCGCGGTCATCGCGCGCAGCCCCGCGACGATGCCGATCAGCAATGCAAGCAGGTAGACGGACATGGAAGAGCCCCATCTTCTCGTTGCGGTGGAACGAGTGTCCGCCAGACTTGCTACAATCGCAAGAAGAACCTGATCTCGATCAATGACGTTCATTCGATTGATTGACTTAGGGTCGATCATCGGCCAGTTTCCCCTCGCAGGACAGGGCGTGGAGTGTCGCGATGACCGAGAGTGGATTGCCGGCAACGGCTATGGCCGAGCGGTCTCGCCACTATCAGCGCGCTCGCCAGGATCGCGGCACCGAGACACGGCAGCGGCTGATTGCGGCGGCGCTCGACATCTTTGGCCGGCAGGGGTTCCAGGCGGCCTCGACGCGCGACATCGCCCGCAGCGCCGGAGCCAACCTCGCCGCGATCGTCTATCACTTCGGCAGCAAGGAAGGTCTTCACCGCGCCGTGGCCGAGCATGTCACCGGCGAGATCGGCCAGCGCATCGGGGCGACGATCGCCGATGCGGCGCATGCGTTATCGCAAGGTCCGCCCGACAAGCTCATGGCACGACGGCTGCTGCAGCAGATCGTGGAGGCGCATATGGTGGCCATGCTGGGGGTCAAGGAGGCGGAGAGCTGGGCGCGGTTCGTCGTCCGCGAGCAGATGGAGCCCTCGCCCGTCCTCGAGATCATCGTCGGCTTCATGGCGCCGGTGCATGCGCTGCTCAGGCGGTTGGTCGGCGTGCTGACCGACAGCGATCCCGAAAGCGATGAGACGAGCATTCGCGTCTTCACGCTGATCGGCCAGGTCCAGGTGTTCCGGGTCGCCCAGCCCCTCGTGCTGCGGGTGATGGCACGCGACGATCTTTCGCCGGCCGACCGCGGCAGCATCATGCGCATCATCACCGAGAACATCGATCGCATCGTCGGCGTCGCCGCGGAGGCGCCACAGCCATGATGCGCATGGACGCGGTAGGGTCTGCAGGCCGGCTCCTCGGCCGCGCCGCGACAGCCGCGGCGCTGCTGGGCTTTCTCGCAGGTTGCGGCGATGGCAGCGCATCACCCACTGTCCAGGGTTATGTCGAGGGCGAATTCGTGCGCATCGGGCCCGAGGCGATCGGGCGGCTGGTCACGCTTTCCGTCGAGAAGGGCCAGGCGGTCGCGGCCGGCGCACCGCTGTTCGCGCTCGATGACCGCGACGAGCGCGCCGCGCTCGCGCAGGCCGAAGCCGAGCGCGCGGCGGCGGCGGCGAACCTTGCCGATCTCACCAGCGGCAAGCGGCAGGAAGAGATTGCCGTCCTCCAGGCTCAGCTCGACGAGGCCGAGGCGCAGCAGCAGGCAGCGCAGAAGACCTACACCCGCAACCAGGCGCTGGAGACGCGCGCCGTTTCCTCGGCTGCCGCGCTCGATCAGGCCAGGGCCGATCTCGACGCTGCCAATGCCCGCGTCGATGCCGCGACCCGCAACCTCGCCGTCGCGCGGCTGCCGGCGCGGCCCGATGTCATCGATGCCGCCCGCCAGACGCTGGCGGCGCGCGAGGCGGCCGTCGCAGCGGCGAAGACCCGGCTGGCGCGCCGGGCGATCGCCGCACCGGCCAGCGGCCTCATCGACGACACGCTTTTCCGGGTGGGAGAAATGGTTCCGGCCGGCAGCCCCGTCGTCTCGCTGCTGCCGCCCGAAAACCGCAAGATCGTGTTCTTCCTGGCCGAACCGCAGCGCGCGGCCGTCCATCCGGGCGATCGCGTCAAGCTTTCCTGCGACGGCTGCGCGCCCGGTCTTTCGGCGACCGTGACGCGAATGGCGAGCAGCGCCGAGTTTGCGCCGCCCGTGATCTATTCGACGGCGAGCCGCGCCAAACTGGTTTACCGCGTTGAAGCGCGGCCCGAGGGTGACGCCCTGTCGCTCGCGCCCGGCCAGCCGCTCGACGTCACCCTGGCGGGCGGCACGCCGTGACGGAGCCCGGCGACGATACGGTCATCTCGATCGTCGGCCTCACCAAGCGCTTCAATGGCCGCACGGTCGTCGACGACGTCGCGCTCGATGTCCGCCGCGGCGAGATCGTCGGCTTTCTCGGCCCGAACGGCTCCGGCAAGACCACGACCATCCGCATGATCTGCGGACTGCTGAAGCCGGATGCCGGCAGTGGCACCTGTCTCGGGCTCGACATCCTCACCCAGTCGACGCGGATCAAGCGCGAAGTCGGCTACATGACGCAGCGCTTCTCGTTCTACGAGGATCTGACGATCCGCGAGAACCTTGATTTCGTGGCACGGGTCTATGACCTCGACGACCGGCCACGGCGCGTCGCCGAGACCATCGCCCGGCTCGGTCTCGAGCGGCGGCGCGACCAGCTCGCCGGTTCGCTCTCGGGCGGCTGGAAGCAGCGGCTGGCGCTGGCCGCTTCCGTCATGCATCAGCCGAAGCTGCTGCTGCTCGACGAGCCGACGGCCGGCGTCGATCCGCAGGCGCGGCGCGAATTCTGGGACGAGATCCACCGCCTCGCCGCCGAGGGGCTGACCGTGCTCGTCTCGACCCATTACATGGACGAGGCCGAGCGCTGCCATCGCATCGTCTATATCGCCTATGGCCACATCGTCGCGCGCGGGACCGTCGCCGAGGTCATCGCGCGCTCGGGTCTTTCGACGATCATCATCTCGGGCGCCAATGTGAACAAGATCGCAGCGTTGGTGCGCGGGCGCGACGGCGTCGAGCAGGTCGCCCCCTTCGGCAACGACCTCCATGTCGTCGGCCCCGACGCCGCGCTGTTGAAGCAGGCAGTCGATGCCGCGGTGGCCGAGATTGGCGGCGGCGTCACCGCTGCCCCTGGAGAGACCGGGCTCGAGGACGTGTTCATCCGACTGATGCAGCAGGCCTCCGTCGCGGATCGCTCGAGCAACGGAGGCAACGCGTGAGCGCATCCTCCGCCTTTTCGCTCTCGCGGGTGCTCGCGATGATGATCAAGGAATTCATCCAACTGAAGCGCGACCGGATGACCTTCGCGATGATCCTCGCGATTCCTGTCATGCAGCTGGTTCTGTTCGGCTATGCCATCAACACCGACCCGAAGGAACTGCCAACCCTCGTCACATCGGCCGATAATGGCCCCGGGATACGCGCCGTCATCACGGCGCTCGCCACCTCGCGCTATTTCGCGCTCCAGCCCGGCTTCGTCAGCGAAGAGCAGGCCAGCCGCGCGCTGGTCGACGGCAGCGCCGCCTATGTGATCTCTATTCCGCCGGACTTCGAGCGTGATCTCGCGCGGGGATTGCGGCCGCAACTGCTGATCGAAGCGGATGCCACCGATCCCTCCGCCTCCGCCAATGCACTGGCCGGGCTACCGGAAATCCTGGCCTCGGCGCTCTCGACCGTGCTGACCGGGCCGCTTGCTTCGGAGGCCGCCCAGCCTTCACCTGTCGATATCGTCGTGCATCGCCGCTTCAATCCCGAGGGGATCACGGCCTACAACATCGTCCCGGGGCTGCTCGGCACCATCCTCACCATGACGACGATCCTGATGACGGCACTGGCGCTGACGCGGGAGCGCGAGCGCGGCACGCTCGAAAACCTGATGGCGACACCGGCGACGCCGTTCGAGATCATGATCGGCAAGATCGTGCCCTATATCGGCATCGGAACGCTGCAGGTGGCGATCATCATCGTCTGCGCGCGCGTCCTGTTCGCGGTGCCGATGCAGGGATCGCTGGCGCTGCTCATCGGCATCACCTTCCTGTTCATCGCGGCGAATGTGACGCTCGGCTACACTTTCTCCACCATAGCCAAGACGCAGATGCAGGCGATGCAGATGACCTTCTTCTGGTTCCTGCCGTCGATCCTGCTGTCAGGCTTCATGTTCCCTTTCCGCGGCATGCCGGATTGGGCGCAGGTGATCGGCGTCGTGCTGCCGCTGACGCATTATATCCGCTCGGTCAGGGGGATCATGCTGAAGGGCAGCGGGCCGGCCGATCTCGTCGGCGAAATCTGGCCGCTGGCCGCCTTCTGGCTGGCAGTCGGAGCAATTGCGCTTCTGCGCTATCGCAGGACGCTGGACTGAGCCGCGGCAACGGCCCGGCGCAGTCCTGCGAGCGGACTCGATGGGGGCCTCGGTCCCGCCGTCACAAGCGCGGCGGCGCCGGCCATCGAGGCCTGCGCGAATGCGACGATCGACGCCCCCTCGCGATAGGCGGCATCGGCGGCTGCGGCGATGCCGGCGAGATAGTCCTCGCGGCGGCCGGCGCGGAACAGGTCCCAGGCGCCATCGACCATGCGGATCTCGATGACAGCGCCCGTTTGCGCGGCAACTTCCGTGAAAAGCTTCGTCGTCGGCGCGATCGTCGTGGCAACGGCGCAGAGCGCGACGACCCGCCTCCCTTCGGCGACGGCCTCCATGGCCAGCGCGGCATCGGCGCGAAGGATCGGCACGGATGCTCTGCTCGCGGCCGCGTCGGCGGCAGGACCAAGGGTCGAGCAGGTCAGGAGGACGGCATCTGCACCCTCGGTCAAAGCCAGCAAGGCCTCGGCCGTCCGGCTGACGACGTCCGCCGTCAGGGCGCCATTGCGCTCGGCCTCGGCAAGCAGTTCCGGCTGAACGGCATGCAACAGGAGCCCGGGCGGCAGTGCGAGCTCCGCCGCGGCTGCGTCGAAGCCGGCGACGTTGCTCTCATGTGTATGAAGGCAGGCGATCTTCACGGGTCGGTCCCGGGAGAATGATGGCGCGAAAACGCGCCATCAAAAGTCTCGCGAATGGTTGCTGGCCGCAGCTCAGACGGACGGAGCCGGCGGCGCGAGCGGGGCGTCGACATGGGCATGGCCGGCCAGCGCGTTGCGCAGCGCGGTTTCCTTGTCGTTGTCGAGCGAGGTCTTGAGCACGACGCCACCATAGCCCTGGATTTCTTCCAGCACCTTGTCGGCGGTCATCGAGCGGATCAGCAGGAACAGCGCGGCATTGCCGGGCTGGATCGATTCCGACAGGTCCTTCATGAACTTGTCGTTGATGCCGAAATCGGCGAGCAGGCCGCCGAGCGCGCCCGAGGCGGCACCGATGACGACGCCGACGACCGGCATCAGGAAGACCATGCCGACCAGGAGGCCCCAGAAGCTGCCCGAAGCGGCGCCGGTGGCGGTCGTGTTGACCATCTGATGCAGCTTGATCTTGCCGTCGTCGGTCTTCACCGCGATGACCGCGTCATCGAGGGTGATCAGATATTCCTTCTGCAGCGTCAGGAATTCCTGGCGGACGGCTTCGGCCTTTTCCAGCGACGGATAGACGATGGCGACGAGATCGGACATGGAGGCACCTTGAAATTGGAGCGGCGAGTTCGCGATCCTCGCATAGCACAGGCGAAGCTGGCGTGACAGGCGCGCCGGGAGCGACGGAACTTCGCTTCGCAGCCAGCCACGGCCAACCGAGCTGGAGCTCGACTGGCCGGACCTTGCAAAATGCTGCGGGGCGATCGCCGTCGCCGGCAGTCCGTCAGTCCACCTTGACGATCTGCGGCGGCAGCCAGCTGCCGTTGAGAATCGACGGGCTCTTCTCCTTCGGCCAGTACATCCGGATCATCGGCAGGAACGCGCCCTTGGGGGCCGGCAGCCAGTTCGCTTCCTTGTCCTTGCCGGGCGACTCGTTCTGGAAGTAGAGCGTCACGGAGCCATCGGCGTTCGGAACGAGATTGTCGCGCGGGCTGACGGTGAACTTGTTGAGCGCGTTCGGAACGAACCACCAGCCCTGGTCGATCTCATACATCGTGATCGACCAGAAACCGTTGACCGGCGGCTCCTCGCCCTTGGCGAAGGTCAGCGTATATTTGTTCGCGCCGGTCAGCGGCTGACCGTCCTTGTCCACCATCGTATAGGGATAGACGGCGTCCTCAGGCAGATTGGCGGGCCAGCCGAACGCCGCGACGACAGCGCGCTTCACATAGTCCGTGCCATAGGCGCCGACCTGAGCGAAGACCCAGCCGTTCTTCTCGACACCCATCGTCGCTTCGTTCTTGCCGAGAAGGTCGAGCGCCTGCTGCGGCAGGTCCTTCAGCGCCGCGGCGGTATCGGGGCCGAGCGCGGAAAGGTTGAACGGCTTGCAGGGCTCAACGCCGATCTTCGCCATCTCGGCGATCATGGGCGCATCTTCCGCCGCAGGCGGCGCGTCATGGCACATCAGCGTGGCCAACCGGTTGAAATAACCCTCGGTTCCCATGCCCAGGATGACCTGCTGCGGCTTGTCGGTCATCGAGTAGCCGGGATTGGGGTCCACCGGCGGCGCCTTGTAGACATAGTCCGCCTTGCCGAAGCTCGAGAGCGGGCTGAGGTCGTACTGCGCCTGCAGCGCGTTCACCTCGGCATAGTCCTTATCTGTGCCGTTGGCATAGGTGCGGCCGAGGATGAGGACATAGCGGGTGGGAACGTCGATCTTGGTCATCCCGGCGGGGACCTCGCCCTTCCAGCCCGGGCCGGCCATCAGATAGTGGGCCGCCTTGCCGCCCGCCGTCCGCGAGCCGGGCGAAGCGATCACCGGCATCCAGAGGTCGTAGGTCGGGAACAGGAAGTAGCGGTCGCCCATGTCGGGATGCGAAAAGACCCATGGCTCGCTTCCGAGGTCCATCCAGGCGAGCGAATAGAGCGTGTCGGCATTGGGCGCCGAGACGCCGCGATAATCGGCCGGCGGGTAGCGCTTGACGTTGCCGAACTGGCCCATCGGCGCGTGCAGGCCGTCGGCCTTGTCGACATTGGTCATCTGCACCCGCGTCACCTCGGTGGTCACAAGCGAGTAGCCGTAGACATAGGCGTCCATGGCGATCGTCTTCGCCTCGTCGACCGTCACAGCCTGCGCCGCCCCGGCGGACGCCGCCATGCCTGCGGCCAGCAACAATCCACATATCCTTCGCATCGATCGTCCCCGTTTTTGCAGAGGCATATCCGCTCGCGCGGCCGCGACCGGCATGCCAGTATTCCGAGCCCTTCGGGCGAGCGCCGCTCGCCCTGCCCGCAGAGGAATGGACAGCATTGCCCGGGCCTGCCACTCATTTTGCGCCAGTGCCGCGGCGGCTGCCGCGCGAGGGCGATGCCAGCACGCCGACCATGATTTCGGTCACGGCGCTTGCCGGTGTGCCGGCGCTGGTGCGCCATGCCTTCGGGGAAACGGTGCTGCAGCACGCCAACCGCGCGGCGATGCTCGACATCGAACTGATCGAGGATCGCGACTGCTTCATTCCGCACGCGACGATGACCGCCTTTCTCAGCGAGATCGAACGGCGGACGAAGGAGGCTTATCTCGGGCTCATGATCGCGCCGCATCTCAGCCTCGCCAGCTATGGCTGCTGGGGCGATTATGTGCTTGCGGGCGACACGCTCGCCTCAGCCATCGATCGGGCTTCGGCGACGATCGATTATCACAGCTGCGGCGAGATCATCGCGCTGTCGGTCGAGGGCGGCATGGCGCGCCTCGCCTATGTCAGCGCCGCGCGCGGCAGCCCGGCCTATGTCCACGTCGCCTCGGGCGCCGTCGCCGTCATGCTCGATCTCTGCCGGACCTTCGCCGGGCCGGCGTGGAGGCCGGCGCGCATCGACTTCAACATCGCGCGGCCGGCGGCCGCCGCACGTTTCGAAGAGACCTTCGGCTGTCCGGTGGTCTTCGATGCGCCTGCGGCTGCGATCTGGTTTCGAGCCGGTCTTCTCGGCGCGACGCGCCCGCGGGCGCACGGAAGGCGGCTGATCACCGTCGATGATCTTGCCCGCGCAAGGCTCGATCCCACGAGCCGTGGCGACCTGATCGGTGTCGTTTCCACGCAGATCTGGACGCAGGTGCTGGCCGGGACCGTTTCGCTCGACGGCGCGGCGCATGCGCTCGATATCAGCACGCGGACGCTGCAACGGTCGCTGCAGGCATACGGGACGGATTTCCGCAGCCTCGGCAATGTGATCCGGGCCAGGCGAGCGCGTGAACTGCTGCGCGGAACGGACGCCTCGGTGACCGATATCTCGGCCGAACTCGGCTATTCGGCACCGGCGAATTTCGCGCGCGCCTTTCGCAAGGCGACCGGCCTTGCGCCCGAGGATTTCCGGCGGAGGCCTGAACGGTGATCCGGCCTTAGGGCTCGCTGCCTGGCGCGAGGCGCACGCGGAGACCGTCGAGTTCGTCCGACATCAGGATCTGGCACGAGAGCCGCGAATTTGACTTCACCAGCATGGCGTCGTCGAGCCGCTCTTCCTCCTCCTCGCTCATCGGAACGAGGCGATCGAACCATTCGGGATCGACATAGACATGGCAGGTGGCGCAGGCGAGCGCGCCGCCGCACTCGGCCTTGATCGGCAGGCCCCAGTCGCGGATCACCTCCATGACGCGCCAGCCTTCCAGCGCCTCCAATTCGTGCTCGCCGCCTTCCTGATCGGTGACGAAGAGCTTCAAGACTGCGCACTCCCGCCGCTGACCGGGCGTCGCGCCCAGGGACGCTTGCCGGCCATCTGCTCGCCATTGTCGGCCGCGGGCTGGAGATATTCGGCGACCTCCGGCCAGCGTCCTTCTTCAAGCCCCCGAATGACCAACGGGTCGTCGGTGGCGAAGGAATCGAAGCCGACCCGCTTCAGGAACGGGATCTGGTCGAGGAAGAACGCGCCGACGGCCCGAAGCTCGCCCGTGAAGCCGTCGCGATCGCGCAGCAACCGGCCGATCGAGAACGCGCGGCCATCGGCGAATTTCGGCAGGTCAGCCGCCACGACGGCAAGACGCGGCAGGTCGGCGACGATGTCCGTCCAGTCGGCGCCGGGTTCGATCACGATGCCAAGCGGCGCGTCACGCCCGATGAGCGTGTCGCGCTCGGCGCGAAAGCGCGCCAGCGACACGATGACGGCGCCGCCGCCAGGGATTTCCGCGTCGTCAGCAAGGCGCGTGAAGGCGTCCTCGACAAAGCGGCCGTGCTTCCAAAGTGCCATTCTATCCGCCTCAGATTCCGCTGCCGTCGGCTTCGCCGAGATGAATGCCGCATTCGACCTTGTCGAGACCGCGCCAGCGCCCGGCGCGCTCGTCTTCGCCCGGCTTGACCTTTGACGTGCAGGGCACGCAGCCGATCGAGGGATAGCCCTCGGCGACGAGCGGGTGCGCCGGCAGGTCATTGTCGGCGATATAGGCCTTGAGTTCGGCCGACGACCATGTGGCGAGCGGATTGACCTTCACGCGCGCGCCGTCCTGCTCGAACAGCTGGATGCTCGCGCGGGTCGCCGCCTGGAAGCGCTTGCGCCCGGTGAACCACGCATCGAAGCCCGTCAGCGCGCGGGCGAGCGGCTCGGTCTTGCGGATATGGCAGCAGAGATCGGCATTGCTCATCCAGGCCGCCTTGTAGGGATCCTTGGCCTTCAGCACCGCCTCGTCCGGCGTGACCGTCCGCACCTGCGTGAGACCGATCCGCTCGACCAGCGTGTCGCGATAAGCGAGCGTCTCGGGAAAGAGCCGCAGCGTATCGATGAACACGACCGGCACGTCGCTGCTGACCGAGGCGACGAGATGCAGCAGCACCGAGGATTCGGCGCCAAAGGACGAGACCAGCGCGATCTTCTCGCCGAAAAGCTCGAGCGCCTTGGCGACCGCCTCGCGCGAGGTGAGATGGCCGAAGCGCGCGTTCAGGATGGCCGCATCCTCGAGGCCGGCATTCTCATGATCGAACAGCGGCGCGCCGCCGGCACCGCCGCTGGCGGCCGAATCAAGCCGTGCCATAGAGCGCCTCCTTGAACGGAGCCTGGCCGAGGCGGCGATAAGCGGCGAGGAATGTCTCATCCGGCGCGGCGCGGCGGGCGATATAGGTGTCGACGATGGTCTCGACCGCATCGACGATCTCGTCGGTCGAGAAGCCGCGGCCGATGATGTCGCCGATCGCCGAATTCTCGTCGCCCGAGCCGCCGAGAGAGATCTGGTAGAATTCCTCGCCCTTCTTCTCGACGCCGAGAATGCCGATATGGCCGACATGGTGATGGCCGCAGGCATTGATGCAGCCGGAGATCTTGATCTTCAGTTCGCCGATCTCGCGCTGGCGCGCGATATCGCCGAAGCGCTGCGAAATGCGCTGCGCCACCGGTATGGATCGGGCATTGGCAAGGGCGCAATAATCGAGGCCCGGGCAGGCAATAATGTCGGTCACAAGTCCCGCATTAGCGGTGGCAAGCCCGGCCGCGACGAGCCCGTCATAGACAGCGCGCAGGTTCGCCTCGGCGACATGCGGCAGGATCAGGTTCTGCTCATGGCTGACGCGGATCTCGTCGAACGCATAGCGCTCGGCAAGATCGGCGACGACATCCATCTGGTCGGCCGTGGCATCGCCCGGCGTGCCGCCGATCGGCTTCAGCGAGATCGTCGCCGAGACATGGCCGGCGACGCGATGCGGGATCGTGTTCTGCCGCACCCAGGCGTCGAATTCGGGATCCGCCTTGCGTGCCGCGGCCAGGCCGGCGCTCGGCGCCGCCGCTTCGAGACCCGCCGGCGCAGCGAAATATTCGCGGATGCGCTCGACCTCGCCCTGCGGCAGCTTGAGCGCGCCGTGGCGGATGCGTTCCCATTCCTCTTCGACCTGGCGCGCAATCTCGTCGGCGCCGGTTTCATGCACCAGGATCTTGATGCGGGCCTTGTATTTGTTGTCGCGCCGGCCGTTCAGATTGTAGACGCGCAGGATCGCCTCCGAATAGGAGAGCAGGTCCTCCTCCGGCAGGAAATCGCGGATCTTCTTGGCGATCATCGGCGTGCGACCCTGGCCGCCACCGATATAGACGGCAAAGCCAAGCCGGCCGTTCTCGTCCTTCTTCAGATGCAGGCCGATGTCATGCACCTGAATCGCCGCGCGATCGCGCTCGGCGCCGGTGACGGCGACCTTGAACTTGCGCGGCAGGAAGACGAATTCGGGATGCAGCGATGACCACTGGCGGAGAATTTCCGCATAGGGGCGCGGATCCGCGACCTCGTCGGCCGCAGCGCCGGCGAAATGATCGGCGGTGACATTGCGGATGCAATTGCCCGAGGTCTGGATCGCGTGCATCTCGACCGAGGCAAGTTCGGCTAGGATATCCGGAATGTCCGAAAGCTTCGGCCAGTTGAACTGCAGGTTCTGCCGCGTCGTGAAATGGCCGTAGCCACGATCATAGCGGCGGGCGACATGAGCGAGCTTTCGCATCTGGCGGCTGTCGAGCGTGCCATAGGGCACGGCGATGCGCAGCATATAGGCGTGGAGCTGAAGATAGACGCCGTTCATCAGCCGAAGCGGCTTGAACTGGTCCTCCGTCAACTCGCCCGAAACACGTCGCTCCACCTGGTCGCGAAACTGCGCGACGCGGTCGGTCACGAAATCCTGGTCGAACTCGTCATAACGATACATGGACGTCAACCTGCCTTGCTCAAAGCGGCGCGCTCGGCGATCTCGGCCTCGCCATAGGCGACGGTGGGCCCGGCGGCGCGGATGCGCTCGCGGAGGCGAACCGGAACCGGAATACCGTTCTCGACCGTGACCTCGATGTCATAGGGTTCCACGACGATGCGCGCATCGTGCTGCGCCTTGCCATAGGCGACCGCCTCGGCCAGCGCGTCGGGCCCGACGACGCGCGCATCGGCAAGACGCTGCGACCAGCCGCCATCAGCCGTCAGGAAGACAACGAGACCGTTGCCGAGATCGTTCGCAGTGATGATGCTGTCGCTCATGATGTTCCGTTCGGGCCCGTCAGGCTGCCATCGCGGCCAGCGGCAAAGGGGAGACGCCAAGGGCGCTTTCGGCAATGACGCGGCCGACGATGATCACGACGGGACCGTCGATCTCCGGCCTGTCGGCGATGCTGGCCAGTTCGTCGAGCCGCCCGGCATAGGCCTTGCGATCGGACCGCGAGGCATTCTCGATCACCGCGACGGGCGTCGATGCGGCCAGACCGTTCTCGATCAGCCGCGCTGCCACCTTGGAAGCGACGCTGCGGCCCATATAGACGGCGATGGTCGAGCCTGCGAGTGCAAGGCCCGCCCATTCCGGCAGCGTGTCGCCGCGCATGTCATGGCCCGTCGCCAGCACGAAGGTCGAGGCGACATCGCGCAGCGTCAGCGGGATCTCGTTCTCGGCCGCCGCGGCGATCGCCGCCGTCACGCCCGGCACGATATCGAAGGAAACACCCGCCGCGCGCAGCGCCGCCATCTCCTCGCCAGCGCGGCCGAAGATGAGCGGATCGCCCGATTTCAGCCGCACGACGCGGCGCCCATCGCGGGCCTCGCGAACGAGGATGGCGTTGATCTCTTCCTGACTGGCGGCATGCATGCCCTTGGCCTTGCCGACATAGATGCGCAGCGCATCGCGCCGGCCCATGGCGACGACAGCCTCCGGCACGAGCTTGTCATAGACGATGACGTCGGCTTCCTGCAGCAGGCGCACGGCGCGCAGCGTCAGTAGATCCTCGGCGCCCGGACCGGCACCGACGAGGCTGACATGGCCGGCATGGCCCTTGGCCGTGCTGGCATCGATCGCTTCATCGGCTTCAGCATCGAGGCCGTCGATCTGCCCGGCCAGCACCTTGGCCGCCGCAGGACCGGTGAAGAAATGCGCCCAGAAACGACGACGGGCATCGGACGTCGGGATGCGCGCCGCGACGCGCTCGCGAAGGTTCTCGGCCAGATGCGCGAGATCGCCGATCGCCGGCGCGAGCATCTGCTCGATCCTGGCACGGACATGGCGCGCCAGCACCGGCGCTGCACCCTCGGTCGAGATCGCCACGGTCAGCGGGGCGCGGTTGACCAGCGCCGGAACATAGAAATCGCAAAGATCGGGACGATCGACGACATTGACCGGGATGCCGGCGGCCTTGGCGAGCGCACGCACGGCGCTGTCCTGATCGAGATCGCCGGTTGCCGCAAAGACGAGCGCCGCGCCCTCGAGATCGGCAGCCCCCGGCCAGCGCGGCTCGTGCCGGGCGCCGGTCGCGGCGACGTCGGCCGCAGCCTCATCATCCAGCTCCGGCGCGAAGAGAACCAGCAGCGCGCTGGTTTCAGACAGGAGACGCAGCTTCGCCGCGGCCTCGCCGCCGCCACCGACGATCACGATCCGGCGCCCCTCCACTTTGTGGAAGGCCGGAAAGGTCGAAAGTCTCCGATGGGCAGTCGCCATCGTTATCTCCGGCAGCGCGTTCGGATTGGAATGAGCGAAATTCTTGCACGGTATTTAGTGAATGCCGAGCGCAAACACGACAAAGGCGGTTCCAATTGCAAACCCCGCCTTGGAAAATCATTCCTGACGGCCGCAAGGGCGCCGGCTCGGCGAACGCCGCGCCGGCGGCCGAAACAGCTTCAGGACCAAGGCGGTGGCTGGCAAATGGCGGCTGCCTCCTGTCGCGAGGCACGATCCTTCCAGGCCTCATAGACGACTAATCCAGTCGTCTATGTAGAATTTCGTTCCGCTTCAGAAAACGCCGGCCCCAAGCTCGGCGGCACCGGCATGGGCGCGGAACATCTCGAAGAGTTCGCGTCCCATGCCATAGACGTCTTCCTCCGGGCGCACCGCAGCCGGACGCGCCGCGAACTCCGCCGCGTCGACCAGCACTTCGAGCGCGCCGGTAGCGCAATCGATGCGGATCATGTCGCCATCGCGGATCTTCGCGATCGGTCCGCCGGCCAGAGCCTCCGGCGTGACATGGATCGCCGCCGGCACCTTGCCGGAAGCGCCGGACATGCGCCCGTCGGTCAAGAGCGCCACGCGCTGGCCGCGGTCCTGCAGGATGCCGAGCGAGGGCGTCAGCTTGTGCAGTTCCGGCATGCCATTGGCCTTCGGGCCCTGGAAGCGGATGACCGCCACGAAATCGCCGGTGAGCTCACCCGCCTTGAAGGCGGCGAGCAGGTCGTCCTGCGCATCGAACACCTTGGCCGGCGCCTCGATGACGTGACGATCCGGCTTCACGGCCGAGATCTTGATGACGGCCCGGCCGAGATTGCCGGAGAGAAGCTTGAGGCCGCCCGTCGGCTGGAACGCCTTGGCGACCGGCGCCAGAACCTTCTCGTCGAGGCTTTCGCGCGCGCCTTCCTGCCAGGAAATGCCGCCGGCCGCGTCGAGCTTCGGCTCGACTGTATAGGCCGCGAGCCCGTTGCCCCAGATCGTCTTGACGTCCTCGTGCAGATAGCCGGCGTCGAGCAGTTCGCGGATGAGGAAGCTCATGCCGCCCGCTGCGTGGAAATGGTTCACGTCGGCAAGGCCGTTCGGATAGACGCGGGTCAGGAGCGGCACGACATCGGAAAGATCCGAGAAATCGTCCCAGGTGAGCTGGATGCCCGCCGCCTTGGCGATCGCGACGAGATGCATCGTATGGTTGGTCGAGCCGCCGGTGGCGTTGAGGCCGACGACGCCGTTGACGATCACCTTCTCGTCGACGATCTCGCCGATCGGCGTGAACTCGTTGCCGAGCGCGGTGATGGCGAGCGCGCGCTTGGTCGCCGCCTTGGTGAGCGCCTCGCGCAGCGGCGTGTTCGGATTGACGAAGGAGGAGCCCGGCAGATGCAGGCCCATGATCTCCATCATCATCTGGTTGGTGTTGGCCGTGCCGTAGAAGGTGCAGGTGCCCGGACCATGATAGGAGGCGCTTTCCGCCTCGAGCAGTTCGGCGCGGCCGACCTTGCCTTCCGCGTAGAGCTGGCGGATACGCGCCTTCTCGCCGTTCGGCAGGCCCGTCGTCATCGGCCCCGCGGGAATGAACACCGTCGGCAGATGGCCGAAGGAGAGCGCCGCGATCATCAGGCCCGGCACGATCTTGTCGCAGATGCCGAGAAAGACCGCTGCGTCGAACATGTTGTGCGAGAGGCCGATCGCCGCCGACATCGCGATGGCATCGCGCGAGAACAGCGACAGCTCCATGCCGGTTTGGCCCTGCGTGACGCCGTCGCACATCGCGGGAACGCCGCCCGCCACTTGCGCGACGCCGCCCGCCTCGCGCGCCGCGATGCGGATCAGCTCGGGATAGGTCTCATAGGGCTGATGGGCCGAGAGCATATCGTTATAGGCGGTGATGATGCCGAGATTGGGCACCACGTCGCCCTTCAGCGCCGCCTTGTCCTCGACGCCGCATGCGGCGAAGCCATGGGCCAGGTTGCCGCATGCGAGCGTGCCGCGCCGCGTGCCGGCCTTGGCGGCGGCGGCGACGCGCTTCAGATACAGCGCCCGGCTTGCCGTGCTGCGGGCGCGGATGCGCTCGGTGACTTCGGCGACCTTCGGATGGATGGTCATGGCTGAACTCCACTTTGTGCCGGGCACGGCCGCGCCCGGCATGCGGCGATCCCGTAAGGGCCGCTACTCGATTTCCTCGTGCCAGGTGCGCCCGTCGCGCTCGATCAGTGCGATCGCCGCCGAGGGGCCCCATGTGCCGGCCGTATAGGCCTTCGGCGCCTCGCGCGATGCCTGCCAGCCATCGAGGATCGGGTCGATCCACTTCCAGGCCGCCTCGACCTCGTCGCGGCGCATGAACAGCGTGGCGTTGCCGCGGATCACATCCATCAGCAGCCGCTCATAAGCCTCGGGGCTGCGCACCTTGAAGGTCTGGGCGAAGCTCATGTCGAGCGGCACATGGCGAAGGCGCATGCCGCCCGGGCCCGGATCCTTGATCATCAGCCAGAGGCGGACGCCCTCGTCCGGCTGCAGGCGCATGACGAGCTGGTTGGAGACCAGCTGGCCAGCGGCGTTGCCGAAGATCGAATGCGGGATCGCCTTGAACGAGACCACGATCTCCGAATTGCGGGCCGGGAGCCGCTTGCCGGTGCGGATATAGAAAGGCACGCCGGCCCAGCGCCAGTTCTCGATCTCGGCCTTCAGCGCGACGAACGTCTCCGTCATCGAATCATCACGGCCGAGTTCCTGCAGATAGCCGGGCACCGGCCCGCCAGCCGAAGCGCCGGCCCGGTACTGGCCGCGCACGGTGACGGCCTCGAGTTCCTTCGCGGTGATCGGCTTCAGCGAGCGCAGGACCTTCAGCTTCTCGTCGCGCATCGCATCCGCCTCGAACTGGCTGGGCGGCTCCATGGCGACGAGGCAGAGCAGCTGCAGGATGTGGTTCTGCACCATGTCGCGCAGGGCGCCGGCCGTGTCGTAGTAGCCGGCGCGGCTTTCGACGCCGAGATTTTCGGCGACGGTGATCTGCACGTGATCGATATGGGCGGCGTTCCAGAGCGGCTCGAACAGGGCGTTCGCGAAGCGCAGCGCCATCAGGTTCTGCACCGTCTCCTTCCCGAGATAATGATCGATGCGATAGATCTGGCTCTCGTCGAACACCTTGCCGACGGCATCGTTGAGCTCGGTCGCCGATTTGAGGCTCTTGCCGATCGGCTTCTCGATGATGACGCGCGTCTGCGGCGTGATCAGGTCATGCGCGCCGATCCCCTCGCAGATCACGCCGAACAGATCCGGCGACACGGCGAGATAGAAGGCGCGGACGCGATCCTTGCCCTCTTCGAGCACGCGGGCGAGATCGGCCCAGCCGGCGTCATCGATCTTGGCATCGACGGAAACGTAGGAGATGCGGGCGAGGAAAGAGGCGACCTGCTCGGGCTCGCGCTCATCGGCCGGCACGAACTTGGTCAGCGCCTCCTCGGTGAGCTTGCGATAGTCGTCATCGCTGAGCTTGCGGCGCGATGCGGCGATGATCCGGGAGACCTCGGGGATCTGCTCGTCGCGATGGCGATGGTAGAGCGCCGGCAGCAGCTTGCGATAGGCGAGATCGCCGGTCGCGCCGAACACGACGAGGTCGAAGGGGTCGACGGCGATGATTCGACTGGTCATGAAAACCCTCTTTCCCGATGCCGGACATTCCGGCCAAGCCCGAACAAGCGTGTCCTAGCCAATTCCGCTTCATATGTTGAGGGAGAAAATTAGAGCATCGAAATAAAACTCCTGCGACGAGTTTGCCTTATCGTGCCGGGCGCCTCGCGAAGCAGTGGCGATCATCAAGCAGGATATGGGCCAAAGGGAGATTATGGGATGTCGGAACCTCAATGCATCGTGCCGGCGGGAGACAGCTGCGGCGAGGGCGTCGTCTGGCACGCAGCCGAGCGCGCGGTCTACTGGACGGACATCAACCGCTTCCTGATCCACCGGCTCGACACCGAAAGCGGCTCGGTGCGCAGCTGGTTCTTCGACGAACCGGTGACGGCGATCGGCATTACCGACCGCGACGGCACGTTCCTCATCGCCCTCGGCTCCAGGCTCATTCTCTGGCAGCCGGCAAAGGATGCCCGCGCCGATTTCGCCCGGCCCGAGGCCAATACGCCGGCCGCGCGGCTGAATGACGGCCGCCCCGATCCGTTTGGCGACCTCATCATCGGCTCGATGTTCAACAATGTCGCGCCTGATGGCTCCGCTGTCGACATCTCCGGGCCGCCGCTCGGCGCACTTTACCGTGTCCGATCCGACGGGTCGATCGAGACGATCAAGCGCGACATCGGCATCACCAACACCATGGCCTGGGACCTGCAGCGCGGCCGCTTCTATACCGCCGACACGCTCAAGAACGAGATCTGGGCCTTCGACTATGATGCGGCGACGGGCGCCCTCTCCGGCGAGCGCGACCATTTCACCGGCTTCGATCGCGGCTCGCCCGACGGATCGCAGATCGACGCCGAGGGCCATCTGTGGAATGCCCGTTACGGCGGTGGCTGCGTGGTGCGCATCTCGCCGGAGGGCACCGTATCCGGCGTGCTCGACATGCCGGTCGGCAATGTCACCAACTGCACCTTTGGCGGCGACGATCTCAAGACCCTCTATGTAACGACGGCGCAGGGCGGTTCCGGGCCGCTGGAGCGGCTCGCGGGCGGGCTGTTCGCCTATCGGTCGCCGGTGCCCGGCCTTGCCGAGACGATCTTCCGCTTCGACCGCTGAAGGCTGATTGCGCGACCCGGCGGCGCGGTGCATCGTGCCCGCCGCCGGGCCGACCCGGCCCCAGGAGGATACCCATGTCGCGAGCCGTCGTTCCTTTCCAGCGGATGCTTGCAGCCGTGATTGCCGTGCCTTTGCTGGCGAGCGCAGCGTCTGCCGCGCCAACCAGCGCGCAGCAATCGGCCATCAAATCGTCCTGCCAAAGCGATTACCGCGCCAACTGCGCCAGCGTGCCGCCCGGCGGCTCGGCCGCCCTGCAGTGCCTGCAGCAGAACATCGCCAAGCTCTCGGCCGCCTGCCAGCAGGCGGTGAACGCGGCGTCAGGTACGGCACCGGCAGCGGCGAATCCGGCGCCGGCTGGAACGGCGCCTGCCGCCGCCGCTGCGCCCAAGGCTGCCGCCCCCAACACGGCCGCACCGAAGCCGCCAGTGGCCGCGACACCGCCACCGCCACCGCCGGTGCAGATGTCGCCGCGCCAGGAGGCGATGCTCGTTCGCCAATATTGCCGGACCGACTTTGCCCGCTATTGCGGCACAGTCCGCCTTGGCGCCGGCAATGGAGCGGCCTGCCTCCGGGCCAATGCGGCGCGCCTGTCGCGCGGCTGCAAGCAGGCGCTCGCAGCCGCCATGCGATAGCGCGGGGATGGCGCGGAGATGGCGATCATCGACATCGACCATGTGCAGATCGCCATGCCGCGCGACGCGGAGGATGTCGCGCGGCAATTCTATGGCGGCGTGCTGGGGCTGACCGAGATCGCCAAGCCTCCCAATCTGGCAGGGCGCGGCGGGGTCTGGTTCATCGCTGGTCCCCGCCAATTGCATCTCGGCGTCGAGGACGATTTCCGGCCGGCGCGGAAGGCGCATCCGGCTTTTCGCGTCGATGATCTCGAGAGCCTGTGCACCCGCTGCATCGCGGCCGGCCTTTCGCCGGTCGATGATGAACCCCTCCCCGGCTTTCGCCGATTCTACCTTGCGGATCCCTTCGGCAATCGGCTGGAATTCTTGACGGCAGAGGATTGACCTTGCTTTTGTCCACATCTGGACTATATGATCCGGACATGGACAGGAGATGGGCATGATCCTCTCGCCGACACAAGCTGCCGCCACACCTGCCGGCGAATCCTGGCGGCATTTTTCCGCCGCTGATCGCAGGCGTCTCGGCGGGCCCGGGCTTCGCAGCTTCGTCGCCATCGCCGATCTCTGGGGGCTCACCGAGGCCGAGCGCATGCGCATGCTCGGCCTGCCCGGCCGTTCGACCTATTTCGGCTGGCTCGCCAAGGCGCGCACCGATGCGCCGCTGATCCTGCCGCTCGATACGCTGCTCAGGATCTCGGCGGTGCTTGGCATCCACAAGGCGCTGCGCATTCTCTTCGCGGCTGACGCCGATGCGCTGTTCTGGCTGCGTGCGCCAAACAGCGGGCCGCTGTTCGGTGGCCAGCCGCCCTTGGCGCTCGCTGCCAACGGCACGCAGGACGGTCTGATGCTGCTGCGCCGCCATCTTGACGCTTGGCGCGGCGGTCTGTTCTCGGCCCCCCTGCCCGCGCTCGACGATGTCGCGGCGCCGATCGACGACAGCGACATCGTCTGGGCCTGACGATGCAGCGCTTTCCCGCAGTCCCCATCCCGGGCCCGACGCAGCGCCTGATCCCGTCGCGCTTTCCGCCGATCAGCGCTTTCGACGATGTCGCCGCGCCGGCCGAACTCGAGGCGGTGATGGAACTCGAAGGCTGGACCAATGACCGCCTGGTCGCCGAGCGTCTGGCGCGGCTGCCGAAAAGCGAATGGGTCTATGGCCGGCCGAATGCCAGCGTCGTCATGGCGTCGTTCCTGCACACGCCGCCGACCGGCCTCCGCTTCTCCTCGGGGGCACTCGGCGCCTGGTATGGGGCGATGCGCGTCGAGACCGCGATCGCCGAGGTCTCACACCACCTCCGGCGCGAGATGATGCGCAGCGGCATGGAGCGGCATGTCGCGACCTACCGCGTCTATGGCGCGCAGTTCGAAGGCCTCTATCGCGATATCCGCGACCATGTCGCGGACGAGCCCGGCCTCTATTCGACATCGGACTACAGTGCTTCACAGGCCTTCGGCGAGAGCGTGCGGGCGAGCGGCGGCGACGGCATTCTCTATGCCAGCATTCGCCACCGCGGCGGCGAGAATATCTGCGCCTATCGCCCGTCGAAAATCCTCGACGTCACGCAATCCGGCCATATCGAACTGACGCTCCGCCTCGAAGGCAAGATCGTCGCGCGCCGGCTGGCCTAAACTAAAGTAGACGAGGCTAATGAAGCGCGCTAAAGTTGCAGCGGAATATAATAGACAGGTAGGATTGGGATGGCAAAGGCGGCCAGCGGATATACCATCGGACCTAATGAGGTGCCGACAATCCTAGGTATGGATGCCCGGGGGGACCGGGATCACGACATCGCTGCTTGGTTCGGCGTAAACCAGGGTCGGATTGCCGAAGCAAAGGACGGCAAATGGGGAAGCCCTGCGCCAGCCGTAGTGGCGCAACTTCCACCGAGAGGCGCCCCGGGCATCAAGGGCCGACGCCTCCGACAAGCCCTTGATGGCGTTCTGGCCGCCATGCTGACTGACCCTAAGGGCGCCGAAAGTCTCCTGAATGAGGCTCTTTCAAATTATGATGCAGATGAGCCGTGATGTCTCTAAGAACCGTTAACTGTGTAGTCGCTCCGCCGCTCTAATTGCCTCCGACATGGAGGCACCCATTTTAGTTGCGGCGCATCTGATGCCCTGCCTATTTCCCAGATAAACCACGCGTAGCCGGTCGCCGTCGTCGCCTTCATGTCGAGTCTGCCCTTGACCATGGGTACACGTTCGGTGAATTGTGCAAATATACTTGGCGGATTGAATTTAAAAATCGCTTCATAGCGACCGATGCTTTCGAGGAAAACTGTTCTCGCAAGAATTGCGACACCGACCCGAGCGATTGTCCGCGCCCGAAGAATGAACTCCTCGGCTAGCCTGAAGGGCGGGTTAGTGATTACCCAATCATGAGACTTGGCCTCATACGGGTAACTAAGAAAGTCTCGCACCGGCGCATATCCGTAGCTAAATGCGTCGTAAGCATCAACCCGATGAAAGTACTCGGAAAGTGGCCGGGCCATGTCTCCCCTGCCAGCTGCGGGCTCCAGACAGCTTAAGCCAGCAACCTGGTCGCGTTGCAAAATATGTTCAATCAGAGCGCGTGTAGCCCAAGGAGGTGTCGGGAAGTCATCCGGGCTGTCGCTTGGCTCAATTCTTTGCGACATAACTGCATGAGAAGTATTTTGCATGATTTCGGCGCAAGTTTGAGGCGAATTTCGATCAAACTGCACCCCTTATGGTTAACCAATTGATAATAGCGTCTGGGCGCTTGGATCGCTAATGAGAGACACCTGACCCGCGAACGCTCTAGCCGCGCGGGAAGGCGACGCCGTTTTCGTCGAAGACGTGAAGGTGACGCTTCTCGGTGGTGAGCGAGACCTTCTGGCCCTTGGCGACGACGGCTTCGTTCTCGATCTTGGCGACGATCGGCTCGCTGGTGCCGACATCGACATAGATCAGCGTCACTTCGCCGAGCTGCTCGACAATGTCGATCGTGCCCTGGAAGATCGCGTCGGGCCCCTCGGTCAGCACGAGATCCTCGGGACGGACGCCGAAGGTGCCGCGCTTGCCGGCGGACGATGCCGGGATAACAGCGGCGACCGCGATCTTGTTGCAGCCATCCGGCTGGACGGCAGCGTCGGGACTACCCGACACGATCGTGCAGGGAATGGTGTTCATCGACGGCGAGCCGAGGAAGCGGGCAACGAACAGATTGTCCGGCCGGTGATAGAGCTCCATCGGCGCGCCGACCTGCTCGACGCGGCCGGCATTCAGCACCACGATGCGGTCGGCCAGCGTCATCGCCTCTACCTGGTCATGCGTGACATAGATCATCGTCACGCCGGCCATGCGCTCATGCAGCTTGTTGATCTCGATGCGCGTCTGGACGCGCAGCGCTGCGTCGAGATTGGAGAGCGGCTCGTCGAACAGGAACACCTTGGGGTCGCGCACGATGGCGCGGCCGATGGCGACGCGCTGGCGCTGGCCACCCGAGAGCTGCTTCGGCAGGCGATCGAGATAGGGCGTGATCTGCAGGATATCCGCTGCCTCGCGCACCCGCTTGTCGATCTCGGAGCTGTCGTGCCCCTTCGCCAGCTTCATGCCGAAGGCCATGTTGTCGTAGACGGTCATATGCGGATAGAGCGCATAGGACTGGAACACCATGGCGATGCCCCGCTTAGAGGGCGCCAGTTGGTTGACCACCTGGCCGTCGATCTGCAGCGTGCCTCCTGTGATGTCCTCGAGGCCGGCGATCAGGCGCAGCAAGGTCGACTTGCCGCAGCCCGACGGGCCGACAAAGACGATGAACTCGCCCGACTTGATGTCGAGGTCGATCCCATGCAGCACCTTGACGGTGCCGTAGCTCTTCTTGATGCCGCGCAGCAGCAGTCCAGCCATGTTCGTTCCCCTTCAGAGCCCGTCAGACAATCCTGGCGAAGAACGCGTCGCGTCCGTTCAGGCTGATGGTCCGTTCCTGTTGATGCAGCGTCGCGGTGAACCCGTGGCCATCGAGCGGCGCAACCTCGATGCCAGGCGGTAGATCGGCGGTGACCGCCGTCGTGCCGATATTGAAAACGGCCAGCACCGTTTCGTCGCCCGTGGTGCGGATGAAGCCGAGCACGTCATCAGGCGTGTCGATAAAGGCGATGCTGCCGCGAATGAGCGCCGGATGCGCCTTGCGAAACGCGATCATGCGCCGATAGAGCGCCAGCACCGACTGATGGTCGACATCCTCGCGGTTGGCGGCGCGGGCGATATGCTCCTGCGGCACCGGCAGCCAGGGCTTGCCGGTCGAGAAGCCGCCATAGGTGGCGTTCGATTCCCACACCATCGGCGTGCGGCAGCCGTCGCGCCCCTTGAACTCGGGCCAGAAGCGGATGCCATAGGGATCCTGCAGGTCCTCGAAGGCGATGTCAGCCTCGGTCAGCCCGAGCTCCTCGCCCTGATAGAGGCAGACCGAGCCGCGCAGCGACAGGAGGATCGCCGCCGCGATCTTGGCGACGCCGTCATAATCGCCGTCGGTGGTCCAGCGGCTGACATGGCGGACGATATCGTGGTTCGAGAAGGCCCAGCACGGCCAGCCATCGCCGACGATCGCCTCGAACGCCGTCACGCGCTTGACGAAGTGTTCCTTCGTGAAGATCGGCGAGAGGAAGTCGAAGGTGTAGCACATATGCAGCTTGTCGCCGCCGGATGTATAGGCCGCCATGGTGCGCAGCGAGCGCGGGCCATCGCCGATCTCGCCGACGGTGGTCTGGCCCGGATAGCGATCGAGCAGCGCCCGCAGCCGCTTCAGGAATTCGAGATTTTCCGGCTGGCTCTTGTCGTGGATATGATCCTGCCAGTTATAGGGATTGACCGCCGGCGCCTCGGGCGAATTGCGATCCTCCAGCAGCGACGGCGGATTGTCCTCGAGGCCTTGCGAGTGAACATAGAAGTTCACCGTATCGAGGCGGAAACCGTCGACGCCGCGTTTCAGCCAGAACTCGACCGTATCCAGCAGCGCATCCTGCACCGCCATGGTGTGGAAGTTGAGGTCCGGCTGCGAGGTCAGGAAATTGTGCAGGTAATACTGGCAGCGGGTCGTGTCCCACTCCCAGCCGGAGCCGCCGAAGATCGACAGCCAGTTGTTGGGCGGCGTGCCATCCGGTTTGGCATCGGCCCAGACATACCAGTCGGCCTTCGCGTTATCCTTGGAGGAGCGGCTTTCCTTGAACCAGGGATGCTGGTCCGAGGAGTGCGACAGCACCTGGTCGATCAGCACGCGGATGCCGCGGGCATGCGCTTCCGCGATCAGGTGATCGAAATCCTCGATGGTGCCGAACAGGCCGTCGACGGCGCAATAATCCGAGACGTCGTAGCCGAAATCCTTCATCGGCGACTTGAAGAACGGCGCGATCCAGATCGCGTCCGCGCCGAGCGCCGCGATATGGCCGAGCCGCTCGGCGATGCCCTTGAGATCGCCGACGCCGTCGCCATTCGTATCCTGGAACGAGCGTGGATAGACCTGATAGATGACGGCGCCGCGCCACCAATCGGGATCGCTCGAGAGGATCGAGCCGGGAACCTGCTGCGCAGTCTGACTCATCATCAACCCTTCACGCCGCCGGCCGTCAGGCCCGAGATGATCTTGCGCTGGAAGATCAGCACGAGGACGACGAGCGGTACGGTGACGATGACCGACGCAGCCATGATGTTACCCCAGGGAATTTCGTACTGAGTGGCGCCCGACAAAAGGGCGATCGCGACCGGAACGGTGCGGGTGTTGTTGGACGACGTGAAGGTCAGCGCGAACAGGAACTCGTTCCAGGCCGCGATGAAGGCGAGAAGTCCGGTCGTCACCAGAGCCGGCCACATCAGCGGCAGGAAGACCTTGGTGATGATGACCCACGGGCTGGCGCCATCGACGATCGCGGCTTCCTCGATCTCGATCGGCAAGTCGCGCATGAAGGTCGTCAGGATCCACACGGTGAAAGGCAGCGTGAAGATCATATAGGAGAAGATCAGCGCGAACGGCGTGTTGAAGATGCCGAAGAAGCGCACCAGCTCGAACAGGCCCGACAGCACCGCGATCTGCGGGAACATCGAGACCGCGAGGATCGTGAACAGCAGCAGCGAGCGGCCCGCGAACCGGACGCGCGACAGGGCAAAGGACGCGGTCACGGCAAGGACCAGCGAGATCGCCACCACCACCGAGGCGATCAGCAGCGAATTGGCGAGGTTGCGCGGGAAGCTTCCCGTCGTCAGAACCTGCGTATAATTGGCGAGCGAGAAGGATCTCGGCCAGTAGTTGATCTCGAACAGCGCCGTTCCGGATTTGAACGACGTGATGATCGCGTAATAGAACGGGAAGATCGAGATGAAGACAATGCCGATCACCAGCAGGTAGAAGGCGACGCGCTTGATCACATGCCAGAGCATCAGCGGCCTCCCTCGAAATTCACCTTGCCGACGATGATATAGACGACGGTGATCACCGTCAGGATCAGGAACAGCATCGTCGATGCCGCCGAGCCATAGGCGAACTTGTCGAAATCGAACAGGTTCTCGCGGGCGAACACCGACATCGTCTTCGTCTGGGCGTTGTTCGCGGTCAGCACATAGATGAGGTCGAAGATGCGCAGCGCGTCGAGCATGCGGAAGATGATCGCGACCATCAGCGCCGGACGGACCAGCGGCAGCGTGACGCGGAAGAACACCTTCACCGGATGCACGCCGTCGATCTTGGCCGCCTCGTAGATGTCGCCGGGGATCATCTGCAGGCCCGCCAGGATGAGCAGCGCCATGAACGGCGTCGTCTTCCAGATGTCGACCATCAGCACGGCGAGCATCGCGGTATCGGGATTGGCCGTCCAGGCGATCTTCTGCGAGATCAGCCCGAGATTCAGCAGGATGTCGTTGATGATGCCGAACTGGTCATTGAGCATCCAGGCCCACATCTTGGCCGAAACGATGGTCGGAATGGCCCAGGGCACGAGGATCGCGGCGCGCACGATGCCGCGGCCGCGGAATTCCGCATTGAGGACGAGCGCGACCATCATGCCGATGATCGTCTCCGAGATCACCGAGACGACGGAGAAGCGGACGGTGTTCCAGACCGACTTCCACCACAGCGGATCGACGAGCAGGCCGTCATAGATGACGCGGCCGCTCTTCAGCGTGGTGATCGATAGATAGTTCTCGAAGCCGACCCACTCCGCGGCACTGATATTGGTCAGCGAGGCATTGGTGAAGGAGAAATAGATGCTTCGCAGCAACGGCCAGCCGGCCACGATGGCCAGCACCACCAGCATCGGCGTCAGGAACAGCCAGGCCGAACGAATGCGCTGGCGGAAGAGATCGGAGCCGGCGCTTTGTTCGGCGTCGTCGACGGTTTCGGCTATGGCCATGCTGATCGTCCCCCATGGCCGGATCGGCCTGCAACTGGCGGGTTCCCGCGCGTCTTTCCGGTAACGGTAGCGCCGGAGACGGTGAATTCAACGAAAATCGCCCCCCGCGATCACGCGGGGGGCGAGGGATCGGGGGCTTACCAGTTGGCGCCCTTCAGCTTGGTCAGCTGGGCTTCGAGCAGTTCGAGATTGTCGGCTGCGCTGCCGCTGCCCGAGATCGTGTTGTGCACGGCGGTCCAGAAGTTCGAGGAGACCTCGTTGTACTTGACCTTGGTCGGCGCGGACGGGCGCGGAACGGCGTTCAGGAACACTTCCTTCCAGCGCGGGATGATCGGCACGGCCTTGGCGATGTCGGCGTCGTCATAGAGTTCGACGATCGTCGGCAGGTTGGAGGCCTCGATCGCCTGCTTCTTCTGCATTTCCTTCGAAGTCAGGAACTTGACGAGGTCGATCGCCTCTTTCTGGTTCTTCGAATATTTCGACACCGCGAGGTTCCAGCCGCCGAGGGTCGCCGCCGAACCGGCGCCTTCGCCGGTACCGGCCGGCAGCGGAGCGACATCGAACTTGTCCTTGACGGCCGAGTCGGCGCCATTGCCGAGCGAGTAGGCATAGGGCCAGTTACGCATGAACACGGCATTGCCGGTCTGCCAGACGCCACGCGACTCTTCTTCCTGATAGGCCAGCACGCCGGGCGGCGAGATGCTGTTGACCCAGCCCTTGACCTCTTCGAGAGCGGCAGCCGCCTTCGGGTTGTTGATCGAGATGGTGCCGTCGGCCTCGACGATCTGGCCGCCGCCATTCGACTTGACCCATTCGAGCGCGTTGCAGGTCAGGCCCTCATAGGCGTTGCCCTGGAACACGAAGCCCCAGATGTCCTTCGAGCCGGCCGCGCGCTCCTTGTCCTGGATCTCCTTCGCCGTTGCGGCGAGTTCGGCCCAGGTCTTCGGCGGCGTCTTGCCGTATTTTTCGAGCAGGTCCTTGCGGTAGTAGAGCGCCGGAGCGTCGGTGAAGAGCGGCATTGCAACGAGCTTGCCGTTCACGGTCTGCGATTCGACGATCGACGGGAAATGCTGGCCGATGACATCCTTGGTGGCTTCGGTCAGATCGACGAGCTGGTCGGCGAGCTGCGGCGCCCAGATGACGTCGGTCTGGTAGACGTCGATGTCGGAGTTGCCGGCGGCGAGCCAGAGCTTGTACTGGCCGAACTGGTCGGTCGTCGACGACGGCATCGGGACGATCGTGACCTTGTTGCCCGACTGCTTTTCGTAGATGTCGAGCTTTTCACGCAGCACGGCGAGACCGTTGCCGGTATCGCCCGAGACGATCGACAGGTTCGCGGCGTCGGCGGCGCTGGCAATGGCCATCGCAGCCGCGAAGCCGAGGAGCGCGGATCGCATGTTCATGTTCAAACCTCCCTGAGAAACAAACGAATCTCATGGGCGAGCAAGTGCCGGGAGCTATCCGTTTGCGGACGCGCCCTTGCTCTTCCTCCTCCCAAAAAACGCCCTTTGATCACCTGCTCCCGGCAGGAACCCAAAGCGCTTTGAAGGCAGTTTCAGCAGGTGGCGCGAGAACTGTCAAGCTCCAGCACCTTTGAAACCGAAAGCGGTACGGCATGCTTTCGAGCCCAATTCGTACGATAAATTGGCCCATTTCCTTGAAATAACTCGAAAATCAATGCGAGGATGGTAGCGATTTGTGCCTGCCGGTCCCGCCGCCGGCATGGGATCGCGCCGAACCAGCTTGCAACAGGATTTGAAAGCGCTTTGAATAGGTTCAAGTGGGAGGAAAGAGCTCGATGAAGCTCAAGGACCTCGCCCAGCATCTCGGTCTGTCGCAGACGACCGTGAGCCGGGCGCTCAATGGCTATCCTGAAGTCAATGAAGAGACGCGTCGGCGTGTGCTCGACGCTGCGCGCCGCCATGGCTATCAGCCGAACGCCAATGCGCGGCGGCTCGCCACCGGCCGCGCCAGCGCCATCGGCATCGTGCTGCCCACCGACCGCAACATGTTGCTCGATCCGCATTACATGGAGTTTCAGGCCGGTCTCGGCGAAACGCTGCTGCGTGACGAGATCGACATCGTGCTGTCTCCCTCGCGCGGCGGCGATGAAACGGCGAATTACCAGCGCATGGCCGTCGGCTCCCGCGTCGACGGGGTGATCCTGTCCAGCCCGCTCATCGCCGACGAGCGCGTCCGTCTCCTGACCGAGCTCGGCCTGCCGTTCATCCTGCATGGCCGGACGGAATCAGACATTCCGCATGCCTGGATCGATATCGACAACGAAGGCGCCTTCCGCCATGCCACCAAGCATCTGCTCGATCTCGGCCACCGGCGCATCGGACTGATCAACGGCGAGTCGCGCTTCACATTCGCCCGCGACCGTGAAATCGGGTTCCGCTCGGCGCTGGCGGCGCGCGGCATCACGCCCGAGGAGCATTTCATCGCTGGCGGCGTGATGAGCGATGAGGTCGGCTACCGGATCGCCGAACGCTTCCTGGCTGAGCGGCCGCGTCCGACAGCGCTGCTCGTCTCCTCCATGATGATGTCGCTCGGTGCCTTTCGTGCCATCCGCGCTGCCGGACTGGAACTCGGGCGCGACGTCTCGATGATCGCACATGACGACGTGTTCCCGTTCCTGAACCCCGACGTTATGGTGCCGACCATGTCCACCACACGCTCCTCGATCCGCGCGGCGGGAAAGCGGGTCGGCGAATTGCTGATGGAAATCGTCGGCGGCCGCGCGCCTGAGACGATCCATGAACTCTGGCCGGTGGAGCTTGTCATCAGGGCCTCGACGGGGCCAGCGCCTGCCGATTGAAGGGCATGCTTGACAGGGGCGGGCGAGTGTCGAACAACGCTTCGACCCTTCGGATCCGCTCCGCGAGTGCTGCCTTGAACGCTGCTTCTTCCTCTGACGGTCACCCCGCCATCCCTGATGCCGACGCCGCCCTGATCGCGGTCGACTGGGGCACGTCCCGCTGCCGCGCGATGCTGCTCGACGCCGAAGGCGGGCTGATCGCCGAGGCGGAGAGCGCCGACGGCATCGGGCCGCTCGGCGGCCAGGGCCATGAGGATGCGTTCGAGCGGCTGACGAGCGGCTGGCCGCGCGTTCCCGTGCTGATGGCCGGCATGGTCGGCAGCCGCCAGGGCTGGCGCGAGGCGGCCTATGTTCCTGTTCCGGCGACGAGCGAGGGGCTCGCGGCCGGGCTGCATCGCTTCGAGGGCAGCGATCATCGCGCCCTCGCGATCGTTCCCGGCCTCGTGCTGCGCTCGGCAGTGCGCGACGGCGACGTGATCCGCGGCGAGGAAACCCAGCTCGTCGGGCTGATGGAAGAGGAGCCGGATTTCGCCGGCATCGCCATCCTCCCGGGCACCCATTCGAAATGGGCGGCGGTCGGCGGCGGTACGATCCGCGATTTCCAGACCTTCATGACGGGCGAGATGTTCGAGCTTCTGGCGCGGAAGTCGTTCCTGCGCCACTCCGTTGCCGAGCACGCCGACGACATCGCCTCGTCGGAACATTTCGCGCTCGCGGTCCGGCGCAGCGTCGTCGAGGGCCTGCCTTTTCTCGGCGCCATCTTCTCGGTGCGCGTCCGGCAGCTCCTGGACGGCGTGTCGGGCGACGACAACCTCGCTTATCTCTCCGGCCTCGTCATCGGCGGTGAAATCGCCGCCGCGCGCGACGCGCGCCTGCTCGATGCCGACCAGCCGATCCGCATCATCGGCTCACGCTCGCTGGCGCGCGCCTATTCGGCGGCCTTCGCGGTTGCCGGCCATCACGCCGAGGCGCGTGACGGCTCGGCGCTCGTCAGGCGCGGCCTCGTGCGCATCGCGCGCGCCAACGGACTTCTTTGAAGGAACCCTGCCGATGACCCATCCGCTGTTCGGAAGCCACCGCCCGCTGGTCGCAATCTTGCGGGGCATCGCGCCGGGCGAAGCCGCGGCCGTGTTCGACGTGCTCGTGGAAGCCGGGATCACGCTGATCGAAGTGCCGCTGAATTCGCCCGAACCCTTCGTCTCAATCGAGACGATGGCGAAGCGCGCCGACGGCCGCGCCAAGGTCGGCGCCGGAACGGTGCTCTCGGCCGCCCATGTCGATTCCGTCAAGGACAGTGGCGGCATGCTGATCGTCTCGCCGAATGCCAATCCCGAGGTCATCCGGCGCACCAAGGAACTGGGCCTTGAATCCTATCCTGGTGTCTTCACGCCCACCGAGGCCTTTGCGGCCATCGATGCCGGTGCCGACGCGCTGAAGTTCTTCCCGGCCGAACTGATCGGCACCAGCGGCATCCGCGCCATGAAGGCGGTGCTGCCGAAAGATCTGCCGGTTCTGGCCGTCGGTGGCGCCAATGCCTCCAATTTCGGCGAATATCTCAAGGCGGGCTGCGCCGGCTTCGGCATCGGCTCCTATCTCTACAAGCCCGGCGCCAGCATCGCCGATGTCGCTGCCCGTGCCGCCGAACTGGTGGCCGCCTTCGACGCCGCAGCATAAGTCGGCGCAGCAGTATTGCTTCGCAGCATCAAACGAACGTGAACGAGGGGCGCCGCTTCCTTCTTACAAACGTCATCGAGTGCCGTAATGTTTGGGACGCACGCAAAGCCCGAACGCCCGAGGAGGTTCGTGATGAACGACTCCAATTCCTGCTATGGCAAGGAAACTTCGCTGAACGAACTTCTGCATGAGCCGATCATCGCCATGCTGATGTCGAGCGATGGCGTACGATCGGACGATATTCGCGCCCTCTTCCGCGATGTCGCGGCCAAACGTGGCGAGCGGCCGGCCCCCCGGCCGCGCCAGCTTTTCGAGACCTGCGCGAACCGTTGAAGGCGGCTTTCGGCTTCTTTGGAGGCTTTGCCATACCTGCCGTAGCGCTGTCATTGCCGGGCTCGACCCGGCAATGACAGCCCGATGGTATGGAGTCTGATCGTCCGCCGACCCCGGCGCGAAGATGGCGCTGAGACGGCGGACTGTGCGACCGGCACAGCCGCACCATGACGGTCATTCCGCGCCCGGTGCTCACACCGTGAGATGAGCGCGGACCGCCTCGCTGCCCATTTCGGACTGAGGGCCTGAAGCCACCACCTCGCCGCGATCCATCACGGCGAAGGTGTCGGCGAGTTCATGCGCGAAATCGAAATATTGCTCGACCAGCAGGATCGCCATGGTGCCCTGCCCGCGCAGCCATTCGATGGCGCGGCCGATATCCTTGATGATCGAGGGCTGGATGCCTTCGGTCGGCTCATCGAGCACAAGCAGCCGCGGCCGCGTCACCAGGGCGCGCCCAATGGCGAGCTGCTGCTGCTGGCCGCCGGAGAGATCGCCGCCGCGCCGGCCGAGCATGTCGTTCAACACCGGGAACAGCTCGAAGATATAGTCGGGAATGTAGCGCTCCTTGCGCGCCAGCGGCGCGAAGCCGGTTTCGAGATTTTCCTTCACCGTCAAGAGCGGGAAGATCTCGCGGCCCTGCGGGACATAAGCGATGCCCGCGCGGGTCCGGTCATAGGCGGCCATGCGGCCGAGCACCTTGCCCTCCCAGACGATCTCGCCGCCTGAAATCGGCCGCTGGCCGACGATGGCGCGCAGGAGGCTCGACTTGCCGACGCCGTTGCGGCCCATCAGGCAGGTGACCTTGCCGACCTCGGCTGTGAGCGAAACACCGCGCAGCGCCTGTGCCGCGCCGTAATAGAGGTCGACATTCTTCGCTTCGAGCATCGAAGCGGCGGTCGGTGCGGCTTTCGTCTTGGACATGATCATCCTCACCGGCCCAGATAGACTTCGATGACCGTCGGATCGGCCGAAACCGCGTCGAGCGTGCCTTCCGAGAGCACCGAGCCCTGGTGAAGCACGGTCACCTTGACGTCGAGATCACGTACGAAGGACATGTCGTGCTCGACCACGACGACGGATTTCGTCTTCGCGATCTCGCGCAGCAGCGCCGCCGTTTCGCGCGTCTCGGCGTCGGTCATGCCCGCGACCGGCTCGTCGACGAGCAGCAGCTGCGGCTCCTGCGCCAGCAGCATGCCGATCTCGAGCCATTGCTTCTGGCCATGCGAAAGATTGGCGGCGAGCCATTCCTTCTTGTCGGTGAGGCGGATGATGTCGAGGATCTCCTCGATGCGGGCCGTCTCGCGCCGGCTCGTGCGATGAAACAGCGTCGCGAAGGGGCCGCGAACGCCGGCGAGCGCCAGATCGATGTTGTTCCACACGGTGTGGCTCTCGAACACCGTCGGCTTCTGGAACTTGCGGCCGATGCCGAGCGAGGCGATCGAGGCCTCGTCCATGCGCGTCAGGTCGGTATCACCGGCGAAGAAGACGTCGCCCTCGTCGGGCTTGGTCTTGCCGGTGATGACATCCATCATCGTGGTCTTGCCGGCGCCGTTCGGGCCGATGATGGCGCGCATTTCGCCGGGCTCGATCACGAGCGAGAGCGAGCGCAGCGCCTTGAAGCCATCGAAGGAGACCGAGACGCCGTCGAGATAGAGCAACGAGTTCTTCGCCTTCTCGCGGCCGGTGCGTGCGCGCTCGGCCGATGCGGCCGCCTGGTCATGGATCGCGGTCATGCACCTTCCTCCGCAGCAATGCTCGCATCGATCGGGGAGACGGCAGCCGGAGCCGAGGTCGATGTGGGCCTCGCCTTGGCCCGCGCCAAAAGCGTGCCGACCACGCCCTTCGGCAGGAACAGGGTGACGGCGACGAACAGGGCGCCGAGCACGAACAGCCAGTATTCGGCGAGCATGCCGCTCGTGAACCAGGTCTTGCCGAAATTCACCAGGAGCGCGCCGACGATCGGCCCGATCAGCGTGCCGCGTCCGCCGACGGCGACCCAGATCACCGCCTCGATCGAATTGGCCGGCGCGAACTCGCCGGGATTGATGATGCCGATCTGCGGCACATAGAGCGAGCCGGCGACGCCGGCCATCATGGCCGACAGCACGAACACGACCAGCTTGTAGCCCTCGACGCGGTAGCCGATGAAGCGCGTCCGGCTTTCGGCGTCGCGCACGGCGATCAGCACCTTGCCGAATTTCGACGCGATGACGGCGCGGCAGATCAGGAAGCCCGCCGCCAGCGCGAGCGCCGAGGCGAAGAAAAGGACGCCGCGCGTCTCGGGGGCCTGGATGTTGAAGCCGAGAATGTCCTTGAAGTCGGTCAGGCCGTTATTGCCGCCAAAGCCCATGTCATTGCGGAAGAAGGCGAGCAGCAGCGCATAGGTCATCGCCTGCGTGATGATCGAGAGATAGACGCCGGTGACGCGCGAGCGGAAGGCGAACCAGCCGAAGACGAAGGCGAGCAGGCCCGGCACCGCGATGATCATGATCGCGGCGAACCAGAAATGGTCGAAGCCGTACCAGAACCAGGGCAGCTCGTTCCAGTTCAGGAACACCATGAAGTCGGGCAGGATCGGATTGGCATAGACGCCGCGCGCGCCGATCTGGCGCATCAGATACATGCCCATCGCATAGCCGCCGAGCGCAAAGAACGCCGCATGGCCGAGCGAGAGAATGCCGCAATAGCCCCAGACGAGATCGACCGACAGCGCGAGCAGCGCATAGCAGAGATATTTGCCGATCAGCGCGATGGCATAGGTCGGGACATGGAGGGGAAAAGACGGATCGGTGAGGCTGAGCAGCGGCAGGATGATGCCCACCGCGAGCAGCAGGCCGAGCACGATATAGGTGTTGCGGTCGAGCGCGCGGAAGATGAAGGCGGTGATCATGACCATTTCCTCGCTGCCGACCGGGCGGCGACAACGACGCCCTTGAGGCCCCCTCCCCGACCCTCCCCCGTTTCACGGGAGAGGGGGGACTGCGGCGGCGTGCGCGGGCTCAGTGATGCGCCCCGACCGGCCCTCTCTCCCGCAAAGCGGGAGAGAGATGGAGAGGGGGCGCCTTCAAGGACCGCCATAGTCGGCACATCCAGATATCGCATCGCCCGCGCGATCATGGTCAGGCCTCCACCGAGCGGCCCTTGAGGGCGAAGAGGCCCCGCGGACGCTTCTGGATGAACAGGATGATGAAGACGAGGACGAGGATCTTGGCGAGGACGGCGCCGGCATAGGGCTCGAGGAACTTGTTGGCGATGCCGAGCGTGAACGCGCCGACCAGCGTGCCCCAGAGATTCCCGACCCCGCCGAACACGACAACCATGAAGCTGTCGATGATGTAGTTCTGGCCGAGATTGGGGCTGACATTGTCGATCTGCGACAGCGCGACCCCCGCGATGCCGGCAATGCCGGAGCCGAGCCCGAAGGTGAGCGCGTCGACATAGGGCGTGCGGATGCCCATCGAGGAGGCCATCGGCCGGTTCTGCGTCACCGCGCGGGTCTGCAGACCAAAGGGCGTCCGCTTCAGCACCAGCATCAGCACCGCGAAGACGCCGAGCGCGAACACGACAATCCACATGCGGTTATAGGTGATCGCGAGATGGCCGAGATCGAAGGTGCCGGACATCCAGGATGGATTGCCGACTTCGCGATTGTTGGGCCCGAACCAGGTGCGGACGGCCTGCTGCAGGATCAGCGAGATGCCCCAGGTGGCGAGCAGCGTTTCGAGCGGACGGCCATAGAGAAAGCGGATCACCGAGCGCTCGATCAGCACGCCGACGCCGCCGGAGACGAGAAAGGCGAGCGGCAGCGCGATGGCGAGCGACCAGTCGAAAAGGCCCGGATAATGGCTGCGGATGACCTCCTGCACGACGAAGGTCGTGTAGGCGCCGAGCATGACCATCTCGCCATGCGCCATGTTGATGATGCCCATGACGCCGAAGGTGATGGCGAGGCCGATCGCGGCGAGCAGCAGCACCGATCCGAGCGAGATGCCGTACCAGATGTTCTGAACGCCGTTCCAGAGCTGAAGCTGGCCCTCGATCGAGGCGGCGGCGCTATCGGCGGCCGCCTTCACCGCCGGATCGGCACCGGCGGCGCCAGCCCCTGTGAGGATCGCCAGCGCGTCCTGATCGCCGCGGGCGGCGATGATCGCGACGGCGGCGACCTTGTCGTCGCTGCTCATGTCGGATTTCAGCACCGCGGCGGCGCGCGCCTCTGCCAGCATCGCCTTGACGGCGGAGTCGCTCTCCTTGCCGATGACCTGATCGAGCAGAGCAATCTGCGTCGGGTCGCCGCTCTTGAAGACGTCGGCCGCGGCCGCGAGGCGCAGCTTCGGATCGGGATTCATCAGCGTCAGCGAGCCGGATGCCGCGCGGATCTGGCCGCGGATCTTGTTGTTGACCTTGATCTTCGTCACATCGGCGCGGGCGGCGGTGCCGGCATCCGCGCCTGTCACGAGATCGGTCAGGGCGTAGCCGTCGCCCGACTTGACGGCCTTGAAGACGGCGCCGTCGGACTTGCGGACATAAAGATCGCCATTCGACAAGGCATCGAGAACGGGGGCAGCGGCAGGATCGCCGGTGGCGGCGAGCGCGGTGATCGCGCTTTCGAGGGCGGCATAATCGCCCTGGCCGAGTGCATTCACTTGCGGGTGGATATCGGCGCCATAGGCCGGGCGGAACAGCGCGAGGATGGCCAGAAGCGCGATGATGACAGCAATGGGCTGGGTCGGGCGCAGGGTCGTCAATGCCATTCTCCCGGAAGCAGGGCCGGCCGGTTGGCCGGCGGAGGTCGGGAGGCGGCGAACCGCCTCCCGGATTGGATCACACGGCAGATCCGCTTCCCGCTTCTGGAAGCAGGAACCGTGCCGTGCCATGCGGCTCAGGAGCCGCCGCACTTTCCGGTGGCGACGTTGAAGTTGCCGCAGGAGAGCGGAGCGCGCCAATCGGAGATCAGATCCTTCGAGTCGGGCAGGTAGTCCGACCATTCGTCGCCGACGACGAGGCCGGGGGTCTGCCACACGACGTCGAGCTGGCCGTTGTCCTGGATCTCGCCGATATAGACCGGCTTGGTGATGTGATGGTTCGGCATCACGGTCGAGAAGCCGCCGGTGAGGTTCGGCACGGAGACGCCGATCAGCGCGTCGATGACCTTGTCCGGATCGGTGGTGCCGGCCTTGGTGACGGCCTGGACCCAGGCGTTGAAGCCGATATAGGTGGCTTCCATCGGGTCATTGGTGGTGCGCTTGTCGTTCTTGATGAACGCATGCCACTTCTTGATGAAGTCCTCGTTCTCCGGCGTGTCGATCGACTGGAAGTAGTTCCAGGCGGCGAGATGGCCGACCAGCGGGGCGGTGTCGATGCCGGCGAGTTCTTCTTCACCGACCGAGAAGGCGACGACGGGGATGTCCTCAGCCTTGATGCCCTGGTTGCCGAGTTCCTTGTAGAAGGGAACGTTGGCGTCGCCATTGACGGTCGAGACGACGGCGGTCTTCTTGCCGGCCGAGCCGAACTTCTTGATGGCGGCGACTTCGGTCTGCCAGTCGGAGAAGCCGAACGGCGTGTAGTTGACGATGATATCCTCGGCGGCGACGCCCTTCGACTTGAGGTAGGCCTCGAGGATCTTGTTGGTCGTGCGCGGATAGACGTAGTCGGTGCCTTCGAGCACCCAGCGCTTCACGGCGCCGCCTTCATCGCTCATCAGATAGTCGACAGCCGGGATCGCCTGCTGGTTCGGGGCGGCGCCGGTATAGAAGACGTTGCGCTCGCTCTCCTCGCCCTCGTACTGGACGGGGTAGAACAGGATCGAGTTCAGTTCCTTGAAGACGGGCAGGACGGACTTGCGGGACACCGAGGTCCAGCAGCCGAACACCACCGCGACCTTGTCCTGGCTGATCAGCTCGCGCGCCTTTTCGGCGAAGAGCGGCCAGTTCGATGCCGGATCGACGACGACGGCCTCGAGCTTCTTGCCGAGAACGCCGCCCTTCTTGTTCTGCTCGTCGATGAGGAAGAGCACCGTATCCTTGAGGGTCGTCTCCGAAATCGCCATCGTTCCCGACAGCGAATGAAGGATGCCGACCTTGATCGTATCGTCGGCGGCATGGGCGCCCGTGACGCCGGCGCCGATCAGGGCCGCCGTCGCGAGCGCGCCGAGAGCCCGGCCTACTCGTTTGAACATGAAGGAATTCCCCCTGCTGGAACGCCGCTCACGGGATTGCCCCGGGCGGTCGTCACGTCTGGCTTCCATTTTTCCCGAAACGACAGTGGCGAAGCCAAGGCTCACCCTCCTGACGCTCGCAGGGATTGTCGTTCGGATCTCGCAGTGCGGCATATACGTCGATTGACGTAGGTGCAGCGCGAAGCGCCGCCGGTCCCGCAATCGGGGGATGCCCGGAGGCTTGCGCGGCCGGTACGGATCGGTACTGTCGCTCGATCGGTGTGCACGCCTTGAAACTGGGCAGGAGACGATGGCGGGACGACAGCGGATCCTACCGGTCCGCCGCGAATATAATCGCTGGGTCGCCAACCAGACGCTGGAAGACTATGCCCTCCGCTTCACGGCGAAGAGCGCTCGGCGCTGGAAGACGCCGCGCGTCGCGCAGACGGCGATCGGCGCGATTTCCTTTCTGGCGCTGGAAGCGATCGGCGGCGCGATCACCCTGTCGCATGGCACCACCAATGCGCTCGCCGCGACGCTCGTCGTCGGCGTGGTGCTGTTCCTGACCGGCCTGCCAATCGCGCGCTATGCCGCGCGCTATGGCGTCGATATCGACCTGCTGACGCGTGGCGCGGGCTTTGGCTATATCGGCTCGACCATCACCTCGCTGATCTACGCGACATTCACCTTCATCCTGTTCGCGATCGAAGCCTCGATCATGACGACGGCGCTGCAACTCGCCTTCGGCATCCCGATCTGGCTCGGCTATATCCTTTCCGCCGCGGCCGTCATCCCGCTGGTGACGCATGGCATCACCTGGATCAGCCGGTTCCAGCTCGTGACACAGCCCTTGTGGATCGTGCTCAACATCCTGCCCGTCGGCTTCATCCTGTGGCAGGACTGGGGCTCGGTCGGGTCCTGGCTCGCCTTCGAAGGCCTCACGCCCGGCAGCAGCGGCCACGGCCTCGATCTCATCGCCTTCGGCTCGGCCTGCTCGGTCATTCTCGGGCTGATGCCGCAGATCGGCGAGCAGGTCGACATCCTGCGCTTCCTGCCGCCGGAGGGCCTGCGCGGCCGCCGCGGGCGCATCGCGACGCTGCTGGCCGGCGCGGGCTGGATCATCGTCGGCGCGCCGAAGCTGCTGTTCGGCTCGTTCCTCGCGGTGCTGGCGCTCCGGCACGGCGTCCCGGTCGAGCATGCCGGCGAGCCGGCGCGGATGTATGTCGTCGCCTTCGGCTATGTGCTGCCCTGGCCCGATGCGGCGCTGTTTCTCTCCGCCGCCTTCGTGGTGGTGTCGCAGCTCAAGATCAATGTGATGAACGCCTATGCGGGTTCGCTCGCCTGGTCGAATTTCTTCTCGCGGCTGACGCACAGCCACCCCGGCCGCGTCGTCTGGCTGATGTTCAATGTCGCGATCGCCCTCCTCCTGATGGAGCTCGGCATCTACCGGGCGCTCGAACAGACGCTCGGCCTGTTCTCCGTGGTCGCGGTCGCCTGGCTCGGCACGATCGTCGCCGACCTTGCGATCAACAAGCCGCTTGGCCTCTCGCCTCAAGGCATCGAGTTCAAGCGCGCCCATCTCTACGACATCAATCCGGTCGGGGTCGGGTCGATGGGGCTCGCGACCGCGATCGCGCTTGTCGCGGCGGTCGGGCTGTTCGGCGAGGTGGCCAAGGCGCTCGCGCCGTTCATCGCGCTGGGCCTCGCGCTCGTGACGGCGCCCGCGATCGCCTGGCTGACCAAGGGTCGCTATTACCTCGCCCGCAAGCCGCGCGCGCAGTGGATGCTGAGGACAGAGATCCAGTGCACGGTCTGCGAGCATTTCTTCGAGCCCGAGGACAGCGCCTACTGCCCGGCCTATTCCGGGCCGATCTGCTCGCTCTGCTGCTCGCTGGATGCGCGCTGCCACGACCTCTGCAAGCCGCATGCGCGGCTGCAGACGCAGGTCGCCACCGCCGTGTCCGCCGTGCTGCCCGAAAGCGTCGCAAGACGGATCAGCCCGCGGATCGTGCAGTATCTCGGCATTCTCACGCTGTTCATGGCGGTGATCAGCCTGGTGCTGATGCTGATCCATGTGCAGGCGACCGCGCATGGCGGCATTCATGACGCGATCATCGGCCAGACGCTCTGGGCGGCCTTCTTCATCCTGTTCATCGTTGCCGGCATCGCCTCCTGGTTCCTGGTGCTCGCCAATGAGAGCCGCCATGTGGCGCAGGAGGAATCGGCACGGCAGAACACGCTGCTGCTACGCGAGATCCAGGCACATCGCAGGACCGACGCCGAGCTGCAGCGCGCCAAGGAGGCCGCCGAGGCGGCCAACCTCGCCAAGAGCCGCTATCTGGTCGGTCTCAGCCATGAGCTGCGCACACCGCTCAACGCCGTGTTCGGCTATGCGCAGATCCTCGAGCGCGACGAGACGATCGCTCCCTCGCGGCAGGACCGCATCCGCGTCATCCGCCGCAGCGCCGAACATCTCTCGGGCCTGATCGACGGGCTTCTGGAAATCTCGCGCATCGAGGCCGGCCGGCTGCAGCTTCAGCGCAACGAAGTGCGGCTCGGCGATTTTCTCGACCAGATCGTCGAGATGTTCCGCTTCCAGGCCGAGGGCAAGGGTCTCGGCTTCAGCTTCGAGCGGCCGCCATACCTGCCGGAACTGGTGCATACGGACGAGAAGCGGCTGCGGCAGATCCTCGTCAACCTGCTCTCCAATGCGATCAAGTTCACCGAGACCGGTTCGGTCCGCCTCGTGATCGGCTATCGCAACCAGATCGCCAGCATCGTCGTCGAGGATACCGGCCCCGGCATTCCGGCAGAGGATATCGATCGCATCTTCGAACCGTTCGAGCGCGGCGCCTCGACCCGCTCGCGCGCCGTGCCCGGAACGGGGCTCGGCCTGACGATCACCAAGATGCTGGCGCAGCTGATGGGCGGGGAAATCACCGTTGCGAGCACGGTGGATGCCGGCAGCCGGTTCGAGGTTCGCCTGATGCTTGCCTCGATCGAGCGGCCGGCCGCCGCGCTGCCGCCGCCTGCGCTGCGCATCCACGGCTATGAGGGACCGCGCCGGACGATCCTCGTCGCCGATGACGACCAGGATCACCGCGATCTCGTCCGCCAGATCCTCGAGCCGCTCGGCTTCATCGTCCTGGCCGTGCCCGACGGGCCGTCCTGCCTGGCGCTCACCGGCGACATCCGGCCGGATCTCTTCCTGCTCGACATCTCGATGCCCGGAATGAGCGGCTGGGAACTCGCGCAGCGGCTGCGCGAGCTCGGCCATGTCGCGCCGATCCTGATGCTCTCGGCCAATGTCGGCGAGACGCAGCCGGCGCCGGGCGAGAACGCGGTTCACGACGGCGCCCTGCCGAAGCCGTTCGAGATCCGCCAGTTGCTCGACCGCATCCAGACACTGCTGAAACTCGACTGGAGCGACGAGTTGCCCGCGGCGGCGCGAGCCGAAGACCCCGCGCCGATGAACAGCCCCGGTGCAGACCATGTCGAGGAGCTTCTGCATCTTGGCCGCATCGGCTATGTCCGCGGCATCGAGGCGAAGCTCGATCAGCTCGACAGCGACGCCGCCAACCGGGTCTTCGTCGCCGCCATGCGCAATCATCTGAAGAATTTCGATTTCGACCGCTATCACGCGGTCCTGGAGGCGATCGGCGAGGATGGCTGAGATCGCAAAGGCCCGCGACATCGTGCTCGTCGTCGACGATTCGCCGGAGACGCTGAGCTTCCTCACCGATGCACTCGAGCATTCCGGCGCTACCGTGCTGGTCGCGACCGAAGGCGCGCGGGCGCTCGCCCTCGTCGACCGCATCACGCCGGACATCATCCTGATGGACGCGGTCATGCCCGGCATGGACGGGTTCGAGACCTGCCGGCGCTTGAAGGCCAACGCCGCGCTCGCCCATGTGCCGATCATCTTCATGACCGGCCTTTCGGAGGCCGAGCATATCGTCGAGGGTCTGGAGGCGGGCGGCGTCGACTATGTGACGAAGCCGATCGTGCTCGACGTGCTGCTCGCCCGTATCCGCGTTCATCTCGCCAATGCCCGCACGGCGCAGAGCGCGCGGCTCGCGCTCGACACGGCCGGCCGCTATTTGCTCGCCGCGAACGGCGCCGGCGAAATCCTCTGGTGCACGCCGCAGGCGGTGCGGCTGCTCGAAGCGGCCCTTCCCGCGCAAGACGGCGTCATCCTTCTGCCCGAAAGCCTAAAGGTCTGGCTCAAGATTTCGGCCGGCCAGCGCGGCTCGATCCCGCCGCCCGCACCGATCGTCGCGGCCGATGGCCAGCCCCTCCAGCTCTCCTATCTCGGCAGCACTGGCGAGGGCGAGTTCCTGTTTCGCCTGACGCGCGAGGATTCGGACGGGCAGGAGGCGCTTCTCCGCCGCCAGTTCGCGGTCACGGCGCGCGAGGCGGAGGTGCTGTTCTGGATCGCGCGCGGCAAATCCAACCGCGACATCGGCGAGATTCTCGGCCTGTCGCCGCGCACCGTGAACAAGCATCTTGAGCAGATCTACCAGAAGCTCGGCGTCGAAAATCGCGCCTCCGCCGCTGTCATGGCGCTGACGGCGCTGGGCGAGGCGTGAAGCGTGTGACTGCTTTCACAGCGGCGGGTGCGATGCGGTAAAAGCCGAATAGTCCCAGAATCTTAGCTGCCTTGCCGATTGTCCGGGAGGCTTTGACCGCATCCCTCCATCGACGTAGAGTGGCCGCCATTGAGGGTGGCAACTGCCTCTGGGAGAAGATCATGGCTCGTCTTTTCGGCGCTCTGCAGCGCTTTGCGCTTGGCGTCGTGCTCGGCTCCGGACTGCTGGCAATGCCGGCGGCCGTGGCCGCGGATCGCAGCGTGATCACCACCCGCGATGCCGATTATGCGGGCTTCGACACCCAGACGTTGAAGGATGTCGACCAGAAGGCCTGCGCCACCGCCTGCGTCGCCGACCAGACCTGCCAGGCCTTCACCTACAATACCAAGGCGCGCTGGTGCTTCCTCAAGAGCGATTTCGGACCGCTTGCCACCGCGACCGGGGCCGTCGCCGGCCGTATCGTCACCACCAAGCCCCTCGCCACCTCGGTCGCGAGCAAGCGAACGGATGAGCTGGCCTTCCTTGGTCCCGGCCCGTTCGACGAAGCCAAGGCACAGCTCGGCGGCCTCGCTCGCGCCTATCCTGCCAACGGCTTCGGCTACGCGCAGATTGCAAAGTCCACTGCGACCGCGCCCGTGAAGAACGACCCGATCGTGGCGACGCGCGCCTATGGTGCCATGCTGGCAATCCTGCCCGAGGATGCCGCCGTGTGGCGCGCGTTCGCCAATGCCTTCCTGCAGCAGAACTCGAACGACAGCGGCGAGCGCCAACAGGCCGCGACGGGCGCGACCTCAGCGGCGATCAACGCCTATCTCCGATCGGATGGCGCCAGCGACCAGGCTCTCGCGCTGGGAATCCTCGGCAAGGCGCTCGAACGGCGCGAGATGTGGCGGGAGGCGATCAAGACCTACCGCCTCGCCCTCACCTTCCGCGAGGACAAGTCCATCCGTGCCGCCTATGACGCGGCCCTTCGCGATCATGGCTTCCGCATCGTTTCGAACAGCGTCGATGCCGATGCCGCCTCGCCGCGCATGTGCGTCGTCTTCTCGGACCCGCTGCCGGTCGCCGATCCGAAGCTCACCGATTTCATCGTCGTCGAGGGTGGCAGCGGTCTCGCCGTCGAGCCCGAGGACAACCAGATCTGCGTCGATGGGCTGAAGCATGGCAGCCGCTACACCGTTCGCGTGCGCGCCGGTCTGCCTTCCGCCGATGGCGAGACGCTGGCGCAGACCGCCGAGATTTCCAGCTATGTGCGCGATCGGGATCCCTGGGTCGGCTTTGCCGGCAATGCCTATGTGCTGCCGGCCGGCCAGGGCGCGTCGATCCCGATCGATTCGGTGAATGCGAGCCGCGTCGCCGCGACCGTCTACCGGATCGGCGACCGCTCGATCGCCGTCGCGGTGCGTGACGGTACGTTCCTCCGCCAGCTGGACACCTATTCGGCCGAGCAGATTGCGAGCCAGTCCGGCCAGGAAATCTGGAAGGGCGAGATCGAGGTCGGCTCGAAGCTGAACGAGACCGTGACGACCGCGATCCCGATCGGCGATGCCCTGAAGACGGTCGAACCCGGCGTCTATGTCATCACCGCCCGGGCCAAGGTCAACGACACCGACTATTACGGCGACCTCGCGACGCAGTGGTTCATCGTCTCGGATCTCGGCCTTTCTGCTCTCTCGGGCAATGACGGCATCCATGCCATCGTGCGCTCACTGAACACCGCCGAGGCGCTGGCCGGCGTCAACGTCAAGCTCGTCGCCACCAATGACGAGGTTCTGGGCGAAGCGAAGACCAATGCCGATGGCTATGTCCGCTTCGAGCCCGGCCTTGCGCGCGGCCAGGGCGGCATGGCGCCGCAATTGATCGTCGCCGAAACGGGCGCCGGCGACTACGCCTTCCTCGATCTGAAGAAGACCGCCTTCGACCTGACCGATCGCGGCGTCGATGGCCGGCCCTCTCCGGGCAAGCTCGACACGTTCATGACGACGGAGCGCGGCATCTATCGCCCCGGCGAGACGGTGCACCTGACCGCGCTGCTGCGTGATCCCGAGGCGCGCGCCGTCACCGGACTGCCGCTGACGCTGGTCGTCGACCGGCCCGACGGCGTCGAATTCCTGCGCACGAAGCTCGATGATGCCGGCCTCGGCGGCTATAGCGCCGACGTCACAATGCCGGATGGCGCGCAGCGCGGCGCCTGGCGTTTCCAGCTCTATGCCGATCCGGATGGCGCGGCTCTTGCCGACATCTCGGCGCTCGTCGACGATTTCGAGCCGGAGCGGATCGCCTTCGAACTCTCGACCTCCGCGACGCGCCTGACCTCGGGCGACTCGTTCCCGATCGACCTCACCGCCAAATATCTCTATGGCGCCAAGGCGACCGGGCTCGGCGTCGATGGCGACATCATTGCAACGCCGACCTCGAGCGACGCCGAATATCCGGGCTACAGCTTCGGCCTCTCCGACGACCCCGTCGAGGCGATCCGCGACTCGCTCGGCGTAACGGCCGTCACCGATGATGAGGGCAACGCGTCGCTGGAAGCGACCGTGCCGGAGCTGCCGGCGACCACCAAGCTGTTCGACGCCGAGATTGTCGTCCGCGTCACCGACACCAATGGCCGTGCCGTCGAGCGGCGGCTGCAGCTGCCGGCCAGCGCCGGCGGCGCGCATGTCGGTATCAAGCCGGGCTTCGACGGCGGCAGTGTGCCCGAAGGTGCGTCGGCCAAGTTCGAGCTCATCGCCATCGGAGCGGACGGAGCGCGGATCGCTGCGCCTGGCGCTACATGGTCGGTGGAGAAGCTCGAGACCAATTACCAGTGGTATCGCCGCGACGGCGCCTGGAAGTATGAGCCAATCACGACGTCGAGCCGTGTCGCGAGCGGCACGGCCGATATTCCGGCCGAAGGATCGGCGGCCGTCGAGGCCAATGTCAAATGGGGCCACTACCGGCTGACGGTCAGCCTCGCCGGTGAGAATGAGACCTCCTCCAGCGTCGATTTCGACGCCGGCTGGTATGTCGATGCGGCTTCGCAGTCCGAGACGCCTGATATGCTGGCCGTCTCGATGGACAAGGAACATTACAAGGTCGGCGAAACGGCCAAGCTGCGGCTCGATCCACGCTTCCCGGGCATCGCGCAGATCATGGTCATCGACGACCGCGTCATCGACATGAAGACGGTAAGCGTGCCCGAGGGTGGCACCACGGTCGACCTGCCAGTGACGGCCAATTGGGGACCCGGCGCCTATGTCACGGCAGCGCTCTACCGGCCGATGGATATCGCTGCGAAGCGCATGCCGACGCGGGCGCTCGGGCTTGCCTGGGTGCCGGTCGATCCGGGCGACCGCAAGATCGCCATCACGCTCGACACAGACGACCAGATCCGGCCGCGCGGCCCGCTCACTATTCCGGTGACGCTCGCCAATGTTCCGGCGGGAACCGAAGCCTATGTGACGGTCGCGGCCGTCGATGTCGGCATTCTCAACCTCACCGGCTTCAAGACGCCGGCGCCCGACGAATGGTATTTCAGCCAGCGCCGGCTCGGCATGGAGATCCGCGATCTCTATGGGCAGCTGATCGACCGTATGCAGGGCGTCCCCGGCAAGCTCCGCTCCGGCGGCGATGGCGGCGCGCCCGGCCTCAAGGCCCCGCCGCCGACCGAGAAGCTGATCGCCTACTATTCAGGCGTGGTGAAGGTCGGCGCCGACGGCAAGACCACGATCACCTTCGATCTGCCCGACTTCAACGGCACCGTGCGCCTGATGGCGATGGCCTGGACCAAGGACGGCGTCGGCCACGCCGAGAAGGACGTCATCGTCCGCGATCCCATCGTGGTGATGGCAAGCCTGCCCCGTTTCCTGACGCCCGGCGACCAGAGCCGCATCCTCGTCGAGATCAACAATGTCGAGGGCGCTGCGGGCGACTATCGCCTTGCGGTCGACGCGCCCGGCGTGACCTTGCAACCCGGCGACAATGACCGCGGCGTCCGCCTCGAAGCCGCGGCCAAGGCGACGCTCGCGCTGCCGATCACGGCCGAGGAGATCGGCGATCACCAGATCACGGTGACGCTGAACGGGCCGGATGGGGCGAGTTATGGCCGCACCTATATGCTGGGCATCCGCCCGGCGGGCCAGCCGATCTCGCGCCGCTCGCTGATCGCGCTGGCGCCGGGGGCGAAGCTCACCCTCGACGAGGGCGCCTTTGGCGAGTTCAAGCCCGGCACCACCAGCGCGACGCTGGCAGTCGGCGGCAATGCGCGGCTCGACGTGCCAGCGATCCTCGCCTCGCTCGACCGCTATCCCTATGGCTGCACCGAGCAGATCACCTCGAAAGCAATGCCGCTGCTCTATCTCAATCAGGTGGCGGCGACGATCGGCATCGCTGAGGACAGCGAAATCCGCAAGCGCGTGCAGGCTTCGATCGGCAAGGTGCTCGACAATCAGGCGGCCTCAGGGTCGTTCGGCCTCTGGGGACCCGGCTATGACGATCTCTGGCTGGATGCCTTCGTGACCGACTTCCTGACCCGCGCCAAGGCGACCGGCTATGACGTGCCGGAGATCGCGTTCAACAACGCGCTCGACAATCTTGCCAACCGCGTCGGCTATGCGCAGGACTTCGAAAAGGGCGGCGAGGCGATCGCCTACAGCCTCTATGTGCTGGCCGCCAACGGCAAGGCGGCGGTGGGTGACCTTCGCTACTATGCCGAGACAAAGCTCGGCAATTTCGCAACCCCGCTGGCGCAGGCGCAGATCGGCGCCGGACTTGCGCTCTATGGCGACAAGGCACGCGCCGGGAGCGTGTTCAAGGTGGCGGTCGCCAATGTCGAGGCGGGCTATGGCGTACAGCCGGCCTATCGGGACGATTACGGCTCCTATCTTCGCGACCAGGCCGCCGTGCTGACGCTCGTCGCCGAGACCAACGACGGGAGCGCCGATCTGCCGGCCCTTGTCGATACGGTCGCCGCGACGCGCGACCAGCGCCGCTTCATCTCGACCCAGGAACAGGGCTGGATCCTGATGGCGGCGGCCTCGCTGATGAAGGATGTAAAGAACGCCTCGCTCGATGTCGACGGCAACGCGGCCGAGGCGCCGCTCTATCGCAAGCTTCTCGGCGCCGATGTCGAGGGGCGTCCGCTCGTCGTCGAGAATACCAGCACCACACCGCTCGAAGCGGCGCTGACGCTGACCGGCATCCCGATTGATCCGGAACCGGCCGGCGGCGACGGCTTCGCGATCGAGCGCAGCTATTTCCACACTGATGGCACCGAGGCGGATCCCGAGACGGTGGCGCAGAACGATCGGCTGGTGGTGGTGCTGCATGTGACGGCGAACGAAGCTCGCTTCGGCCGCCTGATGGTCGTCGATCCCCTTCCGGCGGGCTTCGAGATCGAGAACCCGAATATCTCGGCCTCGGGCGACACCTCGACCTATGAATGGCTGTCGGTGGAGCGCAATGTCGCGCATACGGAGGCGCGGACCGACCGCTTCATGGCGGCGCTCAACCGCACCGCGGAAGACCCGGTCGAATTCTCGGTTGCCTATGGCGTCCGCGCCGTCTCGCCGGGCAGCTTCGTGCACCCGGCCGCGACCATCGAGGACATGTATGACCCCGATCGGCAAGCCCATACCGACACCGGCCGCGTCGAGGTCGTCGGCCCGACGGTGACGAAGTAAGGACTGGCGATGACCGGTCGTCCGGAGAGCCCTCTCCCCAACCCTCCCCCGCCTTGCGGGAGAGGGGGCCGAGGCTTCGCCCGACCGCGGCGCTGGGCGCGCGCACTGACCGTTGCCGGCGTTGCCGTGTTCACAGCCGGGTATTTCACCACCGCCTTCCTCGGTGGCGCTCTGCACGACATCCATGCCAACCTTCCGTCGGTGCCGGAGCCGGCCGCAGTGCCGACATCGGCCATCGTCGTCGATCGCGCGGGCCAGTTGCTGCGGCCCTACACGATCGCCGACGGGCGCTGGCGGCTGCCGGTGACGCTTGGCGATGTCGACCCGATGTTCATCACCATGCTCGAGGGCTATGAGGATCGCCGCTTCGCCGAACATCACGGCATCGACTGGCGGGCGATCGGACGCGCCGGCCTGCAGGTGATCCGCCACGGCCATATCGTCTCGGGCGGCTCGACGCTGACCATGCAGGTGGCGCGCCTCATCGACGGCATGTCGACGCGCGGCGCTTCCGGCAAGCTGCGCCAGATGGTGTTCGCGCGGACGATCGAGAACCGCCTCGACAAGAAGGCGATCCTCTCGCTCTATCTCGAACTCGCGCCCTATGGCGGCAATCTCGAAGGTATCCGGGCGGCCTCGCTCGCCTATTTCGGCAAGGAGCCGAAGCGGCTGACCATCGCCGAGGCGGCGCTGCTCGTGGCATTGCCGCAGGCGCCCGAAGCGCGCAGGCCGGACCGCGACCCGAAAGCTGCCAAGGCGGCACGCGACCGCGTGCTCGACCGGCTGGCCGGCGCCGGGGTAATCGACACCGACACCGCTGACGCCGCGAAAACCGAACGCATCGCCAGCGCGCGGAAAACCTTCCCGATGCTCGCCGCCCATCTCGGCGACGCCGCGCGCAGGAACAATCCTGCCAATCCGGTGATCCGCCTGACGCTGGACGCGAGGCTGCAGGCGAAGCTCGAACAACTCGCGGCCGATCGCGCCGCAAAGGCCGGCACCAAGGCGTCGGTCGCCATCCTGGTCGCGGACCATGTCACCGGCGATATCCTTGCGTCGGTGGGCTCGGCCGGTTTCATGGATGGCGACCGCAATGGCTTCGTCGATATGGTCAGCGCGATCCGCTCGCCCGGCTCGACGCTGAAGCCGCTCATCTACGGTCTCGCCTTCGAACAGGGCCTCGCCCATCCCCAGAGCCTAATCGAGGATCGGCCGAGCGCCTTCGGCGGCTATGCCCCCGTCAATTTCGACGGTTTCTATCGCGGCACGGTGACCGTCCACGACGCGCTGACGCAGTCGCTCAATATCCCCGCCGTGACGGTGCTCGACGCGGTCGGGCCGGCGCGGCTGGTGGCGCGGCTGAAGCGCGCGGCGGCGAACCCGAAGCTGCCGGATCTCTCGGCGCCCGGCCTTGCGATCGGCCTCGGCGGGGTCGGCATTTCGCTTGAGGACCTCGTCAGCGTCTATGCGGCGCTAGCGCGCGGCGGCCGTCCGATCGCGCTGCATGACGGCTCAGGACCGCCCGAGAAGATCGAGGAGGGCGCGCCGGTGCTGGAGCCGCTCGCCGCCTGGTATGTCTCCGACATTCTCGCCGACGTGCCACCGCCGACGATCGGCGCGCGCGGGCGCATCGCCTACAAGACCGGCACCTCCTACGGCTATCGCGACGCCTGGTCGATCGGCTTCGACGGACGCACCGTCATCGGCGTCTGGGTTGGCCGGGCCGATGGCGCGCCCGTGCCGGGCCTGTCCGGCATTGGCACGGCGGCGCCGATCCTCTTCGAGAGTTTCGATCGTGTCGGCGGCGACCGGGCGCCGCTGCGCCCCGCCCCGGCCGGTGCGCTGATCGCATCGAATGGCGACCTCCCCGCCCCGCTCCGGCATTTCCGGACGCCCGACATGGTGACCGGCAAGGCGCCTGATAGGCCCGAGATCGCCTTTCCGCCGGATGGCGTCCAGGTCGATGTCGGCATCCGCGCCGGCGATCCGGGCCCGCTCGTGATCAAGATCCGCAACGGCAAGCCGCCCTTCACCTGGTTTGCGAATGGCAACCCGATCGCGCAGACGCCATTTGCCCGCTCCGAAAGCTGGGAGCCGGACGGCCCCGGATTCGTTACCTTGTCGGTCGTCGATTCGGCCGGCCGGTCCGATCGGGTGACGGTCTTCGTCGAATAGGCGTATTCAGCAATCGTGACGATCCTCAAGCGACACTGGCGGCAACATGTCCGCTTCTACTGGGCCGTCGGCGCAGGGCTCATCGCCTATGCCGTGCTGGGCCAGTTCATGCGGCGGCTGGCGCTGATCGGCGCCGGCGATGTCTTCTTCATCGTCTATCTCGGCGCGATGCTGTGGATGGCCTCGCATTCGACCATCGCCAAGCTGCGTGACCGCGCCCGCAACGAGGACGAAGGCATCGCGCTCATCGTCGGGCTGACGGCCCTCGCCATTGGCTTCTCGTTCTCATCGATGTTCTCGCTGCTCGGTAAGGACGCCAATCCGACGACGATTCATCTTCTCGTCGCGATCGCCAGCATTCCGCTTGGCTGGGCGGTGCTGCACATGCTGTTCGCGTATCACTACGCCCGGCTCTACTACGCGCCGAGCACGACCTCGGATGGCAACAATGGCGATGCCGGCGGGCTGAACTTCCTCGATACCGAAGAACCCGGCATCATCGAGTTCATCTATTTCTCGTTCACGATCGGCGCGACGGCGCAGACGGCCGACGTCGATCTCAAATCGACCGATTTCCGGCGCGTCGTGCTCTTCCACGCCATCGCCTCGTTCGTCTTCAACACCGTGCTCCTGGCGCTTGCCGTCAATGTGGGGGCAAGCCTGATCCAGTAACGGTGCTAGAGTCCGGCGCCTTGTGCTTTTCCTCCACGCCGAAGCGGATGAGAATCCAGCGCTCGATCGGCTTCGCAACGATCAGGATCACGAAGACGAAGCCGATCGCGACCAGCACCAGCGGCCAGCGCGCGAGGCCGCAGGAGATGCCGAGCGCGGCGGCCATCCAGACCGTCGCCGCTGTGGTGACGCCGTGCACGATCTCCTCGTGCCGGCCATGGCGCAGGATCGCGCCGGCGCCAATGAAGCCGATACCGGCCAGCACCCCCTGAATGGCGCCCTGAAGCACGCGGCTTTCGGCATCGGCATGACCACCGAAATCGGGATGCGTCGCTGCCGCCATCGTCACCAGCGCCGCGCCGAGCGCGACCAGCGCCAGGGTGCGCATGCCGGCCGTCTTGGCCCTGGCGTCGCGATTGATGCCGATCAGCAGGCCGCAAAGGCTGGCGAGACCGAGGCGGATGATGGCGTCGATAAGTTCGGGCGAGGACAAAGGTTCGCGGTTCCCCTGATGCGTCCAGGCGATTGTGCCGCCAAAGTGATCAGAAGGCCATGGCAGGGCGATCGGCAGCCGTCACCAGCGATTCCCCTCAACGTCGATCCGGTCTAGCTTTCGCCTCGCCAACAAAGAACTCGGGAGGAAAGACGATATGGCTGAACCGGTGATCCTGGTCGATCCGTTGCCGCGGACGCTTGATCTCATTATGGAGCCGGAGGTGCGCGCACGGCTGGAGCGGCTCGGACGCCTCGTCATCTCCGAGGACAAGCCGATGGACGATGCCACCATCGATGCCCTGTTGCCCGAGACGGCGCTGATCTTCGGCCAGACGGCGATGCCGCGCGAGCGGCTCGACCGGGCACCGAAGCTGAAGGCGATCATCAATGTCGAAACCAACTTCATGCCGAATGTCGATTACGAAGCGTGCCAGCAGCGCGGCATCCCGGTGATCACGCCCGGCTCGGCCTTCGCATCGCCGGTGGCGGAAGCAGCGCTCGGCCTCGCGCTCGATCTTGCGCGCGGCATCACAGCGGCGGATCGCGCCTTCCGCGCCGGCACCGAGGAATATGGCCTCGCTGCCAACCGCGACACGTTCCGCTTCGCCGGGGCACCGGTCGGGCTGATCGGCTTTGGTGACCTCGGACGTACGCTGCGCGAGCTGATCAGGCCGTTTCGAAATCCGGTCAAGGTCTATGACCCGTGGCTGCCGGCCGAGATCATCGAACGCAGCGACTGCATGGCGGCCAGCCTCGACGAGGTGCTTGCGACCTCGAAGGTCATCTTCGTCTTCGCGAGCGTCACCAGCGAGAACCAGCATTTCATCGGCGCAGCGGAATTCGCGCGCATGCAGAAGGGCACCGCCTTCCTGCTGATGAGCCGCGCGGCGGTCGTCGATTTTCCGGCCATGCTGCAGGCGGTCCAGAGCGGTCGCATCACCGCCGCCGTCGATGTCTTCCCGGAAGAGCCGGTCGCGCCGGATGATCCGGTGCGGCAGATCGAGGGCATGATCCTCTCGGCGCATCGGACCGGGGGCACGGTCGATGCCCTCTTTGCCATCGGCCGCATGGCGGTTGCCGATGCCGAGCTGATCCTGCGCGGCCTGCCGCCCCAGCTTTGCCGACGCGCCGATCCGGCCATCGCCAGTCGGCTGCGCTCGAAGCCGGTGAGCGTCACTTGAAAGATGCCGCACCGGACCCGCGAGGATCCGGTGCGGCACAGGTTCGTCCGGGGGAGGAGGCCGGACGGTCTCTTCGACGCGCGCTAGCCGCCGCGCAGCCAGACGAGCATTTCGCCCGGCTCGCGGTTGTCCCAGGCGTAGTACGGCACGGCCTTGATCGGAACAGGCTCGCTTTTCGGCGGGGCTGTGCGATAGAGCGTGCCGTTCCAGCCATCGGCGCTGTCATCCGCAGCCTCGGCCGTCAGCGTCACGACGCCGCCGAGCAGGTCCGGCTCGAAATTGGCGTTGAACGACGCGTCACCTGGCACCTTGATGCGGTTGAGCGCCACGGAGTTGTCGATGCCTTCGAGACAGTAGACGAGCGGACCGCGCTTCAGCGTGATGCGGCCGACATCCTGCCGAACTTCCGGATGGGCGTAGAGCCGCTCCACTGCCAGCTCGAGATTGAGCGCGACAGTGTCGCCGGCCTTCCATTCGCGATCGATGCGCGCATAGCCATCGACGGTCGCGGCCGCCAGATCGATCGCCTCGCCATTGACGGAAAGGCTCGCCTTGCGGCACCAGCCGGGAATGCGCAAGGAAAGTGCGAAGCGGGTTGGCTTGTCGACATCGACCGTGATGCCGACCGCGCCATCCCAGGGATAGCGCGACTGCTGCTTCAGCCGGATTTCGGTCCCGCCGATATCGAGCCGCGCATCGGCGTCGCCATAGAGATGGACGGCGATCTCGCCATCGGCGACGCCATACATATAGGTGCCGATCGATGCGACCATGCGGCCGACATTCGGCGGGCAGCACGGGCAGCGATGCCACTTCCAGCGATTGTGATGGCCGCGGCTTTCGAGCGGGTTCTCATAGAAGAACAGCGAACCGTCAAGCGAGAGGCCCGAGATCGACCCGTTGTAGAGCGCCAGCTCCATCACATCGGCATAGCGGATGTTCGGACCCATGCCGAGCATGCGATTGGCCCAGAAGGCCAATGCCACAGCCGCGCAGGTCTCGGCATAGGCGCTCTCGTTCGGCAGGTCATAATCGCTAGTGAAGCCCTCATTGTCGGCCGATGGCCCAAGGCCACCGGTGACATAGAGGCTCTTGGAATTGAGATCGTCCCAGAGCCGGTCGAGCGCGACGCGCAGCGTGTCATCGCCGAACTCGGTCGCGACATCTGCCATGCCGGAATAGAGATACATCGCGCGGACGGCGTGGCCGACCACCTTGTCCTGCTCGCGCACCGGCTTGTGCGACTGGTTGTAGTCATAGGTCTTGAAGTGGAAGGCCTTGGGATCGGCGCCGCGGGCCCGCGCTTCCTCATCGAAATAATGCGGCTGCTGGCCACGCTGGTCGATGAAATACTTGGCCAGCTTCATGTAGCGGTCATTGCCGGTGACGCGGGCGAGCTTGACCAGCGCCAGCTCGATCTCCTCATGGCCACAATAGCCCTTCTTCTTGTCGGGCTCGGGACCGAACATCGTGTCAATATGGTCGGCATAGCGGCACATGACATCGAGCAGCTTGCGCTTGCCGGTCGCCTGATAATAAGCGACGGCGCCCTCAATGAGATGGCCGGCGCAATAGAGCTCGTGGCAATCGCGGAGGTTGGTCCAGCGAAGACCGGGCTGCATGCGCTGATACCAGCTCGACAGATAGCCGTCCGGCTGCTGCAGCTTCTCATACATGTCGATCACGGCGTCGATCTTGGCTTCGAGCGCCGGATTCTTCTTGCGATAGAGCGAATAGGCCGCCGTCTCGATCGTCTTGCCGAGATCGGAATCCCAGAACATCTGCGTCGTCACGGTCGAGGCGGTGAAGCCGTCGCTGACATGGAAGGGAATGCGCAGCGCCGGGACCGGCCGGTCCGGATCGATCTGGTCGAGCATGCCGGCCTCGACGCAGCGCTCATAGAGAATATCGGCCGTCTTGTCGGCAACCGCATCGACGCGGCCGCCCCAGAAGCCGTGCACATCGACCTGCGGCACGGACGGGGGACGGAAGCGCGCACGCGGCACTTCGCGATCGGGGGCGGGCTGGGCACTCATGAGGTTCTCCTTGGGTATCAAAAGGGATGTGCCGCTATTTCACGGCGCCGGCCGTCAGGCCGCGGATGTAGAAGCGCTGCAGCAGCAGGAACAGGATCAGGCAGGGGATCATCATGACGGTGACACCTGCCTGCACCGCTCCCCAGTTGACGGCACCGAAGCGGCCGGACTGCACGGCCGTCATCATGATCGGCAGGGTGAATTTCTCCTGGTCTGTCATCAGCACCAGCGCGGCGATGAATTCGTTCCACGTGTTCAGGAAGGCGAAGAGCGCGACCGTCACGATGCCCGGCCAGACGAGCGGCAGCATGATCTTGGTGAGCAGCGCCATGCTGCGTGCGCCGTCGATCCGGGCCGCCTCCTCGATCTCCTTCGGCACCGCATCGAAGGCGTTCCGCATCATGAAGATCGAGAACGGCAGCTGCAGCGTGACATAGACGAGAACCAGCCCCGACAGCGTGTTCTGCAGCTTGAACGTCGCCAGCATCAGGAAGATCGGCGTCAGGATCGACTGGAACGGAATCATGATCGTCGAGAGGATCATGACGAAGAACAGGTTCTTCAGCGGAAAACGGAAACGCGAGAAGCCATAGCCGGCGAGCAGGCTGATCACCGCGGTGAGCACGACGCTCGAAACGGAGACGAAGATGCTGTTCTGCGCCGAATGCCAGAGACCGCCGCCATAGCTGTCGAGCGAGACATAGTTGTCGACCGACACCCCGGTGGTCGGCCATGGCGGCAGCGGCGGCTGACGGGCTTCCGAAGGCAATTTCAGCGAGGACAACACCGTCCAGAAGATCGGGGCGATGAAGATCGCGGAAAGGAACAGCCCAACCGAGTGTTCGCCGATGAAGCGGCCAAGCGAACGGTCGGGCGCGGTGGTGGTCGTGGCGGCCATCAGGTGCCCTCCGGATTACGCAGCAGCCGCAGTTGGACGAGGCTGATCACCACGAGGATGACCAAAAGCACGATCGACAGGGCGGCGCCGTAGCCGAGCTTGAAGGAAACGAAGGACTGCGTGAAAATCCAGTAGACTGCCGTGATCGTCGAGTTGCGGGGGCCGCCGCGCAGCATGATGTAGAACTGGTCGAAGGCGAGGATCGAGCCGGAAACCGACAGGATCAGTGCCAATGCGAGCGTGCGGCGCATCAAGGGTAGCGTGATGCTGGTGAAGCGCTGCCAGGCGCTCGCGCCGTCGATCTTGGCCGCCTCCATGAGATCGCCCGGGATCGACTGCAGGCCGGTCATCAGGATGATCATCGTGAACCCGGCGGCCTTCCAGACGACCATGACGATGATCGACCAGAAGGCCGGATCGAAGGTCGCGAGCAGGTTGAACTTCTTTTCCGTCAGGCCGAGCCGGAAGGCGGCAGGGCTGAAGAGGCCGGCATCGACATTGAGCAGCCAGGCCCAGAGAAGGCTTGCCGACGCGAAGCCGACCACAACCGGCATGAAGAAGGCGGTGCGATAGAGCCCGTTCAGCGGCCGCGGCTTCTCGACGAAGAGCGCCAGCGGAAAGGCGACGGCAAAGATCGCGATGGTGACGATCACCGTATAATAGAGCGTGAACTTCAGCGCGTTCCAGAAGCGCGTGTCCTTGGTGATCGCGACGTAATTGTCGAGCCCGATGAAGGTGTGGCCACCCATCAGCGGCCAGTTGTGCAGCGACATCCACGCCGTCATCACCAGCGGCACGACGAAGAAGACAAAGACGAGTGCGATCGCAGGGGCAATATAGAGCAGGCCGATCCACTGGCTGCGGTCGATGCGGGGCCGCGCATGCCGGCCAAGGGCGGCAGCGCCAGCCTGCGCGCCGGAATCCTTGTCGGATTTGGCCGAGATCGAGGACATGTCGGTCTCCGTGGAGCGTTGGCGGCTGAATGGGAACGGGCACGAAGCGCCCGCTCCTCTTCGCCTTGAGGCCGAAGCCGGCGACGTCGTTACTTGGCGGCGTCGATGATGCCCTGCATCGTGTCCTGCGCATTGGTGATCGCGCCGTCGACGTCGTCACCAAAGAACACTTCGCTGATCATCTGGGCCCAGGGGCCGTTCGCCGAATTGATGATGTCGTTGAACACCACCGAATAAGGCGTCCGGCCCTTGGCCATCGCTTCGGACGCGATCGTGTAGCGCGGGTCGAGGCCCTTCAGCGCCTCGGCGGCGATGTCGCCGCGCACCGGCAGGCTGCCGCGGCTGGCGAGCAGTGTCTGACCCTCGAGTGAATAGGCATAGTCGAGGAATTCCTGCAGCACCTTCACCTTGCTCGTGCCCTTGGTGAACACGAAGTTGTCGCCACCGGCGAAAGACGACCAGCCGCCCTCCTTGCCCGGCAGGAAGGTCACGCCGTAGTCGATGTCCTTGTACTGCGTGTTGAGCGCGCCGATGGCGAAGGCGCCCGACGGGGCGATGCCGATATTGCCGCCGGCAAAGGCGGCGAAGAAGTTCGCACCCGTATCGGTCTGCGCGCCATCCGGCACGAGGCCCTTCTTGACCATCGAGCGATAGAAATCGATCGCCTCGCGCAGCTTCGGATCGTTCAGCGTCGCCTTCGAGCCGTCGGCCGACAGGATCTCGCCGCCCGACGCCCAGACGAGCGGGGTGAAGGTGAAGATGTTGCAGCCGCCGCAAGCGCCGGAGAAATAGAAGCCGCGGATATCGCCGCCGAGCGCGTTGACCTTCTCGGCGTCAGCCTCGATTTCGGCCCAGTTGGTCGGTCCCTTCTCGGGATCGAGCCCAGCCTGCTTGAACAGCTTCTTGTTCCAGATCAGCACCGAACTGTCGGCCGAGAACGGCAGGCCGTAGATGTGGTCCTTGTAGGTGCCCGTCTTCACATGGGCCGGCGAGAGCTCCTTGAAATAAGGCAGCGACTTCGCCCAGTCGGTGATGTCCTCGAGCTGTCCGGCCGCAGCGAAAGCCGGCGTGTAGATAAGGTCGAGCGCGAGGCCGTCAGGCGCCGTGCCGCCTGCGACCGAGGTCGCGTATTTCTGCACCAGTTCGCCGGTCGGGATGATGTCCAGCTTGATCTGGTTTTCGTGGCTCTTGTTGAAGGCCTCGACGATCTGCGGCATGAAATTCGAACCGTCAGAGCGGACCCAGATATTGGCCGTCTCGGCGGCGCCCGCGAGCGCTGTCATGGACAGAAGTGCCGCGGTCGCGGCCATCAGGCTGGTAAAGCGTCTCATTCCCGTTCCTCCCTCTAGGATAGCTGCCCGCGGCTCCTCCGGCGGGCTGGCGCAGAATCTTGAACTAGCCGTCCGGTGGACGGCCGCATGACTGCCGCACCACGAGACGGCACGGCAGTTTTCGTATGCCCGGCTCGACGGGCTTGCCGTCGACCAGCGAAAGCAGCGTCATCCCGGCCTCGCGGCCGAGAGAGACGAGATTCATGTCGACCGTGGTGAGCGGCGGCCGCGACTGCGTGGCGACGATCTCCCAATTGTCGAAGCCGACCACCCCGACCGCGCCCGGCACGTCGATGCCGCGCTCGCGCAGGCCGTCGATCACGCCGCGCGCGATCTGGTCGTTGCCGCAGAAGATGGCATCCGGCTTCTCGCCCTCGGCGGCGAACAGGATATCGACCGCCTCCCGGCCCCAGCTCTCGGTCCAGCTTCCCATCATCACGGTTGGCGCCGCGAGACCCGCCTCGGCCAGCACGTCGCGATAGGCGGCGGCCCGCTGGTGAACGACGGCGAAGCGCGCGGGGCCGGTCACATGCACGATGCGGCGTCGGCCGAGCCGGACGAGATGCTCGACCGCAAGCCGCGCGCCGCCCTCGTCATCGGACACGAAGGCGATGGCATCCGCGTCGGGTTCGGTGAAGGCGTAGATGACGGGAACGCCGAGTTTCGAGAGGTCGATCGGCAGGCGCCGGTCGAGACGTTTCCCCGTCGCGATGATGCCGTCCACCCGCTTCTCGAGCATGGCGTCGACATGCAGCTGACCGAGCCGCGGATCGTCCTCGACATTGCACAGGAAGACGGAGACGCCATTGTCGACCAGCGCTTCCGAGATGCCGGCCATCACCGGCAGCGAGAAGCGACCATAGGTGTCGTTGGTCAGCATGCCGACCGTGAAGCTGCGGCGGCGCAGCAGGCTCTGCGCGAGACCATTGGGGCGGAACCCCAGCCTGCGGGCCGCCTCCTGAATTCGGGTGCGCGTTTCGGCCGTCATGCGGCCCTGATCGTTCAGCGCCTTCGAGGCGGTCGCGACACTGACGCCGGCATCCTCCGCGACGTCGCGCAAAGTCACCGGCCGCCTGCGCGGCGCAACGACATCGCGTTCCATCCCGTCCGACATGCGGCGCTCCCTGAGGCGTTGAGAAAACCTTTTCTCTTGACGCCCTTAAAAAGGGCAGTCGCCGATTGGCCACCGCCCGCAGAGTTTGAGAAACCCTTTTCTCAGCGCACGCTATTAGCAGTCGGAGGATGAATCAAGGGGCAGTATCGGCTGAATCACACGGGGCACGGAATTCGCCGCAGAGGCCTTTCCAGGCTGAACCGAAGCGGTGCTATATGCAGGGGAACCCGGCCCAGAATCTTTCAATCACGGAATCCAGCCATGCTCGGCGTCTGTTACTACCCGGAACATTGGCCCGAGAGCTGGTGGGCGCGCGACGCGGCCGAAATGGCTGCGCTCGGCATCCGCTATGTGCGGATCGGCGAATTTGCGTGGAGCCGGATCGAACCGGAGACGGGCGTCTTCGAATGGGCGTGGCTCGACCGCGCGATCGCGACGCTCGGCGCCGCCGGGCTCAACGTGGTGCTCGGCACGCCGACGGCCACACCGCCGAAATGGCTGGTCGATCTCTATCCCGAGATTTTGCCCCATGCCGAGGACGGTGCCGCGCGGGGCTTCGGCTCGCGCCGCCACTACACGTTTTCCAGCGCCGTCTGGTATCGCGAGAGCGCGCGTATCGTCACTGCGATGGCCGAGCGCTACGGCGAAAATCCGCATGTCGCCGGCTGGCAGACCGACAATGAATATGGCTGCCACGACACCGTTCTTTCGTGGGGACCGGAGGACCTCACGGCGTTCAAGGGCTGGCTGCGCCGCCGCTATCAGACGCCGGAAGCGCTGAACGATGCCTGGGGCAACGTCTTCTGGTCGATGGAACTCGCGAGCTTCGACGAGGTCACACTGCCGGTGCGCACCGTCACGGAACCGGCGCCGGCGGCACGGCTCGACTACTGGCGCTTCGCCTCCGAACAGGTGGTCCGCTACAACGAGATGCAGGTCGGCATCCTGCGGCGATTGTCGCCCGGCCGCTTCGTCACCCATAACTATATGGGCTTCTTCCATGATTTCGATCATCACGCGGTCAGCGAATCGCTCGACTTCGCCGCGTGGGATTCCTATCCGCTCGGCTTCCTCGAGAAATTCCCCTTCTCGGAGGCGGAGCGCACGCGTTTCACGCGCACCTCGCATCCCGACGTGCCGACATTCCATCACGATCTCTATCGCGGAATGGCGGGCAACCGCTTCTGGGTCATGGAGCAGCAGCCGGGTCCGGTGAACTGGGCGCCGTGGAACGCCGTGCCGGCGCCGGGCATGGTCCGGCTCTGGGCCTGGGAAGCGTTTGCGCATGGCGCTGAGGTGGTGAGCTATTTCCGTTGGCGCCAGGCGCCGTTCGGACAGGAACAGATGCATGCCGGGCTCAACCGCCCAGACCGGGTTCGCTCGCCCGGCGGCGAAGAAGCGGCAAAGGTCGGCGCTGAATTGCAGACCTTCGGTCCGCTGCCCGAGAACCGGCCCTCGCCCGTCGCGCTTGTCTTCGACTATGAGGCATCGTGGATCACGCGCATTCAGCCGCAGGGCCGCGACTATCTCCATGAGGAGATCTGCTTCCGCTGGTATGAGGCCGTGCGGCAGCTCGGCCTTGATGTCGACATCGTCAGGCCGGGCGCCGACCTCAAAGGCTATAAGCTGGTGCTGCTGCCGAGCCTGCCGCATGTCGGCGAGGCTATGCTGGAAACGCTGAAGGCGACCGAGGCCATGATCCTCATCGGCCCGCGTGCCGGCTCCAAGACCCGCAACTTCGCCTTCCCCGACAATCTCGCGCCGGGACCGCTCGCTTCGCTGATTCCGGCCAAAGTGGTCGAGGTCGCCTCGATGCGGCCGGCGCTCCATGCCGTCTCCGGCGAGGTTGGCGGTCATGCCTCGCGCTGGCGCGAATGGCTGGAGACAGACCTGCCGGCGCTTGCCAGCTTCGAGGATGGCGGTGCCGCCGTCGTCGCCAATGACCGCGCGATCTACTGTGCCGCCTGGCCCGAAGCAGACCTTCTCGACGAGATCCTGACCAAGGTCGCGCTGCCGAAGGCCGGCCTTGCGCCGCTCGACATTCCGGACACGATCCGGATCCGCCGTCGCGGCGCATTCACCTTCGCCTTCAACTATGGCAGCGAGCCCTGGACGGTTCCGGATGCTGGTGCGAAGCGCTTCAAGCTCGGCGGCGACAGCATCGCTCCGCAGGATCTTGCCTGCTGGGAAGGTTGAGCGCCTCAGCGGGTTCGACGCGAGACTTCTGGCGGCCGTGCGGACGGCCGCCTCCCCTCCAACCGAATCTTGACAGCCGGAGGACCCGCTAGTAACTGATTGGTTACAAGTGGCCCTGGAGGACAAGGGGCCGTCTGACGGGGGTTCTCATGACCAGCATCCAGCTTCCGACCAGCGCCGGCACCACCGAGCGCTACATGATCCGGAATGCGCCCCTGCCACCACCCGTAAAGGGCGCGGCGCCTCGCTTCTCGCGGGTCGCCTATGCCGCGGCGCATGTCGTGGTCGATCCCTTCGCCGACAACAATCCGACCCTCGACGTCGCCTTCGATTGGGAGCGGACGCTCGCCTTCCGGCATCATCTGTGGGATCTCGGCTTCGGCGTCGCCGAGGCGATGGACACGGCGCAGCGTGGCATGGGTCTTTCATGGGCGCAGGCTCTCGAACTCTCGCAGCGCGCGATTGCCGAGGCGCGGAGCCGCCCGGGCGCCGTCATCGCCTGCGGCGCCGGCACTGATCATCTCGAACCCGGCCCTGATGTCACGATCGACCAGGTCATCGCCGCTTATGAGATGCAGGTGGAGGCGATCGAATCCGCGGGCGGGCAGATCATCCTGATGGCGAGTCGGGCGCTGGCCCGCGCGGCCAAGGGGCCCGACGACTATGTCCGCGTCTATGACCGGATCCTCTCGGCGGTGAAGGAGCCGGTCGTCATCCATTGGCTCGGCGAGATGTTCGATCCGGCCCTCGCCGGCTATTGGGGCAGCGCCGATCACATGACGGCGATGGAAACGGCGCTGTCCATCATCAACAGCCATGCCGACAAGGTCGACGGCGTGAAGATCTCGCTGCTTTCGGCTGAGAAGGAAATCGCCATGCGGCGGCGCCTGGCCCCCGGCGTCAAGATGTATACGGGCGACGACTTCAACTATGCCGAACTGATCGCCGGCGACAGCGAGGGCTATTCGCACGCGCTGCTCGGCATTTTCGACGCGATCGCACCGGCCGCCTCGCTGGCGCTTGAAAAACTCGCGGCCAATGACACGGCCGGTTTTCACGACATCCTCGCGCCGACCGTGCCACTGTCGCGGCACATCTTCAAGGCGCCGACCCGCTTCTACAAGACCGGCGTCGTCTTTCTCGCCTGGCTCAATGGCCACCAGGAGCATTTCCTGATGGCCGGCGGGCAGCAGAGCGCCCGCTCGCTGGTTCATTTCGCCGAGCTTTTCCGTCTCGCGGACGCCGCACGCTGCCTCGCCGACCCGGATCAGGCGGCCAGCCGCATGGCCAGCCTCCTGAAAGTCGGCGGGCTCGATCAGTAGGTCGCGCGACCGCCCGAGAGATCGAACACCGATGCAGTGGTGAAGCTGTTCTCGCGGCTGACCAGCCAGGCGACCATGTTGGCGGCTTCGTTGACCTCGAGGAAGCGACCGCGCGGGATGCGCGAGAGCATGTAGTCGATGAATTCCGGCTTCAATTCGTCGAGAATGCGCGTCTTCGCCGTCGCCGGCGTGATGGCGTTGACGGCGATGTCGTATTTCGCCACTTCCTTGCCGAGCGCCTTGGTCATGCCGATGACGCCCGCCTTGGCGGCGGCATAAGCCGAGGCGTTGGGATTGCCTTCCTTGCCGGCGATCGAGGCGATGTTGACAATGCGGCCGTAATTGCGCGCCTTCATGCCGGGGATGACAGCGCGATTGACGTAGAAGGCGCCATTCAGGTCGATATCGATGACGCGGCGCCACTCGTCGAGATCATACTCTTCCAGCGGAGCGTTCATGCCGGCAATGCCAGCCGAATGGACGAGGATATCGATTGCGCCAACTTTCGCCTCGGTATCGACCACAGCCGCGGCGACCGCGTCATAATCGGCGATGTTGACGGTGAAAGCCTGCGCGGGCTGGCCAAGGCGGCCGACAGCAGCGGCCAGCAGATCCGCATTCATGTCCCAAAGGGCCACCTTGGCGCCGGACGCGACGAGGCGCTCGGCTATCGCATAGCCGATGCCCTGCGCGCCGCCTGTGACGACTGCCGTCTGGCCGACAAGATCGATCTGATTCATTTTGTTGTTTTGCCTCCCGGAAATCCATGCGCGCCATGCGCGGCGACCGGGAGCGACGACAGAAGCCGAATCCCGGTACGCCGCCGATGTCGGACCATCTTAGCGAGGTTTCGGCGCAGCTGAACAGCATGTCGCGCAGAGCGCCGCAGCTGCTGCCCTCTCACTTCAGATAGAAGACCTGATCCAGCGCGACCACGGTCGGCGTTCCGTCCGGATTGTAGTCCATGATGTCGTCCATGAAGGCCCACCAGCGTTTGTTGGCGTCCGTCTTCGGCAGGTCAGCCATGGTGTGATCTTCGGATCGAACGAGTGTTGCGAACAGACAATCGGTCTCGGGGTCATGCCAGATCGAATAATCGGAGATCCCGGCTGCGCGCAGCGCATCGACCAATTCGGGCCAGATCTCGTCATGGCGCTTTCTGTATTCCTCGATCCTGCCGGGATGCACCTTCATGCGGAAGGCGATGCGTTCACTCATGCTGTTTCTTCCCCTGGCTCGTCTTGACTGTGATTGACGGAGTGTGCCCATAAAGCCGCCCAAATCGGCCGATCGTCGCCGCATCGTCCCGCCGCTGCAAATGTGGCGGCGGTGGTTGCGGGGCGTGTCGGAATCTGCGTCGCCAAATCGTCCTTTGGCAACGCCCTACGATCAACGGATGCATCATGACCGTCGACAGCCCCGCCGTCGCGACCGAGACGACTGCCCTTCTTCCCCATGAACGCGCCGCCCGCGACCGTCTGGTCATCGGGCTGCTTCTCGTCTCGGCCTTCGTGGTGATCCTCAACGAGACCATCATGGGCGTGGCACTGCCGCGCATGATGAGCAGCCTTTCCATCACCGCCAGCACGGCGCAGTGGCTGACCACAGCCTTCATGCTGACCATGGCGGTGGTGATTCCGATCACCGGGCTGCTGCTGCAGCGGCTCAACACGCGGCCGGTGTTCATCCTGGCCATGTCGCTTTTCTCGGCCGGAACGCTGATTTCCGCGCTGGCGCCGGGCTTCGGCGTTCTCGTCGTCGGCCGCATCGTGCAGGCCTCCGGTACGGCGATCATGATGCCGCTCCTGATGACCACAGTCATGAACCTCGTGCCGCCGGAAACGCGCGGCCGCACGATGGGCAATATCTCGATCGTCATCTCGGTCGCGCCCGCGATCGGCCCGACGATCTCCGGGTTGATCCTGTCGGTACTCGACTGGCGCTGGCTGTTCATCCTCGTCCTGCCGATCGCGCTCGCAGCGCTGGCGCTCGGGGCGAAGCGGATCGTCAATGTGACGACACCGTCCACAGCGCGCATCGACGCGCTCTCGGTCCTCCTTTCCGCGGTCGGCTTCGGCGGGCTCGTCTACGGCCTCAGCCAGTTCGGCGAAAGCGCGCTGCACCCGACCGCGGTGTCGCCCATGATCCCGCTCGTCATCGGGCTCGTCGTCATCGGCCTGTTCGTCTGGCGCCAGCTCGTTCTGCAGCGTCAGAATCGCGCCTTGCTGGACCTGCGCACGCTGGCCAATCCGACCTTCACGATCGCCACCGTGATGATGGCGATCCTGATGATGGCGATGTTCGGCGCCTTCATCTTGCTCCCGATCTACCTCCAGACCGTGCTCGCCCTGTCGACGCTGCAGACCGGCCTTCTATTGCTGCCGGGCGGGCTGATCATGGGGCTGTGTGCACCGACCGTCGGCAGCCTTTTCGATCGCCATGGCCCGTCTCGGCTGGTCATTCCCGGCGCCTTCCTGGTTGCCGCATCGCTGTGGGGACTGACGCTGGTTGAGCCGCATACGCCGTTCTGGCTGCTGCTGATCGCCCATCTTGTGCTCAGCGTCGGGCTGGCGCTGATGTTCACGCCACTCTTCACCGTCAGCCTCGGCGCGCTGTCCCCCAATCTCTATTCGCATGGCAGCGCGATGATCGGCGCGACGCAGCAGGTCGCGGGCGCGGCCGGCACGGCGCTGTTCGTCGCGGTGATGACGCTGCAGACGGCAAAGCAGGCGGCGGCCGGTGCCGATCCGGCGGCGGCTCTGACGTCGGGCATTGCCACGGCCTTCCTCTGCGGGGCGATTATCTCGCTCGGCGCCGTGGTGGCCGCCTTCTTCGTCCGGCGGCCAAAGGATGCGCCAGGCAGTCATGGCCCTGCGCATTGAGCCAGGCCGGCAACACGATGACGACTTCGCCGGCTCCGGGCGATCCGGCACGGAGCCGCTAGAGGACCTACGCCGTCAATTGAGGGAAATGAGCCGATCCCTGGGCACTTCGATGGGCCTCGCGGTCGGCGTCTGAAGCGGCGCGCAGCCGATCATCAAGGTGTCGTTCGACGTTCTGACCACAGAGGTCACGATCATTTCGGGGCCGCCAGTTCGCAGACTGACAATGTCCCCGACCTTCAACTCGTCCGCCATTCCCCACCCCGAGAAGGTTCCTGCCCCCTCACCTCAAATAGGATAGGTTCGAACGGATGGCGACAACCATTTTCCGACAAAAGGCCCATTAGGCTAGGAATTCACCGCAAAAAATTGTCCCCGGCAAGTTGCACAACCCAAATGAGGGCCCGTTCAGGATGAATCGAGCCCATAGGCTCTCCGGCCAGCACCTTCCGGCCGACGCCGCACAGCCATGCACCGAGATTGGCGAGCCTTCGTCTCTCTACCGCTTGACGTAGAGGATGCCCTCGCCGGCAAAGCCGTCGGGTATTGCAAGCGGCAGCGTCGCGAGTGCATTAAGGTTGCTGTGGCGCAGATAGCGGCCGAAGATTCCGCGATTGCCGCGCCCTTGCAGATGGCGCCCTTCGGTGCGCTCCAGCCAACCGCTTGCCGTTGCCCCGACGAAGAGCGGATAGCTCGCCCGGCTGACGAGCGGCTCACTCTTGAGGAAAGGCTCAGCTATGGCGGCTCGGGAATGGAGCTTGCGATATCTGGCATCGTCATAGTCCCACCACACGGACAGGCGCACTTCGCCCGCACCAGCGTCCGCCCACAAAACCACCGACTGGCGATCGCCAATCGACGTGAACATGTGTCCAGGCGCGATGTCGCCGGGTTCGAGCGAAAGCTGTCCTGATGCGAGCGCGCGGTTAACGCCATGGATGATCAGGTTTCGGAAAGGCGTCACGACGGCAACGAATGACCTGTCTGTCAGGCGAATGGAGCGAGGGCCGAGACCGGCAGAGATCCGTTGTAGGGACAGAGCTCTCGGCAGATAGCCGCCTCGCTTCTTGACTGTCGTCGAAGCCAGCGGCCAAAGCCACGAGCCCATCCGTCGAGATGCCATCGATAATAAGCTGCAGCCATATCAGCCGATCGGATGAACCCTGAGCCAATCGGCAACCGCCGCCCAAACGTCGGGCAGCTACACCCTCATGGCAGGAAATACCGGTTGCCGGGGTCGCAGCGGACCGCTCCGGCGGACCCCCACGGCAACAGGTCCCGTATCCTCTCGGCGCCTGGCAGCCAACCTTGTGCTCTGCTTCCCGCCCTGGCCCGCGTAGCTCGAATACCGAGGTCCGGATCCGCCGTTCGGCCGCTTTCGTACATCTTTCGAATAACGACCGCGTCAATCGGATCATCTCGTAATGAATAGACATAGTCCATTGACGATATTGCCGCATCGCCAATTCAAGATAGGTTTAATCAGAGCGACATGCGATTTATATTTATCGTTGGACGAACCACCTCACCGCTCATGAATATATATTCACAACCATCTCTTGATCTACCGGTATTGGGTTCGCCCTTCCGAGAGCACCGAGGACCACAGCGGTGAATGCGAGCCTCGATCTGGACCGGCCCATGTCGGCACCCTCGGGCTCAAAGATAAACCTCATGGAACATCGCCCTACCCTCGTCCTCATCGACCTCAATGTGCTCAGTCGAGATTGCATCGGCCGCGCGCTTGGCTCGTTCGGCGGGCTTGAACTTGTCGGCAGCTTCGGCACCGTAGCCGAATGGCTCTACGCGCCGCCGGTCCGGTCCAACCTCGCCGTCATCGTGCAGCGCGGCGAGCGGCCAACGGCCAGTGAACTGCAGCGCGACATCGACCGGATTCGCAGCGCTGATATCGGGGCACCGGTCATCCTCATCTCGGACGACGAGGATCCCAACACCATCCTTCGATCGCTCGACTTCGGCGTCAGCGGCTATATCCCCAGCAGCGTCGGTCTCGACGTGGCCTTCGAGGCGATGCGCCTGGTGGTGGCGGGCGGTGTCTTCGTCCCCGCCAACAGCCTTCTCGCCTACCGGCAATCCGTGCTGAGGGAAGCCAAGCCGCCAACGCCGCAGAAATCACCCTTCACGGCGCGGCAGGACGCTGTCGTTCAATTGCTTCGGCTCGGCAAGAGCAACAAGGCCATCGCTGCCGAACTTAACATGCGCGAGAGCACTGTGAAGGTTCACATTCGCAATGTCATGAAGATCATGCGCGCCAAGAACCGCACGGAGATCGCCGTCCGCACCAAATATCTCGACGGTGTCGACGAGGATGACAAATAGCGCGGTCGCCGTGAGGACGGCATCCACCGTCCGGCGTCATCCATCCGCTGACTGCGGCGTGGATTTGGGAGACCAATAAAGGCAGCGTGGTGATGACCGGACGCGCGGCAGGCGACTGAAGCGTTGGGCCAGCGTGATCTGCCAGAAGCCGCCGGCCCAAACCGAAACCGGATACCAAAGAGAATGCCGCGGCCTTCAGGTCGCGGCGTTCTTATGTTCACCTTCTAGTCTAGCGGTCAGCTTGGCGCGATGACATGGTCGCGCGCGAGCCGCGACAGCACGCCATCGTCGAGCGTCCGTGCCAGTTCCTTGTGGCGATACCGCGCCGCCTCGGCATAGGTATGCGTCCAGGCCTCCGACGGGCCGAAGGTCATGAAGACCGCCATGCGGTCGGAGGTCTTGCCCGAGGCGACTCTCAAAAGCGAACGCGACTTGGTGAATGCCTTCTGGACGTCGAAGCCCAGCCGCGGCCCGAGCGCCAAAAGGCTCTTTCGCAGCAGCTTGTCGGTCACCGTCGGCATCTGCCCGACATGGTCGATGCGGACGTCAAACACGACGGCATCGCCCGGACGGACCGAGGTTCCCTCGACGGGCAGCCCGTCGCCATCCGTGCGCATATGCGACCCCGGCTTGACCTTGAGAGTAGATCGCGAGGTGCTGTCCTGCTCCTGCAGGTAGAACGCCATCTTGTAGACCCGGAAGGCGTCGTCGGAGAAAATCTCGCTGCCTTTGAACGCCGGATGATGGACGATGTCCTTGTGCCAGGTTGATGTCGTGTTGATCATCAAGTCACACTCGAATGTCAACTCGACATCGAGCGGCTGCGCGATCTCCTTGAGAACGCGCAGCACGCTGTCAGATGTCAGAATCTCTGCAAGTCCCGGGACGACATGCATCGCCTGGACCTGCAGTTTTCCGCCATAGTTATACCATCCCGATGACTTGAGATGGCCTTGAGTCATTCTCCGAAGGTCACGAACCTGCTCGGGCGTCAGGATATTTCTGACGACCGCAAAGCCGTTCTTCTTCAGATCTTGCTGGAGCCTGCTAGGCGTCTCAGCCCGCCTTTCCAGTATGATTGTCTGATCCATGACGCCTTGTCCTTCCCCCGAATGCGACGCCGCATTTGAGACGACACTCAACCCGCGCCGGTCCTTCGGTCAAACCGCACTTTCGGATTATCGATCAACTGAAAGTAGAATGGGGTCTGGATGGGAGGCTCGTCTGGACGGATTTTCGACACGATTTGCCTATGCCCGGTACCCGTAAGGTCAAGTAGGGGGCGGCCAAGAACAAAAATATGCTTGCGCCAATAAACCCCGCGGGCCTCGTGCCGACGCGGCGACAGGGAAGCGCAAGGCCATGAACGAATTACGGGCAAGCCGCGGCGCGCAGCGGCCCAAGATCGGGCCGGCCCGTCCGGCATCGACCAACGTGCTCGGCGTCCGCGTTTCTGCCGTCAATCTTCAGACGGCGACGGCACGCATCCAGCTCGCGATCGCCGAACGCAAGAAGGGCTATGTCTGCGTGCGCGATGCGCATGGGATCGTGCGCTGCCAGAACGATCGGGACCTTCGCGCCATCCACAATCGCGCCTTCATGGTCACGCCCGACGGCATGCCGCTGGTCTGGGCGCTGCGGCGCGACGGCCATCCGTCATCGGACCGCGTCTACGGCCCCGACCTCATGCTGGCTCTGTTCGAGGCCGGCCTGTCGCGAAACCTGAAGCACTTTCTGTATGGCGCCGAGACCGAGACGCTCGCCGCGCTTCAGACGCGCCTCATCGAGCGGTTTCCCGATGCGCATATCACCGGCGCCTATGCGCCGCCCTTCCGCGATCTCCTGCCACACGAAGAAGCGAACATCGCCGACGCCATCAACCGCTCCGGGGCCGACATCGTCTGGGTGGGGCTCAGCACGCCGAAGCAGGAGCGCTGGATGGCGCGGATGCGCGACCGGCTCGACGCGCCGATGCTGATCGGCGTCGGTGCGGCGTTCGACTTTCACGCCGGCAACAAACGGCAGGCGCCCCTCTTCATCCAGAGAAGCGGCTTCGAATGGGCTTTCCGCCTCGCCTGCGAGCCGCGCCGGCTCTGGCGCCGCTATGCGGTGGTCGTCCCAAGCTTCCTGGCACTCAGCACGCTGCAGCGGCTCGGCCTCCGGCAATTTCCGATCGACGAGACACCGGATGGCTCATCGCCAGTAGCCAGTGCCTCCACAAGCGGCTCCGCCTCGCCCGCCAATGGCGGTTTTGCGTTCGGGCGCGCGGGCCAGGCAAACGCACCGAAGGAATGAGGCCGCAATGTCCCTATCCGCAACCGCTGCCACGGATGTCGATCAGATTCCGCCCGAAGCCGCCGCCGCGCCCGGTTCGCGGCCGGCCCATCAGGACCACCTGCGGGTGACCGCGGAAATCGCTGCGGCGAGGCTCGAACCCTTGCCGTCGGCCGCGCGAAAAGCGCTGAAGAGCAGCAAGGACGATGCGCGCGGCATGCTGGCATCATGCGGGCGGACGGCATCGCGGAGGATCGTCACCCTGGTGATGATCCTGGCTGATGCCTCGGCCTATGTCGTCGTCTATGCCCTTCTCGCCTCGCTCGCGGGCGCCGGCCGCTCGGCGCTGCCATTCGCGCTCGCCAGCATGGCGGCACTTGTCTTCAACGCGCTCGAGCGCGTCTATCCGGGCTACCGGCTCTATGGTTACGAGCAGATCCGCCGCAGGGCAACTGCCTTCTTCAAGGTTGCTCTCCTCGGCGCGGCAGTGGTCTTTCTTCTGACGCATGACTGGCGCCAGGCGCTCGTCATCGCGGCCTTTCTCGCAGCGGGCTCGATCCTGCAACTCGTCACACAACGGTTCGCACGCCAGATCTGCCGTTCGCTCGGCATCTGGGGCGAGCGTGCCGTCGTGATCGCTGACCCCGCGACCGCGGAGCGGGTCGCCGCGCATTTTGCCCGCAACTGGCAGTATGGAATCCGGCCGGAGCCGGCCGAACTCCAAGGACGACCCGGAACGGATATCGGCGAGCGGCGCGTTGCGCTGATCGCCGACGCCGGCAGCCCAACGGCAGAAGCACTCGCCAGCATGCGGCGGGACTTCGTCGAGGTTGTACTGCTCGCAGATACACCCCATCTGCGGTTGTCGGGACTTCAGCCGGCTGACTTCGGCGGCGAGATCGGCCTGCGGCTCGCCAGCGGCGAGAAGCGTCCGACAATCGGACTGGCGCGCCGTAGTCTCGATCTCGCCGTTGCTGTTCCGGCGGCCCTGCTGGCATCCCCGATCATCGCGATCGCCGGCGCGGCCATCTATGCCTTTGATCCGGGTCCGATCTTCTACTGGCAGAAGCGCGAGGGACTGGCGGGCAAACCGGTGCGCGTTCTCAAGCTCCGTACGATGTACAGGGACGCCGAGGCCCGCCTCGAGACGCTGTTCAACGCCGAGCCGAGCCTGCGTGAGGAGTGGCTGGCGCATTTCAAGCTCAAGCAGGATCCCCGCATCCTGCCGGTCATCGGCCACATCCTGCGCTCAACGAGCTGCGATGAGCTGCCACAACTGCTCAATGTCATCGCCGGCCATATGAGCCTGGTGGGACCGCGGCCGTTTCCCGAGTATCACCTGCTCGCGATGAATGCCGAGTTTCGTCACAAGCGGAGATCGGTTGTCCCGGGCCTCACAGGGCTCTGGCAGATCTCCGAACGAAGCAACGCCGATATCGATCTGCAGCGTCAGCTCGACGAATTCTACATCGACAACAGGTCGCTCTGGCTCGATCTGCACATCATCATCAGCACGATTCCAGCCGTCTTCAAGCGCGGCGGCGCCTACTGAACCATGACGCTTTGATTACAGGCAGACCAATCGAAAAAGGAGAATGTCGATGCACGATCGCAAGCGGGTTCTGGTTACGGGCGGTGCCGGGTTTCTCGGTTCGTTCCTGTGCGAGCGTTTGATCCGGGATGGTCATGACGTTCTCTGTGTCGACAATTACTTCACCGGCTCACGAGAGACAGTCCAGCATCTCATCGACGATCCGCATTTCGAGCTCATCCGCCACGACATCACATTCCCGCTCTATGTCGAGGTCGACGAGATCTACAACCTCGCCTGCCCTGCCTCGCCGGTTCATTACCAGTACGATCCGGTCCAGACCGTGAAGACCAATGTCCATGGCGCAATCAATGTTCTGGGCCTTGCCAAGCGGACGGGCGCGAGGATCTTCCAGGCTTCGACCAGCGAGGTCTATGGCGACCCGGATATGCACCCGCAGCCTGAATTCTACCGCGGCAGCGTCAATCCGATCGGTCCGCGCGCCTGCTACGACGAGGGCAAGCGTTGCGCCGAGACATTGTTCTTCGATTATCACCGCCAGTATGGCGTCGACATCCGCGTCGCCCGGATCTTCAACACCTATGGGCCACGCATGCACCCGAATGACGGCCGCGTCGTTTCGAACTTCATCGTCCAGGCGCTGCGGGACGAGCCCATCACCATCTTCGGCGACGGTACCCAGACCCGTTCGTTCTGCTATGTCGAGGATCTCATCGAAGGCTTCATCCGCCTGATGGGTGCGCCTCAGGGCGTGACCGGACCGATCAATCTCGGCAATCCCGCCGAATTCGAAGTGCGCGAGCTGGCGGAGATGGTCATCGCGTTGACCGGATCGCGGTCGCATATCGTCTACAAGCCCCTGCCGACCGACGATCCGACCCGGCGGAAGCCCGATATCAGCCGCGCCCGGGAGGAACTCGGCTGGGAGCCGACGATCCCTCTGCGCGACGGGCTCGAGAAGACGATCATCTATTTCGACTGGAAGCTCTCCGAGCGCCGGGTCAGCGAGCCGGCACTGCGGGTCGAGGAGTCGGTCCCGGCCCCGCGCAGCCCGAACATCCCGAAACTGCCTGTGAACGCGGCGCTGGCAGGCCTCAACGGCACGCACGTCTCGGTCGGATCGCATTCTCTCTAGGATCGGGGGACGCCGGCGCACGCCTTTGGCCAGGCGGCGCCGGCGAAATCAAGACACGGCCAAATCGAACTGACAAAAATGCTTCGGCGGCTCACCAGCTCCGAAGCATTTCTTTTTGTGAGTATCGCGGCGCGCGCTGTCTGTTGCGAACGAGCCTGCGCTCCGGTCCGCCATGCAACGGACTCGGAGCGGTGGCGGCGCCGGTTATTCGGGATTGGCCACCGGCACGGCCGGCCGGCCGAGGCGAAGGGCGGCGCCGACATGCCTCAGGGCAGAGGCGATTTCCTTGCCGAGTGGATGGTTGCCGGCCAGGAGTGCCGCCGCCCAGCCGGCTGCGCCGCCTAGAAGGGCGCCGCCGGTCTGGAGCCAGTCGAGATCGAAGCCACGCGGCGACCAGACCAGGATGATACAGGGCACGAGCACTGTGCCGAGCGCCACAAAGCCGCTCGAGCGCGCCGCGCTGGCAAGTTCTCCGAAGGAGAGGCCGATGGCGCGCCGGATGAAGAGCAGGGACACCAGCATCTGGAGCGGCGCGATGACCAGGAGGCTCGCCGCGATCCCGACCAGCCCGTAGCTTTTGGCCGCGAAGATGACGAGGAGGATCGAGGGCGGCACCGAGATCAGGCTGATATAGACCGTGTCGCGGATCCGTCCGGAGGCGACGAGCACAGGATAGGTGAGGAATGCCGGCGCGAGGGCCATCGTTCCGATCGAGATCAGGCGGACCAGCGGCGGCACCGCGCCCCATTGGCTGCCCAGGAGGATTTTCACCACCGGATCGGCAAGAATCGCCAGCATGAGCAACATCGGCCACTGCACGGCGGACATCAGCTCGAAGCCGCGCAGATAGGCCGGCTTCAGTCCGCGCCCCTCGCGGACATGTCCGGCCATCGCCGGCAGCACCACCGGCTGCAAGGCCGCGACGATTGCGCGATCCGGCAATTGGCAGACCGTGATAGCGCGCGAATAGAGGCCGACGGCATCGAAGCCGAGCAGTTTTCCAAAGGCCAGCCGCGGCAGCATCTCATAGGCCATCGTGATGAGCGTCACGGAGCACGACGCCATGCCGAATGAAAGCAGACGCGAGAAGCCGGACAGCGATGGGCGATACATCCAGAGCTCAGGCCGGAACGAATAGGCGGCAAAGGCCATGATCGCGTTGGCTGCCACATAGCCCCACATATAGCTGATCGCACCATAGCCACCCAGTCCGAGCACAACGGTGACAACTGCGTTTCCCGCGGCGGCCATGACATTGATGATCGCAAGCGCGCGGAAGGCGAGATCGCGACGCAGCAGCGAGAGAACGGGCGTCGCGAAGGGAATGACGAGGAAGGAGAGGGTCGCCGCCTCGACGAGCGGCTTCAGATGCGGTTCGCCATAGAAGGCCGCGATCGTGCCGGCTCCAAAATAGAAGCCGACGCCGATCACGAGCGACAATCCGCAGGTGACCGTAAAGGCGCATTGCACCATCGCCCGGCTGATCGTGCGCTCCTGGACGATGTAGTTGCTGACGCCGAACTCGCGGAAGTTATCAGCGAGAAGGATCACCGCGTTGGCGACGAAGAAGAGGCCCGTCTCGGCGGGCGTCAGGATTCGCGCCATGACCATGGTGGTGCCGATCGTCAGCAACTGCGTCAGGTAGCGGTCGAGCGCCGAGAAGACGATGGATCGGCGGACACTCATGATTGCGACATCGCTTGCGTGCCTGGCGGCGTTCGGCGGGCGGGCGGGGACCTTCCGCTGAAACCCGTCAGGGACGGGGAGCGAAGCGGAGGCGAGCTCCTGCGCCAACGCTCGAAGATCGCATATCCCGCCCCATAGGCAGGATCATGCGCGAGCAGCGCATGTGTGCCGGCCCGGGTGAGCGTATGCCAAAGGGCAAAGGCGGCCGGGTCGCTGACACCGCTGAGGATGACCCGGTCGGCTGCAAGGCAGAGGGCGCCGAGACCGGGAACATCGGCAGGTACGCCCTCGACAAATGCCAGATCGAACGGCCCCGTTTGCTCGTCGCGCAAAACGTCACCGAACCGGAGATGCAGCACCTCGCGCGCCCCGAGCCGTTCAAGGCGATCCACATCAAAGGGAGACATCTGCGGACCAGCGACGACCTGCAGCGATTCGAGATCGGGATTGGCGGCGAGGCCGGCGAGGAACTCGTCGAGGTAGATCGACGATGGTGCATTCGCAATGATCAGCGTGCGCGCCGCGCCGACGCGCGGAACCAGATCGCGCAGTTCAGCGACGAAATCATCGAACTTTCGAAACCGCCGCGCGAACGGCAGCGCTTCAAACCTCGCCAGCCGGCCATTTCGGGTCATCGCACGGGCGAGGCGTTTCACGGCGGGCGCGAACGCCTTGTAACGCGCGATCGTCTCAAGATGGGACGCGATAAAACCACGCCGCGGCCGTCGAGACCGCGAGGAACGGAGCGGGCGCGTCGGCTGCTTGCCTGCGGGCTTCGCCAGATCCGCGGGCCTCGTGATCCTCTGCGTCAGGTCTGGGCGGCCGCATGCCGTCATCATCTGCGCCAGCTCCGCCGTCCAGCTTGCCGCATCGCCATGAAGGGCGCGATGCACCGTTGGGCTCGGTTCAAGCCCCTCCGACGCTGGGGTGAGAAAAGAGACGCCCCTGCCAAGTGCCGCAGTTGCGGCTGCTGCCCATGTGATCTCGGGATGCGCAAGGCGCGGAAACTGCGCCAGCCGGCGCACGGCCTCGTCGACATCGCCCGCGCAGAGAAGAGCCTCGATCAACAAGGCATATTCGACCGGGTCCGGTGCCTCGGCGCCATAGCGGGCGAGAACGTTGTCGATCCAGTCGCCAAGCAGGATCTGAGCCTCGCCTGCCCTGCCGAGATGCAATTGGCAGCGCGCCAACCCGACCAGAGCCTCCGGCAGCGGGTGATATTGGAGGCACCGGGCAAAGGTGCGCGCCGCCTCGCGGTGGTCCCCTGCGGTCAGGGCATGACGCGCTTCATCCAGCAATCGCCGCAGGCGTCCGTGCGAGCCAGCCGGCGTCCTCGGCTGGGGGGCCGGCGGAGCAATCGACAATGGCGCGAAGGGCGTCGGCTGAACGATCCGCTCGCCGCTCCTGGTAGCGGTGCTGAGGCGATACCATTGCAGCACCTGGTCGCGCTGATGGATCGTATGGCGCTCATGGGCGAGGCGGTGGCCGGCATCGGTGATCGCCGCCATCTTCTCGGGATCACGCAGCAGCGGCTCCAGTTTGTCGACAACGTCCTCCGGCTCGGCGAAGAGACAATTCTCCATGTCGACAAACCCGGCAGCCAGCGTGCCCGCGGTACGCTCCGTGACGAGCAGCGATCGGCAGGCGGGGATCTCGAAATGCTTCCGCACGATCTCGTCGGCGATGGTCCCGCAGGTCGGCGTCACATAGGAGGCGTTGATGAGTCTTGCATATTCAGTTCCGGTCGCAACCTTGGTGACGGCCCGGGCATCGAACCAGCCCGGATGCGGGCAGCTCATGATCGGATAGCGCGGCGCCAGCGCCTGGCGGACGCGGTTCCGCCACGGGTAATGCGATGCGAGGCTGCCGGTGAAGAGCACCGGGATCGACTTCGGCAAGCCGTAGTCCCGGTGAACCGCCGGATCGATGAAGTTCGGCCAATAAAGGATGTCCGCGTCCTCCTCGGTCAGATATTCGGAAAGACGCGTGCTCAACGTGAAATAGGTGCTGATCTGCAGCCGGCGCATGTCCTGGAGAAAGGTCAGCCGTGAAGAGCAATATGGATCGCCATTGAAGAAACCGACTTTTCGAACCGTCGGATGGCTGAGGGCATTCGAGATCGTCGAACGTCGCGAATAGATGCCGGACTCGAACATCGCGATGTCGGGCTGATGCAGATCGCATATCTGATCATAGTCGCAATCTCCTTCGATCAACGTCACATCGAAGGAGAGGCGCAGGCACTCGAGCTGCTGTTTCAAATGCTCGACGATGAATGCAGAGATGTTGCGATCGACCGTCCTGAAGAACAGCATTCTGGGCTTCAGCACCCGGACCATCTCGGGCGGCCTGTGGATGTTCATGCCGTCGTTCCATCATCGAGGCGCCAGATGCATGATCTCACACGGCCGGGAGCCACGACGACGTCGTGTCGTCCGGCATGTCCGGTGCGCAGGTCACGAGCCCATGATCAGCAGGGTTATTTCGAGGCTAGCATCCAGCGCGCAGCCGAAGAAGTAATCCTATCGGGGAAGCCCATTTGTACTAAGGGTCGGATAGAACTGCTGAATTGATCTCGAGCCGAGGCCTTCGGATATTCCGGTGCTCGCCTCGCTAGCAGGGCGAAGCTTGCCGGCGATCCTGGCATCGTTGGCGATGTCTCGGCTTCGAAATCAGGAGGCGCAAGTGCAGGACGGGGACCGTGCTGGAGGAGACGGCCAGGACATCGGGCCATCGCCCGGAGAGCGGAACGTCGCCGCCATTTCGGGTGCCGTTCGTTCTGCGCGACACGTCGTCTGCACGCTTGGCGAAGGCTCCTACCTCCTCGGCATCGCCGGACTGGTGAATTCGCTGGTTCGCGCCGGGTTCGCGGGCGAGATCGTCATCGGCTATCGCGGCGCGCCTCCTCGCTGGCTGGACCCCTTCCGAAGGGATGGCGATGACACATCATTCCAGATTACGCCCGATGTTCTCGTGAGGATGGTCATTGTCGAGGGCGGCTGGCATCTCAACAATGCCAAGGCGCATTTCATCGCCGATGTCGCCGAGCGCCATGCCGCCGAAGCGGATCTGATCTATTATCTCGATTCCGATATCGTCGTGACGCATCCCTGGTCGATCTTTGCCGAATGGGCGATGCAGGGCGTCGTCCTCGTGCACGATATCGCCGACAGCCACATGTCGCCACACCACGCCTATCGCTATGCATGGCGCGACCTTGCCGTGGCCAATGGTTACGAATGCCGTCCGGTCACCGGCTATTTCAATGGCGGGTGCATCGGCTTCAGCCGCAGGGATCTGCGCTTCGTGCTGACATGGCGGGCGCTGATGGACGCGGTCGGACGGACCGGCATCGACATGACCACGATGAAGGACACCGGCGGCCGACTGGAATTCGCGCGGCGCGACCAGGACGTGCTCAACGCGGCCGTGATGGCGACCGACACGCCGCTGGCGCTGCTCGGCTACGAGGCCATGGGCCAATATCCATGGGTCAACACGATCATCCCGCATGCCATCAATTTCAGGAAACCGTGGCAGCGCAACTATATCCTTGATGCGCTCCGCGGCTTCCCGGCAAACCGGACCCACCTTGCCTATTGGCGGTTTGTCGATGGTCCGACATGGCCATTCACGCCAGCCGAGATCGCCTCGAAGAAGCGCCAGCTCGCGATCGCACGCGTCATCTCGCTCCTGCATGTCAGAAGCTTCCGCGACCTCTGACGGTGGCTGCCGGCCACCGATCGCCTGGAAACGAGAAGAAACAACGAGATAGACCCTTCACCGGCTCTGTGAGACGGTGAAATAGTCTAGACGGAGTTGTGATAGGCCTGGATCGACGGCGCAAACATCTCGGCGTCCTTGAACCCGTAGAGCTTGTGCTTCTTAGGGTTGACCCGGTTCACGACAACCATGACCTCGCCCTTGCTCGCCCCCTCGAGGCGGTCGGCTGCGAACTCCACCGACCGCATCCGCGTCCGCGCCCATTGGACGACGAGCAGGGTCCGTTCGACCTGCCCGGCCAGATAGAGGGTATCGGTCGAAGCAAGCACCGGCGCGCTGTCGATGATGACGAGGCGGGCTTCCGACTGCGCCAGCTTCAGCAGCCGCGATAGATCCGCAAGATAGAGGCCGCGGCGAATTCGTCCCCTGCCGCGAGGGATGATGTCGATCCCGCTGCTGGCGTCATGATGGATGATGGCTGCCACGTCGGCATCGCCGGAGATATAGTCACTGAGCCCTTCCGCATGATCGAGCTCGAACGCCGCGCTCAGGCTGCCGCGCACCAGATCGCCATCGATCAGCAGGACCGGCTGGCCGGCCGCAACAAGCTCGGCGGCCAGGACGCGCGCAACGAAAGTCTTGCCTTCGCCGCCGAGCGCCGAACTGACGATGAGACTGGCCGGAAGGACACCATCATTCGACTGCTTCATCGAAACGATGATGGATCGAACGGCCTCGCCGAATGCGCCATCATAGCGGAGGCGGGTGCCTGCCCGCTTGCGCCGTGAGGACTGACGAGGGGCGATCGGAAGCATGCCGGCCGGTGTCAGCGATGGGAGGCGGGTCAGTTGCTGGGCGCTTCGCACCCTCTGGTCGAGCATCTCCCGAACGAACGCCACGGTGATGGCAATCGAAACAGCGACCAGAACCGCGCCGATCAGATAGAACAGCCGTCCCCTCCCCTGCGGAAAAAGCGGAATGGTGGCCGGCGACAGCAGTTCGACGTCGGTTTCGGGCATCGCCGCCTGGTCGGACAGCGTCCGGCGCCTCTGCTCCAGCTTGTCGAGGGCGGTCTGCTCTGTCGCCGCAATGCGGACCAGTTCCGCGAGATCGGCCTGCGCGACGGCGGAACGGTCCAGTTGATCCTCCGCAAGCCTTAGCGCCTCGCTCACCTCGCGGCTCTCGCGGTTGAGGCTCGCGAGTTTGGCGCGCTCCGACTGGACAAAGCGCGAAATCTCGAGATCCAGCGCCAATCTGGTCGCTTCGAGCTTCTGCTTCTGGCTGACCACTTCATCGGCACCGTTGCCGAAGGTCTTGAGCAGCCGATCGAGATCGAGTTGCTCGCGGCCGATCTGGCGCTGCAATTCGGCAACCGCATCGGGCACGACGATCTCCTGCAAGGCCTGATCGCGGCCGGAGCCCTGCAGCGCCGCGATCGTGGTCAGCGTCTCCTTGGTGCTCTGGGCGATATCGCCCAGCTTGGCGCTGAGATCGGCGGCCGCGCTCACCTGCTCCGTCCGCGCGTCGAGAGACATCGCGCCACGGCTCTCGCGATAGGACTGCACGGCAGCGCGCGCCGCCTCGACCCGGTCCTGCTGCTCGGCGATGCGATGTTCGACCCAGAACTGCGTGGCCTCCAGGCGCCGGCGCTCATTGGCGCCGCGTTCGTCGAGATAGACGCGAAGAAGCTGGTTCGGCACGGCCGCGGCCAGTTTCGGATCCTGCGAGGTAAAGCCGATCTGGATGACGTTGGAAACGGGGTCGCGATTGACCGACAGAGCCCGCTCATATTCCTCGACAACGCGCTCGGAATCCGAACTCAGCGATGGCGCACCCGCCGAAAAGCCGATCAGATCACGAACCGCCTCCCGCAGTTGCGCGACGATGCCGGGCTGGCGCAGCGCCGGATTGAACTCTTCCCGGTCGGAAAGCGCGAGGTCCCGCACCATGCGCTCGGACGTGCTTCGCGCCAGCATCCGCTCGATCTCGGACGAAAGCTCCAGCATGTCGCTTCGCCCGGCCTCCTGCGCATCGAGCGCACTCGCCAGCGAATTGCGGATGATCAGTCGGGCGTCGGCATGATAGACGGGCTTGATGCCGAGGATCGCCGGCAGGAGCGCGGCGGTGATCAGCAGCGTCAGAACCACGATGAAGACGATGCGGCGCCGGACGAGCCGGAATCCTGACGTTAGATCGAAGTCCTCCGGTCGCGCTTCCATGGTTACCGGCGGCGCATAGCGAACCAGCGTGCGGGATATACTGTCGTTTTTCGAGATCGCGACGGTCATCGGGGGCGTACCACTACCTGTATCCATTAGTGACAGTTTCATAAATTCGCTCCAGGGACCGGCGATAGGACGTCATGCTGAATTGGGCGAGATAGGTGGCGCGCGCGCGGGCCTGGAGCGCGCGCCGCGTTTCCGGTTCACGGACGAGGCGGGCGAGCGCATTCGCCAGTGCCTCGACGTCGCCCGGCGGGACGAAAAGCCCGGAACTGCCGTCGACGATGACTTCCTCATGCGCGCCGACCCGCGTCGTGACGATCGCGAGGCCATGTGCCAAACCTTCGACGACCGCCATGGCGAGGCCCTCGGCATGCGAGGGCAGCGTGAGAATATCGGCGCGCGCGCAGAGCGCCCGTGTCTCCTCCGGGCCGAGCCAGCCGGGCATATGGACCCGGTCCGCGAGACCGAGCGCAGCAGCCTCGCGCCTGTACGCGTCCACCGGTCCATCGCCGGCGAGAACAGCGTGCCATCGGAGCTTCATCATCGTGGGATGGCTCAAGGCGCGGAGCAGTTCCGGCACGCCCTTGCGTTCACTGAGCCGGCCGAGAAACACGATGCCCGGCACGTCGCTGTCGCGAAGCGCGGGTTCGCCAGGATCGGGCACGCAATTGGGAAGAACAGAGACCAGGCGCTGATCGACGCCGATCAATCCTGTCAGCGTGTCGCGATCACGCCGGCCAAGTGCCACGACGTGATCCGCCTTCGTGAACATCGGCCGGATCGCTGCCTGACGCGCCGGCGGGCGGGCCTCGAAATCAGCGGCATAGTCATAATCGTGCAGATGGACGAGATGAATGCATCCCAGCGAACGTGCGGCCGCCGCGAGGATGCGCTTGCGCGTCGTGCTGCCCCTGCCCGCCACATGGATGTGATGCACCCGCCGGGGCGATATCACGCGGTCGCGGGCCATCAGCAGGATAGCATAGGCGAGCCGCGGCAACGAGGTCGGCGGAAACCACCGGGTCCCCCGTGTATCGGTCACGACATGTGTGATCCCGTCTGCACCAGCGCTGTCGATGATATAGCCGGCCATGCGCCCTATGCCGCCGCCATGCTCGCGGCCGCCGGCGACATAGTGACGGACGGAGAGTGCGTGGTCGCCGGCCAGGCTGCCGTCCACGCCCGCGGGAATGGCGGCGTCATGCGGTCTCTCCGCCCCGGAGGCATTGTTCAGCTCGGCGCGCATTCTTCGACCACCTTGCGATAGAGCGACACCGCCGCGGCGCCAACCGCCTCCGGCGCGTTCGGGCCATACGCCCAGGCGAGCGCGCTGGCCCCGAGCTCGGCTCGAAGCTGCTGGTTCTCGGCCAGCATTCCGATGGCATGGGCGAGCTGTTGCGGGTCACCGGGGGGCACGACAAGCCCGAGCCGGTTCGGCGTCACGCTGGCGCGAAGTTCGCCGACATCGGTGACGACGACCGGCTTGCCGAAAGCAGCTGCGAGGTTGAGGACCCCGCTCTGCGAGGCTTCGGTATAGGGCAGCACGACGATATCCGTGTCGGTGAAGAGCTGCGCCACCTCGGCATCGTCGATGAAATGGTTGCGGATGTCGTAGCGATCCTGGCGGCCCATCAGGGCGCGAAACGCCCAGGGATCGTCGCCGCGGCCGGCGATCGTGACGCGGAGGTTCGGCACCACATCGCCGAGCGCCGCTTCGGCGCGGATCAGATGTTCGAGGCCCTTATAGGCGAAGATGCGTCCGAACAGGAGCACGCGGAAGGCATCGTCACCCGAGGGCCGGGCCAGTTGGCTGGTGCGCGCGAAGTCGGCATAGCGCTGGATGCTCGGATGCGACAGCACATGGACATGATCGGCGGGCTTCGCGTAGCGCTCCAGCACCATCTTCCGGAGGCCTTCGCCATGCACGACGATGTGGCCTGACTGGCGGACCATCAGCTCGGTCGCCCAGCGCGGCAAGGTGCGGCTGTCCGAATCGCCCGGATGCAATTCGACATCGTGGACGGTCGTCACCAGCGGAATCGGCCGCCAGAAGGGCGCGGCAAGATTGAGCCAGAGCGTCGAGTTGCTGAGCAGATGGATCAGCGTCGGCGCTTCCTGCCGGATGAGCTGTGATAATTTCAGCAGGAAGAGCGGATTGGCGGGCGAGCGATGCCGCGGCCAGTCGAGCAGCCTCAGATCGACGGCCGGATCGAACCACGGGGCGAGATGAGCATAGCGGCGCTTCGGAACGCCGAGAACCACGGGCAGGTGCTGCGCGACGCCGTTTACGAAGGCGATCGTGTAGTCCTCGAGTTCGGAGACAAGCATCAGCACCTTCATCGCCGCGCCTCCGCTGACATGACGAAGCCGCGAGCCTTGATGCGCATCGGCAGCGGGGCGTGATGCAAGGTCGCCATCAGCCCGCACCCTTCGCAAAGGACACGTCGAGGATGTCGCCGGGCATGATTTCCGTGTCCATCGTCGCGGCGACCGGCTTCTTCTGTCCTCCGACCGAGCGATAGATCTCGACGACGGTCTGAAACTGGCGATCCGTCGCCTCGGAGAGGTCGTCGCCGGCATTGAGGATCTGGCTCGAAAGCGCGTCGAGCTCAGCCTTCAGCCGCGCGCGATCGATCATCGCCTCGCGCTTCTGCTGGCTGATCTCCATCCGCCAGTCGATATCCGCCGTCTTCAACTGGTGCTCAATGGTTGCCCGGCTTTGCCGCGCGCGGGCCGTGAAGGCCTGGTTCTCCAGGAGATCCTGCGAAGCCTGTGACTGCACATGCTCCAGCTCCTGCAGGCGCGGCAGCGGCATGAGGCCCTTCTCGACCAGCGCCTTGGCTGTGTCGACCTGCTGGCCGGTCAGATTGCGCTCACCCTCCTGCAGGGTCGACTGCTGGCTGAGAACATCGATCTCGAGATCATAAAGCGCGAGCGCATCGCGCAAGTGAGCCTGGTTCGCCGTCCATGTCTCGAGACGGTCCTTCAGGATATCGCTGTCCAGCGCGACGAGCGCCTGCCGATCCTGCGGCAGCACGGCCCCCGGTGCGGAGGTCGGCGCCGCCGTGTCGCGCCTGACCAGTTCGGCGTCGAGGCGGGCAATGCGGCTGTTCACCTGCAGGAGCTGATAGGACGTCGTCTGCCATCTCGCCCTGAGCTCGGGGATATCGACCGACTTGGCATTCTCTTCCTGTTCCCGGCCGGCTCCACCGGCCAGGATGAGGGCGTGGCGCACGGTCATGCCGGGTTCGAAGTCGATCGCGCCCGGACGCCGGACCTTGCCGCCGACATAGACAGGGCGGTATTTCGCGATTTCGACGAGGACATTCGGGGCCTTCAGGATATCGCGCCTGACCAGTTCCGCAGCGATACGCGCGCCGGCCTCGTCGAGCCGCAGACCCTTCACGTCAATGCCGCCGAGCTGGGGCATCATGATCCGGCCATCGACATCCACCCTGCGGTCGCCATCGAGTCGCGAGGCGTCGGCAACGGAGACGTGAACCGTATCGCCGGGCTCGATCAGCAGTTCGGCGACGCATGGCGACATACCCGCCAGGAGCGCGAAGGCGGCGTAAAGAACAGCTCGAAAATCGAGCCGGCGCCGGATCGGAAGGCAAATTCGCATCATCGGGTTCTCTCGCCCTCGAGATCGTCCTCCAGCCAAGGCGCCGGTCGGGCCAGGCCTCGCAGCACGCATCGGCGGGTGGCAGGACGCTTTGAGGCGGCCTCCGACATTCGGCGGCCACGGGAAAAGACTAGCGGAGATGCGGAGCCGGCCGCAGTTGGGCATATGGCGCATGCCGCCGAGCCGAACCTCGTCCATCGTCATCTGCCTCATGAAACGGCGCAGCCGAATGTTGCCCGCGGCTAATGCTTTCGGGGGCGGCGCCTCGTCCTTTGGTGCCACCCCCGGAATCGATTGGCGCCGTTTCGCCGGCCGCCACCACGGACGATGCTGTGCGCCGTCGCCAGAAAGGCGGTCCGACTACGGATGACCGGGGATATCTCCGCATGTGCCGCAGATTGAGCGAAGCGCCGCGACGCTGCAGACCGAGGCCCTCTCGATGAGAGCGATGACCGGCCGTGCAGATGGCAGGCTGACGATACGCTGGCGAACCATCGAGCTATGGGGCGCGGGCGTGTGCCTCCTGCTGCAGACGGGCGCCTTCTTTCCGTTGCTGATGGCGGGGCCGGAAGGCGAACTCAGCGATGCCGGCAAGGCGAAGCTGAGGCTGGTGTCGCTGCCGGTCTACGCATTCACGCTCCTGATCCTGTCGCAGAATGTCCGGCCATTCCTCATCGCGCTCGCGCGCAATGTTCCGCTCCAGTTGTTGACGCTGCTGCCGCTGGTTTCCGTGGTCTGGTCCGTCGGCCCATCAACGACGCTGCGGCGCGCGATCGGGCTGCTGTTCAGCATCCTCCTCGCCTATGTGCTGGCAATCCGCTTCACGCCGCGCCAGCTTCTGCTGCTGATGATGATCTCGCTCGGCATCTGCATCGTGGCGAGCCTCGGCGTCGTCGCCATTTCGCCGCGCTACGCACGGATGCCCATCGACGGCTCGATCCGCGGCGTCTTCCTCAACAAGAACGCGCTCGGCTGGTATGCCAGCATCCTCGCGCTGGTCTCAGCCGTGGTCGCGATCGATGGCTCGATGGGCTTTCGGAGAACGGCGCTTTTCCTGCTGTTCGCGAGCCTTGCCTGCCTCGCCGGCTCGACCTCGATGACCGCGATCATCGCGACGACCTCGGCGGCATGCGTCTATGTCATCTATTCCGCGCTGCCGAAGGTCCGCGGCGTCTCGCGGGTCGTTTTCGTGCTGGTCACGATCCAGGCGGCGGCGCTGATCCTGCTCGTGCTGCACGAATTCCTGGTGCCCCTCCTCGTGGCGCTTGGAAAGGACGCGACCTTGACGGGCCGGGTGCCGCTCTGGGAACTGGTCGACGCCGAAATCAGCAGGCATCTCCTGCTCGGCTTCGGTTTCCAGTCGTTCTGGACCGCGGCCAACCCGCTCGCCTGGACCATCTGGGCCAAGGTGGGCTGGACGCCTCCGCATGCGCATAACGGCTATCGCGACATCCTGCTCAGCTTCGGCGTCGGCGGCATCGTGCTGTTCGCCGGGGTCGTGATCCGCGCCATCCACCAGGGCGCCGTGCTGCAATGCCGGGCGCCGCAGGAAGGCTGGCTGTGGCTCAACGTGTTTCTGATCATGGTTCTCGTGATGAACCTGACGGAGAGCATGTTTCTCAACCAGAACGATAGCATCGCGACGATGTTCACGGTCGCGATCATCATGTTCTCCTATTACGCCCCCGTCCGCGCGGACCAGGTCGTCCGGCCAACGCCAGAACGGGTGTCCTCGGCCGCGCCACCTCTTGCCATCGACCTCGACGAGAGGAACCCATGACCCGCTTTCTCGTCGCCGCGGCGCTCGTCTGCGTTCTGATGTGCGCCTCGCAGCCGGGGTCCTCGGCCGAGACGGCGGGCGACGGCGCAGCGGCGCCGCAGATGGTCGCGCCCGGCCGATCGTTCCCGCCCGAGCTCGCGTCCGAATTCGGCGAGGCCTGGCCATGTGGCCCGGGCATCCCACCCAGCACCGAGGGTTCCGCATCGCCACCGCAAGGTGTCGTGGTCCATGTCTCGCCGGCAGGACAGGACAATTGGAGCGGCCGCCTCGCGAAGCCGAACGACGCGCGGAGCGACGGGCCCTTCGCCAGCATCGAGGCCGCACGCGATGCGGTGCGCGCGGCTGCCGTTCCGGGACGGATCGTGGTTGGCGGCGGCGACTATTATCTGACGAAGCCCATCCTTTTCGATGCCCGGGACAGGGGTCTCGCACTCGTCGCAGCCTGCGGCGAGACGCCGGTTCTGCATGGCGGGCCGCGCGTCACAGGATGGTCGGAGACGGCCCCCGGCCGCTGGACGGCCACGCTGCCGCCTGCCAACCGGGACGGCCGCATCCTGGCACTGTTCGTCGACGGCGTCGCCCGTCCGCTCGCGCGCTATCCCAACGCACCGGTCGATGGAGATCCGCGCAAGGGCTGGCTGTTCGCGGCCAAGCCAACCGCCGATGCCTGGCAGGGCAACACCACGTTTCAATTTAACCCCGGCGACCTGCCAGAGATCGCGGATCCGAGCGGGGTCGTCGCCCATATCGTCGGCGGTTTCAACCCAGGCAGCCAGTGGGGCAGCGACACGCTGCCGGTCACATCCATCGATGCCGCGACCGATACCGTGCATACCGAAGGGACGAGCTATTTCTTCACCGCCGAAGGGAGCCGCTATTTTCTCGCCGGGGCCGAGGCCTTTCTCGATGCCCCCGGCGAATGGTGGTTCGATGCCAGCGCTGGACGGCTCGACTATCTGGACGATGATCCCTCATTCGGGAGCGCCAGCGTCGTCGCTGGCACGCTGCCGACCCTCTTTCGGCTGCAGGAGGCCGACGGAATGCTGATCGCCGGGCTGACGCTTCGCGACGGCGCGCCGCTCGGCAGCGGCAAGTTCGGCACCGATACGCGCGGCTTCGGCGCGATCAGGCTTGAACAGGCCGACGAAGTCGCGCTCGTCAACAATGTGATCGCCAATGTCGGTGTCGGCATCCATGTCTCCGAGAGCGCCGACGTTCTGATCGCGGGCAACGAGATCGGCGATATCGCGGGCAACGGCATCTATGTCGGCACCGAATACGGCAAGTTCGGCAAGTCGATCGGGGCGCGCATCCTTTCCAACCACATCCACCACATCGGGACCGTGTATTTCGAGAGCGCCGGCGTGTTCTTCCAGGCGGCGGACACGATCCGGATCGCGCATAACCTGATCGAGGATATGGCGCAGTTCGGCATCGCCGGCGGTTCGATCTGGGGGGCCGACGACAGCGTCCACGACGCCGTCATCGAAGACAACGAGTTGCACCGGGCCAATCAGCAGACCGCGGATGGCGGCGCCATCAAGCTGATGGGCATGCAGGCCGACTCGCTCGACAGCATCATTCGCCGCAACCGGATCACCGACACCGACCAATTGATGAACCGGGCGGACGGAACGTTCTGGCCGGCGCATTACGAGAATACCGGCGAATGGCCGACCCCGATCAGCTGGGCGATCTATCTCGACGGCAAGGCGAGCGGCGTCCTGATCGAGGACAACACCCTGGCGCAAAATGTATCGGCCATCGGCATCAATGGCGGCTGGAGCAATGTGGTCCGCGGCAACAGCATCCTTGGCGGTGCCGGCTCCGCCTTCCGGATCGACGACGGGACCGGCCGCGACTGGCATCCGGACTGGGCCGACCCGAACCGCATCGAAGACAACAGCGTCACGATCACGGCGGAGAACGGCCTCGCTGCCTCGGCCTATGCGCCCGGCCACGGCGCCGGCTATGTCCATTTCGCGCGCAATCGCTATAGCGGCAATCTGAACGACCGCAGCTTCCAGTATCAGCCGGAGGTCATGCCGTCAGGCCAATTCGGCGGCCTCGCCGACCTGCAACGCGCCGGGATCGACGAGGACAGCATCATCGTTCCGGCGCCTGCTGCCGCTGCCTCGCCGGCATCGGCGCCATAGTCGCGCGGGTTCCACCGCGGCCCGGCGGCCACTCCATCGGACGCATAGCCCACCGCATCGAAGCCCCCATGCATCCGTCATTCGGCGGTCCGGCCCCGGTGTGCGCGTCGCCGGGGCGGCTCGTTGGTGACGGCCTGACCCGGGACCATACCCCCTTCGCCGGATGGATGGCAGCGCGGCCCCCCCGATCCACCATAGGACGTAGATGGAGCCCCATCGGGCAATGCCCGTTTTGGTCGGGTTTCAGGGCTCCGGAAACCGGCTATTTGAAAGATGTTCGATAGCAACGGCAACAACATCTCACGATCCGAGGGCCGCTCAACGATGCCGATCAATTCAAGTATCATCGCCGACGACGTCGTTATTTCTTATCCCGATCTCGTCAATATCTATGGCTGCCAGATCGGCGCAGGATCACGGGTCGGACCTTTCGTCGAAATCCAGAAGGGCAGCACCATCGGTCGGCGCTGCAAGATCTCGTCGCATTCCTTCGTCTGCGAGGGTGTCACGATCGAGGACGAGGTGATGGTGGCGCATGGCGTCATGTTCACCAACGGCCTCTATCCGCGCTCGACCAACGCGGACGGCTCGCTGCAGCGCGATGGCGACTGGGAGTGCACACCGACGCTGGTGAAACGCGGCGCCTCGCTCGGCTCGAATTCGACCATCGTCTGCGGCGTCACCATCGGCGCCCAGGCCCTGGTCGGCGCGGGCGCGGTCGTCACGCGGGATGTTCCGGATTTCGCGATCGTCGCCGGCGTGCCTGCGCGCGTCATCGGCGACGTGCGGTTCGGACGGCCGGAAGCGCCACATCCCAACAGCCTGCGAAACACGAATGGCGGACATTCTGGAGCCGAGGTGAACGAACCATGCCAGGCATAGGTCTGATTGGATACGGCTATTGGGGGCCGAACCTCGCTCGGGCCATCGCCGAAGTCGATGCGGCCGCCCTCTGCGCGATCGCCGACTTCTCACCGGCGGCTCTCGAGCGCGCCGGCCGCCGCCATCCTTCGGCACGGCTTGTGACCGATTGGCGGGATCTCGTCGCGGACCCGTCGATCGACGCCGTCGTCATCTCGACGCCGGTGAGCACGCATTTCGACATGGCGCTCGCCGCGCTCCGCGCCGGAAAGCATGTCCTCGTCGAAAAGCCGATCACCGACAATGTCTTCAAGGCAGCGCTGCTGGTCGAGGAGGCGGCGCGCCGTTCGCTCACCCTGATGGTCGATCACACGTTCATCTACACCGGCGCCGTGCGGAAGATCAAAGACCTGATCACGGATGGTTCGATCGGTGACGTCTATTGCTATGACGCGACGCGGGTCAATCTTGGACTGCTCCAGAAAGACGTCAGCGTCATCTGGGATCTTGCTGTGCACGACTTCGCGATCCTCGATTTCCTCATCGACGCGCGTCCCGTCGCGATTTCGGCCAGCGCCGCGGCCTTCCTGCCGAACAGCCCCGAAACGATGGCCCACCTCTCCATCTATTTCGACGACGGCGCCATGGCGCATCTCAACGTCAACTGGATGTCGCCGGTGAAGATCCGCCAGACGCTGATCAGCGGACGGCAGCGCATGATCATCTATGACGACATGCAGAACAGCGAGAAGATCAAGGTCTATGATCGCGGCGTGGACCTCGCCGAAAACCTCGAGAATGTCCACGAAAGACGCGTCTCCTATCGCATGGGCGAGATGTGGGCCCCGGCGATCTCGACCAAGGAAGCGCTCGTCACCGAGATCGAGCAATTCGTTCACAGCATCGAAGGCAAGGGCCGGCCGCCCTCCGACGGCGAAAGCGGGCTGCGCGTCGTCGAGATGCTGGCTGCGGCCACCCGCTCGGCCGCGTTGCGCGGCCAACCGATGGAACTCGTCGATCTGAGGCGTGCATCATGATCCCCTTTCTCGACCTTCGCGCGCAATATGCCTCGATCGGTCCGGAGCTCGAGGCCGCCGTGATCGCGGCCATGCGCGACGGCAACTTCGTCCTCGGGGAGCGCGTCGAGCGCTTCGAGGAGAACTTCGCCGCCTATTGCGGCACGGACCATGCCGTCGCGGTCAATTCCGGCACATCGGCGCTGCATCTTGCCCTTCTCGCCGCCGGCATCGGACCGGGCGACGAAGTGATCACCGTGCCGGCCACCTTCGTCGCGACCACGGCCGCCATCGTCTATACGGGTGCGACGCCCGTCTATGTCGATATCGATCCGGTCACCTGGACGATGGCGCCCGAGCTCATCGCCGACAAGGTGACCAGCCGGACCAAGGCGATCATGCCCGTCCATCTGCATGGACGGCTGGCCGACATGGCGTCGATCTGCGCGATCGCCCGTCTTCTCGGCCTGCTGGTGATCGAGGACGCAGCGCAAGCCCATGGCGCCGAGCGCGATGGCACGCGGGCAGGCGCCTTCGGCGATATCGGCTGCTTCAGCTTCTATCCCGGCAAGAATCTCGGCGCGTGTGGCGAGGGCGGCATCGTCACCACCAGCCGCGACGACTTCGCGGCCGTCATCCGCTCGCTGCGCGACTGGGGTCAGGAGGGCAAGTACAATCATGTCCGCCACGGCTTCAACTTCCGGATGGACTCAATCCAGGGCGCCGTGCTCGACGTGAAGCTGCCCCATCTCGACCGCTGGAACAGCCAGCGCCGCCGCGTCGCCAACCTCTATCACGACAGACTTCGCGGCCCCCTCGGCCTCCCCGCCGGGCCGATCGGCCTCGATCACGCCTGCCACGTCTATGCCGTCCGGACGGCCGATCGCGCCGATCTCAAGGCCGCGCTCGTCGATGCAGGCATCGCGACGGGCATCCACTATCCCGTGCCGGTTCATCTGCAGCCGGCCTATGCGCAGCTTGGCCACCACGCCGGCGACTTCCCGGTCGCGGAAGCGCTCGCCCTTCAATCGCTGTCGCTGCCGCTCTTTCCCGAACTCACGGACGATCAGGTCGCCTTCATCATCGATGTCGTCAACGAGGCGACGATGCAGGACCTCGTCCGAACCGCCTGAACGCTTGAGGAGACACTCGTGAACATGCTGAACGGGGCGCGTGTCCTGGTGACCGGCGGTGCCGGCTTCGTCGGGTCTCACATCGTCGATCAACTGGTGGCCGCCGGCTGCCGCGAGATCGTCGTCGTTGACAATATGGTGCGCGGGCGGATGGCCAATCTCGCCCGCGCCCTCGAATCCGGGCGGGTCGCGGTCATCGAAGGCGATATCCGCGATACCGGGCTGATGCGCGAGCTCGTCGCCAACACCGATACGGTGTTCCATCAGGCGGCGCTTAGGATCACGCATTGCGCGGCCGAACCCGACCAGGCGATGCAGGTCATGGTCGACGCCACCTACCAGCTGCTGCGCCTTTGCACCGACCTCAAGGTTCGCAAGGTCGTCATGGCCTCGTCGGCATCGATCTACGGCATGGCGGAGCATTTCCCGACCACCGAGAGCGATCATCCTTACGCGAACAGGACGCTTTATGGCGCTGCCAAGTCTTTCGGCGAGGGTCTGCTGCGCTCATTCAACGACATGTACGGACTCGACTATGTCGCGCTTCGCTATTTCAACGTCTACGGGCCGCGCATGGATATTCACGGACGCTATACCGAGGTCATGGTCCGCTGGATGGAGCGCATCGAAGCCGGCGAGCCGCCGCTGATCTTCGGCGATGGCTTGCAGACGATGGACATGATCCACGTCACCGACGTGGCGCGCGCCAACATCCTGGCCGCCTGCGCGCCGGCGACCGACGCGGTGTTCAATGTCGGATCGGGCACCGAAACCTCGCTTCTCGAACTCGCGCGGATCTTCGCCGTCGCCATGGGGCGGCCGGCCCTTCAGCCGGTCCATCAGGAGGCGCGCGCGATCAATCCGGTGCCGCGCCGGCTCGCCTCGATCAAGGCGGCAGAAGCAGCGCTCGGTTTCCGCGCGCTCGTCGACAAGCAGGTGGGGATCGCCGACCTCGTCGCCTGGTGGCGCGGCGAGATGCAGGCCCGGAAGGTCGAGGAGATGGTATCGTGATTCCGATCGCAAAACCCCTGCTGGGCCAGGAGGAAGCCGACGCGGCCAGTCGGACGATCCTTTCCGGCTGGCTGACGCAAGGGCCGCAGGTGGCCGCCTTCGAGGCGGAATTCGCGGCGCTTGTCGGCGTCGAACATGCCTGCGCCGTGGCCAACTGCACCGTCGCCCTCCATCTCGCGTTGCTGGCACTCGAAATCGGCGAAGGCGACGAGGTCGTCACCGTCAGCCATACCTTCATCGCGACCGCCAATGCCATCCGGCAATGTGGCGCGACGCCCGTCTTCGTCGATATCGGGTCCGACGGCTTCAACATGGATCCGAAGCTGATCGCGCGAGCGATCACCGCGCGCACCAAGGCGATCCTCTGCGTGCATCAGATGGGCATGCCCTGCGACATGCGCTCCATCATGCGCGTCGCCCGCGCTCACGGGCTCGCCGTCATCGAGGATGCCGCCTGCGCGATCGGATCGCAGATCCGCGTCGGGGCCGACTGGCAGCCGATCGGCGCACCGCAAGGCGATATCGTCTGCTTCTCCTTCCATCCCCGCAAGGTTCTGACCGTCGGCGATGGCGGCATGCTGACGACCCGCAATCCGAAATGGGACACGCTTTTCCGCCTCTGGCGCCAACATGGCATGTCGGTCTCCGACACCGTGCGCCATGACAGCCGCAAGGTCGTCTTCGAGAGCTATCCGGTTCGCGGCTTCAACTACCGGATGACGGATATCCAGGCCGCCGTCGGGCGCGAACAATTGAAACGGCTGCCGCAGATCATCGCCGCACGACGGCGGCGAGCCGAAATCTACACCGCGGCGATCGCGCGCATCGATGGCCTCATCGCGCCGCATGAGCCGGACTGGGCGATGTCCAACTGGCAGAGTTACTGCGTGATGCTGGCGCCATGGCTGGATCAACGCGCGATCATGCAGGCAATGCTCGATGAAGGCATTTCCACGCGCCGCGGCATCATGTGCGTGCACATGGAAGACGCCTATGCCGACCTGCCGACACCGCATTCGCTGCGCCGGTCGGAGATCGCCCGTGACCAGTCGATCATCCTGCCGCTCTATCCTCAGCTCACGAATGAGGAGCAGCTGAAGGTCATCGAGACGCTCGCCGATGCGGTTCAGAAATCCGCTCGCTCCCGCGTCATGGCGACCCAATCCTCATGACACTGGACCCCGCGGAAACCAATCCCGGCCTCGAGGACGAGATGCTGCACAGCATGAGGCGCCGCATCGACATCCTGCAGCTCGACCTCTCGAAGCTTCAAGTCGTCACGGAGGCGGCGACGGGCGCCTACGCCTCCACCGCGGTGATCGCGGCGATCGCGGGCGCAGAGGTACATGCCTGCGCGCGCGACACCGTTCATCACGGCAGCGCCCGCGACGCGATCGAGGCGACGCGCAGGCTGGCCCGGATCGCCGGCGTCGAAGCGCGGATCTCCTTCTCCATCGGGATTTCGACGGCGGCGCTGAACAGCTGCAGCATTCTCACCAATTCGGGCCGCCTTCGGCCGATCACTCGCGACATCATCAGGTTTCTGCCGCATGAGGCCGTGATAGCCCTGATGTTCGAGGCGTGGGAGTTTCGCGGGACGGATTTCGATCTCCAGGCCTGCCGCGACCGCGGGATCCGCATTGCCGCGGTCAACGAGCGTCACCCCGACGTCGCGGTGTTTCCGTTCCTGGGTCCGCTTTCAGTGCGCTTGCTCCGCGATGGCGACCTGAACGTCGCCGGCAAGCAGGTTGCCGTGCTCTGCGACAATCCATTCGCCGACTTTCTGATCGACGGGCTGCTGGAGGCCGGGGCCACGGCCGAGTTGTTCGATGACATCATGCCGATGCGGGAAGGCAACTGGGATGCCGTGCTCCTGTCCCTGACCCCGCGCGAGCGGCCGCTTGGCCGGGCATCCCTGGAGATGATTGCCCGCCGCGCGCCTGGTGCATTGCTGGCTCAGTTCTGGGGCGATATCGACCGCGCAGCCGCACGATCAGCCGGCCTCCGCGTCTGGCCCCTGACCGAGCCCGGCCGAGGGCATATGGGAATCCTGCTCAACCGCCTCGGTCCGGAGCCGATCATTCGCCTGCAGGCTGGCAGTCTCAAGGCTGCCGAAATCATCTTTCGCGGCGCGCCACAGCCTGCGGACGGCATCGCTTCGCTTCTCTAGGGAACAAACTCGCGGCCCCGCCGCGGACCACTTCGCCGGCATGCCCGGTGGCACCGATCGGCGCGGCCTTTGCCCGGATGACCTGGGCCGCCCGCGCCCCAGACTGTCAGACAGCAAGCGTCGTGCCGCCATCGCCTCGCGAAATCCGGTCACGACCCGGCACTGGCTGAATCGGGCGATGCGTGATCGCCTATGGACATCGAGGCTTCCCCGAAAACCCCAGCCAGATGATCAGCGGCCGCGGCAGGGTCCGCATCCCCGTCGCGACCCTTTGTCAGCCTAGCGTGGCGAGTCCCCTTCCGGAAGGAACATCCCGTTGGTCATGAAGGCCACTTCGGTCCGGTTGCGAGCGTTGAGCTTCTTCATGATGTTGCGGATGTGCACTTTGACAGTGCATTCCCCCATATTGAGCTCATAGGCGATCAGCTTGTTCGGCTGGCCGCGACGCAGCGCCTTGACGACTTCCGCTTGACGCGCCGTGAAGAGCGAGCGCTCGCCTTCCTTGCGCGAGGCGACCTGATCAGCCGCAGAACGGCTCTTGAGCAGCGCACTGGCCGGAATGAACACCCCGCCGGCACGAACCAGCCTGATGGCCTTGACGGCCACGTCGAGATTGATGCTGCTCGGAATATATCCGCTGGCACCATGCTCGATCGCATCCAGCATCTGGTCCGGATTTTCGCTGTCCGACATGATGATGAACCGCGACTGGGGATCGATCATCTTCATCCTGGCCAGATCGCGGTGCAGCACATTTTCAGTTGCCGTCGCACCCACCGCACAAAGCAGTACGATAGATCCGCCAACGCCCCGGTCAAACCGCTGCCATTCGTCTACACCAGCGAATGTGAGGATGGCGCAGTCGCGTTCGATATCACAAAGGCACCGCGCCAAACAATCTCGTGCAAACGCATTCTCATCGATAATGGAGATACTGTCCTTTGTATTAGAATCTTCGGACAGATCATCCTCGCTTCTACCACTATCGATAGCGTCTACCGGCAGTGTTTCAATCAGGTTCATTTTATGTGGAAAGGATTTATCCCTGTTCATCAACATTTTGACATACCCGATTGTTAGTGTGTCGAATAATTCCCTGCCCAGTGGCCTCTGCTGCTCGTCCGAAAAATCCAGTCGGTGAGGGACGAGTTCGAAAGCTTAACAAAATGCAACTTATAGCAGTTCTATGAATCGATCAACCTCGATCGCGGTAGAGATGCACCGACATGAGGATTATTCCTCTCATCCCCCAAATGAACTACTCATATCAGTCACCTCCGAAGGCCTTATCGCACCAACCGTCATGGTTAAATGACGCGTCATCGGACCTCAACGCATAAAATGATGCCATGCGACATCGATAGTGCGGTGCAGCATAATATTGTTATCCATCAAAGTCCAATCGATTCTCTAGCCAACGGCATATGGCTGAGATCACAGCCTATTTATACTGGATGACCGTATAGTCGCCCCGCGGCGCAGCAATCAGCGGGTGCATGCTGCAGCCGGCCCAACCTCGCAGTTACCGGAGGGTTCAGCCGCGATCGGCGAGAGGGGCATCGGGCCCCGGCCACGGGTGCCGGTCGAGACGCGACAGCCGTTCAGGAAACCCGCGCCTGGCGCGGTTTTCGTCGACGCTTGGCAACCTGGCCGCCGAACGAGACTTCGGCGGGAGATGATCGCCGGCTGGAAAGCGTTACGCGGCTAATGACCTTGGTCAGCCAAATTGATCTTGCTGTAATGCTGTGCAGGAACCGCGTTGTTATCGACCTAGCCCTTTTGGCTGAAGTCTTGATCAAGGTTCGCGTATGGCGCTGTCGAGCCCTCGCGTGATCGGGTAAAGGAAGTAGGACATGACCGTGCGGCGTCCGACCTTGATCTCGGATGAGACCGACATGCCCGGCAGCAGCGAGACGGGCGCGCCATCCGCCTGGAGCCGGTTTTCCGCGAGCGCGACGCGAGCACGGAAATAGGGCAGCGGAGACTGGCCGGCGGCGGCTTCCTGCTGGCTGGGGGTAAAGGCGTCGCGACTGATGGTGCGGATCGTCCCTTCCGCCGTCCCGTATTTCTGAAACGGATAGGCGTCGAACTTGACCCGCACGGTATCGCCCGTCTCGATGCGGCCAATGTCGCGCGCGTTGATCGAGACCTCGGCTTCGAGCGGCACATTGAGCGGCACCAGCGTCACGATCGGCTCGGCCTCGCGCACCACCGAGCCGATCGAGCGCTGCGCGAGGTCGAGGACGACGGCATCGGCCGGCGCGGTCAGGGCGATGAGATTGCGGCGGAGCTTCATTTTCTTGAGCTCTTCGTCGACCGTGTCGCGCTGATTGCGGACCTCGACCAGCTTTTCCATCGTGCTGCGGCGAAAGTCGTCGATGAAGGCCTGCCGGTCCGCCTTGAGCTTGGCGAGAAGATGAGTCCCCTGTGCGCGCTTGCCATGCAGGGCCACGATGCTTGCATCGACATCGAGGCGGGCATCGCGCGAGCTCAAGAGGTTGAGCAGCGACCCAAATTCCTTCTTGTAGAGCGTGTCCCGCGCCGTCTCGATGAGCTGCAGGTTATCGCGCCTGACGACGAGAATTGCCTCCTGCTCCGTGCCTGACTGAAGGTCGGCCGCCTGCCCGGCGATCTGCTGATCGAAGTTCTGCAGTTGCGAGAGCCGGAAGGCGCGCCTTTGCCCGAAGAGCTCCACCTGCAACAGCTCATCGGGCGTGTTGCCCGCCTGAAGGCCATAATCCTCGTCGCGGATCTCCGCCTCCATTCGCTTCACCTGCGCGTCGAACGCCCTGAATTTCGCCTCGAGCTGGTCGACGTCGGATTGGCTGAAGGTCGCGTCGAGCCGGGCCAACGTCTGACCCGCGCGGACGGTCTCGCCGACGGTGACGTCGATCGAACGGATGATCGAGGTCTCCAGGGGCTGGACGATGATGGTCGGCTTGGTGGTGACGAGCTTGCCCGGTGCGACCACGACCTCGTCGACGGAAGCCAGCGAGGCCCAGACCGCGGTCGAGCCGAGCAGCGCCATGATGCCGTAAAGGGTGATCCGCGCCACTCGGGGCGGATCGCGCTCTTCCAGCTCGAGCGCATCGGATTGAAACTCAGCAATGACGGCGCGATGCACCGGCACCGGCACGAGCGAAGGGCGCCGCCCGTGCGGGACCGGCTCGCTCCCTTCCGTCGATCGGACATTGGCGTTCATGCGACCTGCCTCGTCTGCTGCGACCAGAGATGGCGGTAGGTCGGACAGCGCGCGACGAGCGCGTCATGCCGGCCGAGATCGGCGATGCGGCCGCGCTCGATGACGAGAATGGCGTCGGCATCGGTGAGCGTCGAAAGCCGGTGCGAGACGATGATCACCGTGCGCCCCTCGGCGATGCGCCTCAGATTCTGGCGAATGATCGCCTCGCTGTCGGGGTCGAGCGCACTCGTCGCCTCGTCGAGGATCAGCAGGCGCGGATTGGTGATCAGCGCGCGGGCGATCGCGAGCCGCTGCTTCTGGCCGCCGGAGAGGTTCGAGGCGTTTTCTTCCAGCATGGTCTCGAGGCCGCGCGGCAGGCGCTCGATAAACTCGTCGGCGCCGGCGATCCGTGCCGCCTCCGCGATCTCCTCGATGCTCGCATCGGGCTTGGCCGCCGCGATATTGTCGCGCACCGAACCGCGAAACAGGAAACTGTCCTGAAGGACGACGCCGATGCTCTTGCGCAGATGCACCAGATCGAGCTCGCGGCTGTCATAGCCATCGATGCGCACGAGCCCCTGCTGGATGCTGTAGAGGCCCTGGATGAGCCTTGTGACGGTCGTCTTGCCAGAGCCGCTCTTGCCGACGATGCCGAAGACCGATCCTGCCGGGACCGTGAAGGAGACATCGTCGAGCGCGGGCGCGCCATCGGCGCCGTAACGGAAGGAGACATTGGCGAACTCGACCCGGCCGGCGAGACGTGGCTGCAGGCCGCGGCCTCGGCCGAAATTCTCGCGGCGCTGGTTCATGATCTCGCCCAGCATGCGCACCGAAAGCGCGACGTCCTGATATTCGTGCACCATGGTCACAATCTGGACCAGCGGCCCGGAGACCCGCCCCGCCAGCATGTTGAACGCGACCAAGGCTCCGATCGTCATGCTGCCATTGAAGACGTCGAGCGCGCCGAGCCCGATGATCGCGACGCTCATCAGCTTTTCGAGCAGACCGGTGACGGCCTGCGCCACCGTCGATATCTTCTCGACCCGGAAGCGGACCGAGACCGATTGCGCCGACCCATCGTCCCAGAGGCGGCGCTGGCGCGGCTCGAGCGCCAGCGACTTGACGGTGCGCATGCCATGCACGGTTTCAACGAGCTGAGCCTGGCGCTCGCCCTCCGCCTCGTAGAGCGCCTTGAGGCGCCGGCGGAACGGACCGACCAGCAGCATCACAACCAGACCGACCAGCGCCGTGAAGCCGAGGACGACCAGGGTCAGCTTGACGCTGTAGAGAAATAGGATCGGCAGGAAGACGAAGAGCGACAGGCCATCGAGAAGCGTCAGGAACAGTCGCCCGGTCAGGAACTCGCGGATGCGTCCGACCTGCTGCATGTGCTTGACGAGCACGCCGGCCGATGTCTGCTCGAACAGGGCGATCGGCAGGTCGAGCAAATGGCCGAACGTCCGCGTCGCGACGCGGATGTCGATCTTGTTGGTGGCGTAGAGCAGCAGATAGCGGCGCAGGAACGTGAAGGCGGCATCGAAGACCAGCGCCGCGCCGACACCGATCGTCAATACGGTCAGCGTGGCATAGCTCTGGTGCACCAGCACCTTGTCGATGACGATCTGGAAGAAGATCGGCGTCGCCAGTCCGAGCGCGTAGAGTACGAGCGCTGCGAGCGCCACATCGCGAAACAGCCTGCGCTGACGCATGATCTCGGGCATGAACCAGCGAAGCCCGAAGGGCTGGTTCTCGTCGAGCAGCCCATGCGACCGCTTGATGAGGATCGCCGTGCCGTCCCAGACCCGCGCGAGACGGGCCTCGTCAAGCAGCAGCATTTCGGGCCGGACGGCGAGTGGATCGAGAACGCGGACCAGCGTCTCGCCATTGCTCTCCACGCATCCGGCGATCACCACCCAGTTGCCGTTCTCGAGCCGCGCCAGGATCGGATAGGCTCCGCCGAGCTTCGTCAGGGCCATCCAGCTCAGGGGCGTGTGCTTCGCGCGGAGGCCGGCCTCCTTCGCCATGCGCAGCAATTGCCGCGCGGCGACCGGCGACCCGTCAAGGGCGTGATCATGCATCAACCTCTCGGGCGAGAGATCGACCCCGTGGTGACGGGCGACAAGGGCCAGGCATTGAAGCCCGGTATGAGGGTTGCCGGCCATGATCTGCCCTTAAAGGGAGTGCTATACGTCAGTTGAAGTTCGGCGAGGCATTGGCGGTTGCCGCCTCCCGGTGGATCTCCGGAACCGGTGTCTTCTGCAGATCCGCAATCCTGCGGATGGCGCCGGCCTCGACCAGGCCGTTCAGGGCCTTCTGCAGCAGATCCATCGAATTGGCGAAGGCGTCGACCGGCATGATCACGCGCTGGCGGAAGACGGCCTTCGGATTGTTGTTTCCGTCGCGCTCTTCGGGCGAAAGGCTCACGAAATCGATCCGGACGATCGAGCCGGTGATCGTGATCTCGCCAACACCGTCGGCATAGAGTTCGTCAGACATGGCACTCTCCATAGGTGGACTTCAGGAAACAGGGACGGCTGTCAGCCGGCCACTCAGGGATGCAGGGCCGCCTGCCAGGGCGGGAACGGATCGACGAGATGGGCGGCGGACGCCGGATCGAAGCCGGTCTCCGGTCCGACCAGGGCAGCGTCGAGCACCCCGCGCAGCGCCGCTTCGTCGAGCCTCGTGCCGATGAAGACCAACTCCTGGCGGCGATCGCCCCAGCCCGCGCTCCAATGGCGATCGATCAGAGCGCGGAAGGTCGGGTTCGCCGGCCATGCGGCGCGTGGCACCGTGGCCCACCAGAAGCCCTTCGGATCGACGCGGCGCTGCGCCCCGGCGATCGAAAGCAGCCCGACCTGATCCGGCCGCGTCGCCAGCCAGAAATGGCCCTTGGCACGCAGAAGTCCTGGCCAGTCCATCTCGAGCGCCGCATGGAAACGGGCCGGATCGAAGGGTCGCCGCGCGCGATAGACGAAGCTGCGGATGCCGTATTCCTCGGTCTCGGGCACATGATCCGACGGGCCGAAGAGTTCCTTGTGCCACAGGGGGTGGCGCGCCGCCTTGCCGGCATCGAAAAGCCCGGTATCGAGCACGGCACTCGCCGGCACATCGCCGAAATCGGTTTCGATCACGCGCGCATCGGCATTCAGCGCCGCGATGATGCGGCGGACGGACAGTCGGTCCGCGGGGCTCGCCGAAGAGACCTTGTTGACGACCACGATATCGGCGAATTCGACCTGCTCCACGAGCAGGTCGGTCAGGCTGCGCAGATCGTCGACGTCCCGGCTTTCGCCATGGTCGGCGAGACGGTCGCGGCTGCCATAGAGAGCGAGGAAGTTCGCGGCATCCACGACGGTGACCATGGTGTCGAGCCGCGCGATGTCCGCGAGCGCCGCGCCGGCCTGGTCGCGAAACGAAAACGTGGCCGCAATCGGCAGCGGCTCGGCAATTCCCGTCCCCTCGATCAGCAGATAGTCGAAACGACCCTCTTCAGCGAGGCGGCGAACTTCGCCGAGGAGGTCGTCACGCAATGTGCAACAGATGCAGCCGTTCGACAGCTCGACCAGCGTTTCCTCGGTTCGCGAGAGGTTGCCGCCATCGCGGACGAGGTCGGCGTCGATATTGACCTCGCTCATGTCGTTGACGATGACCGCGACGCGCCGTCCTTCGCGATTGCAGAGGATGTGATTGAGCAGCGTCGTCTTGCCCGAGCCCAGAAAGCCGGTGAGGACCGTGACGGGCAGCCGGTGATCCTGAGCGGAAGGAAGCGCCATGCCGTTGCCTATGCCGCAAGCTGTGGCCGGAACACCACGTCGACGTGATAGTTCGTGTCGTTGAAGCTGCTCGATGGGAAGGCGCCGGCTGCCCCATACGCGTAAACGCCGTTGCCGCCGCTGAGCGCCGATGAGAGCGCGTGCAGGTTGCCGCTGGAGACTTCCGAACCGAGACCGCCGGGGGTCGCGGAGTAATGCCCGTTGGAGCTGTAGGAAACGACATAGGTCGTGCCGGCATTGATCGCGACGGGCGTGTTGAGCGTTGCCTGCTGCCAGCCGCTGGCGGTCTCGCCCGAGAACGTCACCGATGCGAGCAGCGTGCCGGTCGAGGTCCAGAGATAGCCGGTGTGGGGGCCGGTGTTGTCGGAGGCCTTGTAGAATCGGATATCCGTGATCGAGCCGGAAACATCGGCCTGGAACTTCATGCCGAGATTGACCGGATTGGTATCGGCGGCCGAAATGATGGTCGGCGTGCTGTTCGCGGCGAAGACGCTTTGCGGGCTGCCCTGCCCCTGCGGCAGAACGGACAGCGAGACGTCTGCCGACGCCGTTCCGCTATGCCCATCGGAGATCGCGTAGGAGAAGCCGGCGGCGCCGGTGTAGCCGGCCGTTGGCGTGAAGGTGATGGTGTTCGACTGCGCGTTGAAAACCGCATTGCCATGGCTGGAATTGCTGACGCCTGTGATCGTGAGCGCGTCGCCATTGGCATCGCTGTCATTGGCAAGCAGTGTCGAGGCCTGGATCGTCAGCGGCGTATCGCTCGGCGTCGTCAGGCCGCTGTCATTGACCGCGACCGGCGCCAGATTGCCGACCGACGGCTGATAGACCACGTCGACCCAGTAATTGGTCGAATTATAGCTCTGGTTCGGGAACTGGTTGCCGGAACCGTAAGCGTAGACGCCGTTGCCGCCGCTCGATGCGCTGGATGGTGCGGTCAGCGGGCCGCTGGTATGGCTGCTCGAGAAGTAGTTTGCCGTCACAGCATAGCTGCCATTCGACTGATAGCTGGCGACATAGGTCGTTCCGGCTGCAATCGTGACCGGCTGCGAAAGCGTCGCGGTCTGCCAGCCACTCGCGGTCTCGTTCTGGAAGGTGACCGTGGCGAGCAGCGTGCCGGTGCTGGACCAGAGCGAACCGGTGTGGGTGCCGGTATCCTGCGCGCTCTTGTAGTAGCGCAGGCCGGTGATCACGCCGGCGGACGAGGCAACGAATTTGACACCGAGCTCGACCGGGCTGCCGTCATTGACGGCCGTCACCGCCGGTGTATCACCGGCGCCATAGAGGCTCGACGTCGTGCTCGGCGCGGTGACCGTCATCGACGCGCTGGCCGAGGCGCTGCCGCCCTGCCCGTCCGAGACGGTGTAGGTGAAGCTTGCCGCCCCGGCATAGCCCGCGGTCGGGGTGAAGGTGATCGTCGCGGCCTGCTGATTGATCGAGACCGTCCCGTTGCTCGGGCTGCTCACCGCCGTGATCGTGAGCGGGTCGCCATTGGCATCGGTGTCGTTCGCGAGCAGTTCCGAGAATGCAAAGACGCGGGGCGTGTCCTGCGCGGCGATGAGACCGTTGTCGTTGACGGCGACGGGCGCAATATTGGCCCCGGCATGGTTGAAGACGACATCGACCCAGTAATTGCTGGCATTATAGCTGTTGGTCGGGAAGACATTGGACGAGGAATAGGCATAAAGCCCGTTGCCGCCCGACGACGCCGAAGACGGGGCCGTCAGACCGCTGCCGCCATGGCTGGTGGAGAAGTAGTTGCTTGTCGCCACATAGGTGCCGGTCGTGTGATACGAGGCGACATAGGTCGTGCCCGCGGTGATCTGCACCGGGTTCGACAGGACGGCCGTCTGCCAGCCGCTGGCGGTCTCGTTGACGAATGTCACATTTGCGAGGAGCGTGCCCGTAGCGCTCCACAGCGAGCCGGTATGGCTGCCGGTGTCACCCGCCGCCTTGTAGAACCGGAGGCCGCTGATGGTGCCGTTTGTCGAGGAGACGAACTTCATGCCGAGTTCGACCGACTGGCCGCCGGCCACGCCGCCGCCGCTCGGAGCCTCGCCCTGCTGAAATACCGAGACGCTGACGGCGGCACTGTCGATCGAAAGATTGACATTGGCCTGGCCGGTGCCGCCACGCCCATCGGAGATCGTGTAGCTGAACCCGCCGGCCCCGGTATAGCCCGCCGTCGGCGTGAAGGTGATCGTGCCTGCCGCCTGGTCCAAGCTGACGATGCCGTTCAGCGCCTGCCCGACAGACGTGATCTTCAGCGCATCGTTGTTCGGATCGTTGTCGTTGGCGAGAAGCGACGAGATCGCGAATGTTCGCGCAATGTCCTTTTCGACGACGAGGCCGCTGTCGTCCGTCGCCGTGGGGGCCGTGTTCGGGCCTGCATCGAGCACCACGTCGACCCAATAGTTGGCGCCGCTGGCAGTGCCGGTCGGAACATTGGTCGGGAACGTTCCGGCTGCGCCATAGGCGAAGACGCCGCCGCCCTGCTGCACGGTCACCTGGCCATTCGAATAGGCCTGATCGAAATAGCCATCGTTGACGGAATAGTAGCCGTCGCTGTGATAGGACGCGACATAGGTCGTCCCGGCCTGGATCGCGACAGGGCTCGAAAAGGTGACGGTCTGCCAGCCGGACAGGGATTCACCGGTCGCGACGCCTGTCGCCAGCAGCGTGCCGCTCGCCGTCCACAGGCTCACTGGATGGGCGCCGATATTGTAGAAGCCCTTGTAGAAGCGGATCCCCTCGACAAGCCCGCCATTCGTCGTCTGGAAGCGGACGCCGAGTTCCACGCCGTCGCGATCCCGCGCGGTCTCAACCGCCGGCTTGGTCGCCATGGTCCACAGGCCCGTCTCGCTCGGCAGCGTGACCGTCACCTGCTTGCCGGCCGACGAGGTCTCCAGATTGAGGCTGTCGTCGACGGCACGCGACAGGATCGTGTAGGTGCCGCTGGCCTGGACGACCCAGTCGAAGCTCCAGTTGGTACGGCCGGTGGCCTTGAACCAATGCGCGCCGCCATCCGTCGACACCTCGATGCCGGCGATCACGCCGCCGCCATTGTCCTGCGCCGTGCCCGTGATGGTAACGTGCTGGCCTTCGGTGAAGGTGCTCCCGACATTTGGCGAGGTGATCGTGGAGGTCGGCTTGATGTGATCGGTCGACTGTGTGGCGATCATGAGGCTCGCGTCCAGCGTCGACGGCTGAATCCCCATATCCGCGAACATGTTGACCATGGCCTGCTGGACATTCGGATCGGTCGCCGTCGTTGGACCTTCGTGATCGGCGTTGAGGCCCCATGACCAGAAGACAGTGCCGGCGCTGAACACAAGCGCGCCGCTGTCGGCGCGATACATCGTCAGGCTGTGCGTCGCATCGGCGGGTCCGATGCTGCTGCCATAGTCGCGCAGATAGGTGTCGACCGACACCGTGGTGTTCGACAGATCGACCAGCCCGGCTGGCCGATAGCCGTTCTCGACATCGGAGTTCCATTCATAGCCGAGGATGTTCTTCGAGAGTTCGACCGACTGGCCCGGCTGCAGATTGGCGACATCGGTGTTCCGCCAGAAGCGGAGGTTCGAATAGTCGTACCCGACCTTGATCGCATCCTGGCGGTACGCATCGACCTGGAACATCGTCCCGATCAGCGCATTCTCGGGCTCCTGTCCCGGCGCCGCATTGTTAGGATCGCGCCAGGTTCCCGTTGCCGTCCCGGTCGGATCGCTGGTGGTGCCCCACGTGTCCTTGTAGGTCACCATGGTGCGATACGGCGTTCCACTCCCGTCGATGCTCGTATCCCAGCGAACCTTCCAATACATGTCGTTCCCGCCCCAGAAGGCGAGATTGACGCCAGCATCGCGCGCCGCCTCGACATTCGATCGCTGCTCGGCTGACCAGTATTCGTCATGACCAACCGAGAGGAAGGCGTCGTGGTTCATGAGCTGCGCGCCGGAGCGCGCCGTATCGACGCCCGAAATATAGGAAACGTCGTAGCCGTTCTGTTCCAGCCACTGGATGGCGGACGCCTCGACGCCGAAGATATAGTCGTGCGTGCCGCCGACAGGGCTGGTGTTGGTGACGATCGGCCTGTTGTAGCTGACCGCCGTGGCCCGTCCGATCGCCGTGATGCCGCAACTGCAGTTCGGCGGCAGATAGCCGATCATGTTGGCCGGATCGACCGGCACTTCGCCGAAATAGAGGCTGGCGCCGCCCCAGGCATTATAGGCCTGCCAGGTCGTATCGGACGTCTGGAAGACGATGTTGCTGGTCGATGCGTCGTCGCGCACGATGAAGGGCACGATGCTCGACCCCTCGGTGCCGTCGTCACGCACCAGCTTGGCGAAATAGACGCCCGACACGGCATCGCTCGGGATCTGCCAGCTTGCGGAAACCGACCAGTTGCCAGCGTCAATGAGCCCCTTGCTCATGTCGACGATCGGATGCGGCTGAACCTGGGCGCTGGTCAACGACTTGTCGATTGTCGCAACCTTGCGGGCACCATCGCCGCCATAATAGCCCATGCGGTAGATGTCGAGGTGATAATGCGTTGAATCGGTCGCAATCTTGAAGTCGACCGTTCCGCCGATATTGGTGCTGATCTGCGTCGCGAAGCCCTGGATATTGCCATCGCCATCGCCATCGACGGCCCATTCGCTGCGCGGCGTCCCCTGCTTGGCATTCTCGATCGTGATCTTGTTGGGTGCGCCGGTCTGGACGGTGGCAACCGGGTCCGACTGGATGACGTCCGTGTTGCTGCCGGGCGGCAGCGGCACCACCGGCCCCGAAGGAATTTCGCTCGAGATCGAATCGACATGCGTTACCGGTGGCGGCCCGTCGACGATCGCGGTCACGGCGGCATCCGCGGCGGCGAACGTATTGGCGACAGGCTCAGCCATCAGCGCAGTGGTGGCCACCGGCGCGTCGGCCGCGACGGCGGGCGCCGCCAGCGGCTCGGCCGCCGCCGCCACCGGGGTGACAAGAGCGAGCTTCTGCGGCATGGGATCGACCGTCGGCGCCATCGAATCCGCTGTCGATGACGGCTCTGCAGCAGCGTCGAGCGAGAAGGCCGCCGGCACCACGGGCGCGATCAGGCTGGCCGATGGCGCGCTGTCGGCAGAATCCATCGACGCCGACGGGCTCGCCGAAGCAATGGCGGCGGGCTCTGCCGGGAAAAGACCGCGTGGCGAAGGGGTCAGCTCGGCCAGCCATGCCGGCCTCGACGGCATGCCCTCGCCGCGCGGCGAATCCTTTGCGAACAGGTCATGACCATCGGGCGCGCGCAGCCGATGCCGGGTTCCCGGCACGTGTTCGGCGCCTTGATGAGCCAAGTCGGGGGCGAAGGGCGCTTTCTCGTCGGCCGGCCCATGCCCCGTCGGCTCGAAAGGCGGATCAAACCACGCGCTGAGGCGGGTTGCCGCGTGAGAAGACCGCGCCGGGTCACTCGCATTGTCGCCTGCAACCCAAAGGGATGCATGCTCGCGGGGGCTGGACTGGCTGTCCTCCGCTGGGACGGAACCCACGCCGGCTAAATCTGCGCCCGCGCGGTACCTCGCGACAAGATTACTCCATCGGTCACCGGTGCCGGCGTGATCATCAGCGTCCCCGACCGGCTGCTCGGGCCGGAAGCTGATGGTCGGCGCCGCCGTGATGGAGCCCGGCCCGCATGGAAAGATCTGCGCCGGCGAACTCGACAGGCTCACATAGTCATGTTTCGCGGGATTGAAGCGGATCATCTGGTGCGTTCCGAAATCGCCGATCCGAGGATTGGATCAGGCCTGGCTCACCACAGACTTTGCCAGCCTTCGCGATCGGTTGAACGCTGCCAAACCGGATGCGGCCATCCCCTAAACGGCGGGTCGACCGCCGCAGGTATCCTCCATTCAGATGAGGCCGGCGCAAGCAGGCCACCGGACGGGCACGCGCCCCGCCATCAAAGGCGCCGGGAGGCCGCGATCATGGTGCTAAGTGGCTAGGAAGCTTGCGCTTGCGCCCGGCCACCCGCCTTCGCCGCGTAAAGACCGCGATCCGCGCGCGTCAACCAGGAGACGTGATCTTCATCGCTCCGCAATGTCGCGAAACCGATGCTGGTGGTGATCGCCTTGCGCAGGGGATGCGGGAGCGCGATGGCATCCAGCGCCCGAATGATCGCATCCGCGACCTTGGCAGCACCGCGCTCACCGGAGCCTGCCAGAATCAGTGCGAATTCCTCGCCGCCGACGCGCGCCGCGAGATCGTCGGGCCGTCCGGCGAAGGACGCCAGAAATCGCCCGAACCTGGCAAGAACCTCGTCACCGGCCTGATGCCCTGCCGTATCGTTGACCTCCTTGAAATGGTCGAGGTCCAGCAACAGCAGCGATGTCGACACACCCGTCCGGCGCGCGCGACGCCAGCTCCGATGAAACTCCTGATCGAACATCCGCCGGTTGGGAAGGCCGGTCAGCGCATCGGTATTCGACAGCTGATGCAGTTCGTTGTTCTGGCGCGCCAACGAGAGTTCGTGACTGGATATCTCGGCAAGATCGCGGAGAACATCGATGTCGAACGCGGGCGGCGTGCCCGGCGCCTCGCGCAGGATGCAAAGCGTTCCGATAACGCTGCCTTCTTCCCCCCGCAGGGGCACGCCAGCGTAAAAGCGCCAGGGGATCTCGCGCGCCGTGGGGTGGCCCTCCAGTTCCGGGGCGTGGCGAATATCCTCGATAACGAGTTCGGAACCAGACGAAACGACCATCGAGCAGATGCTGCGGTCGCGATCGATATGGTCATGGAGAGCGTCCGACGTCTTGGACTTCATCCATTGCTGGTCGGCATCCATGAAGCTCAGGAAGGCAACATCGGCACTATAAACCCGTGCCGCGATGCGCGTGATGCGATCGAAACGCTCGTCCCGTGACGTATCGAGCATCTGATAACGAGAGAGATCCGCAAGACGAAGCGCTTCACTCTCCGGCGGCGGTGGTGGTGTCCAAGCCAAACGTCTCATCCGGGATTGATGTAGGTCAGCCTTACGATGTCAGAGCATCGACGTCCTGTGAAGCCGCATCAGCACAGACCCGGTCGAGCCCGGACTGACCAAGCCAGCCCGACGCCTATACAGGACGCCACGATGCACGATCTGTGATTATTCTGAAGAATGGTGCTGCAAGAGAGGATTGAACTCGTCCTGCTCGCGCCAGACCCTAGGGGAACTGCGGGGTTCCGAGGACAGTCCCGCTTGGCTGTATCACGGTCCTGTAGCACGGCGAAGCCGGACCATCAATCAGCGGGAGCCAAGCTGAGCATGTTCGCTTAGTCCCAGAGAAGCCGTGGTGGCCACCCTTCAACTAATTCCCATAAAGGTGCGGTAGGGGCCCTTGCACCTCTTCAGTGCAGCGTCCCCGAATATCTTCCGAAGCACACTTTCCATCACATCAACGCGAGCTGCCTCCAGATCGTCCTTTAGCTTGTCAGAGTTCTTGGCTGCGCTGTATGCCGCCAAATACCCATCTATCGTGTTCCCCAGAATCTTCGTTAGCCCACGGATATCAATTCCTCTAGAACAAAGTGCGTCCAGATCCTTAAGCTTCCCCAATGCATCCTTGATCTTTGAAAACTGCTTGTCCGTGATCATCAGTTGGTATGTGCCGGACGACTGGTAAGCCAACGACATTCCCAAGAAGTCGATGTCTTCTGATGGCGCCGCGATCCGCGTCTTGCTGCCGACAACTCCTAAGCCAGGGAGTTCAAGTTGAATTTTATCCAGCTCGACGCGGACGATCCGATCGATCTCTTGGCACCGTTCTTCGGAGTCAGCAAAGATGATGAAATCATCGGCGTATCGGACCATCGGGAGACCTAGGTCGACCACTTTCTTGTCGAAGGATCGAAGGATCAGATTTGCGAACAGTGGCGACAGCGGCATGCCCTGCCGAACGCCCAGCCCACGTTGAAGCTTATTGGCTCGGGCTATGCGCTCGATCCTAGGGTCACTCGTATCCAGTTCACACCCAATTACACCCGATAGAATCGGTCCGAAGCTTGGCGACCTGAGCGCCGCAAGAGTTTGTGTTAACAGGACGTCGCGGGGTATTCGGTCAAAGAAAGCCGAAATGTCTGACTTGTATGCCCAGTTGTGCTTCCCGCGCAGTTGGATAGCTCGATCACGCGCGGCGGCCACGCCACGCTTCTGACCAGCGGTCGGCCTCACAAAGCCGAAGCTCACGGAATTTACTATGCCCAGCCGATCTTGATGGGAGTTCAAATGCGATGCGATTAGCCGCTGAACTAGCCTATCTCGAACGGTCGGGACACAAATGATCCTGAAAGAACCGTCAGGCTTCGCTATCGCATTGCCACGCAGATCGGAGAAACGATAGCCGCCCTCCAGATCACGCCTCAACCGCCGTAGGTTGGTTTGAAGGTCGACTTGAAAGGCAGATGGGGTAACCCCGTCGATTCCCGCAGAAGTCTGCTTCGCAGCCTTCTTCCAAAAACCCTGCCATACCCGATTAAGCGCCTCGTCGGTTACTAGGCGCCTGAATGCAGAGACCGTCATCTATGCCCGCACTCCGCCACCCATCGCTCGATGGTCCCCCAATGGGTGGCCGCTTGCAGGCACGGCATAGTGGGTTACCCCACGCCGCCAAGCCACGATCCGCGAACGTCGCATGATCGAGGCCGTCGCCGTTGCTCCAGAGGCAGCTTGCCCTCCCGAGACGGAGAGACGTACCGAC